>Ga0308161_1000016_pt1 | contig 594793 bp, 547 predicted proteins | sample PhyFR2_FD_201034 | JGI IMG/M metagenome (GOLD analysis project Ga0308161, IMG submission 201034) | Phyllosphere microbial communities from UC Gill Tract Community Farm, Albany, California, United States - DLSLF.R2 | ecosystem: Host-associated > Plants > Phyllosphere > Unclassified | place...
TCTTTTCTGCGTCGCGCCCCCCCCCCCCCCCCCGAAACTCTTATACCTATAGAATCATAATAGGTTTCTTAGTTTCGTCGATCGCCACAAAAGTAAAATCACCCACAATGGCTCTTTCCCTTTCGTAAGAGTACATCTGCTCTGTAAAAATCTCTACATTTACTTTCATACTGGTTTTTCCGACATGGGAAACCTTTCCAATCAGTTCCACAATCGTTCCTGCAGGAATCGGTTTTTTAAAATCGATCTTATCGCTGCTTACGGTTACTACTCTTTTTCTTGCAAAACGGGTTGCTGTGATAAAAGCTACTTCATCCATCAGCTGCATGGCAGTACCTCCGAAAAGAGTGTCATAGTGATTCGTTGTATTAGGGAAAACCGCTTTAAAAATTCTGGTTTCGGATGCTGCAATTCTTTCTTCTGTAGTCATATTTCATTATTAATTAATGCGAAATGAAATATTATTAAAATAACAGAACAATAACAGGAACCATAGGAATTCCTGAAGCAGTCCATCAGATCAATAAACTTCAAATCGCGAAAGTTTCTTGTTTAAAGAAATAGGCAGGTCTCCTGACTTGTAACATCTTTTACCTCCTTCCCGTGCCCTGCACAGTGGATCCTTTGATAAAGACTTCAGTTACTTACAGTTGCGCGACAGTCCGTGATTTTCACACGGTTCCCTTTTAATCTGCGTTAAGCAGAACCAGTTTCTGTGATGAATAAGCGTTAAACTTTTTCAGTGCAAAAATAAGAATATTACAGAGAAATACAGTAATTATTCCGGACTATTGTAAATAATCTGGCTCATGACCCTTCCTTCCTTGATGGCCCAAAGTGTGACATATCTGTTCTCACCAGAACCGTTGATCATATAAAGATAAATATGGTCATTGTCAAGAGCAGTCACTCCCACATTATTGAAGTCCATCGTAGGCTGGAACATATTCTTAATAGCTTCCCTTACAAAAACAGAACCTCTTCCGGGCTGCTGCACTCTGATTGATTTGATCTCGGTCATCCCTTCAGGAAGTACATCTTTAATTCCCCATGGTTTTATCTTATCGATAGTAAGAATTTTTCCGTCTGCATCTTTTTCCTGCTTTCTATAGCCGGCGTTAGAAGGATAAACATCGATTACCACTTTGGTTCTTTGGGAGGTAGGAATTTTAGGATTACTGTTATCTGTAAAAATAAGTGATTTTCCATTCTTGGATTTAGAAGGAGTAAACTGAGGAAGCTGATCGATGAAAGCAACCCGTTCTTTATTCACCATGCCTTCTTTCACAAGATTTTCATACCTTACAAAAGGTTTTTCTTCGTCCTGTTTTTCAGGATATTTTATCCAGATCCATTCCGTTTCTCCCGGAGCAGGTTTTACATAAACAAATACATCACCTTTTCGCATCCGGATCTTATCTACGATTTTTCTATAGTCATCCTTATGGACCCGTACGTTGGCGTAGCCTTCTTCAGCCTTTACCACACCGAAAGGAACTTTACTCTGTCCTTTGACAAATGCTAAGGAAAAAAGGCTGAAAGCGGATAAGTACAATGCTCTGTTTATGGAAATCATGCTCTGAAATTTTTTGATCGCTCAAATATATAAATTAAATGCTTTTTTGATTGGTAAATTCTTATTGTATTTGCTTAAATTATTAATATTCTCCGAATATGTATAAAATCTCCTGGTAAGAGTTCGATGTTGATTTCCTCTAAAACAAATTATGATTTAGGAAGATATTTAAATTGCTGTAGTTCTTTAATATCCTTTATCTTCCTTAAATGCGTATCAGCGAGAAGATATATATCGTCAGCCATATTTAAAATGGTTATATAATTATGATCTGTAATAACAATTCCTTTGTATGGCGTCTGGCTTTTAATAATTATTTCTAATTCGTCAACGGATTTAGGTGAAACACCACTGAAAGGCTCGTCCAGTAAAATGAAATCTGAGTCAGAATAAGTGATGATAAGTGTTTCAACCATCTTTTTTTCACCACCCGATAGGTTTCTTACCGTTTCATCTAAAAAAGGAATTATCATCTTTAGACTGTACAGCTTTTCTTCATTTTCTTTGGTACAGAATAAGGAGATAAGCTCTCTGATCTTACATTCTTTTGGAAGAAACGAAGACCGCTGCGGTAAGTATGCTATTTTATTTTTTCTGTCAGAAATATTTTTAAGAATGGTATCATTAAGCTTGATAAATTGAGTATCCCCTTTTACGGTGCCAAATATAATCTCTAATAAAGTAGATTTTCCGCCTCCAGACGGACCTAAGATTCCGGCAATTTTTCCGGTTTCACAGCTTAAATAGACATCCTGCAGGATTTTTCTCCCGCTGAAAGATTTGGTGATACTGTCAATGTGAAGCCTGTTCATAGGAGTCTGGTAATGATTTTAATAATTAAGCTGAATGATACAGTAAGAGTCCACAAAAGTACTTTTGAGAATCCAAAATTAGCATAAAAAAAATATTCTCCTCTGAGTCTTACATCATAAATAAAGAAATGGAGTAAAGGAAAGATCAGGAGAAAACATAATCCAAAATTTTCAATTGTAAATTGGCTTAAAAAAGAGATTAACAAAGAAAATAATACACTTGGAATAATTAGTTTTCTATAAAAAATCCAAAGGACAGTTAAGCTTTTATCCATAACCCAAATGTAACAAGAAAATTCTATCTATAAAAAATAGCGCTGAAATTTTCAGCGCTATTTTTTTATAAAGTTAAAGGTTGCAAAATCTGCAGGTAAGCAAATCCTCAACCAATCATTCTTAATTAAATTCTCTCCAGTTCATCCGCATTAATCGTTGTCTTGAAAGTTCCATAATTGACGATCACTTTATTTTTGGAAATCTTTTCTATTGTTCCTACACTCGTACTTCCCGGAATACGGACACGCTGGCCTTCTTTCATCCAGACAGCACGGTCGGTTTTACGTTTTTCTTCCAGTTTTTCATTGGTTTCAGCAATCTTTTCGATTACATCATCCTTTTTAAGCTGCTGGGTGATCTTTCTTTTCACAACCTGCAAACGCTTGCTTTCGTCTTTATCGGCTCCAATTTTTCTGAACTTTTCCTGTTCAAGGATCTTCACAAAATCTTTGACAACATCCTTCCTCGATTTCCCTTTTACATAACTGTCGATGAACGTTTCAATTTTATTTCCGAACTGAAGCTTACGGTGCTCCTCCTCATACAGCTTTTGGAAATTGAAAAGTTTCTGTTGCAGCTGCTCATTCAGTTTCTGGAGATTGTCCCGTTTATCTTCCACCGATTCCTTTCTTTCCGCAAGATCGGTTTTCAGTTTTTCGACTTCAAATTTTTCCTGCTGAAGCTTGACAATCGTTTTATCAAGGTTCACAATATCATGTTCTACCTTCTTTTTTGCAGCATGAATTATAAATCTTGGAATTCTGTTTTTCTCCGCCACCTCAAAGGTGAACGAACTTCCTGCCTGTCCCACTTCCAGTTTATACATCGGTTCCAATGTCTCTTCATCAAAAAGCATCGCCGCATTTTCAGCGTGTGGAAGCTCTTCAATGACAAGTTTGATATTCGTATAGTGAGTCGTAATGATCGCAAAACTTTTCTTATCATAGAAATACTCCATGAAACTTTCCGCCAATGCGCCACCGAGCTCAGGATCAGATCCGGTCCCGAATTCATCAATAAGAAGAAGCGTATTCGCATCAGCCTCACGGATAATTCCGGACATTTTCTTAAGCCTTGACGAATAAGTGGACAGATGATTCTCAATCGACTGATTATCTCCGATATCCGTCATTACCTTTTCAAAAAAGAACATTTCAGATCTTGGATGTACCGGCACCAAAATTCCGCTCTGGATCATCAACTGAAGTAATCCGACTGTTTTCAGTGTAATTGATTTTCCTCCTGCATTCGGTCCGGAAATACAGATAATTCTGTTTTGATCCGTCAATGACAAACTCTGGGAATGAATGGTCTTATTTTCAGCTTTATTTCTAAGCCATAGCAGCGGATGGAATGCATCTTTCAGCTTTAATGTTCTGTGACGGTTGATTTTCGGAAGAATTCCGTTTACTAGTTCAGCAAATTTTGCTTTTGCTCTCGTCAGATCAAGATCAAAAATATAAACCTGATACTGCCAAAGCTGAGGCTGGAATTCTGCCAGTTCGGCAGTCAGTTTTCTAAGAATCTTATCGATTTCCTTCTTCTCCTCTTCTTCGCTTTCACGCAGCTTGAAGTAATGTTTTACCACACTGTCCGGCTGCATATAGGTAATAGAACCCGTTTTTGAAATTCCCAAAACCCTTCCGGCAACTCTTTTCTTAAATCCTGATTTTACAGCTAAAACCCTTTGGTCTTCAATAATTGTTTCCCGGATGTCATCCAGAAAGTCACTTTGTCCGTAGTTGAAAAGCGCACGGTTGAAATTTTCCTGGATCGCTTTTTTAGCATGCTGAATCTCAGTTCGGAGTTCTTTTAAAATAGGAGAGGCATCACTTTTTACTTCTCCAAAACGGTTAAAGACCTTATCTACCTTATCAATAATTTCTTTTTTATATTCCAGCACAGAAACATCACCCGTTAAAACAGGGAAGTTATCCGGCATGCTTGAAAAAAACTTCTGAAGTTTTCCGATCTGTTCGGTTAAGGTTTTTATTTTGATGAAAGCATTGTTTTCCAAACGGTAATTCTCAATCAGCATTACCTTCAGTTCACTTTCAATATCTTCATATTCATTAAATGGAATTGCATTTGAACTTTCAAAACTAGAAAGATATTCCGAAGTTTTTTTCAATGAAAGTTCCGCCTCGTCAATTTCCATAGGACGAAGTTGAAGAATTTTTTCTCTCGTTTTCGGAGAATACGCAAATGGAGAAATCTCCGCGAGCAATTGCGGAAACTCTAATTCGTTTAAATCTTCTTTATTTATATACACACTGCAAATTTAGTGAGAAAATGTGATTATTATGTATATTTGAAATATTTACAAAACTAATGATCAAAACAGAACGGTTAATATTAAAAGAAATCAACGAAAGCCATGTTGAAGATATCCTGAAGATTAGAAGCAATGAAGTAATTAATCAGTTTGTGAAAAGGAACTCTCCGAAAAACAATTATGATGCTTTACAATTTATTTTAACCATTAAAGGAAATATTCAAAATAAGCAAACCGTTTATTTTGGAATTTCTCAAAAAGATCAGTCGAATCTTATCGGGACCATCTGTCTCTGGAATTTTTCTGAAGATAGAAAAACAGCAGAAGTCGGTTATGAATTACTGCCAGACTATCACAGAAAAGGAATCATGTCTGAAGCTTTGAAAGCAGTTTTAAATTATGGATTTAAGGATTTGAATCTGCAGGAAATTGTAGCAATGACCAATAAGTTTAATGAAAACTCAAAAGGACTTCTTTTAAAGCATGATTTTGTTTTAGAAGAGGGGAGAGAAGATGAAGGTTTTCCTGATAATCTTATTTTCAGCTTGAAAAAATAGAGTACTGGTCTTATACCCCATTTCAATAGAAAACTTGACATTGCAGATATTTAATTTTATATTTGAATTTTATCAAAATATTCCATGAAAAAAGTTTTAATAGGTATCATCGGTCTGGCCGTTGCATTTTTTATTATTCTTCAAATCTTCACCTGGTTTAATGCAAACCATATTCTGAGCAACCAGACTGTTTTGAAAATTTATATGGATGTAAAAGCTGAAGATATGGATGAATATTTTGGTTTGGAAAAAGGAACTTATGATAAAAACAATCACATGATTGTGTGTAACCTTCCCGTGCAACCGGCCCCATTTAAGCAATACCAGCAGGTAATTGATTTTGACCTTAACAGTATAAAATGTGACGAAAAGTACACGAAGGGAGATTATATAAAATACGATGAAACCGAACTGAATGATGATCAGAATGCTACACTTTTGATCATCAATAAAAATTATTCCCAGCCGGTAGGTCCGATAGATAGCCAGCTGCAGGGAGAAAGTAAAAATATTGTTGCGTCAAGACAAGTACATCTTGATTACCAGATGGCAACCATCAATCATATTGTTTTGGCCAAAGATAAAGTGTACGAATATTGTAATAAATAAATTTAAAAATGACCTGGACAGAAGTTTTAGCCCCAATAAAAAAAACAACCTATTTTACCAACCTTTGGGAAAAAGTAAAACAGGAATATGCAACCACTAAAGTATTCCCACCTAAAAGTCAAATATTCAGAGCATTGGAAATTACTCCTTTTGAAGAGGTTAAAGTGGTGATTCTCGGACAGGACCCTTACCATAACGACTATCAGGCAAATGGATTGTGCTTTTCTGTTTCTGAAAAGGTGACAGCACCACCTTCGCTTAAAAATATTTTTACAGAATTAAAAGATGATATCGGCGTTGAAAGAACTTCTAAAGAACTCGACGACTGGGGCAAACAGGGCGTTTTATTACTGAATGCCACTTTAACCGTTCGTGCACATTCTCCAAATTCCCACAAAGATTTGGGCTGGGAAAAGTTTACAGATTTTATTATCAAAGAAATTTCGGATAAAAAAGAAAATGTGGTTTTCGTTCTTTGGGGAGCTTTTGCACAGAAAAAAGCCGAACTCATTGATCCGGCCAAGCATTTTATCTTAAAATCGGCACACCCTTCGCCGTTTTCTGTGTACAGAGGGTTTTATGGGAGCAAGCCTTTTTCCAAGATCAATGAATATCTGGTTTCAAAAGGAAAGAAGCCTATTTCCTGGTAGGTTCCGGAGAATCTCCAACTTTATGGATCTTAATACCGATCTTATATTTCCCTTCCAGAGCTTTTGCTCCGCCATCAGATTTAGGGAAAGGACTCACTTCTTCCAGCGAAATGGTATATCCGTTGAATAATTCTGAAGATTGATGGTAATTTCGCCCGGCATTTTCCATAGTGGCAAGTTCTAAAACCATTGGTCTGGTCGTAGTTCCCATTACTTCAATCTGTGCAATGGCAACACCTGCCCAGATGCAGTTTACGCCTTCAGGACAGCGGCTGTCTTCAGAAATACCTTTGAAGGTTACATTCATGTCATATTCTTTCAGGAATTTATTTTCGCCCTGATTGAAATAAATGATACCTCCCTCTTGTTTTGGGTTTTTGGTTTGTGTCATGTGAGAGTTCGCTACGGAAGTTGATTCCGAAGCTTTTGTCTTCTTTTGGGCATTACATCCCGCTAAGGTCAGTAATCCCAGGCTTAATAGGATGGTTTTATGGAACATATTTTTCTTTTTTAAATAATATTAAGCATATCTAAAACTACTACCAAAAACATTGCCACACCTACCACAAGACTGAAACCTGTTCCGTAAACGAAGCCGATAAATGCCCCTTTGGTAGATTGCAAAGCTTTATTCATATCCTTACTGTCATGAAGAAGTTCACCAATAAATACACCTGCAAACATCCCAATAAGAAATCCTAAAGGAATAGGAATAAATATCCCGACAATAGTTCCAATGACAGATCCGATGCTTCCCCAGCGGGTTCCGCCGTATTTTTGGTTGGTTTTTGCCGGAATCACATAACTCAAAACCACAGAAATAACCGTAAGGATCCCGAAAGCCCAGATATAAATCATCGGCAGGTCGGTATCTGTCCCGAATTTATAGATCAGAAGTCCGCAGATACTTAGTAAAAGTCCCGGAAGCACAGGCAGAAAGGTTCCAAGCATTCCAAGAAACAATAAAATAAGGCAGAGAATATTTATTAAGGCTGTATCCATTCTTTAAAATTATTAATGCAAGATAAGAAAAAGAAGATTTACACAAGTCTTTAAATATTTGGGCTGAAAATTGATGGTGAATAGTGATACATCATCATTCTTAATTTTATAAATTTGCTGTAATGAAAGACGAGATACAGGACACTAAAAACTTTTTACAGGAAATAAGTGAACAGCTTTATATCTATATTAGCGAGGTAACGCCCGGTGGTATGGGTTGGGTGGTTCATATTATTATCAAACTGGCGCTGCTGTGTGCCGTATTCCTGGTGTTGGATTTTGTTTTCAAATTTGCTATCAATTTTATTTTCAGGTTCTTTAAGAATGATGAGAAATATCCAATCATACGATCAATTTATCAGTCTAAAATCAGCAATTCTGTTGCTCATTTTGCCGCACTTATCGTAGTAGGGGCCGTTCATCCTTCCATATTTCCTGCAACGGCACTGCCAAAAACGAATATATTTATCAACAGATCTATCAATTTGGGGCTTGTGCTTATTCTTGCCGGTATGTTGTATAGGTCATTGACGGGTTTCAGGTATTATTTCACCATAAAACAGGATTTCTACAAGATCATGGCTTTGAATGCCATTTCGGAAACGGTAAAGATTTTGGGAATTTTTGTCTTTTCTGTAGTGGGACTCTGTGTCATATTCGGGATAAAAGGCACAACAATTGTCGGGAGTTTAGGAGCGATTACCGCTGTGCTGGTGCTTGTTTTCAGAGATACTATTTTAGGTTTTGTTACCGGGATACATGTTGCCACTTCTAAAAATCTGAAAGTAGGAGACTGGGTAAGCATTCCGAAATACAGTATTGAAGGAAATATTACCGATATAAGTCTGCTTACCACCAAGATCACCAATTTTGATAAAACTGTTTCCACGATTCCTACCTATGACCTTCTTACGACAGAGATCAAGAACCTTCAGATCATGTCCGAATCCAATACAAGAAGGATTAAAAAATCCATTTATTTTAATATCAATTCCTTTAAATTCCTTAATGAAGAGGATATTGAGCGTTTAAAAGAAATCAACCTGATTTCAGATTATCTGGCTCATAAAACATTAGAAATAAAAGAAGAAAAATTAAGTCTGCAGCATAATGATAAAACGATCAATGGAAGGCAACTTACCAATATCGGGGTTTTCAGATATTATGCACAGAAATATATAGAAAATGATCCTGATGTGGAAAAAAACGGAACCAGAATGGTGCGTCAGCTGGATATTACCCCTCAGGGACTTCCTCTTGAGATCTACTGTTTTGCGAATGATTCCAAATGGGAGCATTTTGAACAGATCCAGGCCGATATATTTGACCACTTACTGGTTGCCTCAAAGGAATTTGATCTTCAGGTAATGCAGATAAGTGTTAAAGTTTAAAATACAGAAATTAGAAACTGGATAGTAGAATTAGACTGATTGAGTGTTTAATTTTATCTTGATTTCTTTATAAATAATAATTAAAATCTAATTAAATAAGAGAGTAGAAGTAGACTCAAAAACTAATTTATAATCTCTCACCTCTAGAAAATGACAAAACTAAGCGTAAACATCAATAAAATTGCGACCATAAGAAATGCAAGAGGAAGCGAAACGCCAAGCGTAACTGAAGCAGCAGTGAAGATCCAGGAATTTGGAGGACAGGGTATCACCATTCATCCGAGACCCGATGAAAGACACATCACCAGAAAAGATGTCTATGATCTGAAACCTTTGGTGACTACTGAATTCAACATTGAAGGAAATCCTCACCGCTCTTTTATTGATATGGTGCTTGAAGTAAAACCGGAGCAGGTAACGCTGGTTCCCGATGCAGATGATGCCATTACTTCCAATGCCGGATGGGATACCAAAAAGCATTTCGATTTCCTGACAGAAATTATTGCAGAATTTAAAAATGCAGGAATTCGCACTTCTGTTTTTCTTGATCCCTTGCCTGAATTGGTTGAATATGCTGCAAAAACAGGGGCCGACAGAATTGAACTGTATACTGAAGCTTACGCTAAAAATTACCTTACCAATAAAGAAAAGGCTATAAAACCATATTACGATACAGCAGCTGCTGCTACTGAATTTGGTTTAGGAATCAATGCAGGCCATGACCTGAGCCTGGAAAATTTAAAATATTTTGCAGATCATATTCCAAATCTTCTTGAAGTTTCCATAGGACATGCTTTAATTTCTGAAGCACTTTATATGGGACTTGAAAATACAGTGCAGGCTTATCTGAAACGACTGGCTGTTTGGGGATAGAAAACAGAAGAAACTTGAAGATGGATAAGATGGAAGTTATCCGTGTAGATTACTTTCAACCACCATCTGCTAATTTCTAACTTTCTAACCTCTAATTTCTAAATTTAAAACAATGGAAATCTTAAATTCAAAAATATTCGGCGAAAATCTTACAGTTACGCCACTTCTTGTCTTCCACGGACTGTTTGGAATGCTTGATAACTGGGGAAGTTTCGGAAAAGACCTGGGAGAATATCTTCCCGTACATTTAATTGATCTGAGGAATCATGGAAGAAGCTTTCATTCAGAAAGTATGTCTCATGATGATCTGGCGGATGATATTGCCCGTTATATGGATCATTACGGAATTCAGAAAGCTCATGTTTTAGGACATTCTTTAGGTGGAAAAGCGGTCATGCAGTTTGCTTTAAAATATCCTGAAAAAGTAGAAAAGCTCATTGTGGTTGATATTTCGCCCAAAGCTTATCCTCCGCACCACCAGGGAATTATCAAGGCTCTTGAAACAGTAGATTTTGAAACAGTAAATTCACGAGGTGAGGTTGAAGCTGTTTTAAGTCAATATATTCCGGAAAAGTCTACCATTCAGTTTTTAGCAAAAAATCTGTACTGGGATGATAATAAAAAGCTGAATTGGAGGTTTAATCTTAAAACTTTATCTGAAAAATATAACGAGTTTGTTTCCAATGCAGTGAAATTTGGTGTTTTTGAAGGAGATTCTTTATTTATAGCTGGCCAGAAATCAAATTATATCCTTCCTCAGGATGAATACGGTATCAAACAGCAGTTTCCCAAAGCTAAAATTGTAACGGTGAAAAATGCAGGACATTGGGTTCAGGCTGAAAATCCTGTGGATTTCGCGGTTGTTGTTAAGGAATTTTTAGGTTTGGACTAATTTAATTCTTTCATTTTAATGATTTAGTTGAAATTTTATATAAAAAATAAAATTATATTTCCCTACATGTTGAAATTTTTTGTACTTTAGTTTTTCATAAAAACTAAAAATATTTTAACTTATGGAAAAGAAAAACTCAAAAAAACCGTTTTTTGCTTCGTTTTTGGAAAAACAAATTCAGGACCCGGAGGCTATTCAGGGAGGAGGAATTACTACCCCTACTACTGATATTCTTACGATACCGGAAAGAGACACTGTAACTACATCTCCGTTTCTTGACAACGCAACATCTGTTCTGAAAGATCAGGCTGTAACGATGAAATATCCGTCTGACAGTGATGAATCGGGAGAATTACAAATCTGATAAAACTAATAACTCAATTATGAAAGACGAAAATTCAAAAAAGAAGCCTTTTTTTGCTTCATTTCTAGAGAAGCAGATCAAAGATCCTGAAACTATTCAGGGAGGTGCGGGAATTATTATAAATACTGATAATGATATCATCACTGCTCCTTCAGTTGATAATGTGACTGCGCAGGTTTTTGATCACGTTACAATGCCAAGTAAGGATCTCATGGTTACCATGAAATATCCTTCTGACGGTGATGATGATGTTGTTTAGATTCCCGTAAATAGGAAAGTACAATCATATTTTTAACCAAACTAAATTATTATGAAAGACAAAAATTCACAAAAGAAGCCTTTTTTTGCATCATTCTTAGAAAAGCAGCTTAAAGATCCTGAAACTGTAAAAGGTGGAGGGGATATCACAATTCCTGAAAGAGATGCGATCACAAAACCAGCGATTGACAATGTAACTTCTCCTCAGGATGATCTAATGCATACCATGAAGTATCCATCTGATGGGGATGACGATTCACCAACAGTTCCATTAGACTAAGAAATTAATCATTAATCGTATTAATACAATCACTTCAAAGGAAACTTACCATTAAGTTTCCTTTTTCAATAAAAGCCGGCAAATGATTCTCTGCATTACTCACTCACAGGATTTTTACAATATTGATATTTTTTTTGAATATCTTACTTCTAAAAATATTCCCTTTTTCAGACTGAATTCAGACCGTATGAATCATCTTCAGAAAATCAGTGTGAATGAAAACTCTTTTGAGCTGACTGATGAAGCAGGAAACACCTTTCATTCCAAAGATATTAAAGCAGTCTGGCACAGAAAAGCCTGGGCAATAAGCATTCCTGAAGAACTGGATGAAGATTACAAGAAAATATTCCTGAGCGGATATGCAAGTCTCCGCTATAACCTGATCACTGTTTTAGAAAATGTTCCCTGGATCAATCCTTATGAAAATGAAAGAAAGATTGACGGAAATAAAATGCTTCAGCTGAAAATAGCAAAAGCTCATCATTTAACTATTCCTAAAACGATATTTTCAAACGACGAAGAACAGATCACAGCCTTTTTTCACAAACACTGCAACGGAAAAGCTGTGGCTAAACTTCACAGCCTCACTGCAAAAACCATGAGTGGTGAAAACCTTATTTCCACGATGGTCATTGAAGAAGATACCCTTGAGAATATTTCAGATATCACTTATTGTCCGATGATTTTCCAGCCTTATGTTGAAAAAACATATGAACTGAGAATTGTCTATATAGCAGGGGATTTTTTTACAGGAAAGATCAACAACAGTGACCATGTAGACTGGCGATCAGCTCAGGAAGATTATTTTTGGTCAGCCTATGAGCTGCCACCGGATGTAAAAACAGGTCTTGCTTCCATGATGGAAGAAATGGGACTGTACATCGGTGCCATTGACATGATCAGAGGAAAAGACGGGAAATATTATTTCCTTGAAGTAAATCCTCAGGGAGAATGGGGAATGCTTCAGAAAGAACTGGGTTTTCCCATCGCAGAAAGAATTGCCGATAACCTTATAAAAAGAATCAATATCCATGAATAAAATATTAATCATTACACATACTCAAGATAATTTTTCAATTGAAAAAGTAACAGAATATATAGAAAAGAATGGCTGTGAGGTCATTCGTTTTGATGTAGACCTGTATCCCATACAAAACAAACTCTCTACTATTTTTCAGGATGGAGAGTGGATAAGTATCCTTGAAACCAAAGACGCTCAGTATCGTCTTGATGATATTGCTGCCGTTTGGTACAGAAGAGCTTATAATATAGGAAACGGAGTGAAGGAAGAAATGGATAAGAAATTCTATGGTGCTGCAATGGGAGAGATCCGCAACACACTTTTCGGGTTTATAGAATCTGTAGATGCTTATGCACTGGGGAAACCAGGTATTTACAGAAGACTGGACAGTAAAGAAGAGCAGTTAAAAGTTGCTGTTAAGTTAGGCCTTAAAATTCCCGAAACCTGTCTGACCAACAACCCTGAAGAAGCCAGAAAATTCATTCTTAAACACAAGGATGTTATCGCTAAAATGCAGACTGGTTTTGCCATTTACGAAGACGGTGTGGAAAGCGTAGTTTTTACCAATGTAGTTAATGAAGACAAACTTGAAGAGCTGGATACATTAGTATATTGCCCGATGCAGTTTCAGAAAAAAATTGAAAAGAAAAAAGAGCTCCGTGTTACCATTGTAGGACAGGATGTATATGCTTTTGAAATAGATTCCCAACAGTCAGAAGATGCCAAAGTGGATTGGAGAAAGGACGGAGTAAATCTTTTAACCAAATGGGTGAGAACAGAACTTCCGGCAGACGTAGAAGCGAAACTCCTTGAACTTTTAGACGTTTATAATGTGGATTATGGTGCTATAGACATCATTGTTTCCCCTGAAGACGAGTATTATTTCATTGAGATTAATGCGGCAGGTGAATTTTTCTGGCTGGATAATCTGACTGAAGAAAACCTTATTTCCAAAAGTATTGCAGACGTTCTTTGCGATAAAGCTCCGAGGAGAAATAATATGGTAATGGCTTGAAAATAAATTTATTATTTTAGTTAAAGTCACAGGAATTTAAAATTTCTGTGACTTTTTTTAAGTAAGGTTGTATATGGAACCACCCCGTCAAAAATTCTTTGAATTTTCGCCACCCCTCCAAAGGAGGGGAATTCTGATCCGACAAATTTTTTGTCATTACGAAAACCCATGATTTTCAATGAACTTAATGGCCTTCTTCTTTTAGCGTATTTAAACTCAAAACAACTAAAGTGTAAAACTTTTGCTCCTTTTGTGGTTAGGAATATTCACATGGCATTTCAGAATACAAAGAAAGCTCACCAAAATGATAATATTGGTTAAATTAAGTGGAATTCTGCTTTAAAAATTGCAAATTTGCACAAGCGGTTTTTCATAAGATCTTGAAGAATTGCCGGATAGAAAATATTGTTATATTTTAGTCAGCAATCAAGTAAATAATTAATGATTTTTGTAACGGGTGCAACAGGAATTCTGGGAAGAGTAGTTGTGTTGGAACTTCTTAAAAAAGGGAAAAACGTGCGTGCTTCCAAAAGACCGGGTAGCAATTTAAAAGATGTAAGACATTCTTACAGCTTCTATACAGAGAATCCTGATGATTTTTTTAATAGGATCGAATGGGTAGATGTAGATTTTGATGATATAGTTTCTCTGCAGGATGCATTAATAGGAGTAGATGAAGTCTATCATTGTGCTGCCAAAGTAAGCTTCCATCCTCATGATGAAAAAGAAATGTACCATACTAATGTAAAAGGTACAGAAAATCTGCTGTTTGCATGCGAAGGCTCAGAGGTGAAAAAATTCCTTCACGTGAGTACCATTGCTGTACTGGATATTTTTAATGAGAAGGGAGAGCTAGACGAAAGTTCTGAATTTAATCCTAAAGAAGAACACTCCGCCTATGCCATTTCTAAGCACCTTGCTGAAATGGAGGTCTGGAGGGCTTCTGCCGAAGGTTTGAATACCATTATTGTAAATCCGGGAATGATTATCGGAAGCGGAAACTGGGGACAGAGCAGCGGTGATATTTTCCCGACCTTTGAAAAAAACAGCTTCACCTTTTCCGGAGGAACCAGTTACATAGACGTAAAAGATGCTGCTGAAATATCCATCCAGCTGATGGATAAAAATGTTTTTGGGGAACGTTTCATTTTGATTTCTGAAAACAAAAAATACGAAGATCTTGGAAAACAGATCAGGTCGAAATTAGGTCTTAAAAAGGCAAAGATCCTTACAAAATCTCAGTTAAATTTAGGAAGGCTGGCCAATATCCTCTTCGGATGGCTGATTCCGAAGCTGAGAATCATTACAAAGTCTAATATTGAATCTATATCCTCACTCAATATCATTTCCAACCAAAAAATAAAAAAAGAGATTGATTATCAGTTTATTCCCGTGACAGAAAGTATCGATTTTCATCTTAACAATTATATTAACGACAAAAAGCTGAATTCATGAATCTTGCCGCAGCAATTATCCTTAAAAATGTAGAAAAACATCCTGTAAAATCAGCAATAGGCTTTAAAAAGAAAGGAGAATCCTGGAAAGAGCTGAGCTGGAAAAAATTCGGTGAGATTGTTTTTAAAACGGCCAATTCACTCAAAAATGCAGGAATTCAGGAAAATGATAAAGTAGCCATATATTCAGACAATTCATCAGAATGGATGATCTTTGATCTCGCTTCCATGGCGATTGGTGCGATCACTGTTCCTATTTACTCTACAAACAATGCAGAACAGGCAGAATATATCCTTAATGATTCTTCGGCAAAAGCCGTTCTTGTTGGAAGCCAGGAGCAGTATGACGCCTGTCTGGAATTTTTACATAAAGAAGGCAATCAGCTGGAAACTATTATTGTTTCTAAAAAATCCGTTTGGATCAAAAAAGAATTCAACAGTTTCTATCTTGAAGATTTCATTTCAAAATCCTCTCCTAAGCTGGAAATCTGTAAAAAAGGGGACGATGATACTGCCACACTGATCTACACATCCGGAACTACCGGCACTCCGAAGGGTGTTATGCTTACCCACGGAAATTTTATCAAAGCTTTCGATTCCCACTTTGAGTTTTTTAAATTCAAAAATTTTGAAGAAGAACTTTCACTGGCATTTCTGCCTTTGACTCATGTTTTCGAAAGAAGCTGGAGCTTACTTTGTCTTTACGGTGGAGCAAGAGTCTATTTCCTGGAAGATCCGAAGAATATTGCGACAGCTTTAGAAGAAGTAAAACCTACTATGATGTGTGCCGTACCGAGATTTTTCCAGAAGGTATATGCAGGAGTTCTAGAAAAAGCTGAAGAAGGTTCATCCATTAAGAAAAAAATATTCGACTGGGCGCTGGCAACAGGATGGCAGACTTCTGAATTGAGAAGGAATGAACAGTCAATTCCTTTTGGATTAAAGCTAAAAGAATCTCTTGCAGAACGGCTTGTTTTCAGTAAAATTAAAGAAAAGATGGGTGGGAGACTATGGTTTCTACCTTGCGGTGGAGCCTCTTTGTCGCCAGAAGTCACAAAATTCTTCGATTCTGTAGGGATTCATGTGACTGTAGGCTACGGGCTGACAGAAACTACTGCTACACTCACACTTTTCCCATTGACCCATTTTGAGCATGGAACCAGTGGAAAACCTTTACCAGGCGTAGAAATTCGTATTGGTGAGAGCGATGAGATCCAGGCCAGAGGAAACGGTATCATGAAAGGCTATTACAATAAGCCGGAAGAGACCCAGAAAGTTTTCACAGAAGATGGCTGGTTCAAAACAGGTGATGCCGGAAAATTTGATGATAAAGGAAACCTGATCATCACCGACAGAATCAAAGATTTGATGAAAACCTCCAACGGAAAATATGTGGCGCCACAACAAATTGAAAACCTGCTTACCAACAATAACTTTATCCAGCAGATCATGCTGGTAGCAGAAGGGAGACAGTTTGTTTCAGCACTTATTGTTCCGAATTTTGAATTTTTGCAGGATTTTATCAAGAAAAATAATATCCCTTTTACCAATTGGGAGAAAGCTGTGAAAGACGAAAAAATCATTACTTTATATAAAGAGAAAATTAAAGAATTACAGAGTCATCTGCCAGACTATGAGAAAGTGAAAAAATTCACCCTTATGCCTGCTGAATTTGATATCAATACCGGAGAAATCACGCCAACATTGAAGGTCAAAAGAAATGTAGTTCTAAAAAAATATGCGGATATTATTGAAAAAATGTATTAAAAAATAAAGCTTTATAAACCAAAAGGCATAAAAGTTTTATCATTTTATATCAGATTATGACAACACAAGAATTTAAAGGACAACAAAATTTTACTACTCATACACAGATCGTTTCAGAAAGCTGTCCATCCAATATTGCCCTGATTAAATACTGGGGAAAATATGATCATCAGATTCCCGCAAATCCAAGTATTAGCTATACTTTGAACCACTGCAGAACCAATACTTCTATGGAGTTTCTTGCGGACGAGTCTTTCTCTGTACAGACGTTTCTTGCAGGAAGTGAAGAAGTGAAATTTGCAGAAAAAATAGAAAAATATTTCAGAAATATAGAACAGTATCTTCCATGGATATTGAGGGGAAAATATATTATCAGAACAGAGAATACTTTTCCGCACAGTTCCGGCATTGCAAGTTCTGCTTCCGGCTTCGGGGCAATAGCGAAATGCCTGATGAAGCTGGATGAGGCTTTTTCTGAAAAAAAGTCTGAAGAAGAATCTTTAAGAAAGGCTTCTTTTTTGGCCAGATTAGGAAGTGGTAGCGCCTGCAGAAGCTTGTACAACGGACTGGTCGTTTGGGGAACATCAGATGAGGTGGAAGGAAGTTCAGATTTATTTGCTGTAAAATATCCGGATGCTGAGATTCACGATATATTCAAAAACTTCAACGACTGGGTTTTATTGATCCATGAAGGTCAGAAGAGCGTTTCTTCAACAGTAGGACATGGCTTAATGAATACGAATCCTTACGCTGAAAGAAGATTCCAGGAAGCAAGAGAGAACTTTGTTCCGATGAAAGACATCTTAAAGAGTGGTGATATGGAACGATTCATCAAACTGGTGGAGCATGAAGCTCTTACGCTGCATGCCATGATGATGATGAGCGATCCGGCCTTTATTCTGATGAAAACCGGGACAATGGAGGTGATTAACAAGACCTGGGATTTCAGAAGAGAAACCGGTCTGCCGCTATTCTTCACATTGGATGCCGGGGCTAACGTACACCTCCTTTTTCCGAACGACGGCTCAGAAGAAAAGATTAAAATATTTATTGAAACTGAATTGCTGCAACATACCCAGAATAACGGAGTAGTGAAAGATGTAATGAAATTTTAAGAAAATATAACACCTGTGAAATCTGTGGGATTTTGCTCTCGCAGATTTCACAGAGTAAGCTATAATCTTGTTTGAAATCAAATCAATTACAAATCTAATGAAATAGGAGTGTTCAGGAAGTCATTGAAAGGCTTCATGATTTTAAAGATTTTCGTCATATTTTTTATAACATTTTTATCTAAAACTTCTTCATCTTTTAAATGGTAAATCACAATAAAGTTTTTTAATTTTAAATATTCTCCCATTGGATCTTCCTTTTCAAATCCTTGAGGAATTTTTTTCAGTTTGTCATCCTGGTCAAGTTCAGGAAAATGTTTTTTAAAGTCTTTCTGGTTGATAATCTTTAGGAAATCTTCACCATACAACGAAATTTCCTTTCTTACCTTTTTCAGTACAGAAGATTCCGGCATGTAAATACCTCCTGCCAGGAAAGATTTTTCAGGTTCCAAATGAAGATAGTATCCTCCTTTCTGGCTGCCTTTTCCCATTCCTAAAGACGCCCCGAAATTCGTTTTGTAAGGTATTTTATCTTTCGAAAATCTTGTGTCACGGTAAATTCTGAATAATGCTTTTTTACCATCAATTTTTCCCAGCTCTTCATCAAATTCTGCCATTTCTTTAATCAGTTCGTCCAGAAAAGTAATGACATTTTCCTGCGATTCTGTATAAAGGCTTTTATTTTCTGTAAACCATTCTCGGTTATTGTTTTTGGTTAATTTTTTTAAGAAATCAAATGTTTTTAAAGAAATGGTGGCCGGCATATTTTTATTTTATGGGTTATGGGTCGTTGATTGGTTGTGAGTTGTTGGCTAAGTTTGGAGTGTTTAATAACAATAATCGACGATATATTTTATTTCCTAAACCTATCAACAAATCTGACAATAATCACTCAAAGTTACATAAAACTATTCAGATCTGAAAAAGCTTGATTAGTTAAAGTTTTCCAGTGTTCATCTTGAAGGATAGAGGGTTATCTGTGCCAATAATTTAAAATGATAATCAGAATATTAAAAAAGAAAAATATATGTTTAGTAGTCCTTTTTTTTAAAATTTATAAATATTACAGAAAAAATCAATTCATTTTAATAAAAAAAAACAATATTTAGTATGTTTTTAACGGAAGGTATGTTTTTTTGGCTTTAATTTTTTAAAATGTAAAAAAATATTAAAGGATTCTGAATTAAAGTTTGCATATTTCAAACTTTATTCAAAAACAAGTCAAATATTTGTTGTATCTTTGCAAAAATTTTAAAATATTTAATGAATTTATTTACGGAGACCAATTTAAGTCCTGACATCCTTAAGGCTATTGGCGAACTGGGTTACGAAAGCCCGACAGAAATCCAAAAACAGACTATCCCTTTCATTCTTTCAGATATTCGCGATTTGATCGCACTTGCGCAGACGGGGACAGGCAAAACAGCAGCGTTTTCGCTTCCGATTTTGGATATGATTGACGAAACGAGTCGCAAAATCCAATTTTTGGTGCTTTGTCCGACACGGGAATTATGTCTTCAGATTTCTAAAGACATAAAAAATTACTCCAAGTACATGAAAGACATCAAAACCACAGCGGTTTACGGTGGAAGCAGTATTATGGATCAGATTCGTTCTTTAAAGGACAAGCCGCAGATTATTGTGGGTACTCCTGGAAGAGTAATTGACCTTATCAACAGAAAAGCACTTGACTTTTCGGCTATTCATTGGTTAGTTTTAGATGAAGCTGATGAAATGCTTTCTATGGGTTTCAAAGATGAGTTGGAAACAATTTTAAGAGAAACACCGGATACAAAGCAGACTTTCTTATTCTCGGCAACGATGAATAAAGAAGTGGAGAGAATTTCTAAAAATTATCTTACCAATCCACACCGTATTTCTGTAGGTTCTATTAACGAGGTTAAAAAGAACATTAAGCATGAATACTACGTGGTAGGATACCGTCAGAAAAAAGAAGCTCTTAAGCGATTGATTGACGCCAACCCGAACCAGTATTCTATTCTTTTCTGTAGAACAAGAATGGAGACTCAGGAGGTTGCTGATTTCTTAATGCAGAATGGCTATGCAGCTGATGCACTTCACGGGGATCTTTCCCAGGCGCAAAGAGATACGGTAATGAAGAAATTCAGACTGAAAAACATTGATATCCTTGTAGCGACTGACGTTGCCGCAAGAGGTTTGGATGTAAACTCTTTAACGCACGTTATCCATTATTCATTACCTGATGATCCGGAAGTATTCGTTCACAGAAGTGGAAGAACCGGTAGAGCAGGAAAAGATGGTATTTCAATGGCTTTAATCAAGCCTGAAGAAAGCAGAAAGCTAAAACAGATTAAATCTACAACGAAAATTGATATCGTTGAGAAATTTATACCAACAGGAGAAGAAATTATCAAAGCTCAGGTTGGAGGTGTTTTTGAAAAACTATTTACGGAACACGCGGAAGATATTTTTGAATTTAATGACAGCCTGATTCCGGACCTGAGTGCATTTACAAAAGAAGAATTAGTGCACAAGCTATTACAGTTCCAGTTAAAAGACCTTGCCCTTTATTACAAAGATAAGCATGATCTTACTGAGCAGAAACTGAGCAGCAGAGATGATGATTTTTCAAGAAGAGACAGAGGACGCGACAGAGACAGAGATAGAGGAAGAGATCGTGACCGTGGAGACCGTGACGTAAGAGGCAGCAGAGATGGTGGAAGAGAACGTGGCGGAAAACCTAGAAGAAAGAATGAAAACATGGTAAGATTCTTCTTCAACTTAGGAAAAAAAGATCAGTTGAAAAAACTTGATGTTTTAGATATTATCAATAAAGCTACTTCACCAGCGGGGGGAAGCAAAAAAAGAGCAGAAATTGGAGATATTGAAATTTTAGAGAAATTCTCTTTCTTTGAAATTGAAAAATCATTCAAAGGAGAGCTTTTGAATAATATTTCATCAATGAAATTCAAAGGAAAAGATATGAGAGCTGAAGAAGCAAATTAATACTCATTCTAGACTATATAAACCGGCTTTGAGCCGGTTTTTTTATTTGATTATCAGGCGTTAATCGAATGTTAACAAAACTTAATGTTATATAGTTTCAGGGCAACTCCTTTTTTAGGAAATTTGCACTCAAATTATAAATACATAAAAATGGGAATTGGTAATATTTTCCACGCTTTTCAACCGAAGGATAAAATTTTCTTTGTACTTTTTGAAAAAGTAACTGAAAACTTAGTTGCAATGTCTGAAGACTTTAACAACGGTATCAAGGATTTCGATCTTAACGATGATACAATGTTAAAAAGAATGAGTGACTATGAGCACAAAAATGATGAACTGACGCATGAGATCTTCATTGAATTAGGAAAAAACTTCATTACACCGTTCGACCGTGAAGATATCCACACACTGGCTACCGGCCTGGACGATATCGCAGATTATATCTACGCTTCCACAAAATACATTTTCTTATACAAATCGCCTGAAATGAAGGCTTATTCTGATTTCTCACTTCTGATCCACAAAGCATGTCTTGAGATCCAGAATGCGATGAAAAACCTTAAAGGCTTCAAGAATATGGATCAGGTGAAAGAAGCTTGTATTAAAGTAAACTCTATTGAAAACATTGCAGATGACCTGCTTTCCAACTCAATGGTAGATCTTTTTGAAACCAATGATGCTATTAATATCATCAAAGTTTCATCTGTACTTAATTATCTTGAAATAGTAACTGACAAAGCAGAAGATGTTGCCAACACAATTGAGAACATCATGATTAAATACGCTTAAACAATTATAACTAACAAAAATGGAATTTCCGATTTTACTTACGGTTATTATTGCTTTGGCTTTAATTTTCGATTATATTAATGGTTTTCATGATGCGGCCAACTCTATTGCGACGATTGTTTCTACAAAAGTTTTAACACCTTTCCAGGCCGTACTTTGGGCTGCTCTCTGGAATTTTGCAGCGTTCTTTTTAGCCGCCTATGTGATAGGTGAATTCAGGATAGGAAATACTATTGCTAAAACAGTTAATGAAAATTTTATCACCCTTGAGGTTATATTTTCAGGACTTCTGGCAGCAATTGCCTGGAACCTTTTAACTTGGTGGTTTGGTATTCCGTCTTCATCTTCTCATACCCTGATTGGAGGGTTTTTAGGAGCTGCTCTGATGCATGCTTTTATGCTGGATTACCATGATGTAGTGGCGGCACAGCCGGATTTGGGATTATTTGACACATTAAAACAGGCTTTTCTTCAACTCACGACTCAAAGTGTAGTGAAATTTGATAAAGTAATTCCTATTTTCCTGTTCATTTTTATGGCCCCAATCATAGGGATGGTTATATCTATCATTATTACATTAATAATTGTTCACATCTATAAAAGATCAAATCCGTACAAAGCAGACAAATCTTTTAAAAGATTACAGCTTGTATCTTCAGCACTTTTCAGTGTAGGACACGGTCTGAATGATGCTCAGAAAGTAATGGGGATTATTGGTGCGGCCCTGATCTATTATCATGTGGAAATGCTGCATGATCCTGTGTACCTAAATATACCTTCAGCAGGTCGTTTTGACTACTTCGCACAGCATTATCTTTGGGTTCCTTTAGTGTCATTCCTTGCGATTGGTTTAGGAACTATGAGTGGTGGTTGGAAGATCATCAAAACCATGGGGACAAAGATTACAAAAGTAACTCCGTTAGAAGGAGTAAGTGCTGAAACAGCAGGAGCGATCACGCTTTTCATTACAGACCAGCTTAGTATTCCTGTATCTACAACCCATACGATTACAGGTTCTATCATTGGGGTAGGATTAACGAAAAGAATTTCCGCCGTGAGATGGGGAATTACTGTAAGTCTTCTTTGGGCTTGGGTATTAACGATTCCTATTTCAGCAATTGTTGCAGCTATTACTTATCTGGCAGTAACATTTCTAACTTAAGATAAAACTTAAAATTATAATATAAACTTTGTCCTTCCGGGCAAAGTTTTTTGTTTTATAAAGCCTCGAAAAATTGTATTTTTGTTCAAATTATAAGATTTTATGGAATTTTTAGACAGATACCAGCAGATCGTTGCTGACGCCATCAATAAGTATACTTTTAAAGACAAACCAGCAGAACTCTATGACCCGATGAACTATATCATTTCTCATGGTGGGAAACGTCTTCGTCCTATTATGGTGCTGATGGCCTGTGACCTGTTTGGCGGAGATCTTCAGCAGGCTATAAAACCTGCTCTGGCGATCGAATTTTTCCATAATTTTACCCTTATCCATGATGATATTATGGATGAAGCACCTTTGAGAAGAAATAAGCCTACTATCCATACCCTTCACGGGATCAATGTTGGTATCCTTTCCGGAGACGGACTGATGCTGAAAGCGTATAAGTTTTTTGAAGACCTGGAGCCTGAAATTTTCAAGGCTTGTATCAGGATCTTTACCCATACCGGACTGCTTCTGTGTGAAGGACAACAGTACGACATCAATTTTGAAACTCAGGAAGATGTAACCTATGATGACTATATCAGAATGATTACTTATAAAACGGGTGTTCTGAGCGCATCTTCATTTGAAATAGGAGCATTGATTGCAAGAGCTAATTTTAAAGATGCCAAAGCTATTTTCAATTTCGGAAAACATATCGGTATTGCTTTCCAGATCATGGATGATTACCTGGATGTATTCGGAGATCAGGCGCAATTCGGGAAAAAGCATGCCGGCGATATTTATGAAAACAAAAAAACCATTCTTTATCTTTTAGCGAGAGAACATGCTACGGACGAAGAAAGAAGAGAACTGGACCACTGGTATGGTAAAAAGACCGATAATATTGATAAAGTATACGGTGTTGAAAAGATCTTCAGAAGAACGAAAGTTGATGAGAAAGCATTACGTCTGATCCAAAAACACAATGAGATCGGACAGAGCTACCTTGAAAAGATCAATATCCCGGAAGATAAGAAAAAACCTTTCGCTGAACTGGCAAATTATCTGTTAAGAAGAGAAAGCTAAATAAGGTTACAGATTTTGGCCTGCTGCCTATTATCTGCTACCTGTTACTTTAAAAAATGAAATTCAGAACTGAAGTAGACATTCCAATATCGGAAAAAAAGATCAATATTGAAGATAAAATATTTTCAATAGGATCTTGTTTTGCTTCGGAAATGACCGATCTGCTGGGTCAGGGACAGTTACAGACGGTGAATAATCCTTTCGGAACTATTTTTAATCCTTTTTCGATCAGCAATGCCGTTAAAAGACTTCATGATTCTGAGTTTTACACAGAAGATGAACTGATCACTTTTAATGAGGAATTTATCTCGCTGGATCATCACAGCAGCTTTGACAGGAGGTTTATCCATCAAGCTCTGAATAAGATCAATGCCGGAATAGAAGAGGGAAACAGGTTCCTGCAGGAGACCAACTGGGTGATTATTACCTATGGAACTTCTTTTATTTATGAATTTATTCCAAAGAAAAAACTGGCTGCGAACTGCCATAAAATCCCGCAGAAGTTTTTTGAAAAAAGACTGCTTTCCCACCAGGAGCTTACAGACTCTATTTACAATACGGTTTTGAACCTGAAAGATATCTGTCGTGATGATGTACAGATCCTGTTTACTGTTTCTCCGGTACGTCATACGAAGGATGGAATGATAGAAAATCAACTGAGCAAATCCAAGCTAATCACAGCTGTGCATGAAGCCCTTTTACAGCTGGAAAACTGTCATTATCTGCCTGTTTATGAAATCCTGATGGATGATCTCCGTGATTACCGTTTTTATAAAGAAGATATGATTCATCCGACTTCACAGGCTGTCAGTTATATTTTTGATAAGTTCGGGGAGGCCTACTTTTCAGATGAGACGAAAAGTTTCATCAAAGAAAATTTCAGGATCAATAAAGCACTGGAACATAGAACGGAAGACGAAAAAGATCCAAAGTATATTGAGTTTAGACAAAAATTAAACGAAAGAATTGAACTTCAAAGGGAAAAAGTGAGGCATAAAATATTCTTAAATGATTGATTTCACAAAACTTGATTATTTGAAATCCGGCAATGAGAGGCAGAAAAGAACATATGAAGTTCTTCAGAAATACCAGGTCTTTGAAAAACTAAAGTCCTATTCTCCGGTTTTGGCAGGAACTATTCCTCTTGAAATTGATATTGAAGGCAGCGATCTGGATATTATCTGTGAAGTGGATCTGGAATTTAGAGAAGATTTTTTGGATGATATTAGCTTTAGCCGTTTGATACCTGCAGATGTTGAGGTAAAAGTTGAGAATGTCATCATTAACGAAGAAAAAAGTATCGTTCTAAATTTTATGCTGGAAGAATTCCCCATAGAGATTTTCGGACAGAATAGGTCACCAGTTCAACAGAATGCTTACCGACATATGATGGCAGAGTACAGAATATTACAGGAAAAAGGAGAAGATTTTAAACATAGAATAATAGAACTGAAAAGACAGGGAATCAAAACAGAACCGGCTTTCGGATTGCTGATGGAACTGAAAAATCCTTATGAAGACCTATTAAAATTTTAAGAAAATGATTGATACACATACCCATTTATACGCAGAAGAGTTTGATGAAGACCGAAAAGAGGCGATACAAAGAGCAGTTGATAAAGGAATTACAAAATTTTATCTTCCTGCCATAGATTCAGAATCCCACGGCAAAATGCTTCAGCTGGAGGCAGAATATCCCGGACAAATTATTTCTATGATGGGACTTCATCCATGCTACGTAAAACCTGAATCCTGGGAAAAAGAACTTGAAATCGTGAAAAATTATCTCGATGAAAGAGATTTTCCTGCGATAGGAGAGATCGGGATTGATCTTTACTGGGATAAAACGACATTAGATATTCAGGTAAAAGCTTTTGAACAGCAGATCGACTGGGCTATCGAAAAAGATCTTCCTATTGTTATTCATACAAGAGAAAGCTTTGATGAAACATTCGAAGTTTTGGAAAGAAAAAAACACCCCAAACTTCGCGGTATTTTCCATTGTTTTTCCGGAGATCTGGAACAGGCTAAACATGCGATTGATCTCAATTTTTTATTGGGAATTGGAGGTGTGGTAACGTTTAAAAATGGGAAAATAGACCAGTTTCTGCACGAAATTCCGTTGGATAAGATTGTTCTGGAAACGGATTCTCCTTATCTGGCTCCGGTTCCTCACAGAGGTAAAAGAAATGAAAGCTCATATCTGGACCTGGTAGCGGGGAAACTGGTGAATATCTTTGGAAAAGACTTTTCTGAAATTGACAGGATTACTACGGAAAATGCAATGAGGATTTTTGGAAAATAAGCCTTTCAGATGAATAAGATTTTAAATTATATCAAAAACGGACGGGCAAACAGTTTAATACTCTTTGCTGTTTATTTTGTGATTAATTTCTTATTCCTTACAAAATATGGAATCAGACAATCAGTTATTCCGATCAGTATCTTAATAATAGCATTTATCGCTTTACATGGTTTCATATTTTTTCTGAGAAAGAATCAAATATTGCAAAAGAAAATAAATATAATATTTGTATACTCTTTGATCGGTGTTCTGACAGTTGGTTATACTGCTTTGTGCCATATCTTAAAAGATCCGTACCAATTGAATATAGATCGTTGGCAGACATTGAATTTTTCGTTGGAGTACTGGATCCACGGAAAATACATTTATGACACCCGTAATTTTATGGGAAACTTATCTTCATATTTTCCTGGTCAGTTACTGCTTGCTTTGCCTTTTTATCTTTTAGGTAATGTAGGTTATCTTCAGGTAGCAGCTTTTTTACTTTTTTCCTACACTGTTCTGCTTGAATTTAAAAGTAATTTGATGAGGTTCATGGCAATAGCAATGTTTGGGATATCCCTATCTTATATTTATGAAACTGTGTGCAAGAGTGATTTTATTTCATCTTTTATTTTTGTAGCTGCATTTATCCTTTTCTGGCATAGTAAATTTAAAAATAATTACTTTCAAAGACCAATATTGTTAGGAATATGTCTGGGAATTGTATGCCTCACCCGAAGTGTTGCCGTAATCCCACTGATTATTTTTTTACTGAAACCCTTTTTAGCCACAAGTGCAGACCGTAAAATAAAAACGGTAATTACCTTTATAATAACAGTATGTATATTGCTTATAACTGTTCTTTTACCAGCCAAGAATTTAGAATACATTGTGCAATATAATCCGTTGAATCTTCAGGGACAAAGCAATAAGTTCGTCATGTTATTTTTTGCAGCTGCAGCTGTATTTATATCTTTTTATGTCAAAAAAATAAGCGATGTGTTTACTTTTTCGACCTTTATTGTTTTCCTTGTTATGTTAAGCTTTATACTGGAAAAATATCTCCTTTTCGGATATGGTTTTCAGCATAATCTTTTTTCAACGACTTATTTGGCTGCTTGCCTGCCTTTCAGTATCATTGCCTATTGCCTTTCTGTTCGTAAAGAATCAGAGAAAGTATAATATATATTTTAAATTAGATAATATAGGAAGTGATATGATAAGAATATTTAAAGAAATGAAATTTTATGGCTTTGTAGGATTTCTTCTAATCATTTTACTGTATATAATTGCCCAGTTCTATATTAAATCCCATCTTCCGGAGCTAGGCTGGACGGTATCAGATTGGCTTATCAATTATGAGGACGGGGGATTTAAAAGAAGAGGTTTATCCGGAAGCTTTTTGTTTTTTATACAGGATTATCTGAAGATCCCGCTTAACACACAGGTTTTTATTATACAGTCATTTTTCTTTCTGCTTATTTTCTATTTTTTATTCCGTTTACTGAAATCTAAAAAACTCAATTGGGACATTTTAATATTATTATGTTCGCCACTTTGTCTTTTGTTTATTCCTGTTAATATTTTTAATTCAGGGAGAAAAGAAATTATTTTAATGGCTTTGGTCTTATTTTTTGTTTGCGGAAAACAGAGTGAATTAAAAAAGTACATCCTTTTCATCGGTTTCATTTTTGGACTGTTTATCCATGAAATGTTTTATTTTTATTTGCCCTTTGTAGTGAGCGCTTATATTTTAAAGACAAAAAACACAGATTTAAAATATTTGGGAAGTTTATTTGCCACCTCTACATTGGTTATTTTAATATTGTTCTTTTGTGGCGGGGAAATTAACCAGGGACATTCATTGGAGATTTTAAAAAACAGAGGGATAGAATTTACCAGACTGAATATTTTCAGCTATGATGTTGTTAAGGAAAGAAAGGAAATGATCAGTGCTTATCAGTCCTATATCTTATTTGGTCTGGAATTGCTGTTCATGATATTTTTATCCTTTCTCTTTGTAAAAAAGTTCCTGCCTTCTAAGACAAAAAAGTTTAAAATTTTCATTCTGGTTTCTTTGGTATGGGTTAGTCCGCTTTATTTTTTAGGAGCCGACTGGTTCCGGTGGAATCATATTTATGCATTGCTGCTGCTTATTTTAATCATCACTGCTTTGCCGGATAATTATAAAAAGACACCTTGTATTGAGGGAAAATTTAATATTCCATTATTGATCATAACTATCCTTTTCTTCATTGTTTTTTACCTCCACATACAGTATGACAGTTCAGGAAATTCAAAAGAATATATGCTGCATTATTTTGAAAAAGTTTTTGCTTTTAAGTTTTGATACAATATAAAAAAGCTTCTCAATACTGAGAAGCTTTTTCTTTATTTTTTCCTTGTGAAATTTTTATTCTTAGGCTTTTTGAATCCCGTAGGAGTACTGCCTGCAGGCTTACTGCCGTTACCCTGAGGTTTTGGAGATCTTGCAGGTCTCCTGTCTCCACCTCCCGAAGCAGGTTTATTGTTAGAATCCCTTTTCTGGGCAACCAGATTATCTGTATGGAAAGGGTGGTCCTTTATAATAGGAATTTTCTTTCCAATGAGCTTCTCCGTATTTCTTAAGTTTAAAAGATCAAGTCCGTCTACAAAAGAGATAGATGATCCTTCAGCTCCTGCTCTTCCTGTTCTTCCGATTCTGTGAACGTAGGTTTCCGAAACGTCAGAAAGCTCGAAATTGATCACATACTTCAATTCATCAATATCAATACCTCTTGCAGCGATGTCTGTAGCAACCAGAATCCTTGTTTTTCCGGACTTAAAATTATTTAATGCATTCTGTCTTGCATTTTGAGATTTATTTCCGTGAATAGCTTCTGCTGAAATATTATCTTTCTGTAGTTTTCTTGCAATCTTATCAGCACCGTGTTTCGTTCTGGAAAATACCAGTACAGAATCAGCGATATCATTCTCTAAAATGTGAGAAAGAAGATCCAGCTTATTTTCTTTGTCTACAAAATAAACCGACTGCTTGATCGTTTCTGCTGTGGAAGAAACCGGAGTAACTTCTACTTTCACAGGATTATTTAATATAGAATCTGCCAGTTTCTGGATTTCAGAAGGCATAGTTGCTGAAAAGAACAATGTTTGTCTTCTCTGTGGAAGAAGTTTAATCACTCTTTTTACATCATGCACAAAGCCCATGTCAAGCATTCTGTCTGCTTCGTCAAGAACAAAGATTTCAATGTTTTTTAGGCTGATAATACCCTGAGCGATAAAATCCAGAAGTCTTCCAGGAGTTGCTACCAGGATATCAATACCTCTTCTTAAGGCGTTCTCCTGATTTCCCTGCTTTACTCCTCCGAAAATAACGAGTTGTTTTAATGGAAGATATTTTCCGTATGCGTTGATATTTTCCTCGATCTGAATGGCAAGTTCTCTTGTCGGCGTTAAAATCAGGGCTTTTATATGATTATTTTTGGTCTTTGTTTTTGATAAATTCTGAAGGATAGGAATAGCAAACGCCGCTGTCTTTCCTGTTCCTGTCTGTGCGCATCCTAAAAAGTCGCTTCCTTTTAAGATTTCAGGGATAGATCTCTCCTGAATGGGCGTGGGATTTGTATAACCCTGTTCCTCAATTGCTTTTGCAATAGGTTCTATTAAGTTTAGGTCTGTAAAATTCAAATGAACTGTTTTTTTAAATTTAAAATAAAATCCCCTCAATGTGAAGGAATTATATGGTGCAAAGGTAGTCTAAATATTTTTAAGCAGATTATTTTACTTTTGTCCACTCCTGATTATGTCTCAGGTCTTCAATGAACAGGTAAACTTCCCTTAGTTTTTCACTTCCTCTCTTGCCATAATCCTCTACATTTTTAGAAGTTCCGTCTGTGAAATTAATTCTCAGATAAGACGTTGAAAGATCTGTGATATTCCTTGTACCGTACTTGTCTTTCAGGTTTTTAACATCAAGGCCGTTCAAAAGCATGATTAGTTTATTATAATCCGATTCTTTAATAGTGGCTTTAAAAGTTCCCTCACGAGGCTGCGAAAATTCACCTTTGGAAAAATTCTTTGAAAAATTGAAATGCTCAGCTTCCAGAACAGCAGTTCTGTCCGGATTGATGGTCATTGTGAAAATAGGGCAGGATCCAAAACATGCACCGGCCTGGTATTCAATTTTAGTATATTTTGAAGCAACTTTTTGTGTAGTGCATGAAAATAAGAATATAAATGCACAAAGACTTAGTATAAATTTCATAGTGGATGGTTTTCCTGTTTCTTTCAATAATTATTCCAATACAGATAGTTTAAGCATTGCAGCTATTCCAGAGAAGAGACGCAACAGCCTTTAGTAAATGATAATCTTAAAATAACAGGGTTGGAATCCATTGATTCATAATGCTTTGTTCTCTTTTCTGCAGAACTGTAATAAGAATAGCTTTTTATTTCGCCTTTATCAAATAGGATCTTATTTTTGAAGAACAGAGGCTCCATATCATAAAGAATATTGTTATTGAAACCATTATCACTGTTGGTAATATCCAGTTCAATAACCCCTAAATTTGTCCTTCCTTTATCATTGCGGACCAGATTGTACTTATAATGAGTCAGATCATTTTCCGCTTTCTTCTCGACCAGTTCTAAGATCTGATCGGTTTTTATTTTCTTTCTTTTCTTGATATCGGTAATTTCAGATTCCAAAGAAATGTCACCTTTAAAATAGTCAAAATTCCCAGGTTTGATATCCTTATTCTCATCCTTAATCAAAACGGGAAGAACAGGGTTGGTGTCTTTATTTAAATTATAAATGATCCCATTTCTGCTGTTATTAAAATACAGAACGGAAGGATCTGTTTCACTGGTATAATATTCTACAACTTCATTCACCTCATTACTTATACCCTTATCAGATACTGTATCGTAGATCAATTTATATGTTAACCTTTTATTGAATTCAAACCTGAAAAATGCCTTATCACTGAAAGGTGCCGGTTCATCCAATTTAGTTAGTTCCACGAACGAATCACCACTCTGAGCATATGCTGAGAAAGGTAGAAGAAATGAAACAAAAATAACAGCGGGTGCTGTTATTTTTTTTAATGAGTGTGTCATCTTTTATCCGTGAAGTTTTTTCCAGATTGCATCTTTCAGTTCTACCAGGCCTTCTCCAGTAACTCCGGAGAAAAATAATGGCTGTCTGTTTTCAGGGAACTCAGCAGAGATCTCTTTCTTTAGCTCATCATCCAAAAGGTCAGATTTTGAAACCGAAACGATAAAATCTTTATCCAATAGTTCAGGATTGTATTCCGTTAATTCATTTTCAAGAATTTTAAACTCCTGGAAATGATCTTCAGAATCGGCCGGAATTAAGAATAAAAGGATGGAATTTCTTTCAATATGTCTTAAGAATCTATGTCCCAAACCTTTTCCTTCCGCTGCACCTTCAATGATGCCGGGGATATCAGCCATTACAAATGATTTGTAATTTCTGTAATCTACGATACCCAAGTTAGGAGTCAAAGTCGTAAATGCATAATTGGCAATCTTAGGTTTTGCAGCAGATACAGAAGCTAGAAGGGTAGATTTTCCGGCATTTGGAAAACCAACCAAACCTACATCGGCCAAAATTTTAAGTTCAAAAACAACAAAACCTTCCTCACCGTCCATTCCTGGCTGTGCATATCTAGGAGTCTGATTGGTAGAAGATTTGAAATGCTCATTTCCTTTTCCTCCCTTTCCTCCTTGCATCAGAGTGATTTCCTGCTTGTCTTCAAGAATTTCGCCGATAATTTCTCCCTCTTCATTTTTAGCAATGGTTCCAATTGGAACATCGATATAAATATCAGCACCGTCAGCACCGGTCAGCTGGCTTTTTGCTCCGTTTTCACCACGCTCTGCTTTTATGTGACGGGTATATCGAAGGGGTAGTAAAGTCCATTCCTGGGCATTTCCTCTCATGATGACGTGCCCTCCTCGGCCTCCGTCACCTCCGTCAGGACCCCCTTTAGGAATATATTTTTCACGGCGAAGGTGGGCAGAACCTGCACCTCCGTGTCCGCTTTTACAATGGATCTTTACGTAATCTACAAAGTTAGACATATAGTTTGTGTTGCGAGTTGCGGATGACGGGATTCGAATTTTCCAATCCCGTCCCCGTATCCCGATTATTTTATTTTTTCTACTTCAGCGAAAAGGTTTTGAGAAATTTTATCAATTTCTCCCACACCGTTTACTTCAACATATTTTCCCTGCTGCTTGTACAATTCGGCTACTTCTGCTGTTTTAGTATAATATTCTTTAATTCTGTTTTCGATGATCTCTACATTGCTGTCATCAGATCTTCCGCTGGTTTCACCTCTTTTCAGAAGTCTTTCAACCAAAATTTTATCTTCTACGATTAATGATAGGCAGATGTCTATCTTATCATTCAGCTCTTCTTTTACGATTCTTTCCAAAGCTTCCGTCTGTGCGGTAGTTCTTGGGTAGCCGTCAAAGATAAATCCGTTGGTATCGGTAGGCTTTCTCAGTTCATCGGTAAGCATATCTGTTGTTACCTGATCCGGAACCAATTCTCCTTTATCAATATAAGACTTAGCCAATTTTCCAAGCTCAGTGTCATTTTTCATATTGTATCTGAAAAGATCACCTGTTGAAATCTGTTTTAAATTGAATTTTTCGATCAGGTTTTGAGCTTGTGTTCCTTTTCCACTTCCTGGAGGGCCGAACAGAACAATGTTTATCATAATGTTGATTCGCTTTTGGCTTTCAGCAGTACACTTCTGGCCTCTAGCTTTTTTAGTTAATATTTACTTTATTTCGATTTAATATTTAAAGCTAAAGGCTAATAGCCAAAAGCTAGTAGCAGTATTAGTGGTTGATCTGTCCCTCTTCCAACTGATAAAGATTGGCAAGGTTTCTTCCTATTTCATCATAATCAAGTCCATAACCAAGGACAAACTTATTCGGAATCTCTTTTCCGATATAGTCCAGCTTGAAATCTTTTTTATAAACATCAGGCTTTAATAAGAATGAAGCCAGTTTTACAGATTTCGGACGCTGGGTTTCTGTGAAATATTTGAATAGACTTTCAACTGTATTTCCTGTATCCACGATATCTTCCACAAGAATGATGTGACGGTCTTTTACGTCTTTAGTCAGTTCCATTTTCTGGTAAACGATCCCTGTAGATTCAGTTCCTGCATAAGAACTCATTTGGATGAAAGCAATTTCGCACTCACCCGGATAGTATTTCAGAAGATCTGAGAAGAACATGATCACTCCGTTCAGAACACCGATGAAAACCGGAACCTCGTCCTTATAGTCTTCATAAATCTTTAAGGCTGTTTCTTTTACAATTTCCTGAATTTCGGCGTCCTTCAGATAAGGAACGAAAGTTTTGTCGTGAACTTTAATGCTTTCCATAAAAAATTTTAGTAGTTTGCAAAGTTACGATTTTTTGATCAGAATCTTTTGCACTTTTCGCCAGGATTTTACAAACGGCCGTTTGAAAAGGATGTACTGGAAATAATATGGCATTAAATTTATAGTTTTAGTGAAGCGCCTCGTTAAATCTTCGATTGGCCAACCCTATAGTCACAGAGTTATTCTAACAGGAAATTTTAAATCCAGAATATATGACTTTCTATTTCTCTATTAATAATTTATTATCTTTGCAGTACTAAAACCCATCATATACACATGTAGGATTCAATTTCTTTCAGATCTAATAAGCAATAACCATTCGGATTATTGAAGTTTAACCTTAATTAGGAAAGAAATTATGCTTTTTCTACAACATATTACTTTTGGGTTTCCAGCAGGAAACCTGCTATTTAATTCTATCAACTTAACGATACCATCTCATACCAAATCAGCTTTAGTTGGGAACAATGGTACTGGAAAATCTACACTGCTGAAGCTCATTGCCGGGGAAATAAAACCCTTGGAAGGAAATATGACGGTCAGAGGTGATCTATATTACGTTCCCCAGATGTTTGGCAACTTTAATCACTATACGATTGCAGAATGTCTCAAGGTAGATCAAAAACTGAATGCGCTTCAAAAGATCACCAATGGAGAAGTAAACGAAGAGTATTTTGAAGTTTTAAGTGATGACTGGGATATTGAAGAACGCTGCCAGAATGCTTTACAGTACTGGAAACTTGACAATGTAGACCTTAATCAAAAACTGGAAAGTTTAAGCGGGGGGCAAAAAACAAAAGTTTTTCTGGCTGGAATTCACATCAATGGGCCTGAAATTATTTTACTGGACGAGCCTACGAATCATCTAGATCTGGAAGGAAGAAACCTTTTATATGATCTTATTGAAAAAACAAATGCAACCGTTGTCATCGTCAGCCACGACAGAAGTCTGCTGAATATTGTAGATACGATATTTGAACTCAGTAACCAGGGAATTTCTACTTACGGCGGAAATTATGATTTCTATTCTGAGCAGAAAGCAATTGAAAATGAAGCTCTCAGCAACGATATTCATTCTAAAGAACGTGCATTGAAAAAGGCAAAGGAAAAAGAGCGGGAAACATTAGAAAGAAAACAAAAACTGGACGCAAGAGGAAAGCAGAAGCAAGAAAAGTCTGGTGTGGCGAGGATTATGATGAACACACTCAGAAATAATGCCGAGAAAAATACATCGAAGCTGAAAGGGATTCATGAAGAAAAAATCAGTGGTATTTCCGGTGATCTTCGGGATCTACGCTCTTCTTTGAAAAATTCAGAGCAGATGAAGGTAAATTTCAACGATTCGAATCTGCATTCAGGGAAAATCCTGATCTCTGCTGAGGAAATTAATTTCAAATATGGAAGTGAAAACCTGTGGGATAAAAATATCAGCCTGGAGATCCTGAGTGGAGAAAGAATTTCACTTAAAGGCTCTAACGGTTCTGGAAAGACGACGCTGATACAACTCTTATTAGGAAATTTAAATCCGTCTGAAGGAAAAATTACGAAAGCAGAATTTAATACGATCTATGTGGATCAGGAATATTCTCTGATCGGTCAGGAAGTGACTGTCTATGATTTTGCCCAGCAGTTCAATGACAGTGCGATGCCGGAATCTGAAGTCAAAACTTTACTGGCCAGATTTCTATTCGGAAAAGAAACGTGGGATAAAAAATGTAGTGTATTAAGCGGAGGAGAACGATTGAGACTGCTTTTGTGCGGACTTTCTATAAGCAATAAAGCCCCTGATATGATTATCCTGGATGAGCCGACGAATAATTTAGATCTGCAGAATGTAGAAATTCTTACCAATTCTATTAGGGATTATCATGGAACTCTGGTCGTGATTTCCCATGATGAAAGTTTTCTTCAAGAAGTTAAAGTGGAGAGGGAGATTGTTTTGGATTAGTATGGTTATTTGATTTTGATGATTTTATTGCTCACGCAGATTTTGCTGATTACACAGATGTTTGTGTTGTATTTTTATTGGATTTAGAAGTGAGGTATGTCCACATTTGTCATTGTGAGGAACGTAGCGATGAAGCAATCTCTTTACTCATATTAATGATTAATGTAGATTGCTTCACCTGCGGTTCTCAATGACAGATTTCGTGCTCTTGCAACAAAGGAGCTGGTTTTCAGATACTACAGATGTTTGTTATAAATGCTTTGAGATCCATTGAAATATTTCATTGAAGATCTCTTCTTTAATTTCCTCGTTTAATATTTCGTGGCGCATTTCAGGGAAGATTTTGGCAGTGATATCTTTAAATCCATCTTGCTTTAAATAATCAACGGTCTTCATAACCCCTTTACTAAAATCTCCGATCGGATCATTCTGTCCGCTGACAAATAGAAGAGGGAAGGATTTTGAGATAGGAGCCGCCCAGTTTCTTGCGGTAGCTTTTTTATAAATGCTGAACAGGGCGTAAAATGCATTGTTGGTAAAGGGAAGTCCGCAGAGCTCATCTTCAGTAAAAGCTTTTCTGTTGGCTGAGTTTAGGCTAAGCCAGCTTGTATCACTGAAATCTTTGTCTTTCTTAAAGTGTTTGTTATTAACCGTATTAAAAAAAGTGTTGAGATATGTCGGATAATGAGGTGCTATTTTGTTGGCTAATGAGAGGTAACCTTTGATAAAACTAATACCCGCCAAAGGTCCGCCGGTTCCAACAATAACAGCGCCGGTAAATTTGCTGCTTGATCTTTGGAGCAAACACCGGGTAACAAATGATCCCATGGAATGTCCAAGAACGAAATGAGGAACATCCGGATATTGTTCATGGAGATATTCACTCATGGCTTCGGCATCTGAAATAAGCTTTTCATCCGGTTGATCCAGCTGGAAAAACCCGATGTCTTTTTTGTTCTTTACAGATTTTCCGTGACCCAAATGATCGTAGGTGAGTACAGCGAATCCACGATCTGCGAAATAACCGGCGATTTCAGTATATCTTCCGCTGTGTTCCTGCATGCCGTGGATGATGAGTAGCGTAGCTTTTACGGGAACATTATCAGGAGTGAATAGGGTGTTGAAGAGTTTTGTTTCGCTAGTGGGAGATGGGGGAAAGTAGGATGATTTTTGTGATGATGTCATGGGTGATGTTCTTAATTATTTCGAAATATAATTTAAGGTACTGAATTGAAGCTCAATTATAAACTATGACAGCTTTTCTTATTCAGAATTAGTGATTTATTCATCTAATCTCGTTGTAATATCCATTTGCTGAAGAATTCTGATGATTTCAATTTCTTCATCTTTCAAGTTGATTTTATAAAATATAAAATGAGATTTAACTCTTGAAAGAAAATATTCCTTTCTGATTTCACTGTAATCTTTTCCAGATTTTGGATTTACAGATAAGTATTCAATTTCATTCATAAGCAGCTCAAAATAATGGTCTGCCTGTTTTGGTGACCAGTTTTCAAAAGTATAGAGCCAGATTTTTTCTAAATCATTGGTTGCTTCTTTGCTTATTCTGTAATTCATGAATTAGCAGAATGTTTTTTATGAAGATTCTTTAGAAATTCTTTGCGATCAAAATCCTCTGCAAAACCAGACTTTTCACCCCTTTTTAATTCATTAATTAGTTCTGTCTTCTTGGCTTCTTCATATTCAAATAATCTGAGAGCATTTCTTATTACCTCACTTGCGGAGGAATATTTCCCGGATTTTATTTGCTCACTAATAAAATTATCAAAATAATCTCCTAACAATATAGATGTGTTTTTTGCCATTTATTTTAATTTATTTCAAATATACCAATTGTTGGTATTTTTCAAAATAAAATGGTTTATAAAGTGTTAAAATTAGAATGAAAAATTTATCTATCATCACCTATCAATATTTCCACAGTTTTTTGTAATTAAACAACATGAATTCATGATAAAAATATTTTCTCAAATAATCTTATGATTTCCAACCCTTCCAAAAATAAAATCCTTCCATAATTTGCCCAGCCTATTTTTAAAAAGTAATTTTGCATGAATCTAAAATAAAAGTAAAATATGTCAACTTACGTAGTTGTAGGTCTTCAGTATGGAGATGAAGGTAAAGGAAAAATCACGGATGTTTTATCGGCTAAATCAGATTATGTAGTTCGTTTCCAGGGAGGAGACAACGCTGGTCACACGGTTTATGTAGGTGAAGAGAAATTTGTTTTGCACCTTCTTCCTTCAGGAGTTCTGCAGTGCAAAGGGAAGTGTATCATTGCGAACGGAGTAGTGGTAAACCCAAAATCTTTCATTAGAGAGGTTGGCCAGATCGAGAGCAAAGGCTTGAGAACTGACCACATTTTTATCAGCAGAAGAGCGCATGTGATCATGCCTTACCACATTCTTTTGGATACTTACCGTGAAGAAGAACACGGAGGAACTCAGATAGGAACCACTAAAAAAGGAATCGGGCCTTGCTATGAAGATAAAATTGCAAGAGTCGGGATCAGAATGATCGACCTTTTAAATCCTGAGATTTTAAGAGAGAAAATTGAGAAAAATCTTAAGATTAAAAATTCTCTTTTTGAAAAATATTACGGAAAGCCAACATTAGACGTTGAGGAAATTTACAACGAATTTTTAGAAATAGGAAAACAGCTTCAGGACAGAATCGTAGATACAGAAGTTGAACTGAACGAAGCGATCAGAGACGGTAAGAATGTTTTATTTGAAGGAGCTCAGGCTTTGATGCTTGATATCGACTTCGGAACCTATCCTTACGTGACTTCATCTTCTCCATCTACAGGAGGAGTTTGTACAGGAGCAGGAGTGCCGCCAACATCCCTTCAAAACCTGATTGGTGTTGCCAAAGCATACTGTACAAGAGTAGGAAACGGACCTTTCCCTTCTGAGCTGGATAATGAACTGGGAGAAAGCATAAGACAGATTGGGGGTGAATTCGGAGCAACTACAGGAAGACCAAGAAGAACAGGTTGGTTAGACCTTGTTTCTCTGAAGCATGCCTGTATGATCAATGGAATCAACAACCTTGTGATCACAAAGCTTGACGTTCTTACAGGAATCGAAAACCTGAAGATCGTTACCCATTATAAAACTGAAGACGATAAAATCATCGATTATTTCACTTCTTCAACAGAGAAATTATACAACTACGAGCCAATCTATCAGGATTTACCGGGTTGGAAAGAAGATCTTACCAAAGTAAGAAGCTATGATGAGCTTCCTGACAACGCTCAGAAATATATTGAATTCATCGAGAATTACCTTGGAATCAACGTATACTTGGTTTCTGTAGGTCCTGAAAGAAGTCAGAACATTATCAGAAAAGAATTATTCTAAATTTTTAGAACACAAAAATAAAAAAGAGACTGTCGTTGTGATAGTCTCTTTTTTTATGCTGTGAATTAGTCTTCAGTAACTACTGCATCCCTTTCTCCATCCTCTTCCTTTCCTTCCTGAATCATTTCCTCTGCTTCCGCTTTCTCTTCCGAAGTGGCTTCTTCTATCTTCTCTTCCTGTTCATCATTATGATGGTCGATGAAAAATTCACAATACACCGGAAGATGATCCGAACCAAAATTTTCCAGGGTTTTAAGCTCTTTAATAAAAATGTCTTCACTGTGAAACATCAGGTCGATGGGAAATCTCAGCAGACGGTATTTCGCATGAAAGGTAGACACGAAAGAACGCCCGATTCTGGGATCAATCAGATGGCTTGTTTTTCTGAATAATACAGACGATTTTGACCATGCTACATTATTGAAATCTCCCACAACAATTACAGGTTCCTTGATGTCTTTGACCCGTTTTGCTGTACTTAAAAGATCGCCGTCCCGTTCTTTAGATGTTTCCTCTTCCGTAGGACTTGGCGGAGGCGGATGCACGCCGAAGAATACAAATGAGAAACCGTCCTTTGTCTTTAAATGAACCTCAATACTCGGGATATCATCAGCCACGAAATAATGGGTCTGTGAACTTTTGATCTCAAGCTGGGAATAAAAATGCATTCCGTAGGTGTTTTCCAGGGTTACTTTATGTTGGAACGGATAATCCTTCTCGAGAACCCTCATAGCCTGTTCCCAATCGCTATTGCTTTCCATTGTCAGAAAGACTTCAGGTTTATGTTTCTCAATAAGACTGATGAAACGGTTATATTCCTTATTAAACTGATAAACATTAGCGGAAACAAAATGAATTTTTTGTGAAGACTGATGTTGCTGTTTATGTTTTTTTACCGGATAAAGCGGTGTATATTTTACAAGGGTTACTCCATGATGGATAAACAGTATAGCCAAAAGTCCCTGCGAATAAATAAAACTCTGCTCATCTTTGATCAGGAAGCCAAAAATGAACGTAAAAAAAATAATATAAAAGATCTGGATTTTACCAAATTCAGGAACCCGGAATATCCAATGAGAGTTCTGAATTTTAGGCAATACCGTAAACAAGACCAACAACGCGGTCAAAAACAAATAAATTCCCCACATAATTTTAAATAAACGGATAAAAATAACCTATTTTCAATTAATTTAAAACAATTCACCTTTTTAAACTTTCTTAATTTTAATGATTCATATTATTTTTCTACTTTTATTCAGTCAGATTAATTGATATCAATATGAATAAACTTATTGCAGTAGCCTTAGTTTTCAGTTCTTTATGCTTTGGACAGGAGCATCAGGAGATAGAAAAACCGATTCGTAATTTGTTTTCAGGAATGAAAAATGCTGATCCTGAAATGGTGAAATCTGCTTTTGCAGAAGGGGCAATTCTTCAGACTCTTGCAAAGGACGGAACTGTGAAAAATGAAAACGTACAGGAGTTTATTGCTTCTTTTTCCAAGTTTTCAAAAGACGATCTGGATGAAAGAATTACTATTGAGGCTATTCACACAGATGGCGGGCTTGCCAGTGTTTTTACCCCTTATTCTTTCTTTTTTAAAGGTAAATTCTCCCATTGCGGTGCCAACAGTTTTCAGTTGGTAAAACAGCAGAACGACTGGAAAATTCAGTACATTATTGATACCAGAAGAAAGGAAAACTGTAAAGAGATAAAATAGAAGAAAAGATTCAGTTCCGGGAACAAAAAATTTAAAAGATTCTAAAATGAAGATTCATCACATCGCTATTATATGCTCAGATTATGAGATTTCAAAGAAATTCTATACTGAAGTTTTAGGTTTAAATATCATCCGTGAAGTGTACCGAGAAGAAAGAAAATCCTATAAACTTGATCTGGCTATCGGGGAGCATTACGTAATCGAGCTGTTTTCATTTCCCGATCCTCCGGAAAGACCATCCAGACCAGAATCTTGCGGTTTAAGACATCTTGCATTTTCAGTAGAAGATGTTAAAATCAAAAGAGAAGAGCTTATCGCAAAAGGCCTTGTCTGCGAAGACATCCGCATTGATGAATACACCGGAAAAGAGTTTTTCTTTACCCGGGATCCGGATCAGCTTCCGCTGGAATTTTATGAAATGTAAAAATTAGTGAGCGTATCCTGTAAAAAAACTGATCGCCATAATGACAAGAACAATAGAGGAAATGACTACATAAACGTAGTCTTTTTCTTTTAAATACCCAATCAGGGCAAAAATAATTCTTACCAGAGGAGTAAAGATCAGCAATAAGATTCCCAGCTGGATAATGGCCATTCCTTCTCCTTTGCAGAGAGAATTCCAGAACATACTCCATACCTTTTCGGAAGAAGTACCCATATTCAGGGAAGAATATTTCTTAGGCATTTCAAAACCTTCTAAAAAAAGCTTGATAAAACCGATCAGGGATGTTATCACAGATAAAATAACGCCCAGTCTCAGAAGATTTCCTACCGAGCGGTTCAGATCCACATCTGTAAAATTCTTTCTCATTATCTGAAACTTTTATTGATACCGTTATACATCATATATACTGAAAGGATCGTAATTACAATGGCAAAAAATACTTTTAACTTCTTTGTTTTTGATACCATCAGGGTTTTTGAACCAATGAAGCTTCCTACCACCACACCGATAAGTACCGGAGCTACGATCACTGGAATAATTTCCCCTCTCTGGAAATAAATAAGGGCACTGGCTACTGCCGTTACACCGATCATAAAATTACTCGTTGTTGTAGAAACTTTAAACGGCAGTTTCATCATATTGTCCATTGCCAGAACTTTAAGCGCACCGGAACCTATCCCTAAAAGTCCGGACATGGCACCGGCAAACATCATCATTAAGAATCCCGGAACTGTGTTTCTTGCAGCATAACTTTTTAAAACTCCCTTATCAGGAAAAGTTCCGTACAATTTCAGCTTTTCCTCAAGACTTCCCTTAATGAGTGGTTCCTGGTGATCAGGTTTTCCTTTAAGGTTTAGAACTACGGTCAACAGAAGAATACTCGCAAAGATGATCCCGATAGTATTCGGATTAAGCATTCCGGAAACCAAAGCTCCCATAATAGCTCCTGCAGTAGTACCTATTTCCAGGAACATACCGATCCGCATATTGGTAAAACCTTCTTTTACGAAAGCTACCGCAGCACCGGAAGAAGTACCGATCACGGAGATTAAAGAAGCACCGATTGCGTAATGCATAGGAACGCCGAAACCCAGCGTCAATAAAGGAATAATGATAACTCCTCCTCCTAAACCCGTAAGTGAACCTAAAAGACCGGCTGAAATCGCGCCGAGAAAGAGAATGATGATTTCTGACATGGTACAAATATAAAACTATTGCCGAATTCTGCCAAACGTTTAAAAAAGATAAATTTGACGTATTTTTGCAGAAATGAAAAGTGAAATGAAATTATTTTATATCATCCTTGGCGCCACACCCAAAGGAAGGAATATTGAGCAGCATGATGTTTTTTTCGGAATCGCAGAAAACCTTAAAGATCTCATTCCCGATATAAAGGATTTCTGGAAAGAAGCAGAAGGAAAGATCCATTTGGACTGCTATCAGGAAGTGAAATTTGCGGACGGATATGAACTGAAGATTGTAGAGAAGACAGATCAGCCATCCGAAGAACAGCTGTATTTCCTGAATTTAGGAGGTTACAAAAGAGGGTTTTTTGAAGAATTTCATGAGCAGCATCTCATGGTAGGAAAATCAATGGGGGAAATCATTAAAAGAGCAAAAGCTACGGAATTTTATAAAACGATGGGTTTTGAAGGTGCCGTAAGCCATGTTGATGATAAGCACGGAGTTGATATTGATGATATTTTTAATGTGAATGACATCCTGCCTGAAAAAATGAAAGAAAAATATTCGATCTTACTGACGAAATCTGATGCAGAGGATCAGGAAAACATGATGGGGCTGGGATATTTAAAGATTGATAAGATCCAGTAAAACTTTCATTGAAGAAATCTAACAGAAAAAATAAAAGTAAGAATGAAAATAGGAATTTTAGGAGGCGGACAGCTGGGAAGAATGCTGATACAGAGCGCACTGAAATATGATGACCAATTTTATACGCTGGATCCGGCTTCTGATGCACCGTGCAACACCATTTCCCATTTTACGCAGGGAAACTTCAATGATTATGAAACCGTTCTGAATTTCGGAAAAGATAAAGAGGTGGTAACCATTGAAATTGAACATGTAAATGCAGATGCACTGGCTGAGCTTGAAAAACAGGGGGTAAAAGTAGTTCCCAATGCAGCCATCATCAAAACCATACAACAGAAGATTCTTCAGAAACAATTTTATAAAGTTCACGATATTCCAAGCCCGGAATTTGAAATAATGGACGGAAGTTCTGACGAAATTAAAATGCCATTACCATTTGTACAGAAAATGAATACGGGAGGCTATGACGGAAAAGGAGTTCAGGTAATTCGTACAGCAGAAGATATGAGAAATCTTTGGATACAGGATTCTGTCATAGAAAAACTGGTAGATATTGACAAAGAACTATCTGTAATTGTAGCCAGAAATGAAAGCGGGGAAACGAATATTTTCCCGGTAACAGAAATGGTTGCTGATCCTAAACTCAATCTTTTGGACTTCAATGTCTGTCCTGTTCTTCTTACTGAAGACGTTCAGCAGCAGATTGACATAATTACAGAAAAATTCCTGAATGCTGTCAATTCACCAGGTCTTTTTGCCATTGAATTATTCCTTGATAAAGAAGGGAAAGTCTGGGTCAACGAAACTGCTCCAAGACTTCATAATTCCGGCCACCAGAGCCAGGAAGGAAATACCAATTCCCAGTTTGAACAGATGTACCGTGTGGTGAAAAACCTGCCATTGGCTGATACAGACGCTATAACCTACAGCGGAATGCTGAATCTTGTAGGCGCTGAAGGTTTTGCAGGAAAAGTAATCTACGAGGGGATGGATGATGTTCTGAAGCTACCGGAAACCTACATTCACCTGTACGGAAAAACGGAAACCAAACCCGGAAGAAAAATGGGGCACATTAATGTGCTGGCAGATTCCAGAGAAGAATTAATGGAAAAGCTGATACAAGTGAAAGGAATGGTGAAAGTGATTGCCGAAAAAAAGATTTAAGATATAAAAGAGCTGTAATGAGGATTGCAGCTCTTTTTTATGATTGGATTCTTCCGAAAATCAATATTACATAGGAGTATCCTGAAAAGGAAGACTATTATCCTTGTCAAGGTTTTAAACCTTGACAAGGATTTTTTCAGTGATAGGGCTATTTAAAGCCGTTCTACTTAATATCCTTTTCTTTCACCTTTTCAAAAGCCTTCTTTTCTTCATTCCAGACAAAGGCATGGTAATAAACGCTTTCATCTTCAGGTGATTCTTTACAGATACTGGCTATAAAAAGCCTGCTGTTCAAGTCAAAGATTGCCCGATCTTCTGCGAACATACAGGAAGTTTCCTCTCCAAGAGGGAGGCTGTAAATTTTTCCGTCGCGTACATCCATCATTAATCCCATAATGCAGCTTGCTCCACAACCGAAAATCACAGTGATGTAGTAGCTGGCAAAATCCGGTGTTCCCGATGCATACGCTTCGTTAATTCTCGTTCTGAAATTGTAAGCACCTTCATCGCTGGAGAAATCCAGTTTTGCTTTTGTCGTGAATTTATAATTTTTTGAAGGAAACTTATTGAAAGCAAAATCATAGGTAGCGGGTGTTGTTTCCGTTTGTTCTTCAGATTTGATATTTTCACGTTCCTTTAAAACAGCTGTATCTGCCCTGATTTCCTCAGGAGGTGCTGCAATTACGGTGTCTGCTGCAGAAGACTGCGAAACTTCATTTTTGACGGGTTCCTTTTTTTTCTTGCATGAGAATAAAGTAAAAGCCATCAGAAGTATTAGTAGTAGATTGATTTTCATGTATGTTTTTTAACTGTACTCTGTCAGAAAGGGATGATCAGTGTTTTTCCTTTATATATTCCTTTTTCAATTTTAAAAAGAACGGCATATCCTCCGGCTCCGTCAGAATTGACCATATTGATGTATAATGTTTCCTCTTCAGAATCAAAATAACAGCTGGCTGATTCATTATTGATATTGAACAGATTTTCAATTTCTTTTGGGGGAATTTGAACTGTTTTTCCGTTAATTTTCACAGAGATAAATTTATAGTGAGTCTGTGGAACAGTTCCATCCGTACCCCAAATATGTTGTCCTTTAAACTTATCTTCCACTTTATGGCCATTGTAATCGGTGGTAGAAAAATATCTTTTATTTTCCTTATAATTAAATGGCTCAGATTCAATATCTACCCGGATTTTTTTTGAATTAAAAACAGCCTTGTTTTCACTGACGGAAGTTGACGGAATAGATTCGTAAGATTCTATATATTTAACCCTTGAACTGTGAATATACCCTGAAATATCTTTTCCATTTTTATCAGTATAATCAGCATTAAGCCAGTTTTTATTTCCATCATCAGCATCAAAAATATAGACCATCTCGTCCGAACTGATCTTTCCGACAACCATGCTTTTCGCATCAGCATTTTTTCTCATATTCACGAAACCGTCTTTGTCAACGATCTTGGCAAATTGGGCAAAAGACCATTGCAAGCTTAAAATGGCAGCCAGCAGTATTATTTTATCTGTTTTCAATATAGCTCCAGATTTTTGTATTAATTATTTAAAAATCTTCTGAATCACATTTCCAATCTCCACAAAATCACCGTGATTGCCTACAGAACGTATTTCCGGACTATTTTCATCAAATTCAGAGAATGGAAAGATCAGCAGGTAATTATTATCTTTTAAATATCGGTTTAGTAATTCAGGAATAAGTCGCATCCTTGGAATGTAAGACTGCATACCACGTTTGGCCATAAATATGATCAGCGCTTCATCTTCCTTCAGCTTTGCAGCAGTCTTCTCACCATCCTGCCAGGTGCTCATGATGATGAATTCGGCTTCAATATTAGCTTTTTTAATGATCTTCTGAAGAATGTCTAAAATATTTTCCGGAGCATAGAAAACGACTGTGGCGCCGGAATTTCTGGCGATATTCCATACCCTTAGAAGAGAATGAAAGAATCCTGCTTCTTTATGAGCATTTTCAGGGATCATCACCGCATATTTTTTAATAGTCGAGAGAGGTTGCGCTGCATGATAAACCAATACATTCACATCATCATTCTGAAGATATCCGTTGTACAGGTTATACACAAAAGAAGGGGAGAAGCCTTTCTCGTCTTCCAGTCCGATGATCAGATCTGTGATTTTCTGTTCTTTGATGACATTTTTAACGCCGTTGATGACATCATTGTCATATCTTTTCATCGTCTGCATCTTGACATCAGCAGCGGCAGCAGCATCGGCAGCCTGATGAAGAAGTTTTTCTGCATTTTTTACAGAAGATTCATTTTTATCTTCATTGATCACATTAAGGGCAAACAGATCTTCTGTATTTGAATGGGCTTTGATCAGAATTCCCAGATTTACCATTCTTTCTACTGTTTCCTCATGGTTAATCGCCAAAAGAATATTTTCTTCTTCATGGCTGTTGCCGGAAACTGTGTCTTCATTGTCGCTTTCCGCAATCTTTTGGGCACTTGCCATTGAAATAAATGAGGAGATGGTACAGGAAATCAGGATCAGAAGGATACTTCCATTCAGGACATGTTCATTTAGCAATCTTACCGGCTCACCCGTCTCTGTTTCGGAAAGGATAATATTGTATCCTACCATCACAGAAGCTAATGTGGCAGCCGCTGAGGCAGAACTCAGCCCGAAAATAAGTTTTCCTTCCTCTTTGGAGAGTTTGAATGTTTTTTGGGTCATCACTGCAGAAATATATTTTCCTCCGATGGATGCCACGAGCATAATTCCGGCCACTTCCAGTGTTTCCCAGCTTTTAAAGAAAACCTTAAAATCGATAAGCATTCCCACACTGATCAGGAAGAACGGGATAAATATGGCATTTCCTACAAATTCTACCCTGTTCATCAATGATGAGGTATGCGGAATGAGTCTGTTTAAAGCCAATCCTGCAAAGAATGCCCCGATAATGGCTTCTACCCCTGCTAATTCTGCGAGCATGGCTGCGAGATAGATCATCACAAGGACAAAAATATACTGTGAGATCTTGTCGTCCACTCTTTTAAAGAACCATCGTCCGATAATAGGAAATACAATTAAAACAATAAGGGCAAACAGAATAAAGGAAACGGAAAGTTTAACCCAAAATTCTGTGCCTACATCACCCTGCGACATTCCTACAATAACAGCAAGCACCAAAAGAGCAAGAATATCCGTAATCATGGTACCGCCTACCGTAATATTGACTGCCTTGTTCTTTGCAATTCCCAATTTGCTGATCAGCGGATAGGCAATAAGTGTGTGGGAAGAGAAAAGACTGGCGAAAAGAATGGAGGTAAGCATTGAAAATCCTAAAAGGTAATAACCGCCTAAATATCCAAGGACAAATGGAACGGTAAAAGTGTAAATTCCGAATGTAAGACTTTTCCATTTATTCTTTTTAAAGTCGCCCATATCAATCTCCAGGCCTGCCAGGAACATGATATAGAGAAGCCCTGTAGTTCCGGTAACGACAATGCTGCTGTCCCGTGAAAGAATATTAAAACCGTTCGGGCCAATAACAGCCCCGGCGATGATCAGTCCCAAAAGATGCGGAACTTTAATTTTGTTTAATAAAAGGGGAGCGGCAAGGATGATGACCAGTACCAACAGGAATTTTAATACCGGATCTTCTATAGGAAAACTCAGATTATGTATACTCAGTAAAATCATAGGTGTTTTTATTTGGTGGAACGTACTAATTCAACGGAAAACTTGGCTGTACAACCGTTGTCGGCAGTAATGGTCCGTGTGCCTTTCAGCTTGGTATCAGAAATATCATTAAGCAGGACGTTCATTTCAACTTTTTTCTGTGAAGTGGAATCTGTTCTGAAATTCAGCCTGATTTCATTATTCTCAAATTTCCCGGAATATACTCTCACCAGATTGTTGTTGTTGATAATTTTAGCCGAAAGATGAATGGAATCACTGTCGAATTCCCAGGTATCTGTACGCTGATCGCCCACTACATAATCGCTGCAGTTGGATTCTGTACAGATAACTTTTCCGCTCCATGGTCCTGCAATTTCAGCTGGCCATAAAGCTATTTTAACGGAATCTTTTTTTGAAAAAATACTGTCTCTCATTTTTAAAAGCGATTGGTATTCAGATTCTTTTTTTGCAAATATTTTTTCTTTTTCGAGTAACTGTTTCTCTCTTTCCGTGAGGTTTTTCTCTTTTTCCTTATAATCACAGCTGATTAATAGGAAAGAACCTGCAAAAAGTATAAAAAATGTGTTTTTTAGCATATTGTTAATGTTGGTGTAAACAATATAAGAAAAAATAGGGAAATATAAAATCCTTTTCCTTTATTCCGGCTTTGATCTGAGGTTTTTGATCGGATCTTAAGGTCTATTTCTAAGACTGATATTTAATAGGGCTTGTTGTTGTGTGAATTTTAAACCACCCCGTCAAAAATTCTTTGAATTTTCGCCACTCTCCATAGGATGGGTATTTTGATCCGGCAAGTTTTGTCGTTAAGAAAATTTTAGATTTATCCAGCCTTATGCTTTTTGAACATTTCAGGTTTATAATTAATGATAAAGACCCCACAGATAATAAAAATGGCAGCAAATATAAATTTAAAAGAAATTTTCTCATCCATGATCAGCCAGCCTAAAAATATAGCAATAACAGTATTGATGTAAGCAAGTATGGAAACCTGGACCGGTGAGATTTTGGTTAAAGCATAATGAAAGGCAAAGAATGCAGCTACAGAACCAAAAACAGCCAGATAAACCATTGCAGAGATACTTTTCAGGGTCCAGTTTCCGAAGTTATAGTTTTCTGAAAACAGGAAGGCAAAAATAACCTGTATAATGCCGGCAAACAGGAACTGGTAAAAAAGATTCAACGTGATATTTCCGCTCTGGATATTCAGTTTTTTTGTAAATATAGTTCCCGAAGCCCATCCTGCAATAGCACAGAAAAGAAAGATCATACCCATTTTGTAGTCAGGGTTGGCCAAATCCTGCAAGCCGTCCCAGAAAATAAAAAGGATTCCGCTGAAACATAGCAGAACGCCGGCAAGAGCTTTGAAGCTGAATTTCTGCAGACCAATAGCCACGCTTCCCAGAAATACGAGAATAGGGGAGCACGCACTAATAAGAGAAGCCAGGCTACTGGATACGGTTTCCTCGGCAACGGTGGTCATTCCGTTTGCCACAACCAGCATCAGTGAGGCGAAAATAATCTGATAGCCCAGGTTTTTCCAACCTATCCATTTAAATTCTTTTCTTGAAAGAAGGACCAGCAGCATAATTATTGCCGCCAGAAACTGACGGATCCCGGCTACAAACCATGCCGGAATAGTTTCCACAGCTACCCGGATAGCTAAAAAAGTAGTCCCCCAAACAACTGCAACGGTGAGAACGGCAAAAATAAGTTTATAATCTTTCAATGTGAATTTTAAGTATAACAGACAAATTTACCTGTTATGAAATGAAAAGGACGGGTACAGTTGTTGCTATTTTTAAAGATACAGAAGAAAAGAATAAATAACGCTGATAAAAGAAGGAGTACATTTTTTAATGTACTCCTTTCATTTTTTAAGGTTGGAATCCTCCGCAGGTATCAAAAGGAACACATGTCCATTTGCCGTTTCTAAAGCAAAGTTGGAATTTGCAGGCCTCCATACCTCCTAAAACTTTTTTTAATTCTTCTTTTTTAAGCTTCTTTAAATTTTTCATTTTGTAAAATTTTTATGTTGTTGGTAAAACAAATATTGTAAAAAAATGACAAGAGCGGATTAAAATTAACAGAATTTAACTTCTTGGATTTGATTCTATCCTATAAAATGTTGCTAAGAATTGATGTGTTAAAAAAGGTTATATTTTTTTATCTTTGATGATCTAATAAAATTGAAGATGGTAGGAATTATTATGGGCAGCCAGAGCGATCTGCCGATCATGGAACAAGCTGCAAATTTTTTGAAAAGTCTTGATATTCCATATGAATTGACAGTGGTTTCTGCACACAGAACACCGGAGAGAATGTTTGATTATGCAAAAACGGCAAAGGAAAGAGGCCTTAAAGTGATCATTGCTGGAGCTGGTGGTGCAGCACATCTTCCTGGAATGGTAGCAAGCTGTACAACTTTGCCTGTGATCGGAGTTCCGATTTTATCAAGTAATTCTATCGATGGCTGGGATTCTGTATTGTCTATTCTTCAGATGCCGGGTGGAATTCCGGTTGCAACAGTAGCTTTAAACGGAGCTTTGAATGCAGGGATTTTAGCGGTTAAGATTTTAGGAAGCGCTGATGATGCGGTGGCTGAAAATCTTCAGAAATATCAGGATTCTCTGAAAGATAAAGTGTTGGGAACAGTAGATGATATTAAAGCGCAGCATCCTAATCACTACGACATATAGTATATTTAATGTGAAGGGTGAATAGTCAATAATGAGTGGTCAATTGACTGTCTCAAAGTGAATGACTGTTTATTCGGCCGACAGAATGAATAAATAAAAAAAGTAAACCGCTCCAGTATTGAAGCGGTTTTTTATTAATCCTGGATCATATTGTCCCTTGTATTTTTCTGCACGGAGATAGCTCCGAAAAGCGCGAGAAGGAATGCAAATGCATAAAATCCTTTCTCACTCGGAAGAATAGTAGCATTCCAAAGTCCGATTGCAAGAAGTATAATGGAAGAAAGGGTGGCAAACCAGCAGATCCCATAATAGATATCGGTTACCGGAATATTCTCTAATCGGTCACGGACTGCTTTCTGCAGGGAAACTACGGCAAAAAGACCATATAAAAGAATGGTGAAATAATATCCTTTTTCATTCAGCAGCATTTCAGCTCTGGCCAGACCTACGATGAAACCTATCATTCCTGCTCCCAATGCGACCCAAGATGCAGCTACGAATGCATTTGATACTCTCTGTTTTTTCATGAATTAAATGTTTTGTTTAAGGGGCTAAATATATTCATTTTTTCTATACTTAGTGATATTGGCAGAGAAATATGGGTAAAATACGGAAACACAGAAGAGGCCGGCGCTTTACTAGTCCCGATAAAAGCGGTTACCCCACAGCAGGGGAGGCTTAAGCCTAGTGCGAGGAGTAGAAGCGGATAGCGGGAAACAGCTCCTGAAAACAAAAAACTCTCCGGAATGGAAAGTTAAGTAATGTCTTAAAGACTGATATATTCATACATATATTTCACGTAATTATCGCCGTTGGCTTCTTTTCCTATCACTTCAACAGGGAGATTAGCACTGTTGTACTGTATTGTGTACGTAATATTTTGATTTTGGGTCCAGCTGCCGTCACTTTCTTTATAACTAATCTTTTCTGTAGTATAGTTGTTTTTGCTTAAAGTATCGGCTCTTTCCATCAATATCTTTAAATAAGGGTTGGTATGGGTAAAGGGATTTAATTTGTCATCGTAAGAAAACTCTCTTTTACTGTTCCAGCTAAAAGTGGAAGTTTCCACGGAAATATTGTCTCCATTGTAAGCAAATGTTGTGATGATTGGATTTGAGCAGTCTTCTGACTGGCAAAGAGTAGAAGACGCAAGCTTGCCGTTTGAATTATAAGTATAGGTGCTTTTTCTGTTGAAGTTCGGATTGGTATAGATGGCTTTGATATTCATCAGTTGGTCTCCATTATAGCTAAAAGCGGCATAGTAATCCAAGGTTTGATCAGCATTATAATAATTTACTTTTACGGGTTTCCCGTTGCTATACTCAAAAAAGGAAGTTCGCCCTTCAGATAATGTTTTGATCAGATCTCCCTGAGTATTGTATTCGAAAGTTGCTATATTGGCTACAGGATTAGAAGGATTGTCATAATTGACGGTAGTAATTTTACTTACCAATAAGCCCTTTATTACAGGATCAGTTATAATTTCGTTGTCATCATTAATACTGCTACAACTATTAAAGGCTATGCTTGAGCCTATCAAACTCAGGTAGAAATATTTCTTCATTGTAAATTTTCCCCAAAAATAAGGAATACCTGCAGAGTTTAAAAATATTACACATAAAAAATCCCACTATATTGAATAATGGGATTATATTGAGATTTTAATTTAAATCTTAGTATCTGTAGTACTCAGGCTTGAATGGCCCTTTTACATCTACACCAATGTATTCAGCTTGTTCCGGAGAAAGAGTTTCCAGTTCAACGCTTAATTTTTTAAGGTGTAAAGCCGCTACTTTTTCATCTAAATGCTTTGGAAGCATATAAACCTCATTTTTGTAAGCAGCAGAATTAGTCCATAATTCGATCTGAGCCAAAGTCTGGTTAGAGAAAGAGTTAGACATTACGAAACTTGGGTGTCCTGTTGCACAACCTAAGTTTACCAATCTACCTTCTGCAAGGATGATGACTTCTTTACCTTCAATTGTATAGATGTCCACCTGAGGCTTCACTTCAGATTTTGTAGCACCGTAGTTTTTGTTTAACCATGCCATATCGATTTCATTATCGAAGTGACCAATGTTACAAACGACTGCTTTATCTTTCATTTTAAGGAAATGCTCACCTCTTACGATGTTGAAGTTACCTGTCGTAGTAATGATGATATCAGCATTATCTACCACAGTATCCAATCTTTTTACTTCGTAACCATCCATTGCAGCCTGAAGCGCACAGATTGGGTCAATTTCAGTAACTGTAACGATAGAACCAGCTCCTCTGAAAGAAGCAGCAGTACCTTTCCCTACATCTCCGTATCCGCAAACTACCACTCTTTTTCCGGCAAGCATTAGATCTGTCGCTCTTCTTACAGCATCTACTGCAGATTCCTTACATCCGTATTTGTTGTCGAATTTAGATTTAGTTACCGAATCGTTTACGTTGATTGCTGGCATTACTAAAGTTCCGTTCTTCATTCTTTCGTACAGTCTGTGTACCCCTGTAGTGGTTTCTTCAGAAAGACCTTTGATATCTTTTGTGAATTCAGGGTATTTATCGAAAACCATATTCGTTAAATCTCCACCATCATCAAGGATCATGTTCAATGGCTTTCTGTCTTCGCCGAAGAATAAAGTCTGCTCAATACACCAGTCAAATTCCTCTTCGTTTAGACCTTTCCAAGCATACACCGGAATTCCTGCAGCAGCAATAGCAGCAGCAGCGTGATCCTGTGTAGAGAAAATATTACAAGAAGACCAAGTAACTTCAGCTCCTAAAGCTACCAAAGTCTCGATAAGCACAGCAGTCTGGATCGTCATGTGAAGACATCCTGCAATTCTTGCTCCTTTAAGTGGCTGAGACGGCCCGTACTCTTCACGGATAGACATCAGACCTGGCATTTCTGCTTCAGCAAGGGTAATTTCTTTTCTTCCCCATTCTGCTAGGGATATGTCCTTCACTTTGTAAGGAACGTATTGTGTTGTAGTACTCATATGTAATGAATAATTTTTAAATTCAGTTGATAACGAAATGCAAAATTACAATTAATAATTAAGATAAAAAAACGGGGCAGGATGTTCAGTTTATGAGATTACACAGGATTTAAAATTATTTAGTCTTAATCTAAATAACTATTTTTGTTCATATAAATTTATACTATGAATCATACAAATACACAGGAAGAAGCCAACAGGAAGGCAAAACCGCTAACTCCAAAAGTAAGGGAGCTGATAGATCGCAACAAAAGTGTGATTCTTGCTTCCGTAGATGCAGAAGGAATTCCCAATTCAAGCTATGCCCCTTTCGTACAGGTAGATAATACGTTATATATCCTGGTTTCTTTTATGGCAAAGCATACCAAAAACCTGGCTGAAGGAAGAATAACTTCTGTAATGTTCATTGAAGATGAATCTGCTACAAAACAGATCTATGCGCGTGAACGTTTAACTATTGAAGCAGCACCTTCCCAGATTGAAAGAGATTCTGATCTCTGGAATACGGTAATAATCAAGTTAAAAGAAACACACGGAAAAGTAGTGGATGTAATTGCCGATATGCAGGATTTCATCCTTATTGCTTTAAAGCCGCTGAAGGGTTCATATGTAAACGGTTTCGGAAGCGCTTATTTTGTGGATGAAAATCTTGAAATTATTGAGCACAGAAATGATGTGAATCATCAGGCAAAATAATAATTAAGGAAGAGGGAAGAAGGGAGATGGAAGTTAATTATGGTAAATAAGAGATCTGTATTGACTAGATCTTTTTCTACTATTGCTAAAAGGAATAGTAGTTTTTAAGACTGAAGTAACTTTCAGCTTCCTGATCCCATCTCCCATTCTCATAATTTCCGTCTTCCACATCTTTTTACTACTTTTATCAAATAAAAAAAGATGCCCCTTTACCGAGATTTTTCAGATGACAATGCTACGATTCTTGTATGGAAATATGATGAAAGCGAAGAACTTGATATCCATGAGCTTCTGGAACCTGAAAATGCTGAAAAGGTAAAAGACTATCATCCTAAAAAGCTGCAGGAAGTACTGATGGTACGAAAGCTTTTAAAAAGTTTAAAACCTCATTCCAAAATATTGTATAAAGAAAGGGAACCCTTCCTTTCACCCAAAGATGCGGAAATTTCTATCACGCATTCGTTTCCCTTTGCTGCCATTGCCATTTCCAAAAACAAAATAGGCATCGATATTGAAAAAATTAATCCTAAAATTCTAAGGGTTATTGATAAGTTTACCTATGAAGATGAAAGGGGATTTATTCCTAAAGATAATGAAGCTGCCTTCTATACGATTATTTGGAGCGTGAAGGAAAGCATGTACAAAATTCATCATTCCAAGCACTGGTCTTTGAAAAAACATTACGAGGTAAAACCTTTTGAGCTGAAACACCTTCACAAGATAAGCTGCAGGGTGTATGACGAACAGATTTCAGACGAGTTCAAAGCAAGAGTCGAATTTTTTGATGATTACTGCTTTACGATTGTGGAAGAGTAGAATCGGATTCGTTTTTATATTTTTCAATTACCTTTCTTTGTTCCTTGGCAACATCATAGATCAGCTCCAGGATATCATGGATATTTTTAAGCTCTGTTAAATGTGAAATTTTATCAGGATCTCTTCTATCGGTGACATCATTTTCCTCAATTTCTGTTTTCCTTTTGATAAGCATATCTTCAATGGAGGAATCCTCAGGTTCCAGGCGGCTTTCCATTTTTAAGGTTTCTGTGATCTCATTTCCCTGTAGCAAAGAAGCGGTCTGCTGCATTTCAGCTTCTATTTTTCTGCTCCAGCTTTCAGCATCTATTTCGGGATACTTTTCATCATTTTTAGAGTATTGTGAAAGCGAAGCGGTATAAGCGGTGATAAGATGTGAAGTGGCCACAAACTGATGCACTACTTCCAGTTTTTTCTGCTGATTTTTAGGCTCAGAGATCATCCGTTGAAAATTGTCAGAAAGGTTGGCCAGTGAAATGATGGCATTTTTTCTTTTTACCTTATAGTCTTCAATATCAAAATCTCCCTGCAGGAATTTTGAAATGACACTTTGAAAATAGATCAGATTATCTGCTGCTGATTTTTTCATCAGATCAAGGTTCTGAGTATGTTCCCATACCGGCAAGACAATATAGGACACTGCAAATGCAATCGCTCCGGCAATAATGGTATCCAGGATCCTGTCTTTAAATATAACGTTTACATTTCCGGGACTCAGAAAATTAAAACTCATAAAAACATACATGGTCATGAAAAGGACTGCCCAAAAATAACGGCCTTTCAGAAAACTGAAACACATAATCATGCTTAAAAGCAGAATGGTAAATAAAATACCGTTAATATGTACAAAATGCAGGATGATGTAAGCAATAGATGCACCTGCTATAGTTCCGTAAAGACGCAGCAGATTTCGTTTTTTGGTAATGGAATAGGCAGGCTTCAGGATTGCCGTAATCGTGATCAATATCCAGTACGTGTGTCCAAGGCCTAAAAAATCAAACATAGAAAAAAGATATCCTACCAGCAAGGCTGTAGTGATCCGTATCGCATGTCTGAAATGAGATGAGGAAAGTGAAATGTTATTTCTTAAAACCTTAAAATTCAGTTTTTCTTCATTGGGCATGAATTTTTTCAGATCCAGACCTGTGGAAAGACTTTTTGCCAGCTTTACATCCTGGGAAAATACTTTATAGATTTCACTGATCTCTTTTGTGATATCGTTGATGCGCATCAGGATCTGGCGGAGGATCATAAAATTCTCAAAATTATCTGAATTTAGCTGCCTGTTGCGGAGTTCAAAATAATGAGAATTAAGATTTTTAAGTTCATGTTCAAGATCAAATATAGATTTTGCCCGCGTTCCAATCTGAAGCGATATTCCAATATTGGTAATTTCGTCGGCAAGCAGATTAAGATAATCGTGGATGTTCACCAGGATCATGCTGTCCTCAAAACTTTGCTGGAGCTTCTGATAATCACTTTCAGATGTCATCAGTTTTTCATGAAGATCCATTGAATTCAGGAACATCAGCATCAGCAAACGGCTGGTGGTAGTAGATTCATTTACGATTGTTCTCGTCTTGAAAACGGTTTCTCTGGTTTCTTCCTGAAGGTTTTTGATTCCTATCTGCTTGGCAATAACCTGAGTAGTCAGTTTATTAAAGTCAGGATTTTTCTGGTAATAATTAGCTTTGATCTTTAAAAATTCGGCCAGTTGGATATAATTTTCCCCTATCATCTGGCTGGCCAGTTTATAAGGCTGAATAGTAGTGACCACAAGGAAGATCATCAGAAACCAGATACATCCGGATGCAAATATAAGGAGACTTCTGAAAATATTGTCTCCGGTAAGATGCCCATCGATGAAGATCGCCAAGACAACCAGTGACAGAGATCCTACGGCAGCAAGCCTCTGCCCGTAAACTCCAATCAATGAAAAAAACATCCCGAATACAATGATCTCCAGCAATACCAGAACTTTAAAGTTCATCACAAGGCTGGCAATAAGGGCTACAAAAACAAAACAGAAAATAGCAAATGTAAGTGCATTTCTTCTTCTGATGAAAGGTCCCGGCTGATCACAAAGCGCTACAAAACTGGTTCCAAGAGGGAAGAGGAAGTATTCTCTCAGGATCCCGAAGTGGGCAAGAACCAGACAGGGCAGAACAGTTGCCAGCGTAATTCTGATTGCAGAATACACGTATTGGCTGGTAACGAATTTTTTGAGCTCTGCTGAATAGTTCATGCTACAAAAATAATTATTGAAAACAACAAAAGCCTTATAAATATGAGACTTTTGCAAACTTAAATATTATATTTCTTTAATAAATTGTCAATTGGTAATTTGAATGGAAGTTGTTTGGGGAAATTTAAAGATTGAAGGAATATTTGACGATGAAAATGTGAATGGTGAATTTTGCTTCGCGAGTGAATGGTGAATTGGAAGTTTTGGAGTGAGATAGATTCTTGTTTGGAGATTGTATTATTTGACGATGAAAATGTGAATGGTGAATTTTGCTTCGCAAGTGAATGGTGAATTTGTAGTGGTTAGGAAGAAAATTCACGGCGAAGCCAATTGACAGCAAAGCTAATTGCCAATTAACTGATCGGCTCGCTGTTTCAAGTCACAAAAAAAAGCCCCATAAGAAATGAGGCTTTTTAAGTATGGTGTAAATATCTTAATTATCTACGTTAGATGTTTCATCACCAATGTTCCAGGTAAGGCCGAAACGAAGCGTGTTATCCAAAGCAGTATTTACTTTTGACATATTGATCAGATAAGAAATATCAAGTCCGAAAGAACGGTACTTCAATCCGATACCTGCTGTAGCGAACTGTCTTGCTCCCTGCTCTTCGCTCTCGTGGAAGTAACCTGTTCTTACTGCAAATGCATTATCATAAGAGTACTCTAAAGCACCACTCATCATAATACTATTTTTATTTTTGAAAGATTTTCCAATTCCCGCGATAGGGCCTACGTTTGGAATTTCATATCTTGGCTGTCTTGTATTAGGATCTATTCCTACATATTCTGAACCTGGAACTAAAATCTTTGAACCTTCAAAGCTCAACCCGATCTTGTTCATATCATCCAAATACATATCGTATCCAAGTCCCAGTCTTGCCATAGTAGGAAGATAAGATCTTGATTCTTCATTTCCTGTATAGTCTAATTTCGGACCCAGGTTCTGAACAGCGAAACCTGCGTTTACTTTACCGTCATAACCTCCGAAACTTGAAAATCTTGGAGAAGTATAGTATCCTGAAACGTCTACCGCAAATGAGTTGGCGGCTTTAAGTGTCGTATCTGTGTTGAAACCTCCGGCTAAATCTGAGCGGATGAATCTACCGGTAACGGCCATAGAGTAAGAGTCAGAAAGTTTCAGACCGTAAGCTACATCGATGGAGAATTCATTAGGTTTTGATGTTCCCATAGATGCTACTTCTGAACCTACTAACTGAGTAAGGTCTACTTCGCCCATGTTGAAATAATAGATACTCGCAGAGATGGTAGATCTTTCTTCCTGTCCTAAGAATTTATGGAATGCACCATATAGTAAAAATACGTCATTGGTAAGTTTCCCCATGTAAGGCGTATAGTTAAGACCAATGGAAGAACTTGTTCTGCTAAAAGGATATTTTGCAGCATTCCAGAATTGTGAAAATGCATCCGGTGAAGTTACCACCCCTTGGTCCCCCATACCTCCAGCTCTTGCATCTGGTGCAATTCTTAGAAAAGGAGCTCCGGTTAAAACTGGGTTGATCTTACTTAGATCTTGCGAATAGCCTAAAAAACCAGCACTTAAACCAAATCCCAAAAGCAGTTTAGTAGTTAAATTCATATGTTGTCTTTTATATATTATCAGTTTTTTATAAATATTGTTGTCTATGTATTATTTAATTTATTTCAAAAGTACCATTTTTTCTACAGCTGTGGCACTTCCTTTGCATTTTTCTTGGTTTTGACTTTTTGCAAATATCTTAAAAATATACGTACCTTTTGCAACAGTTGCCCCAAAATCATCTCTTCCGTCCCATTCTATTGCCTGGCGTGGTGTTCTAAAGCCCTGTAGGAACGGTTCTGCGACTACCGACTGAGATAATGTTTTTACTAATTTTCCTGTTATGGTGTAAATTTGAACGTTTACATCCAGAATATCATCACAGTTATGTTCAAACTGGATGTAGGTTTTATTGGTAAAAGGATTCGGCCAGTTCAGCGGGCGGTTGATCACCAGGTGCTGATCAGATTCATCTTTAACTTCAAAGTTTAACGTAGCACTTGTTGAATTATTGTTTATGTCCCAAACTTTAAATGTTAATTGGTGTTGTCCAATCGCAAGATTTCTGAAAGGATAGGTTACATTCCCCTTTTGATAGTCCGCAAGACTAGGATTCAGACATCCGTTTCCTTCCCCTGAGGCAAAGAAATCATTCAGAACAACAGTATTGATGATCTGGCCATCAAGATACACCGTGATGTCATGTCCTACGCCGGATCCGGTAGAGTTGATTCCTGTATCATCTGTAACACAAGCCAGAAGCATTGGGTTTTGGTTGGTAATACCACCGTCAGCAAAGTTTGTATTATTCATATACAGTTTTACTTTTGGAGGTTCATTATCATTAATTCCGTTCGGGTTAATGTCACCTACCTGTACAGCCTGATTATTAAATACGTCAGTTACTTTATTGTCTGCATATCCTAATATTCTTCCTTGTCCTACAGCATAGTTAATGTCTTTTGGAACATAGAATTCTACAGTAAATACTCCGTTTACGGCAGTTCCTGAAGCTTTAACAATTGCACTTCCTTCTTCCGTGTATTCCATTACAGGAGCTAATACTCCGTCGTTATTAAGCGTTTTTTTGTTTAATCTCTTATCAAAAATATGGATAGATACCCTTCCGTTGAAAGTCGTGTTAACAGTTCCGTTTGCATTATTAATATGACCCTTTACTTTAATAAAATCCAGTCCTCTGATCAGTCCCGGAACCGGAGATTCTATGCCATCGATGATAAGCTGTCTTTGGGGTCTGCTCAGTTTCATAGCCGGATCACCAAGGAAGTTAACCTTCAGGTGGTCAATATTGGCTGCTTTTTGTTTTTTAGCATTTAAATGGGCATATCCTAAAGTTTCAAACTCATCATTGGTTAATGCGAAAATGTTCTTTGTATAAAGATCCGTAAAATTACGTCCGTAATCTACCCCAATTGCACGGCTGGATGTAATCATAGCAGCAGCGCCTCCCTGCTTCAGCTTAATGAACTGTTCTCCTGCAGAAGAAGTACTAGGCTCATCCCATAAAGTAAATTCACAGGTAATGGTAGATACAAATGGGAATCTGCTGTATACATTAGAGAAATTATTGGAATTCTGGATCTCTGTACTGGTTAGTACCCTTTCCTGTGCCCATCCGTTGATACCTCCATGTCCGAAGTAGAAAAGATAAAGACTGTTTCCAATATCATTCGATATAGCCTGGGTCACCTGAGGGAATCTCTGGCCTGCTGCAGTACTTTGTGCTGGAAAAGCATCCAGATATAACTTTCTTACATTATATTCTTTCAGTTGCTGCTGACCCGGTTGTTCAAAAATACTGGACAGCGTACTATTCATTACTTCATGGAAAGGACTTCCACCATCCTTATCATCATCCACAACAAAGTCAAGCTTCATACGCCATTCTCCGAAAGGAGTAGATTGTCCCGGAAGAGCATTATAATAAGCCAGTGTTTTGCTGATCATATCTCCCGCTTCTGTCACATTGGCCGCCGGGATTCTACCGACAGGAATATCAGGAAGGTTATTTTCAATAGTAGATGCTGTTTGAGGCTGCGTCATTACAATATAATCATCTGTTACAAATGAGCCTACGAAATCTGCAGAATTTTCACCTTCATAGCTGGAAACAACATTGGAATTGCCGGAGATCCTGTTTTTGTAATCATAAGAAGCATCTCCTAAAATAAATACATACTTAAGTCTTCCGCCGGTATTTAGTTTTGTAACAAAATCTCTGATCGCTGTAAGATCCCTGCTACCGCTTCCAAATTCATTATAGATCTTGGTGGCATCTACCACTTCTACGGTATAATTGTTTTTGGTTTGATGATAATTGGCAAGCCTCTGAGCCTGTCCCATCATTTCAGGAACAGTGATGATCAGATAATCTATATTTTGAAGTCCGGAAAGATTCTGATTGCCGATTCTTTCTACAAACTGAGGGTTGTAAGCCGCATCAGCACGGAAAGCTACAAATTCATTGTTGAAATTAGGATCAGAAGCAAGATAACCGAAATTAAAGCTTCCTGCCCCCGCTTTATTTACCCTTCTGTTCGCATTTGTAATATCCGTCACATCCCAAACCTGCTCCATAGTGGTCGTGTTTGAAATACCAAATCCGTAATTTGTATTCGATCCGCTGGCAATAGAAAAATCTCTAAAGTTCATTTGCGAACCGTTGAAGGTGAGATTTTCCTTATACTGTACTTCAGCGTAATCAAAATGGAAAGCTCCGTTAGGATTTACAGAAATATTGGGTGAATAATTAATTGTAATTTGGTTTCCGCTAAGGTTGGATATAGTTCCTTCATATTTCAGCTGATAAAAATCAAATCCATAATTAGGAGTATTGGGAGGGACATTCTGTGTAACTGGATTCAGATTGTTGATTTTAAACTCAACCGTGTTCTGTTGTGCTTTATTACCAACCACCTGAGTTTTGAATCTTATCACATCATTAGCCTGAATCGGAGAGTTGGTTGTAAAAGTAACTGCCTTATCCGTATTAAACGGAGCATCTTCTACCCAGATCCTGCCTATTTTTAATATATTTTTTTGATCATTGTTGATTACCTGATAATTGTCATATCGGGTAATTAACGGAGTTGCTGGAAGATTGGCATCTACAGGCTGTACTCTTTTTCCTGCACCCTTATCAAAATTAATAAAGTAGTATGAGAAATCTTCATAGATGTTTTTAAGGCCATTTGTTCTGTCCGTTCTGGTATCCACTCTTTTGAAGCCATTTCCGTTTGATGTATCATAAAGATTGTATCCGTTTGGCCCCTGAGCATAAAATAATGCATAATCCCCGTCATTCCATACTCCGTCTTCTTCACCTACTACCTGGATGGCATTTTCCTGAAGTGCACTGTACTTTGTATCCTGATTGTACTCCGGAAGCATTATCCCCCCGTTTCCATAGATTCTGAAATTTTTCGGATTTACGGAAGCAGGATTGATCCCGTTATCTTTTAAAAACTGTGTTGTAATTTTAAAAATTCCTGACTTGTCTACCTTGATTTTATAAAATCCACCGCTTGAAAGGGGATTGGCAGTACTTCCTACTTTGTTGGCAGTTCCTGATCTGAAATTATTAGATGCTGAGGTTTCAGAAATATTGAATGAAGAAAGTCTTTGTACACGTCCTTTTACATTCTTAAATAAAGACACACTGATGCTCGCATACCGTTCTCCCTGCACTGTATAATAGGTAATGTCCGTTACATCATAATCCGGGAGCCTGCCTTTATCCAGATCATATAAATCCTTAGTGGAAATATTTTCCCAGGCCAGATCAGAAACTTTAAGCTGGTTTTCTCCGATTTTTTGTTTGGTGATGATAAAAACATTATTTTGGCCAAACGAAAAACCTTCATTTTTGAAGTTTGGAAGATTTAATTTTGTGTCACCAAAATCTTGGATTTTAGAGCCTTCCCATTCTATGGCTTTTCTCTGGGCCCAAAGTGTTGATACAAAAGAGAATAGTAATAAAAAGGTGATTTTTTGTTTCATGTTTGTTATTGAAATTTCCGAATTACAAATAAAATGAAAATTTTAGAATTAAATTGTGATACAATAAAATTAATTTGTTAACGTTTTTCAAAAAAATCAAATGTTTACTTGATTTATTGAATAATTTATTTTTTCTTTGTACTTTGAAAATATTTATATCGACTATGAAAAAACTACAGTTGTTTTCATTAATAGCATTAAGTTCTACACTTGCATTAACCAGCTGCGGCGGATCAGGTACAAGCAAAGGAGGCGGTACTAAAAAATTTGTCAGCAAGACGGGTTGGAAACCAAACGAAAAACAAGGTTGGTTTTTTGCAGGAAAGCAACAAAAGCAGAAGGGGTGGCCAGGAATGGTATATGTAGAAGGTGGAACTTTTACAATGGGATTAGTGAAAGATGATGTTATGCATGATTGGAATAACACACCTCGCAGAATGCAGGTAAGTTCATTCTTCATCGGAGAAACAGAAATTACTAACTATGAATACCGCGAATACCTTACATGGTTGAAGTATGTATTCCCTCCAAGTGATCCTAGCTTTAAAGAGATTTATAATGGCGCTTTGCCAGATACTCTTTTATGGGATAACAAATTATCTAGAAACGATTATAATGAAACTTATCTGCGTTCTCCAGAATTCGATTACTACCCGGTAGTAGGAGTTTCCTGGACTCAGGCAAACAGATATTGTGAGTGGCTTACAGATAGAGCAAATGAAAAAGCTTTGATGCAGTCCGGAGTTATTGCTAAAGATTTGTATATCAACGAATCCAATAACCAGGGTGGTACAGCATTTAACATGGATAAATTCAAATCGAATGATCCGGAAATGCAGGGCTATATCAACGAAAAAAGAATGCAGCAGAAATCTGGGATGAAAACAACCAACCAGAGACTTCTTTCTGCAAACAGAGCTCCAAACTCTTCAATGGTTCAGAAGTTCAGACTTCCTACTGAAGTAGAATGGGAATATGCAGCTCTTGGTATGGCTAAGAACAGAGAATATAACCAATACCTGGGTAAAAAACCTGAAATTGAAAGATTAAAAGGGACTAAAGGAAGAGACAAAGGAATGTTCCTTGAAAACTTCAAAATGGGGAAAGGTGACTATTCCGGTATTGCAGGATGGAAAAACGACGGAGCAGCACAAACTGCAGACGTAAGACAATATCCATCTAATGATCTTGGAATCTACGGTATGTATGGTAACGTTTCCGAATGGACGGCTGATGTATACAGACCTATCATTGATGAAGATTTCAATGACTTCAATTATTACAGAGGAAATATGCCTCAGGCTGTTGTAAGAAACGGTGATGGAACTTACAAAATGATCGACGAAGGAACTATCAAGTATGATACGTTAGCCGACGGAAGATTAGTATATAAAGGACTTCCTGGACAGTTTGAAAGAGAAACTATCGCTGATTACAGAAACTACAGAGATGGGGACAGACAGTCTTCTTTAGAATATTACAGAGCTTCAGACTCAGCTTCTTCTTATAATATGTACAACTCTCCTCAGAAAAGGTTTGTAGTAGATGCGGGAGGAAGAGTGAAAATGATGAAAGACACTAAAGACAGAACTTCAGCAATGTCTAATGATGTAAGAGTTGTAAAAGGTGGTTCTTGGCAGGATACAGCATATTGGTTGGATCCGGGACAAAGAAGATACAAAAACCAGGGCAAAGCTTACGGATGGATTGGCTTCCGTGTTGCACAGGATGCTAGAGTTAGCGACAAGAACAGAACTAGAAGATAATATTTATCAAAAAATACTTACAAAAAACCTTCCGGATTTCCGGAAGGTTTTTTTATTTTTGAACTATGAATACAGAACAGTTTTATCCTTTGTTTTTAAAGTCAGATAAAGTAACAATCGACAGCAGGAAAGTTGGCCGAAATGATATTTTCTTTGCTTTTTCCGGTGAAAATTTCAATGCTGCTGCTTTAGCAGAAAAAGCAGTTGACGATGGTGCTTTGGCGGTGATTGTGGAACAGCCGGAATTTGAAAATAAGGACAGAAACATATTCTGTGTTCCGTCTACATTAGAATTTCTGCAGCAGCTTGCAGTGCATCATAGAAACCAGCTGGGTATCTCTGTTATAGGCCTTACCGGAAGTAACGGAAAGACTACCACCAAAGAAATCATCCATGCCGTGCTTGCTGAAAAATTTAACGTACAGTATACCTCCGGAAATTTGAATAACCATATCGGGGTACCGTTAACCATTCTTTCCATTAAAACGGAACATGAAATGGCTGTGGTAGAAATGGGAGCCAATCACCAGAAAGAAATAGAACTTTTATGTAGGATTTCACAACCCGATTTTGGATATATTACCAATTTTGGGAAAGCCCACCTGGAAGGTTTTGGTGGATTTAAAGGCGTTATCAAAGGTAAGTCTGAGCTGTATGATTATCTGAAAAGTCATCACAAGACCATTGTTGTAAATGAGAACGATCCTATTCAAACGGAAAAAACCGAAAACTACACTCCTAAGATTACATTTGGAAAAGAGAGTTCCGATTACGATTTCGGGCTGTTCTCAGAAGAACATTTTGTAGGGCTTAATTTTAAAGGTGAAAAAGCCGTTTCAAAACTGACCGGAGAATATAATTTTACCAATCTGTGTGCAGCAGCCAGTCTTGGACTGCATTTTGGGATCAGCTTTGATAAAATAAAGCAGGCGATAGAAAATTATACGCCAACCAACATGCGCTCGCAGGTTGTGACAAAGGAAGGAAGAACATTAGTGCTTGATACCTATAATGCCAATCCCAGCTCAATGACTGCTTCCCTGCAGAATTTTGCCACTTTTGAAGGTGCAAAAACAGTCATTATCGGAGATATGCTTGAGTTAGGTGATGAAAGTGAAAAAGAACATGTATCTATCCTAGAACTTGCCCATGAGCTTGCTTTTGACCAGGTCATTACGGTAGGAAAACATTTTAAAAATGTCAATCATTCACCATTATCTTTTGAAAATACGGCAGAGCTTATAGAATACCTTCAGCACAATACAATCCAGTCTGAAAATATTTTGTTAAAAGGATCGCGGGGAATTGCACTGGAAAAAGCGATAGAATTTATCTAGTCTTTAAATTCCAGAACTCTTTTACAATCAGTTTGATATTTTTGAATGTGCTTGGGAAAACTTCATCCTCGATCTGGGTGGTGTTTTTCCAGGCTACTTCAGTGATTCCTTCTTCAATCTGAGGCTTAGAGGTATCTTCACCATTGAAATTCATTTCAAACCAGTGTGTACATTTAAGGATCTTTTCACCGTTTCTTTCGATATAGATATGGTAAGTCGTATTAATGAAGTCTACAAGCTCCACATCTTTTAGCCCGGTTTCTTCTTCAATCTCCCTTACTGCAGATTCCTCACGGGATTCCCCTTTCTCCATCTTACCTTTAGGAAGATCCCATTTGCCCAGCCTTTTGATGAAAAGGAGTTCGCCTTGAGAATTGCTGACAAGTCCTCCGGCAGCTTCTATAATTCTGAAAAGCGTTTGAAACTCCTTCCAGATTTCGTCAATATTTTCACCGTAAACATTCAATTCCCTTATAGATGTATTTTCCAGAAGATCGAGAGCGATTTCCAGGCTTGTGACGTTTTCATATCCAAGCGTTTTTTCTAAGTTTTCAGATTGCTTAGACAGTAATAATTTTTTTTCGTTCACAAAAACTTTATACATATATTTGTAATAATTAAGAATTTAAATACAAAAATAAAAAATGAATTTAGAAGGACGAAAAATTATTGTTAATAAATCATCTAAAGATCTATCTGAATTATTGAAATCACCTGAAAACTATAAAGATTTTATGCCGGACGGTCTTCAGAAATTTGAAACAAGAGACAACGGATTCAAATTCGGATTACAGGGAATGCCGGAAATCGCTTTGAAAATAGATGAAGTGGATGAGCAGAAAGCTGTTTTGAAATCAGCAAGCTCAAGTCTGGATTTTACATTAACAGCTACTTTGAATCCTGTAAGTGAAAATCAGACAGAAGTTCAGATGCTTTTTGAAGGTAAATTCAATCCTTTCATCAAAATGATGGTAGAAAAACCGCTTCAGAACTTTATCAATACTTTGACGGATAAGATCGAAGCTTACAAATAAAAATCAGACCTTCAGCAATGAAGGTTTTTTTATGCAACGATTCCTGAGCTGTGATCTTTGGAACTGCCGGTTGCAGATGAAAGAACATTGATCTCATTATTCATTCTTAAAACACCCATAAAAGCAAAGATCAGGGCTTCTTTGTAATTGATGATCTCATTTTCAGGAATTATGATTTTGGATCCGGTTTTTTCTTTGATCTTTTCGGTCAGGAAAGTATTATATGTGCCTCCGCCTGTGCAAAGAACATTCTGTAAACTGTTTTTATTGATGACATCAGAAATCTGCAGGGCAATATGTTCTGTAAAAGTAGCCATGACATTTCCTGTTTCGATATTTTCTAAAAGCGGAAAAATAGATTCTGTGCACCATTCGATGCCTAAAGATTTAGGGTGCGGCTGGCTGTAGAATTTCAATGTATTAAGTTTCTCTAAAAGATCTTCGTTTATATTACCTTTTCTTGCCAGATCGCCATTTTCATCAAAACTTTTATTAAATTTCTGTGCTAATTTGTTCAGTACGATATTCACCGGGGCAATATCAAAGGCTATTCTTTGGTTGTTCTTTCTTAAAGAGATATTGGAAAACCCGCCCAGATTGAGGCATGCATCATATCCGGAAAAAAGCAGCTCATCACCAATGGGTACCAAAGGAGCGCCGTTTCCGCCCATCAGAACATCCTGGCTTCTGAAATCATAAACAACAGGAAGGCCCGTAGCTATTTTAACGGCTCTGCCATCTCCGATCTGCAGTGTAAATTTTTTATGAGGCTGGTGAAAAACCGTATGACCGTGAGATGCGATCAGATCTATGTTTTCAAGATCGTTTTTTGTAATAAATTCCTGAACTTTTTGTCCCAGATAAAAACCGTATTCTGAATGAAGTTCCAGTAATTCTTCTGGAGATAAATGGATGGAATTTCTAAGCTTTTCCTCCCATTTTTGAGGATAGGGAAGGGTTTCTGCCTGCAGGATCTGAAAATTCCAGCGTTCCTTTTTTTCGAAGGCTGCAAAGCAGATATCCAGGCCGTCCAGACTGGTTCCGGACATGAGCCCAATAGCCTGAAATCTCATATTACTGTGGTGTTTTTTTTTCTTCGAGTCTTTTGGTACTGAAATCACCTGAGCTATTAAAGAAGGTGTATTCAGAGAAATCATCTTTGGCCGTCATACCGTTGGCCCCCACAAGGGTAGAGCCGTCTTCCATCGTAACGTATACCGTATCTTTGGTGTAGATCCTGTTTTTCTTCTGATCCCAGTAGATGGTTTCCATAGCAAAACGCTGTCCCTCATTGGTAGTAATCCTTACATCACCTTTTGCTTCGTAGAATTTTTTATATTCAAAAATACGGGCATATTTAGCGGTAATCTTACCGGGCACTTTAGGTTTCTTTTTATCAAAGAACTCTATATTAATCCCTTTTCTTGCTACAACATAAGGACTGTCGATCAGTTCGTATTTTTCAATGATAGGTGCTTTGGCTTTTAAAGATATAAAACCCGAATCCCGCTGTATAATGTTGGCATTATTAATAATCTGTGACGGGAAGTTCTTACTTTTGTTGCCATTGGCTTTGGTAAGATCCTCTTCACAGGATGTCAATATAAAAAATATAGCACAACTAAAAAGGCATGCTATATTTTTATATGATATTTTTTTTGAAAAATTCATTTTAGTTGTACAGATTCTTTCTGAACCATCTGTCAGCAAAGTTGAAGCCGACCCTTAGGTTAATAAAGTTCTGATTGATCAGGTTGTTTTTAAGAGTTCCTCTTTTTCCTATTTCCAAACCAAGTTCAAGACCACTCATTCTGGTGATGCTACTTGTTTTGAATGGAAGCATTACACCTCCTGAGATCCCGAACTTATTGATGCTGTTACCGTTTATTTTAAGGTTTCCTCTTTCATAGAAGGCTCCGTATCTGTAAACTACCCTTGAGAAATAGCTTCTGAAGTTATTGTAGTTTGGTAAATACCAACCTCCGGCAGAAATTCTGTATGTATCCTGGAAATCAAAAGATTTTCCGAAATATGAAATATCTTCACCTTTTTTATAATCAAGCTGTCCTGAAACAAACCAGTGATTTTCACTTCCATAACCAACACCTAAAGATGCCTGTAGCGGAAGAAGGTTTTTAGAGCTTGTACTTTTCTGATCAATGATCGTTTCCAAAGCTTTTACCGAATTGGCTGCATCAGAATACACATAGGTACTGTTGACATAATCAGTAGTCATATTGCTTGTGTTTCCAAACGTAGCAGTAGCTCCAATGGTCAGTTTTCTATCAGTACGCGTATTCAGGCTCTGATAGCTACCCCCAAGCGTGAAGTTGAAGTTTTTGATGCTGTTTTTGGTTTCATAACCGTTAATAAATTCAGAAACATTCCCATCTTTATCAGCAGTTCTAAGCTCATTCAAATCATAAAGATTTCCAAAGTATAGGTTGGCTCTCAAACCTACAGCAAAATTCTGATCGATCTTATAAGATACAGCTGCCTGGGCAGTATTCAGCGTTCCACTTCCACTAAAACGATTGGAGAATAAATTTCCCTCCTTATCAGAACTCATATTTACAATATCATAGCTTTTGGAGCTGTAAGGCTGATAGGAAAGTCCCAGCTTAACCTTTGGAGACAAAGGAAAGGCTAATGCTATATTAGAAAGATAAGTAGAATGTTTGGTAGACTTCGTATCGTTATAATTTGTTTTGAAGTAATTGTTTTCGTTGGTAGCTTCCAGTTTAATACTTGTAAGCTCGAAATTAGAGTTATTCGCAGGGTTTGCGAAATTGAAGTTGCTCGTGAAATCACTGATATAAGCAGTAGATATACCACCCATAGAGGCAGTTTCAATCGTATTATCATATTTTACATCTCCAATTCCATAAGTTGCATACGGAGAGTTACTAATACTCTGTGCATTTAGGAAGTATCCAACTGATATGAATGATACCGCAAAGATTTTTTTCATTCTTTATTTTTAAAACAATGCGCAAATATCTTAAATATTAATGAATTGTAAAAATTATATGTGGTTAAAGTTTGTTAAGGACAGAATTGATGGGCTTTTTTGTCGATTTATTAATGAAGCGGAAATAGAAATTGTTAAAAGTGAATTCTTTTGGCAGCCCAATAGGTGAATAGTGAACAGTAAATTTGCTTCACAGTGAATTTAATTGCAGGCTTTCCAGTTATAGTAAGTATAATGTATGGATAAGAAACATGATATCGAAAATTTCATCAACCCAAAATTAATATCTGATCTCTAACCTCGAAACACGCATCACATTACGCACCAAAATTAACCATTGACTTACGAAGCAAAAATTCACCATTCACATTTAACACTATTCTAAAATTTAACCTCAAATTCTTCCCCAGTTTTTTTATCTTTGGAACATGAATTGGGAGAACATTGCCGGACAGGAAAATCTGAAAAAACTTCTTCGGGAAAGCATTGCTGAAAACCGGGTGAGCCATGCCCAGCTTTTTATTGGAAAAGAAGGCTATGGAACACTTCCTATGGTATTGGCTTATGCCAAAGAGGTTTTTAGTCAGGAAAATGAACATGCCGCTTCTAAAGTTGAGCATTTGAATCACCTTGATCTGCATTTCAGTTTCCCGGTTTTTACGGATAACAAAAATTCTTTAAGTAAAAATAAATTTGAAGAATTCAGGGAAATGATCATGGCATCTCCTTATTCGAGTTATGATGACTGGACAGCCTTCCTTGAATCGGAAAACAAGCAGCTCTTTATTTCTGCAGATGAAATAGATGACCAGAATCAGAAATTTGCTTTAAAAAGTTTTGAAGGGGGAACTAAAATCCTAATCGTTTGGAGAGCTGATAAAATGAATGTTGCTGCCGCCAACAAATTCCTGAAATTTCTGGAAGAGCCGCCGGCAAAGACCCTTATCCTTCTTACCGCCGAAACTACCAACGATATTCTTCCCACCATTCTTTCCAGGACACAGATTGTAGAAGTACCCAGGATCAATGATGAAGATCTGGAAAATTATCTTAAAAAAAACTTTTCTGTTTCTTCTGAAAAAGCAGGGGAGATTATCCATGAGGCACAAGGGAACCTTAATGATGCTATAAAGATTTTAAATTCCGGGCAAAAAAGTGATGAATTCGAAAAGCTTTTTATACAGTGGGTGAGGGATGCATTTATGGTAAAGAAGAAACCTCAGTTCCTTAAAAGCATTATCTTTTGGGCCAGAGAAATTGCAGGATGGAACAGGGAAAAACAGAAAAATTTTCTGAACTACTGCTCGGAGATCTTCAGGCTTGCTTTGCTTCAGAACTATCAGTCCGAAAATCTTGTCTATAAAAAGATTGATGCAGAGGGCTTCAACTGGACAGGGTTTTCAAAATTTATAAGCGGAGCGAATATCGAAAGCATTTTAGAAGAAATCAATACTGCTGATCTTCATCTTACCCGAAACGGGAATCCTAAAATTGTCTGGACAGATTTGGGTATAAAACTATCACGTTACATTCATAAAAATTCATAATTCAGCTACAATATACTTTGAATTTTTTAAAATATAAGTCTGGATATCATCCGGACTTTTTTTGTATTTCTGACGGACAGATTATCGTTGATTTTTACTCCATTTTTTTTCCAATTTATTTTTCCTTTCTATTATAATTTCCCATTTTTTTAAAGTTTTTTGTTCAAAGATGAAGTGAAATTAACGGAATATTAACATAAATATCTTTTTTTAAATTATGATTGTTAGGTTTTATATAATTTAAACGGTCTAATTACCAGAACTTTATATTGGCAAATATTAAATATATATTAAAAAATCAATCAATCGTTTGATTTTGTTGAAATCTTGTTTAAATTTGCACCCTGAAAAATAGATAAGCTATGGTTTCAAAAGAAGAGAATATATTGTTTGCCGCAGAGAAGCTTTTTGCTGAAAAAGGTTTTGAAGGAACCTCCACCAGAGAGATTTCAAAGGCAGCGAATGTAAATATATCTATGATCTCATACTATTTCGGATCTAAAGAAAAACTGTATGAAAAATTAGTTGAATACAGAATGAGTGAAGGTCAGTTCTTTGCTAAAGATATTCTTGAGAGAACGGATATCAATGAGTGGCAGAAGATAGAAAAGATTGTAGATCAGTTTTCAGATAGAGTAAGGCATCATAAATGCTTTTACAGAATCATGCAGAGGGAGCAGCTGTATACAGAAAATACGCAAATCGTAGAATTTCTGAAGCAGACCAAGATGGGCTTTATTTCCATGTATTCGCAGGTGCTGGAAAGTGGACTTAAAAAAGGAATATTTACCAAGAATCCACCTATTTATCTGCTTCATGCTACAGTAAGTGGAACCTTATTTTATGCATCCAATGCGAAAGAAATGTATCAGGAATTCCTTAATGATACACAGGAAGAGGAAGTCTTCGACGAAAACTACTACACAGAACTTAATAAACATATAAAATATTTACTAAAAGACCTTCTAGGTTATGAAGAGAATAAATAACTCGGTGTTGGCATTATCCCTTTTCATGGGAATTGCAGCCATAAATGCTCAGGAGAAAAAACAGCTCACTCTCGATGAAGCAGTGCAGCTGGGAATCCAGAACAGTAAAAACCTTAAGATTGACGCCGCTAAGATTGAAGAAGCTACGGCAGATCTTTTGGAAGCTAAAAACAGACAGCTTCCTGAACTGAAAGTTTCGGGCAGCTATATGTATCTTCCTATTAAACCAACGATTGATCTAAAGCTTTCCAGCGCTTCAGGGGCAGCAGCAGGAGGCCCGGAAGTACATCAGGTAGCCTACGGATCCGTGAATCTTAGTGTTCCAATCTACAGCGGGGGAAGAATAAAATATGGTATCCAATCTGCTAAATATTTGGTGGAAGCATCAAAATTAAGCACGGAAAATGATAAAATAGCGATTGCTTATAATGTAGCCCAGGCTTACAATAATTTGTTTAAAGCTCATCAGTCCATTAAAGTTTTAGAAGAAAACCTTACGGCTTCTCAAAAGAGAGACGAAACTTTTCTGAAGCTTGAAAATAACGGTGTTATTGCAAGGAATGACCGTTTAAAAGCAAACCTTCAGACTTCAAATATTGAACTGCAATTACTGGAAGCAAAAAACAACTATAATATTGCCAATATCAATATGGATCTGTTATTAGGTATTCCGGAAACGACAGAAATTGAGGTGGATCAGAATTATATCGATGAAGGCTCAGAAGTAAAGGCGGTTGATTATTATATAAATGAGGCAAGAGAAAACCGTAAAGATTTACAGGCTTTGGCTCAGCAAAGAAAAGCTGCAGAATTGGGATCGAAATCAGCTAAGGCTGAAAACCTTCCTTCCATAGCATTTACCGGAGGATATGTAGCGGCGGATATTCCGAAATTCCTTACCCTTTACAACGCTGTGAATGTTGGAGTTGGTATTTCTTATAATTTATCCAACCTGTGGAAAGAAAACTCTTCCCTAAAACAGTCTCAGGCAAGAGAAAAGCAGCTGGCGGCTACTGACGAATTACTGAATGATAATATAAAGCTTGATGTCAACAGAGAATATCAGAATACAGATTATTCTAAAAAAAGAATATCGGTGTATGAAAAAGCTGCTGAACAGGCCAATGAAAATTACAGGATTACAAAAAATAAATACGATAACGGTTTGGCAACAATGACTGAACTTTTGGATGCTGATGCAGCTCAGATCTCATCAAATGTAGGAGTGATCAATGCAAAAGCAGACGCAGCACTGGCTTATAGAAAACTATTACAAACTACAGGAACTTTAACAATTAAATAAGACTAGGACCAAAAATGGAAAATAATAATACACCAGCAGTAGAAACTAAAAAGAAAAAAAGTTTAGTTTTCCCGATAATTTTAGCGGTTGTCGTTGTAGTAGGAGGGATTTACGGTTACAGAACATATTCTTACGGGCAGAGCCACGAAGAAACTGACGATGCTCAGATTGCTTCCAATATGAGCCCTGTAATTTCTAAGATTTCAGGATATGTAACGCAAATAAAAGTAAAAGACAATCAATTTGTAAAGAAAGGAGATACTTTGGTTATCCTGGATAACAGGGATCAGAAAATGGCCTTGGTACAGGCGGAAGCGGCTTTATCAACTGCGAAAAGCAATATTTCCAATGCACAGGCTACAACTACAGCTACTTCTAAAAACATTACATCTTCTCAGGCTGCTGTTACAACAGCCAATGCACAAATAGAAGCCGCTAAAGTAAATGTTTGGAAAACCGGTCAGGATCTGAAAAGATATTCTGTCTTGGTAAAAGACCATTCCATTACAGAACAGCAATATGAGCAGGCTTTGGCAGCAAAACAATCTGCGGACAGACAGCTTCAGGTATTAGTGGATCAGAGAAATCAGATTGCTCAGCAAACAAACATTGCTTCTTCTCAGACCGCTGCAAGTTCTCAGCAGATCAGCGTGGCAGGTTCAGTTGCTAAACAGAGAGAGGTAGATGTAGAAAATGCAAAACTAAACCTTTCTTATACAATTATCCTGGCTCCGGAAGACGGATTTGTTGGAAAAGTTCCGATTCAGGCAGGACAGTATTTACAGGCGGGATCTCAGTTATTCAGCTTAGTTAAAAATGATCAAAAATGGGTTATTGCTAACTTTAAAGAAACTCAGGTCGATAAAATGGTAGAAGGCCAGAAAGTAAAAATAGAGATTGATGCTTTTCCTGATACAGAATTTGACGGAGTCGTAAGCTCATTCTCTCCGGCTACAGGTTCTACATTCTCTATTCTTCCTCCGGATAACGCAAGTGGTAACTTCGTGAAAGTGGTACAGAGACTTCCTGTGAAGATAGACTTTGTAAAACTGGACCCGAATATTGCTAAAAAATTAAGAACAGGAATGAATGTGAAAGCTGAAGTTTCTTTAAAATAATATTTAAATAAGTGAATTGTCAATTTTGCTGAAGCATGTCAAATGACGAATGTAATAGGGAGTAGTAAGATTGATGATGAAGTTTGATGCCGGCCCTGTGTAAGAATTCAGTAATGAAGAAGGAAATGAGGCAATGAAGATGATGATGCAGATGAAATTCAATGGAGAGGTATAATGAAGCAGAAAACTGACAAAGAAGTTGATACCGGTTTTGTAGATGAAAATCAATGATGAGGTAGAAATGAAGTAGTAAAATTGACCATGGAGTTGATTGATAATTGACAATTCACTTTTAAAAAATAATTAAAAATAGTAAGGAATTAAGGGATTTAGAAATTAATGTCTGGCTTAATCAAAATCTGAAAGTCAAACAGAAAAATTAGTAACAACAAAGTTAGTTCGTAAAAAAACTTGTTCCGTTTCTTAAAATTTCTAAATCTCATAATCTCTTGATTTTTTAATACCTATAAAAAAAACTATGCAAGATTCATTAGTAGAATATGGAGCCCGGAGGGTGATCATTACGATCACAGCAATCCTCTGTGCTTTGCTTGAAATTGTGGATTCCACGATTGTGAACGTTGCCCTGAACGAGATGAAAGGTAACCTGGGGTCTACACTTTCTGAAGTAGGTTGGGTAATTACGGCTTATGCAATTGGTAACGTAATTATTGTACCTATGACCAGTTGGCTATCCCAGCAGTTCGGACGAAGAAATTACTTTGCAGCTTCTATTATCATTTTTACCGTGTTCTCATTCTTATGTGGTAATGCAGATAATATTTGGGAATTGGTATTCTTCAGATTATGCCAGGGAATTGGAGGGGGAGCCTTATTGGTAACTTCACAAACCATTATTACAGAATCATATCCCATTGAAAAAAGAAGTATGGCTCAGGCTATTTATGGTTTGGGAGTAATTATTGGCCCAACATTAGGTCCGCCGTTAGGAGGGTATATTGTTGATAATTTTAGCTGGCCATATATTTTCTATATTAATATTCCAATTGGTATTGCGGCAACTTTAATGACCTTACAGTTTATAAAAAGTCCGAAATATGCCGAAAAACGTAAAGCTTCAGATGTAGACTGGTTAGGAATTGCTCTATTGGCAGTTACCGTAGGTTCATTACAGTATATCTTAGAAAGAGGACACGAAGAAGACTGGTTTGCGAGTGAGTGGATTGTGATATTTACCGTATCAGCAGTTTTAGGATTTATATTATTCCTCTGGCGGGAACTTACCTTCAAATATCCGATTGTAGAACTGAGGGTTTTGAAAAACAGTAACTTAAGGATTGGAACCGTTATGTCCTTTGTATTAGGATTTGGTTTGTATGGATCTACGTTCATCGTTCCGCTGTATACCCAGAGTATTTTGGGGTGGACGGCCTTAGAATCCGGAGCATTGATGATTCCGGCAGCATTAACAACCGCTTTCATGATGCCTATTATTGGTAAATTACTTTCAAAAGGGGTAAAACAACAAATCCTGGTTTCCTTAGGATTATTTACCTTCTTTGTGTACAGTTTCTGGGGATATAAAATCTTGACTCCAGATACCGGTAAAGATGCATTCTTCTGGATGCTGATGGTAAGAGGAGCAGGATTAGGACTATTATTTATTCCGATCACTTCCTTATCATTAAGTACTCTGAAAGGTCAGGAAATTGGTCAGGGAGCAGCATTTACAGGGATGATGAGACAGTTGGGAGGATCTTTCGGGATTGCAGCCATCACCACATTTATTGCGAATGCCAGTCAGAAATACAGAGTCAATTTGGTCTCCCATTTAGATTCCAATGATTTTGATGTCCAGCAAAGATTGGTAGGATTAAAGGCAAGTTTCATGGCGAAAGGGATGACTCCCGATGCAGCAATGAATGCGGCTTATAAAATGCTTGATCTTACAGTCACCAAACAGGCTACGGTATTGTCTTATATGGACGTTTTCCTTTATTTAGGAATTGCCTTCCTGATTTGTATTCCGTTTATTTTATTAGTAAAAGAACGAAAAAGCAAAGAAAAAATAGATTTGAGTGGTGTACACTAAATTTTATTTGAATAAATACAAAGCCTCCGGAATTAATCCGGAGGCTTTTTTATGGAATGATTCAATAGTTTTAAATTCTTATTAATTTAAATGAAAACTCTGATTTTTATTCAATCTTCGCTGTCCATTCAATCCCGCTGATGTCAATCAGCTTTATCATATGAATATTTTCCGGTGAAATGTCAGCCAGATCTACCTTAATATCAGCCTTTGAACCCAGCGGAATAATCAGGCTGTGTTTCCCCGGTTTTACCTTGGCTACATAATGATTTTTGATGTTTTCTTTTGGAAATTTTGAAAGCTCCTCATGATTAAGTTCCTTTACCATATGTCCATCCTTATCCAGGATATGGATTCCGATCAGAAAAGAACCGTAGACATCTACTCCTTCCGTTCTGTAAACTTCAAATACCAGATCAGAATTCCTGATAGAAATATTAGAAATCTCAATCTTCGGTTTTATTGACTTATTATGGAGCGTCCCCCAGACACCGCCATGGAAATATTGGTTGGTCAATAGCGTAAGCCCGAAAATAAAAACTGAACCTGCCGCTACAAGCGTTTTAGGTTTTGCCAGTGGCAGAACGCCGGATCCCAGCCATAGAAACCACTTTTTATGAGTAAATCTTTTATTGTTCTTAATAAAAGAATGATCCAGGGAAAAAGGACCGCTTCCGGTAAGAAACAGGACAAATCCGCCTGCAATACCTAAAACACCGATTTGCCATTCATCCAGACAGGTTGTTCCTATCCAGCCGGAACCCAGAAGAATTCCCATCGCAAGACCGAAGATCCCAATACTCATTAACCTTGTAAAAAGTCCCAGGATAATGAAAAGTCCTACCACTGCCTCAATAATGGTAAAAGCCATCATTGACCTTTGCAGGGCATCGGGATGGGTCACCAGGTATTCTATGATTGGTTTTATTCCTAAAGCATTAGGTAAGAAATGATTGAATTTTTCTCCGATATATCCTGCTTCATCAGGGATTAATTTGTTTTCAAGAATAAGCCTGCGCCAAAATGCTGAAAAATAAGTCCACCCGATAACAAGGCGGAGAGATAATGTATAAAGTCCGGCCAGGTCATAAGACCGGCTGTCTGATAGATGTTTCATTGAAATTGTATTGTATTAAAAAACTGTTTATTGTAAAATTGATTTAGACAAAAGTCTAAGCCATATGTAATTTCAGTCTTTTAAATAAGATATATTTCGGCGGGCTGTTTCCGGAAGTTGTACCGGAATATTGGTTGAAAGTGATTTTTACATTCCCCAAATTATAAAACGCATCTGAACTTAAAAAAGAGATTTTGTTTTTAAGCTGAAGCCGTTTTTTTGAAAAAGCTTTTAAAGATGATGATCTCTCAGCTGATATATCGCAGAACGATACCGTACCGGCTGTTGTTTTAACTTTATTTAAACCGCTGAAATACTGAATGTCAAAAACACTGAGAACATCTCTTTTTACGGAGCATGGGGATAATGAAAATGCCAGTACAAGCATCATGATGAATGCTTTATAATTTCTCATATGGGTTTCTATGACAGGCATTTTTACAAAACTACATTTTATTTTAGATGTAGGCTCATGAATTGCAGAAATTCATCCTGCTGATCTACAAATAAATAATGTGAGCAGTTCTCAATGATTTTAAAATGATTTTTTCCAACAATATTTTTCATATCGTTAAGCTGCTTCTCAGAAAATATTCCGTCATCTTTTCCGTAAACTGCAAAAATGGGAACACCTGCTTTTTTAATTTCTTTTAAAACAGAAGTATTATCCAGATTGTTTCGGGATTCGTTTTTATAAAATTTCAAAGGGGATTCAGGGTTTCTGAAATTAACGGCATAAAATTCACCGGACTCATATTCATCCCTTAGCTGCTGGCTTTCAGGAGTCGGGGAGGACATTGTGAAAAATTTCATTTTACCTGCAATTTCATAACATCTTTTCCTGTAAGCAGCCGAGTTTTTGCTTAAACTTTCAATTTCAGCGATCTCTTTAAGCTGAACAGAATCGTTTTTGAATTGATTTTTAGCCTCTTTTAAGATGTGATCATAAGTTTCCTGCTGGGTAAAAAGAGCTCCTGCAAGAGTAAGTGAACTTACTTTTTCAGGAAACTGCCTGGTAAAAAGAGTTCCTATGATTCCTCCGAAGCTGTGGGCAAGGATATTTGCTTTCCGAATTCCGTACTTTTTGTAAATTTGATTGAGATCTTCAAAGCTCTCTTTAAAGGTCATTGAAGCATTCTCATCTTTTGATCTGCCTTCCCCGCGTCGGTCATAGACAATCACATAAAATCCTTTTTCTGCAAACTTTTGAGCGGTACTTCCTTCGAATAATGTTGAATTTCCACTCGGTCCGCCATGAATGAAAATGACAGGCATATCTTTTGGGTTACCATAAGCTTTAGAATAGATTTGCTGGGCATTAAAGGAAATAGAAATCAAGGCAAAAAGAAAAGACAGAAGGACTCTCATACATTATTTTTTGAAGTCTCTAATGTATGATGTTTCCAGCATAATTTAAAATTAAAAACGCTGCTGACTAACAGTTGTCACAAAACTGCCTTAACTTTAGCATCAGAAATATGTAATTAAAAGAAAATCTATTTAAATGAGTTATTGTTTAGCCATAGAAGGAATGAAGCCTGAAAGCAGAAAAGAACTTCATAAGAACTACCATGACAACCATTACGGATTTCCCATTCACGATGATAATGAACTGTTTGGAAGGCTGATTCTGGAAATCAATCAGGCAGGACTGAGTTGGGAGACTGTATTGAAAAAAGAAGAAAGCTTCAGGAAGGCATACCATAATTTTGATATTCATGCTATTGCAGCATATACAGAAGAAGATCGGGAAAGGCTTATGAATGATCCGGGAATTATCCGCAACCGGCTGAAAATAAATGCGGCCATTGAAAATGCTAAAACCATTACAGAACTGCAGCGAAAATTCGGATCTTTTGAAAAATGGCTGGAGCATCATCATCCCAAAACCCTTCAGGAGTGGATGAAACTTTTCAAAAAGACATTTAAATTTACCGGCGGAGAAATCGTAAACGAATTTTTAATGAGCACGGGATACCTCAAAGGTGCCCATGCAGAGAGTTGTCCTGTTTATAAGCATGTGCTGGAACAGAAACCGCTTTGGGGAGAATAAGAAAATTATCTTCTTGGCCTTCAATGTAGAAATAATCGAAGTAGATTCCGAGCTGATACTCATAAAACTCCTTATTAACATTTTGAAAATGATAAATCTTTTTTCCCTTTGTGACCGATTTCAAAGCGTTAAAAAAAAAAATCCACCTGTTCTGATCTTTCAGAATCATTCACATTGAAATTCTTTGAGCTTTCACAGTCAAAAAACTATTTATGTATTGTTTTTTTGAATGCGTATTCAGTTATTTCATCTACAGCGAGCTCTTTATTATCTTTTAAAGCAAAGTAAGTCATCATGAAATCCTTAGCATCAATTGAATAATTAAATGCAACGATATCAAATTCATAGAAATAATTGGCACTGGGATTATTTCTCAAAGCATGAGCAGATAAAATATTTTTTAAAAAATCTAATGTAAATATCATTAAGATACTTTATATGGTTAATTACCGGGAAAATGGCTGCTTCATCAATAGGATCGGGCTTTAGCCCGTTCAATGAATAAAATAAATCAATTGGCTTTAGCCAAATATGTATTCAACGATTTTATATATTTTCAGGTTCAGAAGCTGAATGTTTATTACGCATAATCTCCTTATGTTCCGTACCCCATTTTTCAAATTCCAGGATAATGGGTTTCAGCTTATAGCCAATTTCTGTGAGTTCATATTCCACCCGTGGAGGAACTTCAGCGTAAACAGTTCTGGTGATAATCCTGTCTGCTTCTAACCTGCGGAGCTGCAGAGTGAGCATCCGTTCTGTAATATTGTTTAAGCGTTTTCTAAGCTCACCAAATCTCAGTTTACCGTTGATCAGATAACAGCAGATGGCTAATGCCCATTGTCCACCGATCGTATTGGAAGCATAGATCTCCGGACATTCATCTGCAAGCGCTTTTTTATTGGCAAAATTGGTTGATGTTTCCTTTATTTTAGTCATTACTTACATTTTTTATAGTACCATACAATTGGTCACTAATGTTTAAAATGTAAGTTACGTATATTATTTTTGCTGAAGAAATTCAAACGAAAAATGAAAATATTAATCATAGTCGTTCACCCTGATATAGAAAAATCGGTGATCAATAAAAGATGGATGGAAGAATTGAAAAAATATCCTGAAAAATATACTGTACATTCCTTATATGATGCCTATCCGGATGAAAAGATAGACGTTGCAAAAGAGCAACAGTTGGTGGAGTCTTATGACAGAATCGTCTTTCAGTTTCCATTTTACTGGTTCAGCAGTCCCCCGCTTTTGAAAAAATGGTTCGATGAGGTCCTGCTTTACGGTTGGGCATATGGAAGTAAAAGCGGTTATAAAGTGGGAGGAAAGAAGATCACACTGGCCGTTACGGCAGGAATTGATGAAGAAGACTATAGCGCATCCGGAAAATATAAATATACGATGAATGAGCTTTTCCGTCCCTATGAACTGACTTTTGACTATATCAAAGCAGATTACCCTGAACCTTTTGTTTACTATGGAATAGAAAATGATCCTTCAGAAGAATGGGTTGAGAGGAGTATCCCGTTGTATCTGGATTTTTTAGATTCCTTATAGATTAATCTTCCGGAAAGGTTGTATTGTCAAGTTGATAATGCAGCCTTTCCTGATTTTATAATTACTCTTTATAATCTACATCTGCAATCCTCCAGCTGATCAATGTCGAATCAGTTTTATAAATTAGATGCAGATGATTATTTGAGACCTAAAAATACTCAAAATTCCTTATCCTACAGTAGGTGTATCCTCTTCCTTCAATATTTTATTCTCCTTCATCGAAAGCATCATTCGTTCATATTTGTATTTCTCCCAGTCGAACTGATTCAGAAAATCCAGGGCAGCTTGAAAGCCTCTGTTGAAAAGATCCTCTTTTTCCTCTCTTTTCATAAAGAAATTCAGCCAGCTGCTTGTTCCGCAATTGACGCTTTGAATACTGAAAAGACGGTAGAAACTGTGTTTTGTAAGAAAAGATTTATCATTGAAACCTTTTAAAGTGCTGATGATGTTTCCCGCATAAGAAAAAGGTGTTTTCATAATCTGTTCGCTTGTTTTTCCTTTTTCCGAAAGAATATCCGAGTCGCTGGTCAGCTGTACCCCGAAAAGTGGCATTCTCGGATAAAATACGTCACTGGCATGAAAAATATCGATCGGGAAATTGGAAATACTTCCGCCATCGATAAAAATTCCGACCGGGTAGATGTCTTCCGGTTTTGTATTCATCCAGAATTTCCAGGCGTATTTCACTGAGCTGTCATCCCTGTTGATCCTTTTCTGAAAGGGCTCAAAAAAGAACGGCACAGACATGGAAGCTCTCACAAACTCAGCCGGGCTGATGTGCTTCAGCTCTTCCTCAGACCAGTATAAATTGGCCATCGTAGGAAGTTCTACCTTAATCTTTGCATTAATATCAGTAGTAATCACTACGTATTCTGAGCGAAGCTGGTAAAAAGGATTGTTCTTATAGTAATCATTGTTCACGGCGCTTTCATAAAATATTCTGTAGCGTGTTTCATCAATATGCTCAATGTTTTTTGCCTTGATCGCTTCAATACTTTTTAAAGCAATGGTGTAATATTCCTGGGTGTTTCCGTAACGGTAGTTAAGATTTAGGCTATATTCTTTCTGAATAAATTTTTCATTGAGATCAGCCACTGTTTTAATTCCGAAACCATCCAGTACATTCTGCATGGTGCTTAAAAAAGTGTTGCCGGGATTGAACCCGCTGTTTTGCTTCCTGAAATCACTATAAAACTTTCTCATACAGAAAAAAGCGATGATGACCGGAATTAAGGGAATCAGAAAAAGAAGTTTTGCACTTAAAGTTGTCTCAGGCTGTGCGGCGAAAGGAATAATAATAAGAATGATCATGATGATCGCCAGAATAATAGCATTGATCTTAAAAAAATCTTTATTGTTCAGAATGGCATGAATTGTTGTTTTTACATAGGTTTTTCCATCCATAAAATCAGCGAAATTCCAGGTGAAAAGTATATCCTTGATCACTTCACTTTTAGCTTCTTCTTTGGTTTTGCATGCAGCAATAAGCATGGTATTAATAGCTCCCGCACTTGTTCCTGCTACTTTCAAAAAACGGATACCGAAGATTTCCAGACCATAAAGATAACCTACCAGCGCACTTCCCCAGACGCCGCCACCTTCCTGCACAAATTCCACATATTGGTTTTTCTGTGCATCCAGCAGATCAGAAAATTCTTTTGCAGAAATACTCTCATGCAGTACAGAGAGCTTTTCTTTAGATTTCTGGGAAAGTACATCTTCTGAAAGAATTTTATCCAGTATTTCTGTTTTCATGGAATTAGAGTTTTTATTGAATATTCTAAGATGCAAGCCAATAAAAAGATTCTGTTAAGTTTTAAGATATCAACAAAATATTCTGTCGTTGATATCTTTTCTCAAAAAAATTACCACTGCTTCCGTCTGGCATATATGAACGTGCAGATCACTACCAAAGCCATAACCCCTATTGTAATAAAATAACCGTATTTGTGATGCAGCTCAGGCATATTGTCGAAATTCATCCCATAAACACCTGCAATAAAGGTAATGGGAAGAAAATACACAGAATAAATAGCCAAAACTTTCATCACCTGGTTGGCCTTCTGATCTGAAAGAGCCAGAAACATGGAAATAAGGTTGGTGATCTGGATATTCAGATGATCAAAATCTGCTACTACATCTTTATGCTTGTCTTTTAAATCTACGATCTCCGAATCCTGAAGATTCAATAATTTAAATTTATCTACTGCATCTGTGGAAATCGTCAATACCCTGGAATTCAATCCTGATTTTCGCTTCAGCTTATACAATCTCCTGATCTGATTGGTATGGTTTGTATTTTTAAGGAAAATTTCATTTTCAATATTATCCATCGTTTCCAGAAGGCTTAAAGATTCATCATCAAAACTTTTCATAATCAACAGGGCGATCATTAAAGCAATTTTTTGAGGCGGAACCTCTGTTTGCATAGCTGAAACCTGTTTCTTCGTCTCCGAAATGCTTTTTGCCTTCATCCTGTGAATCGTGATGATGGTGTTGTCTACCAGAAAAATCCCGATTTTTGTACTGATATCGCTGATGGTATTGAGGTTTTTCCGTTCCAGTTCCGTGCTTTCCCGGAGAAGAAAGAATTTTACATTGCCATCTTCTTCATATTTCGGAAGGTGGTTCGGATCCATCGTATCTTCCAGAAGAAGATTGTTGATCTCATATCTTTCGTGAAGAAATTTCAGATCCTCCTGTGTGGGAGCCTCTACATCTACCCATTCACATTGGGAATCTCTGTATATCGTGTCAATTGGCATAGAATAAAAATACTAATATTTTGAAAAACTATGTGTTAAATAATTTTATCTTTGCCAAAATTAAACAAACTATATGATTAAAAGTACAATAAAAGGGATCGGATTTTATGTTCCAGATAATGTTGTTACGAATGATGATTTAGCTAAACTGATGACCACCAATGATGACTGGATTACAGAAAGAACGGGCATCAAAGAAAGAAGACACAGAAAAAACAGAAATGACTCTCAGGAAACCACGGCTTATCTGGCATTTAAAGCCTCTGAAAAAGCACTTGAAAAAGCAGGACTGACGGCTCAGGATATAGATTATATTGTTTTTGCGACACTTTCTCCGGATTATTATTTCCCGGGTTGCGGTGTATTGCTTCAGGATATGTTGGGATGTGATACCATTGGAGCTCTTGATGTAAGAAATCAATGTTCAGGATTCGTATATGCCGTGAGTGTTGCCAACGCTTTTATTAAGTCGGGAACCTATAAAAATATATTGGTAGTAGGTGCAGAGATCCATTCTTTCGGACTGGATTTTTCTGATGAAGGAAGAGGAGTTTCCGTGATCTTCGGAGATGGAGCAGGAGCGATTATACTTTCGGCGACGGAAGATGAAAATGCAGGAGATATTTTAGCGGTCAATATGCATTCTGAAGGGAAATATGCCGATGAGCTGTGTACACAGTTCCCGGGTTCCAAATTCGGATGGAGCGACAGAATGAGAAAAGAACCGGAAAATGTAACGGATAAGGAAGTTTACCCGATCATGAACGGCAATTTTGTATTCAAGCATGCGGTGACAAGATTTCCTGAAACCATGCAGGAAGCTTTAGACAAAGCCGGTAAAACTATTGAAGATCTGGATATGTTCATTCCTCACCAGGCCAACCTTAGAATTGCCCAGTTTGTACAGCAGAAGTTTGGACTTCCGGATGAGAAAGTCCACAACAATATTCAGAAATACGGAAATACAACTGCGGCTTCTATTCCAATTGCTTTAAGTGAAGCTATTGAGGAAGGAAAGATCAAAAGAGGAGATCTGGTACTTCTTTCAGCATTCGGAAGCGGATTTACTTGGGGAAGTGTCCTGTTTGAATATTAAGCTAGATTAGTAGCTAAAGTTAAAGGCAAAGAATAAAACTACCAACTGATAATTCCCATCCATTGGAGGGGTGGCATAAATTTAAAAAATTTTTGACGGGGTGGTTTACATACATAAAAAAACCGCAGAGCAAAGCTCTGCGGTTTTTCATTTATAATCTTCTATTAAAGACTTTTCAATAATTTCTCAGTATCCGTAGAATCCTGTCCCGTGCTTTTAGCCAACCCGATTGACTTTTCAGCCCACATTTTTGCGTTCTTTTTGTCTCCTATTTTATTATAGAGATTAGCTAAAGTGTCTGTATTGGCATAGTTTTCATCCTTTTTTACAGATTCTTGTGCCCAGGCAACCGCTTTTTCCAGCGAAGCTTTATTGCTTACATTTTCAAAAAAATTCCAGGCCAGAGAATTTAACTCTTCTGAACTTGCCGCAGAAGAATCTTTATAAAGCTCCAGTGTCAGCTTCTCATAAGTCGGGATATCTTTATCTTTCAAAGCCCTGTTTGCTTTTGCTCTTTTTAGGATCTTTTCAGATTCGTCTTTTGTTAAAAACTTCTGACTTTCCGTTAAAAAGTAACTGTCATTCCACGATTTTTTATCAGCGTTGTACGACTTTTTAAGAACAGTGTTCAGCTTTATATTTTTATCGAATTTCTCATATTTATCTTCCGGTAAAATTTTGATGATCTCCGCTTTTCTAGTCTGAAAAATTTTATACAAAGGACTTTCTGTACTTGAGGTACCGGACAGGAGCATTTGTACATCTTCCTGATCGAAACTGGTTTTCTGCTGGAAATAACGGTCCAGTACTTTTCCTGCAAATTCAGAATCATTATAGATAGTTAATCCCGCAAGATTTTTTAAGAATTCAGGATCTTTTTCTCCATTTTCAAATTTTTGCTTTAATGCAGTAAGCCTTTTATTAGGGTCTTCTGCATCTTTAGCAAACTGGATGAAATCTTTTTCCTCCACATAGCCTAAGGTTCTGTGTACTTCCTCTCCGTCGCCATTAATGAAAAGATAAGTAGGAAATGCCTTTACGCTATATTTTTTTGCAAGACCAACTCCTTCTCCTTTTTCCATGTCTATTTTAGCATTGATGAAATGAGAGTTGTAAAAATCTCCAACCGTCTGAAGCGGAAAAATATTTTTCACCATCAGTTTACAAGGTCCGCACCATGAGGCATAAGCGTCTATAAATATAAGTTTGTTCTCTTCTTTTGCTTTCGCCAGAATAGTAGCGAAATTGCTGTCTTCAAATTTAATTCCCTGTGCCCATGCCAGTGCAGCTATAAATAATGAAGAAAATATTGCTAATTTTTTCATAAAACTTTTTATTGATTACAAATGTAATAATTATGTGAACATATAAGTTGATGCATATTAAAAATAATTTCAAATATTTTATTTTTCATACATGTGTGATTTGGTTAATGATTTGAATAGTTATTGTTTATTAATAAGTTTTTAGGTTAAAAAAATTAAATAATTGAAGAATATTTTATTAAAAAATAAAATATTAGTAACTTTGTAAAAAACAAAAAGATACCCCATGAAAATGATGAATTATTATAAAATCCAGATAATAATTTATTTTTTTATGTCGAGGCATCTGCTGAAACTTTTGTTTTTATTCATTACTGCTGGTCCTGTCCTGGGTCAGACAAATTTCAGCTTTGATCAGGTATGTGAAGGAACATCCGTTCAGGTGATGCGAAAAGACATTCCCAAATCTCTAAAAACAGCAGATTCACTGTATATGTCTGCACAGAAACCTTTAGAGAAAGTCAAAAGCCTCATACTTTCTGCCCAGCTTTATCATTATGCAGGTGAGTTCAAAAAATCTATATGCTATGGAGAAAATGCTCATTCTCTGCTGATTCAGGCCAATGATGCGGAATGGTCTGCCCGTGTCAACGAATTTCTTGCTAAAGAATACCGCCTGGTGGGGCTCTACCAAAGATCAAAAAAATATACCCGGGAGGGTCTGGAAGCTGCAAAGAATATCAGTAATTCTCAAAAGAAAGGTCACGTACTGGGACTGTTGAATCAGGAAATGGCTTATTATGAAATGGAGCAGGGAGGGTATCAGAATGCAATAAAATATATTGAAGTTTCATTAAACTCATTTGGCAAGAATGATCTTCAAAATAATGGACGACTTGTTGCCGCTTCCTACCAAATGCTTGGTGAGATTTATTTTAAGCTTAAAGATTATGAGGTTTCAGAAAGTTATTACCGGAAAGCAGAAACACTGATCAAAAAAAAATGCTGTATTCTGGGCCTTGTTTATAACGGTTTGGGTGGTATCCGTATGAAGCAGGAAAACTGGAAAGAAGCTGAAATCTATTTAAAAAAAGCAGAAAATATAGCAGATAGCTCTAAGAGTTTTAAGCTGAAAAAAGCAGTCTATTCCAATATCAATGATTATTATGAAGGAACAGGTGATAATTTCAAAGCTTCCCTTTATGCCGTAAAGTATGTCAGAGCTTATGACAGTCTCGCAGCCAAGAGCCGTGAAGTTTCACTTAAAAATCCTGATGTTTTAGTGAAACATAATAAAAAAACGACTCAGATCAGCATCGTGAAAAATATGGCGATTATTATTCTTCTGGTTTCCCTTATTGCAATCATTGTTTTCTTCAAAGTAAAACAGAAAAAACAACGTTCTAAATTCAGAAATATTATAAGAACCCAGCTTCAGATGATCAATGTGAGGAATGAGCCTTTATCCAGGAAACAAAAAGGAGATTCTGATTTTTCAAATATTTCAGTGGAAGAAGTAGATGACAGGGAAAAAGTTGCAGACAAACGGAGAAATGACTCTTTAATGACTTCCGAAACAGAATCCAAACTGCTGGAACTTCTCGATGAATTTGAAAAAGGAGAGCTGTATAACAACAAAAATATGTCCTTGTCATTCCTGGCTGCCGAACTTAATACCAATACAAAATATCTGTCCTATGTGATCAATCAGCATAAAAATACAGATTTCAAAACATATGTAAACCGTTTAAGGATTAATTATATTGTAGATAAACTTATCAATGATGAGAAATACAGGCAGTATAAGATCAGCATCCTTGCAGAAGAATGCGGCTTTTCTTCACACAGCAAATTCGCATCTGTTTTTAAAGCAGTGACAGATTTCCCCCCTTCTTCCTATATTAAATATCTGGATGCCGAAAAATTAAATGGATAAACATGTTCATTTTACTGAAAACAATTAATAAACAGTCTGTTTTTTCATTGTGTCTTTTCATTTTCATGAAAACAGATAACCTATTGTTTTAGGTAAAGCCTTCACTTATATATCTTTGCGCAAGCTTTAAAGGAACCCGTAACACTCAATTTTTAATCTGTTTTTAATCCTTAAGCAGAAAAGCGTTCAAATAAAACACTATACTGAAATGACCAGCTGATATAAGTATTTGCCCAGTATTTATATTAAAGCATCTAAAAACTTTAAGCTGGACATTGAAGTGGATGAAACAACCTAAATACCCATTTATTTTTGACATCTGTATAATCAAATGCTGCTTAGGCAGACAGAGTTATCTGTGCCAATATGATCAGGAATCGTTACATCAAAATCTAGCGATCCAAAGCTGAGGGGACGGGCGCCCCAAGGCTTTTTGAAGATATAACGGATAATTTTTACTAGTATTAGAAGATTGTTTGAGATTAAACCACGGGTAAATCCATTATTAGGCAATGAATATTATATTGGTCCGGAATATACAACCGATCAATAATTGATCATACAATCGGGGTTGATTGCCCGGTTTTTTTCAGTCAAGTTTTTTTAAGTACAAATCCGCAACATTGTTGCGGATTTGTTTTTTATTTCAGACTGTCGGTTTTTACTTTGATGGTATCATGAGAAGCAGAAGCCGGTTCAGAATTGGCAACAGCGGAATCTCCCATTTTATTTCTAAGAGAATCTTTATTATGCTCATCTTTGAATTCTTCTCTTTTCTCTTTATTCTGTGCGCAGCTTCCCAAAACCAGCAAACCCAGAACAGCTCCAATCCATAATTTTTTCATAATAGTTAATTTTGATGTTTAATACCTTCAAATATAAAGAAAATTGATAGCTTTATGAAAATGAAGGTTAGAATAAAAAGAAAAATTATTTTTAAAGTAATAAGGAGGTTGAAGATTTATTTAACTGAAATTTCTAAGTTTTTAGTTTTTATCCTTAATTATCATATAAAAAAAATCTGCAGAGCTTTCATCTGCAGATTTTCCATTTTTAATTAAACTTTGTGTGTATCTATTTAGCCGGAGCTGTTACTGCCGTTGAATCTGTCTTGATCTTTACGGTATCAGGATTCATTCTTTGGGATACTGTATCCGTTACCGCTGGTTGTACCGATTGTGTATTCACTGCTGTCGAATCCGAGCTCTTAGACGACATGGTAGATTCTTTGGTTCCGCAACTCACAACTACTAATCCTAAACCTATGGCTGCTAACAATAACTTTTTCATAATATTTTATTTTAATGTATTATTCAAAGTTCAATAATTATTCCTAAAAGGTTATTTAAAATATTAAAACATAGATAAATTTTGTTAAAAAATGTTAGGGAGGAAATAAATAAAATGAATTATGACTTGGAGGCTATTAAAATCATTCATAAAAAAGACCCCGGAAAAAATTCCAGGGTCTTTATTATTTACTCATTGTTTATTAAAAATTATTCATCATTAATAATTACAATAGTACTTTATCTTATCCCAAGTAAGGATATTTGTAGTCTTTTGGAGAAACAAAAGTTTCTTTTACACTTCTTACAGATGTCCATCTTAGTAAGTTCATTTTTGAACCAGCTTTGTCATTAGTTCCTGAAGCTCTACCACCACCGAAAGGCTGTTGTCCAACTACAGCACCTGTTGGTTTATCATTGATATAGAAGTTTCCTGAAGCATTTTCTAAAGCTTTGAAAGCCTCATTGATTGCATAACGGTCTTGGGCGAAAACAGATCCTGTCAATGAATATGGAGAAGTGGAATCTACTAATTTTAAAGTTTCTTTCCAGTCCTGATCTTCATATACATAAACAGATAAGATAGGTCCGAAGATCTCTTCTACCATACTTTCGTAATGAGGATTTGTGGTTTCAATTACCGTAGGGTATACAAACCATCCTTTAGAATCATCAACTTTTCCACCGATAGCTATTTCAGCTTCACCGGAATCCGTTGCTCTGTTGATATACCCTTTACATTTTTCAAAAGAGTTTTTATCAATTACTGCGTTAACGAAGTTAGATGGATCTTCAGGAGAACCTACTTTAATAGAATTGATTTGCGTTTCCATTACTTTCTTCACGTCAGCCCAAATAGATTTAGGAATGTAAGCTCTTGAAGCAGCAGAACATTTCTGTCCCTGGTATTCAAAAGAACCTCTTACCAAAGCAGTAGCTACCGCTTCTACATTAGAAGAAGGGTGGGCGATCACGAAATCTTTTCCACCTGTTTCTCCAACGATTCTTGGATAAGTTCTGTAATTATGAATATTATCACCGATCATTTTCCACATTCCCTGGAATACTTTCGTAGAACCAGTGAAGTGAAGACCTGCAAAATCAGGATGTGACATTACTTTCTCAGCAGTCTCTTTTCCATCTGTGAATACCATGTTGATGACCCCGGCAGGAAGACCAGCCTCGATCAATACATCCATGATCACTTTTGCAGAATAAACCTGCTTGTCAGAAGGTTTCCAAACCACGACATTTCCAAGCATAGCCATACAAGTAGGTAAGTTTCCGGAAATCGCTGTAAAGTTGAATGGCGTTACTGCAAAACAGAATCCTTCCAACGGCCTGTACTCTACACGGTTCCAGATTCCAGCGTCAGAAACTGGCTGCTCAGAATACATTTCTGTCATGAATTCTACGTTGAATCTTAAGAAATCAATAAACTCACACGCAGCATCAATCTCAGCCTGGTGCACGTTCTTAGATTGCCCGATCATTGTAGCTGCATTGATCACATCTCTGTAAGGTCCTGCCAAAAGATCAGCAGCCTTCAAGAAAATAGCTGCACGGTGTTCCCAGCCCAGTTCGTTCCATTCTTTTTTAGCTGCCAGTGCCGCATTGATAGCGTCATCTACATGCTGCATGGTACCTTTATAGTAAAATCCGAAATCATGAGCATGATCCTGAGGAGACTGAAGCTGCACTTTCTCGTCAGTTTTCACCTCTTTTCCGTTGATAAACATTGGAATTTCTGTCTTCTCAGCCCACATTTTTTTGTAAGTGGCGATAAGGCTTTTAACTTCTGGAGATCCCGGTGCGTAAGAATTTACCGGCTCGTTTACTGCAAATGGTACTTGCGAAATTGCTTTTGACATATTATGTTGTATTATTTTAAATTGATAAATATGTTGGTATACAAATTTACAATAATTAACGCAAACAAAAAAAATCGCTCTTCCTTATAAAATGAAATTTATCACTGTTTTATATTTAAGAAATTCCCAAATGTGGAAATAAGGAATAAGGGCTTTATGTGTTTTTTTATTCAATCTTTAAAAAATTTACTTGCACTAGAAAAATTTAGAATATTTACATTATTTAAAACACTGAATTACTTGTTGTAGTTGAGTGGTTTCTCTAAATGCTTATAACATGGGAGTTTACGGGAGAATGATAAATGGGGAGAAACTGCATTTGTCTCGATTTTGAACATTTTAAATGACATTTTTGATAGCTTCGGGATATGGGATTGTCTAATTTTACACCATCAATGACTGATATGAAAACCAGAATCCTATTATTCTCTTTCGTACTATTTTTTTCCGCTTTATGTGCAGGCTTTTTTGCAGGTAAAGGGAAAGCTCAGTCAATACCTGATACATTCTCAAAATCATACCTTACTAAACATGCAGACCAGCAGGGTCAGCCGGAGATTTACAGTGTTTCGGATCAGGATGCACAGGACTCAGGTAATCCTGAAAAAATAAAATTCGATTATTCCGTAATCACCCAGCAATGGATGAACTTTTTCTTTCCAGATTATCCTCACAATACAAAAGCTGCACCTGTTCAAAACTTTGCATACATTACGGCACCAAGATACATCCTGTATCATTCTCTGCAGATTGCACACTGCTAATATATTTTCCAATTCATAAAATAATTCACAGGATTTGTATATAAATACAGATTCCTAAAATTCAATTTCCTGTTTTTAATAGGTTTAAAACCATCTATTTGTCTTTTTTGAAAGACGGACAGGATTTCCCTATATCCAATTTAAAATACAATACAATGCACTTAACACCGAGAGAAACGGAAAAGCTTATGCTGTTCCTTGCAGGCGAGCTTGCTCTAAAAAGAAAGGCCAGAGGTCTTAAACTAAACTATCCAGAATCAATAGCACTTATCAGTCACTTTCTTCTTGAGGGAGCCAGAGACGGAAAAAGAGTTGCTGAACTGATGCAGGAAGGAGCGAATCTTTTAACCAAAGATGATGTCATGCCAGGAGTTTCAGACATGATTCACGATGTACAGATCGAAGCCACTTTTCCCGACGGAACCAAACTGGTTACCGTACACAACCCAATCCGTTAATACCTATTCCATTATGATACCAGGAGAAATATTTGTAAAAGAAGGGACTATTATCTGCAATGAAGGCAGAGAAACAGTTAAAATAAAAGTAGTCAACACAGGAGATCGCCCCATTCAGGTAGGTTCGCATTTCCATTTCTTTGAAGTGAATAAAGCCATGAGCTTCAGCCGCGAAAAAGCTTTTGGAAAAAGACTGAATATTGTGGCAAGTACCGCTGTACGTTTTGAACCGGGAGAAGAAAAAGAAGTTGAATTGGTAGAAATAGGCGGTATCAAAAAAGCAATGGGCTTTAACAATCTTGTTGACGGACAGGTTGATTCCGAAGATCAGAAAAAAGCCAGCCTTGCCAAAGCTGAAGATTTAAACTTTAAAAATCAATAAACATGAGCTTATCCATAGACAGAAAACAATATGCCAATATATTAGGTCCTACAGCTGGCGATAAGATCAGACTGGGAGATACTGAAATTATCATTGAAATAGAAAAAGATTTCACCCATTACGGAGACGAAGCCGTTTTCGGAGGTGGAAAAACCGTCCGTGACGGAATGGGACAAAACGTGACTGCCAAAAGAGATGAAGGTGTTCTGGATTTTTGTATCACAGGAGCGGTAATCATTGATCACTGGGGAATTGTAAAAGCAGATATCGGGATCAAAGACGGTAAAATTATAGGCATCGGAAAAGCCGGAAATCCAGATACCATGGATGGAGTTTCTCCAAACATGATTATCGGAGCTTCTACAGAAGTGCATGGTGGGAAAGGATATATTGTGACTGCGGGAGGAATTGACACTCACATCCATTACATCTGTCCACAGCAGATCGAAACCTCTTTATACAGCGGAATCACTACAATGATCGGCGGAGGAACGGGACCAAACGACGGGACCAATGCGACTACCGTTACCCCGGGGAAATTCAATATGCAGAAAATGCTCGAAGCCGCTGAAGAATATCCTATGAACCTTGGCTTCTTCGGGAAAGGAAACTGCTCTGCGGAAGAACCTATTGAAGAACAGGTAGAAGCAGGCGCTTTGGGTTTGAAAATTCATGAAGACTGGGGGGCAACACCAGCAACCATCGATGCCGCATTGAAAGTTGCTGATAAATATGACGTTCAGGTGGCTATCCACACCGATACCCTGAATGAAGGCGGTTTCCTTGAAGATACCATGAGAGCGATCAACGGAAGGGTAATCCATACCTTTCACACAGAAGGTGCCGGAGGAGGTCATGCCCCGGATATCATCAAAGCAGCCATGTATCCCAATGTATTGCCAGCTTCTACAAATCCTACACGTCCTTATACGATAAACACCATTGATGAGCATCTTGATATGCTGATGGTTTGTCATCATTTAAGCAAAAATATCCCTGAAGATGTAGCCTTTGCTGATTCACGTATTCGCCCTGAAACCATTGCAGCTGAAGATATTCTTCATGACATGGGAGTTTTCAGCATCATGAGTTCAGATTCACAGGCGATGGGAAGACCAGGTGAAGTGATTACAAGAACCTGGCAGACAGCAAGCAAAATGAAAGAGCAGAGAGGGAATTTGGAAGAAGATAAAGACGCTGAAAATGATAACTACAGAGCCAAAAGATATGTGGCAAAATATACCATCAACCCAGCAATCGCACATGGTATTTCAGAATATGTAGGATCTCTTGAAGAAGGAAAGTTAGCTGATCTTGTGATCTGGAAACCTGCATTATTTGGAGTAAAGCCGGAAATGATCGTAAAAGGAGGCTTTGTAATTGCCGCTAAAATGGGTGACCCGAATGCCTCTATCCCTACACCACAGCCCGTTATTTACAGGAATATGTTCGGGGCTCATGGAAAAGCAAAATTCGGAATTTGTGCCAATTTCGTTTCACAGATCTCTATCGACAACGGAACAATTGCATCCTATAAACTGGAAAAAATGATCCTTCCGGTGAAAAACTGTAGAAACATTTCTAAAAAGGATTTGATCCACAACGATAAAACACCTGTAATTGAAGTTAATCCTGAAAACTATAAAGTTACGGTAGACGGTGAGTACATTACTTGCGAGCCGGCGGAAAAACTTCCTTTAACACAGCTGTATTACTTGTTTTAATCTTGAGTTTTTTAAGGCTCGGTGAAGGCCGGGCCTTTTCAAAATTGAATGATAACTAACATTGAAAAGATTAAAATGAAAAACTTAAATAAAACTGTTTTTTCCCTTGCCGTAGCCGGAATGTCTATGTTTTCCGGACAGGCGAAAGCCCAATTTCTGGGAGGAAGAAGACTGAAAAGTGACGAAGAAGGACCAAAAGGACAATTTATGGTTTATGGGTCATTAGATTATTCAAAAATCACAACACCTTCCAGTACCAGTAGTACTGTTTCAAGTGCACCAATTGGATTGGGGTATTTTATTAATAATAATGATGTTATTGGAATAAATTACGCCTACTCGCAGAATGCTGTTGACCACGCTGTTGTGTATAAACAAAATGAAGCTGGAATTTGGTACAGTCCGTCATTAGCGCTTGGAAAATATTTCTTGCTAATTGCTCAAGTAGATGCTCATTATGTATGGGGACAACAGGTTTCAGGAGCAGCAGCATCAATGGAAAACTTTAACGGCTACCGTCTTCGCGCCTATCCTTTGATTGGTATTGTGCTGGGTGGAGGCTGGGCTCTGAAATTTAAATTTGCAGAACTTTCAATGCTTCAGACCAAAACAAAAGAAGGCTGGACGAAAACTTCTGTCGCCGGAATCAGCGGTTCAACATTCGGAGTAGGAATTTCCAAAAACCTTGACTTCAGAAAAAAATCAAAAAAAGATGATAATTAACGAAACAATAGGTAACCTCTCCCAAAATCCGACTACAAAATCCGTTGATTTTATTGATCTGGAATGGTTTGAAACCACGAAAAGAATTCAGCGTAAAAAAACCAGAACGGGAACAGATATCGCCATTAAGTTCCTCCGTGAAGGACAACGTTTGCGTGAAGGAGATATTCTTTTTGAAGATGATGAAAAAATCATTGCCGTCAATGTTCTGGAAACAGAAGCCATTGTTATGTCACCGGCTTCTCTGCTCGAAATGGGAACTGTTTGCTATGAGATTGGAAACAAGCATATTCCGCTTTTTATTCAGGATAATCAGGTATTGCTCCCTTTTGAAATGCCGATGTTCAGATGGCTGGAAGCAAGTGGATTTAAACCGGTAAAACAGACGGTAAAACTGCTGAACCTTCTCAAATCTAATGTAGAACCTCACGGACACGGAAATCTTGGGTCTTCAATTTTTACTAAAATCTTAAAAATGGCTGCTCCAAAAGATGAATAATATAAACCTAAACTTTCTTTCAGGACTGCTTCATTTGTCAGATCCTACACTTCCGATCGGTGGTTACAGCCATTCCAACGGGCTTGAAACTTACGTACAGGAAAGAATTGTCAGCAACCTGCAGACTGCAAAGGAATTTGTTGAAAATATGCTTCGGTATAACCTTAAATATAATGACGGAGCTTTTGTAAAACTGGCGTATCAGGCTGCAGAAGACAATGATCTGGAATTGCTTTTAAGTCTTGATAATGAATGTAATGCCATAAAATGTCCAAGAGAAATCCGCCAGGCCAGCCAGAAACTAGGATTAAGGTTGATCAAGATCTTTAAAAGAAGAGAACATTTCCCCTTTATGGAAGCCTTTGAAAAAGCAGTTCAAAACCGGGAAGCCAATTCGCATTACTGTATTGTATTCGGAGTTTATGCTTATTTAATGAAAATTCCCTTATACGAAGCATTGCTTGGATTTTATCACACGTCGGTAGCCGGAATGATCACCAATGCTGTAAAATTGGTTCCACTGGGACAATTGGACGGTCAGGATATTCTTTTCTCTTTGTATCCTGTGATGGAAAAAACAGCCCACGAAACCATAGAACTGGATAGAGATATGGTAGGACTCTGCAATACAGCCTTTGATATCAGATGCATGCAGCATGAGAGGCTCTATTCAAGACTTTATATGTCTTAGAAAATAAATTTTTACGATTAATTAAAACAGAAAAAATGAACAATAGAAAATATATAAAAGTAGGGGTGGCTGGACCTGTAGGTTCAGGAAAAACAGCATTGCTGGAACGTTTAAGCCGAAAAATGTTCGGAAAATATGACCTTGGGGTGATTACCAATGATATTTATACCAAAGAAGATGCTGAATTTATGGCTAAAAACAGTCTTCTGCCACACGAAAGAATCATTGGTGTAGAAACAGGAGGATGTCCACACACTGCCATCCGTGAAGATGCAAGTATGAATCTGGAAGCTGTAGATGAGCTTGCCGCCCGTTTTCCGGATATCGAGCTAGTATTAATTGAAAGCGGAGGTGATAATCTATCAGCTACATTCAGCCCTGATCTTGCCGATGTCACGATCTTCATTATTGATGTGGCTGAAGGAGAAAAAATTCCAAGAAAAGGAGGTCCCGGCATTACCAGATCAGACTTGCTGATCATTAATAAAATAGATCTTGCTCCGCACGTAGGGGCAAGTCTTGAAGTAATGGAAAGAGATGCCAGAAGAATGAGAAACGGAAATCCTTTTGTTTTCACCAATCTTAAAACAGATGAAGGCCTGGAAAAAGTGATCGGATGGATCAAAAAGTATGCGCTTCTAGAGGAATGTGAAGAACCGAACCTGGTAAGATAAATGGACAGCCGTTTACATATCATTGCAGGATTCAAGGAGGGAGAGTCTTATGTGAAAGATCTCTATGTTTCACTTCCGTTCAGGGTAGTTTCCGTAGGACAGCGGAAAAGCGACAATAAGCTCTATCAGATGGTAATGAGCTCCTCTCCCGGAATTCTGGACGGAGACCGCTATCATCTGAACGTTGAACTTAAAAAAGGAGCTTCACTCCAATTGCAGTCGCAGTCGTATCAGCGGCTGTTCAATATGAAGGATAAGGCAGTTCAGGAGCTCAATGTAAAGATGGAAGAAAATACCTCTTTTGCTTACGTTCCGCATCCGGTAGTTCCACATGAAGACTCTAACTTTGAAAGTAGGGCCAATATCCATGTCGGAAAAAACAGTCAGATTATCATCAGTGAGATCATTACCTGTGGAAGAAAACATTATGGTGAGGTGTTTAAACTAAAACGTTTTCAGAATCTGATGCAGATCTATCATAAAAATAAGCTGGTGATTAAGGATAATGTTGTTATCCAGCCTGACCTGTTCCCAATTAACTGCATTGGAAACCTCGAACAGTATACGCATCAGGGAACCCTTATTTTCTACAGTACAAAAGAAAATGTTGACAAAAATAGTCTGATTGAAACGATTGTAGAACTGGCAACAGAACACAGGGACGAAATGGAAGCCGGCGTTTCTGCTATTGAAGAGAATGGTTTTGTTGTAAGAGCTTTAGGACATGGGGGAGAATTGATGTACAATTTTTTCCTTCGGGTTCAGGAAATCCTTTGGTCATTGGAATAAATAATTGATGACTATTATTTTGAATTAAAACCAAACAATTATTCAATGAATGGGAGCGGGCTTTAGCCCGGTCCTAGCCAAAGATCAGATCATTTTGAACAAGAGCAATTAAGAGATTTCAATTAAATCAAAAGACCTCATTATTCAATAGGATCGGGCTTTAGCCCGATCAAAAATAAAAACATCAACCAAGGCTTTAGCCAAAACCTAAATAACGGGAAAAAACAAAAACAAAAAATGGACACTACAGTTTGGGCGCTTCTCATAAGTGCCATCTCAATAAGCTTTATACACACCGCCTCAGGACCTGATCATTATCTGCCGTTCATTGTCATTTCAAAATCTAAAAAATGGAGCGGAATGAAAACCGCAGTTTTAACCGTTGTCTGTGGATTCGGACACGTACTGAGCTCCTTGATTTTGGGGTTCATCGGAGTGTTTTTGGGCTGGCAGCTCAATAAGATCTCATGGTTTCAGGATCTCAGAGGTAATTTTTCAGGATGGGCTTTGCTGATATTTGGCGGCGTTTACTTGATCTATGGATTGATCCAGGCTATCAGAAATAAACCTCACAAACATTTTGATGTCATGGGTGACGATGTTTACGTTTATGAACATAATCACACGGAAATGGTAATGCCGCAAAAAAGAATAAAAGTAACCCCTTTAGTGCTTTTCATGATCTTCGTAATGGGACCTAGCGAGCCACTAATTCCACTATTATTCTATTCCGGGGTAAAACATTCCATGTCTGAAATAGCGATTTTGGTCACTTCATTTACCATAACAACCGTTCTAACAATGCTGGGAATGGTTCTTTTAGGGCGTTATGGCTACTCAACCTTATTCAATACAGAAAAACTGGAAAGGTATATGGGCATGGTGAGCGGTGCTGTTGTAACAGTCTGCGGAATAGGGATGGTGTTTCTGGGATGGTGACGTGATGCGGGTTTCGGGTTTCGGAGTTGGAGAATTTCAGGGGTTGAGAGTGAATGAGTTTTAGTTGTCAGTTGCTGGTTATTAGTAATTAAATTAATGACTTACCGTCTGATGTCTTGTGTCTGATGTCTTGTGTCTGAAATCTTGATTCTTGATTCTTGGCTCTTGTTTCTTGACTCTTAAACTCCTATTAATAAATACTATATGACTAAAAAAACTATGGACGAATTTTTCAAAAAACAACCTTTTATCGACAATATTCTAAAAGGAATCGGGCAGATTATGCTTCAGGAAAACAGATGGACAGGACTCTTGTTTCTCATCGGCATTTTTATAGGAAGTTGGGAAGGCGGTGTTGCTGTTCTTCTTTCAACCGCAGCTGGAACACTCACTGCAATGAAGCTTAAATACGATCTGTCAGAGATCAATGCCGGATTATATGGCTTTAGTGCGGCTTTGGTGGGGGTGGCGCTCTCCTTTGTCTTTCAGACAACATTACTTATTTGGATAATTATCATATTGGGTGGCGCTTTGGCGGCAGTGATTCAGCATTTTTTCATTCAAAAAAAAATTCCCGTATTCACGTTTCCTTTCATTATCATTACATGGGTCTGTGTATTTGTATTGCATCATTTTACACAAATTCCACCTTCAGAAATGATCTCCACAACATCAGAGCCGGCAGATTACGATGATTTCCTTACTTGTACCAATGCATTTGGAGAAGTGATATTTCAGGGAGGAATACTTTCCGGGATTATTTTCTTCGTAGCGGTTTTTATCAGTTCGCCTGCTGCTGCATTGTATGGTTTTGCAGGTGCTGTTTTAGGAGCTTACCTTTCTCATATGAACGGTGAACCTATTGAGAAGATCCACATGGGACTTTTCGGATTCAATGCGGTGCTTTCAGCGATCGTTTTTTCAGGATTTAAAAAGAAAGACGGACTCTGGGTGCTGATAGCTGTGGCCATTACAGTTGCGATTGACGACTTGCTGGTAGATCATAATACCTTGAACGAAGTAGGCGGTGTCCTGACTTTTCCATTTGTTCTGGGCACGTGTATCACCCTTTTAATACAGAAATTATTTAAAAAAAGAAGAACTGAGTAAATAGTTTCGGTGATAGTAAGGAAGAAGGAAGATTGAAGTAAGGAAGCAATATACAGTACAATATTGATATCAGGTTCCAATTCATACTAAAAATCTAAAATCTAAAATCTAAAATCTCAAGTCTGATGTTTGGCATATGCAGTCTTGCTTCTTGGCTCTTGATTCTAGACTCTAAAAAAATATTTAACAAAAAAATGAAGATAACTAAAATAGCAGCTGTATTTCTGGCATTGGCTTTTAACGGAAAAATATCCGCCCAGGAAACAGAAAAAAAACTGGCTATAAAGGATGCAGATGACAAATTTCCCATTGCGGATGTCCTTATAAAATACAACCACGGAAACACCCATACCCATTCGGGAAGCGACGGAACTTTTACGGTTCCTGTTGCCAGTCTTCCGGACACATTAGTCATCGGTCGTCAGGGATATGATGAGGTAACGTGGGTGGTGAACAATGATCATGATCAAAATAAGGTTATTTTTTTACAGCATAAGCCCTATCAGATCTCTGAAGTGGCTATTAATCATAGTTCGTTTTTATCAGCTATTACAAAAGTTGATTTAAACAAATTTCCCGTTAATTCTGCACAGGATCTGTTAAGAAAAGTTCCGGGATTATTCATTGCACAGCATGCCGGAGGAGGAAAGGCGGAGCAGCTTTTCCTGAGAGGTTTTGATGCAGATCACGGTACAGATGTCAGTGTGAATGTAGACGGAATGCCTGTTAATATTGTTTCCCATGCCCATGGACAGGGTTATTCGGATCTGCATTTTGTGATTCCTGAAACCGTCAACAACATTGATTTTGGAAAAGGAGCATATTATATGGATCGTGGAGATTTTAATACAGCCGGATACGTTGATTTTCAAACCTATAATGGGTTGAAAAACAGTATGGTCAAGTTGGAAGGTGGCTCATTCAATTCCAAAAGAATTCTTGGAATGTTCAACATTCTGCATGATGATACGGGAAGAAAAAATGCTTATCTGGCAGCAGAATACAACTATACTGACGGGCCTTTTGATGTAAAGCAGAATTTTAACAGGGTCAATATTTTCGGAAAATACAATCAGTGGATCACCGATAAGGATTATTTCAATATCCAGTTCTCAACATTTAATTCTTCCTGGAATGCGTCCGGACAGATTCCTGAACGTGCCGTAGATGAAGGAATGATTGGTCGGTGGGGAAGCATTGATCCTACAGAAGGCGGAAAAACGTCAAGAACCAATCTTCAGATGAATTTTAAACATATTATTTCAGATTCCGAACAGATTGATGCAATGGCGTTTTATTCAAAGTATAATTTTAATTTGTATTCTGATTTTACTTTTTATTTAAAAGATAAAGACCATGGTGATGAGATTCAACAGACAGACGGCAGAAATATTTACGGAGCTGAGGTGAAATATACCAAAAGCTTTACTCTCGGAAACAGCTCATTGAACTGGATTTCTGGAGTAGGTTTAAGAAATGATGATATTAATACTTTGCAGCTTAATCATGTCTATCACAGAGATCTTCTCCTGGACAGAAAAGCCGACGTAAACGGAACCGAAACAAACCTTCATGTCTATTCCGGTTTGATATGGAAGACGGGAAAATGGACCGTCAATCCAGCCTTAAGATTGGATCATTTTATGTTTAATATGCATAATCTGCTGGATCCTGAACAACTTCCTTCCGGACAGTCAAAAGAAGCAACAAGATTAAGCCCGAAACTTAATTTCTCTTATGCTCAGAGTGATAACGTCATGTGGTTTTTGAAGACCGGAATGGGATTTCATTCCAATGACCTGAGAGTAGTCGTTCCGAATCCTGATCAGAAAACACTTCCGTATTCTATCGGCGGAGATCTTGGAGTGAGACTCCATCCTTTCAAATCACTGATTATTACACCTGCTTTATGGTATATGTATCTGCAGCAGGAATTCGTATATGTTGGTGATGATGCTGTGGTAGAGCCATCCGGAAAATCACAGCGTTTCGGGACAGATTTGGGAATCCGTTTCCAGCCGCTTGAAAATTTCTATCTAAATGCAGATATTAATTATTCTCATGCCAGATTTATTGAAGAAGAAAAAGGACGGGATTATGTTCCATTAGCTCCCGTAGTAACCAGCACAGGCTCCGTCAACTGGGATTTTCTTCATGGCTTTTCATTAGGACTTCAGTACAGGTATCTTGGCTCAAGGCCGGCTGTAGAGGATAACAGCATCAAAACAAAAGCGTATTTCGTCAACGATCTGATGCTTTCTTACAACCGTCAGAAATGGGGAGCGAATATCCAGGTAACTAACCTCTTCAACGTCCGATGGAACGAAGCTCAGTTTGCGACAGAAACCCAATTAAAAGGTGAAGCAGAACCTATCACAGACCTTACTTATACTCCTGGAAGTCCGTTTGGAGTAAGAATGGGAGTGTATTATAAATTTTAACTTAAAGTGTATTCATGTAAAATGTATTTGTGTATTCATGAATGAGAATACTATTTTAAGAAAAAATTATCCAATCTTAAAATAAAACTCACTTTACTGTTTCTAAAACTTATAAACCTTAAGATTCAGATCTAAACATTATTGTAAACACTGTCCTATCAAATCATTAATACATTTTACCTGAATACATAAATACAAAATAATTCAGCATCAAATTTGCATCAATAATTAATCATGGAAATACTATCCAATTTTCAGTATAAAAAACTCTTTCTTCCGAATATTACGGAGAAAATACTGGCTAATAATGCAGACATACAGCTATACCGCATCGAAAACTACCTTAAAGGGATTTTAATGCCGGTGATCCCGTACCGTACCACTTTTAACTTTATTATTTTTGTGACAAAGGGACATATAAAGCAGTATCTGGAAAACAAAGAATATAATGCTGAAAAAGGCGGTGTGATCTTTATCAAACAGGGAACAATCACGGCTACCGTAGAACTCTCAGACGATATTGAGGGATTTTTCCTGGCTTATGAAAACAATATTCTTTCCGAGCAGGAATTGCCCAAGCACAAAAGCAGTATTTTTTTCATGACCCCATTCCTGAATCTGGACAGTCTTACCTACGGAACCATCACCCAGTTGCTTCCGATCCTGGAACAGGAACTTTGGCTGAATAACCTGAACATTAATGAAGTGGTGGTCACAATGCTTCATTTGATTCTTATCAAAATGCTGAGCACAGATTCAGATAGTCATCACAAATCGGCATCACGCCCAATGGAACTTTCGCTTCAGTTCCGTGATCTTTTGTTTAAATACCACGTAGCGGAAAAACGGGTGGCCTTTTATGCTGATAAACTGTCGGTAACGGAGAGCTACCTTAATAAATGTGTGAAAAATGTAACTCAAAAATCACCGAAGCAATGGATTAATGAGATTGATATTAATTACAGTAAAGCCTTGCTCCATTCAAGTAAGGACATCGCAGAAATTGCTTATGAACTCAACTTTCATACCGCATCACACTTTACACAGCTTTTCAAGAAAATTGCAGGAATTACCCCTAAAGATTACAGAACACATTTTTTGAAGAACAGAGTTTCTGTATAAATGGAAGTTGGAAGACTGAAGAGGAAAATTCTGATTGTCGAAATTGCTCTATGTCTTTTAAATAGATATTAAGAGGTTATTACAGATGAATAAAAACTTAAAAACTGATATTGGAATTTCAATACTTCCATCTTTAATCTTTCACTCTTCCTACATTTTTTCGTTTTCAAGAATCTTCAGCACAAGCTTTTCCTCTTGTGTCAGGCTGGCCTTTCCATCGTTTTCTTCGATTTGTTCCAATTCATCAAGGTACTTTTTGATTGTATTATTTTCATAAAGATTGATCACCAAAGGATGTACATAATATTTTCTGCAAACCGTACTGGTATTTCCAAGATGTTCAGCCACGATTTCCAGAGCTTCTTTCACTTTCTTTTTATACTGCGTGTTATTTTCAGCGTAGCCGATCTCTTTAAAAGCGATTAAGGCACTCACCGTTCCGGACCAGGTCCTGAAATCCTTCGCAGTGAAATCTTCTCCGCTTATTTCTTTAATATAATCATTCACCATCCCGGAGTCAATAGAATGGCGGTTTCCTTCATCATCAAAATACTGGAAAAGTTCCCTTCCCGGAATATCCTTGCATTTTTGTACCAACCTTGAAAGTCTCTTGCTTTTCAGATTGATATTGTGCATAACACCTTTCTTTCCTTTAAATGAGAACGAAATCTTTTGCCCGTTAATTTTTACATGCTTATCCTTTAACGTAGTCAAACCAAAGGAACCATACAGCTTTTCGTAGGCATTATTACCGATACGGATATTCGTACGCTGCATTAAACTTACAATTAAGGCCAGTATTTTTCTCTTCTCGAAATTTCTTAAAGCAAGATCCTGTTCCACATGAAGCCGTATATCCGGAAGCGCATACCCGAACTGAAGCATTCTGTAAAATTTGGTATGATTTCTTAAAGCACTCCACAAAGGATGATAGCGATACTGCTTTCTCTTTTTTACATCAAAGCCGGTGGCCTGAAGATGGCCGTTATCCAGGGCACAGATCCAGACATTTTCCCATGCGGGAGGAATAACCAGACTGTTGATCCTGTTGATTTCATTCTTGTCTTTAAGCTTTTCACCGTCCTTGTAATAAGCATACTTCTTCCCGTTCTTTTTACGGGTAATCCCTGCCGTTTCCGCATCGGTGGTATATACAAGATGTACCGCCTTTGCGGAGGCCTCGGGATCCTTCATGATCTTGACAATTTTTGAAGGCTTTAGGTGAGAAATAATTTCCAGATCCGTATTCTTCTCCATAAAAAATGGTTAAGAGTTCTTACCCCTCGAAAAGATCAGAAAAAGGACAACTACAACTGCAACGACTAGAATAATTCCCCACCACATTCCAGCCTTAAAAATAGTTTCTATTGCCTCACAGCTGGTTAGCGTAAGCAATACAAATATGGTCATACTGTATAAAGTCAATTTTCTCATGATATAAATATTTTGGTGTTATTATACTCTTTGATGGTCAGCTTTCCAGTTTTTGATAGAACGTTTAATCTCGTCTCCGGAGATATTTTCAGTGATGGCTTTGTTCAGAAGCTCCCGGAATTCGTCATCGTAAGCAAACCTTAATGCGGCAATCTGATCAAATCGTAGCTTTTCTGCCACTTCATCAGACCTTTTTCCGAAAATTTCGAAATACCGCTGTTTAAATTCAAGAATTACCATACGGTTTTGCAGTCCCAAAGCATAATGCTGCCTCGTCATAAAAGCCAGGTAGAAGAGGAGAAATATCACAATTGAAAATAAAATCCATGTCAGTTCGTTTTCTCTGTCATCCCAAATTTTATAAATTCCATAAATTTCCAGTACGATCAATATCGGAAGATAAATGAAATGATGGGGAGGATAAAACTTCCTGTGATTTTTATAATTCTGCTCTTTCATACGATGAATAGTAGCAATAATCTTTCCAAAACTTTATATGTTTAATAATAATTGCGTTTTTGTGGTACTTGAGCATTTGTTTAAATGAATTTTGTTAATTATTTTCAACTAATTATAAATATGTTAGTACTTATTTAATGAATTGTAGACTTTAGAATAAATAACTTAGCTTAAAAGAGCGGTTATTGGTATTGAATAGGAGTATCATTTTACCTTTTAAAGAAAAATTTTAAATTTATTAGGCCAGCTTATAAAGTGAATTTCTTTCTTTTGACATTTAAAATTCGACTTACACTAAAACTTCAATCCACTTGGTCTGCAATGAAAAAATAACAAATCATTAACGAAATTACAGCTCTTATTTCATTATCAAACCTCAATTTTTTCGTAACTTTCGGTGTTTAAAAAGAAAAAAGAATGACTTCAAAGGAAAAAGTTGTTGCACTTCGGGAGGAGATGCAGAAAAATAATGTTGATGCATTTATAGTATATTCTGCAGATCCGCACATGAGCGAGTATCTGCCTGAAGAATGGCAGGAGAGAGCATGGCTTTCAGGATTTTTAGGTTCCGCAGGTTTTGTGGTGATCACCAAAGACAAAGCAGGTCTTTGGACGGATGGCCGATACTTTACCCAGGCAGCCCTTGAACTTGAAAATTCAGGAATCGATCTTTTCAAAGACGGAATGGAAGGAACTCCCAATTATATAGACTGGATCATTTCTGAGATTCCTTCAGGTGGAAAAGCAGCCGTTAATGCTTTGGCCACTTCAAATGCCAACTGGGAACTGCTTTCACAAAAACTGCAGTTAAAAAATATTACATTAACAGATCTTCCATTACTAAAAGAGATCTGGAAGGAAAGAGGAGCGCCTTCTAAAAATCCAATTTTCATACATCCCGTAGAAAGAGCCGGAAAATCGGTTACCGATAAGATCAATGCGATCCGCCAGAAAATGGAAGATCAGGAAGCTACCGTTCATATTATTTCCAGCCTGGATGATGTAGCTTGGACACTGAATTTAAGAGGAAGCGATGTAGAAAGCAACCCTGTGTTTTTAGGATATACAGTGATCACTAAAAATGATGCAGTTTTGTTCACAGACCTTGAAAAGCTGGAAGTAGAGGCAAGAAAACAGATGGATGAGTCTTTTGTGAAAATGATGCCTTACGAAGAATTTTACAATTATCTGAAAGCATTTAAAAATGAAAAGGTATTGGTTTCTCCGAACAGCAACCAGATGATCTATGAAACTTTAAAGGCTGATAACCAATTTATAAAAGCTCCTGTTCCCGGTAACCTGATGAAAGCCCAGAAAAACGAAACTGAGCTGGAAGGATTCAGAACAGTAATGGTAAGAGACGGTGTGGCTATGGTGAAATTCCTTTACTGGCTGACTCATAATGCGGGAAAAGAAGCAATGACCGAATATTCTATAGGTAAAAAACTGGGCGGTTTCCGTGCAGAAGGCAAAAACTTTGTAGGAGAAAGCTTTGGAAGCATTGTAGGCTATAAAGATAACGGTGCTATCATGCACTATTCTGCAAAAAGTGAAGGAAGTAAAGAAGTGACCAATGATGCCAGCATTCTGGTAGATTCAGGAGGACAATATCTTGAAGGAACTACCGATATCACAAGAACCTTGGCTTTAGGAGCGGTTTCTGATGATTTTAAAAGGAATTCCACTTTAGTGCTTCAAGGATTGATCCGTTTATCCATGGTGAAATTCCCGAAAGGAACAAAAGGTGTTCACCTTGATGCCATTGCAAGGCTTCCGCTATGGATGGAAGGAAAAGATTTCAACCACGGAACAGGTCATGGGGTAGGAAGCTTTATGAATGTTCATGAAGGTCCACAGAATATCAGAAAAGATATGAATCCTCAGGATCTTCTTCCGGGAATGGTTTGTTCCAATGAACCGGGATACTATCTTGAAGGAGAATACGGAATCCGACACGAAAACCTGATCGCTGTAAAAGAAGCAGAAAAAACAATTCACGGAACATTCTATGAATTTGAAACCCTGACGTTCTGTCCGTTCTTTAAGGATACCATTGTAAAAGAAATCCTTTCAGAAAAAGAAATTACCTGGCTGAACGACTACCATAGAACCTGTGAAGAAAAACTGGGTCCTTATCTTGAAGGAGAGATTAAAGATTGGTTCCTTGAATTGGTGAGCCCGCTTTAACAATGCAAATGATAAAGATGGATAATGGTTAATGGTCAGTTTTGGATAGCTAAAATGTTGAGCCTTACCTTTAAATATCAAATTTTATTCTTTGAACATTAATATTGTTAGATATATTTTTGAAGCCCCGTGGATTCCTCTGCGGGGCTTTTTTGTATTCATACAACCGTATTTTCACGGAGATAATTATAGGGTTTCCCCTGACAGAAAGGATTATCAAGGATTCTATCTTTGTATCAATAAAAAAGACCAATCATTCATATCTTCATATATTACTAAACAATAAAACCATTTCGTCCTGAAATGGTTTTATTTTTATTATCAAACAAATCAGAGTTGATATAAATTCGACAGTTTAAAAGTGTTCAAGAAAGCTCTGAATATTTGCAGTGACTTCAGGATTTGTTTAATTTCGCCAAAAAACTAAAGAATGCTTACAGGATTCTAAGTATAATTTGAAAACATGATAGAAGACTATTTTCGCAGCTTTAATATATTCTCAGACAGTGAAATCAGAGATTTTGCCCAACTCTTTGAAGCCAGAAAAATGTGTAAGAATGAATTTTTTATACAGGAAGGTAGTCATTGTAAAGAAATAGCATTTATAGTATCCGGAATTTTCCGTTCCTATTATATTTCAGATGAAGGAAAAGATATGACCTACTGTTTTAGGTTCCCCAATCAGCTGATGGCCAGTTATTCATCATTTATCTCAGACTGTCCCAGCAGCGAAAATATGCAGGCTATCACCGATACTGAGCTGATGGTTCTGAAAAAAGATGCTGTAGATGATCTGGTAAAAGATGATCTCAACTGGACCAAGTTTTTAAAAATGATCGCAGAGCAGGAATATCTTGAACTTGAAAAAAGATTTTTCCAGCTTCAAAGAGACAGTGCAGCAAAGCGGTATGAGACTCTCCTTGGCAACCAGCCGGATTATGTTCAGAAAATTCCGCTGCAGTATCTGGCTTCTTATCTGGGAATTACACAAAGACATCTTAGCAGGATCAGAAAAGAAATTACGATATAAAAGGAAAGGCGATATTTGCTTAATAAAAACGATTGTTTTACTAATCAGAGAAATAAGCCAGAGAATTTCGGTTTTAGACATTTGTCCTACAGTACAGTATTGCAGCTCTATAATTTTGTAAAAAAAATATATGGAGCACAATATTCTGGTCGTTGGAGGAAACGGCCTGGTAGGTAAAACAATTATCCGGATTTTAAAATCAAGAAATCCCCATCTGAATATTTTCGTGGGAGGCAGAAAAGGAGGTCAAACTGAGAAAGAACTCAAAATTGATGTCACTAACCCCGGAACATTCTCAGTGATTATAGATAAGAAAATTGACCTGATCATTCTTTCCGTTAATGATAAAGAAGATCATATTCTCCGGTTTGCCATTGAAAATAAAATAGATTATCTCGATATCACTAAACCAACTCCTGACCTTGTAAAAGCCTATGCTGTTGCTATAAATAGGAATATACAGAGCCGGATTGTATTCAGCTCAGGATGGATGGGAGGTATTGTCAATGGGCTTGTGAAAACACTTTCAGAAAAGACTACAGACATCAAGGAAGTGGAACTTTTTGTTTATTATTCTGTAAAAGACCTTGCCGGGGAAAGTTCTGCTCATTTCATGGCCGAAAATGTGGCAAAACCTTTTATCAGGTATGAAAATAACAGACAGGTTCCGATAAAACATTTCTTAGATTCCGAAAATTATAATTTTTCCTTTGGAATTGGTACAAGAGAAGTCTATAATTTTGATGTTCCGGATTTATATATTTTAAATCAGATTGAAAAAGTACCCAACGTCAGCGTTAAAATGACTTACAATTCTAAATTTATCACCTGGCTTTTAGGTGCATTTCAAAAAATGAGAATTTTTAATATTCTGTCTTTAAAAGAAAGAAGAATGATCTTCGGATCAAGTGGAAAAGGAGATCAGAGTGTGTTTGAAATCGTTGTAAGAACCAATGGTAAAATTAAAAAGTTAAGTCTGCAGAGTACAAAAGGGCAGGCAGAACTGACGGCTTTGTCAGCAGTATTGCATACGGAAGAACTGCTGAATAATTCCCATGAAAATAATGTCTATTTCAGTCACCAGCTGCATCAGCCATCATTATTGCTGGAAAAGCTCAAATCCTATGAAACAATCAATATATCATGAAGAAAATAGCCATTATCAACGGTCATCCTAATAAAGATTCCTTTAATTTTGGAATTGTAAAAGCTTACCGGGAAGGAGCTCTTACGTCAGGAGCAGAGGTGAGAGAAATTACAATTGCCGAATTAAAATTTGATCCGGTTCTCCATTTCGGATACCAGAAAAGAATGGAACTGGAGCCGGATCTGCTGAAAGCCTGGGAGATCATACTGTGGGCAGATCATATGGTCTGGATCCATCCGGTCTGGTGGGGAGGTATGCCTGCAATGATGAAAGGTTTTATTGATCGGTTGTTTTTGCCAGGATTTGCTTATAAATACAGAGAGAATTCAGTTTGGTGGGATAAGCTGCTAAAAGGAAAAACAGCACACATCATCACGACGCTCGATCAGCCGGGTTGGTACTATTGGCTTCTGTATGGTAAACCAAGTATTAATCAGCTGAAAAAGTCAACCTTGGAATTCTGTGGTGTAAAACCTATTAAAGTAACTTATATAGGTATTATAAGAAATTCTACTGAGATGCAGCGTACAAAATGGCTTTATAAAGTAAGAGAATTGGGAAGAAGGCAGAAATAAAACCGTCATTGCGAGGAACAAAGCGACGAAACAATCTCAATTAGTGATCATATATGCTAAATATTGGTGAGTCGCGTTAAATATTTTATCAGTTCTACAAAACAAACATAGATTTAACTACAAACATTAATTTTAAATAAGATTGCTTCGTCGCTTTGTTCCTCGCAATGAATTAAACTATCAAAAATCCAAAAACTTCAATCAAAACAATAGACAATCTGTATAAAATAGCTCATCATAAATTAGCGTGAAAAAACGTAAATTTGCATCATGAATAACGATACGATTTGCGCACTGGCTACGGCCAATGGAGTAGGAGCTTTAGGCATTATCAGAGTTTCAGGAAACAATGCTTTACCGGTGGTTCAGAAAAGTTTTCCGGGCAAAAAACTTGAAAAGCAAAAATCCCATACCATTCATTACGGTTATTTTATGGATGGGGAGGAAGCTATTGATGAGGTGATGCTTTCTATTTTTCTGGCTCCGAAAAGTTTCACTACAGAAAATTCTGTGGAAATTGCTTTTCACGGTTCACCGCATATCGGAAAACGTATTCTTGAAACCCTGATCAAAAACGGGGCTAGAATGGCCAAGGCAGGAGAGTTTACTCTTCGTGCGTTCATTAACGGAAGGATAGATCTTTCGCAGGCGGAAGCGATTGCAGATGTAATCGCCTCTGAAAATGAAGCTTCCAGAAAAGTAGCCATCAATCAACTGAAAGGAGGAATAACCAACGAAATATCAATATTAAGAACCGATCTTTTGAATTTTGTTTCCTTGATCGAACTTGAATTGGATTTTGCAGAGGAAGATGTAGAGTTTGCAGACCGGTCTGCCCTTAATGGACTTTTGGATAAAATTGAGTTGAAATTAGATTCTCTTATTGAAAGTTTCCAGTACGGAAATGCCATCAAAAACGGAACGGCGGTTGCCATCATCGGAAAGCCGAATGCCGGGAAATCTACGCTTTTAAATGCTTTATTAAAAGAGGAGAGAGCAATCGTCAGTAATATTGCAGGAACAACCAGAGATACGATTGAAGAAATTTTGCATATTAAAGGTCATGCATTCCGTCTTATTGATACAGCCGGTCTTCGTGACACTATTGATGAAATTGAAGCTATAGGCGTTAAAAAGGCTAAGGAGAAAGTGGAGAATGCCAATATTCTTGTATACCTTGCAGATGCTGCCACAGAAGATTACTCGGAAGATATTGAAATGATCAAATCTATTCAGAGAGAAGATTTAAAGCTGATCATCTGTGCTACAAAAATTGACGAAGTACTGCCTCCGAAATATGAAGCGGTAGAAGCTATTTTTAGAAATGAAATTGCCCAGGATTTTGATTTTATCAGAATATCAGCCGTAGAAAACCAAAATATCCAGGATCTGAAAAATGAATTGTCTTCCTATGTTGAACAACTAAAATCACAGGAAAATAATGTAGTCATTACCAATCAAAGACACTTTGAAGCCCTTCGTAAATCTCTTGATGCTACTCATAAAGTGAAAGAAGCCATTTCATTCCAAATCTCTACAGAATTACTCGCCTATGAATTAAGAAATGCTTTAGAACATCTTGGCGAAATTTCCGGGGAGGTAACGAATGATGAGGTGCTGGGGAATATTTTTTCTAAGTTTTGTATCGGGAAATAAATTAGCTTTTCTTTGATTTCTTTTTCTTTATTTTACTTGATTATCAGATATTTATAAAGAATTTATTTTCTCTTTTTGGAGTTTGTTTATATATTTGTACCACTTCTGTACAACTTCAGATCATCAAAATGGTGAAAAGTAGTACAAAGTAGTACAAATCCAAAAATATGAAAATATCACTTATTCAAAGAAAATTAAAAGACGGAAGGATCAGTTTGTCACTTGAGTTTTATCGTGGGTCAGAAATTACTGATGATGGAAAAAGAAAACATCTTAGAAGTTTTGAGAATTTAGATACTTATCTAATTGAAAATCCAAAAACGGCCAAAGACAAGAAAGAAAATAAAGAAGCTCTGGAATTTGCAGAAAATATATTATCGATTCGAAAAGCTGAGTATGCGCAAGGAAGATTCGAGTTAAAAAATACTGCAAAATCCAAAAGAGTATTTCTTAATTTTTTCGCTGAACTCACTGAAGAAAAGCAACTACAAGATTCTTCAAATAATTACGGTAACTGGCTTTCCACTTTACAACATCTTAAAAAAGTCGTTTCTAAAAATATGACTTTCGATGAAATTGATGAAAATTTTGTTAAAAAAGTTCATCGATATTTTGAAAAGGAAGCACTTACCAAAAGTGAAATACCACTTTCTCAAAATTCCAAATATTCTTATTTCAATAAATTTAAAGCTGCACTTCGAAATGCTTTTGATAATGGCTATTTGACAATAAACTATGCAGCGAAAATTAAATCATTTGAACAGGCTGAGAGCCAAAGAGAATATTTGATTTTTGATGAACTACAACGATTAGCAAAAGCGGAATGTAAATATCCGGTTTTGAAAAAAGCTTTTCTTTTTTCGTGTTTATCAGGATTACGTTGGTCAGATATAAATACTTTGATTTGGAAAGAAGTTCGTGATGAAGGTGACGTTTCAAGAGTCAATTTCCGACAGGAAAAAACAGATGGTGTAGAATATCTTTATATCTCAAAACAAGCAAGAGATTTGTTGGGAGAAAGACAAGATTCACAAGAAAGAGTTTTCAAAGGGTTGAAGTACGGAATGACCTATAACACTGAAATTATTCGTTGGTGCAACCGTGCGGCGGTTCCGAAGCATATCACTTTTCACTCAGCAAGGCATACAAATGCTGTTTTACTATTAGAAAATGGTGCAGATATTTATACAGTTTCCAAAAGATTAGGACATCGAGAACTGAGAACAACGCAGATTTATGCAAAAATTGTAGATAGCAAAATGAAAGAGGCGGCAGAGATTATTCCGGAATTAAATATTGAGATATGATGAAAATAGAAAGCAAACCTTTACTAAAATAAGGTACAAAATTATTCACCGCAAAAAATGCGGTGATAATATTTTTATTCTCCGCATCAATTGTTTTCATTTATTACAATTAGTCTGTTAGATTTGGATGCACTGCAATTTGGGTCTGTAGGATGATGAATTAGTTTCTCTATAATCGCATTATATAAACAATTTGTTTACCTATCAAACAATTTGTTTATTATAGTAAACAAATTGCTTAATTTATTTTATATTTGTTTATTATAATAAACAATTTTATGCTTGATTTTATTACGATAAAAGAAGTTAAAAATAGTATTGGGAGTTGGTGTAGGGAAATGCGGAAAGCACAAAATCTTACAAAGCAGGAACTGGCCGAGGAATTAGAACTTTCGAGATTTACTATCGCAAAACTTGAGAATGGGGAAAATCCTACACTCGAAACCTTACTTAAAGTGTTACAATATTTTGATGAGATGAAATCATTGAATCAATTTGTTGTTGAAAAAATGGAAAATCTTAACGATAATCAATCCATGTATTAGAAATGGCAAAAAATCAAATTATATCTGTTCATTTTCAAGGTTTAGAAATCGGGAAGATTGGCTATGATGAAAATCAACGTAAATCATCTTTCCAATATAATCCTGCGTTTTTGGAAATGGATTTGTATAAAAAATTGTTCCCTTATGTTATTAGAAGGAGTTCAAATGTTCAGGTCTTTTCAGAATTTGAAGGCGAAACTTTTAGAGGGCTGCCTCCAATGATCGCAGATTCCTTACCTGATTATTTTGGAAATATTGTCTTTAAAGAATGGTTAGAAGCTACTCAAAAAGATTTTATAAGTATTTCTCCGTTAGAACAGCTTACTTATGTTGGTAAAAGAGGAATGGGCGCCTTAGAATTTGCTCCGGCGAAAGACGTTATTTCAAATACATCAATAAATATTGATGAGATTACCGAAGTGGTAAAAAAGGTTTTGGATGTCAGAACATCTATTGAAGAAAAGGGATTGAGTGATTTTGCTTTACTCAATATTTTTAAAATGGGAACTTCGGCTGGCGGTGCGAGACCTAAAATTTTGGTTTCTGAAAACAAGAAAACTGGTGTGTTAAAGGCTGGTGATTTAGAAACTTCAGAAGATTATAATCATTATCTGATTAAACTTTCGGTCGACGAAAATGAAGGTTATTCTAAGGAGAAAGTAGAGTTTATTTACTATCAAATTGCTATAGATTTAGGAATTGAAATGATGGACTCGAAAATGATTGATGACAAGCATTTTGCCACCCTACGTTTTGATAGGCAGAATGGCAAAAAATATCATATACTTACAGCTTCGGGAATGACTGGCTGGGATTTTACAAAGCCTGAAAATTCAACGTATGAAAATCTGTTTAGATTATCATTAGATCTAAGACTTCCTCATAAAGATATCGAACAGCTATTCAAGCGAATGGTGTTCAATTTGGTTTTTGCAAATATTGATGATCACTTAAAGAATTTCTCATTTATTTACAACATTGAAAAAGATCGTTGGAACCTAGCACCCGCATATGATTTAACCTATCCTCTCGATGCATTAAAAAATTATGTAAGAGTTTCAAGAGCCATGTCCATAAACGGAAAGAGAAACTCTATTAATAGAGAAGATTTATTAGGAATTGCTGATCAATTTACCATCAAAAATCCAAATGCGATTATTGATAGTGTACTTTCAGCGACCAAATTATTCAGACCTTTTTCAGAAAAGCAAAGCATTCCTAAAAAGGTTATTGACAAAATTGAATCCGAATTTATTCAATTATAAAATCTAGTATAAACATCTGTACAAATTTTACAACTGTCCATTTTACTCTACCATTCACAGAGACTTTTTTAGATAAATATTGAGATATGAAAAAAATAAATATAGAAAGTAGACCTTCCCTATTAATTCTAGGTTCATTTGTTATCTCGCTGATAATTTTGCTGGGAGTCTATCTTATTCCATTCAACTTAAGGGTTCCCTTATTTAAAGTAATTGCTCTAGTAGTAATTGTTTTTATTCTTTATCCTTTCTTTAAAGTAAACATAAAATGGATTCTCTATTATTTTTTCTGCCTCGACCGGAATTGGTGGATTGCTCGTGTCGAAAGACCTAGAATTTTCATCTACATTGTTTATTTTGGCATTTTAACGATGATGATAAAAGATATTTCGATTTCCAATCAATACGTACTATTCTTCTATCGTCTTTCCATCATGTTCTATTTAGTGGTAGGTGCTGCCATGCTTGGAAAATTAGTCTGGACTAAAAAATTTGAATCTGCACTTCTACCTGAAATCAAAAATTTAGTTAATCAGAATATTTCTATTCGAAAACTTAGTGAGAAAGAAATCAAGGAGATTATAAGATTGAATAGTAAAAATATTGAAGAAAGTTCAGAGAACGATTTACAAGATTTACTGAATGGAAGAGTTCCTGGTGATAAAATAAAATGGGTTGGAACATCGGGAAAGAATGTTATTACTTACACTGAATTGTTTTCTTTAGTACACCTAATTTCAGAAAGTGGTGATATTAAATTTGACAGAGCAAAAAGAAAAAGCTTGATGAACTTTATTATAACAAACTTTGTAAAATATGAAAAAGGAGAAATTTCTTATATTCCTTATGGTAGTTTAAATAGTGCATATACCAATTTCATTTTGTAAATCAATCATATTCAAATTCTATACTGTAAAACCCTTTACTAAAAGTTTTTTTGACTATCAGAGTATTTTCACGAAATCGTCATTTGTTTTCCTTTGCCTCACAAATTTTAAAATAGTCAAGCAATGGAAAACGAAATTATCCTTCACAAGCTGAACCGAATCGAAAAGCATATTGTCGGTCTCAAATCAATTCTCAATGTTGAAGAACTTTCAGATTATACAGGATTTAAAAAATCCTATATCTATAAATTAGTTCATACCAACAGCCTTCCTTTTTCTAAACCTAATGGAAAAGTTCTATTCTTTGAACGCAAAAAAGTAGATGAATGGTTGTTGAAAAACAGCCATAAATCAAATGATGAAATTCAACAGGAAGCCATAGAATTTTCTTTACGCAAAAAATAAAACCTAACTGTAGCGACAGTTAGGTTTCAATGTATTGTTTTACCTGAAGGTAAGTTTCAGATACGATAACTATTTGTTCAGCTTTCACAATCCCAAATGTTTATGGAAGAGAATAAAATCCTGTATCAAACCGGTACAGAAACTAAAACAATTTTTGACCGGGCATTAAAATATCTCAATTCTAAATATTCAATTCGGTTTAATAACATATCTCTGGAGTTTGAAATCAAACTTAGTTCAGATAAAATATGGTCACATTTAAATTTGAACTCATTATTTATTGAACTTATTCAATCCGGAATTGATATTCCAATCAATAAACTGGAAATCTTGGTCAGAAGTCATCTGATTGAACAGTTTAATCCAATTTCTGAATATTTTAAAAGTTTGGAAGATTGGGATGGTCAAGATTATATAAAAATGCTTTGCTCCTATGTGAAAACAAACGATGATGATGCATTTCGCTATCATACCGAAAAATGGTTTACAAGGGCGGTATTATGTGCTTTGGAGAAAGAAAAAATAAACAAGCATTGTTTGGTTCTTGCGAATACTATTCAGAATAGTGGAAAGTCAACATTTTTAAGATTTTTCATTCCTGAAAAACTAATGAATTATATTTCTGAAGACATTGGTTTGGATAAAGACAGCAGGATCAAATTGTGCAAAAATCTGATCATCAATCTGGATGAATTGTCAGTTCTGGCTAAAGCAGACATTAATTCATTGAAGGCATACATTTCAAAAACCCATATTAACGAGAGATTACCTTATGCAAGGAAATCAGAATATCTGGAGCGAATTTGCAGCTTTGTTGGCTCAACAAATAAAACAGATTTTTTAACAGATGATTCGGGAAGTGTTAGGTGGATCATTTTTGAAGTCATAGAGAAGATCAACTTTAATTACTCTTCGGAGATTAATATAGATAAAGTCTGGGCGCAAGCCTACTACAACGCTTTTAAAAGTAAAAATTATAATCCGGAACTGTCTGTAACAGATATTTTGGAGAATGAAAAACGCAATGAAAGATTTACGCAAATGACCTTGGAACAGGAGATCGTGAATAAGTTCTATGAACCTTCCGATCATCTGGAAGAATTTATGACTGCGACAGAAGTGATGATCGATCTGAATTCTCACGGTATTCGATTAAACCATTTAAAAATCGGTAGAGCTTTGTCTTCTTTCAAATTTCCAAGAGTCAAACATCCCCAAAGGCAAATCTATGGTTATCTCATTCGATTGAAAACCATAAAATAATTAAACAGAAATAATCTACCAATCTACCTAAGAGCTTTAAGTTTCACAACGTGAATATTTTAGTTAGGTAAGTGGAGAAATCCCCAACTACCTAAGTTACCTCTATAAGAAAATTGGGTAAGTAGGTAGATCCAGGTAGTCGTTAAAAGAGGATCATTCATTGGACTATCAACAGATTGGTAACTAGGTAAGTAATTAAATAAAAAACATAGCAAAAATGAACTGTAAACAATTTAACAGCATATCGTTGGAAGAAGTCCTCCTTTCTCTCGGACACCTTCCCACGAAACAAAATGAAAAAGAAGCTTGGTATCTCAACCCCTTTGCCATCGAATCCCAAGCCTCTTTTAAATTGAATAAAAGAATCAATGCCTGGTATCTTCATTCAGAAGGTATCGGCGGGAACAATATCGACTTTATGATGAAATATCTGAATACTTCGGTTAATGAAGTTTTGGATTGGGCAGCGAAGCAGAATTTTTCTTCTTTTCATCAGCAACAACAGATTAAAAACTCTAAACCAAACTACAGGATTGATGAAATACTGAATCTAGAAAATCCCAATCTGAAAAGATATTTGCAGGACAGAGGATTGAGCTCAAAAATCTATAATTATATAAAAGAGGTACGATTCACCCTCGGAGATAAGAAGCTTTATGCGATTGGCTTCGAAAACCTGTCAGGAGGTTTTGAGCTGCGCAATTCATTTTACAAAGGTTCACTGTTAAAAAAGGATATTTCAATCATTAATCTTAATAACAATGAACATAATGTATTAAACCTTCAAGGGGAAAAAATTAAAGGTGTAGCAGTTTTTGAAGGTTTTATTGATGCATTATCTTTTATTGAAATGAAGAGATCTTTCGGAGGAGATATTCTAGTAATGAATTCCATTGCTCTCCTAAGTAAATCTATGGAACATCTGAAAAACTATCCTGATATCAATCTGTTTCTGGACAATGATAATGCAGGGATTAAATGCAAATCTGAGATCATAAAATCTTTTCCGGAAGCAAAAGATCATTCCGCTATCTATTCAACACATAAAGATCTTAACGAATTTTTGATACACAGAATTAAAAATAATGCATCAAATAAGACTGAAAAACAATCTGAAAAATTCCCAGAACAGGATAAACAACAAGTAAGAAATCATGGGCATGAGATTAAAAAATTAAATGGGTTTAAAAGGAAACGGTGATAATGCGCACTGTATGTTTTTACCAACTACCCGCAGAAGTTAGGAGCGCATTCGCAACTTTGAAGGTCGTGCCTCCCAACAAAGTTTCTAATACGCTCTGCGAGGCTTTTATCCTGAGTAAAATAATATGAGGTTAGTTTATTAAACCTGTCTAAAAAACACCATGGTTATTTTGATCTAAGATGTGTAAAATAAACACAGGTAAAAAGTAATGCTGAGTAATATAACTACAGCAATCTTCAACAAAAATTTAAAAGCATAAAACAATAAAAGTGTAAAACTTTAAAGATGTAAAATCAATGAAGACCTCAATTAATTTCAAAGCTGTTAAATCCGATTCTGAAACCCATAATTTCAGGAAGAAAACTTTTGATTACATCCGGAAAGATCTGACGTCAAAGAATGAATACTGGATGGAACAGAAAATAGCTGACCGAATCCAGAAGATTGAAGCGTATTGCAAAGAAAAGTCCGGAAGAAAATTACAGAAAAATGCAATGCCTGTACGGGAAGCTGTCGTTGTGATCAAAGAAAACACAACGATGCTGGAACTTCAAAACTTAGCCAAGAGACTGGAAGAAGAATTGAACATCCGTGTTTTTCAGATCGCCATTCATAAAGACGAAGGACACACTGATAAAGACACGAAAGAATGGAAATCAAATTACCATGCTCATTTGGTTGCTGACTGGCAGGATCTAAAAACTGGAAAAACACTCAAACACCAATCCTTTCATTATTCAAAAATGCAGGATCTGACAGCAGAATGCCTGAATATGGAAAGAGGGATTTTCGGTTCCAGAGGAAGATTGGAAGCGATTGAGTTTAAAATCCAGCAGAAAGAAGAAGATCTCAAAGTTTTGGAAGATAGGTATGACCTAATGAAATCTGAGATGGGTTCGAAGAAATCGGAGGAGCTGATCGTAAAGGAAAATGATTTTTTAGGTTTTAAAAAAATTAAGACTGATAAGACCATTGAGAATTATGAAAAAGCATTTCGAACTTACAAAAGCACAATTCTAAAAAATAAAGTGGACTTGGAATCTAAGTCAAAACAAATTATTGAGCTCAATACAAAGGTGGATGATTTACAAAAGCAGGTAAATCTATTCAAAAACAAAAACGCTGTTCTATTGTCCAACCCGAAAGTTTTTGCTTCTGAAAAGAAAAAATATCTGGATTCTGTAATTAATATTGTTGAGAGGGAAATCAAATTTTCAAGATTTAGAAATCCACACCTGGATAGAACAGATAGACAAAAGTTAATATCGGAAATGGAAAAAATAGCGCAGAAAATTTCACAAGAAAATACGGTTCCATTTTCAGCCTTCAATGAGATTTTTAAAGATACTGAGATTACAAATCAGCTTTTCTCTCTGTTACAATTCGGTAATAACAATATAAATTATGAGGCTGAGGATATTCCAGTTCAAAATAAAAGAAAGAGAAAAAGACTCTAATAAGCGCAACGTATTGCAGGGTAATCTCTTTTGATTGATGGCAATCAAGGAAGTAAGAATTCACGATTCCAAGAAAGCAGCGAAACAACCAATCAGGCAAGCAATCTCGCTGGATTGATTGATGACACCTTTGATGATGTAGGAATCTCCTATTGCAAATTGCTTTTTTGGTTATGATTTCTTCATTTTTGAAAAAAAAGAAACCCACGCCGTTGTATACACCGGAAAAAGTATTCAGTTCCGGTATTTAGTGAGTGTTCAAAACCTCACCCTACGGGTTTACAAGCACCCTCCTTTTTTTGCTATCCGATGATCAATTCGATACCGGCTTTTTCTGCTTTGTATTTTATTTTGGCCTGTAATTCATAATAGCTCCAGTTGCGAAGCACAAACTCCTGTTCTTTTGCAATCCCGATTTTGTCTTCCTGATCTTTAAGAATCAGGGTGCCCGCCTGCTGCCGGATGCAGAAATCAATCAGCTTCCGGCTGTACAGATGAAGATGATGACTGATAAAACGGTTTTCGAGATCCTCCGTTTTGTGCAGTGCCTTCTGTTTTCGTTTGGTTCCATGTCCTGAACGAGAATAGGCTACTCCGGCTCGAATCCTTTTATTACTGGCCTGGATCGCCAACCTGCGGTAGAGGAATTCTTCTTTCGAGCCAATATTCATTCGCACATTATTTGCTTTTACCACGATTGGATGCTCCAAAGACAAAGAAGCTTCTGCAATGATTTCGGGTTTTAAACCGTGGACTTCCTTTTCAAATTCAAAGACGGCGAGCCAAAAGATTTTACCGCCTTTCAGCTGTACCTGTGAGTTGCACAGCTTGATCTCTTCTCTTAGAAGGCGCTGGAGGACTAAATGCTTATCAGAGAAATCTTTTCCTAAATAGGTTTTGACCGGAATAGCAAACATATTGAAGCTGAACGCTTTTTTGTCTGGATCATACTTCATTTTGCTGATACACTTGATGGGGAGCGGAATAGGAATGTCTTTTTTAAAGTTCATTAAGGATTTTGATCCCTGCCAGTAGTCGGCTTTGTTTTTGGAAAAGGTGGACTGAATTGAATTGTTTAGGCATCCCAGAATGTCAGTGGGGATTTCTCCTTTGAAACGGTCAAATACCAAGCGTGCTGTGGTGTTTGTTTTCGAACGGTTGAAGATTCCCATTTCATCTTTTTTTTCATCAGCTAATTTATATTGAATTTCTTCGGTGAGGTAAAAGAAATCCTTGATCATTTCCTGTACATAAAGATGGGAAACAATCAGATTAGCCGCCCGGAAACAGCGGTTCTGATACCGGTAGAGCTTTTCCCACATCTGGTTTTTATCATCAGATGGAACATCAATCAGCAGCTGAATTTTTCGGGTCAGAGTTATGGTGGACTTTTCCATATTAAAGAAGTATTTCAGATCGGTCTTGATTTTGCAGATGCTGATAGGCGTACAGAAATTCCCGATGGACTTCTTTTTCTGATAGTTTGAGTTCTTGTGCAATCACCGCAAAAGAGGATTTCTGTTCAAACCTTCTTTTAATAATCTCGAGCTGTTGATTGCTGAGTTTTTCTGACTGCTCTTCTTTATCGACAGTTTTTTCCTGTGACGGCTCAAAGGAAGTGACATTAAGAATTTTACGAAGATCATTTATGGCTTTGCTCACCTCAGTGCTGATGCCTGTCACGCTGCTTCCCATAGCTTCTGCGATGGGCTTGTACTGAAAGCCATATTCCAGGCAAAGTTCTATCAGGTGTTTTCTTTTGGGGTTCAGTACGGGTAAAACCTTTTTAACTTCATCGAATTTGTTTTGATCGGATTCCTGACTATGTAAAAACTCTTTATCTTTCAACGGATCATAACCTGCAAGATATTCCTGGTAATTCTCAAAACTGTCAAGAGAAGCCATCAGGCGGGTGAATTTATTTCTTGGCGCACTGACATACGCTATACAATCTCTTTTCATCACAAAGCGTAAAAAGCCGGTAATATGGTCAGGCGTTTCAATGGTGTCGCGGTGCATCCACAATTTGAGGAAGGTATCTTGAACAATAGTGTCTACTACAAAATCATCCTTAAGCACCTGCAATCCAACCCAGAAAAGAAGTCTTTTGTAACGCAGATGAATGTGTTCCAGAGAGAGAGGGTTGCCTTTCTTCAGCAGTTCGTACAACTGAAAATCGGTAAACCTTCTATTTGAGTAGATTTTTCTTTTCATAAGCAGTGTATTTCATCTAAATTATTGCTGGAAGAAACTGCTTAGATCTATAAGAAGAATTCTACTTATTATTCATACCCCTATTCTTTAAATTTTGCGCAAAAGAAAAAGCGTGGAACTCAACTTATTGACTAGAGGTACTGGTATACCCGTGTACGATAAGTGAGCCCACGCCGCGGTCGTGAGCTAATTTACTTATCTTCTCGTACACATAAAAATTACCAGTTTTCTAGTCGAGAATCTAAGCAATAGCTTCGATTATTATTTTTGAAGTATTGCAAAGTTACCTTTATTGTAACTTATTTAGCAAATATAAAACTTTTTTCTTTATGTAGGTTAATTCGACTACAATATTTTATTGAAATCTTATCATTTTGTTAATTAAAAGTTAACCGAAATGGATAAATTAGAATTTAGAATAGCATTTGGTAAGAGAGTTGAGATGTTTAGGAAAAAGCTGAATTTGAGCTATAGAGAGTTGGCTCAAAAATGTGATGTAGATCATAGTAATATTAGCAAAATAGAAAAAGGGGAAGTAGATCTTAGAATCTCTACTATTCAAGAGTTAGCCAAAGGGCTAGATGTGCATCCACAGGAACTATTTGATTTTAAGTTAAAGTGAGAAAAATTAGTCTTTAACAATTTTTTAAATCAAAAATGAATAGAATCTCTGTGAAAATTAGTGCTTTTTTTGATTTATTCTTAAATAAATTAATTGAAAAACCTACTTGAATTTTGAGTAGAATCTGAAAAAATATTAATAGTGTGTGGGCATAAATTAGTCAAAAATCAAATATTAGATTTTTTACGAAGTTGGTTGTTGGCGACGTTGATAAATGGACTGATTAGTGTTGATTCTGTGGTATAGGGAAGTGATTAAAATGGTTTGGGAATGGTGGCAGAATTTATCGTAAAATATAAATAATAAAATATAATCATGAACAAAATTTTAAAGACATTAATTATAATATTGAATATTATAATGTTAGGAGTAGCTGGATATTGGTTTTATAAAAATAATGAGCCGGAACCATTAATAGTTATTCTAGGTCAGTTAGCCACAATTTTAGGTTTGCTTTTTGAAGAAAAAGTAACAAAGATTTTCACTAAAAATGTTGATAATAGTACGGTCAAAATTAAACGAAAAAAGACAGATACAGTTCATACGGAAGACATAAAAGATTCAGATATAGATATTAGCTAAATAAGAGTTATGTTTACAAAATTACAAGATATAATTGGCGTTTTAAGAATTACACCGCGTAAGGGATACTATTTTAAAAATATTTCAAATTCAGTAATTACCATTATTAATAGACCCAATTTTAAGGTTAATGAAAGTTGGTTTGAAAAGCTTTTTGTTAAACATTACACTAAAGATATTCAGGCTAAATTTAATCCAGATCTTTTTGTAGATCAAGATTTGGGAAAAGCCAAAGAGCTTTTATCTGAAATAAAATTCGAAACTACAAAAATTAACCAATACAAGAATGAATTAAGAATTTTATCTGATTGGCTAAATCAATTTAAAACCGAATATCAAGATCTAAAAAACTTTTTAATTAATGAAAAAATAGAAATTAACACTTCTTCAAAACAATATGAGCAGTTGGAATTATTGATGCAAAAACTAGATTCTATCAAACAACAAATAGAAGGACAAAGTTTAATAATTGCAAGCGGAGTTAATGTTAATGAAATATCATTACCTAAAATAAATTTTGATTATGAGTACGGGTATGAATTTGATTTTAGAAGAATTGAAGAATATAAAGATCATAAAGAAAACTTGTTATTTCTAAATGAAATGCCTTCTGAAGAATATCCAGTATCTGTAGTTTTTCGAAGACAATCAGAAATTTTAAGGCAAATATCAACTTTAAATTCTATTGATTATGATTTTTTCAATAGAATAAAAATTATACACGGCAAGGCTGGAATGGGAAAATCTAACATTTCAGCATTTTTAGTTAATTCGTTAAAATATCAAAATCATCCAGTAATTCTAATTAAAGCTAAGGATTTTAGAGGTAATCCAGATGAATTTAACAGAATTTTAATGGAGCAATTATTAGTGCCTTCTGGTTATTCTATTGAAGAAATGTTAAACAAGATTAATGATTATGGAAAATCATTAAATAAAAGAGTTGTTTTAATTTTTGATGGTTTAAATGAAACAACATTTGCAAATCAAGGATTTAGTAAAATATGGGAAAAAAATTTCGATGCTTTTATTGAACTTTTAAATAATTATAAATTTATTTATTTCATTGCAACACTTAGGACTTCATATATATCTAGGATCTGGAGTAATAATCAAATTCCACATTCAAATTTTGAATTAAATGGCTTTGATAGTAGCAATTTACAAGTAGTTGTTAAAAGGTATTTTAATCATTATAAAATTACTTATCAGGAACTTAATGTTGATGATATTTTTTATTTTAAAACACCATTATTGATTGATTTGTATTGTCAAATGTTAAATCCATTAAAAGAAGTTGAAGTTGTAGCTGTTTTTGGTTTGCATGGATTTAAGGATGTTTTTGAAAGATACATTTTCAATCTTTCACAGAAAGTTAAACAAAAACTTGGCTTAGTAACAGTAAACCAAGTTAGCGATGGAATTCATAGGTGTTCAAGTGCTATGATTAATAATTTAGATGCCAACCTAGCTATTACTGAATTTTATTCTTTAATGCAAAATCAAATTGTTATTAATGCAGATGATACTATTGGAAGCGAAATTTTATCGGAATATTTAATTTATTTAGATGAAAATCATAATGGAAGAGATGTGGTAATTCATACTCAACAAGAAGTAGGTGGTTATTTATTAGCAAATAAACTAATAAAGGAATACGGATCTGTAGATAATGTTGTAAATACTGATTTTTTTAAGACAAAAATTATAGGCACAGTTGATCCTCTTCATCAATTAAAAGATGATATTCTTAAATTTTTATTAGTTGAAGCAAGTGAAAATTCTTCAATATACGGGATAGAAAATCCTTCAATAAAACGATTCACACTAATAACATTACAAACTGAAAAACTTAATACTAAAACATTAGAATTAAGAAAAAAAATTACAGGTAAATTAAATTCAAAAGAAGAAATAAATGAACTTTTAAGTGGTTTTGATTCAAATTTCTTCGATCCAAAATCTCCTTTAAATTTTAATTTTGTAAAGGAACAACTATTATTGTTAGATAATGATTCTTTTGAATTTACTTGGTCGAGATCTATATATAATAACCACTATGAAATAATTAGTCTACTAAATAAAATTTATGAAGAAGATTTATTAAATCAAAATGTAGAAAAAAGAGAATTATTGATTGAATTTTTAATATTGCTTTTTGAAACTACAATAAGAGAATTACGAGATCAAGTTTATGTTTTACTACTAAACTTTTACTTAAATAACCCAGAGTTGATTTTTGAAAAAGTCATCGAATACTCTTCAATCAGAAAATCTTATGTTTACGAACGCTTAGTTTCAATTTGTTATGGGATTACTTTAATACATCAAAATAGCGAAAAATTTGTAAACACTACCTTGAAAAATAATGTAAGTAAAATTTATGAATTACAATTTGGTAAAAATCCTAAAAATCCAGTCTACAACTACATAGTGATTGATAGCATAAAGCATTTAGTTGATTTTGCAATTTTTAAAGAAGTTTTTGCGCTAAGTGAAGAAGACGGAAATGATTTTAATAATTATAAATTTGAATTAGATACTTGGTTGAATATTGACGATGAGGATAGAAAAGCTGTAAAAGATATTTATTTAAATTGGTCTTTGGACGATAATCCTGATCCACTGAGGGGAGATTTCGTTCATTACACAATTTCCCGATTAGAAAAAAGAGAAAGTGAATATAGGTTAGATGATGTTGCGAATATTTACAAAAGAATAATCCAATTAGGATATTCACAGCAAATTGAAAATTTAAATGAACAAGAAATAAAATTTCGTAGAGGAGATTCTATCTATGGTGTTGAAGATAAAATTGATCGATTAGGAAAGAAATATTCTTGGATTTCTTTTTTTGATTATGCGGGTTATTTATTAAAAGAAGGTAGGCTGAAAGTATGGTCAAATGATGATTCTAATGATAAAAAAAGGTATGAAAGATTAAGTAATGTTGACATTGAAATATCTCATCCCAAACGATTAGTTTATAAAGAAAAGCTTTACAACATTGATTTATTTGCTCATTCAACGAATACTCAAGATTGGGTTTACACAGAATTATACGACTCGTTAAATTCGTTATATGAGAATGACGAGTTTACACTGCTTTCAGGTTTTATCAATCAAAGACCTGATAAATCTTATGACAGTAGATCGTTTTTAATGATTGAGTCCTTTTTCATTAAGAAAGAAACAATTAGTGGACATATAAAAGATATTTTTAATCGAAATTTTAATTGGCGAAATGATGTTGTTAACAATAATAGTTCTTTGTCAAAAATCTATTTTGGTGAACTATACTGGGCTGATAATATTTCTATTAATGAAATGGAATGGCATAACCTTCCTTTGATTGAACAAGAGGATGTTGATTACATGGTAAAACCTTTAGATCACATTCATAACCCTAATATTTATAATGAAGATGATATTGGTAAAGTAATCAAAAGAAAACAATCTAAGCAAATTGCTTTTGAGTATGAACCAACGGTTATAGGTTATTTGTGGGAAAGTGATTCTAAAGTAATTCCTACAATAAGTTCAACAATACCTACAACAAATATTGGCAAACAACTTTCTTTAAAAGCAGATGTTTCTAATCTTCAAATATTAGATATAAACAATACTCTTGCTTTTAAATCTTTTGAATACTCGGAAAATTACTATGATCAAAATTTTGAGTATTTTAGAACAGATTTATTGAAAGAATATATGGATAAAAATGATTTTTTATTAGTCTATCAAATTAAGCAACATACTTACGACAGAAATGCTGGGGATAAATCTGGGGATTTTAGAGGAATGAAATTTTTCTTATCAAGATTAAGCAAATAAATTTTTTGTAATTCAATAGAATGCCCTACGATGCCGGTAGAGAAAGTTTATATGAGTATTTTAAGGAAATGCATAAGCCTACCCAAAAAATTTGTGATAGTAACTCTGTTTTTCTTGACAGCTTGAATGAAATTGATAAACTTTATATTTTTGGACATTCCCACCTGATTCATTATGGTATTTCTGTTATTATGATGAGGGCAGCATTCCTTTACTTCAAGATGCATTAATAAAGTCTGGGGTCGATGGTAGTAGAATTAATTCTCTTAAACTTCAGAATATTTAAATTAACAATGAACAACTTAGATTTGACTTTTAATTAAAGTAAAATTTTTTAACTATTCTCAATGATTAAAAATAAATGCTTTTCGACGATCATTGCCAAAATAAAATAAGATTTTTATTAATAGAAAAAAGGGAAAGCTATACACTATAATCTAATTTTAAGGTAACGAGAAGTAAGCTATATGATAACAAAAACAGTTGAAGATTTATTTAGTTTTATTGATTTTCTTTATTCACAGAAAGATTATTTATTAAGTAAGCAAAATATAATTGATGAATTTAATGACTTGCTTGACGAGAGAAACTACCTAAAGCCGGATTCAAATTATCGAGCTAAGATTGCCTATGACAAGATACAGAGTGATATTAAAGAAAAATACGTAAAACTAAAAAGTGAAGTAATCGCACCAATTGAAGACAAAATATTAGAATTAAATATTGCAGATATTAGCACACCTATAATAAATTTAAATGCTAGAGGTGATCTTTTTGAATTACAAAGAAGTTTTAGTGAAGATGATTTAGAAAGGATTTATACTGTCACTACTAAGTATATAGATTTTAAAAAAAGTACAAGTAATTACCATTTTTACATGCCTTTTTTCTTTCTTGAACTTGAAAGAGATTTAGAAAGCTTCCTGACCTTTTTTAATGTTGCAGAAGTAGAGACAGAAGAAATACCAGTATTACAGTCTGTAAATAAATCTTCAAGCCCGGAATTTGAAAACATAAAAAAGATTATCGCTTTCTTTTTAGTTCCTGGTCTAAAAGAAGAAAATGAACAATTATTTTTTGAAAGCATATTAGAACATCGCATTAGAACTAAGAGAGAAGACGAAAGAATTTATGCTATAAAGTTTTTAATTGACGATATAAAAATCTTACAAGAAAGTAATAGGTCGCAGATCAATCCCTCGGCTTATTATCAAGCAAAAATCTACAGATTTATAGAGTATTGCAATAAGAAAATATTAGTTTTAAATGAGAAAATCAAAGATTTAAATTTAGAGCAATCTGTGATATACGAACAGTCGATTAGGGTTTACAAGAAAGCGTCATCAGAAGATGCAAAAAGATTACAATGTAATGAAGGTGAAATTTATTCAGTACTTCCAGAACCTAAAAACTTTGAAGAGGCAATTATAAGATTTCAACAATTTGATGGACAACGTTATTTTGAATTTTTAAGAATGAATTTTCTCAAAAAGTATGGTAATACTCCAACATTTAAAATAATAAATGATGAGTTATTGCCCATATATAAATTTATAAGTGAAGCAAATCAAAAATCAACAGAGGAAGCATTCAACAATCGTGATCATTCAGAATATTTAGAGTACTTACGTCTCACAAACAAATTTTATCAGAATAAATCTCTGCCATTTAACGATTATTTTAGCTTTTTCAATTCAAACTCAACATTTATTTACGGTAAGTATTTTTTATATAAAGACTGGCTTGAAGAATTGCGAGACAAATTAAATACAGAAGAGTGGGTCTCATATATCGAGGGGTTGTCAAAGACAGAAAGGGATGACATATTGCAAAATGCTCAAGGTTTAAAGAGACTAGCTGAAATTTCTTTAAACTATGCAAAAGATAAAAATTGGAGTGTTGGTAATTATCCTCCTGAATTAGATTCTATTTCTAAAGTTGATTTATTTATTGAATACTTGAGTCAAACTTTTGAAATATTTATAAAAGAAGGTCGAGATGTTCATCACGTATTAGACGTTTTGATTCAAACTTCTAAAACAGATTTTGATAATCCATTGCTTATAGAAAGTAAAAGTATCTACAAACATCTGTATAATAAGTTAAAATCGTTGAAAACATTACGTTCAAAAGCAACTATTAAACCCATATTAAAACATAAATCTGAAAAACAAACTACTGCAATAACAGAAAAAATTGAAAAATTATTTGAATTTATGCTAAAAGTTGATCCAAGAACGCATAAAAAAATATTAAGCGACTCCGATTATGATAAATTATTAAACTGGGTTGGGTTTTATTTCACAAATGATCTACAAATACCCTCTATTGATAGTCCAATTAAATTTATAAATACTGCTAAGGGTAATGTTGTATATACTTTTATTATAATTTTCAGAGAGTTACAACCTACTATGACTAGACCCGATAGCCTTTTCGACTTGATTAAAGCCTGTTTTTATCATTACAGAGCTGATAAAGTAAGTAGCTTAAAAAAACAAAAAGAACCTCAGTTTTATAAAGCTGTGAACAAGAACTATTCAAAAAATATTGATTAGCGTAAAAACGCAAAAAAGGCGTAAAATAAGCGTAAACCCGTTTTAAATATTTGCAGAGTAATATTAAATGCTTTGCAATTATGAAAAAAATAGCGGAAACAAGATCTAATAACAAGTCAATTAGATTTCAATGGAAAAATTTTACATTTAGTAAAAATGTCGAGTTAAAAACGAATCATTGTACCCAAGTCCAAATTCTCTTGAATTACTTACAAAACCACGTGGCTACTGCTTCTATGATTTCAGAAGCGACAGGAATACCTCAGAAAAACATTTGTAGATACAAAAGAAAACTAGAAAAAGAAGGTAGGCTTTTAGTAGTTTATAAATCAAGATGCAAACTGACAAGACGATTAGCATGTTATCTTAGCTTAGATAAAAATGAGTTTCAATTATTTAAACAATTGACACTTTTTTAATGATTAGTCTTTAAAATGGCTATATTATAAATTTATCTTTTCAGATGAAAACCGTAAAAGTGAAAATGTATTTAGTGGATGAGATTACAGAACGAACTGCAAAATTCTAGAAAAATGCTTTATTTTTAAAGGTTTTTACGGGTTTCTGTTTTTTTTCCTTTGTTTGCTTTTATTATATTTACATTTGAAAACTAATTTATCTCAACAGTTTATGTCTTTAACGTCAAGTTTTGATTTTCTCAACGAATATTATCCGAGTCTCTTCAACCAGGCAAGGCTGGCAGAAAGTTTATACTATATTGATGCAAGTTCGTCCATTTCTAAAGCCAGGCTTTTTGGTGAAAAATTAATTCGCATTATTGCGGAGTTGGAAGTTGAAAAGATCGATGGAAAAAGTCAGGTAGAAGCCATACAATTTCTGCAGAACAGAGGTGTTTTTCCGGAAATTGTAGCTTCTCTGTTTCATACCATTAGAAAATCTGGAAATGATGCATCTCATAATGCTGAAAGCAGTAAAGAACAAGCTTTATTCATTCTTAAAAAGTTATTTACCCTTTCCAAATGGTTTTTTGAAACTTATGAAAATGATTATGTAGAAGCTAAAAGTTATAAGTTACCGCCAGAACAATCAAAAATCGAAACTGAAAAACTTAATGATAAATTAATTGAGCTATCAGCACAAATTCAGGATTTTAAGAAAAAGATAGAGTTCTTAAATCAGTCTAAACAGACTATAAATTCCAGACGAAATAAATCTATTGAATCTGCCAACCGAATTGATTGGAGTGAGCAGGAAACCCGTTTGCAGCTGATTGATGATCAGCTAAGGCAGGCAGGATGGGAATGTGATACATTAAAATTAAATTATAAGTCTCAAAAAACTGTTCCTCAAAAAGGTAGAAATATTGCGATTGCTGAATGGCCATGCGGTTCTAAATATGCAGATTATGCCTTATTTATAGGCTTGGAATTATATGGATTGGTTGAAGCCAAAAAGTATGGTACTGATATATCAACAGACCTTCATCAATCAAAAGTTTACGCTGAAAAGATTAGTGAGAATGATGATTTTAAACTAACAGGAGAATGGGATTGTTATAAAGCACCTTTTCTTTTCTCTACAAATGGTAGAAAATATCTAGAACAAATCAAAACTAAAAGTGGAATTTGGTTTCAGGATATCAGAATCAATAATAATCGATCTTATGCTTTAAGAGGTTGGTATTCTCCCGATGGACTTAAAGAAATCTATGAGAGAGATGCGATCTCAGCTAATAAAAAACTTGTGGAAAGTGATTATGATTATTTATCTTCTCCGCAAGGACTTAATCTCAGAGATTATCAGGTTGAAGCCATTAAGTCAGTTGAAAATAAACTGATTCAACAATCAGATGACAGAAGAGCATTATTGGTAATGGCAACCGGTACAGGTAAAACGAGAACTATCAATGGACTGATTTACCGTTTGATAAAAGCTAATCGATTTAAAAGAATACTTTTTTTAACGGATAGAATACTATTAGCAAGTCAGGCTAGAGACAGTGTCATTGAAAATAAGATAGAAGACCAACAATCTTTTGGAGGAATCTACAAATTTGAAGAAATGGGTGTTGCCCGTCCTGATTCTGAAACGAGACTTCATTTTGCTACGGTTCAGAGTATGGTAAAAAGGCTTTTTTATTCTAATGAAAATCCTTTGACAGTAGATACTTATGATTGTGTCATTGTAGACGAAGCACACCGTGGTTATCAGTTGGATAAAGAAATGAACGAAGACGATTTTGGAATCAGAAGTGAAGAAGATTATGTTGCACAGTATAGAAAGGTACTGGATTATTTCGATGCCTTTAAAATTGGAATGACTGCAACACCAGCTTTGCATACCAAGGAAATTTTCGGAGATTCGGTATTTGATTATTCATACCGTCAAGCGGTTATCGATGGTAATCTAGTGGATCACGAGCCACCATATAATATTTCTACCAAACTTAATACAGAAGGCATCAAATGGGGAAAAGGCGAAAAGCCACAGGCCTATGATGCTGAAACTGGCGAAATTTCGGATTTGGAAGCTCTAGATGACGAATTAAAGTTCGATGTTGAACACTTTAATAAATTAGTTATTGCGCCTGATTTTAACAAAAAAGTTGTTCAGTATTTGGTCACGCAACTAGATCCTGAGGGAAATGAGAAAACGCTCATTTTTGCAGCAAGGGACAGTCACGCAGACACAATTGTTGAAATGTTAAAGGAAGAATTTGAAGCCATTGGCGTAGATGTTCATCATAAAGCCATTCAAAAAGTGACTGGGGCAGTGTATGAGAATGCACAGCTAACAAGAGATTTTAAAAACGAACGCTATCCAAACATTGTAGTAACGGTTGATTTATTAACTACGGGAATCGACATCCCATCAATTTGCAATATTGTTTTTATGCGCAGAGTTCGTTCGCGGATTCTATATGAGCAAATGTTGGGAAGAGCAACCCGTCTTTGTCCAGAAATTGGCAAGGAAGCTTTCAAGATTTTTGATGCAGTTAAACTTTATGAAGCATTGAAAGATTATACCCAAATGCAAACGGTTTCTACTCCATCATATAGCTTTGAACAACTAGTAGAGGAAACGCAAAGGATTTCTGATGAACAGCGTCTCAATAAGCAAATAGAGCAAATCGTTGCGAAGCTGCAACGCAAATCAAAAATTCTGACTTCACAACAGGAAGAGCACTTCAATCTTCATAGTAATGATAAGTCTATTGCTGAATTGATTGCTGATTTAAAAAGCACAAAACCTTCAGATATCAAAACAAAAGTTGAAAAGTTGAGTTCGCTTTGGAATTATCTGGATACCAAGGTTTATAGAAAGCACACACAATTTGTAACAGACCGTCCCGATGAGGTGACGGAAGTCAAGCGCGGTTATGGCAATGCCGAGAAACCGGAAGATTACATTGAAGGCTTCAAAAAATTCATTGCAGAAAATATCAATACTATTGCGTCTATCAATGTAATCTGCAACAAACCGCAGGAGCTTGACCGTAAATCGCTGAAAGAACTGAAGTTAATTTTAGATGAAAAAGGTTTTACTGAAGTTGCCTTGAATACAGCTTGGAAATCTGCAAAAAATGTAGACATTGCAGCTGATATTATTGCCTATATTCGCACCCTTTCTATAGGAGTTGACCTAATTACACCACAGGATAGAGTGAAAAATGCGATTTTAAAAATAAAATCAGGAAGAACATGGAACGTTCATCAATTAAGATGGATTGATCGTTTCGAAAAACAATTGGTTGCAGAAACTATTTTAACAAGAAAAGATTTAGATTTAAAACCTTTTCTTGACGAAGGTGGTTTCACCAGAATCAATAAGATTTTTAATAACGAATTAGAAGAATTAATCACAGAGCTGAATTATGATTTATATTCAGCATAATACTAAATAATGAGCGCACAGGAAATAGCCAATAAACTTTGGAATCTTTGTAACGTACTCCGCGACGACGGGGTTACCTATCACCAATATCTTAACGAATTAACCTACATTCTTTTTCTGAAATTATCTGAAGTGAAAGGATTTGCAGACCAAATGCCCGAAGAATACAGATGGGCAAAATTTACTGAGGAAACGGATAACATTGAAGCGTTCAGACTGTACCGTGAGTTTTTGGCTACGGTAAGCACCAAGACCGAAAGCGCATCTATTAAAGATATTTATACCAATGCTTCTACTACGTTGACAAAACCTGTCAACTTCAATACTTTGGTTCAGGCGATTGATAAGCTGGATTGGTACGAAGAATCTGACCGTGATGTGATGGGCGATATCTACGAAAGTCTATTGGAGAAAAACGCAGGAGAAAAGAAAAGCGGTGCCGGACAATACTTTACACCTCGTTCGTTAATTAATGTGATGGTGAAACTGATGGCTCCGAAACTCGGTGAAAAATGGAATGATCCAGCTTGCGGAACTTTCGGGTTTATGATTTCGGCAGACCATTATTTAAAAGAAAAATATGACCGTTTTGAGTGGACAGAAGAGCAAATAAAATTTCAGGAAGAAAAAGCTTTTTCAGGCGTTGAATTGGTGGGCGATGCACACCGTTTGGCTTTGATGAATGCTCGACTTCACGGGATGGAAAGCACCATTTATTTAGGAGATACTTTGACCAGTTTAGGTGAAAATCTGAAAGGCTACAATGGCGTATTGGCAAATCCACCATTTGGAACAAAGAAAGGTGGTGAGAAACCTACAAGAAACGATTTGAAATACGTCTCCAGCAACAAACAGCTGAATTTTCTGCAACATATTTACAGAAGTCTCATTGCCGACGGAACAGGCCGTGCCGCTGTCGTTTTGCCTGATAATGTATTGTTTGAAGACGGAGACGGACAGCGCATCCGTAAAGACTTGATGGAAAAATGCAATCTGCACACCATTTTGCGTTTGCCTACTGGAATTTTCTATGCAGCAGGTGTGAAAACAAATGTCTTATTTTTTACCAGAGGGAAAACCGAAGAAGCCAATACCAAAAACGTGTGGTTCTACGATATGCGAACCAATATGCCCAACTTTGGGAAGCGTACACCGTTTACAGAAAAAGCATTTGATGATTTCATTATCGCTTACACCGGAGGTTTAGGTTTTGAAAATGTTGTGAAAGACTACGATGCCACCATAAACGAAGCCAAAAGAAAAACCATTACCAACGAAAGATGGCAATGCATCTCATTGGCAGAAATAGAAAAGAAAAATTACAGTCTTGATTTAGGATTAATTGCCGACAGCAGTCTGAGTAACAGCGACGACCTTGGCGAACCAATAGACATTGCCAAAGATGCATTGGCAGAACTGCAGAGCATTACCGATCAGCTGAATGCAATGATAAAAGAATTGAATTGATGGAGAAAGAATTGCCAAAGAATTGGGTGGAAATCGATTTAGAAAATATTTTGGACAGAATGACAAATGGTGCAAATCTCTCTCAGAAAGATGTCGCTTTTGTAAATAGTTATCCTATAACAAGAATTGAGACCATAGCAGAAGAAACTATTAATTTTGAAAGGGTAAAATATGTTGAGGCAAGTGAAGGGCAAATTCAAAAATATGGATTGAAAAAAGGAGATATTCTGTTTAGCCATATTAACAGTGATAAACATTTGGGTAAAACAGCAATTTATCAATCTGAAAATGTGTTAATTCACGGAATAAATTTACTCTTATTTAGAACATCAAAATATTATAATCCATATCTGTTAAATTACTTTCTGAAATATTATAGATATACAGGAAAGTTTATGGAAGTAGCACAAAGAGCAGTTAATCAATCTTCAATAAATCAAAAAAAATTAAATTCTTTTATTTTTCCACTCCCACCACTTGCCGAGCAAAACCGCATTGTAGCAAAGTTAGATTCCTTATTTGCGCAGTTGGAAAACATCAAAACCTCAATGGCAAAAATACCGGTTTTATTAAAGAATTTTCGTCAGCAAGTTTTGACACAAGCGGTGACTGGGAAATTGACGGAGGAATGGAAAGAAGGGAAGAAGTTAGAGGACTGGAGAAAAGAGAAATTAGGAGATATATGTAATTTGAAAGCAGGAAAATTTGTATCCGCATCAGATATAAATAATGAAAATGAAGAAGGTTTTTTTCCTTGTTATGGTGGTAATGGTTTACGAGGATTTGTTAATTCATTTACTCACATTGGTAAGTTTTCATTAATTGGTAGACAAGGTGCATTATGCGGAAATGTACATTTAGTAGAAGGACAATTTCACGCTACTGAACACGCATTAGTTGTTACACCTATCTCTAATATAAATGAAACTTGGTTGTTTCATAAATTAACATCTTTAGAATTAATTAATTATTCAAAAGGTGTTGCGCAACCTGGTCTTTCAGTTATGAATTTAAACCCAATTTTATTAGATGTTCCTCCAATAGAAGAACAGCAAGAAATTGTTTCCCGTGTAGAAAGTCTATTTGCCAAAGCAGATGCCATAGAAGAAAAATACAAAAATCTAAAAGTCAAAATAGAAACTTTGCCACAGACCATTTTGCACAAAGCTTTCAAAGGTGAGCTTACAGAACAGCTGGAGACTGATGGCGATGCGAGGGTTTTGCTGGAGGAGATTGCGGCGTTGAAGAATGGTGAGAAACCTAAAAATGTTATTGCTAAAAAGTATGTTCAGCCTGATGAGGAGGTTTTAAGAATTGTTGCAGAACCCGCAGCGGTGAACTATAATACGAAAGTAGAGAAAACGACAGATTGGTACAACGAACGTTTTGAATTGTGGGTTTCTCAACAAGGTCTTGCGGCAAGAGGAACTTTAGATAAAGCTACCCTTAGAGAACTGTTCGATGCTATGGACGATGAAGACAAATAATGAAATAGAAAATATAGTAAATGGTGTTTTAACAAAATATCAAAAAAGAGGTGGAAGCTACAAACTCTTTGAAGATATAATGGTAGAAGAAGGAATCGTATTTAAAGAAATTAATAGTTCAAATAATGATTTCGTTGGCGCACTCACTAAAGGAAATAATGGTCAGAAAAGCTATATTTTCATTAATGGAAATATCGACAATGCTGGTCGTAGACATTTTACTATAGCGCACGAGTTGGGACATTATTTTTTATCGCATCAGTTAAAGGATAATTCAATCTTTTGTTCCAATACTGATATTGCTGAAGAAGGTACTCAGATTGACCCGATTGAAAGGGAAGCCAATTATTTTGCAAGTTGTTTTTTAATGCCGGAGGAAAAAGTAAAATCTGCATTTTTAATCATATTAGAAAATCGCAGTAGAAAGAAAATCAAAGATTTTCTGTTAGTCAAAAATGATTATACTTTCGGAATTTGGGTATTAATAAGAGATGAACTAACAAAACGTTATGGCGTTTCGGAAGCTGCCTTGCGTTACCGTTTACAGTATTTGAAGTTGGCTAGGTTTGAGTTTAAAAAGTAGACTATCAGAAAAATATTAATTATTGATGAACTTTTTAATATAAAGCTTTACAGGGGATGACTAAGTGTATTCTATTTAAAGAATAGAAAAGAATATATAGAGATCTAAAAAATAAAAAAACTAAAAACAAATTAACCATTTAAACTTTAATTATGAACGAAGAATTACAATTACTTAATGACTACAGACAGGCAATTTCTAAAATATTAGAAAAGGGAACTCTTACAACACGTTTTATTACAACACCAGAAGGTAATTTTATACTGGTGTCCACAATTATTGACGGAATAGAGCATACTATTAAAAATGAAGATCTATTATTAGCAGTAATTCAATTAAGCAATGAGATATGAAACTAAAAAAATTATATTCTCTAAGAACGGATTTTACCATTATTGGACTAACAGGAAGAGTGGGTTCAGGATGTTCAGAGATTGCAAAATGGCTTTCTGCAGATTCTTTTAATGAAGAATTTAAGAAATCAGTAAGTCGTGATTCTACTGAAGCAGAGGAAATAAAATATAGAATATGTGTTGATTATTTAAGTTATGGAGCCAATTGGAAAAAGTTTCATATCATCAATTACAAAGATGTTTTGCTTTTGCATTTGTTTCACGAAGGCATTACGGAAGGGAAACACAATTTAGATGATTCGATTGATAAGATTGTTAACATTATTTTCCAAAATGGAAATAGCGTAAATAGTGAATATACAAACCGATTTGATGTAAATGAAGATAACACTTTAAGGGATAGTATTATAAAATTTTTAAAAGATGATATAATCTGGTTTGAGCAGATTCATCAATTAAACTCAGATGATTTACATCAATTTCTTAAGGACAACAAGAGTAAAACAAATATATTTAATTTGTATTTTACTTTTTTTGAAGGCTTTTCGAAAACTTTTTATAGTCTTTTGAATAATCATAATATTACCAAGCGTACTCGGTTGATGCATGATTTGGCCAATAATTTAAGAGATTTTAAAACAGTTAGAACCCTGAACCCACAAAAAAAGGATAGAAGCTTAGAATATATCTATACAGTTGCAGAAACTATTAATAAACTCATTAAAGTTTGGAAAGCAGAGCAAGACAAACATGAAAAAGAGACTAAAATTGTTATTGATTCTCTAAAAAATTCTTTAGAACTAATGTATTTTAAAGAAAAATACTCAGCGTTCTATATGGTTGCAACAAACAAAAGTGAAGAAGAGAGATCTCTATATGTAAGGCAGCAATTAGAAAGTAATTACAAAAATTTAGGTGAAGAAGATAGAAAAAAACATTCTGACGAAATTTTATTATTAGACGAAAGTGAATATGATGGAGGAGATTTTAACAAAGGTGAATTTTCCTCTCCTGATACTGAAAACTGTATTCAGAAAAGTGATTATCATATTTATTTTTCAAATTTTCTAAAGGGAAAAAAAGAAGATGTTAAGTCAGAAAGTAATTATGAAATACTCAATTTAGATAGGCAATTAATAAAATTAATTTCATTAATACATCAGCCAGGAATTATAACCCCTACAGGAATTGAAAGATGTATGCAAGTAGCTTATAATGCTAAGTTTAATTCTGGGTGTATTTCTAGACAAGTTGGGGCAGTGGTTACAGATCCTTTTTTTGGAGTTAAATCAATTGGTTGGAATGATGTAGCACAACATCAAATGCCTTGCAATCTTCGTAGTGTTAGTGATTTAATCTCAGATAATCCAAGTAGTTTGTTTAGTGAATATGAAAGGGAAGGCGGGAATTTTGTAGATACAGATAGTAAACAAAAAACATTTAAGGAGTTATTATCAGAGGATTATGAAATGTTACCTGATGTACAAGATAATTTAGAAGGAAAAAACTGTTCATTTTGTTTTAAAACTGTTCAAAATACTTACGAAAAGGAGAAAAATCAAGTTCATACTAGATCACTTCACGCAGAAGAGAATGCTATGATGCAGATTACAAAAAATGGTGGGAATGGTCTAAAAGATGGGAATTTATTTACAACTGCAAGTCCATGTGAGTTGTGTTCAAAAAAAGCATATCAATTAGGAGTAAAAAAAATATTTTATATTGATCCCTACCCGGGCATTGCAACTAAGCATACTTTGAAAAATGGAATTGATGAGAAATATAATCCTCAACTAATAATGTTTCAAGGAGCAGTTGGCAGAGCTTTTCACAAACTATATGAGCCTTTTCTTTCTTATAAAGATGAATTAAAAATATTAACTGAAATATCTCCAAAGCACCGTTCAAATGACAATATTGATGATTTTACATCATTAGTAAGCAAATTTAAATCAGATCCTTCTTTACTCAAAAAATTAAATGAAGAAGTTTTTAAAGAATCTCAATAAACTTACTAAAAATATCCAATGATAAACTCAGAACATTACCAACTCAAAGAAGAATTTCTTAGAGAATGGCCTTTACAAAAGATAAAAAACTTAACATTAGAAGAATACACAAATCTTGAGAAAACGTCCTTTTGCTATTGGGTAGAGGCAAAGACAAATCTATTAGGAAGCGTTTGGGGTGGTTCTGCTTACAAATTTGGAATATTTAAACGTAAAAATACAGATTCTGAAGTAGGTGAAGGATATAGAAAAACGGCTGATGGATATTCGTGGCACTCGAAATACGGAAACACAAAAGAAGAAGCGTTTGAATCTGTCCGAAATCATATAGTGGAAATTATTACTCAGATTCAAAGTAATCATATTGATAAAATTCATCCAATTGATTTGGGAGATGCCTATAAATGGAAAATTGCATTTTTGTATAGTGATTTTAATGTAATCAATATATTCAAATTGGATTCGCTTTACAATACAGCTGAGGTTTTAGGTTACACTGGCAACAAGACATTTGCAGATTTACACCGTTTTTTAATAGCACAGAAACCCTCTGATCAAGACTACTTTACTTACACTTATTCTTTGTGGAAGCAGATAACTGTAGAAAAAGAAATGGATAATTCGAAGGAAGAGTTCTTTGATTTAGAGTCATTAAATCAAATATATTATGGTCCACCAGGAACGGGAAAGACCTATAAGATTAATTCATATTTAAATTCTTTAAAGGATCATAAAGTTTTGCCTGCAAATAGTCCAATTATAGTTGATAAACATAAAACTTTTTGGCATTTAGCACCGGGGCAAGGAGGATACTTGTGGAATGATCTAAAAAAAGGAAACAGGCTTGGTTATGAATGGTGCAGTATGTCTTTAGGTAATCTTAAAAGTTTAGATAAGAGCTTAACTGAAAATTATAAGATGCGAACTTATTTCTCTGATGTAAAGAAAGGAGACTATTTTTGTATCATCTCTGGTAAGAAGTTTTATGGAATCGCCGAAGCAGTTGATGATTATGATTTTTCAAAAGCGGGAGCACCTGGCTTCGATTTTCAGACCGTAGAAGTGAAATGGATTAAGATTTTTGACACTCCAGAATTGCTGAGCGCATCTTATACTCCAACTTTTGGAAAGTTAAACGGAGGTAAAAGATGGAATTCTTTAATACAAGGTCTCAAGACAAATAATATACTTCTAGATGACGAGGAATCGCAACAAAAAGAAGTCAGTAGTATAAACAACAGTATCTTCACAACCTTTCATCAGTCTGTCGCATATGAAGATTTTATAGAGGGAATTAAGCCTAATCTTGATGATTCTGACGACATAACCTATGCTATTGAAGATGGTATATTTAAGGTAGCATGTGATAAGGCAGCTAATCTTGCCGGATTTGAAGACCTTAATGATGCTTTAACAAGTTCACCAGAGATTGTTAAATCCAAATTCGAAGTAAGTGAACCTTTCTTTCTTTTTATTGATGAGATCAACAGAGGTAATATTTCTCAAATTTTTGGAGAACTAATCACTCTTATCGAAAAAGACAAACGTTTAGGTCAAAAGAACGAGACTAGAGTTACGTTGCCATATTCAAAAAGTGAGATTCAATTTTGTGTACCACCAAATCTTTATATTATTGGAACGATGAACACGGCAGACCGTAGTGTTGAGGCTTTAGATACGGCGTTAAGAAGACGTTTCAGTTTTATTGAGATGATGCCAGATGTAAGTGTTATCGAGAAACATGAGTTTGAAGATGATTATTCACGTGCGAAAATAATGAAGGCTATCAATAAAAGAGTAGAAATCTTATTGGATAAAAATTACACTTTGGGGCATTCATATTTCATGAAAGATAACTTCAAGTCTTCATTTAAAAACGAAATTATTCCTTTACTACAGGAGTATTTTTATAATGATTATGGAAAAATCGGATTGGTTTTAGGAAAAGGTTTTGTGAGAGAAAAGGAAAATTCAAAAACAAATAAACAAAATATATTTGCTGAATTTGATACGATAAATGAAATTGATATAACGAAATCTTATGAGTTAATTCCTTTTGATAAGAATGAGGGATTTGACTTTAACACTGCCTTATTCAAGTTATTAAATGCGTAAATTATGAGTGCTCCAATTCAAGTTTTTGAACACGGTTTTTTAGCGATTGATACACAGGGATTTGAATTAAAGCATTTTATAGCATTATCCAAACTTAATACCTTACACAAATATAAATTTTTTGATCTGAAGCATAATGGCGTTGTGTTCAAACAATTTGTTGGTGTTATTCAAGTTAATAATCTGACTATTGAGATTCTCCCAAAGATTGACCGATATGAATCTGAGGATAAAGATACCAAAACCAAATGGCGTGATGTCCTTCTAGAAATGTTGAAAGTTACGCGAAAGCTCAAAATTCAACAGGTTGGTCAGGCTAATGTTTCAAGGCAATCTATTCATCTATTGGATATTTACTTTAAATGGTTTCTAAGTGAGATGCAACTGCTGATTCATCAGGGATTGATCAAACAGTATTATAAAAAGACAGGAAATGTAAAAGCGCTAAAAGGAAAACTTGAATTTGCAGGTCATATTCAAAAAAATTTGGTGCACAAAGAGAGATTTTACACCACGCATCAGGTTTATGATAAAGACCATTTGATTCATCAGATTTTAGGTCAAGCTCTCGATATAATCGCTCATCTTTCAAAGGGAACTTATTTGTACAGCAAGTGCAAAACTGTACAACTTAATTTTCCGGAAGTAAAAGAGATTACAGCCGATGAAAGCACCTTTTCAAAAGTGCCGAAAGACCGAAAGACCGCACCTTACGAAACGGCCATATCCATTGCCCGGTTGATTATTCTTAATTACGCTCCTAATATTTCGAGTGGTTCAGAAAAAATTTTGGCATTGCTTTTTGATATGAACAGCCTTTGGGAGGAATATGTTGTGGTGAGATTGAAACAGGCTGTTCAGGAAAGTTCAGAACATATTCAAGTATACGGGCAGAATTCAAAAAGTATTTGGAATGGTATAACGATTCGTCCGGACATTGTTTTGGAGAAAGACAATAAGGTTGCTTTGATAATTGATACGAAATGGAAGAACATAGATGATTCAAATCCTTCTACGCATGATTTGAGACAGATGTATGTTTATAACGAATATTGGAAAAGTAAAAGATCACTTTTACTTTATCCCTCAAACAATAACAATCTAAATAATTTTAAATCTTTTGTTCAGATCAAAGAAGATCCCAATCATCAATGCGGATTGGGAAGGATTTCTATTTTAAATAATGAAGGGAAACTGGATGAATCAATTGGAAAACATCTTGTTGATTTGCTTTAGCGTGCTTTGAATTTGCCGAAACAGCAAAAATAGTTGAATGGTGCGACAAATGAAACGAGAGTTTTTTTAAAAATTTCAAAAATCTAGTAATACTATGATATTATTTACCCTTAAATTATAATGATAATGACTATTATTATATTATTTATAAGCAAAAGCTCAAAAAATTAGTTGATAGTATCCGTAAAAGTCGATTGCAAGTGAGGCTTACACATGAAGGTTTTGGCTGAAAGATCGTCTGTTAGTAATTCATTAAAATATTTAATAGAAATTTGAGCTGTACGTGTCAGAATTGTTAGTTATTTTCGTCTTAAAAAAAGACGAAAACTGAGGTGTACAGTCGGAATGTATCGATTATCAGAGGTTCTGTCGAGAAATGTTAATTGTATGATTTACATTAAGTTATTGGGTTCAAGGTGTACAGAAGTAGTACAAATGCAATTTTTATTACATCTCTAAAATAGCTAAAACCCTTTATTCATCGGTGTTTTCGGTGACGATATTCTTGTGAATATTCAGAAAAAAAAGATGTTGCAGCATCTTAATCGTGTACCACTTTTGTACACCTCGATCTTCATAAACCACCATTAATAAACACTTCTATAGATACTGTATCGGGGAAAGTAGCAAATGTTTTAGATTGTATATAGATTGCAATTAATAATAAAGAACTCCCTTTAAATGTAATGTTTAAAGGGAGTTTTATTTGTCTTTTTTGCAGATTGTATGAGAATAATTTCCCCTATTTTCAATTGATATGAAAACCGCTACTATATGAAAAAAAGTAAGATAAGGCTATACTGAATTTTGAAAATCTCGATATAAAAAGCAAAGCTATTATTTAACTACATTTTTAGCAAGGGTTTTAAACTTAACCCCATTCTCCTGAGTCACAGTGATGGTCATATGACCGGTTTTACTGGTATGCAAATCACTCACTATTCCTGATTTTCCGGTGTGTGTACCGGCAATAACCTTGCAAAGGTCACCATTAGTTAATTTTTCGGAGTTGTCTGTTTTCATTTTAAAATATATTTTGGACATATGGTAAATATAAGCTTTTGATAATATTTTCCTGTGGTTACAATAAAAATTGGTTCCGTGGTGCATCAGCATCAGTTTATCTTTCTTCAACCTGCAATGAATATGTATACCGTTATTTTGTCATACGAGATAAAGAGTACAATTTTAAAGTAAAAGCTGTATGTCCGGGATTTGAGATATTTCAACGGTCATAGAGAAACTGGAACTTAGAAGCTACCGGAAAACGAACTATAAAGTATACTTTAATTGATAAGGGCGGACCGACCGGAAAATTTTAGTGAGAAAAATAATACTGAAACGGGAGAAGTATCTTGGTGATTTGATAATAATCATATCGTATTTAAATGTCAACTTGTTTATGATTGAAGAATAAAATGAGAGTAGAAAAGGTTTTGCACCATTCGGATCAAAGTACAAATTTGATCATATAAATTTGGCTTGTTTTATGCTATATTTATCAAATTAATTTTAAAAATGACAATATGAAAAAGAAATTATTGACATTATTAGCTTTTGGTTTATTTTCAATAGCTATTAATGCCCAGGAAACTGTAAAACAAGAAGCGAAAAATGTTGGCAATGCCATTGAAAAAGGAGCAAAAGCAACAGGAAAAGGCGTAAAAGATGGTGCAGAATGGGTAGGAGATAAAGCTCAAAAAGGTGCAAAAGCGACCAAAAAAGGAGTTAAAAAAAGCACCAAATGGGTTGCCAAAACCACTACCAAAGGCGCGAAAAATGTTGAAAAAACTGCTGTAAAAAGTGCAGATGCAATCTCAGATGGTTATAAAGATGTAAAAGCAGATTTAAAGAAATAATTTTTCAGAAAACTTTTAAAAAGCGACTTCTATAATTGAAGTCGTTTTTTTTTTGCGATTTTTTTTTAAAATTCGACTTCATTTGTAAAAGATGATAATATCTTCCTTTTTTTATATTGATTTTAGCGTTATTTGGAAAAATCAGACATGGTTCCATACCCGTCTGCTAATACAAGACCACATTCTGCGTGGAAAACATCAGATAACCCTTGCTATTTCTCAGCATTTCAGAAAGCTGCTTCACTTCAGTATTTTTCAGATATTTTGTCAAGAGTGAAATATTGACTTTCTGTATCTGATTGAAAATCAGTTGCTTTTAAATTAGTAATAATTGTTTCATAGTCTTTCTCATTTGTTACACGATAAACAGGCTAGTTCCTAGCCATAAAGCGGCCTGTAGCTTACCATTTGTATACAGCCAAACATGGGTTGCAATAATTATAATTCACCGTTCTCATATTATTTTTTTAGCATAGCTAACTTTATAAGAAAAGAAAATTGCCTTTATCTTAGGGAGTATTTGTTAGTTTATACAATTGAAATTTATACAACAATAATCCGGAATCAGCAGTGGATAATTTTTGATGTTAAATTCAGTCTTTTGTAATTTTCAATCGGTAGAGTACTAAATATGGTAAGAAAAAACAGATATTGATGTATGTTTTAATAATAAAAAGTGTGTTTTTTACATTTTTTTTGTAATCAAAATGAAAAAAAAGTAAACTATTCTTATCATAATATTTATTCAAAAGATATATTTTTTTTCCTAATTAGATTTTTATTGTAATTAATTGTAAACTCACAGTTTATAAAATTACTAAGTGTAAAAAATATGATAACCTTATCATAATATTCATGTATATGATATCATAAAAAATCGATATGTAATAGGTTGATATGCAGTATATAATGGAAGATTTATTTTTTTTATTCAGATGAATTTTTATATTTGTAATGTTACCAAAATGTTAACAAACTAATGAATCAGAACTTTATTCATACCTACGTCTCTGTGGACTGTGTTGTTTTCGGATTTGACCATGAAAACCGACTGAATATATTATTAGTACAACGCTATGTTGAGGATATTCCGTTGGAAAAACAAAGAAAACTGCCGGGCAGCCTGATCTTCAGCGATGAAGATGTGGATGATGCGGCACAAAGGGTACTTCATGAGCTTACAGGGATTAAAAAAATGGTGCTTAAGCAGTTCAGGTGTTTTGCTGACCCTATGAGGGCAAGTAATGTACATGATATAAAATGGATGGATAAGGAATACAACCACCATATAGACAGGATTATTACAGTAGCCTATCTTTCTCTTTGTAAAATAGATCATAAGATCAACAGCACAAAATATGATACTGTAGACTGGTATCCTATTGATGAGGTTCCGGTATTGCCTTTTGATCATAACAGAATTATAGATGAGTCTTTGGTGGAGATCAGAAAATGGATTGAATCAGATTTCTCCATTATTTTTGAGCTGCTTCCAAAAAGATTTACCATAAGACAGCTTTATCAGTTATACAGTGCTTTAAGTGAAAAAAATATTGATATTAAAAATTTTCATAAAAAAATATCTTCATTTTCCTACATTGTCCCTTTGGATGAAATTCAAAAAGATGTATCACACCGTGCAGCAAGATATTACAGATTCGATGCTAAGATCTTCAAGAAAACTAATACAAAACTTATAAAATAACCCCTTTTTAAAAATTATGTACTTACTAGGCTATGACATTGGCAGTTCTTCTGTGAAAGTGTGTCTCATTGAGGCATCCAGTGGAAAAGTGATTGCTTCGGAATTTTCTCCCAAAAAAGAAATGAAAATCACGGCTCTAAATCCGGGGTGGGCAGAGCAAAACCCGGGAGACTGGTGGACCAATCTGAAACTGGCCCACGAAGTTGTCATGCATGAATCTGGTGTACATGCAGAAGATATTAAAGGAATTGGGATTACCTGGCAGATGCATGGTTTGATATTGGTAGACAAAGACCAAAATCTCTTAAGATCGTCTATTATCTGGTGCGACAGCCGTGCTGTTCCTTATGGTGAAAAAGCGTTCAAAGAAATAGGAGAGGAAAAATGCCTGTCGCACCTCTTAAATTCACCGGGAAATTTTACAGCATCAAAGCTTGCTTGGGTAAAAGAAAACGAGCCTGAAATTTTTGAAAAAATAGATAAAATCATGCTTCCGGGAGATTATATCGCGATGAGACTCTCAGGGCAGATCGGAATGACGATCGAAGGATTATCAGAAGGAATCTTCTGGGATTTCAAAAACAATTGCATTTCGGAAGATATCATCAACCATTATGGTATTCCAAAAAGCTTTTTCCCGGAAATTGTGCCCACATTTGGAATCCAGGCAACCGTTTCTAAACCAGCAGCTGAGGAATTAGGCTTAAAAGAAGGAACGCCTATTTCATACAGGGCAGGAGACCAGCCCAACAATGCACTTTCACTGAATGTTTTTAATCCGGGAGAAATTGCTTCCACCGCTGGAACTTCCGGAGTAGTATACGGAGTTCTGGATCAGCTGGAATACGATAAGTTATCAAGAGTCAATACATTTGCCCATGTCAATTATACCCCTGAACAGACCAGGCTTGGAGTTTTGCTTTGCATCAACGGGACAGGAATTTTAAATTCCTGGTTAAAACATAATTTCGCGACCTCACTTTCGTCTTACGGTGATATGAATGATATGGCCTCACTTTCACCGATAGGCTCAAAAGGATTGAGTATTATTCCCTTTGGAAACGGAGCTGAAAGAGTACTTGAAAATAAAGACACAAGCTGCTCGATGCACGGAATTAATTTCAACATCCATACAAAGGGAGACATTCTCCGTGCAGCGCAGGAAGGTATCGTATTCTCTTATGAGTACGGAATGGATATCATGAGGAATATCGGAATGGATATCCAGGTGATTCGTGCAGGAAATGCCAACATGTTTTTAAGTTCAATTTTTCGCCAGTCGCTAGCCAGTGTCAGCAATGCCGTTATTGAACTTTATGATACTGATGGAGCGGTAGGAGCCGCAAGGGCCGCTGGAATGGGAATAGGATTTTATTCAGATTCCGGAGAAGCATTTTCTTCACTTGAAAAAATAGCGGTAATAGAGCCTGAACATGAAAAACGAGAACAATATTTAGAAGCCTATGCCAGATGGAAACATCATCTTAACGAAATAATCTAGACAAACTACAACAGAATTTTCATCCGCTTACTGACCCTTAAAAATCAGTGAGAAGGAGGTTTCTACGCAAAAATTAAAAAACAAATTAAAAATAATCAGATAAATATGAACACTTTAACAGGAACAAAAGAGTTTTTTACGGGTATTGAAAAAATAAAGTTTGAGGGAAAAGAAAGCAAAAATCCATTGGCATTCCGCTACTATGATGCAGAAAAGATGGTGATGGGAAAACCTATGAAAGACTGGACAAGATTTGCTATGGCATGGTGGCACACCCTATGTGCAAATGGAAGTGATCCTTTCGGGGGGCCTACCATTCACCACCCTTGGGATATTGGAAATGATGCGGTGACAAGAGCCATGCACAAAATGGATGCAGGTTTTGAATTTATGTCTAAAATGGGCTTCACGTACTACTGTTTCCACGATATCGATTTGGTAGACCCTGCCAATAACTGGAAGGACTATGAGAAAAACCTCCAGACTATTGTAGAATATGCAAAACAAAAGCAACAGGAAACAGGAATTAAGCTTTTATGGGGAACAGCCAATGTTTTTACGCATGAAAGATATATGAACGGTGCATCTACCAACCCTAATTTTGATGTCGTGGCCTGCGCAGGAACCCAGGTGAAAAATTCAATAGATGCGACGATAGCACTTGGAGGTGAAAATTATGTTTTCTGGGGGGGAAGAGAAGGATATATGAGTCTTTTAAATACTGAAATGAAGCGCGAAAAGGATCATCTGGCCCGTTTCCTTTCCATGTCAAGAGATTATGCCCGCCAGCAAGGGTTCAAAGGAACTTTCCTGATCGAACCTAAACCGATGGAACCTACAAAACACCAATACGATTACGATTCTGAAACCGTAATAGGATTCCTAAGACATTATGGACTGGACAAAGACTTTAAGTTGAATATTGAAGTAAATCACGCTACTTTGGCAGGTCATACCTTTGAGCACGAACTTCAGGTTGCTGTAGATGCCGGGCTTTTAGGAAGTATTGATGCCAACAGGGGAGATTATCAGAACGGATGGGACACGGATCAGTTCCCGATCGATTATTATGACATGGTTCAGGCATGGCTTGTACTGCTTCCGGCAGGAGGCCTGGGAACCGGAGGAGTAAACTTTGATGCTAAAATCAGAAGAAATTCTATTGATGCTGAAGATTTATTCATTTCCCATATTTCTGGAATGGATGTCTTTGCAAAAGGCCTTCTTGCAGCAGCAGATATCCTTGAAAATTCGGATTATAAAAAACTGAAAACAGACCGATATGCTTCTTTTGATAACGGAAATGGAAAAGCATTCGAGAATGGTACGCTTACCTTGGAAGATCTTCAGAGAATAGCTCACGAAATCGGAGAACCACAGCCAAAAAGCGGCAAACAGGAATTGTTTGAAGCCATCGTGAATATGTATATATAATAAGAAGATAAAAGGCTCTTAACACTAAGGATTTTAGAAATTATAATTATTAAAACAGCCTTTTATTCAATAACTAATACTAAAAAATAATAATTATGAACCGATTGTATTTTAATAAAAGCAATAGAGCAGCATTATTTTTTGCAATGACTTTATTGCCTTCCGGTATAGCATATTCACAGGTTAAGAAAGATACAGTAGCTAAAGAAAATAAAATAGAAGAAGTTGTAGTCATCGGATATGGTACGCAGAAAAAAGAAGCTGTTACCGGATCTGTTGCTTCTTTAAGTGGTAATGCCATAAAAGAAGTACCTTCCGCAAACATTACAGAAGCCATTCAGGGCCGTCTTCCCGGCGTTGATATTGGAAGGACTTCAACAAAACCGGGTGCCGTACAGCAGATCCGTATCAGAGGTGAACGTTCTTTAACGGGATCCAATGATCCTTTGATCGTATTAGACGGTATTCCGTTCGTTGGATCTTTGGGAGATATAAGTCCGTCAGATATCAAAACTCTGGATGTCCTTAAAGATGCATCCGCTACGGCTATTTATGGTTCCCGTGGTGCCAACGGAGTGATCATCATAACCACCAACAGGGGAGGAAAAGGACAAAGAGCGAGATTTTCATATAATGCATATACCGGATTTCAAACTCTGTTTTCTAAATATCCGATGATGGATGGTCCTAAACTCGAAAAATTAAGAGCTGACGCCGGCCTCTTTACAAACGGTCCGGATGAGATTAACGGGACCAATACAGATTGGCAGGATCAATATTATGGGGTAGGATTGATGATGAATCATGATGTTGCAGTTACGGGAGGAACAGAAAAAGGAGGATACAATTTCGGAGTTGCCTATTTTCAGCAGGACGGAGTAGTACCATTGCAAAAATATAAAAGACTTTCCATTAGAGGAGCTCTGGATCAGGAAATTAATTCCTGGTTAAAGGTTGGATTTTCAACGAATTCTAATTTCTCTGTGAATGATTTTAATGGAATTAACGGAGCACCTGTTTTAGGGTATTCCCCATTGGTAAGTCCCTATCTTGCAGACGGATCGCCAAGATTAAGAACGACATTTGCAAATGTTGACCAAACCGCTTTGCAAACGAGATCAATTCTGGAAGGGCTGGGTGACGCTTATGCAGACCGAACAAATGCTTTCAGTTCTTATAATAATTTGTATGGAGAAATTAAAATTCCAGGGGTTGAAGGGCTTAAATACAGATTAAACGTTGGATTAACCTACAGAAACTCAAACAGTGGCTATTATCTGGGAACAGGTGCACTCAATTATCAACCAGCTACTTTATCTTCAGCAAACATAGGCAATTCTCTGACTACACAATGGGTGTTGGAAAACCTGATAACCTACGACAGAAGTTTTGGCAAGCATAAAATTAATGCAACAGCTTTATATTCAACTGAGCAGACAAGATTTAACAGCTCGTTGATTGCTGCACGTGATGTGCCTATTGATGCTTTTCAGTATTTCAATTTAGGTCATGCACAAGGTGAAGTAACCATAGATCCTAACAACCAGGGATATTGGAGAAGAGGGCTGATGTCTTTCATGGGAAGAGCAATGTATCAGTATGATAACCGTTACATGTTGACAGCAACAGTAAGATCAGACGGAGCTTCAGTATTGGCTAAAGGGCACCAGTGGCATACTTACCCGGCAATTTCAGTAGGTTGGAATGTCGCCAATGAAAGTTTCCTCCGAAATTCGAAATACATCAATATGCTGAAGTTACGGGCTGGTTATGGGCAAACATCCAACCAGGCAGTTGCTCCATACACAACCTTCGGTAGCTTAAGTACTACACCTTATAATTTTGGAGGGACTAATGTGATAGGTAATTATGTGAGTTCAGCGCCTAATGCATCTTTAGGATGGGAATTTTCGAAAACCTGGAATTACGGTGTCGATTTTTCGATTCTTAACAGAAGAATAACAGGTACTGTAGAATATTATGTTACCAATACTGAAAAATTATTGCTGAGCAAAGGCTTACCTGCATCCAGTGGATTGGGTTCAGTTACCGAGAATGTTGGGGCATCTCAGAATAAGGGTGTAGAGATATCGCTTAATGCAGTGATCTTTGATAATCCTGATGGCTTCAGCTGGGAAGTAGGAGGTAATTTATCTGCGAACAGAAATAAGATTACAGCGCTTGCATCCGGAATGGATAGAAATGTAAACAATTTATGGTTTGTAGGTTATAATATTAATGCCCTGTACGATTATCAATATATGGGCCTCTGGCAGCAGGGAGATCCGTATTTGAATATTCTGGAGCCACAGGTTGGCGCAGCACCGGGAATGATCAAAGTATTATATACCGGAGAATACAATGCTGATGGTACACCCAAGAGAGCAATTAATGAAGCCGATAGACAGATTATTAACACCAATCCTGATTTCATCGGTGGTTTTAATACGAGACTTGCTTATAAAAATATAGATTTAAGCATTGTAGGAGCTTTCCAGAAAGGAGGCGTACTCATCAGTTCTATTTATGGTTCCGCTGGCTACCTTAACAGATTAACAGGTAGAGGAAACAATGTTGATGTAGATTACTGGACCGAAGAAAATCCTGATGTAAGATATCCGAAGCCAGGTGGATTGTTAAGTGGTGATAACCCCAAATATGGTTCTACACTCGCTCTGTTTGACGCATCTTTTGTGAAAATCAGAACGATTACCGTAGGATATAATTTTAATAAAAACGCTCTGAACAGTTTAGGCGTTAGTAATCTTCGTCTGTATGTTACGGTACAGAATCCATTTGTATTTGGTTCTCCTTATTATAGATATTCTGGTATGGATCCGGAACCGAACTCAAGAGGTAATGAAAATCAGGCTGTAAACTCATATAAAGCCAATCAGCTTATTATAGGTACAAATAACCCATCTACGAGAAATTATATGATGGGGCTAAATCTAACCTTTTAAAAATCAGAAATCATGATCAATCTAAATAAAAAATTCATTGCTGCTTTATTCCTGGCTTCAGTAGCATTTACAACTACAGGTTGTAATGAGATATTGGATGAACAACCAAGAGGGATTTATACTCCGGAAGACTTTACAACGGAAAGAGGGATATCACAAGGTGTTACCTCTTTATACAGACAGTTGAGATTGCTTTACGGAAACGGTTATTGGTTAAATGCCAATATGACCGGTACAGATGAAGCCACCTGGGGACAGAGCGCAGACGGTAATTTTAAAGATCTTGATATGACAGGTGGTGCAGGAAGTATCAATTCCAATACCTTTCCTACAAGTATGGTATGGGGATCCGTATTTCCGTCAATTAATACCGCAAATGGAATTATTCAGAACGGATCCGGAGCTGGTATAGCAGAGTCACTGATTTCCGAAGCAAGATTTTTCCGCTCGTTCTATTATTTCCTGTTAGTGCAGACCTATGGAGGTGTACCTCTTGATCTGGGATCGGGAGAACTCGCTTTTAATATCAATCCAAAAACAACTTCAGTTAGAAATACAGTTACGGAAGTATACACTAAGGTAATCTTCCCAGATTTAATTAAAGCTGTGGAAAATCTTCCTTCTGACCCGCGGGTAAAAGGGGGAGTAACCAAAAATGTAGCCCGTTTATATTTGGCAAAAGCCTACTTAACGTATGGATGGTGGCTGCAAAATCCTAACAGCATTCCGACATACCCCGAGACTCCTCGCACAGATCCTGACGGCCACAACGCACAATGGTATTTTCAGCAGGCTTATGACGTTGCTTTAGCTGCAATTAATAATCCGGGATCTTATGCGTTGCAGCCAACTTACTATGACGTTAATGTAGGATCAAATGATCGTAATAGTGAATGTATGCTGTATGCAGACCATACAGAAACCAGTGCTTATTTCAATGAAGGGGTAATTCAGGCAAGCTATGGCGATGGATGGTCACCGAATAATTTCGCATCCTGGATGATGACTTGGAACTATACCAATCTTAAAAGCAGTACCTCCCCAACAACATGGACACCGGCAAGCTCTGTACAACGGGCAGCTTTCCAGCCGCTGGGAAGGCCTTGGGTGAGAATGGCTCCTACCATCGAAGTCATTAAAAATACATTCGCAGATAAAACCAATGATTCAAGATATGATGGAACATTTACAACTGTATACCGTGGTAACTGGAATAAAGAAGGAACTGGGCTTACCAATGTAGGAACACTGTATAATGCCAATAATCTTCCGATACAGCCCAATGCTCCGGTTCTGAGCTTTTTAAATGATGACTCCCAAACCCCGGCATATCCAACCAACGCAGGCCAAAACGGAATAGGTGCCGGTACATTGCCGGGAAGAGCTGATTGGGTGGTTGCCCCTAGCGGAATCAGCAGAATTGTGTATCCGGGGATCTGGAAAATTGGTCCTTACAGAACTGATAACGGAAATGGTTTAGGATATCCGAATCCAAGTCATACACGTCCTTTCTATGCAGCAAAATTCTCCGAGCTCTATTTTATTGCAGCAGAAGCGGCTGTAAAAGGAGCATCCGGCGCAGTATCTGCCAGAGATTTAATTAATGTGATCCGTGCAAGAGCAGGAAAATGGCGTTGGGATAATAATGGAAATGTAACAAAGATACAGGATAACAGTGCTGCTATGATTGCTGCAACACCATCAACTATAACAGTAGATTACATCTTATCAGAAAGATCCAGAGAATATTTTGGTGAAGGCTACAGATGGTATGATTTGGTAAGAACCCAAACCTGGACAGATAAGGCTGCATCATATTCTATTAGTGGAGCGAACTATGGAAATCATACGCCACAAACTGTAACAAGAACGATACAGCCTTTCCATTACCTCAGACCTATTCCTCAGGGACAGCTGGATGCTATGGAAGTATCGGCAGATATTAAAGCAAAATACCAGAATCCTGGATATTAATTACATTTTATTCTACATTCATATCAGCAACAGAGTAGGTGTGAAAGCACCTGCTTTGTTTACCTGAATTAAAATTAAAGATTATGGAAAAAACATGGCGCTGGTTTGGTAAAAAAGACAAAATAGCACTCAACACGCTTCGTCAGATCGGAGTGGAGGGAATTGTTTCTGCACTGCATGAGATCCCAAACGGAGAAATCTGGGATTTAGAGGCCATCATTGATTATAAAAATTATATAGAAAGTCACGGACTTCGCTGGTCTGTTGTGGAAAGTCTTCCCGTGAGCGAAGCCATCAAATACGGAGGTGAAGACCGTGACTCTTTAATAGAAAATTATATCACAAGCCTTGAAAACCTGGGTAAAGCAGGGATTACAACAGTGTGCTACAACTTTATGCCTGTCCTCGACTGGGCAAGAACCGATCTCTTTCATGAATGGGAAGACGGTTCGTCATCACTTTATTTTGACAAAGCCAAGTTTGCGTACTTCGAAATTCATATTCTCAAAAGAGAAGGAGCAGAAAATGATTATTCCTCAGAAATTCTTCAAAAGGTAGAAGAGTTAAAAAGCACTTTAACGGAAAAAGATAACAATGATCTGATAGACTCAGTCATTGTAAAAACACAAGGATTTGTTAACGGAAACATCAAAGAAGGAGATAATAATCCAGTCGCTATTTTCAAAAATTTACTGGCCTTGTATGATGGAATAGATAAAAATCAGCTTCGCGAGAATATCAAATATTTCCTTGGAAAAATAATGTCTGTCTGCGAAAAATGGAATATCCAAATGTGCGTACACCCTGATGATCCACCGTTTTCCTTACTGGGTTTACCAAGAATAGTGACTAACGAAGAAGATATTGACTGGCTTCTGAAAGCAGTTGATAATCCTCACAACGGTTTAACGTTCTGTGCCGGATCTTTAAGTGCAAACCTTCAGAATGATGTTCCGCAACTGGCTCAGAAATTTGCCCACCGGACTAAATTCGTTCACCTGAGAAGTACAAATGTCTTTGAGAATGGCGATTTTATCGAGGCTCATCATTTGGGAGGAAGAGGAAAGCTTATTGAAGTGATCCGTGTTTTCGAAAAGGAAAATCCTGATCTTCCGATGAGAATTGACCACGGAAGGCTTTTAACTGAAGACGTTGACAAAGGATATAATCCCGGTTATTCATTTTTAGGAAGAATGCTGGCATTAGGCCAGATCGAAGGAGTAATGGCAGCAGTTCAGTCAGAATTACAGAAAAATTAATCTGCGTTTGTAATAAAATAGTAAAAAGTAAATGAAAGACCTGTTTAGTATTAAAAACAAAGTAGCAGTCATCACAGGGGCTTCAGGCGTTTTGGGAGGCAGTCTTGCTAAAAGTTTTATAGAGGCCGGAGCAAAAGTTGTGGCATTGGGAAGAAATCAGGAAACACTGGATTCCCGTGTAAAAGAGCTTGTAGATTTGGGAGGTAATGCATTTGCCGTAGAAGCCAATGTGATGAATATTGAAAGCCTTGAAACCGCTGCAGAGAAAATCACAGAAAAATATGGCAAAATTGATATTCTGCTTAACATTGCCGGAGGAAATATTCCTTCAGCAACTTTGGCGCCCGAACAGTCATTTTTTGATATGAATATGAAAGGATGGGATGAGGTTACCGATCTTAATATCAACGGAACTGTTTATCCGAGCTATGTTTTCGGAAAAGTAATGGCTGAGCAGGGTAGCGGGAGTATTATTAATATTTCTTCCATGGCCGCTTATTCAGCTATTACAAGAGTGGCCGGATATTCTGCCGCCAAATCGGCGATCACCAATTTTACCCAATGGCTGGCCTCTGATCTCGCATTGAAATTCAGTGATAAAATACGTGTTAATGCCGTTGCACCGGGATTTTTCATTGGGGATCAGAATCGCGCTATTCTCCTGAATCCGGACGGAAGCTTAACCGAAAGAAGTAAAAAAGTAATTGCCAAAACACCCATGCAGAGATTTGGAGAAGTAGAAGAACTGAATGGTGTAGTACAGTTTCTATGTTCAGATTCGGCAAGTTTCATCACAGGAGCACTGATTCCTGTGGACGGAGGTTTCAGTGCATTCAGTGGAGTATAAAAAAAAATTCTTCATATGCAGTGAACAGGGCCTTAATGGTTTCATTCATGGCCCTGTTTTTTAATGCAGACTTCATACATCAGAACACTTAAAAGAAAATTAAAATCAAGAATTTTAATAATAAATAATGAGTAATTCCATTACAAATAAAGAAGTTTTCGGAGAATTGTTTCTGCTGGAATCAGCAAAGGCAGAGAATCTGTATTTCGGTTATGCCAAAGACATGCCGGTGATCGATTACCACAATCACCTTGAGCCGGATGTTATTTCTGCCAATCAGAATTTCCGTTCTCCAACGGCTATCTGGCTGGATGGTGACCATTACAAATGGAGAGCCATGAGAAACTTTGGTATTCATGAACACTTTATTTCCGGAAAAGCTTCAGACCACGAAAAATTCATGAAATGGGCGGAAGTGGTGCCTTATACACTTCGTAATCCATTATTTCACTGGACCCATCTGGAGCTCAAAAATCCTTTTGGGATCAATGAATATTTATCACCCAAAAACGCAGATACCGTATATCATCAGATGAATGAAAGTCTGCAGACATTCAAATTTTTACCACAATCCATTATTCAGAATTTTAAGGTAGAAGCCTTATGTACTACGGATGATCCCGCCGATGATCTGGCTCATCATCAAGCTTTAAAAAACAGTGGATTTAAAACAGCTGTTCTTCCGGCTTTCCGCCCTGATTCCTATATTAACATGATTAATCCCGAACAATATCTTTCAGGAATTAAAAAGCTTGAAAAAGGCTGTGGATGCTCAATCATGTCAGCCTCTGATCTGTTGAATGCACTTCAGTCGAGGATCAATTATTTTGTGGAAGCGGGAGCAAAAGTCGCCGATCATGGGTTTGAATATTTTCCTGATACCACAAAATGGAATACTGCTCTGGAAAAAGAGTTTTCCGAGTTTCTAAAAGGTAATCTCCCATCATTTTCCGATCCGGAAGCATTATGCGGCTATATGCTGAAAGAACTTTGTAAAATGTACGCAGAAAAAGGCTGGGTACAGCAGTTTCATGTAGGAGCAATAAGAAATAACAATTCTGAAATGCTTATGAAAATCGGAATTAATGCAGGGTATGATGCTATCGGGGAACAATATTATGCACAGCGGTTGAGCATTTTACTTGATGAACTGAATACAGCAGGAAAACTCGCTAAAACCATTATTTATAATCTGAATCCCGCATTCAACGAGGTCCTGGCATCACTTGCCGGAAACTTTAATGAACGTGGAATCAAGTCCAAAGTACAGTTTGGAGCCGCCTGGTGGTTTCTCGATCAGCTTGATGGGATGACAAAACAGATGAACACGCTTTCCAATATTGGGCTGATCAGCAATTTTGTCGGCATGCTTACCGATTCCCGAAGCCTGCTATCGTTCTCAAGACACGATTATTTCAGAAGGCTTTTATGCAATCTGTTCGGAAATGAGATGGAAAGAGGCCTTCTTCCCGATGATGAAAAATGGATAGGAAAGATCATTCAGGATATCTGTTATTATAACACCAAAAATTATTTTGAAATCTAAATACCATGCAGGATTCAGCTAAAATACTATGTTTCGGGGAACTGCTTCTCCACTTTGCCCCGGATTCCGAAGGAAACTGGCTTAATGGGCAGTCTCTGAAAATCTACATTGGCGGAGCAGAATACAATGTAGCGGCAGCACTTTCCCAGTGGAAGAATGCTGTGAAACTGCTATCAGCTTTACCGGAGAATTTTGTGGGAGACCAGCTAGAATTTCAGCTTAAAAACAAAGGAATAAAAATCCTTGCAGAAAAGAATAAAGGGAGAATAGGAACATTTTATCTTTCTTCTGATGGAGATATGCAGAATGCTTCCGTAGTGTATGACCGTTTTCCGTCTGTTTTTACCCAATCGGATTTTGAAAATTTCCGTGATGATGAAATATTTTCAGAAGTACAATGGCTGCATATCAGTACGATTACCCCGGCTTTGAGTGACAATGCGTTCCGGAAATGTCTGCATCTCATGAAAGAAGCCAGAACCAGAAATATTACAGTTTCTATCGACCTGAATTACAGAGCATTCCTTTGGGAAAACCAGAATCCACATAAAATTAAAGAGCTGATGCCTTTTGTGAATGTTCTCATGGGAAATATCTGGTCTGTTGAGCAGTTCCTGGATTTTCCTGTTGAATATGAGCTTAATGGAAATTTTGACGATGAAAACCTTCTAAAACAGGCCGAAAAAACAGCTTTGGAAATCAGGAAACAATTCCCGGATGTAGAAAAGATTGCCAATACATTCCGCTTTACAAACGGAGAGAAGGTCAATTATTTTGCCACCTTATTTACTGATGAACAGCTTTTGGTTTCAGAAAAATATGATGCAGACAAAATTGAAGAAAGGGTAGGAAGCGGTGATTCTTTTATGGCTGCTTTGATTCATGGAATTTTAAAAGGAAATCCTGAACAGCAGATCCTGGAGGATGCCACAAAAGTTGCTTTTAAAAAACTTTTTGTAAAGGGAGATACCATTGATGAAAGCATTAATATCGAAAAATTATGAGTGAAATACTACAAAAAATACAAGACCAGAAAATAGTTCCGTTGTTTTATAACGAATCGTTTGAAGTCTCAAAAAATATCATAAAAGCTTTATACGAAGCAGGAATCCGTGTGATAGAATATACCAACCGCGGTCATCAGGCATTGGAAAATTTTACCCGGCTGAAATCAATTTCACATATAGAATTCCCTGGCCTTCTACTGGGAATCGGAACGGTGAAAAACATACAGGAAATGGATGATTATGCCAACGTAAAAGCAGACTTTATTATTACACCCGTCATTAATGAAGCATTGGTAAAACGTTCTCTTGAAAAAAAGATTATGCTGATTCCGGGATGTTTTACTCCCTCCGATGTCAATATTGCCTATGAGAACGGTTTAACACTGGTTAAAATATTTCCGGCAGATGCTTTAGGTAAGAACTATATTAAATCTTTACAACCTGTTTTTTCGGGAATGAGCTTTATGCCAACCGGAGGAATCCATGCTGAATTTGGAGATATCAGAGAATGGCTTAATCGAGGTGCCATAGCGGCAGGATTAGGAAGTTCTCTTATTGGAAAAAATTTTAATGAAGAAGAACTGACTCTCAAAACAAAAAAATTACTACAACAACTTAATCATAACTAAATGCAGGCTCCTCACAACCGCAACATAAGATGGTGGATGCTGTCGCTTGTCTTTCTCGCCACTACGATCAATTATCTTGACCGCCAGGTAATGGGTTTACTGAAACCTGTTCTGGAAAAAGAATTCAGTTGGGACGAAAAAGATTACAGCTATATTGTCATGGCCTTTACCACTACCTATGCTATCGGTTATATGGCCATGGGAAGGTTTATAGACCGGGTGGGAACCAAAATCGGGTATGTAGTTTCCCTTATTGTATGGAGTCTTGCCTCTATTGGTCATGGTTTTGTAAAAAGTACCATCGGATTTATTATAGCAAGAAGCACTTTGGGAATCAGTGAGGCCGGAAACTTTCCTGCTGCCATCAAATCAGTGGCTGAATGGTTTCCTAAAAAAGAAAGAGCACTGGCTACAGGAGTTTTTAATTCCGGAGCAACAGTAGGAGCCATTTTAGCACCGTTGCTTGTTCCGTTCATCCTGGGACATTACGGCTGGAGACAGACTTTTGTATGGATTGGTGCCTTAGGCATGGTTTGGATTATCCTTTGGTGGAAATTCTATGCCGTCCCGGAAAAAACCAAAAATATCACCAAGGAAGAACTGGAATACATAACAAGTGATCAGGATGAAAAAACAGAGGAAAAAACCAAAATCCCTTTATCGCAATTACTCAAATATAAAGTAACATGGTCATTTGCTATTGGTAAAATATTAACTGATCCTATCTGGTATTTCTTTATGTTCTGGCTGCCGGCATATTTTTCAGATGTATTCAAAATGGATTTAACAAAACCATCTCTTCCGTTGATCATTATTTACAGCGGAACGACGATCGGAAGTATTGGTGGCGGCTATCTCTCATCATTTCTGATCAAAAAAGGCTGGGCGATCGGAAGGGCCAGAAGCGTTACGATGTTGCTGTTTGCTCTGATGGTTGTTCCGGTCATGTTCTCAAAATATGTAGATAATATGTGGATGATTACTCTGATTATCTCCCTTGCTACGGCTGCACATCAGGGCTGGGGAGCCAATCTTATGACTACGGTCGGCGATCACCTTCCCAATCATTATGTAAGCTCTGTGATAGGATTTGGCGGCATGCTCGGTTCGGCAGCAGGAATCATTTTTCCGCTTTTTATTGGAATCATTCTGGATGCTTTTAAAAAATCAGGAAATATCAACGGCGGCTATAATATCATATTTTTCATAGCCGGAATATCGTATGTTACAGCCTGGGGATTGATTAAAATTATCAACCGCAAGAAAACCGTTTAGCTTGAAGGTAAAAATTGTAAAACATTAAAAAACTATAAAAAGAATAACAATGAAACAGAATACAATGGACTTAATCTTTTTCAGGAATAAAACCCATGTCCTTGCGGCAGCGGCTTTGCTTTCAGTAACTACTATTTCTGCACAGACTTTTTCAGATTTCAACTACCATGGAAACGATAAAATATATAATGACAACCCTCTTAAGCCGGACGAATTTTATTCCCCGGTTTTACAGGGCTGTTATCCTGACCCAAGCATCACCAAAAAAGGCGAAGATTATTACTTGGTAAACTCTTCTTTTTCAATGTTTCCGGGCGTTCCGATTTTCACTTCCAAAGATTTGGTCAATTGGAAACAGGTTGGGCACGTTCTCGACAGACCTTCTCAGCTTAAGGTGGAAAAAGGAGGTGTTTCACAGGGAATTTATGCTCCCGATATAAAATACAATAAGCACAACGACACTTTTTATATGATCACGACCCAGATTGCAGGTGGTATTGGAAATATGGTCGTAAAAACAAAAGATCCGGCGAAAGGATGGAGTGAAGTTCAGAAACTGAATTTTGATGGTATTGATCCTGCTATTTTCTTTGATGATGATGGAAAAGCTTACATTGTTCATAACGATGCGCCACCAAAAGGAACCGAACAATACAATGGTCACCGCATTATTAAAATGTGGGATTACGATCTGGAAAAAGATCAGGTTGTCGCAGGTTCAGACAGAATTATCGTAAACGGTGGAGTCGATCTTTCCCAAAACCCCATTTGGATTGAAGGTCCGCATTTGTACAAATACAAAGGGAAATATTACCTGATGTGTGCAGAAGGCGGAACCGGAGGCAACCATAGCGAAGTGATTTTTATGGCAGATTCTCCGAAAGGACCGTTTGTTCCCGCTAAAAATAATCCAATTCTTACGCAAAGATATTTTCCGAGAGACAGAAAGGAAAAAGTGGATTGGGCAGGTCACGCAGATTTGGTAGAAGGTCCGAACGGACAATGGTATGGCGTATTTTTAGCAATTCGTCCGAATGTAAACAACCGTGTTACCAAAGGCCGTGAAACTTTCATCCTTCCTGTAGACTGGAGCGGAACGTATCCTGTGTTCCAAAATGGCTTGGTTCCGATGAAACCAAAATTGAAAATGCCACAAGGCGTTCAGAATCAAACCGGGCAAAACGGATTTTTTCCGAACGGAAACTTTACCTATAACGATAAATTAACGGATAAAAATCTTGATTTCCGATGGATTGCAATGCGTGGACCGCGTGAGAATTTCATTACTGCCACGAAAAATGGCGTAAAAGTAAATCCTATGGAGACTAATATCAAATCGTTGGCTCCGGTTTCGGCATTATTCCACAGATTGCAGCACGAAGATTTTGAAACGTCGGTCACGCTTGACTTCAAACCTAAATCCGAAAAAGAGCTGGCAGGGATTACCTCTTATCAAAGTGAAAAATTCAATTACGTTTTCGGAATCACGAAAAAAGATAAAGATTTCTACATCGTACTGGAAAGAACTGAAAAAGGAGAATCAAAGCTGATCGCCAGTGAAAAGATTTCATTATCAAGACCTATTAAATTGCAGGTTGTTGCTGATAAAGATGAGCATAGCTTCAATTATTCGCTGGATGGTAAGAACTATAAAAATCTTGGAGGCCCGGTTTCAGGGGATATCCTTTCTACTGATGTAGCAGGAGGTTTTACAGGAAGTCTGATTGGTCTGTACAGTACCTCTTCCAATGACATTATACCAGAATAGAAGGTCTGCGAAAACAGGAAAAACATTTAGTAAGAAGCATCATTTGCTGCATAAAATGTTTTAAAATAAAAACTGAGAGTAAAACCAAGCATTACAGTACATTTTGAAAATCAAAAAATCTTATATAGTTTCTTTATTGGGGTTTATCGGGCTGAATCTTCTTTCAGCCCAGGTAAATCCTGCCTTAAAGAAGCAGGTTACAGAATTTACCAACCCCGTTATTTGGGCAGATGCCCCGGATTTATCCATTACCAGAAATGGAAATGATTTCTATCTGATCAGTACCACCATGCATTTAATGCCCGGAGCACCGGTAATGCATTCAAGAGATCTGGTTAATTGGGAAATGTCCGGATATGTTTTTGATACGCTGAATGATAATTCAAAATATGATCTATTGAACGGAACCGTTTACGGCAGAGGACAATGGGCTTCTTCAATCCGCTATCACAAAGGAAAATACTATGTTTTGTTTTCTCCGAATGATGAACCTTTCAGATCTTATTTCTATGTGACCGACAATCCTGAAAAAGCAAAATGGAAACTCATCACGAGAGCACGCCATTTTCACGATGCCTCATTGTTTTTTGATGATGATGACAGGATTTACGTTTTCACTTCCAATAAAGTTTTTGAACTGAGTTCTGATTTTAAAGAGGTGACTGGAAACCCAGATGGAACTGAAGTATTTCAGAAAGACGATTCGGAAACAGGACTTCTGGAAGGAAATCAGGTCATCAAAAGAAATGGAAAATATTATATAATGATGATATCCTGGCCCAAAAACGGGAAACGCCGCCAGGTAGTTTACAGAGCCGATAAAGTGACAGGCCCTTACGAGAAAAAAGTAGTGTTGGAAGACAATTTTTTAGGATTTTCTTATGCAGGTCAGGGCGCTTTGATAGATGATAAAAATGGGAACTGGTATTCTCTTCTTTTTCAGGATAGAAACGGAGTAGGACGCGTTCCGCTGCTGCTGCCTGTTCAGTGGAAAAACGACTGGCCGGTGTTAGGAGATAACGGAAAAGTTACTTTGAAAGGAGAAATTCCGCTTCCGCCATTCAAAGCAAAAAATCATCTGGTGGAAAGTGATGAGTTTTCTGATAAAAAAATGAAAATCCAGTGGCAGTGGAATCATAATCCGGTGAATGAAGCGTGGTCTTTATCCGAAAGAAAAGGATTTCTCAGACTGAAAACCAGCAGGATGGTAGACAATCTGTACGCGGCACCCAATACGCTGACTCAGAGAATGGAAGGCCCGACTTCGTCAGCAGTTGTTGCGATGGACCTCAAAGGAATGAAAGACGGAGACGTTGCGGGTTTCAGTGCTTTCAACGGTGATTCCGGGATCTTGTCAATAGTGAAAGAAGGTAACGAAAAATTCATTGTTTTTTCAATCAATGAAGTGAGTCTGGACAACAAAACAAAAGCCATTACAGAGGTTAACAAAGAAGAAAAAAAACGGATTCCTCTCAATTCGGATAAGGTTTTTCTTCGTATCGATGCCAATTTTAACTTCGGGAAAGATCTTGCAGACTTTTATTACAGCACCGATCAGAAAAACTGGATGGAAATGGCAAAAGACTATAAAATGATCTTTGATTACCGTAGATTTTTTATGGGATCAAAGTTTGCGGTTTTCAATTATGCCACTAAAAATACCGGAGGTTTTGTAGATGTGGATTTTTTCAGAGTCAATAAAGCTGGAAAATAGAAGTACTAATAAAATCAGAAAAGCAGGGAGAAGTCTGCTGTAAATATGCAAATAAAATAATACACTATTATTTTTTTATCCGAAATAATAAGTGTTTAAACTACAAATAAAAAAGTCATGAATAAATCAGTTGTATGGGCATTAGGTTTCATGCTGTCAGGATTTTTTGTTTCTGCACAGGTTTTGGAGAAAAAACGACCACAGGATTTTGACACAGAGAAAAAAGAAATTCCGCACGGAAAAATTGACACGATACAGTATTCTTCGACAACGGTTGGGACTATACGCAAAGCGTTGGTCTATACTCCTCCCGGATTTAAAAGAGGAATTCAATATCCTGTTTTATATCTGCTTCACGGTATTGGCGGGGATGAAAAAGAATGGTTCAGAAACGGAGCTCCCCATATTATTTTAGATAATCAGTATTCCAAAGGAAAATTGAGTCCAATGATCGTTGTATTGCCCAACGGGCGAGCAATGAAAAATGACAGAGCAACAGGAGATATCATGGCAAAAGATAAAGTGGAGGCTTTTGCAACCTTTGAAAAAGACCTGCTGAATGATCTGATTCCATTTATTGAAAAAAAATATCCGGTTAAAAAAGATAGAAATGACAGAGCCATTGCCGGGCTTTCCATGGGAGGCGGGCAGACCCTGAATTTCGGGTTGGGAAATATCGATAGGTTCGCATGGGTAGGTGCTTTTTCCGCAGCTCCCAATACCAAAGAGGCTCAACAGCTTCTCCCGGATCCTTCCAAAGCTAAAGAATTAAAGCTCCTCTGGATCTCATGCGGAGATCAGGACAGACTAATGCCTTTCAGCAAAAGAACTAGCGACTATCTTACAGAAAATAAAGTTCCTCATATTTTTTACGTAGAACCGGGCGGGCATGATTTCAAAGTCTGGAAAAATGATCTGTATCTGTTCTCGCAACTGCTTTTCAAACCTGTAAACCAGGAAGATGTTAACCTTATTCTGAATGCAGAATAAAATATCTGGTTAAATCTAAATTTTTAATTCTATGAATATCCGTAAAATACATATCAGTTTAATTGCACTTATAGGATTTTTCTCAATAGGGTTTTCCCAGAATCCTATCATCCAGACCAGTTATACTGCTGATCCTGCTCCAATGGTGTATAATGACAGGTTATATGTTTATACCACCCACGACGAAGATGATTCTACGTGGTTTACCATGAACGACTGGAAAGTATATTCCACCAATGATATGGTGAACTGGACAGATCATGGAACAGTTCTTTCCTATAAAGATTTCGATTGGGCAAAACGTGACGCCTGGGCCGCCCAATGTATAGAAAGGAATGGAAAGTTTTTTATATATGTTCCGATGTGGTCAAAAACCAACAATAAGGGCGCTATCGGTGTTGCTGTGGGTGACAGTCCGTTTGGCCCTTTCCATGATCCATTAGGAAAACCACTGGTACAAAGTGAATGGGGTGATATCGATCCTACGGTTTTTATTGACGATGACGGACAGGCCCATATGTACTGGGGAAACCCTAAGCTTAAATATGTAAAACTGAATGAAGATATGATTTCCTATTCCGGGAATATTGTAGAAGTTCCAATGACTGAAGAATCATTTGGTAAAAGAGATGGAAAACCCAATCAGGAAAGACCCACAAAATACGAAGAAGGGCCATGGCTGTACAAAAGAAAAAATCTGTATTATCTTTTCTGGCCGGGTGGCCCGCTTCCTGAATTCCTAGGGTATTCTACAGGAAAAACGCCACAGGGACCCTGGAAATATGGAGGAATTGTGATGCCTGCTGAAGGAAAATCATTCACCAATCATCCCGGTGTCATTGATTTTCGCGGAAAAACTTACTTCTTTTATCACAATGGTGCATTGCCGGGCGGAAGCGGGTTTACAAGATCCGTAAGTCTGGAAGAGCTTACATTCAATAAAGACGGCTCTATTTCACCATTTAAAATGACCAGCGGAATTACAAAAGCTATTGCAACCGTTAATCCTTACTCATTCAATCAGGCAGAAATGATGGCATGGTCAGAAAATGTTAAATCTTATCAGAATAAAGAGGCTGGTGTTTTTATCAAAGCAAAGAAAAATGGCGCTTATACCAGTGTGAAGAATGTGGATTTTGGTAAAAAAGGCCCCAACTCGTTTTCCACAAGAGTAGGAACCACCCATAACAGTGACGTAACAATGACCATTCATTTGGACGCTGTTAACGGTCCGGTTGCCGCAACGGTAAAGGTTCCGCTGACCGGTGGAGATGACCGTTGGGAAATGGTAAAAGTACAGATTGCTGAAAAAATTACCGGTATTCATGACCTGTATTTTGTATTCAATGGAAAAGCCTCAACTGATATTATGTATTTCGACTACTGGACGTTTCTTGAAAATAATGAGTTATGAGAGAAAAAGTTTTATATATCGTTTTCAGCTTGTTTCTGATCAGCAAAAGCTTTGCACAGGTAGCAGAAATTTCAAGTCCTGACGGACATCTGAAGCTTCATGTTTTTTCAGAAGAGGGAAAAGCCTTGTACAATGTGATCTTTCAGGGAAAGATAATGCTTGAAAAATCTCCGTTGGGCCTGATAACCAATGAATCCGATTTTTCAAAGAATCTGAAATTTATTAACAGTCAAAAAGATGTAGTTTCTAAAAAATATACAAACGGAAAAATTAAAAAGTCTGAGATTGATTACAAGGCTAATTCTTTAACGGTTAATTTCGTCAATGCAGATCAATATCAAATAGATGTTGAATTTCAGGTGAGTACTAATAATATTGCTTTCCGCTATAATATTCCACCCATGAAAGAACGGTTGAGTGCTGTTGTACAGTCTGAAGCTACCGGTTACAGGTTTCCGTCACAGACCACTACTTTTCTTTCACCCATGATGAAACCAATGACAGGTTTTGCCCGCACGGCACCAAGCTATGAAAGTGGTTATAAAGCCGACGCTGAATTAGGAATACCATCTGATTACGGCTATGTTTTCCCTGGTCTGTTTCATATCGGGAATGAAGGTTGGATATTGCTTTCCGAGACAGGAGTGAACAGCATGTACTGCGCTTCCCATTTGGAAACCACAACAGAGAAAAGTCTTTATAAAGTAGCGTATCCGAACATTGCTGAAAATAATGGCTTCGGAAGTACCGGAGCAGCAGTTTCTCTTCCCGGTAAAACGCCGTGGAGAACAATTACGGTGGGCAGTTCTCTGAAACCTATCGTGGAAACCACCATTCCTTTTGATGTGGTAGATCCAATGTACGAGCCTTCACAGGAGTATCAGTTCGGGAAATCTACCTGGAGCTGGATTCTTTGGCAGGACAAAAGTATGAACTATGATGATCAGGTGAAATTCATAGACCTTGCTGCTGCGCTGAAATATCAGTTTATTCTTATGGATGCGCTTTGGGATAAAAACATAGGCAAAGACCGCATGAGAGAGCTTATTCAGTATGCAAAATCCAGAAATGTAGGAGTGTTACTCTGGTATAATTCCAACGGAGCATCCAATGATGCGCCCATGGGGCCCAGAAATAAAATGAGCTCATCCGTTGAACGTAAAAAGGAAATGAAATGGCTGAAAGAAGCAGGAGTAAAAGGATTGAAAGTGGATTTCTTCGGAGGAGACAAACAGGAAACCATGCGTCTTTACGAAGACATTCTATCCGATGCCAATGATTACGGATTAACCATTATTTTCCATGGAGCGACCGCACCGAGAGGCTGGGAAGTAATGTACCCGAATTATGCAGGAAGCGAAGCTGTTCTTGCTTCAGAAATGCTTTATTTTTCAGAAGATGTACGTAAACAGGAAGCTTTTTTTGCCACACTTCATCCTTTCATCAGAAATACAGTGGGAAGTATGGAATTCGGAGGGACTTTCCTCAATAAATATTTAACGGAATCCAACAGGGATAAAAATAAAAGACATACCACAGACGGCTTTCAGCTGGCTACAGCAGTTCTTTTTCAGAATCCGGTTCAGATGTTTGCTGTAATGCCAAATAATCTTACGGATGCACCAGAATTTCAGCTTGACTTTATGAAAGAAGTTCCGACCCTTTGGGATGAAACAATCTTTGTAGACGGCTATCCCGGAAAATATGCTGTGGTTGCGAGAAGACATGTGGATCATTGGTATGTGGCTGGCGTGAATGCTGAAAAACAAACCAAAAAACTGAAAATAAAGCTCCCGATGTTCGCTGGGAAAACCCTGAAGTTTATCAATGATGATGCAAAAGGAAACACATCTGAGAAAGAAGTAAAAACAAATGCTAGAGATTTCACCATTGAAATGCAGCCGCAGGGAGGTTTTGTCCTGAGAAATTAACAAGTAAACCAATAAGGTTTGAATTGAGTAAAAAGAATACAAAGTTTTTGAAATTTTAAAAAAACTGATTATGAATCATCTGAAAATATTTGTCCTTGCTGTGCTGTTTGGATTTTGCTTGAAAATCCATGCTGCAGAACCGTTTATCAGTGCTGAGAAAAGTTCCGAAAGCATCATTTTAAAAGAAAAGACGCTCAATCTTTCGATTTTTACCAGCTCCGGGATGGATCAGGGGATTATGAGAGCTGTGAAAAATCTGCAAACTGACTTTCAGAAAGTGACAGGAGAACAGCCAGTTATTCTTAACCAGATTTCAGGATTGCAGTCTCCTTTAATGATAATCGGAACTGTAGGGACAAAATCCGTCATTGATGATTTAATTAGGCAAAAAAAACTGGATGGAAAAGCATTAACCGGAAAAAAGGAAAAATATATCATTCAGAATGTGAGCAATCCTTTTCCGGGAGTTTCTGAAGCCATTGTGATTGCAGGAAGTGATAAAAGGGGAACCATTTATGGAATTTATGAAATGTCCCAGCAGATAGGCGTTTCACCATGGTATTATTGGGCAGATGTTCCGGTTCCGGTAAAAGAAAATTTATATTTCAAAAAAGGAAGGTATACCGATGGCGAGCCTGCTGTAGAATATCGCGGAATCTTCCTTAACGATGAGGAACCTTCACTCGGAGGATGGGCAAGAGCAACATTTGGTGGAGTAAACAGTAAATTCTACGAAAAAGTTTTTGAGCTGATCCTGCGCCTGAAAGGAAATTATATATGGCCGGCAATGTGGGGAAAAGCATTTTATGACGATGATGCTCTGAGCGGACCATTGGCTAATGAAATGGGCATTGTTATGGGAACTTCCCACCATGAGCCTATGGCTTTGGCACAAACCGACTGGCACAGGTATATCAAGAAAAATAACCTCCCGAATACCTGGGATTACGCTAAAAATGCAGAAGTTTTACAGAAATTCTGGAAATACGGACTTGAGAGAAGCAAAAACTGGGAAAAGCTGGTTACAGTAGGAATGCGTGGCGATGGTGATGAAGCGATGGGAGAGGGAACCAATATTTCCCTGCTGGAGAAAATTGTAAAAGACCAGCGTAAGATCATTGCTGAGGTTACTGGAAAAAAGGCTGAAAAAACACCTCAGGTCTGGGCATTGTATAAAGAAGTTCAGGATTATTATGATAAAGGAATGAGAGTTCCGGACGATGTTATCCTGTTGTTCTGTGATGATAACTGGGGAAATGTAAGAAAGCTTCCCGACCTTTCAAAACCTTTGCATAAAGGCGGATATGGAATGTATTACCATTTCGATTATGTGGGAGGACCGAGAAATTCTAAATGGATAAATATCAGTCCTATCCAGAGAGTCTGGGAACAGATGAACCTTTCTTATGAACACAAGGTAGATAAGCTTTGGGTCGTTAATGTGGGTGATTTAAAACCAATGGAATTTCCAATCAGTTTTTTCATGGAAATGGCCTGGGATCCAAAGCAGTTTAATGCTAAAAACCTTTTCGAATATACTGAAAAATGGGCTGCTCAGCAGTTTGGAAAAAAACATGCGAGAGAAATTGCCGGGATGATTAATCTTTATGCCAAATACAACAGAAGAGTGACGCCTGAAACCCTTGACAGCAAAACATACAGCCTTCAGAATTATAATGAATTTGAAGCTGTTTTAAATGATTACAGAGCATTGGCAGTAGAAGCCTTACGCTTAAAAGAGCAGATTCCAGCCGAATATCAGGACGCCTATTACCAGTTGGTTCTGTATCCAATTGATGCCTGCAGCAACTTATACGAAATGTACTATGCTGTAGCAAAAAACAGGGAATTGGCTGCTCAATATGATTTAAAGGCAAATTATTACGCTGACAAGGTGAAAGAATGTTTTGAGAGAAATGCTTATTTGGATCATAAATACAATAATGAGATTGCCGGCGGAAAGTGGCAGCATATGATGGACCAAATGAGAATAGGATACAAAACCTGGGCAGACGGAAAAGAAAATATAATGCCTGAAGTTACTTATGTGTATGATGATAATGCTTCGAAAGAGAAAGTGTTTCAGGAGAAAAACGGATATGTTTCCATTGAGGCAGAAAATTTTGCAAGAATGAGCAATTCAGAACGAATCCATTGGGAAGTGATTCCTGATTTCGGAAAAACAAAATCAGGAGTGACAACATTTCCGCAGAATGCCTATCCAAAAACTGAAGAAAATATCTGGCTGGAATACGATATTAATTTTGAATCCAAAGGAGAATTTGAGGTTGAACTTCTTTTAGCACCTACTTTAAATTTCAATCATAATAAAGGACTCCGGTACGAAATTTCGTTTGATGATCAGCCTGCACAGGTCGTTAACTTCAATGGCCATTACAAAGGAGAATTGGGAAGATGGCAGTCCGAACATATCATTAAATCCCCTACAAAACATGCAATTCAGCAATCAGGAAAACATAGGTTACGTTTCAGAGTGCTTGAGCCCGGCATTGTTCTGGAAAAAATATTGATCAACACCGGAGGTTTAAAACCTTCTTACCTGGGAGCTCCCGAAAGTGAAATGCTTCACTGAAAGACAAAATACTGATAATAAACAACACTTTAATCATGAAACAGTACTCTTAATTCACATTCCAATCTAAAATACAGTTCCCTGACAGAAAATGAAGAGAAAAGAACAGCGAATGATTCTGTAAACAACTTTATTTAACAGATCACTGCCTGATATTACTCAGGATATTTACCTGATGGTTTTTGAAAATTAACTGTCTTGAAAGGGAGTTTATTGCCCTTATCTCAATTATGTACACTCAAAACCAAAAATATTTAACCAAAACAATATGAAAAAACTTTTAAGTCTTGTTACCATTCATTCCCTATGTCTTTTTTTTAGCTGCTTCCTGTCTGGACAGCTTACCACGGTAAAAATTGACAAGAATATTCCTTATCAGAAAATAAGAGGTTTCGGAGGATTTGTCTGCAGCCCCCAGTTTGCCTATAATCATATGACAACATCGGAGATTCAGAATCTTTGGGGAGCATCCAGTGAAGGCGGATATAATATTATGCGGTTATATATTCCTGAAAACAGCAGCAACTGGAGTTCTGTACTGGCTACGGCACAGCTCGCAAAATCGATGGGGCTTACCATTTTTGCCACTCCGTGGACCATGCCTGCAGCCTGGAAAACCAACAACCATGTGAATGCCGTATATACCGATACCAACGGAGTACAGCAGATAGGATATCTGAAGACCGAAAATTATCAGGATTATGCCCTTTATCTCAACAGCTTTGTTACCTACCTTCAGAACAATGGAGTAGATCTTGATTATATTTCCATTCAGAATGAACCGGATGAAATGGCCCAGTATCAGGGATGTATCTGGACACCTGCACAAATTACCAATTTTATCAAAAATTACGGGCAGCTCATCAACTGTAAAGTGATTGCCCCGGAAAGCGTTGGATTTACGGATAATTTTGCCAGTGCTTTGCTGGATCCTGCAGCAATGGCTAATTTTGAAGTGTATGGTGGCCATCAGTATGGACTCATCCAGTCTACCTACAAACAATTCCAGAATTATAACAAAGAAATATGGCAGACTGAATATCTGATCAACTGGAACTCTTCATCCACCCAACCGGCACGGGATTTTAGCTGGAATACTGACGCCTTTACCTTTGCCAGCAGTGTCAATAATGCATTATTAGGAAATATAAATGCCTGGATCCATTACTCTGCCAAACGGTATTATGGTTTAATGGGTGACGGAACTTACGGGACTACCGCAGGCGTAATGACCAAAAGAGGCTATATCCTTTCACATTATGCCAAATACACAACAGGAAAAACAAGGATAGATGCGAAATGGAATGACAATACAGGAGTTTTACAAGGCTCTTCCTATATTTCTCAGGATGGGAATCAGGTTGTTCTTATGGTCATTAATCCTTCTCAGAATGCTTATAGTTTGAAAGTTGATCTGCCCTTTTACACGACTTCAGGAACAAAAGTGCTTACCAATACGCAATCCAATATGGTGAGCACGCCTCTTTCAATGAGTACACCGACATTCCGTCCCAATGCTGAGATCAGCCCTTCCAGTGTCATGACTTTTGTTTTTAATAAAAGCGGCGACAGACCAGCTTCTCTGATGACGGGTGGTGATATTCATTATAATAAAATTGAAACACAAACTGCCACCAATGCAGCTTTTGGTACAGGATTCAATATCAGCAATACAACGGTGACATTCTCCAATCCAAGCCCTCTGATCAGTAATAATATGACTGCCACTAACGGATATCTTCAGCTGAATGACAGGTACAATAAACTGGTATTTCATGTAAACAGCTATACAACAGCGGGACAAAGCTATTCGGACAATACAACTTTATACTATATCAACAGCCAGGGCGTGACGAAATCGTATAATTACGGAAAGATTAATTTTCCGCAGGGAGGAAATTTTGATATCACATTCGATATTTCAAGACAGGTTCTTACAGACGGGTGCAAAGGAATTTTAGGATTGAGAAATTCCAACTATGGTTCTGTACTGACGCTTAATCTGGGAGATGTTTATTTCAATGTGGGAAATGAAAATGCTTCAAAATTTGCAGGCACCTATTCCGGCAGTGACAGCAGTCTGATGGATGCCTTGGAAAACGGGTACTATACTTCGGTGGATTTCAGAAATGCAGCAGGGATTACTTCCTCCAATAACTGGCAGTCTATGAGTGCCAATACCAACAGTATCTATTATGTGAATTCAAATGTTAGCTCATCTGCCAATAATGTGATTTCAGGTACAGCTTGTTCAAATCTTGTCCTTTCCGGCCAGGGTATGGATTTTCAGGTGCCGTTTAACTTCACAGCGACTACAGCTTCTTACAACCGTACATTTAATGGCTATGAAGTGCTGATCTTACCATTTCAGGCTAATATACCTTCAGGAGTTACTGCTTATATGATGTCACCCGGAGCAAACAATATCACCTGTACCGCAATCTCAAACGGGATTATTCCTGCGAATACTCCGGTAATCATTAATGCGACAGGAAATATTACTTTCAACGGCTCAGGAAATGTTTCCACACCTAAGGCTATCACTGTTAACCAGATGAACGGAGTTTATCAGAGCATCAAAGTTCCGGCCAATGCCTATGTTCTGAAAACAGAAAATGGAGTAACAGGATTTTATAAAGTTGCAGCAGGAAGCGAACCTTTAATAGGCTCTTTCAAAGCCTATCTTACAGAAGAAAATACATATTCTGCCAACATTCTTCCTTTGAATTTAGGAGTGTTAAGTGTCAGTAATCTTCTTGCTGAGGCAAAAAAAGAGCAGGTTAAAATATATCCGAATCCTGTAAAAGCAGATCTTTTTATTAATTCTGATTTTTCAGAAGCTACCGCAACAATTTTTGATGGAAGAGGAAGCGTCATTAGATCCGGATTGAAAATAAATTCAGGGAAAAACCAAATCAATGTGGCAGATATGCCTGCCGGTATTTATTTTATTGAGGTTACTCATAAAAATAATGTGGTGGTAAAACAAAAATTTGTCAAAGAGTAAATTGAATCCAAAGCCATCATACAATATGGTTGTGATGGCTTTGCTTATATGCATCATGATTTTCCAAAATAAATTTTAATGGCTACAAAAAACAAAATATTTTCCATCGCAATTTCCCTAAGTGCCACTTTTTTTTCGGCTCAAAATAATAAAGTCCGTACCTATAACCTGGATTTAAAAGAACCTCCTGCAAATATTAATATACAGCCTACGATGTACGGTGTTTTCTTTGAAGACATCAATTTTGCAGCAGACGGAGGAATATACGCTGAACTGATTAAAAACCGCAGTTTTGAATTTGATGAACCCCTTACAGGATGGAAACAGCCCAACACAAAAACGCTTTCTCCTAACCTGGATTCCGGCTTTCTGACCATTTATTCCGATCATACCAAAGCCAATAGAAATTATGCGAGAATTACCGTTCTGAATGATAAAAATTATCTTCTGGAAAATGAAGGTTTCAGGGGAATAGGGCTTCATCAGGGAGAACAATATGATTTCAGTTTTGATCTGGAGAATGTTTCAGGAACTATTTCTGTGGTCAATGCAAGCCTTGTTGATGAAAACGGTAAAGAAATTTCTTCCGTCTCTACCCTTGTAAGAGGAAAGGGATGGCAGAAATATACAGCGGTTTTCAAATCACTGCAAACCGTTGAAAAAGCAAAACTGCGGATCACATTTACCGGAAACGGCATTGTGAATATGGATATGATCTCACTTTTTCCTCAGGATACCTGGAAAGGCCGAAAAGGAGGTTTACGAAAAGATCTCGTTCAGAAACTATATGATTTGCAACCCGGATTTTTACGGTTTCCCGGAGGTTGTATTGTAGAAGGTAGAACTTTGGCAGAACGCTATCAGTGGAAAAAAACAGTAGGAAATGTGGCAGACCGGGAACATCTCATCAATAAATGGAGTACAGGATTTCCGCATCGCCTTACACCGGATTACGGACAGTCTTTCGGGTTAGGATTTTTTGAATACTTCCAGCTTTCCGAAGATCTAGGCGCAGAACCTGTTCCTATTCTGAGCTGCGGAATGGCTTGCCAGTTCAATACCGCAGAGCTGGTGAAAATGGAAGATCTGGATCCATATGTTCAGGATGCTCTGGATCTAATTGAATTTGCCAACGGAGATTCCGGTACAAGATGGGGTAGAATCCGTACTGAAATGGGACATCCAAAGCCTTTTAATTTAAAATTTATCGGAGTAGGGAACGAACAGTGGGGAGCGGATTATATCGAACGTTATAAAGTGTTTGAAAAAGCTATTCACGCAAAATATCCTGACATTAAAATTATCTCCGGAAGCGGACCTTCTCCCGATGGAGAATTCTTTGAATACGGATGGAAAGAATTGAAACAGCTTAACGCGCAGATGGTAGATGAGCATTATTACAACTCTCCCGAATGGTTCATGAAAAATGCCGGAAGATATGATCATTATGACCGTTCCGGACCTAAAGTTTTCGCAGGAGAATATGCAGCCCAGTCTGTAGGCGTGGTAAAACCTGATAATAAGAACAACTGGCTGACAGCCCTTTCAGAAGCTGCTTTTATGACCGGTCTTGAAAGAAATGCAGATGTGGTCCATATGACTTCCTATGCACCGCTTTTTGCCCATGCTGATGGCTGGCAGTGGACCCCTGACCTGATTTGGTTCAACAACCTGAAATCCTATGCTACTCCGAATTATTATGTTCAGAAATTATTTTCCAATAATAAAGGAACTGATTTACTGAAAATTGAAAGTAGCGGGAAAGCTTTATCAGGGCAGGAAAAGTTATATGCTACAGCAGTGAAGGATGCAAAAACAAATGAGATCATTATTAAAATAGTTAATACTGATACTCAGGCTAAAATCATCCATATCAATATCGGAACTCTGAAAATCGGCAAAAAACTAACCAAAATATTTCTGACTGCATCACAGCTTTCCAGTGAAAATAGTTTTGATGCTGAACCTATAAAACCTAAAGAAGAGATTTCTGAACCAAAAAATGGTGAAATCTCAACAGAAATTCCTGCCAATTCTTTAGTGGTTTTAAAGGCAAAAACAATTTAATTATTTGATAATTAATTTACTATAAAAAATAAGTGTATTTTTTACATTTATTTAAAATAGAATCTTATATTTGTTTTTATCTCATCATCAGAAATTAAAATCTCAATCATCAAAAACGTTTCCCATGAAAAAATATGTTATCGGGCTGGACTATGGTACAGATTCCGTGCGTGCCGTCCTTATTGACACAGAAAACGGAGCAGAAGTAGCTTCCTCAGTTAGTTATTACCAACGATGGAAAGCGGGTAAATTTTGCAATCCATCGGAAAACAGTTTCAGACAGCATCCTTCAGATCATATAGAAGGTCTGGAGAAAACTATTTCAGAAGTAGTAAAAGAAAGCGGAATACAGCCTGAGCAGATCGTTAGTATTTGTATTGATACTACAGGCTCTTCACCACTTCCTGTAACAAGTGATGGAACAGCTCTGGCACTGGTTCCTGGATTTGAAGAGAACCCCAATGCCATGATGATTCTCTGGAAAGACCATACCGCTATCCAGGAAGCCGAAGAGATCAATACCCTTGCCAGGACATGGGGCGGGGAAGATTACACAAAGTTTGAAGGGGGAATCTATTCTTCGGAATGGTTTTGGGCCAAAATATTACACATCAGCAGAGTGGATGCAGAGGTAAAAAATGCGGCTTACAGCTGGATGGAACACTGTGATTACATGACATTTCTTTTATCAGATCATAAGGACCTTGCAACTTTCAAAAGAAGCCGTTGTGCAGCAGGTCACAAAGCAATGTGGCATGAATCATGGGACGGTTTGCCTTCTGAAGAATTTCTCAACAGGCTTGATCCCTCTCTGGGAAAGCTGAGGGAAAGATTATACCGGGAAACGTATACTTCAGATGAGATTGCCGGCCACCTGAATGAAAAATGGGCTGAAAAAACAGGACTAACAACCAATACCATTATCACTGTTGGAACTTTCGATGCCCATGCAGGAGCAGTGGGGGCTAAAGTTGAAGAAAATACCCTGATCAGGATTATGGGAACCTCTACTTGTGATATCATGGTGGCTTCAGGAGAGGCCATCGGGAATACAACAGTAAAAGGAATCTGCGGACAGGTTGATGGCTCCGTAATTCCCGGATTGATAGGGCTGGAAGCAGGGCAGTCTGCATTTGGAGATGTGCTGGCATGGTATAAAGATATTCTGATGTGGTCGGTTCACCAGATTATGATGCATTCCGAGAGTATTTCAGAAGAACAGAAGACAAATCTTCTGAATGAAATGGAAACTGAGCTTATCAGAAAATTAACCATTGAAGCAGAAAAAATTCCTCTTTCAGATACTGTTCCTGTGGCATTGGACTGGGTAAACGGAAGAAGAACACCGGATGCAGACCAGGAACTTAAAGCAGCCATCAGCCAGCTTTCTCTGGGAACAAAGGCGCCCCATATCTTCAAAGCTCTGGTCAATGCCATTTGCTTCGGAGCTAAAAAGATCGTTGACCGTTTTGAAGAAGAAGGTCTGAAAATTAATAAAGTGATCGGGATCGGAGGAGTGGCAAGGAAGTCACCGTTTATCATGCAGACACTTGCTAATGTTCTGGAAATGCCAATTGCTGTTGCCGCTTCAGACCAGACTCCCGCTCTGGGGGCTGCTGTTTATGCTGCCGTATCGGCAGGGATTTATCCGACGGTTCAGGAAGCCAGCATGAAAATGGGCTCCGGATTTGAGGCGGAATATCAACCGAAAGCTGAGGAAGTACAGCAATACAGAGACTTAATGCAGCAATACCAGAAACTCGCTGATTTTGTAGAATATAATACCAAATTAAAAAATAGCAGGAAAGAACTTCAGAACTCCTGATCTCCCATTTTAACCTTTTGAATTAGACTCAAAATGAATACTTATAAAGAACTTCAAAGAGAATGTTATGAAGCCAACATGCAGCTAGACGCACTGAAGCTGGTTGTCTATACCTTCGGGAATGTAAGCGCTGTAGACCGTGAGAAGGGTATTTTCGCTATTAAACCAAGCGGTGTCCCTTATGACATTTTAAAGCCGGAAGATATGGTGATCTTAGACTTTGACGCCAATGTTATTGAAGGCAGGCTCAGACCTTCTTCCGATACAAAAACACATGCTTACCTGTACAAAAACTGGGAAAATATCGGCGGGATTTCGCATACTCATGCGATCTATTCCGTAGCGTGGGCACAGGCACAAATGGATATTCCTGTTTTCGGAACCACCCATGCAGACCATCTCACGACAGATATTCCCTGTGCACCACCGATGCGTGACGATCTGATCGAAGGAAATTATGAATACAATACTGGAATACAGATCCTGGAATGCTTTAAAGAAAAGCAGCTCTCCCCGGAAGAAGTAGAAATGGTTCTGATTGGAAACCATGGACCTTTCACCTGGGGTAAAAATGCAGAGAAGGCAGTCTACAATAGCAAAGTGCTGGAGACCATTGCCGAGATGGCTTATCTCACCAGGCAGATAAATCCTGATGCAGAACGTTTGAAAGACGCACTTATCAAAAAACACTATGAACGTAAACACGGCAAGAATGCTTATTACGGACAGTAATTTATACACTAAACACCTCAACAAAAACAACTATTAACTCAACGATCAACAAAATTATGTTAACACCTCTCAATACCAAGGAAATCTGGTTCATCACAGGAAGTCAGCATTTATACGGACCTGAAACACTGGCACAGGTAGCAGACCATTCAAGGAAAATTGTAGAAGAGCTCGAAAAATCCTCTTTCATCCCGGTAAAAGTTATGCTAAAGCCAACGGTAAAAACTACCGAAGAGATATTTGAAACCATTGCAGCAGCCAATCATGCAGAAAACTGTATAGGAGTAATCACATGGATGCATACCTTTTCACCCGCTAAAATGTGGATCAGGGGACTGAAAATCTTACAGAAACCCCTTCTGCACCTGCATACCCAATTCAACAGAGATATTCCGTGGTCTACGATGGATATGGATTTTATGAATCTTAACCAGGCCGCTCACGGGGACCGTGAATTTGGTTTTATGGTAAGCAGGCTCCGAAAGAACAGAAAAGTAGTGGTGGGACATTGGTCCGAAGAAAGAGTTCAGAAGCAGATTGGTGACTGGAGTCGTGTTGCTGCAGGCTGGGATGACTGGCAGGGAGCTAAATTTGCCCGTTTTGGGGATAATATGAGATTTGTAGCCGTGACTGATGGTGACAAAGTGGAAGCAGAAACAAAGTTCGGTTTTTCAGTCAATACCTGGGGAATCGGAGATCTTGTCGGAGTCATTAATTCGATAGGTGAAGGAGACATAAAAAGCCTTATGGAAGAATATGAAAATTCTTATCACATGGCAGCATCACTTTTGGAAGGAGGTGTCAACAGAAGTTCGCTGTACACCGCTGCAAAAATTGAATTAGGTCTTGAAAAGTTTTTAAAAGAAGGAGGATTTAAAGGATTTTCAGATACTTTTGAAGATCTTCACGGGTTGGAACAGCTGCCGGGAATTGCCGTGCAGCGCCTGATGCAGAAAGGATACGGATTCGCAGGAGAAGGAGACTGGAAAACGGCGGCATTGGTACGGGCTATGAAGACAATGGGGCAGGGGCTTGAAGGCGGAAATGCTTTTATGGAAGATTACACTTATCATTTAGACCCTTCCAATCCTTCCATTCTTGGTTCCCATATGCTGGAAGTAGATCCTGTGTTGGCAAACGGAAAACCTTCATGTGAGATCCATCCTTTGGGAATCGGGGGGAAAGCAGATCCGGTTCGCCTTGTATTCAATTCCAGAGGAAATATCGATTCTCTGAACGCAGCTTTAATGGACTTTGGAAATCATTTCAGACTCTTAATCAATAAAACAAGAGCGCTGGAAATTACAGAAGATATGCCAAAACTTCCGGTAGCAAGGGTTCTGTGGAAACCTCTTCCTGATTTATATACGGCAGCAGAAGCATGGATACTGGCAGGAGGTGCACATCACACTTGCTACAGTGAGAATATTTCGGCAGAACAACTGGAAGATTTTGCGGAAATAGCAGGTATTGAATCATTAATCATTGATAAAGATACCAAAATACGTGATTTCAAAAATACACTTCGATGGAACGAAATGTATTATCGTTAACTAATTTTAAAATATATATAAATAATTATGAGAAAAACAACATATAATGGCATTTTTATTTTATTATTTTTAATTATTTTCGGCTGTCAAAAAGAAAATAGTAAACAGGATATTTCAAAAAAAATGGATAATATTCACGCTTCAGATTATGGAGTTTCGCCAAAAGGTGATTCCATTAAAAAATATACTTTAACCAATAAAAACGGGATGAAAGTTGAGGTCATCAACTTCGGAGGAATTATCACCTCATTAACCGCGCCGGACAGGAATGGAAAATACGAGGATGTTGTATTGGGCTTTACAAAACCTGAAGGATATTTCAATGGTAACCCCTATTATTTCGGTGCTTTAATCGGAAGATACGGGAACAGGATTGCCAATGCAAAATTCACACTGGAAGGTAAAGCATATGAAATTGATAAAAATGATGGCACCAACAGCCTTCACGGAGGAAAAGAAGGATTTCATACCAGATTCTGGAATATTGAACCGGTAAAAGATGCAAAATTCCCAACGTTGAAATTAACCTATATCAGCGCAGATGGGGAAGAAGGATATCCGGGAAAATTAACAACAACCGTTTTTTACACCCTTACAGACGACAATGCCCTGGAAATTTCTTATGAGGCAGAAACCGATAAGCCTACCGTGGTGAACCTTACCCAGCATTCTTACTTTAACCTGTCCGGAAATTTCACTAAAACGATTACTGATCATGAACTACAAATTAATGCAGATCATTTTCTTCCGGTCAATGAAACATTGATTCCTACCGGTGAGCAGAAAGCAGTAAAAGGAACTCCCTTTGACTTCACGGCTTCGAAGGCCATCGGAAAAGATATCAATGCAGACAACGATCAGCTGAAAAAAGGAAAAGGATATGACCATAACTGGATTCTGAATGGAAAAGGCATGAGAAGTATCGCCAAAGTGTATCACCAGGGAACAGGAAGATTGATGGAGGTACTCACAGATGAACCCGGTGTGCAGTTTTATTCCGGAAATTTTCTTGATGGAAAATTTGATACCAAAACCGGTGGTAAAAATGAATTCAGAACAGGATTCTGCTTAGAGACTCAGCATTTCCCGGATTCACCTAACCAGGCTTCTTTTCCTTCCACAGAAGTGAAACCCGGACAGAAATACCATTCTAAAACCATTTATAAATTCTCCGTTAAAAAGTAAACTATGGGAAAATTAGCAACTATTGATATCATCATATTCCTGATCTATTTTGTAGTGGTAGCTTCCTACGGATTATGGATCTATAAAAAGAAAAAGTCAGAATCTACAGGAAGTAAAGATTATTTCCTTGCAGAAGGATCTTTGACCTGGTGGGCTATCGGAGCCAGTTTAATAGCGTCCAATATCTCTGCTGAACAGTTTATCGGGATGAGCGGCGAAGGTTTTTTTGTAGGAATTGCCGTTGCTGCCTATGAATGGATTGCTGCCGTTGCACTGATCATTATTGCCGTCTGGTTCATGCCTATCTATCTTAAAAATAAGATTTATACCATGCCCCAGTTTCTGGAGAGAAGATATAATAAATCTGTTTCACTGATCATGGCGGTATTCTGGCTGTTTCTGTATGTTATCGTGAATCTTACTTCCATCCTTTACCTGGGAGCCCTCGCTATTGATACCTTACTGGGAGGAGAGCATCTGCACGGTATTATGATCGCCCTTCTACTTATGGCGCTCCTTATTGGCCTTGGAGGGATGAAAGTGATAGGATACACAGACGTTATACAGGTGGCTGTCCTTATTATCGGAGGTTTTGCAACCGTGTATATGGCTTTGCAGATTGTTGATCAAAGAATTAACGGGGCTGCGGTAGGAAATGCTTTGGCTGGATTTAATACCCTGATCAATGAAGCCCCTCAGCATTTTAAGCTGATTCTTGAAAAGCCAAAAACCACCACCACTACTTTGGCAATGCCTCAGAATCTGGAAGTGCAGAAATATGTTGTTTTACCGGGCTTGGCCATGTACTTTGCAGGTCAGTGGATTGTGAACCTGAATTACTGGGGATGCAATCAGTATATTACGCAGAGGGCTTTGGGAGCAGATCTGAAAACGGCAAGGACAGGAATTTTATTTGCAGGTTTTCTGAAACTATTCATGCCTGTGATTGTGATGCTTCCGGGAATCGCAGCTTATGTCTTGTATTCCAAAGGACACCTTCCGGGATTCAACGGAGTGAAAGACGGAGCATACTCTGCAATACTGGGATTCTTGCCTGTAGGGCTTAAAGGATTGGCAATTGCAGCATTGACAGCCGCGATTGTAGCTTCTCTGGCTGGAAAAGTAAACAGTATTTCCACCATATTTACACTCGATATCTATAAGAAATACCTTAAAGCAGATGCCACAGAAATCCAGATGGTGAGAACAGGCCGCTGGGTAATTATTATTGCAATGATGGCAGCATTGGCCTTTACCTGGACAGATGTTTTAGGAATAGGTGGCGAAGGAGGCTTTACATTTATTCAAAAATATACAGGCTTTATCAGCCCTGGAGTTTTTGCCATGTTTCTCCTGGGAATGTTCTGGAAAAGGACAACCGGAGCCGCCGCTCTGGTAGGCGTAATTTTAGGGTTTGTCCTTGCCATTTTTTTCAACAGCTTTGCAGTAGGTATTTTTGGAAAAGAAACCTTAATGTATACAGCATTTACTTATGAAAAATTGGAGAATGGGGTGGTACATACCATTACAGAAATTCCTTTCCTGATCAATATGGGATGGTCCTTTTTTATCACGATTGTGGTAATGATTCTGATCAGCCTTGCAGGGCCAAAGGTCAATCCTAAAGCCTTTGCCATTGATGTAACTATGTTTAAAGTGGATAATAGAACGTTAGTTTTGATAGTACTGACGCTGCTTTTACTGACCGCATTATATGTAAGGTTTTGGTAGACATTGAACCTATAAAAAAGTGAATGATTAATAATGAATTCGTTTCACTTGTCAATTTTAAAAATTCATCATTGACTTGCGAAGCAAATTGACTTTTCACAAATAATAAAAAATAGGATGCTAAAAAAGCATCCTATTTTTTATTGGTATCAGTTCATCGCTATAAATTTGAACTTGAACAATTGACATGAGGTACCGTAATAATCCCAAAGGCGTAAGTTTGAATTGCCGTCCATGGTACAGTTGGGGATATCCCAGCCACGGGTGGCATCCACCTTGGATAGGATTTTGTAATAACCATTGGAAGCGGCGACTACCTGCCAGGTCTGTGCATCATTACCATAATTCTGCCAAAGCCGGATTGCAGTTCCCAGTGTATTGCTGTTACTGGCCAGATCAATGCAGCGATTGGATGCGCTGGCTTTAGACACAAACCGCCAGTAGCCATTGCCCGCATCAATAGCAACCCATCGTTGCGCGGCAGCACCATTCCTCGTCCATGGTCTTAACACTGCACCATTGGCGTCCTCTCCGGATTTCAGATCAAGTACTTTGTTGGCATCGGTCTGAAATTCGATCTCGTAAATGCCATTATTGACCAGACTGCTGGTTGTGTTACAGTTTGCAACGGGATAGTTGGAGGCTGCATATTGCTGAAACCACTGTTTGCTTGGAGCGGCGCAGGCTTCCCAATCGTTATTGAAGGCTGTTCCCGCATTGGGGTCGCCTTTGTGGAGCAGATCATCCGGAGCAAGGAGGTTCCAGCTCACATTGCCCGATTGATCCACAATGTATTTTAAATTGGCTCCAAAACCGTTTCCGCCTGCCGTACCGGTATTACCAATGCCGAAGGTTCCATATCCTTGTGGAGCCCAGTCGGTCTCGGTAATGGCAATCGGTGCAATGTCTGCAACCGGTTTAACATTGATATTCCATGCATTTTGAAAAGATTGATAGTTGTTGACACCGCCCCAGTAACCCGGATAGATGTGAACAGCATAGCCAATATTACCACCCGTGATCGGATTATTGACATAGCCCTGATAATGCGATTGCCAGCCTGTACCCGGTATCCAGCAAACATTATTGGCTCCATTGTTGCGAATGATGTTGACCAATGGCTGAAAGAAGTTTTTGAGTGCCGCAAAATGTTCGTTTCCTACAGTACCCCATGTACCGTTTGTCCCTAGGATTTCAACAGGTTCGTTGGCTAATTCAAACATCACGTTGTCCGCATTCTTCAATCCGGGGTGTTGTGAAAGAAAGGTCCATACGGTTTTAAGGTAGCTATGATAGGCGTCGTTTACAGCAATACGATTCGGACATACACCTGGTGGGCGTAGAATGACATACATTCCTCGGCTCCGGGCATGATTGATCAGTGGGATGATTACTTGGTCAGTATAAGTTACCAGGCGGTTATAATTGAATCTTGAGATATCGTTCTCTGGAATAGCTGGGCCAGGATCATTGGTCCAATAAGGATCGATGTGAAGGCGAATGTAATTGAGATACCAGCCATCAGCAGTGCTGCTGAGTTTGCTTATAACTGCTTTGTTATAGTTCAGCGCTCCCTGTACATTGTAATTGTCCCAGGTACAGTAGCCGGAATTGGCACCATATTGACAGCCATTGAACCATGGGCTGGGTGTTATGGCAACCCCATGTAAGACAACGTTATTGCCACAGGGATCTTTGAGGTATTTGCCGCCCACATGCAAGGGCGGTATCATTTCCAATGAAGATGCATCTGCTTTGGCACTTAGATTTTTTTCAGATTCTTCTAGTAAAATTTTTTCTTCCATCCGGGAGCAGCTGGAAAGAATGGTTAATAGAAATGCTAGAAGTAACCACATTTTGTTTGTTCTCATAATTTATATATTAATATTAAGGGTGATTATTAATTTTATTTTTTAGCCATCAATGCTTCGGTTTCCATCTTCTTGTGGAATAATAATAGTTTCGGTTGTATTTATATAAAAAGTACAATCGTTTGGTAAGATTCTTCAGGAACAGTTGTAAAGTAAAAGATTGAATAATTATTTTCCGAGCAGACTTACTTAAATGAATGCAAGCAGGGTATTGTGAAAATATTAAATCTTATTAATTTTTGTTATTGTATATTTATAAAAGTACTAATATTATTAAATATAAAACAATATTTTATTGAAAATTAACGTAAAATTTAATATCATAAATAGAGCAATTGTTAGATAGTCATAATGTATATAAATAGGGCGAAATAAAAAACCTTATCATAAATTTTCATTAAGATACACATCAGAAAAGACGGAATTACTATTTATCTTGCTTCAAAGTTGTTCATATTAGCAAAAAAAATCTCGCAAAAACGAGATTTTATACTATTTATCTTAGTGTAATAGAAGGTACGCGAAGGGGTGAAAGTTTAGAGATTAAATTAATAAATAATTCTGGAAACTCTCTTATCCGAAAAAATTAAACAGGTTTTAAGTATCAGATTTTAAACATAAATCCCTGCGAAATTTTTTTCTTGTATTTTTTTTCGTCAAAGCGATAAAGAAAAGATCCTTTTCTGGAAGAGGTCATGTCCTTCTTATTGGTATTCACAAGAATATCCATACTGTTGATCTTGCTGGTAAAATTACGTTTGTCGAATTTCTCACTCAGAATGGCTTCATAAAGGTTCTGGAGATCCTTCATCGTGAATTTTTCGGGAAGAAGCTCAAAGCCTATAGGCCCGGTGGATGCTCTTCTTCTCAATCTGGCTGCAGCATCCCGTACCATATCATTATGATCAAAAATAAGGCTGGGGGCATTTTGAAATTCAAACCATTGTGCACTGTATTGATCATTGATCTGAATGTCTTTTTCAATATTGATCAACGCATAATAGGAAATTGACATAATTCTGGCTGTAGGTTCACGTTTAATTTCCGTATAGCACTTCAGCTGCTCAAGATAAATATTTTCAAGACCCGTCAAAGTATGCAGAACCCTGGTTGCTGCTTCGTCAGAAGTCTCATCATTACCGATAAAGCCACCCATCAGAGACCATTCGCCCATCTGTGGTTCAAAATTTCTCTTTACTAAAAGGATTTTAAGATTTTCACCGTCAAAACCGAAAATAATACAGTCAACAGCAACAAGGTGTTTGGGATATTGGGAGTAATCCTCAGTCATCTTTTATATTTTATACAAAGGTAAATTTTTTATAGGTATAATTTGATTTAATTGTGATTTATACACTTTTTAATAGATCATTTATTATTAATAAAATAATGGGTGGTACCTGTTTTTGGGAGCTAAAATTGTTGTTAAAACGGACCAATACAGACCAAATCAGGTTAAATAGATATGAACTTAATGTTAAAGTTATGTTAAAATTAAAGTTAGTGTAAATAATAAATAAATTAACAGGCTTAACGTTAAAAATACGATAAGGTATTTGTGATATTATTGAAAATTTTATTAAAACATATTCTGAATTCATTTTTATAAGGAATCTCTATCATTCAGGAGTCCTGTTTTTCTGTAAAATGGTAATCTTATTTTTGATGATAAGGGGTGGTGTTTTTTATTGTTTTTAGGGCTTTATCAGAGATTTTAAATGGATAACCAATTGAAGCGGGCGGTAAAAATGTTTCGTATGTAGATTCTTTCCATTATTTTAGAAATGTTGAATTAACATTTATTAATGAGCCGAAAACTTTCAATTGTTTTATTATGTTTTGCTTCATTTACCTCCGCACAGGTGAAGAAGAAAATTCATTATTTCCCTTTGGAAACGGTAAAGTTATCGGAGAGTGTTTTCAATAGAGCAATGACGGCAGACCGTAAGTATATCATGGCTATGGAGCCGGACAGGCTGCTGGCACCTTATCTTAAAGAAGCGGGGCTGAAACCAAAAGCAGAAAATTATCCTAACTGGGAAAGTACAGGACTGGATGGTCATATAGGAGGACACTATATTTCGGCATTGGCTTTAATGTATGCCTCTACAGGAGATCTCAATATAAAGCAGAGACTCGATTATATGACCAGTGAGCTGGAACGCTGCCAGAATACCTCTCAGGATGGATACCTCTCAGGAGTTCCTGACGGGAAAAAAATCTGGAAAGAGATTGAACAGGGAAATATACGGGCCTCAAGCTTTGGTTTGAATGACCGATGGGTACCTTTGTATAATATTCACAAACTGTATGGAGGACTGCGTGATGCCTATTGGTATGCAAAAAGCGAAAAAGCAAAGAAGATACTCATAAGACTTACAGATTGGATGGTGAACGAAGTTTCAGGACTTTCTGATGAACAGATACAGGAAATGCTACGCAGTGAACATGGCGGGCTGAATGAAGTTTTTGCAGATGTTTATGATATCACTCACGATAAAAGATACCTGCAGCTGGCTCACCGGTTTTCAGATCAGGCGATCCTTACTCCGCTTTTGTCCGGAGAAGATAAGCTTACAGGTCTTCATGCCAATACACAGATTCCAAAAGTGATAGGTTACAAACGCATTGCCGATCTTGAAAACAATACGCCCTGGAATAAAGCTGCTGATTTTTTCTGGCACAATATTACAGAGAAAAGGTCCTCCATTATCGGAGGAAACAGCGTAAGTGAGCATTTTAACCCCGTCAATGATTTCAGCAGTATGATAAAAAGTATTGAAGGTCCGGAAACCTGCAATACCTACAATATGCTCAAGCTGACCAAAGAATTGTTTGCAACGATGCCTGCATCATATTATATGGATTATTATGAAAAGGCATTGTATAATCATATCCTTTCTACAGAAAATCATAATGATGGTGGTTTTGTGTATTTCACTCCAATGCGTCCCGGCCATTACAGGGTTTATTCACAACCTCATACCAGTTTTTGGTGTTGTGTGGGATCCGGAATGGAAAATCACGCTAAATATGGAGAAATGATTTATGCCCGGTCGGATAAGGATTTATATGTGAACCTGTTTATCCCTTCCACACTTACATGGAAACAGCAAAAAGTAGTACTTCGTCAGGTCAATAACTTCCCGGAAGTTCCTGAAACAACATTGATCTTTGATGCTGCAGGAAAGTCAGAATTTGATCTAAAACTGAGATGCCCGGAATGGACATCTCCTTCGGAAGTAAAAATTCTGATCAACGGAAAACAGGAAAAAGTACAACGTGGTTCCGACGGCTATTTTACACTGACTAAAAAATGGCAGAAAGGAGATGTCGTGAAAATGAATTTACCCATGCATCTTTCCGCGGAACAATTACCTGACCACTCCAATTATTATGCATTTAAATACGGACCTGTAGTACTTGCCGCAAAATACGGATCCGAAAACCAGCAGGGACTTCTTGCGGATGACAGCAGAGGCGGTCATATTGCTCACGGCCCCCAGATTCCCTTAAACGAAATACCCGTTATCCTTGGAAATCCTTCCGAGATTGTCAGCCATGTTACGCCTTTGGACAATACACCGCTAAATTTTGTTATTAAAGGTCTTTATCCATCTGAGAAATTCGGAGAAGGAATCAGTCTTGTGCCGTTTTACAGCATTCAGGAAAGATATATCCTGTACTGGCCGCAAGCTGACAAAAACGGAATAGAAAATATACTGAAGCAGAGAGCAAAAGAAGAACAGGAAATCAGAAAGCTGGATATGATCACTACAGATAAGATCCAGCTGGGAGAACAGCAACCGGAATCAGATCATTTTATAGAAAGCAAAGATTCCGGGACAGGCTATATGGAAGACCGGCATTTCCGTGAGGCCAAAGGCTGGTTCAGTTACCAGATGAAAAATAGCGAAAAAAATGCTTCCTATCTTTACCTGTTATATTTTGATACCAATACCAACCGTACGCTGAATACGGAAATCAATGGTAAAAAAATCATTGCTCAGAATCTGGAAGGAAAGTCTGGAAGTTCCCCTCAATATATTGTCGTTCCGATACCGGATTCAGAGAAGAATAAAGAAAATCTTACTGTAAAATTTCTGGCAGAAGAAAAACGAATGACCGCTAAAGTCATAGAAGTCCGTTTACTGAAAGGAAATTACGAAAAGAAATAAAGCTGAAACAAAACTAAAAAACAGATTTTTCCATGAAAAACAGAACCCTAAACTTATTATTTTTTCTGGCAGCAATTTGCAGTTTTCATGCAAAAGTAAGGCTGCCTGCCTTGGTTTCAGACGGAATGGTCCTCCAGAGAAATCAGGATCTGAAGCTCTGGGGATCTGCAGATGCAGGAGAAAAAATTACGATTAAGTTTATCAATAAGACCTATAATGCCACAGCTGACCAAAACGGCAACTGGAATCTTATGCTTCCAAAATTTAATGCCGGCGGCCCCTATATCATGACAATTAATGAGATCACCCTTAAAGATATTCTTATTGGTGATGTCTGGGTAGCTTCAGGACAATCCAATATGGAACTTCCGATGCGCAGGCTGAAACCTCTTTACGAAAATGAAATTAAAAATGCCAATAATCACGATATAAGATTCTTCACTGTTCCACAGAAATACAATTTTAAAGCTCCGCAAAATGATCTTGACGGAGGAAAGTGGGAAAGTGCAGACCCTCAGACCATTCTGAATTTTTCAGGGGTTGCTTATTTCTTTGCCAAAGAACTTAACGGAAAAAATAAAGTTCCTGTAGGAATCATTCATACCAGTCTGGGAGGTTCTCCCGTTCAGGCCTGGATGGATGAAAAATCACTGAAAAAATATCCGGAATATCTGGCTGAAGCAGAAAAATGGAAAAATGATGACCTGATACTGTCTACGGAATCCCAGGAACAGTCAGTAAGCAAAGCATGGTATGCAGAGCTTGATCAGAGTGACATCGGGCTGAATCAGCATTGGGAAAAAGATGATGTAAATGCTTCCGACTGGAAAACAATGACGGTTCCGGGATCGTGGGAGGATCAGGAAGGTCCGTTTGACGGTTCGGTATGGTTCCGTAAAGAAATTACCATGCCCAAAGGTGCAGACCAGAAAACCGCATTTTTAAATCTGGGAAGGATAAAAGATGCTGATGTTACTTACATCAATGGAATCAAGGTAGGAAATGTAACCTATGAATATCCGCCACGCTGGTACGATATTCCGAAAGGTGTTTTAAAAGAAGGAAAGAATATCATTACGGTAAGAGTCATCAATGGCAGCGGAAAAGGACAGTTTATTGCCGATAAGCCCTATTATCTGGAAATTGACGGACAAAAAACAGATCTGAAAGGTGAATGGAAATATAAAATAGGAGCCAAAATGGGAAAAATGGCTCCCGGACAAACGTTTATCCGCTGGAAACCGGTAGGACTTTATAATGCTATGATTAATCCGCTGATCAATTATAAAATCAAAGGATTTATCTGGTATCAGGGGGAAAGTAATACAGGGAAGCCAAAAGAATACGAAGACTTGCTGTCCACAATGATCTCAGACTGGCGTTCAAAATGGAATAAAAGTGATCTGCCGTTCTTTATTGTACAGCTTGCCAATTTCATGGAAAAAAAAGATGTTCCTGTGGAAAGCAACTGGGCGGAGCTGAGAGAGCAGCAGAGACAGGTTTCTCTCAATGTTCCTTATACAGGACTGGCAGTAACCATTGATGTGGGAGAATGGAACGATATTCATCCGCTCAATAAAAAAACAGTGGGCGACAGGCTGGCTTTACAGGCCCTGAAAATCGGGGACGGGAAAAAAATAATTGCCGACGGACCTGTTTACCAGTCTATGAAAATACAGGGGAATAAAATTATTCTTTCCTTTAAGCCGGGAACAGATGACCTGGTGCAGGGAAACCTCAAAGGTTTTGCCATAAAGCAGAAAGATGGAAACTACCAATGGGCAAATGCAAAAACAGAGGGTAATAAAGTCATTGTATGGAATGATCAGGTAAAAAGTCCTGTTGCTGTACGCTACGATTGGGCAGATAACCCAGATGGCAATCTTAAAAACAAAAGCGGACTTCCTGCTTCACCTTTTACAACAGAAAAAAATTAATTTAACATAGAAAATCATATCAAATTCAATGGATAATCAGCCACAAAAAATATCGGTAATGGAGAAAGTGGGGTACAGCCTGGGAGACCTGGCAGCCAACCTTGTTTTTCAGACCTTAGTGACCTATCTGACCTATTTTTACACAGATATTTACGGACTCAAAGCAGAAGATGCTTCTTTGATCACTCTTACTGTAGGTTTAATTGCCGGGTTTGGCTTTAATCCGTTTATAGGAGCACTGGCAGACCGTACACGTTCACGATGGGGGAAATTCCGTCCATGGATTTTATTTACCGCTATACCGCTTGGTATTGCAGCACTGTTAGCTTTCAGCACCCCTCACTTTTCCTATCAGGGTAAAATGATCTATGCTGCGGTTACCTATTCATTATTACTTTTATTGTACGCATCCAATAACTTACCTTATGCTGCTTTGAGCGGTGTTATTACAGGAGATATGGGCGAAAGGAACAGTATCTCTTCGTATCGTTTTGTAGCCGTAATGTTTGCCCAGTTTTTTGTACAGGTATTTATGCTTCCTATCATCTTATACGTGGGCCACGGAGATAAAGCGCAGGGAATTGAAACTGTTATGACATGGCTGGCTGTAATCGGATCAGTAATGTTGTTAATCACCTTTTTTACCACCAAAGAAAGAATCATTCCCAAGCCGGAACAGAAATCAAGCCTGAAAGAGGATTTAAAAGATTTATTTCAAAACAGGCCATGGATCATTATGCTTACTGTAACAGCATTTATCTTTATTACACTGGCGATGAAAGGAGGGTCTTATGTATATTATTTTAACAATTATGTGGATGAAAATGCACTGAAAAGTTTTATCTCACCTATTACGTCATTTTTTAATTCTGCTGGAATGAATTTCTTTGGAGAAGACCCAAAGTCTGCAGGATTCGGATTGTTTAATGCAGGAGGAATTGTGATGATGATCGTAGGGATCACCTTCTCTAAAAAGCTTGCAGATAAATTTGGAAAACGAGATACTTTTATTGCCTCATTATTCATTTCTACCTTGTTTATCTTGTCTTTTATATTCTATCCTCCGAAAGCAGTAGGAATTATGTTTTTGTCACAGATTGTACACGGATTCTTTTATGGAATCAGCACTCCGCTTTTGTGGGCTATGATTGCTGATGTAGCTGATTATTCGGAATGGAAGAACAACCGCAGGGCAACGGCTATTATTTTCTCTGCGATGATGGTAGGACTGAAAGTAGGTCTCAGTATAGGAAGCTCTCTGGTCGCGTTGATCATAGGGAAATACGGATACATTTCGGTACATGGTAACGAACAGATTATCCAGCCTGAAACAGTGGCGGCAGGAGCCAAAATGCTGGTGAGCATATTTCCGTCCATCCCGTTTTTCATTGCCTGCGGCCTGCTTTTATTGTATAAGATCAACAAAAAAATGGAAGTTCAGATTGAAAAGGATCTGGCTGATAGAAGAAAATAAAAATAATCACTATGAAACGTATTTTAATTGGTTTGGCAGCTCTTACCGCTTCCGGGATGTCAGCACAGCAATCTGAAAGTTCTTTAAAAAAAGCATTTCAGGATAAATTCTATATAGGAACAGCCATGAGCCTTCCTCAGATTGAGGGAAAAGATAAGAAAGCAGTAGCTATTATCAAAAAAAAATTCAGTTCTATCGTTGCCGAAAATTGCATGAAATCTATGTTTGTGCAGCCTCAGGAAGGAAAATTCTTCTTTGATGATGCCGATAAATTTGTTGATTTTGGACTAAAAAACAATATGTTCATCATTGGGCATACTTTAATCTGGCATTCACAGCTTCCAAAGTGGTTTTTTTCAGATAAAAATGGAAAGGATGTTTCTCCGGAAATATTAAAACAACGCATGAAAAACCACATTACAACGGTAGTTTCTCGTTACAAAGGTAAAGTAAAAGGTTGGGATGTAGTGAACGAAGCCATTCTTGAAGACGGATCGTACAGAAAAAGTAAATTTTACGAAATCCTGGGGGAAGATTTTATTCCTTTAGCATTTCAATATGCGCAGGAAGCAGATCCCAATGCGGAATTATACTACAACGATTATAATGAATGGTACCCTGAAAAGGTAAAAACAGTCATCAAAATGGTTGAAAAGCTTAAATCAAGAGGGATCCGTATTGATGGTGTTGGAATGCAGGCCCATGTCGGAATGGATACTCCTTCCATGGATGAATATGAAAAAGCTATTCTGGCTTATTCCAACGCGGGAGTTAAGGTTAATATTACAGAATTGGAAATTAGTGCATTACCTTCACCATGGGGAAGTTCCGCCAATGTTTCGGATAAAGTTGCTTATCAGAAAGAAATGAATCCCTACACAAAAGGTCTTCCAGCAGATGTAGAAATGAAATGGGAAAAACGGTATCTTGATTTCTTCAGTTTATTTTTAAAACATCAAGATAAAATACGAAGAGTAACATTATGGGGAGTTACAGATAAACAATCCTGGAAAAATGACTTTCCGGTGAAAGGAAGAACAGACTACCCATTACTTTTTGACAGAAAAGACCAGGAAAAACCTCTTGTAGGAAAAATAATAAAGCTTGCAGAGAAAAATTAAAATCAAAAGAATTTTTACTTAATGAAAAAATCAAAATATTTATTCCCGGGAGACTATATGGCAGATCCTTCCGTTCATGTTTTTGAAGATAAAATCTATATCTATCCTTCTCACGACCGTGAAAGCGGAATAGAAGAAAACGATAACGGCGACCATTTCGATATGAATGATTATCATGTCTTCTCAATGGATGATGTGGACGGCGGAGAAATCAAAGACCATGGCGCAGTCCTTTCGGTAAAAGATATTCCATGGGCGGGGAGACAGCTCTGGGACTGTGATGTAGCCTTTAAAGACGGGAAATATTATATGTATTTTCCCCTGAAAGATCAAAATGATATTTTCAGAATCGGCGTTGCGGTAAGTGATAAACCTTATGGTCCTTTTATTCCTGAAAAACATCCGATGATGGGAAGCTACAGCATCGATCCCTGTATTTTTGAAGATAACGGAAAATATTATATGTACTTCGGAGGAATCTGGGGAGGCCAATTGCAGCGCTACAGAGACAATAAAGCACTTGAATCCGCTGTAATTCCTGGAAATGATGAGCCTGCGATCCACTCAAAGGTCGCTCTGCTGAGCGATGATATGCTTGAATTTGCCGAAGCGCCTAAAGACGTTATCATCATCGGTGAAAACGGGAAACCTCTGCTTCATGGTGATAAGCACCGCTTTTTTGAAGCCTCATGGATGCATCAGTACAACGGTAAATATTATTTTTCTTATTCTACGGGAGATACCCACCTGATCTGCTATGCAACCGGGGATAATCCTTACGGTCCGTTTACTTTTCAGGGTAAAATTCTTACTCCGGTGGTAGGGTGGACTACCCATCACAGCATTGTGGAATTCAAAGGAAAATGGTATTTGTTTTTCCATGATTCTGTTCCTAGTGGTGGGAAAACATGGTTGAGAAGTATGAAAGTTGTTGAACTGGAATACGATCATGAAGGCAAAATCAAAACTATTGAAGGTCTGGAAGGCGGACAATAGGAATTTTTAATTATTTAATATTTTTCAATGCAATATCTGAGACTCTACACCGTGTTTTTTCTGATGATTCCATTACTGATTTTCGCGGAAGACGGAAGTCAGCTCTGGCTTCGGTTTCCTGCAAAAAAAGGAATATCGGCAGATAAAATTATCTCTAAAGGCAGCAGTCCAACCCTTAATATTGCCAGAAAAGAGCTAACAAGCCATTGGCAGGGGCAAGCGGTAGAACTTCGTACGGAAAATAAAGACAAAAATCTGAAAGATGGCTACAGAATTGTTTCCACGCCTGAAAAAATTGTTATTTCTGCAGGCAAAGAAATAGGACTTTTGTATGGCGTCTATCATATTTTACGCTTACAGCAGACAAAAGCCGATTTGTCTCACTTAAACAGCATTGAAAAGCCTTCATATGATGTCAGGATTCTAAACCATTGGGATAATCTGGACGGAAGTATTGAAAGAGGCTACGCTGGAAGATCACTTTGGAAATGGGAAGATCTACCCGGAAAAATTTCTCCGCGTTACGAAGAATATGCAAGAGCTAATGCTTCTGTAGGAATCAATTCCGTTGTTTTGAATAATGTGAATGCATCTCCCAATATGCTTCGGGAAGATTATCTTAAAAAAGTCAGAGTTCTGGCCGATATTTTCAGACCTTATGGGATAAAGGTATATCTTTCAGTGAATTTTTCTTCACCCAAAGTTCTGGGCGGGTTACAAAATTCAGACCCATTGAATAAAGACGTACAAAAATGGTGGAAAGATAAAACTGCTGAAATTTATAAATTGATTCCTGATTTCGGCGGATTTTTGGTGAAAGCCAATTCAGAAGGGCAGCCGGGACCTCAGGATTACGGAAGAACCCACGCAGACGGAGCCAATATGATGGCCGATGCATTGAAACCTTATAATGGAATCGTCATGTGGAGAGCATTTGTTTACAGCCCAAGCAAAGACGACAGGGCAAAGCAAGCTTATCTCGAATTTGTTCCTCAGGACGGTAAATTCAGGGATAATGTCATTATTCAGATCAAAAACGGTCCAGTTGATTTCCAGCCCCGGGAAGCGTTTAATCCTCTTTTCGGTGCTTTGAAAAAGACTTCTGAAATGGTAGAGTTTCAGATCACACAGGAATATCTGGGCTTTTCAAACCATCTTGTTTTTCTGGCTCCTTTATTCAAAGAAACGCTGGAAAGCGACACCTATTCTGACGATCAGGGATCTACGATTGCGAAAATTACAGACGGGACATTAAGGCCTGCAAAAATCACAGCCATCTCAGCCGTTGCCAATATCGGGGAAGATACCAACTGGACGGGCCATCATTTTGCACAGGCTAACTGGTATGCATTCGGAAGGCTGGCATGGAACCATCAGCTGAGTTCTGAGCAGATTGCCGATGAATGGATTAAAATGACCTTTACCGATGACCAAAACTTTCTGGCTCCGGTAAAAGAAATGATGCTCTCATCCAGGGAAACTGCTGTAGATTATATGATGCCTTTAGGCCTTCACCATATCTTTGCGGGGGGCCATCATTACGGCCCTGAACCGTGGGGGGATTATAAAGGCGGAAGACCGGACTGGTCACCTGTCTATTATCATCAGGCTGATGCTCAGGGAGTGGGTTTCGACAGAACAAAAACAGGAAGTAATGCTGTTTCACAGTATTTTCAACCACTTAATGAAAGATACGGGAATATCTCAACCTGCCCGGAAAATCTTATTCTATGGTTTCATCATGTTCCGTGGGACTATACAATGAAAGACGGAAAAACATTATGGGACAAATTGTGCTATACCTATGATTCCGGGGTGAAAAAGGTAAGGGATTATCAGAAAATATGGGATAGAATGGAACCTTATATAGATGAACAGCGGTTTGCTGATGTTCAGTCAAAACTCAGAATTCAGTCCAGGGATGCAGTATGGTGGAAAGATGCCTGCCTGCTTTATTTCCAGACTTTTTCTAAAAGGCCGATTCCTTATGACATTGAACGTCCTGTTCATGAACTCGAAGATCTGAAAAAGATTAAACTTGATATGACTCATCACAATTAAAAATGAGGTAGCTCTTTTTCCCGATTAGAAATTAGAGCTACCTCAAAGAATAGATTGTAAGTAAAATTTAATCCAATATAATTTGGAATGATCTAAAGATCGTATGGAAATAATCCGGTTTATCGAAGAGAAATCATTTTATTAAAAACATTCCCGTTTTCTTCAACCCTGATTATATATTGGTCTGCTGTTTTAGGGTCAAGGTCAAAAGTAATATCGACTTTGCCGTCAGAATATTGTTTGCTGGAGGTGTAATAAGTTGTATTGGAAAGGTCGTACACTGAAATGCTTACTGGCCCTTTCACATCAGACATATAAAGTTTTGCCATATGCCCTGAAATTGTATATTTTGGTTTATTTACAGCGCTTATGGGTGTTTTTTCCACTTCCATTATATTCTCAGCACTTATTTTTATCTTGTATTTCTCTATTTTCATTTCTGATTCTGCTACCAGGTAATAGGTTCCCGGAACAAAACTCTGAAAATCATAAGTCTTAGTTATATGATCTTCATTCGCCAGATTTTCGGAATATAATTCATCATTTGCATTGTTGTATACAAAAACAGATACATTCCTGGCGTTTGAAAGCTCAAAATTTAAGGTTTTGGCCTGTACTTTTCCAAAAGAAAGGGAAAAGTCCCTGTCCTTACTCATTAAACTTGCTGAAAATAATAGAGATCCTGCAAGAAATACCGATTTTAAAAATGTGCTCATAGGTTAAGGCTTTTAGTGATCATTGATAATGCAAATCTAAAGCGGTAAAGCTGATCATGCTACAATGTAATTTTCACATATATGTCTTATATTAACCTTGTTTTAATTTTATTACTACATTTGTTGTTAATTTTGTGTATGAAATTATTATTTCAAATCTATGAAACATCTACATCCATCCTTTGAGGCCATACAGCCTACCATCGGAAGCAGTTTTACAAGCCTGAAATTTCTCACCAATGAGAATATAAAATCTCATGTCTGGCACTACCATCCTGAGATTGAACTGATTTTTGTCTGTAAAGGCTCGGGAAAAAGACAGATCGGAAGCAGTATTTCCTATTTTTCGGATGGTGACCTTGTACTGATAGGAAGCAATCTTCCCCATTGTGGACTTACCAATGAAAATACGCATAATGATTATGAAATGGTCATACAGTTTAAACAGGATTTTTTAGGAGAGAATATCTGGAATATACCTGAAATGCATAGAATAACAGCGTTGATTGAGAAATCCAAGGCAGGAATAGTATTTGGTGAGCTGGTGAAAAAGGCCATAGGTAAGGATATTGTTGAGATGCATGAAGCTTCCCCGTTGGATAAATTGTGCAGATTTCTGAAGATATTGGAAGAATTGGCTGTTACTCAGGATTACCGGATTTTAAATGCTGGAAAATACTACCTTCAGACACAGATTGAAGACAATGAAAGAATCAATATTATATTTAATTATGTAAAAGACCATTTCAGAGAAGCAATTACGCTGGAAGAAGTTGCCGATCTTGCCCATATGAAAGTGCCGTCTTTTTGCCGGTATTTTAAAAAAATTACCAACAAGACCTTTACCCGGTTTGTTAATGAATACAGGATTACCCATGCTTTGAAACTGCTTGCAGAACAGCCTTTAAGCATAACAGAAGTATGCTTTGAATCCGGGTTTAACAATTTCAGCTACTTTAATAAAACCTTTAAAGAATACATCCAGAAAAGCCCCTCTCAGTACAGGAAAGAATTTAATTATTTCATGGAATAGTTTTTCTGGAAATTAATAAATTTTAACCGCAGATTATGATTTATTAAAATATAAGTGTAAATTTAACACTTATAATAATACCATAATCTATGAAGTTTTTTATTGACACCGCCAACCTGGCGATGATAGAGGAAGCCAATGGCCTCGGAGTTCTGGACGGAGTAACCACCAATCCTTCGCTGATGGCGAAAGAAGGTATTTCCGGAAAACAAAACATCCATAACCACTACCTTGAAATCTGCAAAATTGTTGATGGAGATGTAAGTGCTGAAGTATTAGGAGTTACTTTTGAAGAAATGGTTCAGGAAGGAGAGGAGCTTGCTGCATTAGATCCCCGGATTGTGGTAAAAGTTCCTATGACTAAAGATGGAGTGAAGGCCATCAGATATTTTTCTGAAAAAGGGATAAGAACAAACTGTACACTCGTTTTCTCGTCAGGTCAGGCTTTGCTGGCTGCCAAAGCGGGAGCAACCTATGTTTCTCCATTTCTGGGAAGGTTGGATGATGTTTCGACGGACGGTTTACATCTGATCTCGGAAATCAGAACTATTTATGATAACTATGCCTTCCAGACTCAGATTCTTGCCGCTTCAGTCCGTCACAGTATGCATATTATTAATTGTGCTAAGATTGGAGCTGATGTAGTGACCTGTCCACTGGATCCGATACTTTCTCTTCTCAAGCATCCTCTTACAGATTCAGGCCTGGACCAGTTTATCAAAGATTCACAAAAAATGAAATAAGATCCCGGTAAAGAAGTATAACCTCTGTTATAAGTTTAGTCGTTTTATACTTTTGAATTACCCACAAATCTTTTTTTATCAGAGACAATTCATATGCATGAGCAGTTAATCAACCCAACCATCCAAAAGTTTAAAGCGGAATTCAACGCAGAGCCGGAACACATTTTCCTTTCTCCCGGAAGAATTAACATTATCGGTGAGCATGTAGACTATAGTGACGGTTTTGTACTTCCTGCCGCTATAGATAAATACATCTGTTTTGCGGTCCGTAAACTTCCTCAGACTAACCTGTGTACCATTGTAGCCAAAGATCTGGAAGAAGAATACACATTTGATGTTACCGGTGAGGTAAAACCTGTTAAGCAGATGTGGATGAACTATATTCTGGGTGTTTTCAGCCAGTTACAGAAGCCGGAAAGTTTTTTTTGCGGAATGGAGATTGTTTTCAGCAGCACTATTCCGATGGGAGCAGGACTTTCTTCATCAGCAGCCCTTGAATGCGGTTTTGCCTATATCCTCAACGAACTTTTCGATCTTCGGATATCAAAAAAAGATATTGCCGTGATCGGGCAAAATGCAGAACATTCTTTTGCCGGAGTTCAGTGCGGAATTATGGATCAGTTTGCCTCTGTTTTCGGAAAAGAAAATAAAGTGATCATGCTGGACTGTAATTCTCTGGAACATCTGTATTTTGATGCAGACCTTCAAGGATACAGCCTGCTGCTTTTTGATAGCTGTGTAAAGCATAGCCATCTGACATCCGGCTATAATGAACGGCGTAAAGATGTAGAACAGGGCAAAAAAGCTTTATGGAAAAACTTCCCGGAAATAGAAAAATTCAGGGATTTTACAGTGTCTATGCTTGATGCCACAAAAGAAGAAATGGGAAGTATTTCGTACAAAAGATGTCTCTATCTCCTGAAAGAAATTCAGCGAGTAGAACTGGCAGCTAAAGCACTTTCAGAAGGAAACATTCAATATCTTGGGGCCCTTCTGACAGAAACCCATGCCGGACTTTCTACTGAGTTTGAGGTCAGCTGCAATGAACTTGATTTTTTAGTGGAAAAAACAGTACAGCAGAAGGGGGTGCTGGGAGCAAGAATCATGGGCGGAGGCTTTGGAGGCTGCAGCATCAACCTTATTCAGGAAGATAGGGCTGAAGAAGTGATCCGGACCATAAGTGAAAAATATCTGAAAGAATTCAATATTCAGATGAAAGTTTATCATGTTAAAATTTCCGATGGGATAAAAGAATATACCAATGAATACATCGTTTGACCGTAAAAAGCATCCTCACAGAAGATATAACCCTCTTTTGAATGAATGGATTCTGGTTTCCCCACAGCGGGCCAACCGTCCATGGCAGGGACAGGAAGAAGAAATCACAGAAGAAAACCGGTCTGTATACCATTCGGCCTGCTATCTCTGTTCCGGAAACAGGCGAGCTAATGGATCTCAAAATCCTGTGTACAGGGGAGTTTATGTCTTTGACAATGATTTCGGAGCATTGCTTAATGAAGAAGTTGATTTTTCTGGTGAACATTCCGGATTTTTTACCCTTCTCCCTGAACGTGGAATCAACAGGGTGGTTTGCTTTTCAGAAGACCACAGTCTTACCTTACCGGAAATGTCCTTGGAACAGATCAAAGAAGTGGTAGAAGTCTGGCAGGATCAGTTTAATGAATTGGCTGCTTTGGATCATATCAATTATGTGCAGATTTTTGAAAATAAAGGAAGCATTATGGGCTGCAGCAATCCTCATCCGCATGGCCAGATATGGGCGCAGTCATCAATTCCGGCGATGGTTCAGAAAACCCAGGAAAATTTGAAATCCTATTTTGAAAAAAATGGAAGAACATTACTGGAGGATTATCTTAATCAGGAGATCATAGCTGGTGAACGCATGATCACAGAAAATGATCATTTTGCAGCATTGGTACCGTTTTGGGCGTCATGGCCTTACGAAACGATGATTGTCAGTAAACAGAAAAGAGAAAATATTGCTGCATTTTCTGAAAAGGAAAAAGAATCTCTTGCAGCCATTATCAAGGATCTGACCACGATATACGACAATCTTTTTGAAACGTCATTTCCTTATTCTGCAGGTATTCACCAATCTCCTACAGATGGTGAAGAGCATCCTGAATGGCATTTTCATATGCATTTTTATCCACCGCTGCTCCGGAGTGCAGAAATTAAAAAATTTATGGTAGGATATGAAATGCTGGCAGAGCCTCAGCGGGATATTACCCCTGAGCAGAGTGCAGAAATATTAAGAAGTCTGCCAACTATTCATTATAAGAAAAAATAATAAAATCAATACCTTTGGAAAGAATAAGCAAATTGTGATGCTGATATATGCAGAATATTGCTTTTCCCAATAAAATTATGGAGCAGATTAAATTAATTGTGACGGACATGGATGGGACATTTCTCAATTCCAGCCATGAAATGAGCCCTGAGTTTTCAGATGTTTATAAAGAACTGAAAAAAAGAAACATTGTATTCGTACCCGCAAGCGGAAGACAGATGCCGGGTATTACCCATTATTTCGGAGATATAGAAAGTGAGATCGGTTTTATTGCTGAAAACGGTGGCTATGTGGTTTATAAAGACCAGGAACTTTTTGCCGATACTTTGGAATATAAATATATTGTGGAGATTATAAAGGCTGTTCGTGAAATACCGGGCGCCAAAGCAGTATTGTCAGCTAAAAAAATGGCTTATTATGAAACTGATGATCAGCAGTTTGTAGATTTTTTTTCGAAGTATTATACCGAAAATATGAAAAAAGACGACCTTACGGAAAAAATTGATGATACAGCCTTTAAAATTGCTGTTTATCACCCGGATGGTGCTGAAAAATACCTTTACCCTGTCCTTAAAAGATTTGAAGACTTTGGTCTGGAAGTAGTCATTTCCGGAGAATATTGGCTCGATGTCATGAATAAAGATATCAATAAAGGGAATGCCCTGAAAATACTCCAAAAGTCTCTTGGGATTTCTGCTGAACATACCATGGCTTTCGGAGATTATATGAACGATATAGAAATGCTGAAGAATGCCAAATACTCGTACGCTATGAAAAATGCCCATCCGAATGTGAAGCAGGTAGCCAGCTTTGAAGCCTGCACTAATGACAGCTTTGGAGTATTGAAAACCATTAAGGATTACCTGCACTTTAATTTGATTTGTCAGGCAGGATTGTAATGTTTACTAGAAATCTGAATTATCAACTAAAACCAGAAAATGAGCAAATCAAACGACAGAAAACCAGCCAAAATATGCTATGAGCATATTGGTGGAAAACTAGGACAGCTTCTTTTAGAGCAATTCGTTGATAAAGGCTGGATTGCAAAAGATAGCCCTGCAGACCGAAATTATTATATTACCGAACAAGGGCAGATAGAATTTACAAAGCTGGGACTTAACCTTTCGCTCATAAAGCCTGAATAATAATCACCAGCTGCATTTCTATTCTAGTACTTCAATAGTTTTATTCCAAAAGCTGCTAGTTTGCTATATGTTCAGATGACGGATTGTTAGTAGTAATCACAAACATGATTAAAGGCTCATCACCAGTGTTTTCTATAGAATGGTAGCCAATGGAACTAATGGCTGTGATGTCTCCTTTTTGAAGTTTCTTTTTACGTATTGGTCCTTCTATTCCGGTTCTTTCACGATACTCTCCGGCTCCATGCACTACGACATACAGTTCTTTCTCATTTTTTTCATTGTGGGTGTGAAACCCGGATTCATCGCCTGTATTCAATAAAACCATATAAGCAGCCAGACGATTATTCGCCAGTTCCTTCTCATCGAACATTTGTATCATGTATACAGTTCCTTTTCCACCATACATTCTTTCGCGTTTATCTATGCGGGTAAAGGAGCGTTCGCTCTTTTCAAATGCCATGACATATAGGTGGATATATTTTGAAACCTCCTGTAAAACGTGATCAAATTCTGCTCCTTCAGATAATAAAACCGTATCAGCCATATTCGTTAAATATTAATTTTATAACAACGGAGATCAATGTACCAAAAATTATAAAAAGGCGCAAGCAAAATAGATTTCATTAAAGAACCTTTCTATTCAGAATAATAAAAAAGTTTAATGTATCAGATCATCATTTAACAAATCAGTAGCAATCGATATTCACCATCGCTTTCAACAGGAGCCCGGTGTATACAGGGTAAAACTTGCTGGGTCGGATGATCTACCGCCAGACGCCAGAGGTGTCCTGACTCTAAATTGATTGGTTCTGCATTGGGCTTAGCTTGATAATGCAGATCGAAAAAATAGTCTTTCAGGAAAGTTTCAAATTCCGTATCCGGACCGTCATGCAATTCTTTAAGCTTTTCCCGGATTTCCGGAATCAGAATTTTTTGTTCAGCCTGATGATTGGGTAAGATATCACTTGCAGCACCATGATAGGTACACAAAAAAGTATCTGTTCCAATGGGGGAGCGGTCGACATGAAAAGAATATACATCTGTAGAAATGAAATCAAGCTCATCATCCCGTTCGTAATTTTTAAGTAAATTAAGAGAAGGTAATGCTCCGAAATCAGTTAATAACTGTAGATCATTTAAGATGATTTCCCTGGCCAGATTCCCTTTTTCCGATAGTTGGAGCGCTAAAAGATCTTCAGCAGAAACTTCTGTAATGTTGTCTTTTAGCTGAAGCTGAGACACAATTTCTTTAAAATCACCTTCTAATTTTCTATTCCAGCAAATAGCATTCATAACTCCCTGAAAATGGGTGTCGACAAGTTCAGAAAAAGTAGAGACCACTCCAATTTGTTGGTGGTCAGAAAATATATTGTTCATGTTTTGGAAGAAACAATTGATGCCGCTTGATTCTATGCAAAAATAAGATTTTTAAATTCGTTAATAAGGGCGTTTTTTGATATGCTTCTAATATTTTATATTTTGACAGGTCAATCAGGAGTTCTTTTTAACAACATTAATCATATGATCGATATCAAATGGCTTTTCAATATAATCGTCAGCTTTGCATTCCTTTGCTTTTTCAGCAAGGTCATAGGATGTAGAAGTAAGTACAGCAGAAACGTCTTCCGTTTCAGGGTCTGTCTTTAATTCTTCAATCACTTTTGATCCCTTTTTATTTCCCCTGATGTGATCATCTACAATAACAACATCCGGTTCAATCTCGTCGATTTTTTCAATAGGTTCGGTTGTTAATGATGCAGTAACATCAAATCCTTCGTCCTCTAATACCTGATCCATTATTTCCAGAATATCTTCATTATCCTGAATAAGGACAACTTTTTTCTTCATTTGCTTTTTTTTAGTAATATAAATATAAGAAAAGTTTAACATTTGAACTACTTAAAAATTTTGAAAACAAACCTTATACTATTCCTGCACAAAATCTTTCAAGAATATATGGTAGCTTACTTGAAAATGGAAATAACCAGAAAGCAAATCATCTGATTCATGAATATTTAAAAAATCAAAACAGTGATGATATAAGCGAAAGGGACTTTAACAGATTGGGTTTATCAGTTTCTCAGAAATCAAAAATGTGAAAATTCCTTACTGCGGAATGAGTGATGACAATTTGTTCCGCAATAAGTTCTTTTACAATACCTGCAGTTAGTGATCAATGAAGAGGCTGTCTTGATGACAGCCTCCACTCAACAAACAAATAATTAAAGTATAATATTTTTACTACTTATGTTTTCCGTATCTATTTCCTGTTTTTGCATTTTTGTAAGTACCTCCTTTATGAGAACTTCCTTTTCCGCTTTTATAGGTACCGCTATGACTGGAAGAATGCCTTTTTCCTGAATACCTTTTCTGGGCATCTAAATTTTGAAAGGAAATTACAAATAGTATTACTGCAATGAATGAAATCAGTTTTTTCATAGTATTAAAGTTTATATTGAAGCTATTTTATTTCTCACCGGGTTTGTGAATATGAGGTTTAAGATCCGGGTGTTTAGGTTTCGTTTCAGGGGTAACCCGTCGTCTCCTGTCCGGTGTTCCGTCAGATTTATCAGGTTTAGGGCCTGGTTTAATAGATTTTACTTTAGTCATTTTATTATTTTTTGGTTAACTTAAGTAAAGGTAAATTACTTCAAACAAGGCACCTTACGGGTTTCCACATCTTATTATATTTTTAAATTTAAAACCGCCTCATACCTAAAATGAGGCGGTTTAATTATTTTAATTTAATTCAGAATAAGACTCTGATAATGAGCTAGGTAAGCTTAAAACTGAGGAAGGGGATTGAAATTTAAAAAAAACGAATACAATTCCACTATTAACTTCCAACCCATCCGCCCCTGCATTTAATGCGCTTTACACATAGCGTCCCACGTTGTCCAAAAATGAGCATTAATAGCACCTGGAAACGGATTCGTACTGTCGGCAACGATCCCTACCATAGAGGCACAGTTGGAATTACAGCCAATTTCGTTATGGCTTCCCTGCTGAGGTGGAATCTGGCGCCAAGTACCGGTTGAACCGCTTAGAAGCTCCACTTTAATGTCAAAAATTCCTGAAAGGTTAGGAGTTTGGATCTGTTTCGTAGGATTCTCGCTCGAAATCGATTCGCTCCAGTTGCCTTGTGAAAATGTCACACGCCATGTTGAGATCATTTTGGCGGTATTATTCTGAGGTGAAAGATACACCCAGAATTGAGCTCCGTTCCCTAATTGAAGCTGACCGGATGAATTTACGTTTACATTTGCTGTTTCCATGATGAATAATTTTGGTTGATTAGTTTCTGATAATGGATTTCTGAGTAAATCCGTATTTCAAAGTAACAAAGAAGACCGGATCTGTATTAGAGTACAAATAACCAATTATAAGTTTGGGTAGAAATACTTATTCTTGTCGAAATCATTACCAGTACTTGGATTTTTGATATTTGCTGGCAAAGCATGAAATACTTTATCTTTGTTTTTCAGGGCCGATGATAAAATATTGGCCAAAAATACCTTTATGAACAAAAACAGCTTTTTATTTTCTGCAAAAGGAATATGTATTGCAGCTTTTCTTACTTTAAACACAGTAATTTACGCTCAGAAAACAGCAGATATTACAACCATTTCGGAAAAATCATTAAGCAGTATTCTGGAAAAAAACAGAACCTATTATACACAGGGTAAAGTAGCAGATTATATTCCCGAGCTGGGAAAGATGGATGCCAAAGCCATTGCCTTTTCGGTAGTAGAAAGAAATGGGAAAATATTTAATGTCGGGGATGTTCATAAGAAATTTACCATGCAGAGTATCTCCAAAATCATTGCATTGATGATCGCTGTGAGTGAAAAAGGCGAAGCCAATATCTTTGATAAAATGGGCTATTTCGGAACTGATAAGCCGTTCAATTATTTTTCAAATCTTGAAACCACGGGTAAGCCGTTGAACCCGATGATGAATGCCGGAGCCATTCTTACCACTTCCTTAATTTCAGGAGAAGGCGAAAAACCATTTCTGAAAATTTTGGATATGGTGCGATACATCACCAAAAATCAGACAATTGATTATAATACATCCGTTTACCAATCTGAAAAATCTACCGGACACCGTAACCGGGGTATGTTTTACCTGATGAAAAACAACGGACTGATTTCCGGAAATGAAGACCAGCTGGATAATTATTTCAAACAATGCTCTATTGAGCTGACGGCGGAAGATTTGGCTAAAATAGGCTATTTCTTTGCCAATCAATGCGTTCGGTTCGATGGAGATTCAGCATACAAAAATGCAGAAATGGCAAAGCTGGTAGAATCCCAGATGCTGACTGCCGGTATGTACGAGTTCAGTGGAGAGTATTCACGAACAGTAGGATTGCCGAGCAAGTCCGGAGTTGGAGGCGGAATTACCGTAAGTGTTCCCGGAAAAATGGGGATCGGTGTTTTCAGCCCTGCGTTAGATCAGCATGGAAATTCTGCAGCGGGCTATCATATGATTTTAGATCTTGTGAAACAGTACGACCTGAGTTTATTTTAAAGAAGTGCGCCTTCGTTGTTAAATTCAGGGACTCAGCCAAACCTTTTTAAAAGACAAAGCAACCCTGATGTTCGATGTCAGTAACCTCTTTGGATTACGAAAGTCAAACAGCAGAACCGTAGGAACAGATTATGAAATCAGCCAGACCAATATTCCTAATGCCGTGCGCTATCGCTTAACGCTGGTTTATAGATTCAACCAAAAAGATAATCAGACGGTACGGCAGGGCAAAAGCGGAAACAGAGATTAAATTTTAGATAATTTATTGATATTTTAAATAAAAAAACAACTTCTGCGTGATCTGTAAAATCTGTGAGCTTAAAATAGGTCTCACCAATTTTGCAGATCATACAGATTCTTTTACCGTTCTGGTGTAATTTTTTTGACTTAAATTTGATCATTCGTCTTCTATGACGGAAAAAATACTGACAGATGGCAGATGAAATACAGATTTTAAAAGATTTCGTGGAAGGTAAGCTTTCCGATCAGGATTTTGAGCAGCAGCTTTATACCAATCAGGATTTGGAAAAACAGCTTTCAGATCCGGCAATAGATTGGCAGGGAACTTATTTACAAAATACCACTGCTTACTTTTATCTGATTGAGCAGGATTATAAAAATGCTGAAGGAAGGCTCAACGCTCACGGAACGGTTCAACTGTTTTTAAACAAAATTGGAGTAGAGATCACTGCTTCAACACAAAAGTCTGATGAGTATGAATTCATTGTAAGTACCAGCCCCAAATATATAGACGCTGATACCGGATTTATCGAGCAGTATATTCTGCCAAAAAATAAAACACTTTCAAAATCTGAACAGAAACAATACATAAAACAGCGCTATACGGAACTTTTTAAATACCAGACTAAACCACCCAAGTGGTTACAGAATCCGGAATGGCCTGTTAAAAACAATCAGCCACTGTTCTTTTTAGGACAGATTGAAATAAAAAAAAGTGATTTTTTCCATGATGAGGGAAGTATGTACCTCTTTATGGATCCTGAAACTGAAATTATTGATATCGTAAAGCAATTTTACTGATCATTGTCAAAACAACTTAAAATGAACATAATCCTGTTTTAGTCATTAAAATCCCTCTCAAGAAATGGGATAATTTTCCCAATCGAACAATAAAAGAGGTTTTATAATCTTCTTATTCTCATAACGTTGCTTCCCGGTAACGTTATTTTTTTGCGAAAATCTTATAAAATTTTATCATCGTTTTTTCAAACTCCTGAATTTTATGATTTTTTTTAACAGATCATCAAGCTCAGTTTTTCCAGAATTTATACGCTTTTGTAGGCGTGTTATATTTTTGTAATATTGAAAAAATAATTCTCTTATTTTTGATTTATTTTATTTTTTATTTCTATATTTGACTTATATTATTAGTTATAAATCTTTATAATTGAATAATATAGACTGTACCGTTGTATTTCTGACAATAAAAACATAAACTACTTTTTTTAATGATATTTAAATTCATAATAATTTATTATTAATAATTTGTTATTAAATTTTATTTATGATTAAAAATGTAGTATAAATTTATTACTTTTATTCCGTCGTAATAATAATGCTCTTATCCCGAAAGGGTGAGCTTTAATTATGAAGTTTCCCAATTATCACCTCAATACCATAAATGCAATGAAAAACTTAACCATTCTTGGATTAACGCCTTTTGAAAAGCCGGATGTCAGTCTTATGCCTAAATTGCACCAGGCGGGTGCATTTCCCATCTTAAGCTTAGGACACAATGCGGCGGCCGCTCTGGAAGCACTGAACCAACTTGATCAGACCGATGTACCTTCTTATGGTATTTATCTACCGAATGACAAATTTATATCCCTGCAGATCCCGAAAAAAGTACGATTTGCGATCCTTCCGTCCGGAGTTTCAATGAATATTGTACCGGATCTTCCCGTTATCTATCAGGTAACCAGTTTGGATGAAGCCAGACTGGCCGAACAGTCGGGTGCAGAAGGAATTATTATAAAAGGAAATGAGGCAGGAGGTCTGGTAGGCTATGAGTCTACTTTTGTACTGTTTCAGCGTGTCATTAAAGAAATTCAGACCATACCTGTATGGGTACAGGGCGGAATAGGACTGCACACAGCTGCCGCAGTAAAATCATTGGGAGCAGCCGGAATTGTACTCGACAGTCAATTGGCACTGTTCCCGGAGAGTTCCGTTCCTCAGGAAATCAAAGATCTGTCCTCAAAACTCAATGGTACAGAAACTAAAATTATAGCCAACCATAGGGTGTTGGTGAGACCAAACTCACCTGCATTACCTGAAAATGTCACGGCCGAAGAGCTGAGACAATATTTTACTGATCTTGACCCAAGTAAGAGCTATATTCCTATGGGACAGGATATTTCATTGGCTGTCGATCTGTATGAAGATTTCAAAAGCCTGAAAAAAATGGTTTTTGGGTTCAAAGAAGCCATGTATGGTCACCTGAAGCAGGCCAAAGCACTTGAGGTGATCAGTGAAAATAATATAATGGCCCAAAAGCTGGGATTACGTTATCCTATCGCACAGGGGCCAATGACCCGTGTCAGCGATGTTCCGTTGTTCGCCAATGCTGTAGCAGACGCAGGAGCTTTGCCTTTTGTTGCTTTGTCTTTACTGAAAGGTGAGCAGGCGAAAGCTTTAGTGATGGAAACCAAAAAACTGGCTGGTGAAAAAACATGGGGTGTAGGTATTCTTGGATTTGCTCCTCAGGAATTAAGAGAAGAACAGACGGCTTATATATTGGAAGCCAAACCTCCGGTAGTTCTTATCGCAGGAGGAAGACCTGCACAGGCTAAAGTATTTGAGAAGGCGGGTATCACAACCTTTCTTCATGTTCCTTCTCCTGCATTACTGGATATTTTCCTGAAAGAAGGCGCTACTAATTTCATCTTTGAAGGCCGTGAGTGCGGCGGTCACGTAGGTCCGCTTTCAAGCATGGTGCTTTGGGAAAAACAGATTGAACGTATTTTAAAAGAGGAACATCCTGAAAATATCAGTGTATTTTTTGCAGGGGGAATTCACAATGCATTTTCAACGGCATTTGTTTCTATCATGGCGGCTCCTTTAGCAGCCAGAGGCGTAAAAGTTGGCGTATTGATCGGAACAGCCTATTTATATACGGAAGAAGCTGTACGTACCGGAGCTATTCAGGAAGAATTCCAGGTACAGGCGATGCAGGCAAAACACACGGTCTTACTGGAAACAGCGCCAGGACACGAGACACGTTGCTTAAATACAGCTTTTGCTAAACATTTCAGCACTGAGAAAATCAAACTTCTGGCCGCCGGAATGGATAAAAAAGAAGTTTGGGAGCAGCTTGAAAAACTCAATGTGGGGCGACTTAGGATTGCCGCAAAAGGAATCGATCGTCAGGGCGACAAATTAGTTAATGTTCCTAAAAACGAGCAGCTGGATCTTGGAATGTACATGATCGGTCAGGTGGCTACCATGCAAAACCGCGTGATTTCCCTTGCATCCCTACATCAGAATGTAAGTATTGATAACTATAAATATATTGAAGAGGCGGCTTTACCGGAACAGCCTGTATCCACAGAAAAACCTCTGGATGTAGCTATTGTCGGAATGGAATGTATTTTCCCGGGCGCTAAAAACCTTGAAGAATACTGGCGAAATATCATCCTAGGAAGAGACAGTGTCACAGAAGTCCCTGATGAGCGCTGGAACAAAGAACTCTACTACCATCCGGATTCAGACGGACCGGATGTATCTCACTCGAAATGGGGCGGATTTATTCCAAAAATTGATTTCGATCCTCTAGCATTTGGAATTCCTCCTCAATCTCTTGCTGCCATTGAACCCACGCAGCTGTTGACCTTGCTGGTTGCCAAGCGTGCGATGGAAGATGCAGGCTATGGAGAAAAACACATCAACAGGGAAAATATTTCTGTTATTATAGGCGCTGAAGGCGGTAATGATCTGGCCAACAGCTATAGTTTCAGAGGATACTATAAGCAGGTTTTCGGAGAGCTTCATGAAGAAGTGAAACAGGCATTTCCACATACGACGGAAGATTCATTCCCGGGTATTTTGGCGAATGTGATCGCAGGTAGGATTACAAACCGTCTGGATCTTGGGGGAAGAAATTTCACCGTAGATGCGGCTTGTGCTTCTTCTTTAGCAGCTATTGATCTGGCCTGTCAGGAACTGATATTAGGAAAATCCGATATGGTTCTTGCCGGCGGAGCAGATTTACATAACGGAATCAATGATTACCTGATGTTTTCCAGTACGCATGCACTTTCCAGAAAAGGAAGATGTGCGACATTTGATGGAGATGCTGATGGAATTGCCCTTGGAGAAGGCGTTGCAATATTAGTCTTAAAAAGATATGAAGATGCCGTTAGAGATGGCGACCGTATTTATTCTGTGATCAAAGGAGTGGGTGGATCAAGTGACGGAAAGGCACTGGGTCTTACAGCACCTAGAAAAATAGGGCAGGTACGAGCTTTAGAACGTGCTTATTCCCAAGCAGGGATTAGTCCTGCAGCAGTTGGTTTAGTGGAAGCCCATGGAACCGGAACTGTAGTCGGAGATAAAACTGAACTGAGCGCACTGACTAATTTATTCAGCCGTTCAGGAGCAATACCGGGACAAACGCATTTAGGTTCTGTAAAAACGCAGATCGGGCATACCAAATGTGCGGCCGGATTAGCCGGACTGATCAAAGCTTCACTGGCGGTATATCACGGGGTAAAACCACCAACACTTCACTTACAGCAGCCTAATGCTTATTATAATGCTCAAACCAGTCCTTTTGCTTTCTATGCAGAAAGTGGATTGTGGGGTGAGAAAAACCGTTATGCCGGAATCAGTGCTTTTGGATTCGGGGGAACCAACTTCCATACGGTTATTGCCAACCATCCTAAGGAAGACGATTCTGCTGTATTGCAATCGTGGCCTTCAGAATTGTTTGTATTCCGTGGGGAGACCTATGACGAAGCTAAAATCAAATTGGCTCAGATCAAGTCTTTATTAGAGATCAATGGTGATATTCCATTAAAAGATATGGCTTACAGTTTAGCGGTTGGTTCAGAAAAACCAATTCAGCTAAGCATTGTCGCTGATACTACTGAACATTTGATGATGAACATCGAGCTGGCATTATCCGGCATTGAAAGTAAAGATACTTTCACGGTGAATAAACGTGATGGTAAAGTAGCCTTCCTGTTCCCGGGACAGGGCAGTCAGAGAATCAATATGGCCCGCGATCTGTTTGTAGCTTTTCCAGCCATGCGTAACCTGATCGAAGGATATCCTGAACTGGAGAAAGTAGTTTTCCCTTCAACAACGTTTGATGAAGCTGCTTTAAAACAACAGAAAGAAACCATTAAAGATACCCGCCTCGCGCAACCTATCTTAGGAATGGTTGACCTGGCTTTAGCTAACTTCCTGAAATCACTGGACATCGTTCCGGATATGGTAGCAGGCCACAGCTATGGTGAATTACCAGCTTTATGTTTTGCCGGGGTTTTTGAAGAAGAAAAACTGGTTGATCTGAGTATTCAAAGAGCCCACGCCATTCTGGATTCAGTAGAAGGAGGTGATCCGGGAACTATGATTGCGGTAAGCGCAACAAGAGAACAGTTGCAGCCGGTATTAGACAAAACAGAAGGCTGTTATCCGGTTAATTATAACGCTCCGACCCAATGTGTGGTGGCAGGAAGTACGCCGGCTATCAATAAATTAATGGAAATCCTTAAACAGGAACGTATCTCTGCTAAGAAACTGGAAGTTGCGTGTGCATTCCACAGCCCGTTATTGGCCAAATCCAAAGGCTTATATAATGAGGTTTTAAAAGATATTCCTTTCCATGAAATGCAGATTCCGGTTTGGTCGAATACAACAGCTGAAACCTATCCTGCAGCGCCTTCAGCAATCAAGGAAAGACTGACGGATCATTTGGTACAGCCCGTGAGATTTGTAGAAGAACTTCAGGCGATGTATGCAGACGGAGCCAGAATATTCATTGAAGTAGGGCCTGGAAAAGTCCTTTCCGGACTGACTAAATCCTGTTTGGAAAAAGATCAGCTGACCCTGTATGTAGAAGACAGCAACCGAAATAAACTAAGCCATCTTCTTTCCATGCTGGCACAATATCTGGGAACAGGCAGAAGCTTCAGCATTGAAAAACTTTTCGAAGGCCGTAATGCAAGACTGATTCAGATAGACCAGCCTGAACTGTATAAGAAAAATCCAGCCATCTGGCGTGTGAACGGACAAATGGCGCATCCAACCACAGGTAATCTGCCGGCTAACGGTGCATTACCGATATTAAATCCTATTCCCATGAACAATTTTACGAATAACCAACCAGCTCCTGCAGCTGAATCTCAGCCTGCTGCTGAACGTATGCTTCAGGAATATTTAAACACCATGAAACAGCTGATCCAGGCACAGCGTGATGTGATGCTTTCCTTCCTGGGCCAGAATCCACAAGTCAGCCCTGCACCTGTTTATGCTGCGCCGGTACAATCACCAGTGAACGATCGTTTGGTGACGATTCCTGCACAGCCGGTCCATGTAGAGAAGCCTGCTGCCGTTGCAATAAAACAGGCTCCGGTAAAAGATATTAAAACCCTGTTGCTACAGGTAGTCAGCGACAAAACCGGATACCCTCACGAAATGCTGGGTATGGAAATGGACCTGGAAGCTGATTTAAGTATTGACTCTATCAAAAGGGTAGAAATCATCGGAACGCTTCGCAGTGAGTTGGGAGCGCTTACATCAGGTAATAGCGATGAAGATACGGTCATGGAAAAATTAGCATCGATCAAAACATTAAGCGGTCTGGTTTCCTGGTTGACAGAATTTACAGGAACTCCAACAGCAGCTCCTGTAAAAAACGGAACTCAAGTAACACCGACAATAGAAGTGGAAACTAAATCCGCTTTCTCTCTTGAAGAACTTCAAAATATAATTCTGGATATCGTCAGTGAAAAAACAGGGTATCCAAAAGAAATGCTTGGATTGGATCTTGATCTGGAAGCAGACCTGAGCATTGATTCTATTAAAAGAATGGAAATTATCGGAGACCTTAAAACCAAAATAGGTTTTGGAGAAGATATGGATCAGGCGGATGACCTGATGGAAAAACTGGCGGCCATTAAAACATTAAAAGGACTGGCCTCATGGATCAGCGAAATGAGTGGAAACACTGATGCTGAACCTGTTCAGAATTTATTGTCTCGTCTTCGTTTTGACCTGACGCCAACCGATGTTTCTACAGAGCAGAATACAGAAATCATAAAGGGAAAACGTTTTGCGATCACTCAGGACAACAGTCCGCAGACGATGGCGATCAAAAATACCCTTGAAAAATACGGTGCCATTGCAGAATTGGTGGATACGGAAAGAGATCTTAAAGATTTTGACGGACTGATCATTCTGGATCTCTTCTCCTCAACCGTAAAGCACAGCATCATTGATCACGTAGATCAGATCAAGAAGCTGGATCTTGATAAAGCCAAATGGGTATATCTGATTTCAGACATTCCGGCTCATATTCAGGAACTGACTGACACCCGTCTTTTACGTCATTACAAAGGCTATCCGGGACTTTTCAAAAGTTTAGCGAGAGAATTTGAACAAACCTCTTGCAGACTGATCAGTCTGAGCACGCCACAGGAAGTTGATCAGATTACAGAGATCGCTTTAAAAGAAATATTAACCACAGATAAACCTTCCGAAGTCGTTTACAAACACGACCAAAGGCATAAAATAGAGATCATCCCTTCTCCATTGTCAACAAGCCTTGAAGAAGCGCATATCCAGCTGGATCAGGAATCTGTAGTCTTAGTGCTTGGAGGCGGACAGGGAATCACTTCTGAGTTGGTGAAGCATATGTCTGGAGCGTATCCTTGTACCTATATTCTTGTGGGAAGATCAGCAGATCCTAGAGATGTCATAGCAGACCTTAAAGAAGTGGAAGCCATGAAAACCAAGGAAGAAATAAGAAGCTATCTTATTAAAACCGGAACATTCACTTCCCCTGCTGAAGTAGAAAAAGAGACCGTAAGGATTTTCAAAAACAATCAGATCCTCCGCACGATCCGAGATATGGAACAGCTGGGAAGTACCGTGGTGTATCAATCCTTAGATCTTTGTGACGAAGAAGGATTATCAGATTTGATCAAAAATATTTACGATAAATACGCCCGTTTAGACGGAGTTATTCATGGGGCAGGTCTTTTGGAAGACAAACTGTTCAGACAGAAGACATCCAGTTCATTTGAGCGTGTATTTGATACTAAAGTAAAACCGCTTCGTGTATTGGCAGAACAACTTCGAGCTGACTGTCAGTTTGTAGTGCTCTTCTCAAGTATCGCTTCAGTATACGGGAACAAAGGGCAGACAGATTACGCTGCGGCTAACTCTGTACTGGATGATTATGCGAAAGCGTTAAACAAAAAATTAAAAGGAAAAGTAATTTCCATCAACTGGGGCCCATGGAAAGGAGCCGGAATGGTTTCATCAACTCTGGAAACAGAATATGAACGCCGCGGTATTTCTTTAATTCCATTGGACCAGGGGAAAGAAATTTTTCTTAACGAGATCAAATACGGAACCGAAAGTCAGGTATTGATCATGTCCGGAAACAACTGGTAAACCTCTGTATACGATAACTATGAAAAAAACAGATGTTGCTGTTATTGGCTTATCCTGTGTCTTTCCCGGGGCACAGGATGCCCATACTTTTTGGCAGAATATTGTCAACAAGGTAGATTCTACCCAATCGGCTCCGGCTGATAGGATTGATCCTGTACACTTTAGTGATGCTACCAGTCCTGTCGATAGATTTTACTGTCAACGCGGTGGATTTATTTCAGATTATGAATTTGATCCGACGGCTTTTGGGATTCTCCCGTTAGCAGTAGAAGGTACAGAACCGGATCACTTATTAACCCTTGATCTGGTGCAGAAAGCCCTGGAAGATGCCGGTGTATTTCAAAAGGGAATATCTCTTGAGAAAACAGGTATCATTATCGGTAAAGGAAACTATACGGGTCCCGGAGCGACGCGTGCCATTGAAATCGTGCGCACCGGAGAACAGATTTCTTCGCTGTTGCAGGAATTACTGCCTCAGGTATCTTCAGCAGATATCGAAAAGGTGAAGCATGCTTTCCAGGAGCGAAAAGGCCGTTTCGCAGCAGATACAGCCATGGGATTAATTCCCAATCTGGTTGCCTCTTTAGTGGCGAACCGTTTCAATCTGGGAGGTGCTGCATTCACAGTAGATGCTGCCTGTGCCAGTGCCCTGATCGCCGTAGATCACGCCGTTCAGGAACTCAACCGCGGCCGTTGTGATATGGTCATCGCGGGAGGTGTGCATACCGGACAGAATGCTGCTTTCTGGAGCATTTTTGCCCAGTTGGGAGCTTTGTCTCATCAACAGCAGATCAAGCCGTTCAGTATGGATGCAGACGGGTTGTTAATTGGTGAAGGCTGTGGTTTCGTCGTTTTAAAACGAATGGAAGATGCAGTCCGCGATCAGGATAAAATCTACGCTGTGATCAAAGGCGTTGGAGTAAGCAGCGATGGGAATGGAACCAGCGTGATGAGCCCGTCCGTTAAAGGTCAGCTTAAAGCTTTACAACAGGCCTGGATCAATGCAGATCTGGACGAAAAGCAGATCGGTTATCTGGAAGCCCATGGGACAGGAACACCGCTTGGAGACAAAACAGAACTCCAGACTCTGGCTCAGTTTTTCACTAAAGAAGAAACAACTCAGGCTGCAGGAATCGGATCCGTTAAATCCAATATCGGGCATGCTATGCCGGCTGCCGGAATCGCAGGTTTAATCAAGACTTGTCTGGCGCTTCATCATGATACGTTACCGCCTACATTATATTGTGAAAATCCAATTGCAGATATGGAGCAGACCCGTTTTGCTCCGGTACAGGAACCGAAAAGCTGGTCAAAAACAGGCTTGCCGAAAGTAGCGGCTGTCAATGCCTTCGGATTTGGAGGGATCAATGCACACGTTGTTTTGGAAGGCTATGATATGCCGAAAAAAGACCGTGTTTTAGTATTGGCAAGACCTACCCATGGAGAATTGCTTTCAGCTTTAAAAAATAAAGAAAACAGAGTAGGAGAAGGGGATTACCGGATTGCTTTATTCGACCCGACCCCTGAAAGAATAGAAAAAGCGACTAAAATTGTTGCTAAAGATAATCCATGGCGCAATAAACAGGATATCTGGTACACCAACACGCCTTTACTGAAAGATGGAGGTAAAATCGCCTTCGTATTTCCGGGTCTGGATGGCCTTGCGAAAGGAGAGGTGGACAGTGTGAGCCGTTATTTTGGATTAACTGAGCCTATCGAAACAGAAGGGGAGGGTTTGTTAAGCGATGCATTGGGAATTTTCAACAAATGCAGCATCCTTGATAACGCTCTGAAAAAACTGGGAATTATTCCGGATATGAATGCGGGACACAGCTTGGGAGAATGGTTGGCAGGATATTCCTCAGAACTGGCAGAAGTGAATTCTGTTAAAGCTTTGATCGATGTTCTAAATCCGGAAACCTTTGAATTAAAAGATTCAAGATTCATTGCCATCGGAGCGGGGATTGATGCCGTCAAGCCTTTTATCGACACCATTCCAAACCTCTATATTTCCAATGATAACTGTCCTAATCAGGTGATCCTTTGCGGAAGTAATGCAGCCTTGGATGAGCTGGTTCCATTGTTAAAATCAAAACAGATCTTTCATCAGATCCTGCCGTTCCAATCTGGTTTTCACTCACCGTTTATCGCCGATAAACTGGATGTGATCTTGGCGGGAATGGAAAAAGCACAGTTTCAACAGACTAAAATTCCATTGTGGTCTGCAACGACTTTAGAACCTTATCCTGCTGATCAGGATGCGATCAGAAAACTAAGTGCAGAGCATTTGGTTCAGCCGGTCCGTTTCCGTGAACTGACGGATAAGCTATATGAAGAAGGCGCAAAATTCTTTATTCAGATAGGAACCGGAGGATTGATCGGATTTATTGATGATACGTTAAAAGGAAAAGCATTCAGTACGATCGCTTCCAGCGTAGCCACAAGATCTGCACTGGCTCAGATCCAGCGTGTTGTAGCCGCATTATTTGTGGAAGGTAAAACAGTAGCATTAGACTTTTTAGAAGTACAGAATCAATCCAAAAAACCATCAGGAAAGGGAATCAAACTACAGTTAGGCTCACCGATTATCCGTGATTTTAAAGAAATTCAAAATCTGGCCCAGTCTTTTGAGGTGCCAAAACAAAATACGGTTTCAGCGGCGGTGGCTAAAACCGGTCATCCTCTTGTTCAGGCTTTTCAGGAAAATATCAGCGATATGATCCGGATGCAGGAAGAAGTATTGACCCTGTTTCAAAACCGTCCGGAAATTACAGTCCCAAGACCTGTGGTTCCTAGAGCGCCTGTCAGTAAGAATTTCTCAAAACTTCTGCATGTTACTTTAGATACGCATCCTTACCTCATCGATCACAGTTTATTGAGACAGCCGAAAGGATGGGCGAATGTTTCTGATATGGAACCGGTGATCCCGATGACCATGATTTTTGAGCAGTTAGCCGAAATTGCACAGGCCGAAATACCCGGAACCCGTGTTCATAAAATCATGAATGTGAGTGTGTTTCAATGGATGAATGTCGCCAAACCTTTTGAAAAAACAGTCAAAGGAGAATGGCGTTCAAATAGCCATGCTTACCTTGATATAGAGAACTTTGCGAATGCAGAAGTCCTACTGGCTTCATCTGAGCCTGCTGTTCCTGCCTTTAACCTGGCAATCGGGGATCTTCTGCCTATTGAAAGAACACCTGAAGAGATCTATGATAAACATATGTTCCATGGAGAACTCTACCAGGGAATTACAGAGATTTCAGCAGTAGGAACGAAAGGAATTGTAGGAAAAATCAAAGGAAACGGTGGAAAAGGTTCTTTGCTTGATAATGCCGGACAGCTATTCGGATTGTGGCTGCAGCTTACCCTGACCAAAGACCGTATTGCTTTCCCTGTGAAAATCAGAGATATTGAATTCTTCGGAGATATGGAGGATCAGGACGGCCTTTTTGAATGCACCTGCATCCTTACAGAACTCAATGAAGAATTTGCTATTGCTGATATCATCCTGAAAAGGGACGGAAAGGTATGGTGCGCCATTACAGGCTGGCAAAACCGCCGTCTGGAAATTGATGAACCCCTTTGGAACGTTTCCATGTCGCCTTTACACAACCGTCTTTCAGAGGAAATAGCTCCGGGGATATTTTTCTTTCATCAGGCGTATACCAGGGTTGCTTCGTGGGATTTTATCCTCAAAAGATATTTCAACCAGACCGAAAAACAATATCATCAGCAATTGCTTCCCAACAAGCGGAAAGAATGGATGGTGAGCCGTGTAGCCGTGAAAGATGCCGTTCGTAACCTTCTCCGTGAAAAGAAAAATCATCCTTGTTTTCCCATCACTTTTGAAATAGGAAAGGATGAAGCCGGAAAACCTTATCTGATCGGTGATGTGACTGAAGATATCCATATTTCTTTAGCCCATAAAGAAAAAGATGCGGTCGGTATAGCCCGTCAGGGCGGCCCGGTGGGAATCGATATGGAGATCATGGAAGATCGCAGTACCGGATTTTATGATCTGGTATTTACCGGTCACGAATTAACCTTATTAAAAGACAGAGATCAGGCAGAATGGACCACCAGATTCTGGGTAGCTAAAGAAGCCTACGGAAAGTTTCTCGGGACCGGACTGAAAGGAAATCCAAAAGCCTTTGAAATCACTCGCATCGAAGGAGATTACTTATGGATCAATCAAACTGAAATAAAAACTATTAAACATAAAAAATATATTATCGGATGGACACTATAAACAACACATTAAAATTGAATCACGAAGAATTGTTCACTCTTTTAAAAGGTTTTATTACGGAAGTGATAGGCGCTGAATTTGTAGAGGAAATGGATATCACTCCGGACAGTTCATTCACGAAAGACCTGGAAATGGACAGCATAGAAATCGTTTCTTTTTCAGAGAAGATCAAAGCGCATTTTGGGGATCAGATTGACTTCACGGGATGGTTGTCTTCTATGGATTTAGACGAACTGATCAACCTTGACCTCCGTATGATCATCAATTATATCTACGAATGCCAATAATCAATGTAAACCATAAACAGGTTCATATTCAGGAACTCAACAAAGGGGCTGAACAGACGGTGGTGCTTATCCACGGGATGTTCAGCAACCTCTCCATTTATTATTTTAATATTGCCCCGATTCTGGCGAAGCATTTCCACGTAGTGATGTACGATCTGAAAAGCCATGGCATGAGTGAGCGTTTAACAGACGGCTACGATCTGGAAAGTATGTCATCCGATGTATTGGCTTTGATGGATGTTTTAAACCTTAAAAAAGTACATCTGGCCGGATACAGTTTCGGAGGATTGATTGCTCTGAAAACCGCATTGAAAGTGCAGGAACGTGTCTGTCAGCTGGTCGTTATAGAAGCCCCGGATCCTCAGGACGAAAAGGCCCGTAACATCATCGATGAATACAGCAAAGAATTCCTCGAACATTACGTGGCCAATTTTACAGATACTACCAAAGTTCAGATGGGTAAAAGGCAAATGGAGAAAAATCACCGGATGTATGAATTCCTGTTTGAAAAGACCAGCATCAAAGCAGATATGATCAGGGAAAAACATTTTCTGGGGGAAGCGAATTTCTCAGAACTGGATACGCCCACACTTTTGCTTTACGGATCTGAATCGAACTGTAAACCTACAGGAGAATGGCTGAAAACGCAGATCATTTCATCTGAACTGGAACTGATTCCGGGAGATCACAATGTCCCGATACAGGAACCTGTTCAGATCGCAGAATCGATGGTTCATTTTTTATCTCAATCATTATCTAACGCATTAACACAAAATCATGGCTAAATTTGTATTTGTTGTTCCACCATTGACAGGCCATGTCAATCCAACCTTAAGCATCGGCGCAGAATTACTGCAAAGAGGACATGAAGTGGCCTGGATCAGTCTTGACAAAAATTTAAGTGCAAAACTTCCTGTCGGGGGAGAACTTTTGCTCATTCAATATGACCAGACCGACGAGGAGAAAAGAGAAAGTGAAAGCTATCTCGATATTATTTCTAAAAAAGTAGTCTACGGTATCGACAGTATCAAATTTCTTTACGATGACGTATTGATTCCTTTAAACAGACATTGCTACAATGGAATTGTTACCCTTCTGAAACAGTATCAACCCGATTTGGTGATTGGAGATCATCAGCTATTTGCTGCCGCTATTGCTGCCAAAAAGCTGAATCTTCCCTACAGCACATCCGTTACGGCTCCGGCTGCCATTAAAATGATGGACGAGCTGCCAAAAGTACACGAATGGGAAGTCAATAAAATCATTGAACTGCAGAAAGAACTGGGAGTAACGGAAAACCGTTCGTTGGCTTCTTCTGGTCTGTTGACGCTTGTTTTAACTTCAAAATATTTCTTTGGTGAAATGGATCTGCCGGAAAATTATCAGTTCACGGGACCTGTTCTTATGGAACGCCGCATCTCCTGTGAATTTGATTGGGACAGATTGAAAAGCAGCACCCAAAAAAAGATCCTGGTAAGCATCGGAACTACTTTCGATCATGATCATAAAAAAGCATTCTTCCAAAAAGTGGTAGATGCCTTTAAAGATGAAGACCTGACCGTTATATTGGTGTCTGATCCGCAGCTTTTTGACAGTTGGCCGGAGAACTTTATGGTCTACAATCAGGTTCCTCAATTGGATCTCTTGCCTTATCTGGATGGAGTCGTTTGCCACGGCGGTCACAATACCGTTTCTGAAGCCCTTTCCAATGGTCTTCCGTTGGTTGTGATCCCGATTGCGTATGATCAGTCTCATGTAGCAGGACGCGTTGTGCGTACCGGAGCAGGAGAGCGTCTTAATTTTAACAGATTTAAATCCCATCACTTGAACGAAGCCGTGAAAAACATATTAAATAATTCAGAATATAAAGAAGCTGCCGAAGCAGTTCGTGAATCTTTCACCGAAGCCGGAGGTACAGCCACTGCAGCCAATTTGCTTGAAAAAGCATTAATCTCCACTGATGAAACCATAAAGCCAGGGTCTAAATTTTTATTTGTGATCCCTCCATTTTTTGGCCATATCAGCCCGACCCTAAGTGTAGGAGCCAGCCTGATTGCCCGTGGACACGAAGTAAAATGGTTTGGAATTACCCCATTAGATAACAAACATATTCCGGAAGGAGGAAGTTATTTTTATCCTGAAGAAGATTTGAGTCCGTTTCAGGAAGATATCAAACGTATTTTAAAGAGACAGGATGACGGGCCGGCGTGTTCAGGACCTGAGGTGATGAAGCTCGCATTGGAGGAAACCTATGTTCCGTTTGCCAAGATGATGATGCCTGGATTGGAGCGTCTTATGCAGCAGTGGAAACCGGATGTTCTGGTGAATGACTGCATCACTTTCGGAGGAGCTCTTTTTGCTCATAAACACCATATTCCGTGTGTAACAACTACGCCTGTTCCTCCCGATGTAATGGGCGATACCGCAAATAATGCACCCAAAATATTCGAATGGCAGCAAAACCTGATCAAAGATCTTCAAAAAGAAGTGGGGATCAATGATGAAGGGATTTTTATCCATTCCAATAAGCTGAATCTGGTATTCACATCACAGACTTTTGCAGATTTTGAAACCGTTCCGTCTCATATGAGATTTGTAGGTCCCGTAAAAGGACGTCCAAATCCTGCCCCATTTGATTGGGAAAAACTGGAAGCATCTACGACACCAAAAATATTTGTATCCTTAGGAACGCTTTTAGTAGACATTCGTAAAACATTCTTTGAAAAGGTGATTGCCGCTTTTGCAGATCAGCCTGTAACGGTGATTGCAGCCACTCCGCCGGAGATATTTGATGGATGGCCTTCTAATTTCATCGTGAATGGTTTTGTACCGCAATCTGCATTGATGCCTCATATGGATGCGGTGATCTGTCACGGAGGTTTTAATACCGTTAATGATACTTTCACCAATGGATTACCGATGTTGATTACCCCTATTGCCTACGACCATTTTCATATTGCTAAATTAATTGAAAAGGCAGGTTGCGGAATCAGCATCCGATACAAGAGATTACGTGTTGAGGCTCTTCGTGAAACTGTTTTTGAATTGCTGGAAAATCCTGCCTACAGAAACGCAGCGAAAGAGGTCCAGGCCAATTTGCTGAATGCTGGCGGCAATGACCGTGCGGTAGAGCTTCTGGAAGATTTTGTACAGCAACATCGTTCAACATTAGTTACGGTATAGCCTATGCGACGAAAATTGTTATTTGGTGAGCGCATGCTTCTGGGTGACGGAACAGAGCCCTTCAATGCGGTGATTCCGTTCCGGTTGCGCGGAACCTTTAAAGAGGAAAATATTCAACATGCCCTGAATCAGATTCAGGGCAAGCATCCGTGGTTGAGAGCACTCATCAGCTATGATGAAAACAATATCCCGTGGTTTGAAGTTCCGGAAAGACCTCTGCCCATCCCGATACGGATCGTGGCCCGAAAAGGAGAGGACGACTGGAAAGAAGAATCCGCAAGAGAGTGGAAAACCTTGTTTAATTACGGAGAATTGCCATTGATCCGTTTTGTATGGATCAAAGGGGAAGAGGTTTCAGATATGCTTTTTTCTTTTCATCACTGTTTGTGTGACGGAGGTTCTGCGATGGCTTTCCTCTATGAATTTTTAACCCTATTAGATAATCCATCTGCTGAAATTGGGGTAGAACATCCTATCTTGGGAATTCATGATGTGGTTCCGGAATCGATTCTTACCAACCGCTACCAAAAGCTGAAAGCGAAGGTCATCGGCAGGGTAGCGGCAACGGCTATCAAATGTATTCCTGTCAGTAAGAAAGCCATTGAACGACAAAATGATTACCTGATCCACTGGAAATTTGACAAAGAGATGAGTAAGGAACTGATTTCCTATTGCAAATCGCAGGAGGTTACTGTTAATACTTTTTTAAGTGCTGTGTTGCTTCATGCATTTAAAAAGGTAAGAGGCGGTGCGGCTTTCAATAAAGTTTCTTGTCCGGTAGATATCAGACGTTTTGCTCCACAGATTAAAGATGACCATATCTTCGCTTTCGGATTAATGATCGTAGTTTCATCTGATGATAAAATGAGTTTTTCAGACAATTTGTGGATGATGCAGGAGTCTGTAGAGCGTAAGACCTCCAAGCTGAACCCCTACATTACCATGATGGTGATGGAGTCTGCTCATGATGCTTTGAAAAATTTCACGAAGCTATTGAAGCATGGCAAGTCTTCCAACGACTGTATGTTTTCCAACTTGGGACGCATTCAGATTCCTCATCAATACAAGGAATTTACACTGGATACCATTTTCAGTCCTTCGGTGATCGGACCTTTGGGAAATACGACGACGATGGTGACATCAACATTCAACGGGGAAATGGATTTTTCATTTGTAGGAAGCGAAGGATATTTACCGTATGCTGAAGCCCTGGCGATTCGTGATGAGGTGATTCAGACGGTAAAATTACAATTAGACCATATAGCAGTATTATGATCAGGCGAAATTTAATGATGGTGGAACGGATCATGTATGTGGATCCTGAAACTGCTGTCAATTGTGTATTTACGGCAAAAATCAAAGGGAATATCCCTGAGGAAAACTTTAAGGCTGCTTTAGAAAAAATCCAGCAAAAACATCCGTTGCTAAGAACGAGGATTGATAACAGCAGTGAAAAGTATCCTTTTTTTATAGAAGAAAAAGAAATGGAACCTATTCCGCTTCGTATTGTTGAGCGGAAAACTGATGAAGACTGGCTGCAGGAATCCGAAAGTGAATGGTTCCGGCTGTTTAAAGATGATAAAAAGCCACTGGCTCAATTGGTCTGGATTAGAGGGAATGAAGTATCTGAAATTCTTTGGGTGCTGCCTCACTGTATCTGCGACGGAACGTCACTGGTCACCATGATGAAGGAACTTTTGGGGCTCCTGGATGATCCTTCTTTTGAGATGGCTCCTTATGATGTATTCAATTCAGTCAATGATTTTCTGCCTATTGATTTCAATATGAAAAAAAAGAAGCGAAAAGCCCGTTTTTACCTGATGATGGCGCGACTCTTTTTTCTTATGCAGCGTAAAAGTAAGACAAGAAACCTTGGCAGCAATTACGTTGTTCATTGGAAGTTGAATTCAGATACAACCGCACAAATCACAGAAAAGTCTAAAGCTCACGGTGTTTCTGTACATGCTTTACTTTGTTCTTCGTTTATGCAGGCTTTTCAGGATGTTCAGGGAAAACAGGCAAAAGGCAAGGTGATCAGTCCTGTGGATGTGCGTCATTTTATTCCGGAGATCAGACAGGATCAGGTTTTTGCTTTTGCACCAACCGTTGAACTGTTGTTAAAAAAAGGAAATTCAGATCTACTGGATAATGCCAGACAGATCAAAAAAGATCTTGTAGAAAAAATAGAAAAAATGGAAGCCAGAGAGCTTTTGTGGATGGGGGAGCAGATGCATCCTGTCGTTAACCATATGGTTTCCATGCTGAAATCCAGCAAAGGCGGTCATGATGTAACGCTTTCCAATATGGGAAGAATCAATATCCCAAGCAATTACAAAAATTTTAAAGTGGAAACCATCATCAGCCCGACGGTTGCCTTTCCATGGCTGAATTCAAATACTTTGGTCGCAACAACGTATAATCAGCAAATGGATTTTACGTTTATGTCTAATGAGCATTTTTTGCCTAAAGAAGAAGCTGTTAAAATTAAAGATAAAGCCATTGAACTCCTGACCTCGTCGCTATGAAATTTAAATTGAAACCGCCACCCCCTAAAAAACTCAAGAAAACCACGCTGAAACGCTTTTTAATCAAGCGTACGATTTATTATGTCCTTCCGAATGTATTCTTCAATTTTATTATCGCTTATGCCAGCTTTCAGGAATTGGGATACACCCACTTCTTTTCCGGAACCCAAAATCTGGCCCGATTGACCCTGCCCATGGCCATATTCTTACCGGTAGTTCTTACCATCGATATCATCAACAGAGTAATCATAGCTTCCGAGCAGGGCGCCATTGAATTTACCGTAGATGATCAGCTCAATAAGAAGAAACTAATGGCTAAGCTTAGCATTATACACGGACTCACTACTGGATTATTGGTCCTGTCTGTATTGCTTTTTGCACAGTATGGATTTTCAGAATATTATAAGCTGGACGCTACGGCGATGGCGGTGCTTGTTGGAATACTTGCAGGAATCCTGTCTGTCATTTTTGTATATGTGCCTGTCTGGAGATTGAGAAAATGGATGTATAAGCCTGAAATGGCTAACTACTAACTTTAATTTTAATATCAAAAAACTATTAACCATGGAAATTAACAAGATTAAAGATCACATTGCAGAAAAATTCAGCAATGATTATAACATCTGGAATGATGTGTTAAACAATACACAGTCGGAAAATTATGCCTGCAAAAATTGGCAGGTAGAGATCAGTCAGGAAGATATTTTTGTTGATACGCCTTCAAAAACATTTTCAGTTAACGAAGGTTTTTTTGCGTGCAACTTAACATGGCCATCAGGCAATACAGGCGATGATATAACTTACAGTAAATCTTTTTCAGCAAAAGGGACATTTCAGTTAGATACCATAAACCGTATAGAAATAGGAGATATAGACATTGCTATTGAAATTGATATTTTTTAGTTATTGTGCATTGATTATGACCAAAGGATGTGTAGAATAATTTTTAGGAGATTTGATGATGTTATGATCTTCAGAGCTTTTTTATTAATAAATAGGGAATGAAAAAATAGGTAAATGATAATAAAATCAGGTTGAAATCTATATTTAACTTATTCTTTTTTAATCTTAAAAGCCTGTTAATGCTATAATTTCAGGATGTTATAATATTTTTTGTCAATACTATGTGAAATAAATTTGATTTCTATTATATTTTTTATTATTTTCATTGTTATAAACTAATGCCGTAAAAATATTAATCATCAAATTAAAATTTATGAAAATTATTCTTGAAATAAAGTTTGGGAAGTGATCTGTTCCTTATTCTAATACTTACACAATCCCATTACAGAAGTATAATCTTAATATGGATTAGCTATTTGATATCAACCTCTTATTTAATCCAGATTACAAATGATTCTGACTAGGTTGGGATTTGGTGATGTTAAATTTTCTCTATTTATCAGTGATTCATTTTTCGACTAACTGTACCTATAAAACATTATCCTTTATGTGAAAAAACAGTAAAATATAAAACCATGAACACACTTGAACTACTAAACAAACAATTTAATTATCCGTTCCCTACATTAAAGAATCCTCACGCAGACCAGCTGCAGGAAATTACCGAAAACCAATGGATAGACGGAGAATATCTCTGGCTTTATGAACAGAACCCCGATCTCCGCAAAAAATATAAGAAAACTAAAACGGCACATATTGCCGCACAATGGTTTCCCACAGCATCGCTTGAACGGTTCAAACCTATCTGCAGACTGATGTTGTGGACACTGTACAATGACGACCTGTATGAGGAAAGTGCATCCGGAGATATTAGAAAAATACACACCCAGTCCGTTGCAGTTCTCAATGGTGATATCAGCGCTGAAGAATCAACAATACCATTGGGATCTATGCTCGCTTCATTAAGGCAGGAGCTGTTGCAGTTTATCCCTCAGGAATCAATAATCCGGTTTACAAAGATGATCAGCAGGTACTTTACCGGACTGGAAACCGAGCTCATATATAAGGAGAAAAAAATGTTCCCAACCATAGAAGAATGTATCGCGTTAAGGGAAGATTCTATCTGCCTGTATCCTTTTTTGCAGCTTACAGAAGTAGAAACAGGAATTATTCTGCCACAGGAAATACATGAACATCCGGTCATTCGTCGTCTACAGACCCTGGCCTGTCATCTGGTGACCTATTTCAACGAAGTACAGTCTGTAGTGAAAGATGAGGCCACCGACAGTATCTATTACAATATTGTTAAAGTCATCCAGCACGAACGCCAGATCTCACTGGAGGATGCGTGTCTGGAAGATCTGCGTCTTCATAATGAAGATCTGAAAGAATTTATAAGTCTTCAGTCCTCGCTGCCTGACTTTGGTGTCTGGCAGGATGCTGTAGTAAACTGGGTGCATTATATGAGCATGGTCCTGAGCGGCTGGAAAAATATTTCTACAAAGCTGGGCCGCTACAATGCACTGGAGTTTCCGGAAGCCAGAGAGCTGAAAGAAAGACTAAACCAAATATAGTATCAAAATAACTTTTCATTTAAAATAAATCATGAGAGAAGAATTAATTGTTCCCAAATGCCATTACCCTTGGCCTACCGTTACCAGCCCAATTGCCAATGCCTTTGATGACGAAGAAAAGGATTGGTATGACAATGATTATACTTTTATTTCCGAAGAAGGAATAAAAAGATGCAAACCCCAGTTCCTGTCCCGCGTAGCTACTTATATGAACCCTACCTGCGACAGTATAGAACGGATGCGCCCCTGTGCCAGGCTGATGATCTATATCACTCTGTTTGATGACTATTTCGGAATGACGCCGGCAAAAGAACTGAAAGCAATGGCAGAACGGGTATATGAAGTCATGATGGGGGAAGATCCCAAGCCGGATGAAATTGGTATTCTGCGGCAGATGGCACAGGCAAGAAAAGAGTGGGAAAAATTTATGCCCCGTTTTTGGATAGATCGTGTAGCCATCAATTTTTATGAATTTATCATCTACGGAATGCTGGAGGAAATCCCTTTCAAACAGGCTGAAAAAAGAACCTATCCGTTACTTCCGCATTATCTCAGCTTCAGAAAATATTCAATCGGGATGTGGCCTTATGGAGACCTGATAGATCCTGCTACGAATTCCCCGCTGCCGGTTTTTATCTATAATCATCCCATTGTACAGCGTTGCCGGGAGCTGCTTTCCCTGATTATTGTAATCCAGAATGATTTTGCCTCTCTTAAAAAAGAGCTTGAAATAGAAAGTGAAAGCCTGAACATTATCTTCATTCTGAGCCACCAGTACAATCTTACCTATCAGGAAGCCTGTACAGAAGCCATGAGACTGCATGATGCGTATGGCCAGGAGCTTGATGATCTCCACAAGTCCCTGCCGGATTTTGGGGCTTTCCAACAACAGGCATACGATCATATTTACCATATTAAACTCCAGATAAGCGGATGTGCCAACTGGTATTATAATTCCGGAACCAACCGGTATGAGCCGAAAGGATTTATTGTACCACAATATGGAAGGGAGGGAGATGACATTCTTATTCCACACAGTATTTTTGTACAGAAATAACTGCGAACGCAATACTGTTGAAACAATAAAAAAAACAGCAAAGATGTAGGTTTTTGCTGTTTTTTTATTTTAAAATATATTTTTTTAAAAGCAATAAAACACTGAGCTGAAAATCCATACTGGAGGAATATATATAATATTTTTTGAAATTTACCTTCGTGTCCTAATAAACTTGATGATATGAAAAAAATAATATACCTCGATTCAGCTGCTTTTATCCTGAATTCCTGCGTGGTTTCCACCGCTGCCAAAGTGGTAAAGTGAGCCTGATGCATTTATTAAAAATTAAATCCTCTAGTTCTTTAACTTTTTAGTTTGAGGAAAATATTTATTCCAATCTTTTTGAAAATTCTGTTCCTGGTTTAAAAAATGATACTAGAAGAATAATATATAGGCTTGATTGTCTAATTTCTCTCCCTCAAAAATCAAAGATCCTTTATTGACTTTTTAATATGGAGAGAGATGTGATTTAGTTGTATAATATTCCCTTTTATGAGAAATATTATGTTAAATGTGAAAAATAAATAATGAATTAGCTGTTTTTTATATAAAATTGTTTATAATTTAATATGTTGTATATCAGGGTTTTAATTGTTAATTTTTTAAATAAAAAATAAAAATGTTTATTTTTATTTAAAAAATTAGGTTAATTGATGAAAAATTATTTCCTTTGGAGAGGAATTATTAACCATTATATGAGTGTCAGCAAATTTATTTCTCTACTGTTAGTTTTTAAACTTTTTAACTGTGGAGTAATATATGCACAAGAATTCTCAATTAAAGGGCAAATAGTAGATAATAGTAAACAACCCATTGTATTCAGTACTGTCAGATTACAAAATGTTGATAAAAGTTTGATCATAAATGGCCTAACAGATAGTTTAGGTATTTTTCTACTAAAAAGTGAAAAAGGAGATTATAATTTGCTATTTGAACACTCTGGTAAAAATTCTTTTGATAAGAAGATAAGCCTTAATACAGATATAGATTTAGGCAAAATTGAAATTGAAGATAAATCGGTAAAAATAGAATCGGTAAATCTGACAGCTTCAAAAAAACTCATTGAACGAAAGGTTGATCGTCTGGTTTTTAATGTTGAAAATTCCATAGCATCTCAGGGAATGAATGGTTTAGATGCTTTACGAAATACACCCTTAATAAGAATTCAGAATGAAAATGTATCCATCGTAGGAAAGGGAAATGTTGTTGTTATGATAAATGATAGAATCCTTAATCTCTCTCAAAGTGAGTTGACGGGGTATCTGCAGTCACTACGCTCAGATGATATTGCTAAAATTGAGGTAATCACGACTCCTCCATCTAAATATGAAGCGCAGGGTAACAGTGGAATGATTAATATCATCTTTAAGAAAAATCCAAATTTAGGTTGGAGCGGTAATGTGAATGGATCTTATCAAAAAACAAGTTATTATGGATTTGGATCCGGGATTACTATTAATTTTCAATCGAAAAAGCTTAGTACATCACTTAAAATCCGACAATATAATAATTCTACTCGGCCCAAGGGAACCCGTAGTCTGATAGGACCGGACAACAGCATATACACCAGTGAAACAAGGAAGGATGCAGTAAAAATATTAGGTTTTAATTATAGTATAGATTATAAGATTAATACCAAACAAAATATAGGTGTTATTTACGACTTTAACAGGCAACATAGCAGTATGGATGCAAATGGATCTAGCAGATATGAACATCCGGGAATTATTGATTCAACATTTTCAACGATTCAAAATCAATCCTGGAAAACGCCAACCCATATTGTTAATGCTTATTATGATCTTAAATTGGATACCTTAGGGAAAAAGCTAAGTATAACTGCAAATTATCTGAGTAATGCCCCTGCTAAAGTAAATGATTTTAATACCCTGAATAATTTTACACAAGCTAATACAGTGGTACAAAATAATAGCAATATGGATTATAGTATTTATTCAGGCCAGGCAGATCTTATACTTCCTTATAAATGGGGAAATATTGAAACTGGTGTGAAATACACTGCTTTTGATAACAAGTCTAATGTTGAGTATTTTAGTAGGGTAGGTGCTGATTACATACGGGTTCCTGCTAATAGTAATATTTTTCATTATAAAGAATACAATTATGCTGCATACTTAAGTTTTCAACAAGATTTTAGTGAGAAGTGGTCCGCAAAAGCAGGCTTACGATATGAGTATACTAAGTTTAATGGCACTACACCAGGCTCAGAAAAAGATATCGCTGAAGGTGAATATGGCAGGCTGTTTCCTACTGCTTATTTAAGGTATAAACCAAATGACAACCATACGTTTACCGTTAGCTATTCAAAGAGGATAGAACGTCCAGGTTTTCAGGTTCTTAATCCTTTCCGATGGTACACGAATCCGTATATGTATTTTACAGGAACTCCAACCTTGTCCCCTTCTTTTAATGATAATGTTGAGCTGACGTATACGTTTAAAAATAAATTGAGTGCAACCTTGTATGGCCAGTACAATAAAAATGGATTGTCTAATATTGCGCGTCTTATAGATGGTATTTATACTAATGTAATTGAAAACGCATATAATGAGAATAAAGCAGGGCTCCAATTAAGTTATAATGAAACTTTTTTTAAAATATGGGAAACATCATTAAGTACCACAGGAACCTACACATCAACCAGACCTATTATACCGGAGGCGGAAAAAATTGAAATGTTTTCATTTTCATATACCATAAATAATACAATTAGCTTAAATAAAGCGAAAACATGGTCTTTACTATTGAATTTCTGGCATGACCTGCCTTATGTTTATTCTAATGTGAAAATTAAAACCCAAATGAATTTTTCACCTGGAATTAAGGCCTCATTTTTTGATAGGAAACTAAATGTTAGTGCTACGGTAAGCGATCTGTTTAAGACATTGACGAGTGAAGGATATTCCTATAATGCAGGTTATCGTAATGAATTTTACAACTATTTTGACCAAAGGAGATTTAATCTTAGTGTGAACTATTCTTTTGGAAATAATAAAGTAAAGGGTACCGGAAAGAACATAAAATTTGAAGAAAAATCAAGAGCAAATTAATTTTTAAAAATACACGCGTGCAGGAGAAACTCGAAAATCCTTTAAGAGAGTAGAGACCAAAATTATAAAATTTTAATATCATGGACAAAAAATTCAGCAAACTGCAATTAAACAAGAAAACAATTGCAAAATTAAATGAAGGGCAGCTAAGTACTGTAAAAGGAGGTAACAAATCAATAGCACCAGTAAGAGATGGTGATTGTACAACTACTTCAGTAACGAATAATTGCACCACTACTTCAATAACTGGTTCAACTAACTAATTTCTTACGAAACCTTCTCAATTGAAAGATTGAGAGGGTTTCTATTTTTTTTCCTAAAGCTACAGCGCCCTATATTTTATTTTCTTAAAAACTATTACTCATTTATAAAATAAGAAATTGAAAGCAAACTTCATTATTCCTACAAAATTTTTTGTGGTCAGAATATCGACCCTTCCGTTAGCTAACATGAGATCTCTAAATGACTCAATGATGGCAGAAGATATTTATTGCGTCAAAAAATATTTTAGTGAAACGATCTTTCTCAATGCCTTATATCTTGCTTCAAGAACCTTTTATTTTACAGCATTAGATTGGCTGGGAAATAATGAAATCATTTTTGATCCTTCCGATCGAATTTTACAAAGTTTATATAAATACTATTCCAGAATGTGTACCAGATGTACACCCTATGGATTATTTGCAGGTTTTGCATCCGGCAAAATGCATCAAGGAAAAACAAACATTCTCTTAGAAAATGATAGCCTTGCCCTGAAAGTGCGTACAGATGTACTTTTCTTAAGAAAATTAAAAGATATTATTATTGCTGAAAATAATGAAAATATACCTTATTTTATAAATAATACCTTATATACAAGTGGAGATCAATGGCGATATATCAGCTGGAGTCCACGTTATGATTATGAACTAGCTGAAGTTCCTAAAGACTCTATATTAAATTCTATTATCAATTTATCTGAAAATGGTGTTAAAGTCTCAGAAATTAAAAATTTGATTCTGAAACTAATCCCGGACGTTGATGATGATGAGGCTATGGAATATATCAATTCCCTCATAGAAAGCAAAATATTAGTTGATAAACTTCCTCCTTATATGACGAGTTTAGATGATCCTTTATCTGAATTGGAAAAATATTTGGCTCAATATGGCTGCAAGTCAGATGTTTTACGGTCCATCAATACTATTCAGGATTATAAATATGATGTTTTTAATTCGAATACCATTGTTGAAGAAATTGAAAAAAAAGCATCTGAATTTAAAGAAATAATTAATGAGAACAGACAGATTGTTCAAGTTGATTCACTAGTGAAATTGTCTAGTAAATATGTCAATCAAAATGTAACTTCTTTATTATCTAAAAGAATTGAAGAGTTAATCCCATTAGTGAAAAGTAAGCCTAATCATAGAATTGCTACTTTCACTAAGAGATTCCAAAAGAAATTTGAAACAATGGAAGTTCCGCTTGTTAAGGCCCTTGATCCGGATTTTGGAGTGGGTTATGACTTTCACATAAGTGGTAACCTTGAGAACACACCATTGCTGGAAAATATATATTTCACTTTCGAAGATAAAGACGATCATGATAATATTTCCCCTATAGTCAAGCTGGTTCTGGATAAATACGTTCATTGTTTTTCTCCCAGCGTCTTTACTCCAATTATCTTGACTGAACAAGATATAAAGCAAGTAAGCAAAAAACAAGATCCACCACTTTCTTTTGGACACAACAACCATATATTCGGATCATTTATCAGTAAATCTCAAGAAGATGTTGATGCAGGAAATTTTAAATTTCTTCCGGTATCACCTATTCCCACTCCACTAGCTACAATTTTATTATCAAGATTTGCCTATCATGATGCAGCATTAGCTGAGGATTTAAAAACAATAACTGAAAAAGACACTCATAACTTAATTCATGTAGAATTGCTTCATCATAGAGAAGATAGATTGGGTAATGTACTGCAACGCCCAAATTTTCATACTTATGAATTACCCTATGCTTCAGAGAGTAAAAATAATGATAGCAGTGTTATATTGATTAATGATATTTATGTCCGTTTTGAGGATGGCAGACTGAAATTAAGATCAAAAAAGCTAAATAAAGAAATAAAACCAAAATTCACCAATGCCTATAATTACAGCGAAAACCAGTTGCCAGTTATAAAATTTTTGGCAGATTATCAATTTAATGGAATCGATTTGGGATTTATGTGGAATTGGGGATTTCTGGAAAAAAACAGTTTTCTCCCAAGAGTGGAATATAAAGAATTTATTTTAAAAGAAGCCTGCTGGAGGATTGATATGAATAAGTCAATGACAGTTGAAAAATTAAAAATACTCATCAAGGAGAAATATATTCCTCAGGCATGTACTATAAAAGAAAGGGATAATATTTTAGTATTGGATACTAGAAATGATACATCTTTACATATTTTAACAAGGCAGATTAGTAAAGAAACCATTTTCCTTTACGAATATTTTGAACCACTTCAGTTACCCGATGAAAAGGGAAAATTATTTGCATCTGAATTCATTTTTCCATTCACTGTTCCGAACAATTCTAGCCTGGTTTCCAAAGATTTTACAGAACAGCCAAAATCAAAACAAAGAAAATATTTACCTGGTGACGAATGGAGTTTCTTTAAGATTTACACAAGTCACAAATATGCAGATATCATCATAAAAGAGGTTCTGGCTAATTATATAGATCACATTGGGAGCAATAATGAGGAACATCCATGGTTTTTTCTTAGATTTCAAGACCCTGAGTATCACGTGAGGTTCCGAATAAAGAAAAAAATTAATGAAGAAAGTCTTCAGTATTTGAATAAAATGCTTTCAGATCTTTTGGAAAATGATATTGTTACCTCCTTTGAGATTGATACTTATAACCGTGAAATAGAAAGATATGGGCCTGAGACTATAGAACTGTCGGAGAAAATGTTCTGTTATGACAGTCTGGCTGTCATGGATTTTCTTAAAATTGAAGATCTTACTGAAGAGGTCAGATGGAAAGCAGGTGTCTTTTCATTGGATCAGTTGATGAATGATTTTCAAGTTTCCATTGATGATAAAATTCGGTTATTTGAAGAGCTATATCAGGCATTTATGCCTGAACACGTTGACCATTCAAATCCCGAATATGTTCAGAAATTTAAAAAATCCCTTGATAAAAAATACAGGGAAAACAGAGACTTTTTAGAATCCGTAATAAGACAAAATGATTACACTGAAATAAAAGAATTTATAGACCCATTTCTTTGCAGATCGAAAAATATTAAAGAACTAGCATTATTAATAAAAGAAACCACATCTGGTTCTGCATACATTACTCTTCTTCAGGATTACATTCATATGAATATGAACCGTATTTTTTTGACGAAGGCTAGAATGCATGAATTTATTATATACTTTTTCATGTTTAAAACATATACTTCAATTAAACATAGAAATGATGAGACAAGTTAAAACTCCAGCTATTATTGAAAGTATTATAAGAGAAATAGATGAAAATATTTCTATTTTTTCAGATGCATCTATCGAATATGGGAAGATGGGAGCTGCTCTGCTTTATTACTATGGCCACAAAAATTATGGCAAAAGCGAATTTCTGGAAAAAGGAGAACTGATGATTGAAGAATCTATTAATTTGATATCAAAGATTTCTTTAGACAATGAATATAAACCAAAATATAAAGGTGATTCAGTAGCTCAGACATTGGCAAGCTTTGGCAGAGGCATGCTGTTTATAGAAAATAATTTTGACCATCAATATGATTTTTCTGAATACTATTTATACCTGGATGATGTTTTGCATGAAACGGTAAAACAAGAACTTGAAAGAAAAGATTATGACTGTTTCAGCGGAAGTCTTGCCGGAGGATATTATTTTCTTAATCAGTATAAATATAATAAGAGTTCCTACTCTAAAAATGTTTTAAACGAAATTGTAACTTCAATTATAGACAATGCCATTATACATAATGAAAAAGAAATATACTGGCCATCTCCAAGTTTTGATAATCAAATCTATTTAGGACTTTCACATGGTTCGGCAATGATTATCAATTTTCTGACAAAAATCTTCGAATATAAAATTTCAGAAGAAAATGACCAGCAAGTTAAAGATACTGTTTATAAAGCAGTATCATTTGTTATGAATCAGAAAAGAGATCAGGTAAATGGTTTTTTTTCCTATAGGTTTCCTGCTCCTGAGAGGGCGACAGAAACTCAATTTTCTATGTGCTATGGAGATCTTGGAATATTATATGCCCTTTCCAATGCAGCAAAGGTATTTAAGTTCGAGGAGTTTGAGGATACTATAAAACAGATGCTGGATGCATCTGCACAGCGTAAATTAAAACACAATCATACACAGGATGCAAGCATTCTTTACGGTTGTTCTGGTTTATATCATATGTTCAATGATATCTATGACAGGACATTAGAAGATCTTTACCATGTATCATCTCAATATTGGTATAGTAAAATAACGGATTATTGGAATTCGGATAAAGAATCGCTGGCAGGTTTTCAATTTGACTACGAAGACAATCAGGAAATTCATCCCTCTGCTAAATATTCTTTTTTTTGGGGAATCGCTGGAATTGGAATTACGCTTATGCAGGGACAGAATCAAAAGCTGCCTGCCCATAATGAATTATTATTAACCGGGATATAGCTGCTTATGAAATTTATTCCTCAACATGACCAGATGGATTGCGGCCCGGCCTGTCTTTCTATGATTGCCTCTCATTATGGACGAGAGGTTAGTCTTCAATATATACGGGATAGATCATTTCTTACCAGGGATGGTGTATCACTACTTGGCTTGCATGAAGCGGCTACTGAATTAGGATTTGATTCAATGGGTGCTCAATTAAGTGTGGAAGATTTAGAAAGCATTACATTACCTTGTATAATCCATTGGAATCAAAATCATTTTGTTGTTTTACAAAGTATTAAAAAGAAAATATTCAGTAAAAAGAAAATATATAAGATTGTTGATCCGGGGTATGGTTTTATTTCTTTCGACGGAGAGAAATTTAAAAAAAACTGGCTTACGAACGAACAGCATGGAATAGCATTACTATTGGAGCCGGAAGAACGGTTTTATAAAAATGAAAACATTGAAACACAAACTACAATCTCCTATAAAACTTTGGCAGCATTTCTGTTGCCTTATAAGAAACAGCTTTTCTCACTTTTCTTTTTACTGACATTAGGCGCTTCTATTACCGTTGTTTTTCCTATCCTTACCCAAAAATTGATCGACAATGGGGTAAACAAAAAAAACATAAACCTTATAGGAATCATTTTACTGACTCAATTGGCCTTTTTCTCCGGTAATATAGTCTTTGAGATTATCCGGAATTGGATTACCCTAAAAATAGGGACCAAAATCAGTATAAAAATTATCTCAGATTTTCTTAAAAAACTACTTCAGCTTCCTATAAAATTTTTTGATACCAGACTTTTAGGTGATTTTAGCCAAAGAATTCAGGATCATGAAAGAATTGAACAGTTTCTTACATCGCAAAGTATTTTAACCCTCTTTTCTTTGATAACATTTTCTGTATTCTTCGGAGTGTTATGGTACTATGACTACAGGATTTTAACAGTGTATGTTGTCTTAACGGTAGTATCCGTTATATGGTCACTTTTTTGGTTGAAAAAAAGAGAAATCATCGATTATTTTAGATTTCATCAACGTGGTGAAAACCAGGAATCTATTTATGAGATTATTAATGGTGTTTCTGAAATGAAATTAAATCAATATGAAGATCTGAAGAGAAAAGAATGGGAAAACATACAGCAAAAACTTTTTAAAACTAATCTCAGAATATTAAAAATCAATCAGATACAGCTTTCAGGTTTTGAGTTTCTAAATCAAACTAAAAATATTCTCGTCACTTTTCTTGCCGCCTATTTCGTGGTAATTGACTATATGTCTTTAGGAACCCTATTAAGCATATCATATATTATAGGGCAAATGAATAGTCCTGTTAATCAGTTGGTTAATTTTTTTCGTTCTTTACAGGATGCTAAGTTAAGTTTGAAGAGATTAAACGAATTACAGGAACATCCCGAGGAAGAGCAAGCCGGATTGAAATCATTAGTATTATACAAACCAGATTTTAAAGATCAATTTAATGAATATGGGATTAATTTTAAGAATGTGTCATTTCAATATGAGGGACCAAAATCACCATTTGTATTAAAAGATATTAATCTTTTTATTCCTAAAGGAAAAATAACTGCTATTGTAGGTGCAAGCGGTAGTGGCAAGACTACGTTGATGAAATTACTTTTAAGATTTTACGATCCAGCAGCGGGAAGTGTTTTCTATAATCGTCAGGATATATTAAGTTTGTCACCGAAAAGTATAAGAGAAAATTGCGGAGCTGTAATGCAGGATGGATATATTTTTTCAGATAGTATAGAACGTAATATTGCAACCGGGGATGAACACATCGATGAAGACCGCATGGAACACGCTGTTAAAGTTTCCAATATTAAAGACTTTATAGATGGGCTCCCACTAGGCCTTCAGACAAAGATAGGGGCAGCTGGAAATGGTATTTCCGGAGGCCAGAAGCAACGGATTTTAATAGCAAGAGCAGTCTATAAGAATCCTGAATACATATATTTTGATGAGGCTACGTCTGCATTGGATGCTGACAATGAAAAAATTATACATGGTAATCTGCAGTCTTTTTTTAGGGGAAAAACAGTAGTGATTATTGCACACCGTCTTTCTACTGTTAAAAATGCTGATCAAATAATTGTCCTTAAAAATGGTGAGATTGTAGAGAAAGGAAATCACAGGTATCTGGTAGATACAAAAAAAGAATACTATAATTTGGTTAAAAATCAGCTCGAGCTTGGTAATTAGATTAAGAATGGAAATTTTCTCTGAGGATTATGATAGAAGGTCAACAGTTTGATTTAGATGTATAATAACCTTATAATATTGTTTTAAAAAATCTATCTTCGCATCTATAAACCTCACAACATGAAAAAAATTCTTATCCTCGCCTCAGCAATCTTCATTCTGAATTCCTGCGTAGTATCTACCGCCGCCAAAGTGGTTAAAGGTGCGGTCAACGTAAGCTATAAAGCCGTCAAAGGAACCGTTAACGGAATCAGCTGGGCGGTAAGCAAAGCCAAAGGGAAAATAGATGAAGACCGAGTGGATGGGACCTGGAAAGTAGTGGGTGCATATAAAGGTTCTTTTGAAGACTTTACCAACGACCAGAACCCGGAAAGTTCGTTTACCTCAGACTGTACGGAAGGTTTTGATCAGATTATTTTCAAAGCTAAAAAATCCAAATTCAAACCCGTACACTGCAGTTCAGGAGAAGAAGACTGGGTGAAGTATTCTATGGAATTCGGGAAAAACCCAGTCACCAAAGAAAAGGAAAACTATATAGAATACAATTCCAACAATTATATTTCAGTAATTGATGTCAATAATAAAACCATGGTGCTGGAAGGAAACCTGATGCCTAAACTGGCATTTTCAGGAGCTAAATTATACCTGCTGGAAAAAGTAAAATAATTGTTTCCTTTTAATAGTGTTAACCATACCATCGGCCTAGGAAGCTGTAGCGTTAAAAAAATTAAAACTTGATCCGTTAAAAAATTCCCACTGTCTGAGTGCGGACCAAATATAGAACTGAAAAAGTAATCTTGAATCCGCACGAGTTTTGGGGATTTTAGGAGCAAGTTTTCATTTTTAGCGGAAGATTTCAGCCTTGAACTTTTGGTTCATTTTGTTTCAAGACAAAAGAACAGATAAAAAAAATTGTTTAGCCATGTTTTTATTCTACTAGAAATTTACAGTCACACTAAACTTAAACGTCAATCATAATACTTTAACAAACATTGTAAGGTCCCCTCAATAAATTTTTGTTCTTTTGCAAAATAGTATTAATTTAAATAATTGCATGTCGAAGTTCGATGAAATCAGGCCTTTTTATGATAGTGAAGTAAATGAAGCATTGCGTGGTATAGCCCGTGATCCTATGATGACGGCACTGATGAGCTTTACTTTTCCTGATACCGACAAGCAGGTGTGGCGTGAACAGTTTAAGGATATTCACTCCATCAGCGATTTTCAGCATCAATTTATCGCCCACACGATTCGTCAGATCCTGGCGAAGAGTTCGGAAGGCTTAACGACTTCGGGATTTGACCAGCTGGATAAAAATACACCTTATCTTTTCGTTTCCAACCACAGGGATATTGTTCTGGATACTTCACTGCTTAATCTTGTATTGCTCGAAAAGGAATTTATCATGACGTCTTCAGCGATTGGTGATAACCTTGTTCAGAAAACATTTTTACATGTACTGGCAAAACTGAACCGTAACTTTTTAGTTCAGCGAGGTCTGCCGATCCGTGAGCAGCTGAAAAGTTCGCAGACCATGTCCGAATATATTGAACAGCTTCTGCACGAGGAAAAGCGTTCCGTTTGGATAGCCCAGCGTGAAGGCCGTACCAAAGATGGAAATGATGCTACCCAGCAAGGTGTGCTTAAAATGCTTGCCATGGCAGCCGGAGACCTTTCTCTGACTGATTATTTTAAAACATTGAAGATTGTTCCCATATCTATTTCTTATGAATATGATCCTACCGATTCCCTGAAAATGCCACAGCTTCTGGCTCAGCACAGAGATGAGGAATACATTAAAGGGAAGGATGAGGATTTTATGACCATGCTCAGCGGCGTATTGGGGCAGAAAAAGCGCATACACCTTCATGCCGGTACCGTACTGGATACGGAACTTGATGAGATTGCAGCTACAATAGAAAACAAAAATAAGCAGCTGCAGGCTATTGCTCAGGTCATTGATAATTCAATCATACAGAACTACAAGCTTTGGCCGACCAAGTATATTGCCTATGACCTGCTTCATGATACTGATACTTACGCTACACAATATACAGAACAGGAAAAACAGCTGTTTGTACGAAGGCTGGAAATGCGGATAGACCCTTCTGATGCCGTTTCAAAAGAATTTTTCTTAGCGATGTATGCCAATCCCCTGATCAATAGAATGAAGGCTGAACAGAGCTTTTAAAAATTTATAATTACAACTGTCTGCTTGCCGTTTCAGGATGCAGACAGTTGTAGAGATATAAATTTAGTGCTTTTATTTTGTTTCTATTTCAATAATTTTCTTTCCCTGTTCAATTAAATAATGAACAAGCAGCTTTTCAAATACCCTATATCCATCATCTGCATTCGTAAATATCAGAATCCCATTTCCGGATTTGGGAAGTATAAATGCAATACATTGGGTACCGAGATCAGATCCGCCATGAGACAGAGCATAGTCGTCATTTCCTAAATCATAAATTTCAAAACCTAACCCAAAATATTTATCGCTTTTTGTTTTTACCTGTCTTGTCGTCATTTCATGAAATACTTCAGCCGTCAGGTTTTTACCTTTCATGATACTTACCATGAAATTTCCGTAATCTTCTATGGTCGTGTGAAGATCATCCGCCGCATTGGCTCTTTTTATTTTTTCTGTTGGGTAAGGTTTACCCTCCTTATTATAACCAATGGCAAACCTCGATTCATCGGTATTCTGATCCCAGGTATAACCGGTATCGTTCATACTGAGCGGCTGGAAAACCAATTCCCGGGCGAGCTGTTCGATCGATTTCCTGAATTTCTTTTCCAAAGCTTTCCGGAGGTATTCAAAACCTTCTCCTGAATACTGGTATTTTGTTCCCGGATCAAACTGAAAATTTAATTTTTTATCGTTATTCATCCATCTCCAGTTCGGGAATCCTGTTTGATGGGTCAGCACTATTCTTGTCGTCAGTTTTTTATGTCTCGGATCATTTAGAATATCGGGATCTGTCCAGTACTGATCCAAAGGCTCATCCAGCTTCCATTTTCCCTGGCTTATAAGACGCAGTGCCACCATTGCTGTTATAGGTTTGGTAAGGGAAGCTACATTAAAATACGTATTATAAGGTGCTGAAACACCTTTTTTTATGTCACCAAAAACCTTTATCTGCTGCAGCTCACCATTTTCAATGATTCCCAGTCCCAGTGTGAGAATTTTATTTTCCTTCAGCCAACTTTCAATCTCTTTATCATTATCCAATGCTGTTTCCTGATTGTCGTGCTTTGCTTCATGATTAAAGCTTAATGATTTTGCCATTTTCCAGTCTCCATTCTCTAAAAACCAGAAATTAGTAAATTTGGCTGAAACCACTAATTTTTCAGGGTTATTATTTTCTTTCTCATAAAACAGATGATCACCGTTCTGAATGGCAGCATATAATTTTCCTTCCTTGTACATAGGATAAATTTCGGTGCTTTTGTCTACCAGAATCCTTTTTGCCCGGTAGGTATCCGGTGCTTTACACAACCCGTTTTTAAAATCGGCCATGAATTTCTTTTTATCTGAAATACCGTCTTTATCATGATAAAACTCAAACGGGTCACTGAGGAGATTTTCTACTTGGCCAACATTACAGGTATTGAATCCGACTGAAAAAAACAGGCTGTCTCTTGACATAATTGTTCCGTAAAGACTGTTGGTCCTTTCTATTTGTGCATGAGCATTACTAAAGAAGGTTGTAAAAAGAAAGAGAATACATTGAGCGTACTTTGTCATCGTTAAGATTTTTGACAAAGATTAAATTTTTATCCGTTTTCCTGCTGGAAATGAACCCGCCAAAAACCTGACAAGGTTCTGACAGTATTTATATCATATTGAAATTCAGTTTGTAGTGAAGCTTTCTATTTCGGTCCAATCCTGCTGCGTTGCGAAGGATAATAAATACGTTGGAGAGTATAATGAGTATGATAAGAACCAATGTAAACTGGCGCCCGAGCTTTAAAAAGATTCCAAGCATAAAGACAATAGGGGCGATTATGGTCCATAGGATCTGGACTGAAATAATCTGCTTCGCCAGGCTGTTTCTCTGTTTCATTTTAAACATCAGAATAAGAGGAACAAGAATATTGAAAGGCGGTACGATAATAAACAGTAATGATGAAAGGTTGATAATTTTGATATAAGAAAAATTGATATCAGTTTGTTCTTCTTCTAATTCCGTTTTCAGATCATTTGTTGCAGTGATTGGTGCTTTATCCTGTAATGAACTTTCCTGTATTTCCAATGCTTGTGCCAATGCACGGAGAGTATGTCCTTTGGGTTCCGTTCCGGATTCTATCCGTTGGATAGTTCGTACAGAGATCTTTGATTTTTCTGATAATTCTTCCTGGGTCAGATTCTTCTGTTCTCTTACTGCTTTTAGTTTAGACATAGTATGGGTTATTCTGAAAAAGACAAGTTTTTATTACTTTTGTGTGCTAATTTACATCTTTTTCAATACTGGAAAAAAGAATCGCCGACGATAGAAAAATAATAATGTAACGCATGATCAAGTGTAAAAATGGATTACATTACTTTATCCTGCTGCCTTTAAATATTTAGTATTTTTATTCATTCTCTGTCTGATCATCCAAATCATTGGTCATACTTAGCTTTCCTGTTAAAATAGGTATACAAAACCATTTATATTAATTAATCGTATATTTAAATTAATGTAAAAGTGTGGTATGCTTATATAGAATTCAATGGTGGGGCGGCAAGATAGTTGTAGTTAACTAAAAATCACACACAAATTAAAACATATGAATTTACAGTTAAAACCACATTACGGAGTTAAAGATCATCCTATTGACAGTTTTCGTCTGGATGTTTTGGAGGGCTTAAAAAGCAGTCCTAAAAAGCTATCCTCAAAATATTTTTATGATAAAATAGGCGACCGCCTTTTCCAGGAAATTATGGCGATGCCTAACTATTATCTTACCGAATGTGAACTCGATATTTTCAAAAACAAAACTGCAGATCTGGCTAAGCTGCTCATTCCCGGGAACGAACCTTTTGACCTGATCGAACTGGGTGCCGGAGACGCCATGAAATCAACCTTTTTGCTCAGCTATCTCGTAGAAAAAGGAACCAATTTCACCTATATGCCTATTGATATCTCCGGAAATATACTTTCTATTTTAAATGAAAAACTCACCAGTCAGTTTCCTGCGCTTCAAATCACCTGCCTCGAAGGCGAATATTTTGAAATGCTTCATAAGGCAGCCTCCTTATCTGACAGGAAGAAAGTGATCTTATTTTTAGGAAGCAATATCGGCAATATGGATATTGAAGAAGCTGAAAATTTCTGTTTAAGTCTAAATCAAAACCTCGCTTCAGGCGACAGGGTACTCATTGGTTTCGATCTCAAAAAAAATCCTCACATTATTTTAAACGCCTACAACGATAAGGAAGGAATTACAGCAGCTTTTAACCTGAATCTTCTGACGCGTATCAATAATGACCTGGAAGCTGATTTTAATCTGAGCCAGTTTCAGCATTATCAGACTTACGATCCCATTACCGGAGCCTGCAGAAGTTTTCTCGTAAGCCTGAAAGATCAGACTGTAACGATAGGAAATGAAAATATCTCATTTGAGGAAAATGAGCTCATCGACATGGAAATTTCACAAAAATTTTCCACTGAAAAAATAAAAGAGCTTAGAGAAAAATCCGGTTTTGAAAATGTCGGCGAAATTAAAGACTCCAAAAAATGGTTTGTAGATGCTGTCTGGCAGGTAAAATAAAAAACAAGCAGGCGAAAATTATTAGTGTTTCATCATGGCACATAAATAAATTATGACTTGTCGTCCTCTTTGCTCATCTAAAATAACACATTGAAATTAATAAAGCTTTGCGTCAAAAAATCATACTCAACAGATTTAAAAATCTCCAAAGAAACAAAATATTTTAATCTGCTTCAACCCAATATTTGGGAGAAAAAACAAAGTTAAAATCATCAAAACTAAAGAACATGACACCAGAAACAGCAACATCAGATTTAGTTAAAAAATATGCCGATATCCGGAAACATTCAGAAGAAATATGTGCCCCTCTGGAAATAGAGGATTATGTGGTACAGCCTATCGTTGATGTAAGCCCTCCGAAATGGCACCTTGGACACACCACTTGGTTTTTTGAAACGTTTATTCTCATTCCCAACTTTCCTGATTATAAAGTTTTCGATGAACAGTATAATTTTGTCTTTAACAGCTATTACGAAACTATCGGGGCAAGAGTGATCCGTACCGACCGTGGAAATTTAAGCAGGCCTTCCGTTTCGGATATTTATAAATACCGGAAGTATGTAGATGAGCATATGAAGATCTTTCTTCAAAGCCAGTTCATGACTGAAGCCATTGAACCTCTCTTAGAATTGGGTCTTAATCATGAACAGCAGCATCAGGAATTACTGTTGACTGATATTAAATATATTCTGGGTCATAATCCGCTTTTTCCGGCTTATAGAAAAGAACTGATCTTAAAAAAAGAAAACTCTGGAAAGGGTGAAATGCTAAAGTTATCCGAAGGAGTTTATGAAATAGGCTTCAACGGTGAAGGCTTATGTTTTGATAATGAACTGGGAAGACATAAGGTCTACCTTAACGATTTTGAAATTGCTGACCGCCTGGTAACCAATGCCGAATATCTCGAATTCATGCAGGCCGGCGGCTACGAAGATTTCAAGTGCTGGCATGCAGAAGGCTGGGACTGGGTAAAGCAGAATCAAGCACAATATCCTTTATATTGGCATTTTATTGACGGCAAATGGATGAATTATACCCTAAACGGTTTACAGGAAATAGATCCTGCCGATGCCGTTTGTCACATCAGTTTCTACGAAGCCTCCGCCTTTGCATCCTGGAAAGGAATGCGCCTCCCAACCGAAGCAGAATGGGAAGTTGCTTCCCATCATTTTAATTGGGGAAGCCGATGGGAATGGACTAATTCGGCCTACCTGCCTTATCCGGGCTTTAAAAAAGAAGCCGGAGCTGTGGGAGAATACAACGGAAAATTTATGGTCAACCAGATGGTTTTGCGCGGCGCCTCCGATGCTACGCCTTCCGGACATAGCAGGAATACTTACCGTAATTTTTTCCAGACCGGCCTGAAATGGCAGTTGACAGGAATCAGGCTAGCCCGATAATTTTTGCTTATGATTACAGTAGAATCAGTTTCAAAGAATTTTAACGGAAAACCTGCAGTTGATGATATTTCCTTTCAGGCGAATGATCAGGAAATTCTGGTACTTTTAGGAACCAGCGGCTGTGGTAAAACGACCACGCTTAAAATGATCAACAGACTCATTGAAGCAGACTCTGGTCATATTCTCATTGATGGTAAAAATATCCGTGACCAAAAAGCGGAAGAGCTGCGTATGGGAATAGGTTTTGTGATGCAGCATTCCGGACTGTTCCCCCATTATACGATCAAGCAGAACATTGCTGTAGTTCCGGAATTACTGAAATGGGAAAAGAAAAAGACAGAAAACAGAACGCACGAACTTTTAAACAAACTTCATCTTTCCGAGGATGTCCTTTCAAGATTTCCCAGTGAGCTAAGTGGCGGACAGCAGCAAAGAGTGGGGATTGCAAGAGCTTTGATTGCGGATACACCCGTTTTATTAATGGATGAGCCTTTCGGGGCACTGGACAATATCACCAAAGCAGATATTCATTCAGAGTTTAAATCTCTGGAAGAGCTTAAAAATAAAACCATCATACTCGTTACCCATGATGTGCAGGAAGCTTTTGAATTGGGAAACAGGATTTGTTTGATGGATAAAGGGAAAATTATTCAGACAGGAACGCCAAAAGAAATGCTTTATCATCCCGGCAATGATTTTGTAACTGATTTTTTTGCTGAAAACAGGTTGTTACTGGAATATAAGACAGCCACATTAAAAGACCTGGAGATTGCACCCAATTCATATCCCGAATTTAAATTTACAGATCATACAGACGTTTGGAATGCTTTACAGAGATTAAGTTCAGATCATAAAAATTCTGACCATTACGAATATATGATCAGGGCATTCAATGATTACAGAAAATTACAGATCGTATGACGCAGCAAAGCTTTTGGCAGTTTATCATCGAACAGCAGGAAAAATTATTCACCCAGATCATACAGCATCTTGGGCTTACATTTCTGTCTTTAATTTTAGCGATCATTGTTGGGGTCCCTTTGGGAATACTGATTGCAAGGAAGAAGACACTCTCCAGTCCGGTGCTTGGTACTGCCGGTATCTTGCAGACCATCCCAAGTATTGCCTTGCTGGGCTTTATGATTCCTGCTTTTGGCATTGGAGCAAAACCTGCTATTATTGCCTTACTGATCTACGCTCTTTTACCCATCATACGGAATACCTATACCGGAATAACAGGAGTAGATCCCAGTGTGATTGAAGCTGCAAAAGCCATGGGAATGAATAAAAGCCAGCTTCTTTTTAAAGTCCAGCTCCCTTTGGCAATGCCTGTTATTATTGCAGGAATAAGAACTGCAGCCGTTATCAATGTTGGTGTGGCTACATTAGCTTCATTTGTTGCTGCAGGTGGTCTGGGCGAATTTATTTTTGGCGGAATTTCTCTCAATAATACCAATATGATCCTTGCCGGTGCCATTCCCGCGGCCTTACTGGCCATTCTACTGGATCAGATTATTGCTGTTGTGCAAAGATCCGGATATCGATTACTTCAAAAACTGAAATATATAGTTCCGGCTCTGCTTATTATCCTGGGAGCGGTGTATTTGCTGACTTCCCCGTCAAAAAGTAAAATTAAAGCAGGTTTTACCCCTGAGTTTATGGGAAGACAGGATGGTGATCTTGGTCTGCGTTCTGTGTATGGAATCAATGCCAATCCGCTTGTAGTAAATGATGCCATTATGTACAAAGCTGCCTACGAAAAAGAACTGGATCTCATCAGCGGATATTCCACAGATGGAAGGATCAAAGCTTTTGATTTGTATGTCCTAGATGATGATAAAAAAATATTTCCACCTTATTTTGCTGCACCCATTATTAAAATAAAAACACTGAAGAAATTTCCTCAGCTGGAAGAAACCCTTGATCTGCTGGCCGGTAAATTCAACGATTCTATCATGACCGACCTGAATTACAAGTCTGATTACCTCAAACAGGCTCCGGAAAAAATTGCAAAGGATTTTTTAATTAAAAATAAACTCTATAAAACTTCAAGGAAAGGCAATTCCGGAACAGTACGCATTGGCTCAAAAATATTCGGAGAACAGTACATCCTTGCAGAAATGTATAAAATGCTGATAGAAGGTTACACAGACTATAAAGTGGAAACCAAAACAGGTTTGGGGGGGACCAAGATCTGTTTTGATGCGCTGATGAATGATGGCGTTGATTTTTATCCTGAATATACCGGAACCGGCCTTTTGGTTCTTTTAAAACCAACAGGGCAGACCCTTAAAAATGTGACTCAGAGTGCAGATAAAACCTATCAGTATGTTAATGCTGAATTTGAAAAACAGTATGGGATTCAATGGCTGAAACCGCTCGGATTTAATAATTCCTATGCTTTGATGATGCGGAGAAAACAGGCAGAAGATCTTCATATTAAAAGCATTTCAGATCTTAAAAAATATTTTTCCGGATATAGATAAATTGTAAATTATTGATTTTTAGGCATAAATCATCCTAACGGTTGTTAGTAGTAGTACTACGACACTTTTTCATATTTATATGGAAATACTGTTTTTTCACATCATTTACTTCTATATTTGGTGAAATAGAAACATCAGATCACAAAATATTAACAATTAAAATTTAGAAATCATGGCAGAAAGAAATTCGAGAGGAATCTTAAAATTTAACGGAGGTGAAGGACAGAAGTTATTAAGACTTAACTACAGTGTATCCCGTTCTACAGACGTATCAGGAAGAGTAGCATCAGATCCTTCCAATGCTCTTGTCAAAATCACAGTGGAGGCTACTGAAAAATCAGACATCCTTGAAAGTTTACTTAACGGTAAATATAAACCTACAACGGGAGAGGTAACTTTCAACAAATCTCACGAAGAAGGAACATTAACTACTTTGAAATGGGAAAACGGATATGTGATCCAACATGAAGTAGACTTCAATGCAGTAGATGAGAACAGTATGTACATCAGCTTTATAGTAAGTGCAGAACATATCGATCTGGGTACTTCTTCTTACAAAGCAGAATGGCCTACGTCATAAGCAGATAATTTCCTGGAAATTTTTAAAATACAGACAGAATGGTACACCCGCATTAGGGAGCCGTTCTGTTTTTTTTGTTCGACATATTTCCGGATCAATATTAACGGATGGAAAGCTTCACAAAAGTTGGATTCAGGGAAAGTCAAGGGAAATAATCAGAAGTACTGGTCCTAGAATTTTCTGTATTTGGCGAAATGAAATTTTCGGCTTTAGCTCACAATAGAAGTTTTAGGAAGTATTTAGAGAATAAAAGACTGCCCCAATCCGGAACAGTCTTTATTACATTTTAAATAGAATTGTTTAATGAATGATCACCTTCTTCCTCTGCACCGTATGCGCTGAGAAATATCCCAAAGCACCATTGCTGATATTGCTTGGAGGATTGGAAGGGGTAACGCCTCCGCCAGGTCCACCGCCATCTATGATCTGCAGAAGAGCAGAGTAGTAGGTGAAGATATTGTTATCAATGCTCTGCATTTCCATGTGAATCGTATCGCCTACTATTACCTTATGCTTTGTAGGATCATTATCGTCTTCCTCATTCGGAAGAAATATAGGTCTCTGATTCACCATTCCGTTGTTGACGTTATCTGAAAATACGTCAAACGTTTTCTTCGTTAAACTATTGACCGTAAAATTGAAAAGATAACGGTTTCCCAGAGCCGGAGGATCTGTAAAAACAGGTAAAAGAGCATACGTAATCTCACCTCCGAAAGAGAAAGAATCCTGTGTGAGGCCGTCCAGATGCACCGCTTCAGGCATCGTGCTCTGTGCAGTGTATTGCTTTCCTTCAGCCTGGATATTCAGCGTATAGGTGCGGCCTGTTGCTCCGCTGAATGCAGACGTCCTGTAATTTCCGTCCCCAATATACTGTAATGTTTCCGTTTGGCCCGTGTTGTCACTTATCACCACCTGTGCTCCCGCTACTGCAGGATACTGGTTATTTTGTGTAAAGGCTACCGACTTTGTGATCCTTACAATATAAGGTCCCGGCTTATTCGTGATATTACCCTCTATGACAATTTTTCCACTCTGATCCTCAAGATCAAGATCAATCTCCTTTTCACAGGAAGTTACAGCGAACAGCGATAATATGATAAAAATAATATTCTTCATGATCTAAAATTTGAAATTATAAGTGATATTAGGTACCCATCTGAATAGAGAAGTCTGCATCGCACGGGTAGTTCCCGGATTGTTCGGATTATCTTCAAACGAAATCGTATAGGCATTTTCACGTCCGTAGAGATTATAAATACCAAACGACCACGAACCTTTAAAACGCTTCGTAGTATCCGGCTCATACGTTGCACTCACATCCATTCTGTGATACGCTGGCATCCGGTCTGCATTTCTGCTGCTGTATTGGAAGATCGTCTGTCCGTTCAGCTCATACTTTCCTGTAGGAAAAGTTACTGCATTTCCTGTACTATAAACGAATAATCCGGATAAAGACCACTTTTTGTTCAGCTCATAAGTCGCTACAATTGATAAATCATGCGTCTTATCCATTCTTGCATTATACCATTGATTATCGTTGATGCCATCTATTTTTCTTTCCGTTTTGGACAGCGTATAAGAAATCCAGCCGGTCAGTCTTCCGCTTTTCTTTTTGGCAATAAGTTCCAGTCCGTAAGCCCTTCCTTTTCCGAACAGAAGCTCACTTTCCACATCCGCTGCCGTATCAAACGTGATCTGCGCACCATTTTTAAAATCGATCTGATTCTGCATCGACTTATAATAAATCTCCGCATTCAGTTCATAATTGTTATGATTGAAATTCCTGCTGTATCCCGCACTGACCTGATCTGCTATTTCCGGCTTCACACTGTAGCTGCTCCCGATCCATTGGTCTGTGGGGTTTCCGCTGCTGCTATTGCTCAGAAGGTGCAGATTCTGCGTATTCCTCGAGTAACCTCCTTTAATGCTGCTTACCTCATTGATGCGGTAATTCGCTGTGATCCTTGGCTCAAGATTCACGTATGTTTTTCCGAATTTACCCTTTTCCAGATATCTGCTGTCCGTGATCACCCCATTTTCATACGAGTTATACGTATCGCCACCCAGCACACTGAATGAAGACAATCTTAAACCGTAATTCACCGTCAGCTTTTCTGTGGCTTTAAAATCATCATTGATGTATACCGCATTTTCCCACGATTTCCTCGGATTTCTCGGGAAGCTGCTTACACTCGTGCCTGAAGCACTGCTTGGCGTAAGCGTATGATAAATAGACTGCAACCCGAAACGTACAGAATGCTTATTTCCTGCAAACCACGTAAAGTCCTGCTTAAGATTCCAGTCTTCGATCTCTGAACTCAGACCGAAAGTATTGTTGTTGCTTTTTAAGCTTACCTTATAATTGTAATTGCTATAAATGAATGATGTATTCGAGAATAATTTACTGTTGATAATACTGTTCCATCGCAATGTAGCCGTAGTGTTTCCCCAGTCAGTAGAGAATGTATCTCCCAATCCAAGAACATCCCTTCCGAAATACCCTGACAAATAAAGACGGTTATTATCATTGATCTGATAATTGGCCTTCAAATTAAGATCATAGAAATATAATTTACTGTCTTTAAAATCATCCGTTGTCTTCAGGAAAAGATCCGCATATGTCCTTCTTCCCGAAACAATGAATGATGACTTCTCCTTCTGGATAGGGCCTTCCACACTCAGCCTGCTGCTGATCAGCCCGATGCCTCCGTTCACATTATAGTCCTTATTGTTCCCGTCCTTCATTTTTACATCCATTACTGAAGAAAGACGGCCTCCATACTGGGCAGGACTGTTTCCTTTGATGATGCTTGCATCCTTCAGTGCATCACTGTTGAACGTACTGAAAAACCCTAGCAGGTGAGAAGCATTGTACACAGGTGCCTCGTCCAGTAAGATCAGGTTCTGGTCCGTAGCGCCACCTCTTACACTGAATCCACTGCTTCCTTCACCATTGCTTTTGATTCCCGGTAAAAGCTGGATCGTCTTCATCACATCCTTTTCCCCGAATAAAACCGGAAGCTTTTCTATATTCTTGATGCTTAAAGTTTCTGTTCCCATCTGGGCACTCGTCAGGTTTTTATCCTTTTTAATCCCTGAAATAACGACTTCATCAATTTTTCCCACTTTTTCATCCCCTTTTTCTTCCTGGTCGAGTGGCAGATCCAGCTTGGTATTCTGTTCCACCTTTACCGGCAGTTCAAAATCACGGTAACCCGGATAGGAAACGATCAGCGTATAATTTCCCTCGGGAAGCGACAGTGAGTAAAAGCCATATTCATTGGCCACAACGGAGATCGACGGATCTTCATTCACCTTCACAGTTACGCCAATCAGCAGTTCCCCGTTCTTGTGGTCTTTCACCGTACCACTTACCGAGTATTTCTGCTGAGCCAGAGCCAGCGAACTAAAACAGAGCGCAGCAGCCGTGACGGCAGTTTTAAAAAACAATTTTTGCATTAAGTTTAAATTTTTAATAGAGTAGAATTCTTTCAAATAGTAAGTTTAAAAAAGATTTTGTGGAGAAATAGAGACCGGCCAAATGATATCCATCAGAGAGTTCATAGTTTACTGTCAAACGTAAAAAAACAAACGATATTACGGTCACTATAAAAAATAGGGCAAAGGATTGAAATATATCTTCTTTCCTTAGTCCCGGTATGCTGCATAAATCTGTCCCGTTCATCGTTCTTGTTTGTTTATCCTAAGAAAAGTAAAAACTCCCTGTTCAGGGAATACAAAAATAGCAAAATACTCCGACTGGCCTTATAATTAAAGGTAATCTTAATGTTAAATAACTGTTGTTTCATAAAAAAAGATAAAAAAAAGTAGGAAATATTTATATTTGTTTAAATATTCACCAAGATGATTCCACTTCACGATCTTTTATTTTTCGTTATTGCTGCCCTTGTTTTAGTGATAAGTCCCGGTCCCAATATGATTTATCTTATTTCAAGATCTATTACACAAGGTAGAAAATCCGGACTTATCTCACTGGCTGGTGTAGTTTGCGGTTTTCTCTTTCACATCATTATGGTATCCTTTGGTCTTACAGCTGTATTACTGGCTGTTCCTGTGGCCTACACTGTTCTAAAAGCTCTGGGGACCGTCTATCTCTTGTATTTAGCCTATCAGGCGATCAGACCTAAGAGCAAAAATATATTTGATGTAGACCAGCAGGGTCCTCATGACAGTCCGAAAAAACTCTTCACCGTTGGCTTTCTCACCAATGTACTCAATCCCAAAGTTGCGGTCTTTTACCTCTCGTTCTTCCCCCAGTTCATTAAACCAGAATATGGCTCCGTTCTTACCCAAAGTCTAGAGCTCGGTGTTATTCAGGTATTCATCAGCTTCAGTGTTAATTTTATCATCGTCCTCAGCGCTGCAAAAGTTGCGGTATTCTTTGCAGGAAATCCGTTTTGGGTGAAAGTGCAGAAATGGTTTATGGCTAGCATACTTACTTATTTAGCGGTAAAAATGGCTTTGTCAAAAGCCAGATAAACTGAATTATAAAATAGAATGGCCTTACTTTGCTGAATGAAATGCCTTTGTGTATCCTAAAAAACAGACAGAGAGAAATATTTCTTTGCTTATCTTTGCGATAATAAATGCTTTCAGCTTAATAAATCAGATAATTTCGCATCACCAGCTATTTTTCAATGAAGCAGTCCATTCCCACCTACGATTTAAACAGCATTACGCAGCATGGTATTCTGATCGAAAGGATTGAAAAGAGGACCATGAGTACGGAAGATAATCTTTTTGATAAAGGAATTCATCGCGACAGTCATTATATTTTTACCTATCTGCAAAGTGGCCGGGCGAAAATGATGGTCGATTTTAAAATGATAGAAGCTCAGGATACAGCTGTTTTCTTTCTGCTGCCGGGGCAGGTGCATGAAGGAATTTTGATGGATGACGTCAGTGGATGGTTTATTGCGGTAAAAGCAGATCTGCTGCCCGATACCTTACGGTCGGTTTTTGAGGAGTCGCTGATCGATATACAGCCTGTTGTCATTGACCGGATTACGGCAGAAAAGCTCAGTTCCTGTGCCGAAATGCTGCAGATGTCCTGTAACGAAGAAATGCTGGAAACCAAAGAAGGATTTTTTGTGGTTCAGTCCCTAATGAACGCTTTTACAGGGATGTATGCCATGATCTTTTCGGGAGAAAGCAACTCTGAAACGTTCATTGAAAGCCGGGCCATTCAGCTAAACAGACAGTTCAGGATTCTGGTGAGAAAAGAATTCAAAACCATGAAAAGTCCATCTGCCTACGCCGAAGCACTCCATATTTCACGAGGTTATCTCACTGAAGTTATCCGGGAAGTTACGGGAAGATCTGCACAGTTTTGGATTCACCAGGAAATTTTAATAGAAGCCAAACGGCTCTTATCTTTCACGGCACTTACAGTAAAGGAAATCGCTTACGAACTCGGATACAGTGACCATACCTACTTCTCCCGATTATTCTCCAAGGTGGAAGGCTGTCCACCCTCAGCATTCCGAGACCGAAACAGGAAGTAGATCCGATCCACGAATAATCCAACCAATTCCCTGAAATAGCTATCGGTCTGCATTTATTTTGAAGCTTCCTTTGCAATAAAAATTATTTATGCCAAGCTTACCAAAATGGATGAATGACACATTAGAAAATGTCATGTCCTCCAAATTTAAAGAATGCGACTTAATCCATACCCAGAACGTTTCAGAAGACTTACGTCTCATCCGTTTTGCGTCTGATCTGGAAGATGTTGCTTTTGAACCTGCCTATGCGATTGGAATAAGAGTCAACGAAAGGGATTACCGTAATTATTCGCCCTTTAATTTTAATAAACATACTGGTACATTCGATGTTCTTTTTCATCTTCACAATAAAAATTCTGTGGGTGGAAGCTTTATCGGACAACTCTCCGTAGGAGATTCTATAAAAGTTTTAATGCCGAGAGGAAGACGTTTTTTTGAACCCAATGCAGAAATTCATTTTTCTATAGGCGATGCAACTTCGCTGGGAAGTTCTCTGTCCATTAAAGAAACTGCGGAAGATAATGGTGGTTCATTCGTCTGTCTCCACGATCTGGAAGATCCCTCAATACTTAAAGAACTGGAACTATATGGCTATCATACTCCCAAAAATGATATCCAAAACATCATAGAAGCACTCACTGATTTCCTGAAAGAAGAAAAGCAAGCCCTTCAAAACAATGAAGTCGTATTCTATCTCACTGGAAATGGCAATACCATGTCTGTCATTCGGAAATTCCTTAAAGCTAAAGGCATAGATTCCAAATGTATCAGGTCACAAGCTTACTGGATGGAGGGAAAAAGAGGGCTATAAAAGCTTTTATTACATGTTTACAAAACATTAAACTGTCATTGCGAGGAGTGTAGCGACGAAGCAATCTCAAAATTTTTAAACAGGCAGTAATTGGCTGTTCTTTTCTACCTTATTTATGAAAGCTTAAGAGAAAGTATAAAAATTACCTGAGAATCCAATTTAAAGACGATCAATAGAAGCTTCTATTGATCGTCTTTTTTGAAAATAATATATCAAGAATTTAATCCTTAATCACCATTTTTTTTGAACCCATCACTTTACCGTCTGTGGTCATTTTATAAACATATGTCCCTGATGGCAGTTCTGAACTTGAAAGTGTAACCGTGCCGTTTCCCTTTTCACGGAGGGGTAGAGTTCTTACCAGCTGGCCGGAAATATTGTAAATTTCTATTGATGCTGTTTGGGCATTTTTTGGAAGATAATAGCTGATGCTCGTTCCGTTTTTGGCGGGATTAGGAACATTTTGAGAAAGCTGAGCAATATCTGAAGAAGTGATCGCTGAGATAGCAGCTTTATTCAATAGCAGTTGCTTCAGCTCCTCTACCGTATTTTCAAGATTTTTAATGCGGTCTTCCAGCTGTTGGATGGTTTCCTCTGAAGCCGAAGCTGTTTTGTTGAGTGGCGTATTCGAAACCATTACATTTCCGCTTGCATCTACAACCAGGGCGAGGCCGCTTCCTGTGGGCAGATTTTCATGTCTTACTGTTCCTACCGTATGGAAATTGGCAGTAGGAGATAGTGTAAGAATGCCGACTCTTTTATCCTGAATCAGCATCGTTGAGGTGGGGGAGAGACCAAACATGATTGATAACGGAATATTATTCGTCAGTTTTGCTCCTCCGGTTCCTGATCCGATGACGAAAGAACGGTTTCCGGTTGCGGCCAGATCAATTCCGAATCCTCCTGAATATACATCCTTAAGATCAATGCCTACCCCTAATGCAAACTGGTTAGAATTTCGGATAGTGTTTTTCCAGCCAAGAGCTACAGATTTGCTGGAATTATTCAGAACAATATTGTCCTGTCCGCTCACGATATTAGCACCTCCGCCGTTGGCAAGATCATTTCCCCAGCCGTTTACTATAGAACTGCTGGCCAGTCCTCCCAGGATATTGGAGCTTCCGGCAACGATGCTTCCTTTTGCTTTGGCGGTATTGGAGTTGTTTACGGCGTCTACGATAAAAGAACCTGCCTCATTAAGGATAGCCTGTCCCGGATTGGCAGATGCTCCGTTCGTTCTTAGAAAAAAAGGTCTTGGATCTACGGTACCTGCGTAGTTTGCTGTAGTAATTCCTGCATTTCCGGTAATTTGCCATTGCTGGGCATTGGCAATTCCTGTCAAAAGAAGCATAGCTGCTGCTAGGCCACTTTTCATGGATAATAATGGTGTTTTCATAAATTTTGAATTTTTATGGTTTTAGTTATCACTAAAGTATGAAATATTATTATTGAAATTAACTATTTGTCACCTAATTGTGATATTATGGACCTGTTTGTTGCTTTCGATTCAGTGATAAAAGGAAATACATGCATTATAATTAATTTCTATAGAGTTTATTTGTATCATCTAAATAGTTTTGAAAACCTTTTCGATACATATATTATAAATGCATATCGGTTTTAATTTTTCTGCTTCAGCTCAATAAAAATATACTTTACGGTTTCCCATAATTTTTCTCTTACAGTTGTTTGTAGTTTCGGCATTAGAAAACGACACAACAACTTAAACATTATGAATAAAAAAACGACTCCCGCCGATCTCTTTTTGGGGATTCTTGCATTGCTGCTCATCAGCGTAAGCTTTTATCAGACCTGGCTCGGTCTGCAACAGATTTTTGGTCCTGCATCATTTGTCATTGCTCTGGTTTTATCCCTTTTATTGCTGTTTCTGTGCTGGATGCTCAGGAATGCCAAGCTGGAAGGAAAGCCTACCGGAAGTCTTGTAGGGATCTATGTATTTATAGCCTCCTTTTGTTTCATTGCAAATTTCAATGCACTGTATACCAGATTTATGAAAACAGATATTTTTACCGATGAGCTCCGGGAGATCAACAAAAGCTTTATGGCTCTTGAAAATGATGTAGAATCAAAGCTGAGCTATAAGTACAATAAAATAACCACTCAGAATATTGAGATTAAGAAAAAACAGCTGATGGAGCAAATCAAGGACCCCGGAAACAAAGGCATCGGAACCAGAGCACAGTCGCTGATCAGAGATATTGAAAAGCTGACAGGTCAGAAAGTGGATCTCCTGACTCCGGTAGGAAACGATTATGAGGATCTCTCCGAAAGAATGGGCCATCAGATTGATAATATGATTTCAGATCTTTCTCCCGAAGAACGAGCTTTGAAAACGGATCTTAATAATGCCAGTCTTAAATGGAATAAAAATATTCAGGATCTGCTTTTGTTGTCTAAAAAAGAAAAAGATGATCTGTCACAAGGCATCATCGATGAATCCCTTGCTGAATACAATAAATTGGGAAGCAGGGCACAAACCGTTTTAGGAAATGAAAAGATTCACTTTGAGCCCATCGTTTCGCAGACTCAGGAAGTAGGAAAGATTGGTTTTGCATTTGAGCATGCTATCAAACATTTCGGAATGTACCAATTTGTGGTGCTGGCAGGATGTATCTTACTGGATTTTGTAATCGTGATTATTATTTTACTGGTGACAGGTCCTGACAATAACAGGAATAACAGAGGAAGTGTTTTCAATAATAAGAGAAGCGGTAATACTTTAATTCCCAATAACTAAGCCATGGATAATTTTAACGAAAAATTTAAACCGCTGTCTTTTGACCATGAAGCTGAAGAGCTGTTGAAACCTCTTTCTTTTGATAATGAGCACCAGGTTCAGGAAGATTTTGTTCCTATTGCAAGAACCATCTCAAATGATATTAAAAATAAAGAAAGCAATTTTGTATTTTTCTTCGGAACAGCGGATTCCGGAAAATCGGTGATTCTTTCTTCCATGCTGTATTATCTGAAATCTCATGCCGGAGTATTGAGACCGAAACTTGGTACGCCCAACAGCAAGGAAGCCAATGTTCTTTTGTCTGATTTTTTTGAAAATATACGTCAGGGTATCCTTCCCAACAGGACATCGAGGGATAAAGTAACCCGTCTTGATCTGGTTTTTGAACCCAATAATAAATCCAAAAGAGTAGTTCCTATTGATCTTACATTTTTGGAAACTTCAGGAGAAAACCACAATGAGATCAGAAGAGGCGGAAGTTATCACAGTAGTATCGAATCATTTTTGAACGGCAATGTACCCCTTACCTTCATTATCGTTACCAGTTATGATTCTGCGCATAGAGAAGACAGCCTGATCAATGAATTTCTGGATGAGCTGGAAAGAAAAGGAAAAAACCTGAAATCAGTGAATGCTGTACTTGTCATTTCCAAATGGGATAAATCCGGAAGAATGGACGTTGAAAGTGCAGAAGAACTGGAAGGTTTTATTTCTGACCGCCTTCCAATGACAGCACAAAGGATCAATACTTATGGACTAAGTAAATCGTATTACACCATTGGAAGCGTTGAAAATTCAATAGGACAGGAAAGGGTAAACCTGCTCAATCTTTCCACGGCAGAGGTCTTGTCTAAATGGCTGTACAGAAGCATTACCGGATATGATCTGGATTATGAGGGAACATTTTGGGAACGTTTAAAATTTAGTTTCAGTAACTGATGAGCGGTATTTACTTTTTTTCAGCATTCGGGACTTTTGGCAACCCGAACGGCTTCCGCCAGTCCTATTTTCTTGGTGGAAATGCAGATGTAGCCAAAAATATTAAAACATTTGATCTGAAAACAGATGCAGTCAAGCTTTTTCCGGGCAGTAAGATCTACGGAATGCGTATAGAGCCGGCTGGCAGCTCCTATCTGATTTCCTACACCGTATACACTTTCGCAAAAGAGCAGAACTCTCAGCGGGGCGGTACATTTATCGGATCAAGCCTTATTTTTGTTGATAAAATAGCCCCCGAAAGCCTGACAATTGATGTTCTGAATGAATTTCACCAATATCTGGAAAAACATAATGTGACGGATGGCACCATTACCATTAGCCATTCGGATAAATTTTCCATTCATCAGCCAAAAGATTATGATAAAATCGGGTTCAATGCCCGTGAAGTGGAAAGTCCTGGAATGGCTAATTCGGGAAACCATTATCTGATGGTATATTCCGAGGCGGGTTCTTCGCAGATGTCTTCTCTGTTCAGTAAAGCAATAGCCCTCCTGAGTACGTATGATATGATTTACTTCACTGAAAGCCGTGAGGTTGCAGAATTTGTACAGCAGAAAGGCATCTTCAAAATTGTAGATCTCAATGGTTTTGAAAGAGAAATCCAGAGATCTGATGAAGAAAAATCAAAACTGTTGACTGCCTGTATCCTTGATATGGAAAAAGAAAAAGAGAATTTAAAAGGAGACAGAAAAACTATTATTGATGAGGTAGAAAAACAGATCATTCAGAATGAAAGAAGGCATCAGGAAAATGAAAAGAAGATCAGTGAATCTAAAGCAGGGATTAATGCCATTAATAGCGGATTTGATCAATATGCAGTAAAAATTGACGAATTGATTGGTATTTTAAAATCCGGTGGGAAAGTAGAAGACATCAGAAAACAGCATCTGGAAAGCAGAAAAATGTTTTCAGAGAAGATCAGGCTCAGCAGAGATGTGGGGACAATCAGCTCAATGAGTTCTTCTCATTCATCAAATCAAGGGAATTCAAAGCCTAAGCTGGCCAACAGCCTGGAAGATTTTAATCGTGAAAAAAACAGCTTTACTCATCAGGGAACCCGGTTGAATGCGTATAAAATTGCTTTCTGGAGTCTCCTCATTTTAGTATCAGCTGTGGCTGCCTGTTATTTAGTATTTTTGGATAACGGAAAAATTCTGAAATCCTTTTCAGAAGAAACTGTTGTTGCTGTTGAAAACATCGGTGCAGACACCGTGAATGCAAATCACGCAGAAGAAATTCCTTCAGTTGTACAGATGATCAATCTGAATCCTTTTCCCAATGCAGAATTAAATGAAAACGACTGGCGGCTTGTTTCAAAAAAAGCACCATTTGGAATGAAAATAGACAGTCTGATCAACGTGATTTATAAAGAGAATCCATCAACAGTCAGAGACTTTTACAAACATCAGAAAAAAGAATATAAAGCTCATCTTTATTCTTTAAATCAGCAAAATTTTACAATCAATGAACGGGATACCATACTTTCAGATACCTTGAGGAAAATCCCCAACTACATCAAACCTTAACCGGCTCTGTTGTTTGTAAAAACAAATAATTATAGCTCGCTATTCAAGAAGATGCATCATGACGGTGTATCTTTTTTTTGATGATAAGTGCTAATGCAGAATGAAAACTGAATTTACAAATGACTGGGCTTACTTAAAAAAATAATTCATTTTTTAAACAAGTGTTTAACTTTCTGCTATGATGTTGATTAAGCTACTTAATTCCAATAATTAAAGGCTAAATCATACCCTGGAGTAAAATTTTGGTATATAAATTGCAGCCATGTAAAATTTTATTTTTAATGTATTTAATTATGTTAAAAATATTAATTTATTATAAAGTCATATGGATAATTTAAATTTTGGCGCCATTAATAAGAAATTCGTATTTTTATTAATGGTTCTTTTTTACAGTATTGCGGATGCACAATGCATAGCTTACACAGGTCAAACCATGAATGCCGGGCAGACGTACTGCCTTACAGGAAACCTTACCCTGACCAATGATATTACTATTCCAACGGGTGCTTTACTGATCATTCAGCCGGGCGGTGCCCTTATTGTAAAAGGTATTACAGTAAATGGTGATCTTGAGATTGGGGACAAAGGGAGTGTAAAATCTGAGGGATCAATCATAATAGGGGTTTTCGGAAGCCAGAAAAACTCCAAAGTGAAACTGGGAACCAAAGCTTATCTTTCCCTTACCGGATCAGTATCACAAGGGGATCCGTCTTTCATGGGAACATTCCCCGGTGCTACATCAAGCATCGATATGGGGACATATAGTGTGGTAGAAATATGTGGAACATTCAGTCAGCAGTCCATTACCTATCCTTTTATCAATTACGTAGGAGCTCCTTTGGGGAAAGCTTACTGTATTGCCAAAGCACAGGTGAACGGTGGCGGAACTTCTATTCTCAGCAATGACAGCCAGATCATCGCTATTGCAATGGATACGGTGACAGGCCTTGCTCCCGGTAATGCCAGTTTCTGTGGTCCGAATGCTACTAAGGCGACGTGTCCCACATTATGGCCTGATGGGCTTCCTGATGAAAAACTTGTCTGTGGTTTTGCGGATGAAGTAGTTCACGAACTGGATAATTACTGTACAAAGCCTGCTGTTTCAGGAACACCGGACGGCTATACTAAAATGGGAATTACAATACAGCAAAAAACTAAAGACTGGCCCGAAAATATTCCTAATGGTTTCCTTGCATTGGAATCAAAGTTTAAAGGTTTTGTTATTACCAGAGTGCAACATGTAAGCTCAACCCCTCAACTTGGAGACGCTGTTGCAGAACCGAAAGAAGGAATGCTGGTGTACGATATTCAGGACAAGTGTGTGAAGCTGTATAACGGAACTCAATGGAATTGCATTGAAAGAAGCTGTAATGATTAACTTAATTTGTAAAACATGAAACACATAAAAAATATATCAACAGTGGTAATACTGTTAGCTTTTAATTTATTCTATGCTCAGGTTGCTATAGAAAAAGAATCTGTTGACGGTAGTAGTACGGTCCTGGATTTCAATAATACCCCAACTAATACAAAAGGTCTTATTCTTCCTGCAACAGAGAGGATCCCGGACACCCCGGAAAACGGAACATTTATCTTTGACAGGTCTGATGATAAGGTAAAGGTTTATGAAAACAATACCTGGAAAGCTCTCAGTGATATTGGCAACAGTTCAGCAGTGATCAATAACCACTCAGATGAAACCGGTAATGGAGTAGTGATCGGGGATAAAGTGGGAAGTACAGATGGAGTGCTCGTTCTTGAATCGCCGGATAAAGCTATGATTCTTCCTAAAATAGCTTCGCCGCATCTCAATGTAAAAAATCCGTACCCTGGCATGATCTGTTATGATACAGCAAGTAAAACGTTTGCTGTTTTTGACGGAATTGTCTGGAATTACTGGAAATAATAACGTTGTAAAACAGTTTAAAAAGCCCTGCTTATCATTAATAGCAGGGCTTTTTTATTTTTTTCGTCCATACATTAAGATTCTTTTAAAAGCATAAATAGCAGGAAGCTTAGCAAAATCTTTTGAAATTCGGTGTTTGAATTCTGCGGTAAAGACTTTTTGTTGTCCTTCGTCAAGTCTTTCCAGGTAAGGGATCAAAGCTGATCCGGAAATAAAGTTGAATAAGGTTTCGTGATCCTCAGCAATAATAGGATAAACCTTCTGAGAGAGATTCAGATCCTCAATGCCGCTGTCAAACAAGATTTGTGCATATTCATCGATTGTAAGCACAGCTGAAGGGCGGTTCCATTGGTTAAGCTGTGTACGGTAAGGTTCTTCATCTGCCAGCTCAAAAAGAATTTTATTCAGGGTGTTGCCCGGTTGATAAGGCATTTGTACAGCGAATTGTCCGTTGGTATTCAGCTTAGCAATAAGTTTAGGAAAAAGGTTTTGATGATCATCAGACCATTGCAGGGCAGCATTACTGAAGATGAGATCCCAGTTTTCATCAGCATCCAGCATCGTCTCTGTTGTCGCAATTTTGAAATGGAGACGCTCATTTTCCAGCGCTTTGGATTTTTCAAGCATTTCGGGAGAAGAGTCAATCCCTGTAAAAACAGCATCTTGAAATTTTTCAGTAAGGATGGCAGTCTGTTCGCCTGTTCCGCAGCCAAGATCTACTGCTTTCATTGCTTTTTCATCGGTGATCAACTCAGCGAGATCATAAAACGGCTTAAAACGGATATTTTTAAACTGGTTGTAAACGTCAGGATTCCAGGGCATATTCTGTAATTTTAAATGTGATTTCAATTTAGCAATTACTGAACAGAACAAAGAATTTGAAATATTAAAAGATTCTTAAAAGAAAAGAAGAGTGAAGAATGGGGGAGGAAAGTTACTGAAAATAGAAAGACCATTTAATTCCAATTTTTATTGAATTTTTTTTTTGTTAAAGTTGGATAGCTTTTATGTAAAACCCTATCAGTAATTTATAGTCTGATAGTAACTTCCATACTCCCTTCCCCTAGCTTCCCTCTTTAACATCTTCCTTCTCACAAAATCTGGGCACTTTCTTTAATGCTGTTCATCACAAAAATACTCTTTGTCTGCCCAATGCCCTCAATTTCAGAAAGCTTATTGACAAAAAATTCATGAAAATCATCCATATTAGGAGCCAGGATCTTCAGCATAAAATCAAAATCCCCACTGATGTTATAAAATTCTACTACTTCTTTCAACTTTCCAACTTCCTCAATGAATTTTCCGGCGGTTTTCTTGTTGTGCACATTTAATGCGATCATACAGATCACCATCATACCTTTGTTTACCTTTTTACGGTCTACTATTGCGGTATATTCCTTGATGATTCCCAGCTTTTCCATTCGCTTGATGCGCTCGTGCGTGGGAGTTGGACTTAAATTGATCCTTGCTGAAATATCACGGACGCTCATTTTGGCATCTTTTTGAAGCAAACGCAGGATTGAAAGGTCTTTTTCGTCGGGAGTATATTGTTCGGCAGTCATTTGTTCTGTTTTTAAAGATTATATTGTAGGTAATAGTTATTTTGTTCTTTTTTATTTATTTAATATTTAAATTTGTTCCAAAATTACCACATAATTTTGACATATGTTCTTTTAAAATTAATTTTGAAGGAAATTTGAATAGATGAGTACAAGGAAGAATTTAATATTAATATTAGCATCGGTAGGAACTTTTGTAGAGGCTTTGGATATTGCCATTATTAATTTAACGATTCCTTCTATTCAGGAACAGTTCTATATCGGAGCAGAAACCGTACAGTGGCTGCAGACCCTGTATGTGCTTTTTTTTGGAGGCTTTCTGATCATCGGTGGAAAACTTTCCGACCAGATCGGGCGCAAGAAAATATTCCTTATCGGAGCTTTTATTTTTATGCTCACCTCTTTAGGCGCAGGACTTTCCCAGAGCTTTGAAGTTTTAGCCATATTCCGTGCCCTTCAGGGGTTGGGAGCCGCATTCATTATGCCTTCTGCGCTATCTATTGTCACCAATACTTTCAGGGGGGAGCAGGAACGTAACCGTGCCATTGGAATTTTCAGCTCATTTGCTGCGATTGGTTCGGGAAGCGGACTTTCAGTAGGAGGCATTATCAGTACTTATCTGAGCTGGCATTGGGTGTTCCTGATCAATGTTCCTATTCTTTTACTTACTTTGATCTTTGCTTATCAGTATCTGCCTGCAGATGAAAAAAGTGAACCTGGACAGAAAACTGATTTTATATCTGGAATATTGTTGGTTTTAGGACTTTTAAGTCTGACCTACGGAACTCATGAGCTTGTTCATGTCAAAGAAAATCCTTTCATGATTATGGGTTCTCTTGTTATTTCTGTTCTTCTTTTAGCTGCAGTATTTATAAGATTGAAATCTGTAGCTCAACCTCTAATCGATTTGCAATTATTTAAGCATAAATCTTTGATGATTTCCAATGCAGTTTTCTTCACATTAGGAGCATTTTTCATAGGATTTTTATTTCTTATCTCATTAATGCTTCAGAAAGATATGGGACACAGTGCGGCATCTGCGGGATTAATGTTGGTGCCATTCAGTATCATGTCGGCGCTGGCTGCAAAATTTGTACTGCCCTACATTTCCAAAAGATTAAGTTCTTCCCAGATGGGTGTTTTCGGTTGGAGTTTTATGCTGGCAGGAGCCTTATCTTTACTGATAGCGGTTTACACAGGACATCCGCTAACGGTAGTGCTATTGGGAGCTGCATGTATCTCCGGAATTGGCATGACGTTCTGTTTTACCGCACTGTCTGTGATGGGAATTCAGGATGTAGAACCTTCACATTATGGCGTTGCATCAAGTTTAAGCTCTACCAGTTATTTTCTCGGAGCAGGAATTGGACTTTCGTTCATGACTTTAATGAGCCAGATCTTTCCATCAGAATATGCTGTAGGAGATTTAAGTCTGATTATCTTGGTTGGATATGCTTTACTTGCTCTTGTAATGTTGCTGTATTTTATTGTTAAAAGCTTAAAAACCAGACAAACGGCAATAGCCGTTTCATAAACGGATTAAAAATGGACAAACTATTATGAAAAAGGATCGGCATTATAACGTCGGTTCTCTTTATTTTAGCAAAATGAAAATACAGATCATCAGCGACCTTCACCAGGAATTTGGATCTGCTGATTTATTTTTTGATCAGTCAGATGTTGTTGTATTGGCAGGAGACATTAATCTTGGAACAAAAGGAATTGACTGGGTCAAATTGAAAATCAAGAACAAGCCGGTTATCTATGTTTTAGGGAACCATGAATATTATAAAGGTTCCTACCCGAAAACCTTAAATAAGATCAAGGCTGAAGCTGAAGACTCAAATATTTTTGTCCTTGAAAATGATGCTGTAGATATTGACGGAATCCGTTTTCATGGAGCCACACTTTGGACGGACTTTTCTATTTTCGGAGATCCTTTATATCATGGAATGATTTGTCAGCCGATAATGAATGATTATAAAAAAATTAAACGAGATCCTTCCTATTCAAAGATGAGGACTCTTGATACATTTAAAATTCATCAATTCTCAAAGCTTTGGTTAAAAGAAAGTCTTGAAAATTCTGCGGGTTTACAAAATATTGTCGTTACCCATCACGCACCCAGCATTCAATCTGTTCCGGAACACTACAAAGAAGATCCCATGACTTCCGCTTATGCATCCAATCTGGAAAGTTTCATTACAGAACATCAACCACTGTATTGGATTCACGGGCATATCCATACGCCGTGCAGATACAGTATCGGCGCAACCGAAATTATCTGTAATCCTCATGGCTATATTGATGAGAAATACAACGGTTATGAAAAAGAACTGATCATTGAAGTGTAAAGATTAGAATCGGTTTCTATTAGCTCTCCTACCTTTCAGCATATTCGTCCTTCTCTGAAAGTACAATTATTAAATATTATTTCTCTTCGCATAGTGATTGGCAATGCCGGCAATAAAGTAAAATGAAACCTGCTTCGTCTATACTGATGCAGCAGGTTTTTAAACTAAAATCATTATGAAGAATCCAAATATACATGAGGGTATTATTCTTATTCCTGATTTCAGCGGGTTTACAGAATTCGTGTTCAATACAAAACTTTATACAGGAGAATATATTGTAAGACAACTACTTTCTACGCTGATCGATATGAATGATCAATATTTTGATATTTCAGAGATCGAGGGCGATGCCATTTTATTTTACAGATACGACAATAACCCATCTTATCAGACTATTTCAACGATGCTCTGGAAAATGCGGAATGCTTTTAACCAAAAAATTAAAGAATTAAGTAAAGAGTTAAGTATGTCCATAGACATGTCACTGAAGTTCATTGTGCACTATGGAAAATTTTCACAGTATACAATCGGAAGCTTTAAAAAGCTTTATGGTAAAACAGTAGTGGAAGCCCATCAGATGCTGAAGAATGAATTTGCAGAAAACCCATCTTATGCTCTTTTCAGTAATTCTTTTTTAGAAAACAGCGAAAGTGAAGAATCAGAATTTAATACACAGAAATATCATCTTCCTGAGGGTGGGATGATCCATTATTTCGAGAAAGCGAACTAGCATATTTCTTTTTTTAATCTTTTTGAAAATTTGCTGCATAATATGGGAAATCGGAATATCTTTTACGTACTGAACTCGTTTTAATGTTTTTGATAGTATCATTTGATACTATCAATCCGGACAAAAAAATGAGTTAAGAGTTTGTAGAGAAAAGATTTATTTTTAGCATCAAAATAATATATTAAAATAAAAAGCAGATCCCGTAGAACCTGCTTAGATATTTAAATATATTAATAATAACTATTTCAACGTAAACTTCACTTTCGTTTTAATCGCATCCGAAGAATTCCCGATCAATGCTTCAAAGTCTCCAGGCTCGGCAACCCAATCATGTTTATCAGCATCAAAATAACTTAATGCTGTTTTATCAAGCGTGAAAGTGACTTCCTTCTGCTCGCCGGGGTTTAAATATACTTTTTCAAAACCTTTTAGTTCCTTTGCAGGGCGCGGTACAGAAGCTTTGATGTCACTGATGTAAAGTTGAGCAACTTCAGCACCTGCTTTCTTTCCTGTATTTTTTACAGTTACGATAAATGTGATTTTATCGTCCTGCGACATTACTTTTTTATCGGCAGAAGCCTTTCCAAATTCAAAGGTAGTATAGCTCAAACCATGTCCGAAACTGAATAAAGGTTTTATTTTCTTCGTATCATGCCAACGGTAGCCCACGAAAACACCTTCATTATACGTAATATTGATCGGGTTTTTCTGATCTTTTCCTTTTCCCGCTGCCAGTTCATCTTTCTGTCCCGGATATTCTCCCAACTGATGGGCGGCATTATCTTCCAGCTTCACAGGGAAAGTAAACGGAAGTTTTCCGGAAGGATTCGCATCGCCAGCCAATATAGAAGCAATAGAATTTCCAGCTTCAGAACCAAGGTACCATGACTGAAGAACAGTAGGGACCTCTTTGATCCAAGGCATTGCTACAGCATTTCCTGAAACCAGAACTACGGCAAGATTTTTATTTGCTTTCGCTAATGCGGAGATCACATTGTCCTGATTGTAAGGCAGTCCGTAGCTTTTTCTGTCGTTACCTTCACTGTCCTGGAAATCTGCTTTGTTCAGACCACCTACGAAGATCACGTAATCAGAATTTTTGGCTAATGTTACGGCTTCGTTCAGTAATTCAGCTGCAGAGCGGTCGTCTTTTAAGTTCTGTCCGGATTTTACCCCATTGTATTCTCCACCAATGTCACCTACATAACCTCTGGCATATTGTACATCAGCCTGTTTTCCAAATCTGGATTTGATTCCGTCCAATGGAAGCGTTTCGTATTTTACCTTTAAAGAAGAAGAACCTCCACCAACGGTCATTATCTTGATGGCATTCTCACCGATCACGGCAATTTTTTTGGCTTTATTAATATCAATAGGAAGTACGTTTCCTTGATTTTTCAGCAGTACAATTCCTTCTTCCCCGATTTCTTTTGCTACTGCTTTATGTTCTTCAGAAGCAACATTTCCAAAAGGTTTATTCCTGTTCATCGTAGTTTTGTAGGCCAAGCGAAGCAATCTTGTTACTTTGTCGTCAAGTTCCTGCGTTCCTACTTTTCCTTCTTTAATAAGATCCAAATAAGGTTTTGCAAGATAATAATTATCGTATGCATTTTTCGTTCCCTTAGAAAGTCCGTTTGTCCAGCTTCCAAATTCAAGATCCAATCCGTTGTGGATCGCCTGTTCTGTATTATTCACCGCTCCCCAGTCGGAAACCACCACTCCTTTATAACCCCATTCTTTTTTCAGAATATCATTCAAAAGATATTGATTCTGGCTGGCATACTGGTTTTTATACATATCATAAGCGCCCATAATCGTCCATGAATCTCCTTCTGTTACCGCTGCTTTGAAAGGCGGAAGATAGATCTCATACAGCGTTCTGTCGTCAATATTCACATTGCTCGTATGACGGAACATCTCCTGATTGTTCAAAGCAAAATGCTTCACAGAAGTAGCCACACCGTTGGATTGTACCCCTTTAATATAAGGCACCACCATTTTTGAAGTTAAATAAGGATCTTCACCCATATATTCAAAATTTCTCCCGTTCAGAGGTGTCCTGTAAATGTTGACACCAGGTCCCAGAAGAATATCTTTTTTTCTGTAACGGGCTTCCTCACCCAGAGCTTTTCCATAATTCCAGGACATTTTTTTGTTCCAGGTCGCAGAAAGAGCTGTCAAAGCAGGATAGGCAATGATTGAGTCATTCGTCCATCCCGCCTGATCCCATTCATCCCACATTACTTCCGGACGTACCCCATGAGGACCGTCTGTGGTCCAGAATTCTGGAATTCCCAGTCTTGGAACGCCTGGCGAACTGAATTTTGACTGGGCGTGCAGCGTAGCTACTTTTTCTTCCACTGTCATTCTCGAAAGCGCATCCTGGATACGCTGTTCAACAGGTTTTGATTCATCTAAATAAACGGGTTGAGTATGCGTCTGAGCCATATATGAAGCAGCAATAAGAGTGAATAAACTTACGATGGCGGTTTTCTTGAACATAAAAAGCCTTTTTGTTGATTAAAAACAAAAGTAAGTAAAATTTTTATTATCTCAAATTGAGAAAATAAATTTTCGCCAATAAATTTTTTTGATCCCGAGCTTCGGAGTTTGAAGGGAGGAGAGGTTAAAGTTGGGTATATAGCGCCGTATTCCGAGGTTTAAGTTCTTTATTATGACATACAATCCGCAATCCGAAACACACTAAAACTCTACTACTCTCAAACCCAGTACCGCAATTACTCATGATTTTCCCATCCTTTCACCGCGCCGCCTTTGAAGATCTCCGCCGCTTTTTTAGCCACTTCATCAGACTGGTAGGCTTTGACAAAGTTTTTTACTTTATCTGAATTCTTATTGTCATGGGTTGCAACAATGACGTTGACGTATGGAGAGTCTTTATCCTCGCTGAAAACACTCTGTTTAGCAGGATCTAATCCTGCCTGTGATGCAAAATTATTGTTGATGATGGCTATAACAACCTCTTTGTCATCCAGAACTCTTGGTAGTTGAGGAGCTTCAATTTCCAGAATTTTTAGTTGTTTTGGATTTTCTGTGATATCTGTGACTTTCGGTAATAGTCCGGTTCCTTCTTTTAATTTTAAAAGTCCGTTTTTCTGAAGCAGAAGCAATGATCTGCCCTCATTGGTAGGATCATTCGGAATCACAATTGTACTTCCGTTCTGCAGCTGGCTGATAGTTCTGATCTTCTTTGAGTAGGCAACGATAGGGTAGACAAACGTATTTCCTACCACAGCCAGTTTATAGCCTCGCTGCTTCGACTGCTCATTCAGATAAGGAACATGCTGAAAAGCATTAGCTTCAATATCGCCGTTATTCAAAGCTTCATTAGGAACTACATAATCATTGAACGGAATCAGTTCCACATCAAGGTTATATTTTTCTTTAGCTACTTTTTTTGCTGCTTCAGCAATTTCCAGTTCGGGACCGTAGGTAATTCCTACTACAATATGATTCGGATTATTTTTCTTTCCCGAACATGCATTGAATAGAAGTCCAGCCGTCAAAAGGCTTATGATTTTTATCTTTTTCATTATAATTTTTATCATTAAAGGTGGCTGAGGCACTTGATCGAAGTCACCTTTTATTATTTATATTAAATTTTGGAATCTTTTAAGTTACCGATGATCGAACTTTTTTGCCAATCGGTCTCCCGCAAACTGAATGATAAATACCAATGCAACCAACAGTATCAAGACCACATTCATAATCACAGCATCGTAACCAATATATCCGTATTGGTAACCGATTTGTCCCAGTCCGCCTGCTCCCAATGCACCGCCCATAGCAGAATAACCCACTAAAGTGATCAGGGTGATCGCAGCATTATTAATTAAAGAAGGAAGTGCTTCCGGAAGCAGTACTTTTTGAATAATCTGTAAAGGTGATGCTCCTAAAGCTCTGGCCGTTTCGATCAGGCCATGAGGAACCTCAAGAAGACTGTTTTCTACCAGTCTGGCAATAAACGGAGCTGCTCCAACGCTCAACGGAACCAATGCTGCATTCATTCCGATTGAAGTTCCTATAATCACCCTTGTAAAAGGAATCATCCAGACAATTAAAATAATAAAAGGAATAGAGCGGAAAATATTAACCAAAATAGAGGTAATCCTGTAATATGCTGTATTTTCCAGCAGCTGTCCTTTTCTCGTTAAAAACAATAGAATTCCCACCGGAAGTCCCAAAACAAATCCAAAAAAACCAGAAACAAATGTCATATAAATCGTTTCCCAAAGCCCTTTTCCTAAAAGAGAAATTACCGAATCACTAAGCATATCCTTTTACTGTATTTTGAATTTTATTCTGGTTAAAATAATAGATGACCTTCTGGTTTTCCTCGGTTTCTCCCTGCAGCTGTAGCAACAGTTTTCCAAAGTTTGAGCTGCCCAGATATTCTACATCCGCTTTCAGCAGTCGGTAAGGTATTTTATATTGTTCATACAGCGTAGAAAGCAGTTTTTCAACACTTATATTTTCGTTAAGTTCTATTTCAACAAGCGGAAATAACCCGTTTTGTGGTTCTTTCTGCAGCCTCTTATTAAGTTCCTGAGGAATCGTCATGATATCTGAATTTATAAATTGGCGGATCACTGGATTTTCTTTATCCGAAATGATCTCGCTTAATGTTCCTTTTGCTAGTAATTTTCCTTTGTCTATAACCGCTACATGATTACAAACCGCCTTGATGACTTCCATCTCGTGGGTAATCAGAAGAATGGTGATGCCTAATCTCTGATTAATATCCCGTAAAAGCTGCAGGATCGACTGTGTGGTTGCCGGATCCAGTGCGCTGGTAGCTTCATCACAGAGAAGGAGGTACGGATCATTAGCTAATGCCCTGGCAATGGCTACTCTCTGTTTCTGCCCGCCGGAAAGACTTTTGGGATAATCATTGGTCTTGTCTTCCAACCCTACAATTTTCAGCAGTTCATTCACTTTTCTTTTGATCTCTCCCTTGCTGACATGATCCAGTTCCAGTGAAAGTGCAACATTATCAAAAACAGTTCTTGATGAAAGCAGATTAAAATGCTGGAAGATCATCCCGATTTTTTTTCGTTCACTGGCCAGTTGCTTTGAACCTAGCTTAGTGAAATCTTTATCATTGATGATGATCTGGCCCTCATCAGGTCTTTCCAGAAGATTTACCGTGCGGATCAGCGTACTTTTTCCGGCTCCTGAAAATCCGATGATCCCTACAATATCTCCCTTTTCGACACTGAGGCTCACCTGATCCAGTGCCTTGAAGGACTGCTTTTTTTGATGAAATGTTTTTGAAATGTTTTTGATCTCTATCATTTTTTTAACTATAGTTTAATTTTTAAATGGGCTGGTACGGCCTTACCGTCTTGTTGAAAAACCGTTTCAGCCTTCTTATTTTCACTTTCGAGCGTTTTGAAAGCCTGAAATATTTCGTCACATTCGTAAGAAGTACTCCCAATAATATAATGGATAATCCATACAGCTGACTTCCGTTAATGGTCTGTCCCGCCACGATCCATCCTGCAAATACAGTAACAATTGGGTTGATGTAGGTATGGGTACTTACCAAAGCTGCCGGTTTTACAGAAAGCAGCCATATATAAGATAAGTAAGCGACGATTGATCCGAAGAATACTAGGAACAATACACCTGCCCATGCCGATGCCGGAACATTGGAGAATGAAAAACCGTTCCATTCTTTTCTGGATGCAGCAATAATAAAGGAAGCAATACCCGCTGTGATAAGCTGCTGTGCAATATTCATAAATGTAGACTGCGAGGCCGGATTTTTCTTTGAATATAAAGATCCCAGAACCCAGGCTACAGAACTTAATGCCAGTACAATGAATGCTGTGATCCGTAAGTTCCCGTCAACCGCTGCATGAGCTGTACTGGAAACACTTCCGTTTAGAAATAATATTAATCCTACAAACCCAATGATTAGTCCTATTGGTATAAATTTATCTGAGAAATAATATTTCCAGTTTTTCTTATCAATGGCAATGAACCAGAATGGGCCTGTTGCAATAGTAATGGCTGCTTCAGAAGCCGATACATATTGTTCACCCCAGGCTACAAGACCGGTTCCACCCGTAAGAATGAGGATTCCGGTAATCGCATTTTTTTTCCAGTTGAGCAGGGAATTTGCTTTTTCACCTTTGGCCAGAAGCCATCCGATCATCAGAAATCCTGCCGCCAGAAAGCGGAATCCGGAAAGAATAAAAGGAGGAAATCCTCTCAGACCAAACGAAATCGCAAGAAATGTAATTCCCCAGATCACGTAAATATTGATAAATGCTAGCGGCACCAGCCAGCTGTTTTTTGAAGTATTCATTGTGTATGTTTTTTGTGATGTGTATTAAAATAAAAAGGCCCTACAACGTGGTAAGGCCTTTAAAATATGTGATATAAAAGTAAGGTCAGCCACGGGATTCCTGATGCATAGGCATACAGTTGCACATCATCATAGTTTTGATGGTCTGTTTCTTCAATGTCTGATGTTTGAATCCTTGTTTCATTGTAATTTCTTTTCCTGAATACGGTTGCAAATATAGGACATATATTTTCATTAGTCCACTAAAATAATAGACTTTTTGAAAAATATTTTAACTCTTATTTTTAAAATATTGGTTTTCAGTATTGTATGTTGTTTTAAAATTTGTTAATACAGAAGATGTATCCCAAATGATCTCAATTAATCTCTTATTTTTTCTCCAAAACACGATTTATTAAACTAGTTAAATGTGCAGCATTTACAGTCACTGTAATTTAGCATCAAAATAAAAAGACATGCAAAACAGAATTTTAGGACTGCACCATATTACAGCTATTGCAAACAATGCAAAGAGAAATTTAGATTTTTACAGCCAGGTTTTAGGACTGAGACTGGTAAAGAAAACCGTAAACTTCGACGATCCGGGAACCTACCATTTTTACTTCGGAAACGAAACGGGAACTCCGGGAACGATCTTAACCTTTTTTCCATGGGAGGGAATAGGTTACGGAACCAATGGAAGCGGACTAGCAACGCATATCGGATATTCCGTTCCAAAAGGAAGCCTGGAATTTTGGAAAAACCGATTACAGCAATTCAATGTTAATGTTGTAGAAGGCGAAATCTTTGGTGAAAAACTGATTTCTTTTAAAGATCCCGACGGCCTGCAGCTGCAATTCATTGAATCATCAACACCTGATGACCGTAAGGTATGGACCACAGATGATATTAAAGATGAAAATGGGCTAAAAGGCTTTCATAATGTGACTTTAACGCTAAAGAAAGCCGGTCCTACAATTAAAGTGCTGACTGATATTTTAGGCTATGATTTACAGAAACAGGAAGGTGAAAGGTACCGTTTTGCAACCGATGCCATCGATACGGCCAATTTAATTGATATTATTGAAAATGACACTATTCCTACAGGCAGAAATGCTGCAGGAACCAATCACCATATTGCTTTCAGAGTAAAAAACGATGATATTCTGATGGAATACCGTGAAAAAGTAATGGCTGCAGGATTGAGCATCACCCCTAAAATAGACAGGGATTATTTCTACTCGCTGTACTTCCGTGAACCGGGCGGCGTATTGTTTGAAATTGCTACCGACAACCCCGGATTTACTGTAGATGAGCCTTTGAATGAACTTGGACAAAACTTAAAGCTTCCAAAACAGCACGAAGGATTAAGAGAAAAAATAGAAGAAGTGTTACCGAAGTTATCATAGATCATTACTCAAATTTTAGAAAGGTCATACCTTTAAATCATTAATTAAAGAACAAAAAAAATGGAAAGAACAGCAGTAGTTTTAGGAAATGTGAAAGGCGAAGTTCAGCTTTTCTCAGACGATAATAAAGCCGGAAAAATGGACATTTCGGTGGTGGGAAATAAATTAACCGTTTACCACACCGAAGTTGACGACGAATATGCAGGAAGAGGTTTTGCAAAATTGTTATTGAACCAACTGGTTTCCTATGCAAGGGAAAACGATTTGAAAATTGTACCGCTATGTCCTTACGTTCATGCCCAGTTCAAACGCAATCCGGAAGAATATAACGATGTCTGGTTCAGAGAAAATTAATCTGAAATCCAATCATTAAGAATTAAAATACAAGCAAAACAACTTATAAAAAGAATACAATGGCACTCATCACAGGACTTCACCATGTTACAGCCGTTACTGGCGATTCACAGGAAAATATAGATTTTTATACAGGAATTTTAGGACTTCGGTTGATCAAAAAAACCGTCAACTTTGATTATTCTGATGTGTATCATTTCTATTTCGGAGACGAATTCGGGACACCGGGAACCATCATGACCACTTTTCCATACGGAAAAGGCCTTGTAAACGGTAGACATGGTAAAGGAATGCTGAATACCACTGCTTTTTCAGTGTCAATGGATGCCCTCGATTACTGGTTAAACCGTCTCGATCAGTTTAATATTCCTTACAAGCAGCCTCAGCAGAGATTTTCAGGTGAAGCGTTTATTTATCTTGAAGATTTTGACGGGCTGGGCTTAGAGCTGGTTTTTAATGATAATGACGATAGAAAAGGATATTATAACGGCTTTATTCCAAAGGATTATGCCATAAAAGGAATCCACCATGTGGAAATCTGGCTGGAGGCTTATGAAAGAACAGCAGCTTTATTAACCAACCAGATGGATCACCAGGTGATTGCCGAAACTTCAGACAGGTTAAGATTAGGAACTGAAAATAAACCCGGAAAATATGTAGATCTTCTGTGTACGCCTAATGCATTAAAAGGACTGGCGGGAAGAGGAACTGTGCATCACGTTGCTTTTGCAACACCCGATGCTCAATCCCAGCTGGAAATGATCGAAAGATTAAACAAATCCGGACTGCAGCATACCGAAGTGAAAGACCGTAAGTACTTTACTTCCGTATATTTTAAAGAGCCCGGCGGCGTCTTATTTGAGATCGCTACTTCAGGTCCGGGATTCGATATAGACGAAGAACTTGCATTTCTGGGTGAAGATTTAATGCTGCCCTCTCAGTTTGAAGAAAAAAGAGAACATTTGGTGGAAGTTCTTCCCAAAATTAATTACCCAACAGAAAAATACAGATAAATCATGAGTCATACATTAGATATAAAAACATCAGGCACCCCATTAAATCAGGCAGAAAAAGCTTTAGTGATGATTCACGGAAGAGGAGGAAGTGCTGAGGATATTTTAAGCCTGTCCCAGCATTTGAATGTAAAAGATTATGCTATACTTGCCCCTCAGGCTACCAACGGAACCTGGTATCCTTTCTCCTTCATTGCTCCGGTAGAACAAAACGAACCATGGCTGTCATCTGCCGTTGAAACTGTTCAGAAAACGGTGCAGACCGCAATAGATGCAGGCATAAAAAATGAAAATATTTACTTTTTTGGATTTTCCCAGGGTGCCTGTCTTACCCTTGAATTTTTAGCAAGGAATGCCAAGAAGTATGGTGGAGCAGCAGCTATTATCGGCGGAGTGGTAGGGGATAAGATCAACCGTGAGAATTATAAAGGTGATTTTGCCCAAACCCCGATTTTCCTTGGAACCAGCAATCCCGATTTTCATGTTCCGGTAGAAAGAGTGTATGCAACAGCCAATATTTTAAGAGAAATGAATGCGGATGTGACGGAAAAAGTCTATGCAAATTTCGGGCACTCTATCAATCAGGAAGAAATTGAACTGGCCAATTCAATTGTATTTAAATAGAGATATTTTTCTGACTTATTTAAATATAAAAAGGAACCAAATAATAATCAATAAATTCGGTCTTCCCTCAGTTTAAACTTTAAAATAAGATGAAAATAACAAGAATATTCAGTGACGACAAAGGCGAATCTCATTTCCAGGATATTGAAATTCCTTTGATTGATCAGGGAGAAATAGGTTTCCTTTCAGACAAAGTTCAGGTAAAGGAATTACAGTTCAGAAAAGTAGCTGCTGACTACGATTATGATTTTCACCACGCTCCTCAAAGACAATATATCGTACTTTTGAATGGTGGCGTGGAAATAGAAACTTCATCCGGAGGAAAAAGACAGTTCCAGACCGGCGAAATCCTTCTGGTGGAAGACACTTCCGGAAAGGGCCATAAAACAAGAAACCTTGAAGAAAAAGAGAGAACCTCACTGTTTATTCATTTGTAAATAAGACGCAAGATACAAGACACAAGACACAAAATTTCAGATGTTGAACTGCAAAGTCTGATATCTGCCATCCAATAAAAAACTATGCACGAAAATCTACTTTTAATACTCGGATTATTACTGATCGTCATGATGCTGGTCATGCTGGCGCAGCGTATCAAAATTGCCTATCCCATATTTCTTGTGCTTGCCGGATTGGGGATCAGTTTTATTCCCGGAGTTCCCGTTCTAAAGCTTGATCCAGAGATTATATTCCTGATATTTCTTCCGCCGCTTTTATATGAAGCCGCCTGGTATACTTCCTGGAATGACTTTTGGAAATGGAAACGTACCATTGGATTGTTGGCTTTCGGACTGGTGTTTTTAACCTCTTTGGTCATTGCATTTGCTTCACAGGCTCTGATCCCCGGATTCACTCTGGCTATGGGCTTTTTACTTGGCGGAATTGTTTCCCCTCCGGATGCCATTGCCGCAACCACGGTTCTGAAAGGATTGAAAGTTCCGAAAAGAACCATAGCCATACTTGAAGGAGAAAGTCTTATCAATGATGCCTCCTCACTGATCGTTTTCAGGTTTGCGCTGGCAGCCGTAATGACGGGAATGTTTTCTATGCAGGAAGCTTCAGGTCAGTTTTTTATCGTGGCAGGAATGGGAATTGTAGTAGGAATTGTAGTCGCTCATATTATTTATGCCATCCACCGGTTTTTACCGACAACTCCGGCTATTGATGCAGCATTAACTGTAATGACACCGTACATCTTATTTCTTTTGGCTGAACATTTCCACTTTTCCGGAGTAATGGCAGTAGTAAGCGGCGGATTGTTTATGTCTTTCCGTTCCCATGAAATTTTTAAAACAGGAATTACAAGAATCAACATGACCGGAGTCTGGAATACGCTGATCTTTGTAATGAATGCACTGGTTTTTGTTTTAATTGGGCTTGAACTTCCGGATATCATCAATGGTCTGGGCGAAACTTCTGTAATGGAAGGAATTAAGTATGGCCTGATCATCAGTCTCATTGTCATTGCAGTTCGTCTTTTATGGATCTATCCGGTGGCACATGTTCCGAGATGGCTCAGCAAAAAAGTCAGAAAAGATCCAAGTCCGGGCTGGAAGAACCCGCTGATTATCGGCTGGGCAGGAATGCGGGGTGTAGTATCTCTGGCAACTGCATTGTCAATTCCTGTAATGATGAATGACCAGGCGGAATTTCCGATGAGAAATCTTATTATCTTTATCACCTTTGTCGTCATTTTTGTGACTTTGGTCTTCCAGGGTTTAACGCTTCCTCTGATTATTAAACTGACAAAAATCGGAGAAATTGATCCTGTTTTACCTTCCCACGAACAGCAGGCGGCCATTCAGATCAGACTGGATCAGCTGGCTGTGAAAAGACTGGAAGAGAAGTATGAATCCAGCTTGAAAAGCAACAGTCTTGTTGAAAATTTTAAAGATGCCATAGAAAATGATATTTCACTTCAGCAAAGCCATTTAAGTTCCCTTGAAATGTGCTCGAACAGACAGAATGATTTGAAAGAATATCACACGATTATGCTCGATATTTTTGCCATGCAGAGAAAAGAGCTGTTTAAAATAAAAAGAGAAAAACACTTCAGCGACGACGAGATCCGCAAAGCAGAATCAAAATTGGATTTAATTGAATTAAGGATAACAGGAAACAAACATCTTTAATGAGCTTAGTCTCAAACAGGTAGTATTTAATGGAAGAATAGGCTGTTAATGACATCAAATAAAAAGTCAGTCAAAACTGAATCTTAAAATTAGACGAAATGAAAACATTACAATTTTTAGTCATTGGAAAAAATCAGGAAATCCTTGATACCCTGAAAAGAATTATCGAAAATAATGAAGGATGGGCAGCAGAAATTCAGAACGATGAAAATATCAGTTATGATTATATCAAAGGTAATCAGGTAGATATCGTTCTTTTGAGTTCAGGCTTGGACGATCAGTTTGAAAAAGAGATCAAAGTTTTTTGTGAAAACCAGGACAGAGAGATTAAAGTAATTGAACATTATGGTGGCGGAAGCGGACTGCTTAAGAACGAAGTTTACACACTTTTTCCTAATTTGCAGCCGTAAACTTAATTTATGTACGAAAATATCCTTAAGAATGTAACCCGATTTATTAGCCTTACTCCCGAAGAAGAGACGTTTTTCACCGACCTTCTGGTTTGTAAAAGTATACCTAAAAAAACGGTTTTGTTGAGAGAAGGAGAAATATGCCAGTTTGAAGGCTTCATTCACAAAGGGTGTTTAAGGATGTATTGTCTCAATGATAAAGGAGTCGAGGTAACGATATTATTTGCCATAGAAGACTGGTGGATCAGTGATATCGCCTCTTTCCAGGATCAGGTGCCCTCTAAATTATATATTGAAACCCTTGAAGATTCGGAAATCTATATGCTGGATCCTACCACGAAAGAAAAACTGTTGCAGGAAGTTCCGAAATTTGAAAGGGTATTCAGAATGCTTGTTCAGAGGAACCTTTCAACACTTCAGAACCGTCTGGTGAGCACCATAGCAGAAAGTGCATCAGAAAGGTATCTTGAATTTATTAAAGTTTATCCTTCCATTCCACAAAGGGTAGCACAATATTATATCGCTTCCTATCTGGGGGTTTCCAAGGAATTTGTAAGCACCATCAGAAAACGCCTTGCTTCAAAAGGAAAATAATTTTACGCTTTTGAGTTCCGGGTTATTTCAAAAAGTTGAAAATTAATAATTTCAATTGATTTCCTGAATAGTTCATTGCCGAATATGAAATATTTGGTATTTTTTTTGGCTGAAAGCCATTTATTAATCTAGTTAAATGCATGAGATTTCTAACCGTACTAAATTTGTCTTATTAATAATCGATAAAAACAACCAGGATATGGACAGAAAAGATTTTTTTAAAAAAGGATTACTGGGAACAGGAATGTTTGTGGCATCGGCATCATTGGGAAATACCATGAAAAATGACATTGATGAAATAGAGCCGTTGGAGCCAATTGGATACAATCATTTACCCAATACAGATTCAAAAATCAAAGATAATTCAGTCATCCACAAGGCCGATTCCAGAGGAAAAGCAGATCACGGGTGGCTGGAAAGTAACCATACCTTCAGCTTTGCCAATTATCACAATCCGGAAAGAATGCACTTCGGTGTTTTAAGGGTTCTTAATGATGATAAAGTAGAGGCGGGAAGAGGTTTCGGCACACATCCGCATGATAATATGGAGATCATCAGTATACCCCTGGAAGGTGATCTGGAGCATAAAGACAGCATGGGAAATAAAGCCGTGATCAGAAGCGGTGATATCCAGGTGATGAGCGCAGGAACTGGAATTATGCACAGTGAATTCAATAAAAATACGGACAGTCCTGTTAAATTCCTGCAGATCTGGGTGTATCCCAACAGAAGAAATGTAACACCCCGATATGACCAGATTACTTTAGACAAAACAAAAAGTCAGAATAAATTTCAGCAAATCCTTTCTCCCAACGCAGATGACGACGGGGTCTGGATTCATCAGGATGCCTGGTTTCATCTTGGGAATTTTGATAACAATACGGAAACGCATTATCAGATCAGGAAAAAAGGAAATGGTGTGTATGCCTTTATTTTAAAAGGAAGTGCAGAAATCGAAGGTCAGCCATTGGAAACAAGAGATGGTTTCGGAGTCTGGGATATTACCGGTTTAAATATTAAAGCAACAGCTGAAGAAACGGAGATCTTTCTCATGGAAGTACCGATGACTTTATCATAAATAATTAAGCAGATACTTAACCAACCGTATCACTAAAAAGGAAAGCCCGGATTATAAAATCCGGGCTTTCCTTTTTCCAGTTTTTCAAATGTAATATGGTACACGATTATCAGATATGGATCTCGCTAAAGATCGATGGTTAAAGTATTTTTATATTTTTTTTACCTACATGTGATTTATTAAACTAGTTAAATGTACAGGGTTTTTCATCACCCTAAATTTGTCATATCAAAATCAAAGAAATACATCAACAGATTTTAAAATAAACAAACAACATTAAAAAATTAGACATTATGAAAAAATTAATCCTATCATTCGCAGCAGCATTATTATCCGTTACAGCAATGGCTCAGAAGCCAGGACAGGCATTATTGAATCCAACTAACCACGCTTTGGTTTTAATTGATCATGAAGGGCAGATGGCATTTGCGACAAAAAACATCAGTATGGAAGAACTGAGAAACAATGTCGCATTAGTTGCCGGCGGTTCAAAGATCTTCAACATTCCTACAGTGGTAACTACCGTCGCAGAAAAATCGTTTGCAGGACCTGTTTTCCCGGAAATATCAGCGGTATATCCTGAAGCTACCAGCGGTTATGTAGACCGAACTACAATGAATACCTGGGAGGATGTAAATGCCCACAAAGCCATTACAGGCAAAAACAAAAAGAAACTGGTTTTAGCAGGATTGTGGACGAGTGTATGTGTTGTAGGGCCGGCTTTATCAGCGCTCGAAGAAGGGTATGACGTCTATGTGATCTCAGATGCTTCAGGTGATATTTCTAAAGAAGCTCACGATCAGGCGATGACCAGAATGATTCAGGCTGGTGCGCATCCTATTACATCCGTTCAGTATGTTCTTGAATTACAAAGAGACTGGTCAAGAAAAGAAACTTACAAACCGGTAAACGATTTAATGAAAAAATATGGCGGTGCTTACGGATTGGGAATCCAGTATGCTCAGGATATGCTTAAACACTAATAAAATTACAACTACGGCAGGTTGAACCACAGCCTGCCTTTTTCTTCAAACTATAAACGTAAAAATATGAAGCCATTACATACCATTCTATTCTCTTTCATCTTAGGTACAACTGTACTGAATGCTCAAAAAGCAGATCTGATCGTCACCAACGGGAAAATTACCACAATGGACAGTAAAAATCCGGAAGTTCAGGCCGTTGCCATTAAAGATCATAAAATTTTCCAGACCGGAACCAATGCCCAGATTTTAAAATTAAAGGGAAGCAGCACAAAAATGATCGATGCCAAAGGAAACAGAGTGATTCCCGGACTGTTCGACAGCCATTTGCATGTAATCCGGGGCGGAAGATTTTATAACACAGAACTTCGCTGGGATGGCGTGAAAACCCTGAAGAGAGCCCTGGAAATGTTGAAAGAGCAAGCCCAGAGAACTCCGAAAGGGCAGTGGGTAAGAGTTATCGGTGGCTGGAATGAATATCAGTTTGAAGAAAAAAGACTTCCTACTTTACAGGAAATAAACGAAGCAACAGGCGACGTGCCGGCCTTTGTGATGTACCTGTATGGAAAAGCATGGCTGAATAAAGCCGGCTTAAAAGAATTAAATATCAATGAAGATACACCCAACCCAATGCAGGGCTTAATTGAAAAAGACACCCACGGAAATCCCACAGGGTTACTGGTTGCAGAGCCCAACGCTTTCATCCTTTATTCCACATTAGCCAAATTACCCGAATTGTCTGAAGAAGAAAAAGTGAATTCCACCCTTCAGTATATGACTGAACTGAACCGTCTTGGAGTAACAGCCGTAATGGATGCAGGCGGAGGCTTCCAGAATTTCCCGGATGATTACGGAACAACGGATGCCCTAAACAAACAAGGAAAGATCACCGTAAGATTACCTTATTATCTGTTCGCTCAAAAGAAAGGTTCCGAATTATCAGATTATACCAAATGGGTAGGAATGGTAGACATTGATGATCATGGTCACAACGGTCACAATGATATAGATTATCATGTAGAAGGCGGTGGTGAAAACCTGGTTTCAGACGGAGCCGATTTCGAAAACTTCCTGTTCCCTAGACCCGAACTTCCTTCGACCATGGAAAAAAGCATGAAAGATGTCCTAAGCCTTCTGGTTAAAAATAAATGGCCTTTCAGAATTCATGCTACCTACAACGAAAGCATCACCCGGTTTCTGAATGTTATTGAAGAAGTGAATAAAGAAACACCGCTTAACGGTATCGTATGGTTCTTTGATCACGCAGAAACAGTAACCGAAGAAAATATGAAACGCATCAAAGCGCTGGGTGGAGGAATTGCAGTTCAGCACAGAATGGCCTATCAGGGAGAAAGCTTTATCCACCGTTACGGTAAAAAAGCAGCCTTAGCCTCTCCTCCCGTAAAGAAAATGCTCGAAATGGGAATTCCTGTAGGTTTGGGAACAGATGGAACCAGAGTAGCAAGTTATAACCCATGGGTAGCTTTATACTGGATCACTTCCGGAAAAACACTGGGCGGAAACCAGGTGATGGCAAAGGAAAATACCTTAGACAGAAAAACAGCTTTATCCCTTTCCACATACGGCGGATATGAACTGATCAAAGACTATGAAAAAGGGAAAATTCAGAAAGGATACTATGCCGACCTTACAATCCTGGACAAAGATTATTTTACTGTGAATGAGGAAGATATCAAAAACATTACTGCCAAACTAACCATCGTAGACGGAAAAGTAGTTTACGGAGACGAATCTTACAAAAATGCAGCTCCCGCAGCTCTTCCCGTACTTCCGAACTGGTCTCCTGTAAAATATTACGGAGGATACCAGACCAAATAATCAAAACTAACCATTAATAAAAATACCGCCAAAACATTCCCTTCCCGTGGAGTTATGGTTCAACAAATAATATTAAGACCATTTAAACCAATGAAAAAACTCGTTCACATCATCACCAATACCAACCTTGAAGGAAAATTAATCCACACTGCCTTATTAGGTTTCAGAATTTTATTATCCGTAGAATTAATCGTAGCTCACGGTCTGAAAAAACTGGGTGTAGGCGTTTCAGAGGCTGAGCAGGTACCCAATCCGCTACACCTTCCTGAAGCTTTCAACAGTCTTTTTGCAGATACAGCCAATCTGGTGTTTCCTGTTTTTGTCATCTTCGGACTGTTTACAAGACTGGCGGTATTACCTATTTTAGCGGTGACGCTGACGGGATATTTTATCCTTCACTGGAACGATGCTTTACTCATCAAAGATACCCCGTTTATGTACAGTTTGTGTTACTTGTTTCTTCTGTTGGTGGGTCCCGGTAAATATTCACTGGATAATTATTTAAGAAAGATCTAAAATGAAAAATTTAATAACCATCCTGCTATTTTTACAGATTCTTTTTCCTGCGTCGGTCTCGGCACAGTTTAAGCTGATGAGGTTTGATGAAGATTATGCAGCCTATAAAGACTCAGCCGATACCTTTTATAATTCTTTAAAATATATTCCGCTTTCAGAAAAAAATAACAATACCTATTTATCATTGGGAGGAGAAGCCAGAGCCGAGTTCGTTGAATTTAATAATGAAGACTGGGGAAGATTAGGCATAGGAAGTAATCCTTTTCTGATTCAGAGATATACTGTACATGCAGATCTTCACCTCGGTTCAAGGGTCAGAATCTTCGGACAGTTGAGAAGTGCCTGGGAAAACGGGAGAAAAAACGGTCCCAGAGCAATTGATGAAGACCACCTGAATGTTCAGAACCTTTTCATAGATGTGGATGCCATTAAAAATGAAAAAGAAAAACTGACCATTCGTGCAGGAAGACAGGAGCTGGATTACGGAAGCGGAAGACTGATCTCTGTGCGGGAAGGCCCGAATTTAAGACTTTATTTTGACGGATTAAAATTCATGTACAAAAGAGGAAATTTCAGATCCGATGCATTGATGATGATGGCCAGCGAAATCAATACTGGAGCATTTGACAATAAACCTTCAAAATCCATCAATCTTTGGGGCAGTTACAATACCCTGATTCTCCCTAAAAGCGGAAACCTGGAACTGTATTACCTGGGAATTCACCGCAAAGATGTACGCTTTGAAGCCGGAACTTCCGATGAAACAAGACATACGATAGGAGGAAGATTCTGGAGATATGGAGGCGGGCTAATCTATAATTTTGAAGCAGCCTATCAGTTTGGAAATTTTGATAAGGGAACTATCAGCGCATGGACAGCTTCTGCAGACGTTGGATATATGTTTGAAAATACAAAAGGAAAACCTACCATCAACCTGAGGAACGATTACATTTCCGGAGACAGCCGGAAAGGGGATGGGAAGCTGGAAACATTCAACCCGCTTTACCCGAAAGGAGGCTACTTCGGATTCAATCCGCAGATCGGGCCTGTCAATTTAATAGATCTTCATCCCTATGCCACCGTTGATCTCAGCAGCAAAATAGCCGTTCAGGCCGATGTGGTTTTCAACTGGAGATACTCTGTCAATGACGGAATTTACAGACCCAGCGGATCTTTAAACCTCACCTCAATGAATTCAAAGAAAAAATATATCGGAACGGCTTTCTTAGGAAGCTTTAATTATAAAATCAACAAATTTTTAACCTTTAATACAGGAATCCAGTACTTCAAAACAGGCGCATTTGTAAACGATATCATTGAAGACGACAAAGATGGACTGTTTATCAATACCAGAATCGTATTTAAATTTTAAGCATAATCGCTAACTAATATCTTTACAAATAGCCCCCAATTTTTTAACAACACTATCCTTGAAGATTATTCGAACCCTCTGTATTTATTATCCCACATCAATGTCATTTTTTAAGATAGAAACTACCTTTGAACTTATAATAGCAAAAAGAATATCATAAAGAAATTCACTAACAACTAGCAACAAAAATCAACCTTATGAAAAATACCCTAAAAAGATCATTACTGATCACAGCATTAGCATTCTCAACCTTAAGTTTTTCCCAGACAGCCACTGCCAATTCAGCAGCCACTCCCGCCACAGTAGGAATCTCCAAAAACTGGGGTTCCGTAGACGGAATTTCAATGATAGGATTGGTTCAGGGACCATCGTCTGCTGATGCCCAGCTTCAAGTGGCCTGTGTTTTTGAATATACCGATAACGATATTCACAGTGCTCAGGCTTTACCGGCCAACTTAAATGGTCTGGTCCATCTGGATGATGCTTTAAAAGGGGAGTTTACAAAGATCAGACAATCCGGACAGTTTAAGGGACATTCTTTGGAAACTCTTCTCATAACACCTCCTGCAGGTTCTATGTCGGCTAAAAAATTGCTGCTGATTGGCTTGGGAGACCGAAACAGTTTCACACCCGACCTGATGACTTCAGTAGGCGAAGTGGCAGCCCGTGAAGCGATGAGATTGGGGGTAACCAATTTCGCTTTTGCCAGCGACCTGAAAGATGCAGGAATAGATTCCCCAACTGCTCTGGTAGCCGGAAATGTTGTCAAAGGAATAGTATTGGCCAACCGTTCTGAAACTTACTTAAAAGAACATAACCTTTCCAAAACCAAAAAACTGGAAAAAGTATACCTTTTAGCGGGCCCTTCTTTCTTTGAAGTGGCGGGCGGAGGAATCCAAAGCGTAATTGCTGAAGTGAAGAAATAGAAATACAAACAAAGCAAAATACAAAAGGGGTGAATCATTTTGATTCACCCCTTTTGTATAACAATACCACGCAGAAAAGCGATGATGCTTTCGTGATTGCTCAGCAGGTCTTTCATAAAGTCTAAGCCGTCATTTGTTGTATCGCTGTATTCTGTAAGATGTGTCAGATCAGATGAAATTTCATTGTAGCAGGTGAGAAATGAGCTATTGCTCTTTTGCAGATGTTAAGGTCTGAATTTATATTCCGGGAATTGTCTCGTTTCATTGAATAGGAAAAATCAGTCGTTGAAATTATAGATGATCTGGTCTTCTATATTAAAAAAGGTTGTACAAATACCATAGCTCAAATATCTGATGGTGTTTTATATTGAACTCTCTTTCAGGTGCCCAGCCCTAATTTTTACCTAAATTGGTTAAAGTCAAAAAAAATCCCGACTTTTGTTCCCCTTCAATAATCCCGAATATTCATGAAACTTTGTATTGCAGAAAAGCCCAGTGTTGCCAGAGATATCGCCAAAGTATTAGGTGCTACTACGCCTAAACAAGGCTATATGGAGGGTAATGGATACTGTGTGACATGGACGTTCGGACATCTTTGCACATTGAAGGAACCTCACGATTACGGTCCGCAGTACAAATCATGGAACCTGTTTCTATTACCGATTATTCCAAACAATTTCGGGATCAAATTAATTCCGAATAAAGGCGTAGAAAACCAGTTTAAAGTTATTGAAAGATTGGTAGAGGAATGTGATGAGGTGATTAACTGTGGTGATGCCGGGCAGGAAGGAGAGCTGATCCAGCGTTGGGTATTGCAGAAGGCAAAATGTAATAAACCGGTTCAGCGTTTATGGATCTCGTCCCTTACTGAAGAGGCTATTAAAGAAGGTTTTGACAATCTTAAACCTGCAGAAGATTACAAGAACCTGTACCTGGCAGGAAATGCAAGAGCGATCGGGGACTGGCTGCTGGGAATCAATGCTACAAGGCTATTTACCAAAAAGTTTGGAGGCAATAAAGCGGTTCTTTCTATCGGAAGAGTGCAGACTCCGACTTTGGCGATGCTGGTTCAGCGTCAGAAGGAAATTGATGCTTTTACCACCGAAGAATATTGGGAGCTTAAAACAAAATACCGTGACGTTGTTTTCAATGCAGCGATCGACCGGCTGAAAACCTTAGACCGTGCTGAAAAAGGTCTGGAATATCTTAAAGTCAATCCTTTTGAGATCGTATCCTTTGAAATTAAAGAAGGAAAGGAAAAAAATCCAAGGCTTTTTGATCTTACCGGGCTTCAGGTTGAAGCCAACAAAAAATATGGATATTCTGCCGAGAATACCCTAAATTATATCCAAAGTCTTTACGAGAAAAAACATGTGACCTACCCCCGTGTGGATACCACTTATTTATCAGAAAGCCTTTATCCGAAAATAGATGGGATACTTCGGAAAATGCATTTCTATCAGGAACTCGTAGCACCATTACTGGAAGGCCCGATTCCAAAATCAAAAGCTGTTTTTGATGATGCGAAAGTAACGGATCACCATGCCATTATTCCCACGGAAGTTCCGCCTTCTCAAAATTTAAGCAGAGAAGAAAAACTGATCTATGATCTGGTAGCGAAACGTTTTATTGCTGTTTTTTATCCTGAATGTAAAATCTCCAATACACTGGTAGAAGGAAAAGTAGGAACCATTCCCTTTAAAACAAGTGGAAGACAGGTTCTGGAACCGGGATGGAGAGCTGTATATGCTAAAGAATCGAAAGAGGAAGTTACTGATAAAGAAAAGGAGAAAGAAGAAGAACAGACAATTCCTGAATTTAAAGTTGGTGAAACCGGACCTCATGATCCGATGATTCACCAAGGGAAAACTACGCCCCCTAAACCATACACGGAAGCAACGCTGCTGCGTGCCATGGAAACTGCCGGGAAACAGGTGGAAGATGATGAATTGCGTGAAATGCTTAAAAACAATGGGATTGGAAGACCATCTACTCGTGCGAACATTATAGAAACGCTTTTTAAGAGGAAATATATTGAGAAGAAAAGAAAGAATCTTATCGCCACACAAACCGGAATCCAATTAATTGACACCATTGAAGACGAACTTCTGAAAAGCCCTGAGCTGACAGGAGAATGGGAATCAAAGCTCCGCAGAATTGAAAAAGGGGAATACGAGGCGAACCAGTTTAAAGAAGAACTGATCCAGATGGTGACGGAACTGACGAAGAAAGTAGTAGACGGAAAAGGAAAAGTGATTACATTATACGAAGAGAAAGAAGAGGTTGTAGAAAAGAAAAAACGGGAACCTGCTGTAAAAAAAGAACTGCAGTCCTGGGAAGAAACAAAATGTCCCAAGTGCAAAGAACACAATCTGATCAAAGGAAAAACAGCGGTGGGATGTTCTGATTTTAAAAACTGTGGTTTTAAAATTACCTTTGATATCTTTGGGAAGAAACTTTCTGATAAGCAGCTTTTAGATCTCGTTTTAAAAGGAAAAACTTCAAAATTAAAAGGATTCACAACACATTCCGAAGCTCTGACAGAAGGAGTTCTGACGCTTGCAGACGGTTTTCAGGTACAACTATCTTAAAATTACCGAAATAATTTGTCATACCATCCGCTGACATCCTTCTGGATGGCATCATGATTTTTATATAAGATATGCACCAATTCGAGTTCTGATCTTTCAGATTTGTACGGATTTAAAGTCAGGTATCCATAAAACAGTCCATCCTGATCAACAATAGCCGGGGGATAAGACGCATAGCTGCTCCACGGAGAATAAGTACTGTATGTGCTTCCATAGTTTCCATTGACGTTCCAGATCGATTTTGAGCTGAGTATATTTCCATAATCACCAAAAGAATTCCAAATCGAATCTTTATCAAAAGTATCACAGTTCAAGCAGCCAAGATATTGATCCTGGTTGGAACCGCCGTAGAGATGCAGGGTTTGAGCCTGAAAAACACAACAAAGTAGAAGGCTTATAGATGTGAGAAGGTTTTTGGTCATACAGATGATTGTTGGGGACAAAGCTAGTGTTTTTGTGAGTTTGTAGAAACCACCCCGTCAAAAATTCTCCGAATTTTCGCCACCCCTCCAGAGGAGGGGAATAAATAGCCAACTATTCAAAATAGGTTATTAACATCAGATTTTCATAGAACTTAAGTGCCTTTTGATATGGTAAGTCTTAATTTTTTTGTTTGATCGGCCATGACAGAATCTAAAAATAATAAATACAGGAATGTTTCGACTTCACTTATAATTACTCTGGGTCAATTCATGGGAAAGAAATACTTTCATGCTAAGCGGAGTCGAAGCGTTCATCTTTACAGAGCAAACTTGTTTTAATTTTTCTGGTATTTCTGAAAACATTGATGTACTTTGTAATCACATTCAGATTAAATTAATATTCATGACTCCAGAAAAAAAGAAACTGATGACAGACAGTTTCGGACGCTCCGAAACCTTGAAATTTTACAATGCCGAATTATTGGAAATAGAAACTGATTTCGTCTCTATAAAAATTCCTAAAATGGAGATGATGACCCGGAAAGCCGGAATGTTCAATGGTGCAATGATTGCTTCTCTGGTGGATGTTTCTTCAGGATATGCTTCGGTAAGCCATTACAAAGATGACTGTTATGTAGTAACTGTTGAATTGAAGGTCAATTATCTACGTCCTGCTTTGGGAGATGCCCTGATATCGCGGTCTTACGTAATAAAAGGTGGGGCAAAAATTATTGTGGTCCGGACTGAAATTTATGTTATTGATGACAATACAGCTTCGGAAAGCCATGTAGCTACTTCGCTGGTAACCATGATGAGGATCAAATAAATAAAGTTACAGTTACTAAGATATTGAGTAAATAAAGGAGCTGACAGCTTTTTTCTGTTTCAAATGGAACAGGATTTGCAACATAGAAACCATAACATTAAAAAAATATAATATGAACTTAATTATCCGCTTGCTGATTACAGCAATAGTTGCGTACCTCTTAACTTCAATTCTACCAGGTGTACATTTTGAAGGATTTTCGACAGCAATTATTTTTGCAATTGTTTTAGGGGTTTTAAACATTATTGTTAAACCTATTTTGAGTCTTTTCGGACTTCCGCTTACGATTATTACCTTAGGATTATTTGCTTTAGTGATCAATGCATTGATTATTTTAATCGCAGATTATTTTATAGACAGTATGGTGGTAGACGGTTTCTGGTGGGCACTTATCTTTAGTATACTACTGTCCTTTGTGACTTCATTGGCGAATTCCATGTTCGCAGATAAAGACTAACAGGTCAGGAATAAAATTGATATCATAGGTCTGCTGTTTTTACGGCAGACTTTTTTATTTGATTGATGTTATGAAAAATCCCCTTCAGTTAGATTGAACCCTAAATTTTGATATTAATTCTTCGTCATCTTTATTTTAAATACTAACTTTGGAAATCTTTGAATTAAATAAAAGGAATTGATAAAACTTTCTGATTTCACAGTTCCGTTAAAATGAATATCAACATATGAAACTTAAGTACAGCCTGCTCGCTCTGGCAGCTCCGCTCTTAATGAATGCACAACAGTTAATGACACCTGAAATCCTTTGGACTTTGAAAAAAGTTGGGGTACAGGCTGTTTCGCCGGATCAGACTTCCCTAATCTATAAAATCGGACAGGTAGATCTGAAAACAGAAAAAACGAAAAACGAGAACTACTTTCTCAATGTCCTTAATAACCAGTCTTCCAAAATAGATTTCGGAAAAAAAGCCCTTATCCAATGGGACAAGAACGGAATTTATGCTCAGGAAGGAGATAAAATCTATCTTTCAAAAGACAACGGGAAAACCTGGTCTGAATTTTATACCATCGGCGAAGCTGACAATATCGTGATCTCTCCGGACGGTAAAAAAATTGCGTTCAGCAAACAGGTTCTGGTGGAGAAACTAATGGCGAAAGACAAATACAGTGACACTCCTAAAACTACTGCTCAGGTTTACACTGATCTGAACCACAGACACTGGGATTATTACAATGAAGGAAAATACAACCATGTATTTGTAGTTAATGCAGCAGACAAAGCAGAATCTGCAAAAGATCTTTTAGAAGGTAAAACGTGGGATTCTCCCCAAAGACCTTTCGGTGGTGCAGAAGATTTCATCTGGAGTCCGGATTCTTCCCAGCTTTTATATGTTACAAAGCCGAAAAGTGGTAAAGAATATTCTACAAGTACCAACACCGATATCTTTGCATACGATCTGGCATCAGGAACCACAAAGAATATAACAGAAACCAATAAAGGCTATGATGTCAATCCAAAATTCAGCCCGGACGGAAAATCCCTGATCTGGCAGAGTATGGCCAGAGACGGATATGAAGCGGATAAAAATGATGTAAAGATCATGGACTGGAAGTCTGGTAAAACCACTAATCTTACCGCCGGCTGGGATGAAAGCGTTTCCGGAGATGTATTCTGGAGCGGAGATTCTAAAACGATCTATTTTACAGCAGCGTCCAAAGGAACCAAGCAGCTTTTCTCTTTAGATCCTAAAGCAGCAAAAGTACAGCAGATTACAAAAGGTGATTTTGACGTTAATGAAATCTTCACCGACAATAAATCTTCACTTTTAGTAGGAAGAACAGACGTGAACCATGCAACGGAATTATTCTCTGTCAATGTGAAAAACGGAGAAATGAAGCAGGTTACTGAAGCTAATAAAGAAGCTTATGCTAAACTGGCTCAGGGAAAATCGGAACTGAAGATGGTGAAAACAACAGACGGCAAAGAAATGGGCGTATGGTTCCACTATCCACCCAACTTTGATCCAAGTAAAAAATACCCTACGCTCGTTTACTGCCAGGGAGGCCCACAATCTGCACTGACACAGTTTTTCAGCACCAGATGGAATTTCGCCCTTATGGCAGCCAACGGATATATCGTAGTGGCTCCCAACAGAAGAGGAATGCCGGGCTGGGGAACAAAGTGGAATGAAGAAATTTCAAAAGACTGGGGCGGACAGCCAATGAGAGATTATCTGGCAGCAACAGACTATGCTAAAACATTACCTTATGTAGACGGTGAAAGAGTAGCGGCAGTAGGCGCAAGTTATGGAGGATACAGTGTATTTATGCTAGCCGGAATTCATGAAAACAGATTCAAAACATTCATTGCACATGATGGATTGTTTGATATGAAATCCTGGTATCTTACTACCGAAGAGCTTTGGTTTGCGAACTGGGATCTTGGTTCTCCATGGGAAAAACCTCTTCCAAAAGCATATACAGATTTCAATCCAAGCAATTTTGTTGAAAAATGGAACAAACCAATTATGATCTTCCAGGGAGGTATCGATTACCGTGTACCTTATGAGCAAGGACAGGAAGCTTTTCAGGCTGCAAAATTAAGAGGTCTGAAATCTAAACTGGTCTATTTCCCGAATGAAAATCACTGGGTACTTCATCCTCAAAACGGATTGGTGTGGCAGAGAGAATTCTTCGATTGGCTGAAGGAAACTTTATAATTTAAGATTAAAAAGAATTAAATTTCTAATTAATTATTGGCAAAATATCAATAGGAACGGGCTTTAGCCCGTTTTTTGTTTTATAAGTCTTGAGTCCAATGGCTTTAGCCAAATTTTATATATTTGAGTATGCAAAATAGAATTTCTTCGTTTCCGCCTATTGTTGATGACCAATCTGAAATTTTAATTTTAGGATCAATTCCTGGTGTAAAATCTTTGGAAAAGCAGCAATATTACGGTCATCCCCAAAATAAATTCTGGCCCATTATTTTTCATCTGTTCAATGAAGAATTCACTGATGATTATAATCAGCGGATAAAGATTCTAAAAAAACATCATATTGCAGTGTGGGATGTCATTGATTCCTGTGAGAGAAAAGGAAGTTTAGATTCTGAAATTAAAAATGAAGAAGCCAATCAGATTGCTGAACTGCTGGATGAGCATTTAAACATCAAAGCAATTTTCTGTAACGGAGGGAAATCGTATAAAAATTTGCAAAAGCTTTTAGGGAAAAATTATAGACTGCCTATATTTCAGCTTCCCTCTACAAGCCCGCTACATACGGTTTCGTTTGATGTAAAATTGGAAGACTGGAAGAGGATTTTGGAGTTTCTAGCGTAAATTTTAGTTTTTCTCAGATTAAGGAGATGGTGCAGATTTTTCACCTGCATAGAATTTTAATCACAAAAGGCACAAAAGTTTTTGAATATAAAAAAGAGGGTTCGGCAAGCAAAGCTTGCCGAACCCTCTTTTTTATATTCAGTCATTGCGAGCACAGCGAAGCAATCTCGGCTAAGACTAATCTAAGATCCCACAATGAAGGACTCTTAAATCTATGAGCGATTACAATTTCAAATACGTTCTCAGCCCCTTCAACAGTTCCAGCTGATTTCTGGTCCTGTCCAGATTGTGTTCAAGGTATTTCGTAGTGTAATAAGTATTCCCATTCAAATAATCGGTAAGAAAACGGACAGCCTGAATATAGATCACGGTCTGTGCAGCATAATCAAGATTTTCAAGCTCTTCAAAAGTTAGTTTTCCCTTTAATGATAATAGAAACCCGTCTTTTACCGTTCTGTAAATTTGCGGGTTAAAATTGTTATTAGCATTTCCGTCATCCTCATCTAGTGTATTTGTATAGGATCTTGCCATATCACCAAAGTCATACAGAATGGTAGAAACCGTTACCGTATCAAGGTCAATAACAGCCAGAGGTCTTGAATTTTTGTCAAAAAGGATATTTCTGATATTGGGATCTCCATGAATAACTCTTTTAGGCAATTGGCCCTCCTTTTCCATTTTGATCCATTTTTTTGGAAGAAAAAGTAACTCATTCATCATTTCTATTTCCAAGGCTGCATCCTTTAGAAGATCTTCATTGGCATGTTGTAATGAAGTTTGGTAATCCAGGATTCTTTTCTCGAAGTTAATAAAATCAGGAATCGGAATCTGGATATCAGGAAGAAATTTAGGATTTATGGTATTTAAAAAGCATCCGACAGCTTTTGCAGCTTCATAAGCTGTTTTTATATCAGGAATTTTAAAGAACGTATTGGTATCTGCTATAAAGCTGAGCATTCTCCACGAATTTCCATCTTCATCATCCATCATAAAGCCTCCTGATACAATAGGCTTGGGTTTTACCAGCATCAATGGATAATTGCCGTTCTCAAGCATTTCGTTGATCAGAATATGATTATGCATGATCACTTCCGGACGCTGGAAAACCTGACCGTTGAGTCTCTGAAGAATGAATTTTTGATCAGCATCATCATCCTCTACCAAATAGGTTGTATTGATCAGTCCGTTGGTAATATGAGTGACGGTATAGTTTTCAGTTCCGATAAATCCGGTCACGATTTGTTTTAGTTCCATAAATCTTCAGGATATCTGTTTTTTTCCATTTCTGATTTCAGAAAGTTTTTAATATTAGTTTTGTCCTCAGCATAGGTAACACCCATCCATTGAGAAGGAGAAGGTTTTACCAGTACTTTTGCTTTTTTTTCATCAATCATTCTCTGTACAGCGGAAGGGATATAAAATTCCTGTAAAGGCTCCGGACCTGACTGGATAAAACCATTAAAATAGAGCTCAAGAGCATCGAAAACACTAGGATGAAAAATGAAAAAATTCATAGATACCAATGCATTGGAGGCAATTTCTATATCCGTTCCGTTTTCAGTATAAAGGATTAAATTTCCCTCTTCCCGTATTGAAGTCTGCTCCTCTATTTTTATCAGAAAACCTTCAGCATCCATTGTACATATTCCTCTTGCCACATTTCCATTTCCACTCAACGTAGATTTTACCGGATAAGCAGCCATTCCAAACTGCGATTCTGAAATATGAAGATCAATTTCTTTTGCTGCCAGTTGATAAGCTTCTTTCCCATAAAAATCATCCGCATTGATCATGACAAAAGGTTCTTGTACCGTATTTTTTGCACAAAGAACAGCGTGTCCGGTTCCCCAAGGCTTTTGCCGTTGTGAGCAGTCAGAATTCTGAGGTAGAAAACTTTCCATTTCCTGATAAACCCAGTGAAGTTCAAATTTCTTTATTTCAGATATTGTATTTAATCTTTCAATATAGCTGTGAGGAATAAGTCGGTTCACAATAATAACAATCTTGCCGAAACCAGCGTTCAGGGCATCATAAATTGAATACTCCAGGATCGGTGAGCCGTTATCCAGAATTCCGTCTACCTGTTTCAGTCCTTTGTAACGGCTTCCGAGGCCGCCTGCCAGTATAAGTAATGTTTTTTTAGAACTCATCCGTCATTCCAAATACAGGTTTACGGGTTTTCCATTTTCCGTTCGTAAAATCAGGAATATCTACAGCCTGGCCTCCTTTAGCAATAGATTCTTCGCTCAGCGGCGTAATAGAATACCATAATGCAAGATCATACACATCCATCGGGAATTCTATATTTCGCTTGATACACTCGATAAAAGTATTCATGACAAAGAAATCCATTCCTCCATGACCTGCACCAGCAGCTGTATTTTCAAACTTTTTCCAGATCGGATGGTCAAATTCCTTCATCCATTTTTCCGTATTTTCCCATCGGTGGGTGTGGTTCATTGTTTTTTCGAAATAAATATGCCCCTGATTAAAATCTCCCCATCCGAAATCCTGCCATAAGCCTTCCGTTCCTTGAATCCTGAATCCAAGGTCATAAGGTCTCTGCAAACTCGTATCATGGGTCAAAAGTATAGTTTCACCATTGGCACAGGCAATTTGTGTAGTAACAATATCTCCCTGGTTGAATTTCACTTTTGCATTAGGATGGTTTTCTCCACCTTCAGGATGTTCTACAATATACTTATGCAGCCCCACAGACTTTGAAGAGAAAGATGAAAGCCGGGTTAGGCGGTTTCCACGGTTGATATCCATCATCACCGCTACAGGTCCTAATCCATGGGTAGGATAGAGCTCTCCATTGCGTTTTACATAATGCTCCGTCCTCCAATGAGCCTCGCTGAACCCTTTTTCTCCAAACTCAGCTCCAGAATTATAAGGGGTAACACCGTCGTTAAAAAGAACACCTCTCAGATCATGCTGATAGCCGCCCCTTCCATGAACCAGTTCTCCGAACATTCCTTTGCGTGCCATATTCATAATAGCCATAATATCCCTGCGGTAACATACATTCTCCATCATAAAGATAGGAACCTTCGTTTCCTCATATACCTTTACAAATTCCCAGCAGTCCTCAAGCTTTATAGCTCCGGAAACTTCCATTCCCACAATCTTTCTTGCTCTCATGGCTTCAGTACCCTGCGGAAGATGCCATTCCCATGGTGTGGCAATAACTACGGCATCTATTGTTTTTAGTTTTAAAAGATTCCGGTAATCATATTCGCCGTTTGAAAATTCCTGAGCAGCAGGTTTATTGTTATCCTTCAGTATTTTTTGAGAAGCCAGAAGCATTCTTTTGTCCGGATCTGCGAAAGCTACAATTTCTACGTCATTACGCTTTGCCAGCAGTTTTACATGTTCCTGCCCCCGAAGTCCTACGCCAATAAAGCCGACACGGACTTTTTTATCTGATTTAAAATCATTGGAATAGGCAAATAAAGAATTGGGTAAAACCAGTGCGCCAAAACTGGCAATAGTAGCTGTTTTAATAAAATTTCTTCGTGAAGTGGTGGTGTCCATCAAAATTTTTTCTTAAATATATTAAAATCTTGTGAGGTAACGGATATGGAGCGTGGCTTTCGAGATTCGAGATCCAGGTTGGAAAATAGAAATGGCTGCTCTTCAAATCAGGGCAGCCATTAGAATAATTAATTTTTAATATACTATTTCTCTGTGAAATATACTTCTTCATAAGGCTGGATCAGCACCCATCCGTTTCCTGAGAATTTCATCTGGAATTCTTCGCCGCTTCCTCTGCCAATCAGGCTTTTAAAAGAAACGTTGGTCTTCAGATCAGGACTCAGGTTTCCAGACCAGGCTACAGTAGCATTAGGATCCGTAAAAACAGGACTGTCAGGGGTGACCATTAAAGTCAATGGTTCACCATGAGTCGTTATTGCAATATGTCCGGTTCCGGAAAGTTTTACCTGGAAAAGACCGCCCGCCATCATTCCTGCAACGCTTTTAAGCATGGTAATGTCGCTTTTTACAGTCTGCTCGTGTGCCAGAACATCATTTCCGTTTACACAAACCGCTTCATTGTTCAGATAAAGGATACGGACTTTCTTGCCGGAATCTGCGACGTATAATTTCCCGGTTCCTTCCGCCTTCATCAGTTTTGCTCCTTCACCGCTGATTGCTTTCTTTAAAAGATTTCCGATACCACCAGCCAGCATTCCCTGTCTTTCAAAATTAATATCTCCCACATATCCGACCATACTGCCTCTTTTGGTCCATACAGCCTGGTTATTAAGATTGATTTCCAGAAGGTGCTTGGTTTCCAGTTCGAAATAATCTCTCTGCTGTGGGTTCTCTTTTGTTTCGTTGACGAAAGCTTCCAGTGAATATTTGCTCATAAGTGTAAAAGTTTTTTATTGTTTCCCCAAAAATAATCTTTTTTTTCTTCACAAATCACCGTAGAATCACGGTTTTAAATTGATTTTAAATAATACTTGACAAAGGGGTATTCAATGTCGTATATTTGCACTCCGAAATTACACTTGTAATTTCAATAATTTTTAAACCGTAATTTAAAAAAATGAAAACATCAGATTTTAACTTTGATCTTCCTGAAGAATTATTAGCAGAACACCCATCTGAACACAGAGACGAAGCCAGACTAATGGTACTTGATAGAAAGACACAAACTATCGAGCATAAGCTGTTTAGAGATGTTGTTGATTATTTTGATGAAAAAGATCTATTCATTTTCAACAATACTAAGGTTTTCCCTGCCCGTCTTTATGGAAATAAAGAAAAAACAGGAGCTAAAATTGAAGTTTTCCTTTTAAGAGAGCTAGATAAAGAAACCAGAGTGTGGGACGTTCTGGTAGATCCTGCAAGAAAGATCAGAATAGGTAACAAATTATTCTTTACTGAGGATGAATCTCTGGTAGCTGAAGTTATTGACAATACGACTTCAAGAGGAAGAACTTTAAGATTCTTATTCGATGGTTCTTACGATGAATTCAGAACGAAACTAAAAGAATTGGGAGAAACTCCACTTCCAAAATATATCAAAAGAGCAGTAGAGCCGGAAGATGCAGAAAGATATCAGACGATCTATGCCAAAATAGAAGGAGCGGTGGCTGCCCCTACGGCAGGCCTTCATTTCTCTAAGCATTTGATGAAGAAATTAGAAATCAAAGGAATTGATTTTGCTGAAGTAACGCTTCACGTTGGTTTAGGAACCTTTAACCCGATTGAGGTAGAAGATCTTTCTAAGCACAAAATGGAATCTGAAGAAGTAATCATTGATGAGAAAAATGCTGATATCATCAATAAAGCTGTAGAAGCTCACAGAAGAGTTTGTGCGGTAGGTACAACAACGATGAGAGCCATAGAAACCTCTGTTTCTTCCAACAGAAAGATCTCAGCTTTCAATGGCTGGACAAACAAATTCATTTATCCTCCTCACGATTTTGGAGTTGCCAATGCAATGATCACCAACTTCCACACCCCAAAATCTACATTATTGATGATGATTGCTGCGTTTGCAGGAAAAGAATTTATTATGCATGCTTATGAAGAAGCCGTAAAAGAAAAGTATAAGTTCTATTCTTACGGTGACGCAATGCTTATTTTGTAATTAATTTTAAATTATAGATTATAAATTTTAGATTGAATCCCTAACTTCTGTAAAGGATTTTAATCTAAAATTTATAATTTAAAATCACTACTATTTTGAAAGATATCCGAGTTTTATCACTAGACCAGCTTAAAGACTATTTTTCGACTTTAGGGGAAAAGCCGTTTCGTGCGAAGCAGGTTTATGACTGGTTATGGAGTAAAAACCTCCATTCGATTGATGAAATGACGAATCTTTCGAAATCTCTCCGTGAAAAAATTTCCGAAGAGTATACTATCAATCCGGTTTCTGTAGACCAGCTTCAGAAAAGTACAGACGGAACCATTAAAAACGGAGTGAAACTTCACGACGGACTGTTGGTGGAATCTGTTCTTATTCCTACAGAAACAAGAACTACAGCCTGTGTTTCTTCTCAGGTAGGATGTTCTTTGAACTGTGAATTCTGTGCAACGGCAAGATTGAAAAGGATGAGAAACCTTGAAGTTGCCGAGATCGTAGACCAGGTTGCCCTGATCGACAGCCAAAGTAAAATGTACTTTAACAGACCGCTTTCCAATATCGTTTTTATGGGAATGGGAGAGCCGATGATGAATTACAAAAATGTAGTGGAAGCCATCAGAAAGATTACCCAGCCTGAAGGTTTAGGAATGTCTCCCAGAAGAATTACTGTTTCTACATCCGGAATTCCGAAGATGATCAAAATGCTTGCTGATGATGAATTACGCGTAAAACTGGCACTCTCTCTTCACTCTGCAATAGAATCCAAGCGGAATGAAATTATGCCTTTCTCGGATAAATTTCCTTTGACGGATATTATGGAGGCCCTTCAGTATTGGTACCAAAAAACAGGTTCTGTCATCACTTTTGAATACTGTGTATGGAAAGGGATCAATGACGGCGACGAAGACATCAAGGCTTTAATAAAATACTGCAAGCAGGTTCCTTCTAAAGTGAATTTGATTCAGTATAATCCCATTGGTGACGGAAAATATGACCAGTGCAATAAACAGGCAGAAGACAATTATGTACGCCAGTTAGAGAATGCCGGAGTTACTGTGATGATCAGAAAAAGTCGCGGTGGAGACATTGATGCAGCTTGCGGACAGCTTGCCAACAAAGCTACCGATTAAAATTTCATTAAAAAAGATTTAAAACATTTCTTAAAAAATCCTAAAATCCTACCTTTACATAAAACTAATACAGGATGCTGGATTTCTTTACAGGAGAGGACGGGCTTGAAAATGTTTATGCATGGTCAATCCCACTTCATGCTACAGTTATTTTAGCAGAAATGATCTACAGTCATGTTTCTGAAGCTAAGCTATATAACAAAAAGGATGTTGCCACAAGTATTTACCTTGCAGTGATGAACTTTGGGCTGGATCTGATGATGAAGGCTTTTGCCATGGGAGTTATGTTTTTCTTTTATAATCACAGACTTTTCACTTGGGATTTTAGTGTATGGTACTGGCTTATCTGTTTTGTGATCACAGACTTTGCCTATTACGTTTTGCATTATGTAGATCACCATTCCCGGGCATTCTGGGCAGTTCATATTACCCATCACAATTCTGAATATTTCAACTTGACGACAGGTTTTAGAAGCCCTGTGCTGCAGCCGCTTTACAGGTATCTGTATTTCTCTCCTCTTGCTTTTTTAGGTTTCAATCCATGGCATATTATGGTTGTTTATGCGCTGGGTCAGGTGTATGGAACCTGGGTGCATACTCAGACTGTGAAAAGGCTGGGCATTCTGGAATATATCTTGGTAACCCCCTCACATCATAGAGTCCATCATGCTTGCAATATTAAATACCTGGACAGAAATATGGGAATGTGCCTCATTATCTGGGATAAGATTTTCGGAACCTTCGAAAAAGAAGATCCAAGTGTTCCCATAAAATATGGTATCTATCCAAAAATGCCGGACAACAAACCGGACACTGTTCTTCTTTATGAATGGCGAAAGATTTGGAAGGATATTAGACAGCCGGGACTAAAAATTTCCGACAGGATCAATTATATTTTCAATTCGCCAGGCTGGAGGCATGATGGTACCGGGAAAACGGTAAGGCAATACCAAAAAGACTATTTAAAGAAACAGACCAAAAGACTGGAACACAAACAGAATAAGAAATCTGTTCCATCTGTTTAATCAGCGTGATACAAAGGATAAAATCATAAAAGACACAAAAGTTTATTGAACGCTTAAGTTTTTTTTATCTCTGATTTTCGGAATAAGTAAATTCCTCGGATCAAAATTCCCATCCTTTGGAGGGGTAGCAAAAATTCAAAGAATTTTTTGACGGGGTGGTTATGAATTCACAAGAAACAAAACGACTCCAAATTTTTCCAGTCATCTGCAAAACTCTATTTTTGTTCCATGAAAAAACGCTTCCTTTTCCTTACCATTATCATTTTTCAATCCTCCTTTTCGCAGCAGGCTGATTTTTTTAAAATAAGGAAATTCCGGGTTGCTTATTTAGATGATAAAATCCAGGAAACATCGGGTTTGAGTTTTATGAACGGAAAGCTGTATACTTTTAATGACAGCGGAAATGCCCCTGAACTTTTTGAACTGGATGAAACTTCCGGCAGCATAAAAAATACATTCACAATTGATGCTAAAAACAAAGACTGGGAAGCCTTGACCAATGACGGAAAGAATTTCTATATCGGAGATTTCGGAAATAATGGCGGAACCAGAAAAGATCTTGAAATCTATAAACTTCCTCTTCAGAATAATGCACCAAAGAATGATTCTATTACAAAAATTTCCTTCGAGTATCCTGAACAGAGCGAGTTCATTTCTAAATACACCAATAATGACTTTGATGCCGAAGCGATGATCTGGCTCAACGGAAAGCTGCACCTGTTCACCAAAGAATGGAAGTCAAAATCAACGACCCATTATATTATTGATCCCAACATATCTGAGAAGCAGAAAGCTGAGAAAACAGAATCTTACAAGACTAATTTTGTGGTAACTGATGCTGCCTATTTTGATAAAAAACTTTACCTGGTTGGTTATACGAAGAAAACAGAAGTTTTTATGAACGTTTTTAAAGAAACAGAACCGGGAATTTTTTTTAAGGAGAAACCGAAACATTACTATCTTGGAAGTGCTTTGACAGTCGGACAGATAGAAGGTGTTGCTGTCAATGAAACCGGGATCTATATTTCTGGGGAAAAATTTAGATCCAAGCTGGGGACTGCGCAGCCGGCATTATATTTTATTCCAAAAGAAGAACTCAAAGATTAATTTTGTCCTGAAATTGCGTGAAAAAAATTATCTTTGTGAGAATAAATAATTATTTACCTATCATTCATAGATTTTGGCAAATATCGTAGAAGAAATCAAACGACCGATCAATGAGGAAATGAAACTTTTCGAGCAGAAGTTTTATGAATCGATGCAGAGCAAAGTGCCTTTATTGGATAAAGTAACCCGTTTTATTGTTACTACCAAAGGGAAGCAAATGCGTCCAATGTTTGTATTTCTCTGTGCAAAGCTGGTAGGGGAAATCACAGAAAAAACCTACCGTGGAGCCTCTATGATTGAGCTGATTCATACGGCAACTTTGGTTCATGACGATGTCGTAGATGAAAGCTTTAAGCGTCGTAATTTTTTTTCAATCAATGCTTTATGGAAAAATAAAATTGCTGTTTTGGTGGGAGATTATCTTTTGTCAAAATCAGTGCTTCTGTCTACAGACCATAAAGACTACGATCTTTTAGGAGTAATTTCAAGAACGATCCGTGAAATGTCCGAAGGTGAACTTCTACAATTGGAAAAGGCTAGAAAACTGGATATTACCGAAGAAGTTTACTATGAAATTATCCGTCAGAAAACCGCGACTCTGATTGCTGCATGCTGCGAGATAGGAGTTTTATCCAATAATGCAGATGAGGCACTTGCTAAAAAAATGATGGATTTCGGGACGTATACAGGGATGGCATTTCAGATTAAAGATGACCTTTTTGATTATTTAAGTTCAAATTTTATCGGAAAGCCGGTGGGAATTGATATTAAAGAGCAGAAAATGACGCTTCCTTTGATTTATACACTGAAAAATGCAAGCGAGAAAGATAAAAAGTATTATTTTAACACGATAAAGCGCTACAATAATGACCAAAAGCGTGTTAAAGAACTTATAGATTTTGTAAAAAATTCCGGTGGTATGGATTACGCCATTAAAGTCATGAAAGATTTTCAGCAGAAGGCAAAAGATATCCTGAATGAATTTCCGGATTCTGAACCCAGAAAATCACTGCACAGTATGCTTGACTATGTAATTGAAAGAAAATTTTAAGAACTTAAAATAAACAAAATAAAAAACCGGAATGTGTTACTGCATTCCGGTTTTTATTTTTAAGATTAAATTTTTGTAGAAAAAATACAAGCTGCATGACGGAATTCTCTTTTTTATTAGATTTAATTTGTATAAAAAAGCTTATTAATTTTCTTTAATAAGAACTAAAATGTGATTATTTAAAGGTAAAAAATAAAGATTTTGAAAACTAAAAATTATTAGATTATAGTTTTAATCAATTATTTTAACAGTCACAATGACAACTGCTAAAACAATGCAAAATAAAGCGATTAAAAATAGATAATCCGCAATAGTCTCATATTTCGTTTCCCGCTTTTCATTCTTTGTCCTGATTGCCAGAAACGAAGAAAAGCAGCTACAGGCAAACAGCAGACACGCCAGACTTGCAAACTCATCCAGATGGGTATGGGCACTCATTTTTGTGATTTTAAGTGACGTGATGATAATCAGGGAAAAACCTAAAAGATTGCTCGATGCATTCAGGATATGAGGTGATTTTTTTTCCATCATTTACAATTTTTTACAATATAAAACACTATTTATTTATTATCAAATTTTTAAAAAAAATTATTGAAAATTAAAATTAGTTTAAAAATTGTATATTAGCGCCATACTTGAAGAATAAAAACTTTTATATCTAGCTATGCAGACAACCTATATTGAAACACAGCAAATTTCTTTCCAGGATTTTAAAAATCAGATACTTGAAGACTACAGGTTAGGAAGGATATCACGCGAAATGTCTTATCTTGGAAGAAGAGAAGTACTTACAGGAAAAGCTAAATTCGGAATTTTTGGGGATGGTAAAGAACTTCCTCAGCTGGCCATGGCGAAAGTTTTCAGAAATGGGGACTTCCGTTCAGGATATTACAGGGATCAGACTTTTGCATTAGCAGTAGATTCTTTAACGGTTGAAAGCTTTTTCGCACAGCTTTATGCAGATACAAGTGTTGAAAGAGAGCCGGCTTCGGCAGGAAGACAGATGAACGGGCATTTTGCAACAAGAAGTTTAAATGAAGACGGAAGCTGGAAAGATCTTACAGCCCAGAAAAATATCTCTTCCGATATTTCTCCTACAGCAGGGCAGATGCCGAGACTATTAGGATTGGCTCAGGCTTCTAAAGTCTATAAAAGTGTAAAATTTGACGGTTCTGAAAAATTCTCTAAAGAAGGTAATGAAATTGCTTTCGGAACGATTGGTGATGCATCTACAGCAGAAGGACATTTCTGGGAAACTCTGAATGCAGCCTGTGCACTTCAGGTTCCTATGATTGTTTCTATCTGGGATGATGGTTACGGAATTTCGGTTCCTACAAAAAATCAGCGAGCAAAAGCTGATATTGCTGAAATGTTAAGCGGTTTTCAAAGAAAAGAAGGCGAGAACCAGGGATGTGAGATTATCCAGGTGAAAGCTTGGGATTATCCTGCATTATTGGATGCTTACGCAAGAGCAGAGCAGTTTGCAAGAATGGAAAGTGTTCCTGTAGTGGTTCATGTGATTGAAGTTACACAACCTCAAGGTCACTCTACTTCAGGATCTCACGAAAGATATAAAAATGAAGAGCGCCTTTCCTGGGAATCTCAGTTTGATGGTTTACTGAAATTCAGAGAATGGATTTTGAACTATTCAATTGAAATTGAAGGGAAAGAAGAAATTATTGCTTCAGCTGAAGAATTGAATGCGATAGATGACGAAGCTAAAAAAATAGTAAAAGCCGGGCAGAAAAACGCTTGGGAAAACTATCAGAAAACTATTTTGGATCTTATTCAGTCTGTTTTACCATTGATTGAAAACCTTAAAAGTCAGAATGCTGAGATCGAAGGCTATATTGCTCAATTCAGTAAATTGGTTTCTAAGGCTAAAAAAGATATTTTCCATTTAGCAAGAAAAGCTTTATTGGCGACAAGAGGAACAAATTCTGCAGAAAGAACCCAATTGATGCAGAAGTACAATGAAGTTTTTGAAGTAGAAAAAGATAACTATTCTTCCCATTTATATTCACAGTCTCAGTGGAAAGCTGAAAATGTGAAAGAGATTAAGCCTGTCTATTCTGACAGTTCTGAAGATGTGGACGGAAGAGTAGTGGTTAGAAATAATTTCGACAGAATTTTCGAGAAATATCCTGAAACTTTAGTATTTGGTGAAGATGCCGGAAATATAGGTGATGTGAACCAGGGACTTGAAGGGATGCAGGAAAAATATGGTGATGTCCGTGTGGCAGATACCGGAATCCGTGAGGCTACCATTCTCGGTCAGGGTATCGGGATGGCAATGAGAGGTTTGAGACCTATTGCTGAGATCCAGTATTTAGATTATATTTTATACTGTCTTCAAGGAATGAGTGATGATTTGGCGACGGTTCAGTACAGAACAAAAGGAGGTCAGAAAGCTCCGGTAATCATCAGAACGAGAGGCCACAGACTGGAAGGTGTTTGGCATTCAGGTTCTCCAATGGCAGGAATTCTAAACCTTTCCAAGGGAATTCTGGTTTTGGTACCAAGAAACTTGACAAAAGCGGCCGGATTTTATAATACCATGCTTCAAAGTGACGATCCAGCGGTGATCGTTGAATGTCTGAACGGATACCGATTAAAAGAAAAACAGCCTGATAACTTAGGTGAATTCACTGTGCCTGTAGGAAAAATTGAAGTAACTAAAGAAGGAAAAGATGTTACTTTGGTCACTTACGGTTCTACCTGGAGAGTAGTGATGGATGCAGCAGAAGAATTGGAAAAATTAGGAATCTCTGCGGAGGTTATTGATGTTCAGTCATTAATTCCTTTCGATTTAACGAATGAGATTGCTGAAAGCGTGAAGAGAACCAACAGATTAGTCGTAATCGATGAAGATGTGGAAGGTGGAACTTCAGCGTTTATCCTTCAGCAGATCTTAGAAAAACAAAAAGCATTCAGATACCTGGATTCAGATCCGTTGACTATCGCGGCCAATGATCATAGACCTGCGTATGCAAGTGATGGAGATTACTTCAGTAAGCCATCTTCAGATGATATGGTTGAAAAAATCTACGCCATGTTTAATGAAACAAACCCTCAGAAATATCCTGCGATATTTTAATTGGGATTTTAGATAAAATTGAACCGCTTTCTTTGGGAAGCGGTTTTTTGTTAAATTAGCCTGAAATACTGATGATAACTTTATGAAATTAATATCAATTACTATCGTTTTATTTACTTTGGCTTCATGCAATAAACAATTTAGCAAATTACAAACGAGTTATACTGAAAGTGAAATTTTAGAACAATTAGATATGGCTTTCACGGGCTTACCAACTAAATATTATCCAAAAGTTCGACCACAAGATATTAAGTATAATTTTTTTCTTGATTTAGAGCATGGTTATTGTGAAACTGCAGGAAGCCGAATTCATTTGTATGCTGATGAAAAACGATGGGCAATTGTTTTTGAGAAAAGTGGTTATCAAAATAGAGCTAAAGCAGCTGAAATAGAATTGGATTATATTGGTAACTGTATTGATTATCCAGTTGATAAATATCCTGAAAGAAATTATATTACAAATGCAAGTAACATTGTACTAATTGATAGTGACGAATATACAAGAATTGAAAATAAGCAAGGCATTACTGATATGGAGAATTTTGAACTTGTTGGAGAGAATGTTCAGGCAATTAAAGTTCATTCTAAATTAATTACATTTAATAGTAATTATAAAGACTATGAAAAAGTAGGAGTTAGATTAAGAGATTTTGATAACCCCAAAAAATTGATAAGCTTTGGTGATTTAATAAGATATTTCCACGAAACAAATCCAAGCTTAATCTCTGCGACTGAAGATGAAATAAAGAAATGCATTCCTAAAAATCTTCAAAAATTGTTGACAATTGATACTTTTCATTATGATCCAAGTGTTCTGCCAAGTAAGCAGGAAACGTATAAACTTATTTCTCAAGTTTTAGTCACTAAAAATACTTCTTATTGGAAGCCAATTTTAAAATCTAATAATAATTGGAAAAATTGGGAATCAGGAAATTTATAATTTTTAAAATAAAATACGATTAAACAACAGCCTTTTTTATTTTCTTCTCTTCCAAAAGAGTTTTACAATCCTTTGCTTTATTAGGGTCATAAACATGATATTTTGTCTCCCATTCTTCCAATTGATACAAAATAGGCAACAACGCCAATCCCTTTTCTGTCAACGAATATTCCACTCTTGGAGGAAGCTCCTTAAACTCTTCCCGGATCACCAAGCCATCAGCTTCCATTTCTCTTAACTGGTCTGTAAGCACCTTTCGGGAGATCACATTAATTCTTACGGCGAGCTCCCCAAAACGAAGCTTACGGTCTTTAATAACCAGAACGATGATTGGTTTCCATTTGCTTCCCAAAGCAGACATTGCCTTGCCTAGCGGACAGCTGTATTGCATCAGCTCATTCTTTTTCATATCTGTTACTTTTAAGTTACTAATGTAAGTTACTGCAAAGTTACCACTATTTTTTTAACAAAAGATACAAAAACGAACTATTATTAGTTACTTTGTGTAACAATTATAAAATATCAATTTAAAAATGAGCACAGAATCATTATTTAAACCGTTTGTTTACAAAAATCTGGAACTTAAAAACAGAATTGTAATGGCTCCTATGACCAGAGCACAATCTGATAATGGAGTTCCTACTCAAAATATTGCCGAGTATTATGCCAGAAGAGCTGCGGCCGACGTTGGATTGATCCTTTCTGAAGGAACAGTTATCAACAGGACTGCTTCCAAAAACATGCAGAATATCCCTGATTTTTATGGAAATGAAGCATTAGCAGGCTGGAAAAACGTAATCAATGCCGTTCATCAGAATGGTGGTAAAATGGGCCCACAGATCTGGCATGTAGGAGATACAAGAATATCCGAAGACTATCCCTTAGCTCCAATGGAGAAAGCATCAACAATGACTTTAGAAGATATTCAGGATACGATTGCACAGTTTGCAGCTTCTGCAAAATCAGCTAAGGATCTGGGTTTTGACGTCCTTGAAATCCATGGAGCTCATGGTTATCTGATTGACCAGTTTTTCTGGGAAGTAACCAATACGAGAACGGATGAATATGGCGGTAAAACATTAAAAGAGAGGAACAGATTTGCAGTTGATGTCATTAAAGCAATGAGAGCTGCTGTAGGAGAGGATTTCACTATTATTCTTCGTCTTTCTCAATGGAAACAGCAGGATTATAACAGCAAATTGGCTGCGACTCCAGCGGAAATGGAAGAATGGCTATTGCCGTTAAAAGAAGCCGGAGTTGATATTTTCCACTGCTCGCAACGCCGTTTCTGGGAACCTGAATTTGAAGGCTCTGACCTTAATTTTGCTGGTTGGGCCAAGAAGATTACGGGACAGCCAACAATTACTGTAGGTTCTGTCGGTTTAAAAGGAGATTTCATGGGTGCTTTTGCAGGACAGGGAACAGAAAAGGCTGATTTAACAGATCTTATCAGAAGATTGGATAATGAGGAGTTTGATCTTATCGCAGTAGGGCGTGCACTTTTACAGGATCCTCAATGGGTACAAAAAATAAAAAACGGAAATACTGAAGAGCTGTTGGATTTTTCAGCTGAAAGTATGGCCAAACTATATTAAAGTGAATGGTGAATGGTTAATTTTGCTTCGCAAGTGAATGTGATATAGTAAAAAATTGACAGCAGAGTTAATTCATTATTCACCATAATTACATTACAATTTTCTTTAATTTATATTTAATTTTCACCTATTTATTTAAGAAACCCGCTTTCAGAATTTCTGAAAGCGGGTTTCGGTTATAGGTTAATCGGGGCATTCCATGGTAACAGAAATACACCTCCATCGTGAAGGAAAACCATTTTTGGGCGGGATATAGCAGGCTGTTGTTCCTTCCGGACATTCAGGTGCATTTCCGCCATTAATTTTCTTTAGCTCAGGTTTTGTTATTTTCTTTAGGTTTTTCATCGTAATAATTGTTGTTGAAATTTTTTAAGAGATTAATACTTTACATAAAACACATTCCGGATATTCAGGACGGTCTCGTTTTATTAATCTTTACATACTGTTCCGTCAGGTTCACAGGTCCAATAGCTTGGAAAGCCATTTTTACGAGGATGATAACAGGCGGTAGTTCCCGAAGGACATTCAGGTGCATTTCCACCATTGATTTTCTTTAAATCAGATTTTGCTAATTTTCTTAGATTTTTCATATTAGATAATTTGTTGATCATTAAAAATATAATATTTTCACCATATTGTGTAATAATTTAACAAATAATTATAAGACATATAAAAACAACTGCGCTCCAAATCAATTGGAGCGCAGTTTTAACAGATTTAAATATCTAAAATTACCTTAATGGCAACAGTGATTCATTATAAACCGATATTTTTAGTAGGTTTTAGTTGTTTTAGAATACTTTTTGGAACTGCATTCTTATGGACAAGGATTGCAGTTGATTTGTACTCAACATAAGGTCTTGTTACATATAAATAGCCCTCAAAATCATTGGTTACTCCCCAGGAGTTTTTAACCATATAATATTCCTTACCACTTTGGTCTTTAGCTAATCCTACGATGTGCATACCATGGTCATCCGTTGTAGAAAGGTTGTTTAATGCTTTCTGACGCATATCTTCCGTGATGGTTTTGTCTTTTTTAGGCTCAGTGAACAAAGTCTGCTTGTTTTCAGCAGTGATCTGGCTCAGATCCATATCAGGAACATACGCCACACCATTTTTGTATGAGAAATAAGGTTCAGAAACATCTGTCGCCCAGCCTACAGAATATCCTTTATTTACAGCATTGTCAATAATGGTTGTCAAATCTTTCATTGGAACATTCCAGTCAGAATCATGGCTCCAGTTATCAGGGATGGGAACTACAAATTTCTGATAATATGGATAATCTTTATAAGATGAGATCTCGATATAATCTTCAGGATTGATTCCTACCACTTCTTTAGCGAAAGTTTTAGGCGTGTAGTTTTTTCCTTCATACGTAAAATTAGCAGGAACTTTTCCTAAATATTCATCAAGAATTGCATCTACAGAATCCATCCAGTTGTCTGTAAGCTGTCCTTTTGAACCTGCCTGAACAAGACTGTCCAGAACCGGTTTCAGTTTTCCCTGCATCTCCTTGAAATTATTAAGGCTCTGTCCCGATTTCAGTCCTGTATAAACATCCTGAGGTACTGCGCCGTATTTTTTGTACATATTGACAACATCATGCAGCTCGCCTCCGTCGCCCCAGCTGATTGCACCGTTGTTAAGGACATATAACTTAGCTTTATCGTGGTAAGAATTTCTCGCTGTAAAAATTTCAGCAAGATCTACAGGTTTTTTACCCATTCTCTGCATTTCAGACTCCAGGAATGAGTTTCCGGAATAACTCCAGCAAGTTCCCGATGAACCCTGGTTTTTTACGGAGGTAGCTCCAACGTCTTTTAGCGCTGTGAACTGAAAATTAGCATTTTGAGATTGATTGTTCTTTAATTTGTTGATCAAGTCATCTTGGGCAAACATCATACTTCCTGCAGACAAAACAAAAAGTAATGAGGCAATTTTGGTATTTTTCATTACTGTAAAAAGATTATTTATACGAATAGTCGTTCATATTAAAGATTTGTTACAAAGGGAAAAGTTAAATTTGAAAGTGAAAAAATCGGAGAATTATCAGTGTCAAAAGATCAATTCACTGATTTTCAGCTTAACTTTCTTTTCTTTATTGAATAAAAAAATAAATGTTTCCAACCTATTTAAAATTTAATGCATCTATACAAGTATAAAGCCTGACTATGGAAAGAGAATTACTAATAGAATGCCAACGTGACAGCCGCAGTGCCCAGCGGAAAGTTTACGAGAAGATGGCCGGCAGGCTGTATTCAGTCTGCAGACGCTATCTCAAAAACGATGAAGATATTGAAGAAGTATTGGCCGATACTTTCTACAAAATATTCACAAAGATCACCCAGCTCCAAAATCTGGACACTTTTGAAGGATGGGCAAAAAAGATTGCCGTCAATGAATGTCTTCAAAAACTAAGAGCTGCCAAAGCGCAGTTTGTTTCTATGGAAGACAGTTTTATAGAAACATCCGGCACCTTGTCAGAAAGCATTTCATTTGAGAAGGATATCCTTAGCCTGCTCAATTTTCTTCCTGAAGGCTGCAGAGCAATATTCAACTTATTTGCAATTGAGGGCTACCCGCATAAAGAAATTGCTTCTATGCTTTCTATAAGTGAAGGGACTTCCAAATCCCAGCTCAATTTTGCAAGGAAAAAATTACAGGAACTTTTGATCAATCAAAACATTTAAACTTTAGGCAATGGAAAATAATCAAGATATAGATAAAAGATTCAATGATGCTTCTAAGCTTTCAGAAGAGCCGGCTGTTTTTCCGGGTTTTGATAAAGTTTGGGCTAAAGTTGAAGAGAAACTAGATAAAAAAGAAGAGAAAAAGAGAGCACTGCCAATTTGGTTTCCCTATGGAATTGCGGCAAGTTTAATAATTGGATTGGGAGCGTTTTATTTTATCAGTAAAGATAAAACTGTTGAAACAACCCAATCTGCCATTGTAAAAAACAGAGTGGAATCCGGTTCTGAAAAGAATACAATTCAAGTGGTTGACAGTACCGTAAAATCTAATATTGAGAAAGAAATTGAAATTTCAAAATCTTTACAAAAAAAGCCTGCCTTAGCCCATCAACCGGTTAAGATCATTAAGAATACAGGTACTTCTACATACGATGAAATTTACACTTCAAAAGAAGCAAGGTATTCTACAGATGAATATTTAATCAAAAAACAAAGAGAAACTGCCGCTCCGGCGCCTGAAAGAAGCGGAAGGCAATGGAAAGATACAATGAGGGTACAGAATATTGAAGAAGTGGTAATGGTAGGAGTTATGGGCATTAAGAAAAAAGAGAATATGTTAGCATCTTCAAGCATTACAGTTACTTCAACAGAGAAACCAGGCAGTATGTCAGTGGTTTCTGCCTTAAGCGGTACAGTAGCAGGATTGGAAATTTCATCGGGCACAGGAAAAAGTTCAGAGATCAAGATAAGAGGATCGAGAAGCATTGGTACGGGAAAACCATTGTTGGTAGTGGATGGGAAGATATTTGAAGCAGATTTGTTTAATGTATTGGACTCTAAAAATATCAAAGAATTAAAAGTCATCAAAGGTTTAGAAGCAACAGCATTATACGGAAGTAAGGCAAGCAATGGAGTAATTTTGGTGACTACTAAAGGATTATCAAAATCAGATCTGGAAAAGCTTAAAGAAGCAGCATTTAAAAAAACTGAAGAGACCATAAAAGAACCGGTGCCGAAGCTCCCTGAAGCAGGCCAGCTAACTGCCGGAGAAGTTAATGATTTCTCAAAATGGGATTACTGGAAAGATATTGCCGTTCCCACTCTTGATGAATACAAAAACGTCTGGAAGTTCTTCCCTGAAAAACGCATATCCGTGCAATTGGTTAATAAAAACAGAAAATCGGTAATCGGGGAAAAACTAAGATTGTTAAATGATAAAAAAGAAATCATCTGGGAAGCTGTCTCCAATAATCTGGGAAATGCAGAATTGTGGATAGATCCTATGAAAAGCGGTAATCCGGTTTCTGAAAAATATTATCTGGCTGACGGTTCAGGTCAGATCATAAGCAGCAATATCAGGGATTTCAGGAACGGACAGAACCTTATTATTTTGGATAAGCCCTGCATTACCCGGAGAAATCTGGATCTTGTATTTGTAGTGGATGCTACAGGATCTATGCGCGATGAGATTTCCTATCTGCAGTCTGAACTTCTTGATGTTTTGAGAAAAGTTGAAAGCAATCTGAAAAATACAACTGTAAGATATGGATCTGTTTTTTACAGAGATCAAGGGGATGAATATGTGACCAGAAAATTTGATTTTTCAAATAAAGCAGAAGAATTGGTAAGTTTTATTAAAAAACAAAGTGCAGGCGGAGGCGGAGATACCCCAGAAGCTGTGGTAGAAGCCCTGCAGGTTTCTATAGATGAGTTAAAATGGAGTGATGAAAATTCAGCTAAAATTATATTTCTGATTCTTGATGCACCTCCACACCATTCTGAAGCGAATATCAATAAACTCTACGAAAAAATAAGACTGGCCGCCAAAATAGGAATTACAGTTATCCCTTTATCTGCAAGCGATACAGACAAACAGACAGAATATCTCATGAGAACATTTGCCTTACTGACCAACGGAACCTATACTTTTCTTACTAATGACAGCGGAATAGGAAATGATCATATAAAACCTACCATTGATTCTTATGAAGTGGAGAAATTAAATGCCTTGTTGTTAAGATTAATTCTTCAAAGAGCGACACTTCCGGAATGCAGTGGTGGAATTTCAAACGATCATCTGAACAAAAAACTGGAAACAGAAGTAAATAACCAGCCGGAATCCAAAACAATGATCTTCCCTAATCCTACAAAGGGAATTATCAATATAAAATCCAGAAATACCATAGATGAACTGTTTGTCTACGATCTGGCCGGAAAAATTATCATGAGAAAAGAGAATGTAAGCGAGGGTAAAAATGCAGTAGACCTCACTTCCTATCCTCAGAGTATCTATCTTCTAAGATTGAGATCTAGAGATCAATGGGAAACCTTTAAGGTGATTAAAAATTAATAATTGAGAAAAGAAATTTCCCCGGAAATTTCTTTTTTTTCTCTATTTTTAAAAATATTAATAATGATGAAGAAAATTTATTTGATGCTGTTGCCTCTTGCAGCTAACTTTTTGTTTTCGCAGAACTCTCAGCTTTATTATTCAGGAATATTTTTAAATAAAAAAGATAAGCCACAGAATTTCCTTAAAGTTTATAACAAAAACAGCGGTATATATGAGCTGACCGATGCAAAAGGTTTTGCCATTATTGCAGCCAAAGAAAGTGACACACTGGTTTGGAATAATGGTAAAAATAAAGTTATTGTTTACCACTTAAAGGAGCTTAAGAATATTTTAGAAAGCCGGATTGATAAAAAACCTGTTCAGAATATCAGAAGTATGGCTTATGACAGTCTGGTTGCCAAAGAATTGAAAGACGAATTCAGTCTTAAAAGTTCGGAAGATTTTCTAATAAGAAACTCATCTTATGACTATTCGCAGGTAAGAAAAATTAGAAATATCAGTGAAAATACATACCATTTACAAGAACAGCCTGAAAAGTTTATTATTTTTAACGGAAGCTTTACCTCCTCTTTTGACATCAAAAGTAGAAACCTTATTCCGCAAACCCAAACCAGGTATGTTCAGGGACGCTCTGAAGACGGACAGCTGAAATGGCAGGGTCCAGAAACAGGTGAAATGTTTAGCTTTGGGCCAGATATTTCGTCATTAGCTTTTGATAATCTTTCCTACCAGTATGACTCAAATGGGAGACTTATTCCGGTTACTGATGGACTTTTTTCTGCTAAACCTTATAAGAATGATATTTTCAAAACAGTATTCAGTTACAATAACCAGCTGAGATTCAATACTTCTTTAAATCAAGGATATTATGATGAAAAACTTCGTCTGTCCGTAGATCTCGGACAGACGAAAGACCAGATGTATTTTGCAGACCAGTATACTATTCTGAATACATTCAGGACAAAACTGAATTCGAAAATCTTTAATTTTGCTGTAAATATTGGACTTAACTATGATGAAAACAAAGCGGTAAATTCCAACAGAACCGGGCTTTTCAACAGAGCTTACCAAAATGCTTTGCTTACACCTGTTTCTTTTTCAAATGCGCAAAATCTATTTCTGCCGGATGGTTTGCAGAGAAGTTACAGTCAGTCTTCGGACAATCCGTATTTTTTACTCAGTCAGGAAAATAAATATAATTACCGTGACCGCAGAAAGCAGTTCAGTTTTGGGTTAGAGAGGAATTGGTCCAAATTTAAGCTGATCATCAACCAGTCTTATGAAAATGATAACTTCCGGAATCTTGACTTGTATAAACCTTCCACACACGGTTTTGAAAATGGCTTATACAATGAGAGAAACCAGGAAAATAAACTTTACAGTTCCAATATTTTTGGATCGTATTCCTTTGGAAGAAGCCGTGGACGGAATGTGCTAAGTCTTAATTTTATTTTGAATGATAGAAAGGCCAATATTTATAACAGCCTGACAAAAACAGAAAATTTATATCAAAGGACATCACAGGATTATATCTTCAATTATAAATTTGATTATGAAACATATGACGATTTTAAAATCGGTTTTAACATGGGAAACTCCTTCTATATTTCCAATACTTCTGACCTGAACAATTATTGGCTTCCAAAATTGAATGCCTATGCTACATTTGAGGAGATTTTCAATTGGTATGGTATTAATTTTAAACTTTTAGGAGCGTACACCAAGACGAGTTCAGAACCTGAGATTACAAAATCCTATTCTTCATATGCCACAACTTTACTGGATGCTCAACATGCTTACAAATACTTCCCGTTACTTGAAGTGCAGACCTTCCGAAACCTTTCAAATATCAACAGTAGGGAAGGGAAAGTAGGTTTCAGGGTGACAAGCGGATACAAAATAAGTTTTGAGGCAGAGTATTTCAACAGAAAAATAAAAGATGATATTTTCCCGGTTTTTGAAAATAACAAACTTCAGCTAAAGAACTTGTCAGACCACACCTACAGCGGTTATGAGGCCAATTTTACATATGATAATATTTACCTGGGAACAGATTTCAGGACCAGCCAAAAAGTTTCTTTTTTCAAATATAAAGATAGAGTAGACCGGGTGAATGCCGAATATAATGGGATTGCCGTTTCAGGATTCAAAGATGTATATAAAACTTTATCAGAAGGACAGATTTTTGGGGCTGTGATGGGAAGCTACTTTCAAAGAAATGCAAATGGAGATTTGATTATTGATGAATTCGGTTATCCTGAAAAAGCAGATGGTTTAAAGATTATAGCTGATCCTACTCCCGATTTTATTATAAAATTCAATCATAATATCACTTATAAAATGTTTTCCCTGGATATCAATTGGGAATGGAAAAAAGGCGGTCAGCTATGGAACGGAACTCAGGCGGTTCTGGATTACTATGGACGTTCCCAAAAATCCGGAGAAGAAAGAAATATCAAGCATTATATATTTCAGGGAGTAAATTCCGGCGGAGATATCAATAATATCCCGGTTGATTTTTACAATCCTGCTCAAAATTTGTCAGAAAACAAATGGACAAGATATGGTTATCTTGGCGTTGCGGAAGATTATGTTCAGAAAGCAGATTATTTGAGAATTAATAATATTTCTCTAACAGGGAAATTTGATCTCGGCAGATTCAAAAGAGGTTTTGGGGTCACTTTTTATGTTAACAATATTCTCCTGTGGCAGGCCACTCAGGGAGCAGATCCTAATCAGAACTTCTATGATCTGGATAACGGAAAAGGACTTGATTTTTTTAATCTTCCTTCTTACAAGACCTTTGGATGTATGGTTTCATTTCAATTTTAATGTATGGATTTCAAAATTACCACTTATATTTTACTGTTTATCCTGCTGTTTTCAAATATAGATTTGAAAGCTCAGAACCAGTTTAAAGATTTCGAAAAAGAAAAAACATATATACAGACCAACCATGTTTTTTATAAACCTGGTGAGGAAATGTATTTTAAAATTTATATTGTAAAAGCTGAAAATAATCTACCTGCTGATCAAAGCAGAGTGGTGAACTTTGAATTGATCGATCCAAGCGGAACCGTGATTAAAAAAGAGAAATATGAAATTGAAAAAGGATATGCAGAAGGATATTTCAGTTTCAGTGATGATATGAAAGGTGGTATTTACAAGATCAAAGCTTTTACCAACTGGATGCTGAATGAAGAAGGAAAAAATGCCTTTGAAAAAGAAATCACGTTGCAGAAAATTGTTTCACCCAGAATTCTGATGAAGCTTGACTTTCCTAAAAAAGGGTACGATGCCGGAGCTGAGGTTCTGGCAGACTTTTCAATGCGAAGCCTCAGCAATCAGGTCATTCCTTTCTATGAAGCACAATATACGGTAATGCACAACGGAGAAATTGTTTCAGAAGGTACATTAATAACCGATAAAGAAGGCAAAAAACAGCTCAGATTCAATCTTCCAAAAGTTTTAAAATCTTCAGATGCTTTATTGAATATTAAAGTAAATTTCGATGGATTTACAGAATCTGTTTCCAGAAATATTCCTGTTGTTCTTAACTATCTTGATGTGAAATTCATGCCCGAAGGAGGAACCTTTATCAATGGAATAGAGCAAAATATAGCATTTAAGATTTTAGATGAATTTGAAAAGCCCGTCGATGCCGTTTTGGAAATTTTTAACCAGAATAACCAAAAAATAACAGAAACTTCAGCATACAATTTCGGAATGGGAAGCTTTATTTTGACACCCAAGAAAGGAGAAACTTACTATGCAAAGGTTCTGAAACCTGAAAATAGTATTCAAACTTATCAGCTTCCTTTGACTACAGATGAAGGTGTAATTTTGAATATCTATAAAGAAAATCATAAGCTTTACGTTAAAATCCTTTCTACCGGTCAAAGAACTATTGTTTTAAAAGGTAGTTTCCGTGAAAAAGAAGTATATAACCATTCATTCTCACTACAGAAAGGATTAAATCAATTTGAAATTTCAGAAAAAGATCTTCCGGCCGGGATCTGCAGATTTACTGTTTTTGCAGGAGACGTCCCACATGCAGAACGAATTGTTTTTGCCAATGAAAATAGGCAGATGAATGTAAAAATAAAACCTGTAAAACAACACTATCTTCCAAGAGAAAAAGTAGTGGTAGATATAGAAACTACGGACGAAAACGGAAAGCCTGTTCCTGCCAGTCTTGCGATGAGCGTGGTTGATGATAAACTTTGGACCTATGCTGATGACAAACAGAATCATATTCTTTCCTGGCTTCTCATAGATTCCGAACTAAAAGGGAAAATTGAAAGACCACAGTTTTATTTTGATAAAAAAGAAGAAAAAGCAACCAGAAGTCTTGATCTTCTGATGCTTACCAATGGGTACAGATATTTTGTACTTTCTCCGGAAATTATTAAAAATCAGAAATATAAATACCTTCCTGAAAAAAAGAACCCTATTTACGGAATTGTAGAAGATGAGAATCAAAAACCCGTAAAAGCCGAAGTCTATCTTATTGCAGAAGACAAAATTCTGAAACAGATCACCTCTGAAGGAGGAACATTTTACTTTTCGGAACTCACAAGAGAAAATTCTTACAAGCTGGTAGCCAAATCTTTTCAGCCAAAGCAGGAAGTGAAAATCAGGATTCTGTCTTACAAACTACCTGTAAATCCGCTGGCGAAAAAATCTTTGAATAACGTCAATGTAGAAGAAATTGTAAAAGAAGCTGTAAAAGAAACCGGAAAGATAGAACTGAGAAAGGAAACAGAGAAAAAGGTTGTCAAGCAGGAAAAAATTCAGTCCTCATCAGAAAGCCGTGAAAGAAAATCCTTTAGACAAAGAGGACGCAGAATTTTGAGTGATAGTTTAAGTGATAAAAGAATTGAGGAAGTTATAGTCATCGGCAGCTATGGAATTGCCTACAGAAATAACGACTTAACGGCATCAACTGTTCTTTCGAAAAAAGAAGAGTTACAGAATCCTGATCTCTCTTCTGCTTTATCGGGGAAAGTGGCAGGACTAATTATCAATCCGGCAAGCGGGCAGCCTGGTAATGCCATATTAATAAGAGGTAATGCTTCCGTCTCGAACAAAAATCCACTCTATGTGGTTGATGGAGTTCCTGTGGAAAATTTTAAAACAATGATCAACCCAAATGATATCAACAGCATAACAGTATTGAAAGATGCCGCTGCAACATCTGTTTACGGCAGCAGGGGAGTAAATGGAGTCGTTATTATTAACTCTGTAAAAAACTCACGTTCGGAACTGAAAATAGATATAACCCCAAAATCATATTATGCTGTAATGAATGTTCCCAGAGACAGCCTGATTTCTTATTCCTACAGCCGGGATTTTTATTATCCTGCTTACGAAAACACCAACACCTCTTACCGCTTCGATTACAGGGAAACCATTTACTGGAACCCTATAGTGGAAACCGACAGCAAAGGAAAAGCAAAAGTTGAATTTTATAATTCTGATGCCAATACCGCTTTCAGGATTATGACCGAAGGTATTTCCGGAACAGGTCTCATCGGAAGGGATGAAACCGTATATGCTGCACAAAACCTCATTACTATTGACGCCAAAATACCGCAATACCTTACAAGGACAGACCAGATGATCATTCCTGTTGTCATAAAAAACAATTCATCTGAAACTAGAAAAATGATCATGGATGTCATTGTTCCAAACCGTGTTAAACTGATGGAATTTGACAGCATTATTACTTTAAAGCCCTTGGAGTCCGAGAGACTTTTCGTCAAACTACAAACCGATGATGTGATAAACTCAAATATCCAGTTTTCGATACAATCGGGAGGTTTTAGGGAGACTGCGATTTTTCCGTTCAATGTTGAAGAAAAAGGATTTCCACATCACTATTCCATTATCAGTGCAAGTTCTGAACATATAAAAACCACCATTCCTGAATACATCAATGGAAGTTTCTCTTCCTCTTATTACGTATATGAAAATACTGCTTTGCAGATGTTTGATGATATGGAAAGGCTGAAAAGTGAACCTCACGGATGTTTTGAGCAGCTTTCTTCTACGGTTTATCCTAATATTTTTATCCTCGATTATTTAAAATCAATCAAAAAAATTACGCCGGATACGGAAAATTTTGTGATAAGAAACATGAAAAAAGGATTCCAGAAAATGCTAAGCTACAAAAATAGGGACGGAGGGTTCGGTTATTTCAATTCTTCCGAATCTGATGCTTCGGTATCAGCCTTCGCATTACTTGAATTCAGGGATTTGAAGAAATATGTGAATATTGATCCTAAGCTGATTCAGAATCTTACTTCTTTTATTTTATCAAGGAAAAATACTAACGGAACTTTTGAGGTAAGAAAAAATTACGAAATGAAAAGCCCATTCAACGAATACGCATGGTCCAGAAATATGTATGTCATCTATGCCTTATCGAAAATCGGTTTAAAAGATCAGTTAGAAGAGCCTTATAAAAATGCTTTGAATAAGGCCATATCCACAAAAGACTCTTACCAGATGGCACTCATGGCTAATGCTTCTGCCTATCTTGGAAAAACCAAAGAGTATAACGAGCTTATGATTTTACTTCAACAGCAGTATGAAGGGAAAAATGAACAAACGGCAGTTACTTTTACAGGTTCAAAGGGAGTCTCAGCCAATGCAGAAACACTGTCACTGTATATAATGGCTCTTCAGAAAGATGAAAAACTAAGCCAGTTAAAAATTGGAGAAGCCGCAGATAAGCTTATCAATTACAATGGATATTACGGCTTTGGATCTACACAGGCCACGACCCTCGCTTTAGAAGCATTGTCTGATTTTTTTGCTAAAAATGAAAAGCTGTATGGAGCAGAAAAACCAAAAATTAAAATAAATCATGTAGAAGTTGCTCCGAATTTAAGTTTAGCTTCTGCTTACAGAACCGGACAGAATGAAATAGATATTGAATATAACGGAAATGTCCAAAAAGGTCTGCCTTATAAGCTTGATTACTATTATTACACTTTGCGGGCTCCGGAAAGTAAAGATATTCCTGTCACATTAGATACTAAATTGAAATCATCGGCTTCAAAAGTAGGGGAGACCAATCGAATGACAATTACCGTGAAAAATAAAATCAACGGATCATTACCGATGGTTACGGCAAAGATCGGGATTCCTGCCGGATTAACATTACAGAATGTCCTTCTGAAAGATCTTATAGATAAAAAACAGGTCTCTTATTATGAAATTTTCGACAACTATCTTGTATTGTACTGGGAGCATTTCGATCCTGAAGAAATGAAAGTGATCAATCTTGACTTGAAAGTGGAATTTGCAGGTGAGTATACCGGAAAATCAAGCAATGCATATCTTTATTATATGCCGGAATCAAAATTTTGGAATCAAGGAATTACAGCTAAAATTGAACCTTAAAAAATGGAAATTTCTAATTTTAACTAGTTTTAAAAGAATAACAAACTTTAAATATTTTTTGATAATTTAACAGCCATTAAAAATTCAATCCTAAATATGTAAGTTCTTATCGTCTGGTCGGGTATGAAAACAGAAAGCTGAGAAACGAAGATTTCACCAATGATAAGATCGATGCGGGAGAATTAGGAAGCGGACACACCGTAACGGCTTTATATGAGATTATCCCTGCAAACGTAAAATCAGTCTTTGTCCCCCAAGAAACTAAATTGAAATATTCAGCAACTTCGAATTCCAAGAACTTTGGAGACGAATTAGGTACAGTAAAATTCAGATATAAAAAGCCTGATGAAGATAAAAGTGTTGAGATCAATCAGGTTATCAAAAATTCTGATGAATCTATAGAATCCGCAAGCCCTGATTTCAAATTTGCATCATCGGTTGCATGGTTCGGATTGGTCCTGAGAGATTCCAAACTGATTGATAAAAAAGACCTCAACAGCATTGAAAGCCTTGCAAAAAAAGGCAAAAATAAAGATGAAGAAGGATACAGATCTGAGTTTATCAGATTGATAGAATCATACAAATCTATTCAGAAATAATATGGAAACAGACATTTTAAAATAATGTCTGTTTTTATTTAAAATTAACTTTCAAAAATTATTGAAAATTCAAAAAATATAATTATATTTGTTATAGAAATAAAAGAAAATCAATCAATGAAACTTTCAGAAGCAAAAGAAAAGTATATCCAAACGTGGGGAACATTCGCTACCAATTGGGGAATCAACCGGACAATGGCACAGGTCCATGCATTGCTTCTGGCTACTGGAAAACCACTTTCTACCGATGAAGTGATGGAACAGCTGGAGATTTCAAGAGGAAATGCCAATATGAACCTCCGGGCTTTGATAGACTGGGGAATTGTAAAAAAAGAGTTTGTAAAAGGAGACCGTAAAGAATATTTTATTGCAGAAAAAGATGTCTGGTATCTCTTTAAGCAGATCACTAAGGAACGCAGAAAAAGAGAAATAGAACCTGTGATTTCTTTTCTGGAAGAGTTAAAGAACATTGAAGATAATGACTCTGAAGAAGCGAAAGAATTCATCAAACTGATGAGTGATTTCAGTTCTGTGACAGGAAAGATCAACAATATTATGGATTTGGCCATTAAAAGTGATGATCACTGGCTGGTAGGAAAAATTACCAACCTGTTAAAATAGAAGAGGATATCATCCTTTTTTATTTGAGTTTAGTTTTCAAAAATTACTGAAAATATAATATTTATAAGATGTTTAATATCATATCCTACATTATTTTCCTTACCGTGAGTTCTTACATCACGATAGATGTCGGGAGAAGATGTTTTCTGGCCGGGAAATCTTATCTGGAATATCTTATTCATGATGCAGAAATGTGTCTTACCATCAACAGGATACTTTTAGGATGCTATTACCTTTTAAATCTGGGTTATATCGCAGTCAACCTCGCATTTTGGAATCCTGTAAATTCTATCGAAGAAATTATTGCAGTTTCTGCCGTCCGTATCGGATATATAGCATTGATTCTTTGTGTACTGCATTATATGAACATTTTTACCCTTTATTTTTTAAGAAATAAACTAACCCTAAAATAATACAGCTATGATCACAACCGTTTTAACTACCAACTACAATTTTTCAGCGTATATGATCTACTTGCCAATCGTAATCAGCCTTACCGTATTGGTTTCCCAATTTCTGTTCAAAAATTCAAAAACATTTATGATCGATATTTTTCATCAGAAAAAAGACATCGCAATGGCTACGAATTCCCTCTTTAAAATTGGTTTTTACCTTCTGAATATTGGATTTGCGTTATGCATCATTGAATTTTTTCAGATTGAAACCGTAGAAAGACTGGTGGTTGTTTTGAGTAAAAAAATAGGAGGTTTTTCCATCTATCTCGGAATCATGATGCTTCTCAATCTTTTGCTTTTTCTCAAAGGTCGTAAACATGCTATGAACAAAGAAAAAATTATCGAAAATGAAAACACTGCTATTTAAAATATGGATGTATTTCACATTCAAATTTAACAAAAAAAGAACCCGTGGAGATTTTCTAACCTTTTAAAATTAATGATCATGAAAACCTTTGCAAAATATGATTTCTATATTCAGTTATTGATTTTAATTATAGGAATTATTTCAATCTTTACAATAGATAATTCTTTCATTGAAGGACTGTCATTTTATTTTATAGTAGGGATTTCTCAACTTATAAGCTATATAATGAAGCTCTTTTTTAAGGGAGAAAAATCTGTGCTTTTCATTGTTTATGGAATATTTATTATACCAATTTGGATTTTTCTATAGTCCAATTTTAGCTCTGGTTTATATTTTCGACACTTACAAATTCTATCAATATCAAAAATAAATATCTTCACGAACCTCCTACCTAAATCCGAACCTAAAAACTTAAAAATGGCAATAATATATTTAGAAACCCCAATCAAAGCAGATCTTCATAAAGTTTTTGATTTAGCCAGAGACATCGATCTGCACCAGAAATCAACAGCAAAAACTAATGAAAAAGCAATAGCGGGAAGAACTTCCGGGTTGATTGAAGAAAATGAAACCGTTACCTGGAGGGCCAGACATTTAGGAGTTGATCAGACCTTAACAACGAAGATTATCAGTATGGAAAAGCCATCTCAGTTTACAGATATAATGCTTAAAGGAGCTTTTAAATCGATGAAGCACCAACATATTTTCAAACAGAAAAGCGGCAATACGGTAATGATTGATATCTTTGAATTTGAATCTCCGCTTGGGTGGATAGGAAAGCTTTTTAACCATTTTTTTCTGAAAGATTATATGAAGAAATTCCTGTTGCAACGGAATCAGTTGATCAGGGAAATAGCCGAAAAAAATACAAGTACTAACCTTTGAAATAAAAAATGAACTTTCTTCACCAAAAGAGAAAATAAAACCTCAGAATATAAAGTCTGCCATCCGAAATGGTATTACTATCAGGTTAAAGACCGTAAACTTGATATGAATTTAACACTCTTTACGGTAAGCAGTGACCATTGAAGTCCCGGTGAAGAACTGGAATTTTTAGATGAAAATATGAATTGGAAAGTAGAAAAAGGAACTTACAGAATTATGGTCGGGAATTCCTCTAGGGATCTTCCCCTAAAGCAGAATAGTGAGGTCGAATAGTTTTTATTTTGTACGAATTCATCGTATTTCAGAGTCAGTTGAAAAGACGTCAATTTGAAATGATAAAACTCTGGTATGATATATGTAATATTCACTGCAAAACCTGAATGAATTGAATAGATACTAATTAATCATTTTACAATCATTCATAAAAAGTAAATGTCATGAAAAAGTTTTTTATATCAACCGTATTGTTATTAGGTTTATCGATGAGTGTGAATGCCCAGAAACGACCACCGGCTCCCCCACATCCTTCCAAAGGTGAGCTTGTGAGTGTTAAATCGCGTGAGCTGGACAAAAAATATAATATAGAAAAGAAGCTGATTTTAAATCATCCGCTTGCCACCAAAAAGATGAAGAGAGATCAGATGAAAGCTTTAAATGAAAGATATCGAACCGAGAAAAGATTACTTAAAAAAATGTAATCCCGGATCTTTTTAAAACGACATATTAAAAACAATAAAAAAGCCGTTTTCACCTTGTGAAAACGGCTTTTTTATTTTCAGCTTCAATTTAAAAATTTCAGATAATTTTTACGATTCTATTGAAAAAAGATAATTGGGAGTATGAAGATATAATGCAGCAGGTAAAATGAAGTTAATGTTCAGTTAAATATGAAATGGCAGAACATAGAACATCCAATATTTTTCCTTAAATTCGCATAAAATTTTTAAAATAATGAACTACGATATCATTGTCATCGGAAGCGGTCCTGGCGGTTATGTTACTGCGATCAGAGCAGCACAATTAGGTTTCAAAACTGCAATTGTCGAGAAAGAAAACTTAGGAGGTATCTGTCTGAACTGGGGATGTATTCCTACGAAAGCTTTACTGAAGTCTGCACAGGTTTTTCATTATATCAACCATGCTGAAGACTATGGTCTGAATAAAGTGGAGGCAAGTTTTGAATTTCCAAACGTGATCCAGAGAAGCCGTGGAGTAGCCAACAAAATGAGCAAAGGAATTGAATTCCTGATGAAGAAGAACAAGATCGATGTGATCCTGGGTACTGCTAAAGTTCAGAAAGGTAAAAAAGTTTCTGTTACAGATAAAGACGGTAAGGTGACTGAATATGCAGCAGAAAATATCATTATTGCAACAGGAGCACGTTCTAGAGAGCTGCCAAACCTTCCTCAGGATGGTAAAAAAGTAATAGGATACAGACAGGCATTATCTCTTCCTGAGCAGCCAAAATCTATGATCGTGGTAGGTTCAGGTGCTATCGGGGTAGAATTTGCCGACTTCTATAATACAATGGGAACTAAAGTAACCGTTGTAGAATTCATGCCAAATATCGTTCCTGTAGAAGACGAAGAAATTTCTAAGCACTTAGAAAAATCTCTTAAAAAGACAGGTATCGAGATTATGACTAATGCATCGGTAGAAAGCGTTGACACAAGCGGTGAAGGCGTAAAAGCTACTGTAAAAACAGCAAACGGAAACATCACCCTTGAAGCTGATATTTTACTTTCTGCCGTAGGTATTGCTGCAAACATTGAAAATATCGGATTGGAGGAAGTAGGAATCCAGACAGATAAAGGAAGAGTTTTAGTCAACGAATGGTACGAAACTTCAGTTCCGGGTTACTTCGCTATCGGTGATATTATTCCTACTCAGGCTTTAGCACACGTTGCTTCTGCTGAAGGAATCACTTGTGTAGAAAAGATCAAAGGAATGCATGTTGAAAAGATTGATTACGGCAATATTCCTGGATGTACTTACTGTCATCCTGAAGTAGCCTCTGTAGGTCTTACAGAAAAGCAGGCTAAAGAAAAAGGATACGAAATCAAAGTAGGTAAATTCCCTCTTTCTGCCAGTGGTAAAGCTACTGCTAATGGAAATACAGACGGATTTATCAAAGTTATTTTTGATGCTAAATATGGTGAATGGCTAGGATGCCACATGATTGGAGAAGGAGTTACAGATATGGTTGCAGAAGCCGTAGTGGCCAGAAAACTGGAAACTACAGGTCATGAGATTATCAAATCTATCCACCCACATCCTACAGTATCTGAGGCGATCATGGAAGCAGCAGCTGCAGCTTACGGTGAAGTGATCCACATCTAAACTGATACAATTAAACATACAAATATTTAAAAGCCCAGATCAATCTGGGCTTTTAATCATTCATTATGAAAGCAAAAATTATTTTATTATTTTCCCTGTTATCTATTCTCATCTTTTGTCAGGAAAAAGAAATTAAAGGATTTTTTCCGGCCCAGTATATTCTGAAAAGCTCTAACGATACTATAAAGGCTAAGGTCAGAAACGTAGGTAAATTCACCAATAAAAAATACTACTTCGCTACCGTTTTATTTAAAATGAAAATGAAAGATGAGCAGGGAAATGAAACATGGATTGAACCCAATGATCTGAAATATATTAAAATTACAGATGAAAATAACCTGAAGTTTTTACGGATCAATACATAATTGCCACAGATTTTTCTGTGGTTTTTTGTAATTTCAGGCAAAATTAAAAAATGAAAAAACAATATATTATCCTTGCTCTTTCATTAGCCGGAATTGTTTCTGCGCAGGACAAGAATGAATGGGTAAGCCCCAATGAGAATCTTATTACAGAAAATATCCTGCCTATTCCTAAAAGCCTTAACCAGGCGATAAAAAAATATTCGGAGAACAGAAATGCAGGTCTTGCAGATGTTCATCCCAATGGCAAAGAGATCATTGCAGTGACCCGTTTTGCTTCTACCAACCAACTCCATAAAATTGCTGTACCGCTGGGAGCAAGAAAACAGATTACTTTCTTTGATGAACCCGTTAATGGAGCCTCCTATGAACCTGTAAAAGGAGAATATTTGATTTATACAAAAGATACAGGAGGAAATGAATTCGGTCAGCTTTTTAAGCTTGATCTGAAGACTTTACAGTCTCAACTTCTCACCGATGGCGGAAGATCCCAAAATGGTGGTGTTACCTGGAAGAAAGACGGTTCAGGATTTTACTTTTCATCGACGAAAAGAAACGGAGGCGACAGAGATATTTATTATATGGATCCTTTAAAACCGGAAAATACGCAAATGATTCTTGAGCTAAAAGGCGGTGGATGGGGCATCAACAGCATTTCAAACGATGGAAAGAAACTGCTGATAGGTGAATATGTTTCTGCCAATGATTCCTACCTGTACATGTATGATACAGCAACAAAAAAGCTGGAACCAATTACTGACAGAAAAGAAAAAGGGATAGTACAGGGAAATGCCTCCTTCAGTAAAAATCCTGATGAAATTTTCTACATCACAGATCGAAATAATGAATTCAGCAGACTGGCTGTTTTAAATTTAAAAAACAAAAAGATAGAATATCTTACTACCTCTATCCCATGGAATGTAGAAAACTACGATATTTCTGAAGACCGGTCTACAATTGCTTTTGTGACCAATGAAAGTGGAATAAACAAGTTGTACATACTGCATGCAGATTCTAAAAAATATGAGCCTGTAAGTCAGATTCCGGTAGGATTGATCGGAGGAGTCAAGTTTTCTAATGACGGAAGATCCCTTTATTTTGCAAGATCTGCAGCAGATTCAGGTTCGGATGTCTATAAAATGGATCTGGTGAGTAAGAATATCGAAAGATGGACCGAGAGTGAGCAGGGCGAAATGCAGCCGTCAGACATGTCCGTTCCAAAACTGATCGAATGGAAAGGTTTTGATCAAATGAAGATCTCGGGATTCTATTATCCGGCAGCTCCTAAATTTACCGGAAAAAGACCCGTGATTATTAATATCCACGGTGGTCCGGAAGGACAGTCTATGGCCTCGTCTATAGGCTCTTCAAACTATTTTACCAATGAAATGGGCGTTGCCATGATCTATCCTAACGTAAGAGGTTCTTCAGGCTTTGGAAAGACATTTATTGCCGCTGATAACTGGGATCTCAGAATGAACTCCGTGAAAGATATCGGAAGCCTTCTGGACTGGATTGCAAAACAACCCGAGCTGGATAAAGACAGAATTATGATCATGGGCGGAAGCTACGGTGGTTTTATGACATTGGCTACAGCTTATGAATATGCCGATAAGATCAGATGTTCCGTGGATATTGTAGGAATCTCGGATTTCAATACCTTCCTTAAAAATACAGAAGAATACCGAAGAGATCTCAGAAGGGTAGAGTATGGTGATGAAAGAATTCCTAAAATGGCAACATTCTTTACTAAAATTGCTCCTCTGAACAATATCGATAAAATCAAGAAACCGATGTTTATCATCCAGGGAACCAATGATCCGAGAGTGCCTGTTACGGAAGCCGTTCAGATGAGAGATAAGCTGAAAGCACAGGGTAAAACGGTATGGTATCTGGAAGCTAAAAACGAAGGCCACGGATTCAGAAAAAAAGAAAATGTGGATTTTCAGCGCCTTGCAGTGATCAGATTTATGCAGGAATATCTTTTGAAATAATTTTAATATAATATTAATAAAATTACGATTATTTTCTCGCCCTGTTTCCTTACATTTATTCTATGAATTTTGAGAGAACAGGGCTGGTTTTGTCAGGTGGTGGAACCAAAGGGATTGCCCATGCAGGAGTGCTAAAATTCTTGAACGAAAACAATATAGAAATTGATGTGCTGTCATGCTGCAGTGCCGGATCTATTGTTGGATGTCTTTATGCTGTAGGAAAAACACCGGATGAGATCCTGGATTTCTTCAATTCAGTATATTTTTTCAACTGGAAACATTTTGCGTTTAATCAGCCGGGACTGGTTTCTTCCATCATTTTCAGGAATTATCTGAAGCCTATTTTCCACGATATGAAGCTGGGAGATCTGGATAAGGAAGTGAAGATTGTAGCAACTGAACTTGTTTCCGGAACCCAGAAAATTTTTGATGACAACTTTGAGGTAGTAGATGCCATTATTGCATCATGCTCCATTCCCGGAGTGACAACACCTTATATTATCGGCGAAGAAATGTATTGTGATGGAGGTGTACTGAATAATTTTCCGGCGGATATTATCAGGGGCGAATGTGATAAGCTGATCGGCGTTTTTGTATCCCCGCCACACGATACCAACATCAAAGATTTAAAATCAATTAAAGCCATTGTTTCCCGTTCCTATGATCTTCTTTCTTACAGAATAGAGAAAGGGAAGTTTGAATATTGTGACTGGTTTATTACGTCGCAGAAACTGTCCTCTTACGGCGCTTTTGAACGGGGTAAAGACCGCCTGGAAGAGATTTTCAATATCGGTTATAAAGCGGCGCAAGAAAGCTATGAGGGAAGTCGTTTCCGTACAGAATTGAGACAGTCCGGAACTTAAAAAGAGGGGTAAGCTTATTTACTCATACTTTCTCTTCTTGCTTCCAATTCGATTTTACAAAAGCCCGCAGATTATAGATGGCGCAGACGTTGATGGATCTGGAAATCTGAATAATCTGCAGGTTATAAGTATGTTCCTACTGCTTCACTACAAATCCATCCTGATTGACAACTTCATTACCGTTCTCATCACTCACACTTAAAGTATAAGGAGCCTTAGAAGCTGAATCCGTGAGGTAATTTCTCCATACCTGATAAGTAAAGCCCTTATTAATGAAGCTGAAATAGAAATTTCCTCCTGTACCGTCCGGAATCAGTTCTCCATCACTGATGATCATACTCGGTTTTGAAGTGATCCTGGCGTTGGCAGCCCATGACTGGTAAAGATACTTTCCGTTGGGTTGCTTGTCTATCCTGATCTTAAACTTTTTTGTTTTGATGATCACTGTTTTAGGGATCTTTTGAAATGCCTGTACCTCATCTGATACCTTGGAACTATTGATGACCGCTGGTTTTTCGTTTGCGTAAGCTAAAGAAAACTGGGTGATGCAGAATGCACCTAGTAAAATCTTTTTGATCATTATAATATGAGTTATTGGTTGTAGTACATTCCAATCAAATATAAAGCCATTTGATCCTTATTCTAGGATTGTTTCATTAATCCATGTATTGAGTTCCGCTGTATTGGTAAGTGTTTTCAGAAACCAGGTATTGGTCTTATAATCTTCTATATATTGACGGAAATATAGGTTTAAGCCTTTTTTGCCATTCAGAAGATTAAGGTGAATGTTTTCTCTTAAAAATTCAAGTCGCCTGTACAGCCATTTTCTTTCATCCGAAGAGCCGGACTGGTGATGCCTGATTAGGATTTCAATAATAGCAATGTCAATTCTTTCTGATTCCCGCAGCATTCTGTCTAGGGTATTAGTCAGTACTTCATCGTTAAGAAAATCAATGTGGGGTAGATTGTCATCATTATTCTGAAAAAGGTGTTCAAACTCTACATTATGAAGCAGGGCATGTGCTCCGTGCATCAACTCTGAAGATGTACTGTAACCGTCACTGTTTTTGGAAATAAATACTGCAGGAATATCCATTTGCAACTTTGTATAAGCTTCGATTTTATGATGACCATCTAGTACGAAAGCACAGCTCATCTGTGGATCCTGGTTAGAGAGGTTGTAAAATATAATGGGTTTTGGCCGGCCGCCTTTTCTGATCAAATCCATATAATATTTCACCCTGTCTGTATCGATACTGTTGCTCTCCAGAGTGTATAAATAATTAAAATCCTGAAAAGGGTAGAACCAGCCGGAAAATTTCCTGCTGTCAGGGTTATTTTCATCTTCAGGTACAGGTCTGCTCATATAAAAGTTGGAATTTTCAAACGGGATTGTGCCCAGATTTACCTGGTAAATTCCATTTTCAAAAAGACTGAGGAAATCTTCAATGCCAGACATAATCTCAGATTCTGTTCCATGAATAAGTGAGCGATTAAGTTTATCGGCCAATGTTATTTTCTCTTCCTCAGACAGTTCTGATACCGAAAAATATTCACCCACACTTCCTCTGGAATCCGGCCAGTTGACGACAACAGGACGTTTGATGATTAAGCAGCTGGCAAAACCATCGTACAGAACTTTGATAACGTTCTGTCCGTGAGTGATATGAATTTCCATTGAAAAAAATTATGAAACGGCTGTATAGCTTGCAAAAGCTTCCTCCAGACTGTCAAATCTGCCTTTAAATTCATCGATAGGGCAGTCCTGCAGAATAGTGCCCTTATGGATCAGGATGACCCTTGAACATAAAGCTTCTACTTCCTGCATAATATGGGTAGACAGAAGTACTGTTTTCTGCTGTCCGATCTCTTTTACCACATTTCTGATCTCAATAATCTGATTAGGATCCAGACCGTTTGTAGGTTCGTCCAGAATCAATAAATCAGGCTGGTGAATAATCGCCTGTGCCAGTCCCACCCTTTGCTTATAGCCTTTTGAAAGCTGTCCGATCTTTTTTGATCTTTCGGGAGTAATTCCTACCAGCTCAATCACTTCATCCACTCTGGCAGAAGGAATTTTATGAATGTTTGCCACAAACTGCAGATATTCTTTCACGTACATTTCCAAATACAAAGGATTGTTTTCAGGAAGAAAACCAATTTTCTTCTTGCTTTCAATCTCATTCTCCGATACATTCATTCCGTTAAAAATAATCTCGCCTTGATCAATTTTCAGGGCCCCGACAATAGATTTCATCAGCGTGGATTTTCCGGCTCCGTTTGGACCCAGAAGACCAATGATCTCATTTTTATCAATAGAAATATTGATGTTGTCTAGTGCAGTCTGTTCCCCAAATTTCTTGGTTAAATTGATTATCTGAAGTGGCATATTCTTGATGTCTTTATGCAAAAGTAAAAATAAAAAACTCATTCGGATGAATGAGTTCAGTATTATTGAAAAATAATCGTGTTATTTCTTTGATTTTTTGTTTTTGCTGCTGCTGCCTGATGTTGGAGCAGCAGTAGAGGCCTGGCTTGAGGTCTTTGTACCATTGATCTGGTGCATAGTGCCCGGTTTTTCATACATAGCAGCTTTACCATTGGTTTTCCCAAAAACTTTTTCAACCTGTTTTCTGTTTAAAAACTGGGATTTTCCTACGTATTTACGGTTTTTATTGATGTACTGGATGAACTGAACCGTTGGCTGGCCGTAGTTTTTTTCATAGTGAAGCTCAATGATGTCATTGGGAAGTTCCAGGATGATATTTTCGTCAGGAGTTGATATAAAACCATCGATGATCAGTTTGTAAAGGCCTGATACATCACTGTCCAGATTCTGAAAAGAAAAAGATCTGATGGTATTCAGATTGCTCGTATTAAGATCCTGATAATTGATGGTAAATTTATCCTCTTTTTTATATAGACCTACGGAATTATCTTTGCCAATTTCCACCAGGCTTTCATTTTTCAGCACTTTGATCTGTGAGAAAACGGAAACGCCGAACATACATGTAATGAGTAGAATTATTTTTCTCATATGGATGGATTTAATTGTTTTTATAAAATTGGTGTACTAAAATTACTAATAAAAATGCTGCAAAACAATTTTATTAGTTCAAGCAAAAGTAACACTTTTTTTTAATATCCATCATGTGAAGCCTCCTGATCTTATGCATTCCATTCCATGTATAAAAGCTTATAAACCATCTGTGTGTAAACTTTTTAGAAATTTAACAAATAGAGAATATAAAATATATAACAATGATTATATAAGATTTATTTCCAATGTAATCTGTTGATTTATAGAAAGTAATATTTTTAACTTAAATTTAATGTATATAAACTCACAACCCTTGAAATCTTCCAGCCTTCCGGGGTCTGTTTCCAGATATGAACAATCTTGAATGTTCCACAGTTAATCAGGAAGCAGTCCCAAGACGGCAGAATTGAGGTATGTCTGTTTGTACAGCACCGTAATCTTTGATAGGATAGACCTCTACATATCCAGGTACAAAAAATCTTAGGTTGAACTCGTTTCATCTAAGCATCAGCACAATCGAATTTACTTTGAGCAATTATCGTATATAATTTGTAATTTTATTTATTATAAATTTTTATACATGTCTATTTTACACCAGGATCAAAATTTTGTTATCCGTCAATTTTCAGCTGAAGAGCAAAACCTATTTTGTGATCTTTTTGAAGATGAAGAGGTTACAAAATACCTTCCTTACCGTTCTCCCGAACAATATGCAGAAATGTTTGAAGCAGCTCTTGAGGATTATACCAAAGGACCGTTTGGACGTTTTGGTATATTTGATGCTGAATGCAATGATTTTATAGGAATGTGCCTTGCCCGGAATTTTGCAGATGTACCTGACCAGATAGAAATTGGTTATACCCTGAGCAAAAAGTATTGGGGTAAAGGGATCGCAACGGAAGTGAGCCGTGCCTTGACAAACTATTGTTTTTTAAATACTGAAGGAAATGAAATTGTAGCGGTGACAGATCTGGATAATATTGGGTCACAGAAAGTGCTAAAAAAAGCAGGTTTCAGCCGCATTGATAATCTGAAAAGAGCCGATAGCGAGCTGGCGTATTTTATAGTCAGACGTAGCTGGGAACATGTTTTTACTGATTAATAGAGCGTTTTGAAATTTCTATGACCAAAGCATCAAACTCGTTTTTATAACTTCTTCCCACCGGAATATGGTGAATTCCAAGCATTATTTCATGAGCATTAAAAGCAGTAACCAACTGAGAATTGATCATAAAAGAACGGTGAATCCTTACAAAACCTTTTCCTGATAAAACAGATTCAAGATCCGACATTGTATTCTTTGACATCATACTTTCATTGCTTATCAGGACCGTTTTGATATCGTTTCCCTGACTTTCAAAATAAGCAATTTCTTCGATCAGGACTTTCCGGCTCATTCCCTCCGCTTTGATGATAATAAAATCCTGATGAGAATCTGTTCTGCTTCTTAAAACCCGCTCTACAGATTTGAAAAAACGTTCAAAAGTGATCGGTTTCAAAAGATAATCTACTGCTTCCAGTTCAAAACCTTCAATAGCAAAATCCCGGTAAGCCGTCGTGAAAATGGTAGATGGTTTCTTGGACAGTGATCTTAAAAAGTCAATTCCCGTTAAATGAGGCATCTGGATATCCAGAAACATAAGGTCTACAGATCTTGTCTGCAGGAGTTGGTAAGCATCCATTGCGTGTTCAGCCTTTCCTACAAGTTTTAAATGACCGGTGCTGGAAATATGTTTTTCCAGAAGAGCGGCTGCCAGAGGTTCATCATCTACAATGATACAATTAATCATAATGCGGCTGGAGTTTTGATTTCAACTTTAAAAATATGATTTTCCTTTGAAACGTTGAATATAAAATCATCCTGATAATAATGCCATAGCTGTCTTTCAATATTTTTGAGCCCAATTCCATCTGCGTTATAACTTTCATCATTTTCACAAGTGTTTTCAATCCTGAAAACTGAGTATCTGCTGTCATAAGAGACATCAATTTTTATCTCTGTTGTTTTCATATTCTTTCCCGCACCATGTTTAAAAGCATTTTCTACCAAGGTCAGATAAATCAGAGGAGGAATGGTGGCGGCAGGATTTAATTCGGATTTTTTATTGATCTTCAACCTTCCTTCACTGTATCTGAGACATTCCAATTGCATATAATCATCAATAATGCTAAGCTCTTCGGATATCAGGACTTCCTTGTTAGGACCTTTATATAAAATGTAATCCAGAATTTCAGAAAGACGACTGATAGATTCTGAAGTTTTTTCAGAATTACTGAGCGAAAGAGAATAAATATTATTCAGGGTATTGAACAGAAAATGCGGATTCAGCTGGGATTTAAGAGATCTTAGTTCAAGTTCTGCCTTTTCTTTCTGCAGTTTGATGGTATTTTCTTTTTCGTCCTGATAGCGAATCACAAACATTACGGAAATGAAAATAAAAGTTCCGCTGATGATCGTAAACGTATAATGGATCAGAAGATAACCAAGGTCAGTGAAAATACGGTTCAGACTGTCTTTCGGCACATCCATGAAAAAAGGTTCCGCAAGATATACGATGAAAATCCTGTTCATCACAGAAATGATATACAAACTGATGATAAGGTAAACTGAGAAAGCAATGTATTTTTTCCGGTCAAAAAAATGGCGAATCAGAATAGAGTAGATGAAGTTGGCTCCAGCGATCTGAAAGATCCAGTGACAGAAATTATAGATGATGATCTCAGCAGATATTTCATCACTAAAATCTCCGTAACCTCTCACTGTTCCGAATAAAAACAGAGCTGTCCAGAAGAACAGCTGGAAATAGATATTCCGCTTCAGATTATTTTCCTTTCCGAATTTCATAGCCATCAAAAATATACAATCCTTAGACAAAGACTATAGTATTTTGATGAAATGGCTCAAATTGGTGATAAAAAACCTGCTTTGCTGTTCAGACAGCATTTTCTGCTGTTTGCATCCGGATCGCTGTATTCTGTAACGATGATCTTCAGGCGGTTTATTGTTTTATAATATTTGCAGAAAAAAATATGCCTGCAGACCAATATTCTTCTGAAAGACTTTACGGCTTGGATCATTTACGAGCTTTAGCCATTCTACTGGTTTTAATGTATCATTACCGTGCATTTAAGCATCCCGCCTGGATTGATGCGATAGGAAGGTTTGGGTGGACAGGAGTGGATCTTTTTTTTGTATTGAGTGGCTTTCTGATATCAGGTCAGCTGTTTACAGAAATTAAAAGAAGTGGAAATATCAGCTTAAAGACATTTTTTATCAAACGTTTTTTCAGGATCATTCCGCCTTATTTTTTTACGCTGGCTGTGTACTTTCTGTTTCCCTTTTTCAGAGAACGGGAGGCATTGTCTTCTTTCTTGAAATTCATCACTTTTACCCAGAATTATAGGCTTGATATCATGCATCGGGGAACATTTTCGCATGCATGGTCTCTTTGTATTGAAGAGCAGTTTTATCTTTTCCTTCCTTTAATGCTTTTAGTTGCGGTAAAAGCAAAAATCATCAGATATACCGTCTTTTTTTCTGTTTTTCTCATCATCTTTTCCTTAGCAGCCAGATTAATCCTATGGAAAGTATATATTGTTCCTCTTCTGGATACTGAAGATTTCTGGAAAGCATGGTATATGAAAATATATTATCCCACCCATACCCGGCTGGATAGTCTGGCAACGGGAGTTATAGTTGGTTATTTAATGCAGTATTCGTCCCGGTTTAAAAATGTAGTCCATAATAATGGGAACAGACTTCTTATTCTTGGAATTATGATGCTGGGAATTACATTTTGGTTCTGCAATGATCAGGTTTCGCAGCATGCTTCTATATTCGGTTTTACTTTTGTAGCAGTGAGTTATGGTATTATTCTGTTGTCAGCTGTTTCAAGGTCTTCTTTTCTTTTCAGGACAAAATCATATTGTACTGCTCAGCTGGCAGGGCTTTCCTATGCCGTTTACCTTTCACATAAAGGAATTATCCACATGATTCAGAATGCTCTTCAATGGCTGGGTATAAATGCATCAGGTAATACTGGTCTTTTGATTTGCCTTCTCGGGTGCATTGCCGGAGGATTATTATATAGGCTTATAATTGAAAATCCTTCCTCAAAGCTTAAATACAAAATCTTAAACAAGAAAAGCAAGGTATAACCGATTGAACACGAAATCCCCGGAAAACTTTTCCGGGGATTTTATACAATTGAAGATCGTATGAATCAATATCTGCTGATTTCCTGTTTAATAATCTGTACACTTGCTGAAAGAGACACTCGGATAGTCGATATAGCCTTTGTCTCCACCATGATAAAAAGTTTCTTCATCCCAATCTGCCAACGGAAAATCATTTTTTATACGTTCTGTTAAATCAGGATTTGAAATGTACAGTTTACCAAAAGCAACCAGATCAATCAGCCCTGTTTGCAAAATTTCTTCAGCCGTTTTTACTGTAAATCCGCCTGCAATCATAATTATATTTTTAAAACGTTCTCTTGCATTACGCAAAAAACTTATTGGGATTGAAGGTTGCCCATCACTTATTGCATTGGAAAAATGAATGTATAGAATATCCAGCTTCTGCAATTCATCAAGAATATATTCGTGGGTTGCCAGTTCTTCGGGATAAGATTTCAAATCATAAATTTCGCGGAAAGGGGAAAGTCTTATTCCGATCTTGTTCTTTCCAACTGTGGCAATTACTTCCTGCATGACTTCAAAGAGAAAACGGGTTCTGTTTTCAATGCTTCCGCCATATTCATCTGTTCTGGTATTACTGAAAGGATTGATGAACTGGTCGATCAGAAAACCATGGGCGGCATGAATTTCAACTCCATCAAATCCCGCTTCTATTGCATTGATGGCTGCTTGTTTAAAAACATTTACCCAAACCGGAATTTCTTCAGGGTTTATAGCAATCGGTATTGTCATATTTTGATAGCTGTTATCAGGAATACGGATGGTTTCGTTGACGGCTATGGCAGATGGAGCGATTAATGGCTCGTTATTTTGAATAGCCGGATGTCCTACCCGGCCGGCCTGTACCAACTGAGCAAATATTTTTCCGCCCTTTTTATGAACCTCTTCCACAATTTTTTTCCAGGCTAGTTTTTGTTCATCATTATATATTCCCGGAGTATTCATATAAGCACCGCCATTGGAAGAAACAGCAATATTATCTGATATCAGTAATCCGGCACCGGCTCTTTGCTGATAATAAGTGGTCATGGATGGTAACGGTAGTCCATTTACAGCTCTCCGGCGGTTCATTGGAGCCATTACAACCCTGTTTGAAAGGGAAATGTTTTCATTTGTAAACGGAGTTGTTAATTTTTTCTGTGACATCTTTTTTTTACAAAATTAGTTTTGATTAGCAGTTAAAAACAGGGATATCGGACGGTTTTTTTTGTACATTTCGGGTAATGAAAACGAAGCATCTATATAAACCTTTGGATATATTTGTATCAGATATGGAACACTGGAATGAACGTCCCCTGATCTACCAGTTCTTCGAAATTGTGCAGATCATAGAAGGGGAAGGTACCAGGATTATCAATGAAAACAAGTTTCCATACCGTAAGGGGAGCATTTTTTTATTTACCCCATTAGATTGCAGAGGTTTTGAGAGTACTACAAATACACGGTATTGTTCCATCCGTTTTTCTGAAGTTTTTCTTGAACAGTACAAAACCAAAAATGAAAAAGAGAAAGTTCTGCTATGGCTGAAACAGTTGGAAGCTATTTTTACACATCACAACCGCTTTGAGGAGGTTCTGATTAAAGAGCCGAGAGATTGTGATATGATTTCTTCATTAATCGAAAATATGCTCGTAGAATACAACGATAAACCTTCCTATTTTGATGAAAATCTACAGCATCTGATAATTCTTGTTCTAAATATTATTGCCCGGAATGTCAATCCCCAGCAAATTGTATCAGATACAACGATGGATGAACCTTTGATCAATAAAATACTGGTTTATCTGCATCAGCAAATACACTGTCCTAAAAATTTAAGGATAAAGCATCTTGCGGAACAATTTAACCTGTCTGCAAATTATATTGGTGAATACTTTAAAAAACTTACCGGGAGCAGCTTACATTGTTATCTTACTCAGTATAAAATGAATATTGTCGAACAGCGGCTGCTCTACAGTGACTATTCAATAGGACAAATTGCAGATGATTTAGGTTTTTCTGATGAAAGCCATTTAAGCAGGCAGTTCAGAAAACATAAAGGGATAACGGCGGCAGCGTTCCGGAAGGAGTTCAAGAAGTAAACCAAAAATTCATTGCCTGTGAAGCTGGAAGTTGGCTATAAAAATTTCTTTTCCGTATCACAAAATTTCCTTTTCGTATCATCCGATGATAAGCATAATATTACTTTTGAAAGAATAGAGTTCGATATAATACTATTATTATGAAAAAATACCTGTTGTTTTTAATATTTTTCCTGATCTCGGGTTTATCATTTGCACAGCAATACCATCCACTTAGCCTTCAGGAAGCAGAAAAAAGGTTGCTGCCCCAGTTCAGGTCAATGATTAATAGTCCGATTAAGGATATTACACTTGACGAAGTAAAAAAAGAACGCAAAATCCAGGCAGAAATGTCCTGGCCAGAACTGAAGAATAAAGACAGTGTTGACGTGATTCAGTCTAAAATTCCAGGGTTAAATTCAAAAGATCCTGAAATCCCCGTAACAATTTACAAACCTAAAAATGCTAAAGATCTTCCCATATTTCTTTGGTTCCATGGAGGCGGTTTCGTGTATGGAACACCTAAATGGGATCATCAGAGATGTGCAGATTATGCATTGAAGGGAAATGCAGTCGTGATCAATGTAGATTACCGTTTCGCTCCGGAATATCCTTTTCCTGCTGCGCTTCATGATGCTTATGTCTCATTGTTGTGGGCAAATAAAAATGCAGAAAATATAGGTGGAAATCCAAAACTGATTGCCGTGGGCGGTTCCAGTGCTGGAGCTGGTATATCCGGAAGCCTGGCACAATATTCAAGAGATCAGAAAGGTCCTAAAATCAGTTTGCAGGTTCTGGAAATTCCTCCGGGTGATTTCGGGATGAACTATCCATCAGTTATTGAATTTAAAAAAGTTCCAGGGCTTAAAAGCGATGATTTTCCAATTTTAAAGGATTTTTATATCGGAAAAAATGGGAACTCAAAAGAAAAATATGTGCTGCCCGGAAATATCAAAGATGTTTCAAACCTTCCTCCATCCGTAATTTTTGTAGCCGGAGCAGATCCTTTACGGGACAGTGGGCTGGCTTATGCAGACCGTCTGATCAAAGCAGGCATTTTTACTGAGTTACATGTTTCTACAGGCTATGCCCACGGAATGCCTCTTCCGGAAAATATGGAGATCACGCTGAGAATGATGAAACAGTTTCTTAAATAAACTACAGTGCTGTAGAATTTATCAGGACATGGATTAAATACAGGACCACAGCATCGCCTGATTAACTGCAAAGAAAAATATTTTTCTTAATATTGATTAAAACTTTGTGATACTGACTGTGATTACAGCTTAATATACAGTCTTCAAAATATCGCCAGGCTATAAGATATTACTGATTTCTTACCTTTTAAAACTTAAATAATGCAATACTCACCAAAAATATTAGTAGGCTTCCTTTTGTTATCTTCCACCGTATTTTCCCAAACCTACAAACCGGCTTCAACGCTATTGCCGGGAAAAGAATTTCCGAAAATAGATTCTGATAAAAAAGCACAGTTTCGGGTTTACTTTCCGGATGCCCAATCTGTAACCTTAGATGGAGGAGATGGAATGAAAAGTATAAAATCCTCTGCTTCCAAAGATCATGACGGTTTTTGGAATATCTCAACTTCACCCATGGAAATAGGTTTTCATTACTACTGGCTGAATGTGGATGGAAAACGAACCAATGATCCCAACACACAGCTGTATTTCGGGTACAGCCAGCCAACCAGTGGAATTGAGGTTCCTTCCGGGGAAAATTTTTTTCTGGAGAAAAATGTAAAGCACGGAAAAATTATTAACGACAGTCTGAATTCAAAAATAACACAAGGTAAACGAAACTTTAAAGTATATCTTCCACCAAATTACGGGTCTAAAAAGCTACCTGTTTTATATCTGTACCACGGAACCGGAGAAGATATTACAGGATGGGAAAAACAGGGTTATATCCTTCATATTCTGGATAATCTTTTTGCAGAAAAGAAAGCTGCGGAAATGATCGTAGTGATGGATTACGGTGTAGCATTGAATCCTGAACAGGAAAAGATGCCGGACAATTATCCCAGAACTGTTATTTCTACCAAAAACCTGGATAAGGTTGTTACCGGAGAACTGATTCCCTATATTGAAAAAAAATATAGAACTACAGGTAAAAAAGCTATTGCAGGACTCTCCCGGGGAAGTTATCAGGCGATGTTTATCGGGGTTAATCATCCCGAAATATTTTCAGCCATCGGAGCGTTCAGTCCTGTGATCTATGAAGGGACGGAAGCTGAACCTTTTAAAGAGCTTCCAATCGGTAATTTATTGAAATCCAAGAAAAAACCTTACTTCTTTATCGGAATCGGGGAAAAAGAAGATGCGCTGTTTTTTAAATTTAACCAAATTTTGACTACTTATTTAAGCCAGAATAATTATCCTTATTTCCAGTATAAATCTCCGGAAACCCGCCACGAATGGCTTACCTGGAGAAGATCTCTTTACCAGTTTACCCAGCATATCTTTAAGTAAAAGACATGATATTTGTCATGTTTTGAAATTTTGTTAACTTACACCCCAACAAATTACCGTTTTTTATGGAATTGCTTCTTCCTTACCTGGAGTCAGATGGTTTTAAACAAGGTCTGATTCAGGATTACAGATTTTGTGATACAGATTTTCTTAACTCTACTGTTCTGGAAATGCCGGAGGATTTGGGAAGCGGGAAGCTGATTCTTTTCAGTAAGAAGAATTTTCATTTTTTCCGTGGAAAATGGAACTTTCAGGAAGACACCATTTTCCATTCACCCCATAAAGTAGGGGATAACGGAATGATGGATTTCCGCATCAATAAAGAAGGAAAGATCAGCAGTAATTTCATCAACAACGAAAAAGAATTTGAGCACAATACTACCGATATAGATGGGGTAAGGATTTTTGTTCCGAAAAGTATTTTTCCGAAAGATAACGGACTGCTGAAAGAGAAGTTGGAAAATGCACAACGCAATTACCTGAGCCAGGAAAAACTCAAAACTATTTTCGATACCCCGTTTGATGACGCATCCTGTAGTATCATCCTCGAAAGCAGAATTCTGGAATTCCTAAGCTACTGGATTCATTACCTTCTTTCTGATGAGAAAACATTTGAACACAAAAAAGCATTTGAAGACAAAATAAAACTGGCGAAAGATTTTGTAGATACCAATGCATTCCAGAGTCTGGCCATCAGAGAAATAAGCCGTTATTGCGGACTCAACAGCAGTGATCTTAAAAAAGGATTTAAAGATTATACCCGTCTGCCTATCCATCAATACATTATTAAAGCCAGAATGGAGATGGCCAGATCTATGCTTTTGGAAACCGAAAAATCAGTTGGTGAGATCAGCGATTTTATCGGCTATAATAACCGCGGGCATTTTTCCCAGCTCTATCTCCGCTACTTCGGAAAACTTCCCTCTGAAGAACGTTTATAAAATTAAACACCTTTCCGTGCAATCATGTAAACGCAGTCTGTAAAAGCGTTTACGGATTTTGTATTTTTATACACTATTAAAAAAAATTCCTTTTCGTATCACGGAATTTCCTTTTCGTGTCAGCACCTGTTCTCGTTATCATTAATTTGGAGTTAAGATTAGTTTATATGGAAACTGCCTTGGTTAAAGGGATTCTATATCAATATTAACGTAATGTGAACATCAACTATGCTTAACTTATCTATTTTAGTAGAACAAATTGCAAAAAGAAATCCTGAAAAACCAGCTTTAAGTCTTGATAAAACTACTTTAAGCTATAAAATATTTCATGAAAAAGTCTGCCAGACTGCTCATGCACTTACAAAAAAAGGAATAGGTCATGGTGATAAGGTTGCCTTACTCTGCCCTAATATTCTTCAGTTCCCAATTGTTTTTTTCGGAATACTAAAGGCTGGGGCAACTGTGGTTCCGCTCAGTATCTTTCTCAAACCTGAAGAAATCACTTATCACCTTTCCGATTCCGACAGTACAATGTTCTTCTGTTTTGCCGGAACTCCGGAACTCCCAACAGGGAAATTCGGTAAGGAAGGCTTTGATAAGACACCATCATGCAGAGATTTTATCAGTATTGGAAATTTAACAGATGATGTAGAGAATTTTGATGATTTCATCATAAATGAAAAAGCAGATTTTGAATCTTATATGACTTCCTCAGAAGATACAGCCGTTATTATTTATACTTCCGGAACTACAGGAAAACCGAAAGGAGCGGAGCTTTCGCATATTAATCTTTTTACGAATGCAGAAGCCAGCACAACCATCATTGCTTCTGCTGAATTTGAGGCCCAGCTTGTAGTTTTACCATTATTTCACATTTTTGGTTTAACGGTAATGATGCTTGCAGGAATCCGGAGATCACTCCATCTTGTCCTTTTGTCAAAATTCGATGCAAAAACAGTTTACCAGCTTATTCCTCATTTTGATATCAGAATTTTTGCTGGTGTTCCCTCTATGTATTGGGCACTTCTGAATGAAGACAATACCGAAGACAATACCAATAGCATTAAAAAATTAAGAATCTGTGTTTCCGGTGGAGCTTCTCTTCCTGTAAAAATCATTGATGAATTTGAAAATCGCTTCGGAGTTCCGATCATTGAAGGTTATGGGATGTCCGAAGGCTCTCCTGTAGTGACATTTAACCAGTTGAAAACAGGAAGGAAGCCCGGTTCTATCGGAACGCCTATCTGGGGTGTTGATGTTAAGATTGTAGATGATCGCTGCAATGAATTGCCGGTCGGTGAAAAAGGAGAATTGATCTATCGTGGCCCCAATGTGATGAAATCTTATTACAGAAAACCTAAAGAAACTGAGGAAGTGTTGAAAAACGGATGGATGTTTTCCGGAGATATTGCCGTAAAGGATGAAGACGGGTTTTTCTTCATTGTCGACCGTAAAAAAGAAATGATTATCAGAGGCGGAATGAATGTCTATCCGCGGGAAGTAGAAGAAATGATGATGAGAAATCCTGATATTTCTATGGTAGCCGTTATCGGGATCGAAGATGAAAAACTCGGGGAAGAAATTAAAGCATTTGTAGTAAGGAAAAAAGAAAGCAAGGCTTCCGAAGAAGATATTAAGTTATGGACAAAAGAAAGAATTGCCAAATATAAATATCCGAGAATCATAGAATTTATTGATGAAATGCCATTAAGCGCAACAGGAAAAATACTTAAAAAGAACTTAAAAAACTAGCTGAAATGAATTATTTTAAAATCGCACTGCTGTCCATTGGATTATTGACAGTAAGCTGCTCAGTACAAAATACGGAAAGTCACAAAACGGTTTCTGTGGGTCTGAAACAAGAAAAACTCACCGATATAAAATATGGGTCACATGAAAGAAATGTGATGGATGTTTATCTTCCTGCCGACAGGAGCCCGAAAACTGCATTTCTCGTTCATATTCACGGAGGAGCGTGGACGCAGGGTGATAAGACCTATGATACGAAGATCTCCGAATACCTTCTTTCACAGGGAATTGCGGTTGCCAATCTGGATTACCGTTATGCGAATCTTACAGATACTCATCTTCCGGAGCTTCTGGATGATATTGATCAGGTTGTAAAATACCTTTCTGCCCACGCCCAGGAATGGAATACCAGGAAAAAAGACTTTTCAATTTCCGGAGGAAGCTCCGGGGCTCATGTTTCGCTGATGTATGCCTATACCAAAAATCCTCAGATCAAAACCATCATAGAAATGTGTGGTCCGGTAGATTTTACGGATGTTCAGACCCTGACGTATGTAAAAGCAGCGAACCTTTTGGAGGTTCTGGATAAAATGTCAGGAAACAAAACAGTCTGGAATCCCGGTGATGCTATCCCGGAAGCTTACGCTAAAACCAGTCCTGTAAAATTTGTTAATCAGATTCCCACAATGATTATTCATGGTGATAAGGATGAAGTAGTTCCCATCCAACAGGCTTATATCCTGGAAAAAGCTCTGAAGGCAAAAGGTGCTCAGTACAAACTGATCGTAGTTCCCGGAGCAGGACATCTTATTACAAAATTACCGGCAGATGAGCAGGTGGTATTTACCCATGTAGAGGAATGGCTTAAAAAGTATGGCACAAATTAATGATTAAAATATTATGAAAACTACATTTTTAAATACAAAAATTACGGTAGCCGTACTTTTCCTGGCAGCCTTTTCCAATGTAACAGCCCAGAAAAAGGAAGCTGACACAACGAAAACAAAAGATATTGATGAGGTGATCATGACCGGGGTATTTGATAAAAGGACAAGAATGAATGCCCCCGTCGCGATCTCTGTTCTGAAAAGCGACGTCATTGAAAAACAGGTTCCCAACAGTGCTGCAGACCTGCTTAAAAATGTTCCGGGAGTTTATGTGAATTCATCCCTGGGAGAGATCAGGAATAATGTAAGCTCAAGAGGCATCAGTGCAGGTTCTTCAGACGGTACTTTTGCTTACGAGTATATCTCTATGCAGGAAGATGGTTTACCGGTAACCAATACCACCTATTATAATTACGGTCCTGACTTTTTTCTGAGAGCAGATGCCACTATTTCCCAGATTGATGCGGTGAGAGGAGGTCCTGCTTCTATTACGGCTGCCAATGCACCGGGTGGAATTTTCAATTATATTTCTAAAACGGGCGGCAATAAATTCGGTGGTGAAATCCGGGCTAAATATGGCGTTCAGGGAGCTGATAATTCCGGATATCATAGAATGGATGCCAACTTTGGAGGTCCTTTGGGAGATAACTGGTTTTTTAATATCGGAGGATTTTACCGGTACGATTTAGGAGCAAGATATGCCGGATATCCGTTCAATAATGGTGGACAGGTAAAAGCAAACATTGTCAAAAAATACAATAAAGGAAGTTTAAAAGTATTTCTAAAATACCTTGATGACAGAAATGGCTATGCCCAGTTGGTTCCTACAAGAAATTATTCAAACCCTGAACCGGCAGAAGGATTCAGCAGCAGCTCGTCTTTGCTGATTCCGAAATTACAATACAATTCTCCGGATTTTATTCATGGAGGGAATATAGATTATAACTCAGGCCGTCTGGTTAGCAATAAATACCGCTCCGTAGGACTCAACTGGGACCATAATCTTGGAAATGGATGGAAGCTGTTCCTGGCAAGCAAATATTCTGATAATGATGTGGTGCAGAACAGCGTAGGAAATTCTTTTCTTACCTCGCTGGATGATTTGACCTCTTATTTTTTGGTCGGCGGACTGGGAGTGGGAACCTATTCCTTTAAGGATGCGCTTACAGGGCAAGAACTTGCCAGTGTGAATGCTGCCCCGGGAGCCGGTGGATTACCTGTTTACCAGATCACCAAGAATCAGTTGCCGGGTCAGTCTATTCAGAATAATTCATTTTTAATGTCAGCCCTTAATTTTTATGAAAATAAGGTGAAGGAATCTATGAACCAGCTGACCATTAATAAAAAATGGAACAATATGAATTTCTCATTTGGCGGATATTACGGCTATTCCGATGTATGGCGATTTTCAGGAATCAATGGGATAGGACTTACCACCTTAGAGAACCGGCCAAGAATGATGACCTTAAGTTTAACCACTTTAGACTTTACAAACCCCGGTGTATATCAGCTGACCAATAATGACGGTTTTGCACAGGCAGCAGGAAGTACGGGAGATTTAATTGAATTCAAAGCTAAACAGCAACAGGGAGCCGTGTTTTTTGGGCATACGTGGGACATTACAGATCATCTGACGCTGGATTGGGGAATACGGTATGAAAAAGTATGGATCAAAGGAGATAATACCCGAACCTATTTGTTTTCAGATAAAAACGGCGGTACGGATGGCAGCATTTATACCCTTTACAATAACAATGCTTTGACAAAACTTACAAATGTTGGTTATAGCAGACAGTTGGAGAACTTTTCCTATTCGGCAGCGTTGAATTATAAATTCAATAATAATGTTGCCGTATATGCCAGGTATTCCAAAGGCAGCAAATCTCCGGATCTTGATATGTTCTTTGCAGCCAACAGATTGGAAACCATAGATCTATTAGATCCTCAATCCAGGAAAACCCAGCAGGTGGAAATGGGATTTAAGACGAAAACAACTTATTTTGATGCTTTTATAACACCATTTTACAGTTTGCTGAGCAATGTTCCTTACAGCTTTATGGCAGATGACGGAAAAGGCGGGTTTTACACCACTCCATCATTGTATAATAAGAATGAAACCTATGGTATTGAATTGGAAACCAACATCAGGCCTGCCGATAACTTTAGCATAAGAGCGGTGCTTACATTGCAGGACCCGAAAGTGAAAGAAGGGTATCTATGGAACCTCGGAAGCGCGCCTGGCCCTGCTGATGATACTGTGTTTTCATATTCAGGAACCACCATAGCCTATACACCAAAAATTATGGCTAATGTAACTCCTAATCTGAAAATCGGTAAGGCATTCGGATTTGTAACCTGGAATTATATGGGTAAAAGGGAGGGCAGCAATACCAATGTCTACAAACTGCCGGGATTTTCCCAGTTCGACCTTGGAATAGGATATAATGTAAATGAAAATCTCAGCATGCTTGTGAATGTGAATAATGTATTTAACAAATATGGAGTGATGAGCTACCAGAGACCGGGAACTCTTCAGCAGCAACTTGCAGGCTTCGAAAACTTTACCCAGGCCGAATACGCTTCTGCGGTTGCCAATAATACTCCTTATTTTACCATTGCCATTCCGCCGACTTCCGGGTATGTTACGGTAACCTATAAATTTTAATATCATGAAAAAAAATTTAAATATATTCTTAGCCATTTTACTGTTCATCATCCTGATTTTATTGGTTATTCCCATGATTTCAGTGTATCTGAAAGCACCCATGCTTCTGAGCGGTTACAGCAGTTCGTTTGCTATACAGTTCAATTCGCAGTTTGTTGTTTTGAGCCTGGTATTGATCATTATCTGTTTTCTTTTCTATAGATATGGGAAATATTGGCGGAAATTACTGATTGTTAACCTGATCCTTTCGGTTCTTTTTTTCATTGCCCAGTTTTTTTTCACTGTGGTTATGTTTTCCACGGCTAAAAAATACAATGCCAAAGTTTCCTTTTCTCAGGGATTAAAAGGGCATGAAGCGCCTATAAAACCTACCGAAACGTATTCTTATCTCACTATTTATAATGAAGAACAGCATATAGATGTTTTCCGCCCGGAAAAAAGATCTTCATCACCTGCAATTCCTGTTATCCTTGTTCACGGAGGCGCTTTTATTGAGGGAAACAGAACTCAGGTGGGTTATGCTGCCAATTGGTTTAAAGATCATGGGTATACCGTTTTTTCCATAGATTATCCTTTAGGAAAAGAAGACCGGCATAACTGGGAATCTGCGGTTAATTCTGTAGTGACTTCAATGGGGTTCGTTGTGAAAAATTCAAAAAAATTCAATGTTGACCCAAACAAAATAGTTTTGGTAGGTGGTTCTGCGGGAGCAGCTTTGGTGATGCAGGCAGATTTAGGATTGAGACAAGGTTTTGCTAAATCTTATGATTCCCCACAGCCTCCGGTTCCGGCAGGAGTTATTGCGATTTATCCGCCTGTCAGCTTATCCGAGCTCTGGCAGAAAATAGATGAGAAAAAAAATATCGACCTCAAATACGCAGCAAGAAGATATCTCGGAGGTTCACCTTCCGAATTTCCACAGCGCTATGCCCAGCTGAATTTAATAGACCAGCTTTCCAAAGGCATTTCCCCTACATTCATTATTGCCGGAGAAATAGATCATGTAGTCAATGTAGAAGCTACAAGAACGTTTGTGAAAAAAGCCACAGAATTGAAGCTTCCCGTCTCTTATGTTGAAATTCCTTATGGTGAACACGTTTTTGATGCCAATTCCAATTCTATTGCCGGACAGATTGAATGGTATAAAATAGAGGAGTTTTTAAAGAATAATCATCTGGGAAACTGATAGTTGTATATTGAAATAACTGAGCTAATAGTTCGGAAAGCATTGTAATGATAATTTACAATGCTTTTTTTAAACCCGTTTTGTTGTTCTGAGCCATTTAAAAGGGAAAAATGATCAATCCTGAGGCGGAATTTTAATGGCAAAATAAAGACTTTGAATTCCGATATATCTTGAGAATTGCGTGGTATGCATTAACTTTGTAGCTTTATTAAAACTTTTTTGTCAGAATGGTTTTAATGATAACTGCATAATCTATGCAAAACAAGTTCCCATATTAACATGAAAAGATATTGTATTTATATTTTGCTTCTTGGATTCCCTTTTTTGGGAGTTCAGAATAAAATGGCCGCACAATCCACCTATGCTCAGGACTGGAAATTATCCGAACAGAAGAACGAAGCTCTTGCTTTTGATGCAGATATAAAATTATCGGATTCGGAAATGGTGTTGGATAAAAAACTATTTCAGCTGAGAAAACAAGTCCTTACCGAAGCAGAAACACAAAAAATATCTCTGTTCAACAGTTCTTTTAATGAATTAAAACCGCTGATTGAAACCAGCAGATTATTTAAAATCCTCCAGACAATGCCGAAAGGAGGTCTGCTGCACAGCCACAGCGGAGGGCTGGCAGATGTAAAATGGGTGATTTCGGTGGCAAGACGATATAAAGAATGCTACGTTTATGACCAGAAGGATAATGACCAGTATATTTTCGGGCAGCTGGCTTTTTTTGCAAAGGAAAATGTTCCGGCAGGATTTGTAAGCCTGGATAAGAAACTGGCTTCGGACCCCGGTTTTGAAAAAGAACTGCAGGATCTTCTTACCTTAAAAAGGGATAAGCTCTGTACCTATACGGATTACTGGGTGGAGTTTGAGAAGCGTTTCAAACGCATCAACCTCCTGCTGCCTTACCGTCCTTTCTTCAAAGAATATTATCTGAAAGGTTTTCAGGATCTGACCAAAGATCATGTACAGCATGTAGAGATCAGGTTTATATTTGATGAGCTTTATGATTTTCAGCATGGAAAATATCCTTTAAAAACTTCAATTACCGATCTGCAGGACGTTCTCAGACAAGTCCGTCAAACGAATCCGCAGTTCAGCTTGAAATTAATTTATTCGAGCTTTAAATTTTTAGATCCCGAAGGTGTAGAAAAACAGCTTGAAACCGCTTTTGAGCTTAAAAAAGAATTTCCGGACCTGATTTCGGGTTTTGATCTTGTGGCGGATGAAGCTGCCGGAAACAGCATTTATTATTTTCAGAAAAACTGGATGAAGCTGAATGAACTTTCTAAAAAGTATGGGGTAGAAATGCCGCTTTTCCTTCATGCCGGCGAAAGCAATTCTGTTTTCAATAAAAATATTCTGGATGTTGCTTTACTGAATAACCGACGGATAGGGCATGGCCTTAACCTGATCTATTTCCCAGCTACGATGGAAGAGGTCAGAAAGCAGGACAAACTGGTTGAGGTAAGTCCCATCAGTAACCAGGTTTTGGGCTATGTAAGCGATCTGAGAAATCATCCTGCAAGGGTTTTGCTGAGCAACGGCGTGCAGTGTTCCATTAACAGTGATGATCCGTCAGTGTATGGCTACGAAGGCCTCAGCTATGATTTCTGGGTAGCTTTTATATATTGGGAGCTGGATCTGAAGGCACTTAAAAAGCTTGTCTTTAACTCTGTCAATTATTCTTCTTTAAATAAAGACCAGAAAAAGGAAGCCATCACATATCTGGACAAGCAGTGGAATGAGTTTGTTCGAAAGGGAAATACAACTTTAAACTAAAATCTCTGTATATATTTTATAGATAAAAAACAGCATCATTAATGGTGCTGTTTGTTTTTAATATTCCAGAAAGTTTAAAAAAATTAGCGGACCAGAAGATAAATTCCGACACCAATTGCGGCATAAGCAACCACCGTAATAATATCAGCTATAGGCTGTGAAAAACGTTTTTCTGCAATTTTCTCACTATTGATCTGGTTCTTATGGAATTTCAGTATTTTTTTAGGATTATGCACCGGGTGGGCCACCAGGCTGTCGCTTTCCCATTTGTCAACGATTACTTTATAGCTCCTGCCATCCACATCTATTTTTACATTTTTACCAGCGGCAAGTTTCTCCTGGATATTGACCGGGGCCGGCGTTGGTTGTAGGTTCAGATTTTGGGATGCAGCTGTTGCATTTTTCATTGGCGTGGCAATATTATCAGCAGTAGCTGTCCTTTTTTTAGATTCCTGCTTACTGTCGGTCGCCGGATCCGCTGGCTTTTTTACCTGGTACGTATAGCAACTGGTAAGAGAACATAATATTATGATGAGATAAAGATTCTTTCGCATGAGCCAAATTTAAGAATTAAACGGAATATTTGGGAGTTTGTTTTGAAAGATGGTGGATTTTTTAATACCTCGATGTGAAAAATCTTCTAACTACGGTTTTCCGTAATTCTTGTACATCACTATCATCTACATTTGGAAAAATATGGAAAACAATCTTTTATTAACTAAAACTATTTTATTACTATGATAACTCTTACAACAATTCTAATATTTTTATTTATTGTATTTCTAATAAATTTCGTAATAGTAAAATCTACACAAAATAAGTTTCCCAATAATACCGAAACTGAAAACTTGAAATTAACGGAGAAATCTAGACAAACGGTATTGATTTTAGGATTTGCAATGATATTTATTTCAGTGTTTTATATAAATATTTTTCATAAATCAGAAGAAGAAATATTTGCTGAAAAGAAGAAGAAAGAAGAGCTAGATAAAATTTCTGCTAAAAAACTAGCAGCAGATAATGAAATAAAACGTTTGCGACTAACTAAAAACGAAGTTGAAATTTTAAATCAACATGAAATTCTTATTAAAAACTTATCTGATGAAGTTAAAAATGCTTATTCTATATTAAAATCGCAAAAATATTTTGTTGATACTGAAATAATAAGATTTACTGGGCTTGCTAAAAAAACTAAAGGTTCTGAATTTGAAAATAAAGTTATAAAAACTAGAGATTCATTAGTGAAAAATGAAAAAGCAATTGGCAGAAAACAGATTGCTGACCTAGACAAAAAACAATCCGCAGAAGAATCTGAAGCAAGATTAAAATATGGAGAAGATTTGAGAGATTTATTACTTGACAGAAATCTAGATATTAAGATTATAGTTTCTGGGAAGGATAATAAAAAAATAAAATTGACATATGTTCTTTTTAATGATGTATGGTTTAGAAAATTTGAAACGTTAGGTTATTTTAATATGATACACGAAAAAGGTTTTACAAATATTGAATTATCAGATGGCTATGGTTATGGTAAATGGATGCAATATGACAATCTGTAATCTCAAATACCATCATAAATGACTCCCTCGCTGCCGCACGAATCCTTTCGTGTGGTTTTTATTTCAACCCCTTTCTCATAAAGTTTTTATCTTTATAAAAACATAAGCGATGAGTCGTAATTACAAATTCCACAATCCTGAGGGATTATATTTCATAAGCTTTGCTGTTGTAGGCTGGCTGGATGTTTTTATTAGAAATGAATATAACGAAATTCTTTTAGAGAGTTTAAGATTTTGCCAAAAGAGTAAAGGAATGGAAATATATGCATGGTGCATTATGTCAAGTCATGTACACTTGGTTTTCAGAAGTATAAATGGACAAAAACCAGAACTTCTGATTGGTGATTTAAAAAGATTTACAAGTAAAGCACTTATAACAGCAATCAAAGAAAATCCTACAGAAAGCAGAAAAGAATTTTTATTAGAATTCTTCTTTAAAGAAGGTGCAAAAACTTCAAACGTAACCCAATATCAATTTTGGAGACATGATAATCAACCTATTGAGTTATGGAGCAACAGGGTGATTGAGCAGAAAATTAATTATGTACATCAAAATCCGGTAAAAGCAGGTTTAGTTTTTCGTGCGGAAGATTATAGATACAGCAGTGCAATTGATTATTCTGATGAAAAAGGACTTTTAGATAATATTGTTGTTTTTAGAATGTTTAATTTATAATGCTAAAAAACCACACGAAAGGATTCGTGCGGTAGCGGGGTTAAAAAAACGGTCCGCTCTGCGGTTCTTATCTGACTTCCAAAAAATCTTCCAAAAACTTGAAAAAGACAACAAAAAAGCCTTTCAGAAAAACTGAAAGGCTTTTGAATCCGGAAAATTCTATTATTTAAAGATTTCCTGATCATAGAGAAGATTGTCGTCTTCATCAAAACTTATGATCAGTACTTTGTATTGTTTGGCGCTGTCGTTATTAAAGAATTTAATTCTTGGAGGAACATAGTCGCTGTCAAATAAATTGGGATTCCAGTAAAGGGTTTCCCGGGTATCGTTTTCAATTTTCTTTGCAGGATCATCATTATCTAAAGTTTCAATAAGAAATTCCGAAGGTTTATCATATCCTTTTATAACGGATGAATTGTTTTTCTGTGTTTCTTTTTCATTGCTTTTAGATCTCATATTACCCTTCATCGTATAGATGAGTACCGCATCACCTATTAATCCGGCTCCTTTAAGAATTTTCACCATTGCGATATTGTTGACAGGAAGGCTGGCAATCATGGAAGGATCAGTAGCCGTTTCGTCTAAATACAGCTTAGCCTGCTGATTGCGGATATAAGGGACATTGACTCCTGAATTATTTCTTTGAAACGTTAAACCGGCCGCTCGTCCCTGTAGCCAGTCGAATATATTATTTGACCCGGCAATATGCTGGTCTTCATTCACGAAATCGAATATAGTAGAGTTAACAGAACTAAACATTCCCGTGGACAGTTGCTTGTCTAGCTCTTCTTTGGGATCCTGCTTTTTTCCTACCAGTTTTACTTCTTCAATTTGTACATCAGCATTCTCAACTTTTTTTGTGTTTTTTTGAGTGTTGATGGCTCTGGAAATACTGGGAGAAAGGGTTTTATTTTCACCGGCTTTTACCAGTTTATATTTTGTCCCCGGGAAGTTGCCTTTAAATGCTACGGGATTTACCAATGGCTCTACGGTGACGAATAAATTATCAGTACCGGATTCTTTATTATTTTCTGAATTGACAAATAATGAAACATCCAAAGGCTCATCATAGTTAATGTTATTTAAATAAGCATATCCGTTTTGATCTGTTATAAATTGATTAATGGCAGGTTCATTTTTACCTAATCTCAATACTAAGCTTACAGGAGTGTTGATCAGCATGGAACCGTTTTTAATGGGCTTTATCTTGTAAGAAAGATAAGGTTGAGAATTCGTTTTAATGGTGGGTACAGACCCGCTAAGTAAGGAATTCCAGTCAAATCTCTGCCAGCTTTCAGAAATAAGGAGTGCATCCAAAGCTTCAGTATTAGCACTTTTAGAAAAATATTGTGCTGGGCTGTCTATTTTTGTAGTAAAATCTCCGGTTAACCAAAGTCCGCTTAGTATATTTTCTTCCTCCGGATTCTGGGTGCCGTCGTCTTCACTTACCAAAACGGTATAATTTTTAAAATATGACTCCGGGGAAAGATCAATGCTGTTAAAAGATCTTGGAGTATGTTTGATGTTCTGGCCTATAATTTCTGCTTTTTCAATCTTTAAGTTGCCGGGTTTTATAAAGCAAAGTCTTTGTGCAACCAGGTTGTCCTGCTCGTCAAAAATGGCTAATTGCAGAATACCGTTAGCCCCGTTGCTTATTTTTGTAGGTATAAGGCTTGTAGCTTCGTTGGTTAGCTGATTGATGTTTGCTTTATAAGCCAGATGGTTATTGATGGTTCCTACAATTTTATAATTTTGAAGCTGTTGTTTCAGGTTGGCGCCTTTTAAGGTATATTTAATCCCTTCCTTGGAGCTGTACACTTGTAAATTGAGGCCGCTGTCTGCAACCTGTGGCAGATCTATGGTCTGGTTTTTTCCTGTATTATCCTGAATAATAACCTGGTACTTTTTTCCTGAAGCAGGAGTTATTGTAAAAGAGGCTACATTTCTATCAAAAGATTTAAATGTAGTTATAGGGACATTGGGATTTTGGGAATCTATTACTTTTCCGGTCCAGTTTTCCGGAAGGGAAGTCTTGCTTGATAATCTTACGGCAAATTTCGAAGGAATCCCGCTAATGAAAGTGCCGCCTTCCGGGAAGGCTTTTGCAGACCAGTCAGAGCTCTTAGAAATCACCAATGATTCTTTGGAATTGGGATTGTACACCGGAATAGTTTTTACGATCTGAAAATCATCGTTAAAATTGGTCATGTAAGGTGTATAAGCTCTTACAAAATACACCTGTTCGGGAAGGTCTTCTTTCAGTTGAAAATCTCCACTGCCTTCACCATTGGTCAGGAGTATCGTTTTCCAGTCTATTAATTTTTTATCAGCATTGTACAGTTCAACAAATAGAGTAGTAGATAATGCAGAACGGTTATAGCCATCAAATACAAAACTTTTAAACCACATTTTGTCACCAGCTGCATATTGTGATTTATCGGTAAGTAAGTACACTTTTTCCTGCTCGTAATTATTCTCAAGATTGGTAAGTGCTTTTTCTAATTTAGTTTGTGCCAGTACAGGTTGTACCATTGAAATAAGCAATACAAAGACTATATTTTTCATAGAAATCTCAACGCATTTTAATTCGGTGCTAATGTAATGATTTAAAGGGTTGGAGCATTGATATTTTAGCTTCTTATTTTAGAATAAAGAATAAAGAATAAAGAATAAAGAATAAAGAATAAAGAATAAAGAATAAAGAATAAAGAATAAAGATTGATCATATCTTTCAAAATTGATTTTCTGAACCAAGAACAGAACTTTTTGCTCATGCTGCTGCTCATTAATAAAAAGGACAGCAACGATTGCTGCAAAAAATAGATTATGTAAGATAAGCCTGGTAGCACTTTTCCCACTGAATTTATATCTTAGAAAATGAAATTTTGACTAAACATTTTTGATAGCCAATTTTGATGAACGAGTTCTGGCGTATGTTTTGGCTTATAATGGCGTAATGGAAGTATTGACGTTTCTGAATAATTTCTGAAATTTTGACAGCAATCCTGGAAATTCATCAAGGTATCTGTATTGGTATTTTTTTTGTTGGGTATTATATAGATTGTTAACCTGCAGGCAGGTATCTCTGTCGCTGCCATAACGATCTTCTTACCACAAACTCTAAGACTTTTAATACGTAAAATAGAACCGTTATATTACAGAGAATATGCTTGGGACAGTAAGTATTTTGTGTATGACTATTCTGGGACTGATGTTTTTGCTTAAAAAACTAAATCAGCCTTACCTTATTGCCTATATAATTGCCGGGATAGTATTGGGACCTTCCGGGGTACAGCTTTTCAGCAAAGCCGAAGATATAGAAGTAATCGGTGAAATAGGGATATTACTACTGATGTTTTTTATAGGCATGGAAATTAATATCCCTAATAAAAAAAGCCTGATTATCAAACCTATATTAGCCCAGGGACTTAAAATAATTCTGAGTTTTATATTCGCTCATCTTATTGGTGATATACTTCATCTGGATAATAAAAGTGTGCTGCTCATTGCGCTGCTTTTTACGTTTAACAGTACTGCTGTAGTCGTCGATTTTTTAAAGAAGCACGGAACGTTACATACTTCCTTCGGCATTGTGATCCTCAATATTTTGCTGTTGCAGGACCTTCTCCTGGCACCCGCTTTGACAGTATTGAAATTCTGGAATGGCTATAATCTCAGCCTTTTAAACGTTGTGCTGCCATTAGCCATATGCGCTGCAATCTTTTTAATCTTCCGGAAGATCAGGCATATCAGTGAAATTAAGCTGTCAAGCGCATTCCTGGAAAACGACCATGACCTCCAGGTTTTTTCCGGTCTTTTCATCTGCCTTGGATTTGGGCTTGTTGCAGAGGCTGTAGGATTCAGCGCTGCGCTGGGCAGTTTTATTGCCGGGGTACTGGTAGGTAAAATGAAAGCATTCCATTGGCTTGAGCACGCTCTGCTGCCCTTCAAGGTTTTTTTTGTCTCCCTATTTTTTGTTTCCATTGGCCTGCGAATGGATATTCATTATCTTTTATCCAATTATAAGCTTATCGCTATAGGTACCTTAGTGGTATTGGTGAGTAACAGCATTATGTCGGCTATTTTCTTCCGGATATTAAATTTCAAATGGAAAGACAGCTTCTATGGAGGAGCATTACTCTCCCAGACCGGGGAATTTGGAATTCTGGCACTTTCTATCGCTTATAAAAGTAATATGGTGGGATATGACCTTTACAAGGCTGGATTGGCTATCACCTGCTTATCTTTATTATTCTCTACAATATGGATCAGCTTTGGGACTTTTTTCAGTAAGAGCCAGACAGGCAGCTTGACGAAAACAGAGCGTAACGGGACTTCACCGTGAAGCAGAAAAATGTCTGAATTTTTGTCAGAAATTATGAAAAATTGACAGCCATTCTGAAAAAAAATCACACGGTACTGGCTGGCATTTTTTTTGTATTTTTCTTGTCACAGCTGGCCAGCTGACGTGTTATTAAATGATTGTTGAACTTTAATTAAAAGGAAATTGCTATGAATAATCTGATGAAGAGAAATATGAGCAATAATTTAGGATTATCAAACATCTTTGATGATTTTTTTAATCGTGAACTTTTTAACTGGGGCAATAACCATTATTCATCAACCAGCACAACTGTACCATCAGTCAACATCAAAGAAAATGCAGATGTTTTTGAAGTGCAGGTTGCGGCTCCAGGAATGGATAAGAGTGATTTCGAGATCAAGCTGGATGGAAACCTGCTGACCATTTCATCTTTAAAACAGGACAGCAGGGAATCAAAAGATGATAACTTTACACGAAGAGAATTCAGTTATCAGTCCTTCCAACGAAGTTTCGAGCTTCCGAAAGATGTTGTTGACCAGGATAACATCAATGCGAAATATGAAAACGGGCTTTTGACGCTTTCTATTCCTAAAAAGGAAAATGCGAAACAAAAACCTCCAAGAATGATAGAAATATCGTAAGATTTATAAAAGAAAAATGGCTACTTTTTGTAGCCATTTTTCTTTTATAAATCTTTTCTGTTAGGTTTTGCGATTGAAAAGAATATTGTAGATATAACGCTTAATCGCCTATGATACCACTTACGTTGATGACTGTTTGTTGATTCAGAAAAGGTGCACCTTTGCCTGTTTCCAGATACAATTTCAAGCTTGCGGTAAATTTATTTTACTAATGCTTTTATTATATTTAATCCAATTGATATTTGATGAATAACTTCCTGTTGCATGGAAGTAAAATCCATGTTTTGATCTGCTTTACCTTCCCAATGTAAAACAGTTTCTGCAAGCTTAATCAATCCGGCAGTTCCGGCAGTACCTTTGAGTTTATGAAGTATTTTTTCAAGCTCATCAGCATTTCTTTCTTCAACAGCTGATTTTATATTGTTCTCTGCCTGATTAATTTCGGTAATAACTAAATTCAGAAACATCTCCTTGAAATCCGGATCATCACCTGTTTGCTCATTTAAGAGACTGAGATCGAGATAATTTTCTGTTTCTGGAGCGTCATTAAGAACATATTTTTTCAGCATTTCCAGCAGGTCCGCCTGTCGTAGCGGTTTGGGAAGAAAATCATTCATCCCCGAATCCAGGCATTTTTCTTTCTCTCCCAGTATGGTTCCTGCGGTAATTCCAATAATAGGAATATGCTGATATCCCGGAAGCTGCCGGATTTGTTTTGTGGCTTCTATACCGTCCATTACAGGCATCTGTACATCCATCAGGATGAGAGAAAAATCTTTGTCTTTGCAATAGTTGAGAGCCTCCAAGCCGTTCACCGCTTCTGTTAGCTGTGCTTCTGGAATAAGGGACTTCATCATTTTATTGTTAAGAACCATATTTACCGGGTTATCATCTACCAGTAAAACCTGCAGGTTCTGAACGGATAGGGTAGACTCTTCTTGATCTTCGTATTGTTTAATGACAGGTATTTCTTTATCATTATTTTCCATCACCCTTTTTAGGGTTCTATACAATTCCTGAGATTTTATAGGCTTCAGCAGGAAATATGAATTTTTTTCCTGGCGGAAAGAATTGATCACGTCATGTTCTTCCGAGGAAGTATGAAGAATAACAAGAGGAGAAGTTTCATGCTGCTTGTTAAATAATTCTTTAATTTTTTCTATTGTTTCCAGGCCTGAAATCACCGGCATATGGTAATCCATTAAAATAACGTCGAAACGTTCTCCGGCCAATAGAATCTGCAAAGCCTCCATACCGTTAGCCGCTAATTTTGATTCAATATTCTTATAGGACAGCATATGCTGAAGAATAATCCTGTTGGCCTCATTATCATCAACAATGAGCACTTTCTGTATTTTCAGTTCTAAATCATCATTTGCCTCAGACATTTCATAAGGAAATTCAATATCAAAGAAAAATACAGAGCCTTTCTGTGGTGTACTGATTAATTTGAGGTTGCTTCCCATATATCCTAGAATATTATTGGAAATGGTAAGCCCAAGTCCAGTGCCTCCGTAATGTTTGCTGATGGAACTGTTTTCCTGGGTAAAGGCATCAAAGATATGTTGTTGCTTTTCTTCCGGAATTCCAATTCCTGTATCACGCACTGCAAACCGAAGGGATATATTTTTACCATCCATACGGAGCTTTTCTACTTTCAGTTCTATTTCGCCCTGCTGAGTAAATTTTACCGCATTACCCAACAGGTTGATTAGAATCTGTTTTAGTCTGGACTCATCCATCCAAAGGCTTTTCGGCAAGCCTTGTTCAATATTCAGAAGCAGCTCAATATCCTTTTTCTGGGATTGATAAAGAATAACATTGATAACCTGGCTGACTACATCATATACATTACATTTTTCTATAAGAAGCTCCATTTTACCGGATTCTATTTTAGAAAAATCAAGAATATCGTTGATAATTGTGAGCAGGTTTTCGCCCGATTCATTAATATAGTTTAAATATTGCGTCTGTATCTCGTTAAGCGGTGTTTTTAATAACAAGTCTGAAAATCCTATGACCCCATTCAAAGGAGTACGGATTTCATGGCTCATATTGGCAAGGAACTCAGATTTTGCTTTACTCGCAATATCCGCCATTTTCTTGGCCTTTTTAAGCTCCTCATTAGTTTCCACCGTACGGGTGATATTCTGTACAGAAACGATGATTCCTCCCGTCACGCCATGAGAGAGATACCAGGGTCTTACTTCCAGATTGTAATGTTCGTATCCATTTTCCTTTTCCAGAATAAAGTTTTCATTTTTATAGGCAATACCTCTTAATGCATTTATATATATGTCCTTTCTCTCTTTCGGAACGTTGGGCGAAATAGTGAAAATGTTTTTTCCTATAAGTTCCTTATCATTCATATTAAATTCATCCCTCCAGCTGCTGCTTGCAGATAAGTAATTAAGATCTTTGTCAAACATAGCCACAGCGACTGGAACATAGGTAACGAAAGACTGCATCATCGCTTCCTTTTTTGCCAGTTCTAGATACATATTTTTAAAGTCATCAATGTCCTGAATAATTCCGAATATTCTACTGCAGACCCCGTCTTCAAATTCAGGGATTCCTTTTACCCTTACCCAGATTGTAATTCCGTCATTACGTACCAGCTGAAACTCCTCATCATACGGAATTCCTTCCGAGACCGCTCTGTTAAATAGAAATTCAACCCTTGGTCTGTCTTCTTCCTTATAAAAGCCTACTGCATTTTTAAAATCCGGCTGAAAATCCGACTTTGTTTTATGAATTTCTTTTGTCGTCCTAGACCAGAATATAGAATTTTTTTTAAGATTAACCTCCCATCCACCTACCTGAGCAACATCACTGGTTTGCTCAAGCATTTTTTTAGTATAAAGAAGGTCTTTTTCCAGTGTCATTCTTTCCGAGATATTCAACGCTGTACTTACAACATACTGGTTTCCGTCTTTATTGATTTCTACCAGATTGTGATACATCCAGACCAGTTCTTCACCTTCCTTAGTTTTCAGAATCATGGTTCCGGAATCTTCTTTGTTTTGATTGATGCGTTGCAGATAATCATTAAGTAGAGGCCAGTTTGATTTCGGAACCAGATCTTTTAAATTCAATCCTTTAACCTCTTCCGCAGAATAATGCAGAGTTTCTCTCCCTTTTTCGTTAACTTCAAGGATATTACCCTCCATATCGTGCATACTCATTAAGCCTATAGCATTTTCGAAAAAGCTTCTGAAACGACGTTCAGAGCTCTCCAGTTGCATTTTCTCGTCAATTTGCTGGGTAATATTAATTCCGAAACAAATGATTTCGCACTGACTTTGATTTCGCTTTACATACCACTTTATTATAGTATGAGCTGCCCCATTGGAATTTGTAGAGGTGGTGAAAAACAGTTCTTCATCGGTTTGAAGAGAACGGTCAATATCTACTTTTATTGCAGGATTTTGTTCTTCAAAAAAGGTTAAAAAATTCAGATCAATAGCATGGTTACGGTCTATTTCAAAAACTTTTTCAAAAGCAGGGTTTACATCTTTGAAGTCAAAATTATCATCCAGCACACAGATAAGATTATTTGAAATGTTGAAAATCTGCTGGAAATATTCCGCCTGAATATTTTTCCTTCGGCCCATTAGCAGTTTTGTCACGGCTTCCCCCAGTTTCTTTAGCGCAGAAATTTGTTGTTCCGATAAAGATTTTGGGATATAATCAAACATACAAAGAGTTCCCAATACAAATCCCTCATTATCGATGAGTGGTATCCCGGCATAGAAACGAATTCCTCCCGCAATAATCAATGGATTGCCGGATGACCTTTCATCTAATAAAGTATCTTCTATAACCAGGACCTCTCCACTCGCTATTGAGTATTGGCAAACGGTATTTTGACGATCCACAGTCTCTAAAGACATCCCAATACAGCTCTGTATAATCTGGGTTTCACTTTCCATAATGGCAATTAATGCATTGGCACAGCCTGAAACCAAACATGCGGTTTCTGCAAAAATATCAAGTTGGGGATCTTTAGGAAGGCTTAATAGATCAAATAGTTCCAGTCTTTTAATTCGTTCTCTTTCATTTGCAGGAACTGGATATTTATTCATATTATTAACAATATTTCATTATTGGTTTAAATATAATGAGAAAATTAATATAATGTTTAATTTGTGGGAAAAATAAATTTATATCTCATGAAATTGATTAATAATTTTTGAACTGGTAAATCACCGGTATCATTGTCAATTTCCCTATATAAATACGAGGCTAAATCCTTTTGAATAAACACCTGTCTGAATTAACCCTAAAAAATCAGTTTTCAACGTTCAATATGACCTGTTCAACCTATTTGATCTTCTTACTATTTCTATTTTGAAATAATTTTACCCCTAACAAAAGATTAATATTATGAGTACAACATTGAATTTTAGTAAAAGAGTGCTTGTCACTTTATCGCTGATTATTTTTACAGGAATAGGATTGTCATCTTTAAAAGGCCAGACCACCGGCGAAAAAAGCTTAGAAAATGATGCTAGATCAGCTTTCCAGAATACAAAAAAGATCAAGGCAGGGCTTTTGGATGTGGGTTATGCAGAAGTAGGGCCTAAATCAGGGAAAACGGTGATTCTTCTTCATGGATGGCCATACGATATCCATAGTTTTGAGGAATCCTCTGTTATACTTGCAGAAAAGGGGTATAGAGTGTTGACACCTTATTTAAGAGGTTACGGAACCACGTCCTTTATATCTCCCAATACAAAACGCAACGGTCAGCAGAGCGCTGTGGCAATGGATATCATTTCTTTTATGGATGCTCTAAAAATAGATAAAGCAATTATTGGCGGTTTTGACTGGGGAGCAAGAACAGCGGATATTATTGCAGCACTTTGGCCTGAGCGCTGTACTGCGCTGGTTGCTGTTAGCGGATATCTGATTGGAAATCCAAAGGCAAACGAAAAGCCCCTTCCGCCTAATGCTGAGTTTTTATGGTGGTATCAATATTATTTTTCAACTGAAAGGGGATATAAAGGTTATAAAGCCAATACAGCAGCATTCAATAAATTGATCTGGAAGACCGCTTCACCAAAATGGGCTTTTAATGACGAGACCTACCAGCGCACTGCCGGGGCATTTAATAACCCTGACCATGTTGATATCGTAATCCACAATTACCGTTGGCGTCTGGGATTAGCCAAAGGGGAAAAAGAATATGATATATTTGAATCGAAACTGGCGCAGTCTCCGGATATTACAGTTCCAACAGTTACACTGGAAGGCGATGCAAACGGAGCTGCATTCCCTGCCCCGGAAACTTATGCTTCTAAATTCACTGGAAAATACATACATCACACGATAACAGGTGGAATAGGGCATAATTTACCACAGGAAGCTCCAGAAGCATTTGCAGATGCCATCATTGAGGCAGATTCTATGTCTCAGATCAAAAAATAAACTCACTTTCAAACTAATAAGTAAGTTTTCAAAATTCAACTAGAATTAAATCAATGAGGTTGAGAGAAAAATGTGCAATTCAAAGGGAAATCTATCCATTGTAAAGGGGTCAGAATTAGACCAACTTTGCAATATCAAATATCAGTAACAAGAAAATAACAGAAAAATGAATAACATCGAAAACGTATTGTACAAAGCTAAAACCCATACGGTGGGGGGAAGAGAAGGAAATGCAAAAAGCAGTGATGAGAAATTGGATATCCTGCTTTCCGCTCCGGGATCAAATGGAAAAGGAACTAATCCTGAACAGCTCTTTGCTGCAGGATGGTCAGCCTGTTATATCGGAGCATTGGGATTGGCAGCAAAAAAACTGGGGATAGTGCTGCCCAAAGAAACTTATGTAGATGCTGAGGTAGATCTTGGAACAACGGGGGATGCCTATTTTTTACAGACAAGGTTGTTTGTCGGTCTTCCCGGTATCAACAAAGAGACAGCAGAACAGCTGGTAGCACTTGCCCATCAAACCTGTCCTTATTCAAAGGCCGTTAACGGAAATATTAATATTTCAACAACTATAATCTAATATTATCATGATCAAAAAAATTCAACTTTCAATTTTAGTTTTATTAACTGTATTTTTTGGCCTTAACAAAATGAGTGCACAAAAAAAGGAAACCAATGTAAAAATCAAAAACATAGTGCTTGTACACGGAGCATTTGTTGATGGGTCAGGATGGAAAAGCGTATATGATATTTTGACAAAACGAGGGTATAATGTGACAGTGACACAGATTCCATTGACCTCCCTGAAAGATGACGATGCGACTGTCCGCAGGGCACTTGATAAACTTGATGGTCCGGCTGTTCTTGTGGGTCATTCATGGGGTGGTACCGTAATTACCGAAGCCAGTTCACATGCCAATGTTGCATCATTAGTTTACGTTACTGCATTTCAACCGGACAAGGGAGAAACTACTGATACATGGTATTCTTCTCAACCCGGACTTCCTGAAGCAGGCATTTTGCCTCCTGACAGTAAGGGTTTTGTGTACTATGATCTGAAGAAATTCCATGCAGGATTTGCTGCAGACCTTAATCATGACCAGGCTGAATTTATGGCGCACTCCCAAAAACCGATTCTGGGATCATCATTTACAGATGTGGTGACATCCGCGGATTGGCATACAAAACCGACATTCGGAATTGTACCGACGGCTGATAAGAGTATTAACCCAATTATTCTAAGAAATATGTATAAAAGATCCGGCACAAAGATCACTGAAATCAAGGGAGCCAGCCATGCCGTATTTATTTCTCATCCACAGGAAGTAGCAGAAGTAATAATTGCGGCTTCCAGATAATACAATACTTATTTCCAATTATCTAGTATAGCACTTTAAGTAATAATGTTTTGATTTTCAATCATTTATATTTAACTGATCGGTAGGTTCATTATATTAATTAAGAGAATGAAAATTGAAAGTGGGAATAATTTAATCCATTGATTATTAGAGCTATAAATGAAAATATGCACAAATTTTATAATTTGTGCATATTTTGTTTGTGACCTCTACAGGATTATCTTCAAACACTTTATAGATGATTTGGATCTTTTGAGCCAAATTAAACAAGACTTACAAGCTTTCGGGGCTTTGTCCTACTTAATTTGTTGTTATATTTTTTTTATTTAATTGTTGAATGCAGAGCTGTTTATTGATTATTTTATTAAAAATAAATTAAATATAATAAAAAGATATATTTTATATATTAGAGGTAATTTTATTTCAAGATAGCAATAAACTTTATCCAACACTAATAATGGGAAAAATCATATTTGTTTTCATCTGTTTACTTTTTCTGACCAGTTGTAAAAAGGAAAAGGTCATAGAATTGCAGAATTTTAGCTTTAATAATAAGACGTCAACCTATTTCTCAGATAAAGATAAGTACAAAACGTATGACAACTATTATCAAATAAAGTCTGAGGTCATAGGCGTTGATACTATTTCTGACGGAGAGTTTATTGGGAGCGAAAAACCAATACGGATTGAATACAGGCAAGAAATTTTTTCTAATAAAGATGTTCTGGCAAGATTTGACGATTTTGATTTTAATGCCATTAATTTTGCAACCACTATCGATGATAAGATGATGGTTTTTAATGCGGTTGCAGGGGAGATCTCTTTAAAAGAAACTAAAAAATTTGTAGAGTTATTAGATGAGAAATATGGGAAGTCAAAAGTTAGTAAAGAAACTTTTATTAAACCTTATGATATTTATACCTGGCGTTTAGCAGACCGAATAATTAAATATTGTGTAGTGACTGATGATGAAAGCAATACAATCAAAATTGAAGATGATCAAGAAAATAAGAAGATTAATAACGGAAAAAAGAATTCTCACATAAGAGCTTTCCTTTATATTATAAAAAATGAGTATGCCAGCCAGGTCATAGGTAAAATGAGTTCCGGTGACCTTCTGTATTGCAATTGATCCCAGATAAGTTGAGTGATGACAGAATTTTAGTGCCAAATGACTAGTTTACCAGGATCCTATCTTTGAAAAATTCAGCAATCATTCATATATTTTAAAGATGAAAGAAATAAGACAAATTAAAAGACTGCTATTCTTCTTATTCCTGTTGATATTTATAAGTATCAATGCACAAAAAAGCAAAACGGATATCCAAAGTAAATTACCGGACTGGAGAAATGATCCTTTCGGATATGCAGAGAAGGTGATACCCAAAAAAATAAATGGGTATAACGGTGAGTTGATTCCTGCCACGCTACAAAAAGCTGATATTACAAAAGTAGATCAGGAACAGGTTGTATTGGCAGTCTGCACGGTAGAGCGAAATAATAAAGAAACATCTTCATTGACCTACTTTTTTATAAGCCCTAAGACCAATCAACTGATTTCACAGTTTCAGTCTGTGTTGACTGTAAAGGGATGTGATATCAGTATACCAGCGTACGTAATTAAAGACATCAATGGAGATAAAAAGGACGATTTTATCTTTTTAGAATTATATGATGATAAATGCAAAGGCGACTATTGGATCAGTTCAAATTTCCATCAGATTAAACCCGTGACGACAAAAAATGAATTGGACAATTATCTCAAACTTAGAAATGATATGAGAATCAACCGGAAGGTCAAAACTACTGAGACAGGATCGTTACAGAAACAGCTGGAAGAAGTAGTTGCCAACTTATTTCATTAATAAAACATCAAAATAAAATCTATATGAAAACTAAAACATTATTTCTGACAGCAGTAATTGCTGGAACATTATCAACAGTCAGTTCGTGCTCATATTTTGAAAATGGTAAAAACCGTGAAAAGGGGACGCCAATGGAATCCTCAAAAGCTGCGGTACAAAAAATTTTGGACGACAAAGAAGCAAATGAAGGGAAGCGTTTTGCGATTACCGGCTATTTGAACTATTCAGCAGGAATGACGGTGTATGTTGACAGACCCCAAACAGTATATGTCAATACGGCACCGGGTGATGATGGAGAAACCATCACTCCTGTAGAAATGAAGTGGGCGGAAAACGGGTATAACAGTGTTTTTGTTCCCGAGAATGCAGGACGTGGATCTGATAAGACCATATTTTATGATAACGAAGGCAAACCGATCTATACAAACGACAAAGTTGAAGTATCATTTGAAGTCGGGAAAGCATCCATTTATCCTATTGAAGTACGAATAGACAAAGTAAAATAGTACAGACGACAGGTCACAATATTTAATGAATTCATTGATTCAAAAAAAGAAAAACTGTGGTTCTGAACCTGAGAAGACGATATTAAGTAAAAAATTATAATATGCAGGTAAATTATTTCATACTCTTGTTCACTGGTGTTTTTTTAATAGGTACATTCATCAATTACAGGTATACGCAGAAGAAAGGGATGGTATTTAGGTACAAGCCTGTTTTTTTGATCATCATAATTGTTTTATTTCTTGTTTCATTATATGGAATTATCTCAGGAAAACCTTACAATGAAATCTTACCTTTTATAAAGTAAAATAATTTTGCTGTTTGTTAGATGTGAACCAAAAAGATAAAGAATACTAAGAACCTTAATGGGTTTTCAATTACGCTTCAATATCGGTGAAACCTGGAAAATGGACAAAGAATTTCACACTTATCATAGGTGAAATAGTAAACTCAATGCATGATATTTTATCTATTGTAAATTCAAATTTTATGGTTCATTTACTAAAGCTAAACAAAGGTTTTTCAATGGGCTTCTCTCCGAAAAATGATTTTGTTTTAAAACGACGTCTTAGTATATTGCGTATAAATAAATACCTGTAAATGTCTAATTTCGAAGTTTTTTACGACTATATTCAAAAATTGTCCGGAGAAATGCTTTCTGAGGAAGAGAAATTTGTAATTGAGACTCATATGAAACTCAGGAAGTTCAGAAAAAAACAATATTTTTTGCAAGAAGGCGATGTGTGTAAGTACACCGGATTCATCGTGAAAGGGTCTGCCAAAACATTTTCTGTGGATGAAGAAGGAAATGAAAATATCCTTAAATTAAGTATTGAGAATTGGTGGCTGACTGATTTTGAAAGTTTTTATCATTTAACTCCAAGCCAATACAACATAGAAGCAATGGAGGATCTTGAAGTTTTGCAGGTGACAAATGCGCAAGTTGAAGAATTTTTTAAACCTATCCCAGCTTTTTCGGCGATGATGGAGGTCATTAAGCAGAATAATGCGATTGCAAATCAAAGAAGGGTTCAAGCCGCAATTAGTTATACAGCTGAAGAACGTTATGCAGATTTTGTCAGTAATTATCCACACTTTCTAATGCGTTTTCCGCAAAATGTGATTGCTTCTTATTTAGGATTATCTCCTGAAACCTTAAGTAGGCTGAGAAAAAAACTAAATACAAAATAAAGCTAAATATAGGTCTCTTCTCTATTCTTAATTTAATAAGTTCCATTTTACACTTTCCGTGAAGTAATTCATTTGGTTAAAAACCTTGCATTGACTTATATCAAGTGTATTTAATGATTCAGGTCAAGAATGCATTTCTACTGAGGAAATACCTTTGTACAATAATTCAGAACAACATATCTGAAAATTTAAAATGTACAATTATGAGTAAATTAAAAAACAAAGTTGCCGTTATCACAGGCGGTAACAGCGGGATAGGTCTTGGTATTGCAGAAGCATTAAAAAATGAAGGCGCAGTAGGTGCAATTGTAGGGAGAAATCAGGAGACTTTGGATAGTGCTATAGCACTCCTTGGAAATGATTTTATTGCGATTAATGCTGATGTGACCAAAGTTGAAGATTTGGAAAGAATATTTAAAACAACATCGGAAAAATTTGGTAAAATTGATGTTCTTGTCGCAAATGCCGGGGCCGGGGCTGTGGGAACTGTGGCAACGACCACTGAAGAAGATTATGATAAATTAATGAATCTAAATCTAAAGGCTGTTTATTTCACGGTTCAAAAAGCTTTGCCATATATGAATGATGGCGGTTCTGTTATTCTTATCGGTTCAAATGCAGCACATCGTGCTTATGCTTCTTTCACGCTCTATGGTGCAGCAAAATCTGCTGTAATTTATTTGGCAAAAGGATTTTCCAGTGATCTGCTAGACAGAAAGATCAGAGCTAATGTCATCATTCCCGGTACAACGGATACCCCGGCGTTTGATAAGTTTATTCCTGCCGAGCAAATAGATGCAATAAAGCAACAGTTTGCAGAAGTCGTGCCGGCTGGTAGGATAGGGAAGCCGTCCGATATTGGCAAAGTTGCAGTATTTTTAGCTTCTGAAGATTCTTCATTTATGCTGGGTGCTGAATTGCTTGTTGATGGAGGTATGACCTATTTGGCAAAATAAATTATTTTAAAATAAAAAGTTGAAGATTTTAATATTCTTCCTGAAGCGCTCTTGTAATAAGGGCGTTTTTTCTGGAACTGAAGTACAGTATAAAGACAAATCGTTGAGGAAAGCAAAGAACCCGATATCAATACAAAAATAGAAGGTAAGCTTAATGTACTTATCATTTTGCTATTGAGTTTGACAGTATGCATTTCCGTTGGGATTTACTTGTGCTATCTATTATCTTTAAGAAATTTTAATAATTTGGCGTATCTTTTACAGCAGTTTTTTAAACAGAGAGTCACAAATCTTCTATATTTATATCGGGATTTTTTGCAGTTCAGTTTTATAATATTTTGTAAAGTGGCAAATTATTTAAATACTCATCTTAATCAATATTAAAAAGTTGACGATACAACCATTAATCGAATATTTTAAAAAATACCTTCCTCTAAATTCTGAGGAAATCAATTTGCTTGCCGAAAGAATAAAACCCAGAAACATAAAACGGAGACAAATGATCTTGCAGGAAGGCTTCGTTTGCAAACATTATACGTTTGTTGAGAAAGGCTGCTTTAAAATGTACGGGATCGATGAAAAATGTACGGAACATAATCTGATGTTTGCAGCAGAAAACGATTGGGTTGCTGATCTGGGAAGTTTCTATTCAGGAAAACCAAGCAAACTGTTCATAGAGGCAATTGAACCTTCGACCATTCTGCAAATTGAGAAGCAGGACCTGCTTTATCTTTTTGTGAATTCACCAAAATTTGACAGAAACTTTCGGGTAATCGTGGAGGAAAAATTCATTGAGCTTCAAAACCGTTTGTTACAAAATTTCAGTTCAAATGCAGAGCAACGGTATGGGGATTTCCTGGAACAATATACCGAACTTGCTTCAAGATTACCCAATACTCAGATAGCTTCCTATCTTGGTATCACCCCTGAATTTCTCAGCAAGATCAGGAAAAACAGAGTATTAAAATAATAGGTATTCTTAAACTATATTAAGACTATTTCTTAAGCTTGTTTATGAGCTGGAAAGACAATTGTGAACCATCTTTGCATGATAAAACCAATCGATATTACAAACTAAAAAAATAGAAATGGAAGCAACAAAACAATTTTTTAATCAATTTGTACAGTTCATCAATACTGCTGACGAAGATCTTGCACAACAGTTAATAAGCCCGGCAGCAAGTTTCCACGTACCTTTCCAGGCCGACCCATTGCAGGGTCCTAAAGGTTATTTGACGATTATTGGAATGATGCGCAACGGCTTTCCGGATATTCAGTGGAGTATTGAAGAAATGATTATTGAGAATGATAAAGTAGCGGTTAGGTTTACCATGAAAGGAACTCATAAAGGAACTTTTTTTAACGTACCCGCAACCGGAAAACAGATTGCAGTTAGCGCAATGAATTTTTATCGTTTGTCTGAAAACCAGATCATAGAAGAAGTAGGACAACCTGACTTGCTTGGTTTACTAACTCAAATCGGAGCTGTACCCGCAATGTAATTACAGGCAAAGAATAAGCAATAATTAAATACAATTTCTATTACATAAGCTGAAGTCACCCACTTTAGCTTTTATTGTTACAGCAAGTATAAACTTTAAATTATTAAAAATATACACACATACTCAATACAGAAGATTTAATACAAAATACTATCATTAAAAATTGCCTGTCTGCATCAACTTTATTAATATTGTGTTAATATGTTAACAATGAAATTTTTGAAAGTTTTCGGTTTTCCTAAGGCTTATAGAATATTATTTCTTCTTTTTTTCCTAGTGTTTTTTTCTTGTAAAGAATCTCAGAAAAGTTCTGACAAAATCAGGATCGGATTTTCACAGGGCTTGGGAAATCATCCCTGGAGATTGGCAATGAACCATTCGATGGAGATACAGGCATCACTCCATTCCGAAGTAGAGCTCAATATACAGAAAGCAGAAAATTCGGTTAGCAAGCAGGTTCAGGACATACAAAAAATGATTGATCGTAAGGTGGATGTGATTATCATCTCACCCATTGATCCCGAATCCTTGGTTCCTGTGGTGGAAAAAGCAGCTACCAAACATATTCCGGTTATTTTGCTCGACAGGAAGATCAACTCAGAAAAATATACAACCTACATAGGTGCCGACAACTTGGAGATTGGTAAAGAAGCGGCGAATTACATTCTTTCAGATTCCAAAAATGATAAAAAAATAATCGAAATAAAAGGTGATGACCAATCTTCCCCAACCATAGAAAGAAGCCTAGGCTTTCAGGAAATCATCAAAAGCAATCCCAGCACAGATCTTATAAAAACATTCAGAGGCCTTCCTGTTGATGCTTTTCGGAAAACGTTGGATTCCCTGGGAAATCAAAGTCTGTACGTTTTTGCTTTTAATGATGAGCTTGCCGCCAATGCGTGGCAGGTGGCACGAAATACAGGGTTGGAAAATCAAATTAAATTTATCGGCGTTGACGGACTGAATACAAAAGACGGGGGAATACAAATGGTTCTGGACGGAAAACTGAACGCCACTTTATTGTATCCGACTGGCGGAGCAGAAGCGATTGAGACTGCGATTAAGATTTATAACGGTGTTGCCGTTCCCAAACGCATTAAACTCAGCACAACGATTATCGACCGGATGAATGCGGAAATTATGCGCAATCAGTTTGATAAAATTATTGAGCAGCAGGGCGTTATAGAAAATCAGGTACAGGCAGTTAAAAAACAGATCGAGCTTTATTCCTCACAAAAAGAATTGTTCCGATGGTCTGTAGTATTGCTGATATTGATGTTTTGCCTGGTTGCTTATGCTATTTACCTTATCTATGCCATTAAGATAAAAAATAAGCAGCTTACCCTTACCAACGAGAGAATTACTATTCAAAGAAACCAGATCGAAACCATTGCTAATGAGTTGAAAGACAGCAATGAAGCGAGGGTTAATTTTTTCACGGGATTGTCTCACGAATTTAAAACTCCCATTACACTTATTCTCAGTTCATTAGAATCTTTGATGGATTCCGGCAAAACCAAAGGTACAAAACCACCCTACGAATTGGAGCTGATCAATAAAAACTCCAATAGATTATTAAGATTGGTAGATAACCTACTGGATTTTAGAAAAATAGAAAATCAAACTTTTAATCTGAGAGTTTCCAAGACTAATATTTACGATTTTACGTATGCAATTTTCCGTGATTTTGAAAATGAAGCTAAGAAAAGAAATATCAAATTCGAAATTCATTCACAGAATAAAAACCTTGAGCTTTATATCGACAGAAACCTGATGGATAAAGTCTATTTCAACCTGTTGTCCAATGCTTTCAAATTTACGCCGGATAATGGAAAGATTGAAATCACGATTCAGGAAAAAGGAAATCAGGCGGTGATCAGCTTTAAAGATAACGGAATCGGAATCCCCGAAAAAGAAATCACCAATGTTTTCGAAGCTTATTTCAAAGGTTCCAACAACAGAAAAAACAGTTCAGGAATCGGGCTTCATCTTAGCAGACAGTTTATTGAGCTTCATCTTGGGAAGATAGAAGTGAGCTCTTTTCAGGGAACAGAATTTATCATCAGTCTTTATAAAGGAAATAAGCATTTTAACGAAGACCAGATGGTAAAAGAACCCAGTCTCGCAGGTGCTGAAAGTCTTGTGACAGAAGCTGTTTTTACGGGATTGGAAGACGGGACGATTACCCAAAATCAGGAATCTCAGGGCGAACGTTACTCGCTTCTTTTGGTGGAGGATAATTCGGATTTGTCCTTCTTTTTAAGCAAAAAGCTTCAGAATGAATTTGAAGTGATGGTTTCTGACGGTACAGATGCGATTGATAAGGCTTTGAGCGAAATTCCTGATATTATCGTCTGTGATGTCAATCTTCCGGACAAAAATGGCTTTGAAATCTGTGAGATACTAAAAAATGACCTTCGTACATCACATATTCCGGTCATTCTTCTGACCGCTTTGGATAATAAAGAATCTTATCTTCAAGGACTGAAATCCGGCGTTGACCTCTATCTCACAAAACCTTTCAGTTACCCGATTCTGATACAGTCGCTGCGTGCACTGCTTTACAATCGTGAAAAACTACGTTATTACTATACAAATAATATCGGTAGAATTGTAGACAGCAAATCGTTCGGAAGCATAGAGCAAACCTTTGTGAACAATCTCAATCAACTCATCAAAACAAATATCGATAATCCCGATTTCTCAGTAGAAAATCTTGCAGACCTGCTTAATATTTCCAGAATTCAGTTGTATAGAAAAATAAAAGCAATGTTTGATGTGAATGTGAGCGATTATATCAACAATTTCCGTCTTGAACAGGCTAAATCTATGCTACAAAATCCCGAACTGACGATTTCTGAGATTGCCTACAAAACCGGTTTTTCTTCCCCTAATTATTTCTCCACTGTTTTCAAGAATAAATTCGGTATATCGCCGAATGCTTTTAGAAAGTCTGCAGGGAATGAATGATAAAAAAGTGCAAAACCAAATGATTACATATTTGAATACAATAGTATAGTGACAAAATTTAAAGCCTAATTTATATTTAAAATCAATTTTCACATCTAATATTTTTACAATATTGAGCAGCAGTAAATCACACTGCTGTTTTTTTATTACACTTTCCCAACAATGCACCTTCATTCGGAAAAATAAACAGCTTTTCATAGGAATTGTAATTCACAAAAGTTCTTGATCCAAAAACGATATACCTTGACCCTTTTTTCGGTTAAAATCTTTATTACATTAATTGTTCTTAAACCTTAAATACTCCAAAATGCATGTAACATTTTTATAAAACAATGTTACATTTTTGTAACCTGATTAAACTTTAATAAAATTATTATCAAATAATATGTTGATATTTAATGAGTTGTGATTATTTAACAAATAGTTAACCTTGCCGAAATATTTAGTTACATAATTAAACCCTCGCATTGCCGCCCCGGGATATATTAGCCACAAACAAATAAATATTTTAACAGATGAATAAAATTCTTATGTGGTCTATCACGGCAGCTTTGGCAGGATTTCTTTTCGGGTTTGATGTGGTAGTGATTTCCGGTGCAGACAAAAAACTGCAGACACTCTGGGGCAGCTCAGATGCATTTCACGGAGCGGTAGTGATGGGAATGGCATTGTGGGGTACAGTGATAGGCGCCATTTTTGGCGGAATACCGACCAATACATTAGGACGAAAAAAAACGCTCTTGATCATTGGGGTTTTATATGCGTTTTCTGCGATAGGGACTGCGCTTTCCAATGATCCTTACCTGTTTGCATTTTTCAGATTTATGGGTGGTTTGGGCGTTGGTGCTTCTACGATTGCTGCACCGGCTTATATTTCAGAGATTGCGCCTGCAAAAGACCGCGGCAGAATGGTTTCCCTGTATCAGTTCAATATTGTTCTTGGGATTCTGATCGCATTTTTATCAAATTATTTATTAAGCGGTATCGGCGACAACGATTGGAGATGGATGCTCGGCGTGCAGGCAATTCCCGCAGCTATTTATACATTGTGCGTATTCACCATTCCCGAAAGTCCGAGATGGCTGGTTTCCAAATCCAGAATAGATGAAGCGAAAAAAGTGATGAAAATCATAAGCCCGGATCAGGATGCTGATACCTTGATCACACAGATGGAAGATGACCATGCAGAATCGCCAAAGGAAAATATCTTTATGAAAAAATACCGTTTTCCGCTAATATTGGCTTTTCTGGTAGCCTTTTTCAACCAGATGTCGGGAATCAACGCATTCCTTTACTACGCACCAAGGATTTTTGGAGAGGCAGGCTTGGGAGAGAAAACAGCACTTCTCAGCAGTATTGGGATCGGTGTTGTTAATATGGTTTTCACTTTGGTTGGAGTCAATCTGATTGATAAAGTAGGAAGAAGAACACTGATGTATTTGGGTTCAGTTGGGTATATCATTTCTTTAGGGCTGGTTTCTATGGCGTTTTATTTCCATTGGTCGGGATTGGCGATTCCTATTTTCCTGTTCCTCTTCATTGCTTCTCACGCTATTGGTCAGGGAACGGTGATTTGGGTGTTTATTTCGGAGATTTTTCCTAATCACCTCCGGGCATCGGGACAAGCTTTCGGCAGTTCCACACACTGGCTTCTGGCAGCGATCATTCCATCATTGATTCCTACATTATTTTCCACTATCGGAGCAGGGACTGTGTTTTTAGTCTTTACCGTTGCAATGGTGTTCCAATTATTATTCGTGATGTTTATGATGCCGGAAACCAAAGGGATATCATTGGAAAAATTAAGCAAAACACTGACGAAATAGATTTGCAAATCTATATAATCATTGGGAAGAACACCTATTTAAATTGATTAATGTGTCTTTAAAATAATTCAAAAATTTCCTATTAAAATAATCATAATGAAGAAAATCATATCAACTTTAATCATCGCTGCCACGTTTTATTCCGGGCTCAATGCACAGTCGGTTTCGCAAAAGTCTGAAGAGCAGCTTTACAGACCCAATTACCATTTTACACCTCAAAAAGGCTGGATGAATGATCCAAACGGAATGTTTTATCTCAACGGAACCTATCACTTATTTTACCAGTATACACCGTTTCAAAGTGTTCCAGATTTCAGTAAGATGCACTGGGGTCACGCCATCAGTAAAGATCTTATCAAATGGGAAGAACTGGCTCCTGCCATTGCCTATGATGAAAAGGGTGCCATATTCTCAGGAAGCGCAGTTGTGGATAAGGATAATACATCAGGTTTCGGTGATGGAAAGAATACTCCTGTGGTCGCTATTTTTACCTATCACGATATGAAAAAAGAGCAGGCTGGAGCAATCGATGCACAGTCTCAGGCTATAGCTTATTCTTTGGATAATGGAAAAACCTGGACCAAATATAGCAATAATCCGGTATTGAAAAATCCGGGGATCAAAGATTTCCGGGATCCGAAAGTTTTCTGGGATGCGAAAAGAAGTCAATGGGTAATGGGAGTGGCGGCTCAGGACAGGCAGCATTTTTATGGCTCAAAAAATTTGAAAGACTGGACTTTCCTTTCAGAATTTGGTAAAGATTTAGGTGGTCACGGCGGCGTTTGGGAATGTCCTGATCTTTTTCCTATAAAGGTAGAAGGAACCAATGAAGAAAAATGGGTGCTTATCGTCAACATCAATCCGGGTGGACCGAACGGCGGTTCTGCTGCACAGTATTTTGTAGGTGATTTTGACGGAAAAACCTTCAAAATGGATGATGTTTTTACAAAGCAGCTCGAAAAGGAAAAAGTGGCCTGGCTTGATTGGGGGCGAGATAATTATGCGAGTGTCTCGTTTGATAATGTTCCGGATAACAAGAGAGTAATTATCGGATGGATGTCAAACTGGGATTATTCACCGAATGTGCCAACCGAAAAATGGAGAGGAAGTTCTACTATTCCTCGTGAAGTGACTTTGAAAAGATCAAAAGATGGTTACATTCTGAAAAATATTCCTGTTTCCCAGCTTAAAAATTACAAAGGGAAGGCAGTTAAAAAAGAAATTAACCTTGTTTCTGATAAAAAGCTCATCAGCAAAGGAGAAATAGATCTTTCCAAAGCGGTTATAGATGTCGATTTCAAAAAAATGACCAAAGGAGTGTACACTTTTGCTTTGAAAAATTCATTGGGAGAACAAGTGATTTTCGGAATTGATAATAACAAGCAGGAACTTTTTATTGACCGTACCAAATCCGGGAAAACCGATTTTAAGAACAATTTTGCAGACAGGATTTCAAAAGCACCATTAGCAAAAAACTACCAAAATGCAACGCTCAAAATTGTATTGGATAAAACTTCCATCGAAATTTTCTTCAATAACGGCGAAAAGGTTATGACCGAAATTTTCTTCCCTAATGAAAGCTTTTCGGAACTGAGTGTATCCACAGATACCAAAGGAAGTACAATGAACTTCAATGCTCATCAGATTAATATCAAATAAAAAACTATACTATGAAGAAATACAAAATAGCCATCGCCTTTTGCCTTCTGCCTTTTTCGTATGTATTTGCGCAGGAAGTCATTAAAGGTAAGGTAGTTTCCTCCAATCAGAAACCGTTGAGCGGGGTTATTGTAACCGTTTCGGAAACAGGAGCCAATACCACCACAGACAGTAGTGGTGCATTTCAGATCAATGATCTGCAAAAAGGAAATACTTTAGTTTTCACTTATCCGGATTATTCTACCAGAGAAGTCGTGGTGGATGAAAAGACGGTTCTTAATATCGTTTTAGCTGCAGAGAAAATAAAAAGCATAGATGAGGTGATCGTAACCGGATATACCAAGCAGAAAAAAGCAGACATTACCGGTGCGGTTTCCGTTGTGGATATGAAAGACCTGAACAAGCAGGCCGAACCCAATCCGATCAAATCTTTGCAGGGAAGAGTAGCGGGAGTCAACATTACAGCAGATGGATCTCCTTCCGGCGGTAATACAAAAGTCCTGATTCGTGGGGTTGGAACGCTGAACAATACAGATCCGCTGTACGTAATAGACGGTGTTCCCACAAAAGCCGGAATGCACGAGCTTAATCCAAGCGACATTGAAACAATGCAGGTGCTGAAAGATGCTTCTTCAGCAAGTATCTACGGTTCCAGGGCTGCCAATGGTGTGATCATTATCACGACCAAAAAAGGAAAAAAAGGGAAGATGAGAATCGACCTCAATTATTATACGGCATATTCACAATATGCAAAGAAAACAGAAGTTCTGAATGCAAAACAATTCGGACAGGTACTTTGGCAGGCGAACATCAATGACGGACTGAACCCGAATAGCAATAATTTGAGCTACAGTTTTGACTGGGGTGTTCAGAATGGTGTTCCAACCTTATTTAACAGCAACGTTCCGGAATATCTGGATGCCGGAAAAACGATTAAATCAGCCAATACCAACTGGTATGATGAGGTTTCCCAGACCGGTGTTGCCAATTCTTTGGATGTTGCTGCCTCCAGCTCTTCGGATAAAGGTTCTTATTATTTCTCTCTGGGATATTATGATAATGAAGGAATCGTGAAATTGACCAATTTCAAAAGACTATCTGCCCGTGTCAATACCTCGTATAACTTTTTCGATGGAAAGCTGAAAATCGGGGAAAATTTCACCTTCAATAAAACCAACGAGCTGATGGATCCGGGCGTTTTGGACCCTGCTTTACGTGCTTTGCCCATTATTCCGGTTCATACGGTAGACGGAATCGGGTGGGGCGGACCAGTTGGCGGAATGAATGACAGACAGAATCCTGTCCGACTTTTGGAATATAATAAAGATAACGGTTACCAATACCAAAGATTCTTCGGAAACGTTTATGCCGAATTGCAGCCTGTGAAAAATCTGACCTTAAAATCCAGCTTCGGAATCGATCTTTCCAATTATTACAAAAGAATGCTGCAAAGAAGCTATGTTTCGGGTTATCTGCAAAACAAAACCAATGCAGTGAACATCGACCAGTCGGACACAGAAAAATGGACCTGGTCAAATACCGCACAATACACCGCAAAAGCAGGAAAACACCATTTTGATCTTTTGGGCGGAATGGAAATGTACAAGGATACATTTAAAAACACCTGGCTGAGAAAAGAAGGATTTCTGATAGAAACACCGGATTATATGTATCCCGATGCGGGAACAGGAGACGCCTTCAACGGTGGAAGCTCCACCTATTACAGCCTGTTGTCCTACTTCGGAAAATTCTCTTACGATTATGACAACCGCTATCTGTTCTCTGCAACTATGCGTTATGACGGCTCTTCAAGGTTCGGTAAAAATAACCGTTTCGGAACTTTCCCTGCATTCTCGGCAGGATGGAGAATCAATAAAGAACATTTTGCAGAAAATCTGATTCCGTTTTTCTCAGATTTGAGATTAAGAGCAGGTTGGGGACAGACCGGAAATCAGGAAATCAGCAATTCAGCGGTTTATTCGCTTTATATAGCGAACTATGCAGGAGGAAATCCAACGTGGGCAACATCTTACGGGACGGCTTACGATATTTCCGGTGTTGGAAGCGGATTACTGCCATCAGGATTTATCGCAACGCAGACAAAAAATGACGACCTGAGATGGGAAACGACCACGCAGACCAATCTCGGTCTTGATTTCGGATTCTTTAATCAAAAATTGACGGGTAGTGTCGATGTCTATAAAAAAGCTACAAAAGATATTCTTGTATTGCCACCTTATCTTGGGGTGATCGGAGAAGGAGGAGATCGATGGATCAATGGTGCATCTATGGAAAACAAAGGTATTGAAGTTGCATTGTCTTATCAGAATGAAACCGCAGGTGGTTTCCGCTACGAGGTTTCAGGAAACATCTCGATGAACCGTAACAAAATTACGGAACTTCCTCAATCCGTTATCAACAATTACGGTGGAAACGGAACAACGGATAATATCTTGGGACGCCCGGTCAACTCAATGTACGGTTATGTTGCTGATGGACTTTTCAGGACTCAGGCAGAGGTGGATAATTCTGCAACTCAGTCAGGTAAAGGTTTGGGAAGAATTCGCTATGTGGATTTAAATGGTGACGGAATAATTAATGACAAAGACAGAACGTGGATTGGCAATCCGAATCCCGGATTTATGTATGGTATCAATCTCAACTTTTCATATAAAAACTTTGATCTTTCAACATTCTGGCAGGGCATCGGTGATGTAGATGTCATCAATTCAAAAAAATACCAGACTGACTTCTGGAGCGTGGATGATGTAGGTTCCAATAAAGGGACAAGGCTTCTGAATGCTTGGTCGCCGCAGAATCCCAATTCGGATATTCCTGCGCTTACGACGGTGGACAGCAATGCAGAATCCAGATTCTCATCGTATTATGTGGAAAGCGGAAGTTATCTGAAGCTGAGGGTTTTACAGTTGGGCTACACGTTTCCGAAATCTTTAATGGAACATTATAACATTGTTAATTTCAGGATGTATGCAAGTGTTCAGAATCTTTGGACGATAAAATCGAAAAGCTTTACAGGAGTAGATCCTGAGACACCGGCATTCGGTTATCCGTTACCGCTGACGTTTAATTTTGGAGTTAATTTTTCCCTATAATTTTTAAATAATAAAAAATGAAAAAGAATATACTTTTAACAATAGCTTTTGCCTTTTTGCTGGGAACTACTTCCTGCAACGATTTTCTGGACAATGAGCCTAGAGGTGTACTTTCGGAAACCGATGTGGTAACGCCTCAGAATGTGGATGGTTTTGTGGTTGCAGCCTACGCATCTCTTGGAAACGACCATTATGATACCCCTTTCAGTCTTTGGCCGTATGGAAACGTCCGTTCTGATGATGCGTACAAAGGAGGAAGCGGAACTAATGATATCCAGACCTTTCACTTTTTTGAAATTTCAAACAACATCCGTTCGGATTTTGGTGAGTTAGACAGGTTATGGTATCTCAATTATGTAGGGATTTCCAGATGTAACAAAGCGATTGCTGCACTTAAGCAGCTTTCAGATTCAGAATATCCGAACAAACAAAAGCGGATCGCTGAAATGAGTTTCGTAAGAGGACATTACTACTTTTTGCTGAAAACGTTATTTAAATATGTGCCTTATGTCGATGAAAATACACCAATTGAAGATTATCCGAAAATCTCCAACAGGGCAAAGAACGACCAACAGTTATGGGAAGCGATTGCTTCTAATTTTGAATTCGCAGCCGCTAATCTGCCTGCAACACAGCCGGAAGTAGGAAGACCAAAGAAAAGTGCAGCCTATGCTTATCTTGCTAAAGTAAGGTTGTATCAGGCGTATGAACAGGATGACAACTATACGGTAACGCAGGTAAATCCTGTCACCCTTCAGAAATCTATTGATGCTGCGAATCAGGTAATCGGAAATTATACTTTGGAGCCTGACTTCGGGTATAATTTTATGCCGGGAGCACACGAGAACGGTCCGGAGGCAGTTTTTTCCATTCAATATTCTGACAATGACGGAACGCTTTTCGGAAGGCTCAATTATGGTGATGTACTTTCTCTGCCACAAGGTTTGGGATGCTGCGATTTTCATAAGCCGAGCCAGAATCTGGTGAATGCATTCAAAACGACACCGCAGGGATTACCGATGTTCGATACTTTTAACGATACCGATTTGAATTACAACCAGTTGAACAGTTACAAAGTAGATCCTAGATTATATCACACCGTTGCTTTGCCCGGATTGCCTTGGAAATATGAGGAAAACAAAATCTTTCAGGAAAGCTGGAGCAGAAGTCCCGGAACTTATGGATATTATTCTTCGCTAAAAGAAAATGTACCTGTAGGATGCGGCTGTACCGTGAATGTAGACCCTTTCTACGGCAATTCCAAAAATAGGATTATCATCCGTTATTCTGATGTTTTGCTGATGAAAGCCGAAGCCTTAATTGAACTCGGACAAAGCAACGAAGCATTGCCATTAATCAATCAGGTGAGACAGAGAGCTGCCAATAGTACCGTTTTGACTGGAAGCTACACCTCCAACAATCTGATCAGCAAGTATGAACCGGGCGTAAACTGTACCTGGAACCAGGATTTTGCAAGAAAAGCGTTGCGATGGGAGAGAAGAATGGAGTTTGCCATGGAAGGAAGCCGTTTCTTCGACCTTGTGAGATGGGGAACTACGGCAGGAACAATGAATACTTATTATTCCGGTGAAAAAACTAAACGGTCTTACTATTCTCAGGCTGGATTTGATCACGGAATTGAAGAATACTGTCCGATTCCTTTATCACAGATCAATTTCAGCCAGGGACTGTACAAACAAAATAACGGATATTAAAAACAAGATACGAATGAAAACGATATTCAAAAAAACTCATATGATCATCATTCTGCTGATGTCTGCGGCTTTTATCTGGTCTTGTGACAGTCAGGTGGAAGATGGACTTGTTACGGATGTTTCGGTCAATATTTCTTCTTTCAGCGTGAATGGTGTTTCAGGGGAAATTGATCATAAGAATGATAAAATTACCGTCACGCTTCCTTATGGAACAAGTGTAAAGACATTGGCTCCGGTCATTGAAATTCCGCAGGGAGCTGTAGTTTCGCCGGCATCAGGAGCAAAGGTTGATTTTTCACAGCCGGTTAAATTCAAAGTAAAAAACGGCAACATCTACAAAGATTATCAGGTAACTGTAAAAGCTCAGGATCCGATTATCAGCTTTAAGATCAACGGATTATCGGCTACCATCAATAATTCGGGCAAAACCATTTCTCTTACAATGCCGGAAGGAACAAATCTTACCGCATTGCAGCCGGTAATAGAAACCGGAAATGGTGTCAGCATCAATCCTGCATCGGGAACAACGATTAACTTTACCAGTCCGGTTTCGTTTACTGTTTCTAATGGCAGTCTTACGGAAGTGTATACGGCTAAAGTAACAACGCCTGTTTCCGGACCGTCCGTTGCATTCCTTGGAATGGCTGCTACAAGAACAGGATTGACAAATCCGGATGAGATTGCAGCTTCTGACTGGCTTTTTGGAAAATATTCAGGAGCTGTCTATGTTTCGATGGCAGATGTCGCAAGTGGTGCAGCCAATCTTACAGGAATTAATGTGATCTGGTGGCATTTCGATTCTGCTACCGCTTTACCGGCAGATGCGATGAACCAGAATGTGACTTCTAAAATCAAGACTTATCTTAATGGCGGAGGAAATATTTTGCTTACAAGCTTTGCTGCACAATACGTTGACGCATTGGGAATAATTCCTGCAGGAAAAGGACCGAATAATGTTTTTGGAGATTTTCTTCCCAACGGATTTATAGATACAGGAAGTGATTGGGGAATCTCTTTCAAAGGATATGAGAATCATCCGGTTTTCGATGGTCTTCAGACGTACGAATCCGGCAAAGCGAATCTGCTTGAGAAAGGGACATTCCGTCTGAATCATACGGCGTGGTGGTTCCTTCCGGATTGGGGTGGATACGTAAATGGTGCTGGCTGGAGAAGCCAGACAGGTGGTAATAATATTGCCAGCGAGGCTTGGGATAATACTTTGGACGGACGTGTTGCTATTGCTGAATTTCCCGGCGGAACGGCCAACAAAAAATGTATGGTCATCTGTACGGGTGCCTACGACTGGTACAATGAAACAGTGAACGGAAGCTCGAGCCAGCCCAATTCGTTTCAGGATAACATCAAAAAGATGACGGAGAACAGTCTCAATTATCTTGTAAACCATTAATATCAGAACCAATGTCAATTAAAAAAATATATGTAGCAGCCGTACTTTCGCTGGCAACATTCTCCTGTCAGAATCACGATTCGGATACGGAGGTGAATCCTGAAGATATTTACAGCAAAACCAATATCTTTCCGCAGCCGCCCAATCAATGGATGGGAGAGAATAATCCTTACTACACAGAAGGTTATGCAGGAGACGTAATGCCTTATTATGAAAACGGGAAGTTCCATCTTTTCTTTCTTCACGATGCAAAAACAAAACCTGCAGGAGAAGGATTTCACGATATTCACAGCTTTGAGACCGGTAATTTTACAGATTTTACTTATCAGGGAAGACAGATTTCTTACGGAACATCATCAGAAGCCGATTTCGGAGTGGGAACAGGAAGCCTTGTAAAGGTTGGAAATACTTATTATTACTATTACACCGGTCATAATGAAGTAGCATCGTTTTTATCAGGAAATCCACGGGAGAGTGTTCTCCTGGCAACAAGTACGGATATGAAAAACTGGACGAAGGTCAAGAATTTTAAAATCACTGCTCCGGCAGGGTATTATGATTATGAATTCCGTGACCCGCACGTTTTCTTTAATTCTGAAGACGGAAAATACTGGATGCTGGTTTCTGCTCAGACCTCTGACAAGAAAGCAGTTGTACTTAAATTTACCACTACCAATCCGGCAACCGGAAATTGGACCGTAGAAAATCCGATTTATACCACCAGCTCTTCCGAAAATTATATGATGCTGGAATGTCCGGATCTTTTCAAAATGGGCAATTATTGGTATCTTGTTTTTTCTGAAAACTGGAGCAGCAATACCGGAACGCATTACCGTATTTCGACTTCACCAAACGGACCTTGGACTACGCCTCAGAATGACCGTTTTGACGGCTCTTATCTTTATGCTGCTAAAACGGTTTCGGATAATACAAACCGCTATCTGGTAGGATGGACGGCAAGAAAAACTCCTGAAAATAATACCGGTGGAAAAGACTGGGCAGGAAATATTGTTGCTCACAGACTGGTTCAGAATTCGGACGGAACACTGGCTGTAAAACAGGCTTCAGGATTACCATCTGTATTTGGTCAAAATACTCCGTTATCAGTAGACAAAATCACTGGAAACGTATCTCAGAATGGCAATAACTTTAATTTATCCGCCAATTCTCAGGTCACTTTTTCGAAACTTCAGAAAGCCAATCAGATTAACTTTACATTGAATGTATCTGCCGGAAAAGCAGGAATTATTCTGGCACAGGATACCGATGCCGGAAGTGGAGTTAAGATTGCGTTTGAACCTGCAAATAAGAGGATCGCAGCTTATGTAATGAATTCCGGTTCGGAAGATCTTATGAATTCTTATTCTTTAAGTTCGGTTTCAGGAACATCATATACTGTGACGGCTTCCATAAGCAACGATGTTTGTGTGGTCTATATCAATGATAAAATAGCGTTCAGCAACAGAATTTATACTATTGTTAATAGAAAATGGAGTATTTTTAGTTCTTCAGAGAGTTCATTCAGTAATATCAATATCAAAAATCCCAATTAATGTTTATCAATAAGAAAATTAATGTAATAAGTTTTGGAGAAGTCCTTTTCGACGTTTTTGGAGAAGAGAAAAAAATTGGAGGAGCTCCTCTTAATCTGGCTCTCAGAACGGCTTCGTATGGCTTTCCAGTTGCAATAATCAGTGCCGTAGGAAATGATGAAGACGGAAAGGTAATTCTGGATTATACCAAAGAAAATGCTCTTGAAACTTCCGGAATCATTGTTTCTCCGGAATATGATACAGGAATTGTTCAGGTGTCTTTAAATGAACGCGGCTCTGCAACGTACGAGATCAAATTTCCTTCCGCGTGGGATTTTATCAGTGTTGATGAAAAAATAATGGATACCGTAAAAGAGGCGGATGTTTTTTTCTATGGAAGCCTTGCCTGCAGAAATGATGTTTCTCAAGAGACGCTTTTCTCTTTATTAGATTCTAATAATAAAATGTTTAAAGTTTTTGATGTGAATTTGAGAAAGCCATTTTACAATATTCAGCTTCTGGAAAAGCTCATGAACAGGGCAGATTTTATCAAATTCAATGATGAGGAAATTCTGGAAATTGCTGCCGGAATGGGATTTGAATCCGAGGATCTGGAATCAAATATAAAGTTCGTATCAGAAAAAACAAATACTAAAGCGATATGTGTAACTTTAGGAAAACACGGATCCATCCTGTTATGGAATAATCAATTGTACAGACACGAAGGTTATCCTGTGAAAGTAGCAGATACAGTAGGAGCAGGAGATTCTTTCTTGGCAAGCCTGATTGCAAAATTGCTTTCAGATCAAAATCCCGATGAAGCTCTTAATTTTGCCAGTGCCGTTGGTGCTTTGGTAGCGAGCTATTCTGGTGCAAATCCTACAATAGAAAATTCTGAAATTGATGCATTTTTGAAAGAGAATGCTTATTGATCTGATAATTTTAAATATTTCGATAATAAAAGAAAACTCCTGTATTTATAGGAGTTTTCTTTTATTTGAAAGTTGAAGTTTGATTTTACTTACATAGAAGCTAAAGTTTGTCCAGCTTAAATTACTAAAAAGAAGTTATAATTGTAGTTTTGTAATACACAAATTATAATATGTCATTAATCAACGATTTAGGTAAGATTATATTTTTCTTGTTTTTACTGTTAAGTGTTTTTCTGATTACGGCAAAATCTAAAAGAAAAATACCGGATTATTTATTTGCTGCTTTTCTATTAGTATCGGTGATAGATTTTTCCGGTTTGTTTATATCACCACCATATTCTAAAATAATCAAAGGAGGGAAACTGGCTAGTGTATTACTGCAAATGCCTCTCTATTATTTATATGTCAATTCTGCTTGTTATTATAATTTCAAACTTCATAAAAAGCATCTTTTACATACGCTTCCTTTTTTATTCTTTCTTGTTTTTTTCGGTATCTCAGGAATTTCAAAACAGAATTACAGGGTGTTTGATAGTTTTTCCATCGTTCAATATTACTGTTATATCATTGCTGTATTCCTGACACTAAGGAACTTTAGAAAATTATATCAGGAAAATTATTCCAGTAATCATCACCTTACTTATAAATGGCTGATGCAAACCACTGTTCTTTTTTTAATTGGAAATTTCTTTGTACTCATCAGGGGCTTTGTAGATGAAAGCAGCCCGGTTCATGCCTATTTATACACCTTCACATCCCTGTTTGTATTATTTGTAATCAGCTGGTTTGTGCTGAACGCCTTATATCGCCCGAATTTGTTTGCTGGTATCAATAAAGACCTGGTTCCTGTAAAGCCGGTGAATGAATTGAAGGAGGAACCTGAACAATTGAAAAATTTACTGCAATTTATGGAAACCGAAAAGCCTTATTTAGATGATAAGCTGACATTACAGAAATTGGCAGAACAATTTAATTTACCAGAAAAACAATTGTCTATCTTAATTAACCAATATACCGGAAAACATTTTTTCGATTTTATCAATGAGTTTAGAATTAATGATGCAAAAACGCTTCTAAAAGAGCAGTCTCAATTAACCGTATTAGAAGTATTGTACGAAGTGGGCTTCAACTCAAAGTCTTCATTTTATACCGCATTTAAAAAAGAGACCAACCTTACGCCTACAGATTACAGAAAATCAATGGTTTAACACTGTCCGACTTAAAGTCGGACTGATTTAATATAATAAAAGCAGTTCGATTCCCGATACCCGGATATTTTTATCAGTGCAAAATTCCAGATTTGCTTCATCATTAAAAATTAATAAAATGAAGCTAAAAATCAAATGGACCTTGTTCCTTTTTTCTGTATTAAGTTTTGGATTATATTCAGGACAATCCAATCAAAAAAATCCGATCAGCCGGGCAGACTCTTTGTGGAATACATATAAACATGAGGACACTCCGGGTATGGCTGTTGCCATTATAAAAGATGGAAAAGTAATTTATAAGAGAACCTATGGGCTGGCCAACCTCGAAAGTAAAACCCCAATAACAGATTCTACGGCTTTTAATATTGCATCTGTTTCTAAGCAGTTTACCGCATTTATTGCCCTTTTGGCAGAACAGGAAGGAAAGTTATCATTAGATGACGATATCAGGGTTTATCTACCGGAACTGAGCCATCTTCCCTATAAAATTACAATTCGGCAATTAGCCAATCATACCCATGGATTACCGAATTTTAGTGAAATTAAGAAATTGCAGGGCTTTGGTGATGAATTTAAAGTAACCAATACTGAAGCAGTACATACCCTTTTGCAAATTAAAAGAGTAAATTTTCCTCCGGGAGAGCAATATCAATATAATAACACTGGTTTTACATTGCTTGCTGAAATTCTTCGCAGGGTTTATAAAAAGGATTTCAGCCAAATAGCAAAGGAATATGTTTTTAAACCCTTGCATATGAACAACACCTTGGCAATAGATGATCCGGATAACATTATTCCAAATAAGGCAGAATCCTATCAGCCAAAAGGCAGCACTTTCGTAAAACTTCCTATCGGACAAATGGTAAGTGGCTCATCCAATATTTATGCTACGCTGGTTGATCTTTGCAAATGGGCAGCTAATTTTCAAAATCCTATACAGGGAAGCCGTGCGCTTTATAATACAATGCAAAAGAATACCGTGTTAAACTATGGAAAAAACATCGAATATGGACTGGGCCTGCAAACTGAAAAATATAAAGGTTTGGATATTGTATTTCACGGTGGGGGTACTGGTGGCTATCGTACTTATATCCTTCACGTTCCTTCGCAACAATTTTCTGTTGTAATGCTGGGGAATGGGCAAGGTTTTGATGGTTTGCTCATTGCTTATCAGTTGGTTGATTTCTTTCTTAAAGATCAAGAGACAATTCCTGTTAAGCCTCAAAAAACAAGTTATGCTCCGTCAGAGCTCAAACAATTTGGAGGAGTTTATGAGCTTAATCCCGGAAATTATCTTGAAATATCAACGGAAGGGAAAGATCTTTATCTGGGAACCTATAACCATAAAGGTAAAGAGCTCTTACAGGTAATTGGTGATAATAAATTTAAGATTAGTTCTATTCCTACTGCAAGTTTAACCTTCAATAACGGATCTGTTAAGCTTAGAATTGCTGATTTTACCTATACCGCAAAAAAAGTAACACTGAATCCTCCCAAGGCAGATAAAATGGTCTTGAATAAAATGGTTGGGTTTTATAGAAATGAAGAATTTAATACGATCTATCAATTACTTATTGAGAACAATCGGTTGATAGCCAGGCATCCACTAAATGGTGATATTGAATTGTTTCCATTAAAACCTGCGAGTTTTTACTCGACAACAGAATATTTTGGGCAGCTTGATTTCAAGTATGATAAAAATAATAACATCACCAAATTTGAATTATCCGGAGCTAATCTCTCAGGCATTGTATTTAAGAAAATAAAGTGATCGTAAACTGAAAAAATGAATAAAATCCCGACAAGAGTTGGGATTTTATTCTTTCCTTACCTGCCACAAAAAATCCTTGTTTTGCTTTAGGAATATTTGATATTAAAACCGGTAGCCCATGCTCAAACCAAATTTTGCAACTATGTCATGATCTGTTTTGGCTGCATTGAACAATAGCCTTCCGTAGCCTGCATTAGCTTCAAAAACTAATCCTTTTTTGGTAACCAGCTTCCAGCCAAGGCCGGCACCCAATGCGACATCATATACATCTTTGTTTTCAGTGAATGTCAGGCGGTCTTCTGAGTATATTTTTTTTCCGTCAATGGAAGTAAATGCTCCAAATCCTTCGACAAAAAAACCGGAAGCATATTTTTTTCCAAAATAATACCTGTAATATGGGGAAATGTAGTAATTCAGATCCTCATTTTCTGTATTATCATAAACGAAAAATGCAGAAATTCCGAGTGATGAGTTTTTGTTGAGATGCCGTTCAAAACCTGCTTCCACAGCACCGGCTAATGGCGCGATTAAATTTAATCTAATTTCATTGTTTTTCTGATAAGGATTTGCATCAGTTCCATTTTCATTTTGAGCTTTGACAGAATAAAAAGCAAACAACATGATGAGTAGTAAAAAGGTTTTTTTCATAAAAAATTAATTTGAATTATTGAAGTGCAAAACTCAAATAATTCAAATTAGAACGGGTTTCAAAAGCTTAAAAATGGAGAAAATGGTACCTATTTGCTGGTATTTTTGTATTCATTGGGTGTTTGACCGGTTACTTTTTTAAAGGCTTTATAAAAAGTTGTTTTTGATGTAAACCCGGATTCTAGTCCCATCGTCAGCAACGTATAGTTTTCATATTCCGGATCCGATATCATTTCCTTCACAGCTTCCACCCGGTATTGATTGATGTAGTGGGCAAAATTGTCTCCCGTTATCGTGTTTACAATTTGTGAAACATATCCTGCGCTTATGCCTAGTTTTTCAGCAACTTTTTCCCTGTTTAATGTACTATCGGTATAAATGTGCTCATCTTTGCAGAGAAGTTCCAGTTTTTGAAAATAAAGATTATCTGCCGTGATAGATTCCTTATACTCTTGTGGTATACTATCTTCTACAATTGACAGATTGGGAGACAAAACAGCTGAATCATTATTTAGAAAATGGTAGACAGCATCTTTGTTTTTGGCAAGCTTGTATTTGTAAATGCCTATATAGGCTGTCCAATGCATGATGAATGTAGCCGATAAAGCCAGTACACTCATGGTAGAGGAAATGTCTATTCCAAAAAAGAAGCCGGTCATATACGTAATTAGCCAGGTAGATAATAATAAATAGAGCGTCGTTAATAAGGTAATGACCCATTTTTTCTCTTGTGGGTCTTTTAAATGCCTTATCATAAAATAAGAATAAAAAGGTGGAAAAAGGATGATGATAAAGGCAAATAAAAGCTGAATCAGTCTAAGTATATTGAGTATGAAAATGCCTGAGCCTGTGATTTTATAAATTCCTAAAATATCATTAAGATGGTATAGAATAACAAAAGTAGAGGAATAGACAAACGGAATGTAATACAAATAAGTTTTTTGTCTGTTCTTTACGGTATCATCAATTCGGTTTATTATAAACTGGAAGATGAAAACGGGCAGTAAAAATATCCACTCAATATAGTCCAGAAAACACAGCAAAGGATAGGACTTAAATGCACCTTCAAGTTCAAAAACATAATTCAGTAAAACCATGGAAAGTGCAAATAGTAAGTACGCTAAATACTTATTTGATTTACTATTGAATAGGGAAGATTTTAAAATAACTACGCCTAAGACTATTCCCTGAAAAATAGCAATATTTAAAAGTGTTGTATAGATCAATTTTTTATAAAAGTTGTTGTAAAGATCTGCCGGGGCATCTCATGGTAATTATTTTTTAAATATACCTCTTTCATGTGAATTGATAGTAATACCGGTGCTTTTTAAGTTTTTTTTATCATTTTTAAATGAGCTTGCTGTAAAGCTATTGACCATTGAAGAAAGCTAAGGCTTTAATTACAATGTTTTTCCGGCATCTCTTTGACCCATTGAGGCATTATAAATTTATTTTTAGTTTACATGTATGTCATGATACAGATGGAACGCTGCAAATAACCTGTTTTCCAGTTTTCTTTCTGTTTTACCGTTAACAAAAATACGGCAAGCAGCAGCGATACAAAAACAGCCATCGCAGCAATGACTTCCAGAAAACTTAATTTGTCCATTAGTTTTTTTACAAAAATAGGATATAAGTGATAAAGAGAAATGATTGTTAGTCATCATTTTTTAAATATTGTACTCTGCTGTGGAAAGTCTCCCGGCTTTGAGCTGGTACATAAGATCATTTTCTGAAACAAAGCAAACCATCGAAAAGAATTGATTTGCGATAAAGTTTACATATAATGTAAACTTTTTTTTGTATATTTGTTAGGTAATGTACGTATTAAATAAAATTACGGGTGAGAAGCAGGCTGCAACAATAACTAAAATTGATGCTGCTGAAATTTCGCAAATTAATAAAACCAAACGGTTTGATTTTAATTGGAACAAAGAAAAAGCCTTTCATGTTTATAAATTAACAGTAGAGGATAAAGAAGAACCAATTGGGCTGTTATCAATGGAGGAACGACCACAAGATTATGCTTTGGAAATCAGGCTTTTGGCGGTCTCAAAAGAAAATGTTGGTCAATCGCAGAAGTTTAGCCGGATTGCGGGTTGCCTTATTGCATTTGTATGTAAAGAAGCATTTAAAAGAGGTTTTGGAGGATTTGTATGCTTAAAGCCAAAAACAAAGCTTGAGGCACATTATATACAACAATATGGACTACAGTCAACTAAAATGTATTTGATCACTGAAGGAGAAAATTCATTAAAATTAATTCAGGAATATTATGAAGACAAACAGGAAAGAAAGTAAGGAAACAAATTTTTCAAAGTTTACAGGTGAAGAACTTGCGGATGCTTTTATCTTCCCTACTGATAAAGTTTTGAGCGCGAAGGAGAAAAAAGAAGAAGGTGAATTTTGGAAAAATCGTCGAAACCAATTTGAAAATCGTACTCACGGCCAAAAAATGTATTCAAGATTGTTACAGCTAAAGTTTCAATTAGAAGATTATATAGATAGCAGCCAATATGTGGAAACTCTTAGTTTTGGATTTTTTTTAAATGAGTATGTAAGCAGACAAGATAAAAAAGATAAGGACTTTGCTGTTGAGGTGGATGTGAAGCCAGCTGTACTTAGCCAATATATTAATAATCACCGAAAGCCGACAGATGAGTTCATCATCAGACTTGAATTACATTCAAACGGGATGATTCCTGCCATAAGTTGGTTTAAGGTTGTTCAAAAAGATAAAGAACATGAGATTATGACCAATCAAAAATTAAGAGACGAAGAAAGTAAGTATGTTAAAAATAGGCTGGGATTTGCTTATTAGCTTTTGCTTATTTTAAGGGGAGATGGCTTGCTCCAAAGTTAGGAGACTTCGGAGATCAAGGAAGAGTAGTAAAGAAATTGCCACTTGTATCTTTATCAACATGCATACTGTCAACAGTCTGATGCACAAATCTCCCGAATTTGAGCTAGTAAAATAAGATAATTTCCTTTAAGCTTGCTCCACAGTCAGGAGACTTCGAAGAGCGGAAAAGGGACTTTTAAGTTAAATTACCGTTTTTGATAGATCTATTGATATTCAGATTAGGAATGCTGGCAGCCCCCAAACGAATATAAAATACCAGCAAATAAGTACCGATTTATGCACTTTTAAGCTTTTGAAACCTGTTCTAATTTGAATTATTTGAGTTTTGCATTTAAATAATTCAAATTACCTATTATGAAAAAGTTTTTATTACTAGCTGTTGTTATTTTTATCACCTCATGTTGCCATGACGATTCAAATCCATCACCTGATAGAAAAGCGCAGGCGCAGCAAAAACTCGATAAAGCTTTGTCCAACTTCCCCGGATTAAGCCTTAGTGTAAAGACAGCTTCCGGGAGTTATACCCTGATTGCAGGAGACGCGGTAATGAATGAAAAGCCGATGGCCGCTTCTGCACTTCACTATATGCAGAGTATTTCAAAAACCTTTACCGCAGTGGCTGTCCTGAAACTGAAAGAGGAGGGCAAAATTAATCTCGATGCCAAAGTAAACACCTATCTTCCTGACATTTGTAATCATCTGCCCAACGGAAATATCATTACGGTAAGGCAGCTGCTTACGATGATGTCAGGCCTTCCTGATTATTTGGATAGCGATCAGTTTTTAAACGATGTTGTTGCAGGGCCACTGCCTATGACGAGCGAACAGGTGTTGAGCTATGTATACAATCAACCTGCAAAATTTACACCCGGCACCTCATTTGGGTACTGCAATATAAACTATCACTTGCTGGCTCTTATTATTGATCGTGTTACTCCAAACGGACATCGACAGTATATTACAGACAAAATAATTAACGCCATTGGACTTTCCAACACCTATTATATAGCGGGCTCGGCAAGCCCTACGGCTCCTGAAGGAACGACGGCTAATTATCTGCAAATAGACGGCACTTTTAACGATGTGAGCGAATTGCAGTTGGGTACAGTACGTACTTTCATTGGCGATGATGGTATTGTGGCTTCCGTTCAGGATATAGCTGGATTTTATTACAAGTTGCTTCATGACAAAACGATACTGTCACCCGCATTGCTGGAAGAAATGAAGGTGACGGTTAGTGATCAGGGCATTCCGATATATGGCTTAGGGCTATATTTTTATAAAACTAATGGCGGCCTGCAGGCCATCGGTCACCAGGGTAGTGGTATCGGAGCCGGTGCCTATGCTTTTTATTTTCCTTCCAAAAATACCAGCGTCGTCCTGTGTACCAACGCGGGAACGCTTTTCGATGCATTAAAAGAGGAACAGTTACGGGTATTGTATGAGGAAATTATAGGGATATTGCTTGAGTAAAAACTAATTTAAACCGCCCTATCCTACGAAGATATCAGCTAATGATGAGCCATCGGTTAGCAGTAGTAGAAAGAGAAGTAAAGAAATTGCCACTTGTTTCTTCAACATCGATACTGTCAACAGTCTGCTGTGCAAAGTCTCCTGACTTTGAGCTAGTATAAGATTATTTCCTTTAAACTTACTCCAAAGTCAGGAGACTTCAGAGAGCGAGGGTGTTTTTATTAAAAATGTATTTAAGATCACTTGATTATGAGTCGAGTGGTCTTTAACAATGCCTACTGAACCTTATCAAGGGTTAGTTTCCCTCCAACTCCACGAAAAAGATTGTTTAATCTAGTAATTGATTTTTTAAGTATTGTTTTTATTTTTGCTTATTTGAAGTAAAACCTTCTGCTGCGCAAAGCTTCCGACTTTGAGCTAGTAAATAAGATTCTTTCCTTTAATCTTGCTGTAAAGCCAAGGGACTTCGGAGGTTAGAGGTAATAATGTTTGGCGTAGTTTTTATAATTTTTTGATCTCATCTAAAGTAGATTTTAGTAGAGATGGAGCTTTTTTACTTATTAGGTCTAAATAAGAAATTTTTGATGCATTAAAAGTATCTATTGCAATGCAATATTCTTCTGAAATTTGATAATTGTTTGAATAATGTTTGCTTAAAAATTTGTACAATACTTCACAAAAAATACCAAGATTAGCTTTTGTAAAGCCGTTTAATTGAGGGACTAATAACAATGATCCAATAAATTCCTTTCCATTTTGTTCAAAATGAAATACTAAATCAGGATTAATATATATAGGGAAATTCTGTATGGTAATTATTTTTATTGATTTATGAATTGTCTCAAATTTAGTTATATCAGTTGGTCTTAAATTTAAGATATCAAATTCTTTAAAACTTTTCAATATATCCAAATTTCTTTGATACATTATTTTATCCTTTTTACTGTCAGTATTTTTTTGTCTATCTAATATGTCTTTAATTTTTTCATCATAGTATTCATCTACACCATGTTTAAAAGTATTATAAATTGAACTATTGCTAATACTCCAATAATTTCCACCACCATTTTTATCTTCTTCTTTTTTTTCCTTTGCCTTCCGTGTTTTAAGTTTTAATGCGAAATTAAGTTTTGATTTATCAGAGCTTTTTGTTCTAAATTCAACTAATTCTTTAATTGTAATTTTTTCCATGATTATTGTGAGGTTTTATATTTAAGTGAATTTATGCTGCCTTTCTTATGAAATTATAATAATATCCAAACATAATTCCTTTTCTATCTATTTCATTACGGCTTTCCGTAAACAACAAAAATAAAAACCCTCTTAAAATTTTCAATCAGTATTTTCACGGAATTTCTTAAAGATTTCGAAAATTTCGTACAAAAAAATCCCAACTTTCGTCAGGATTTTCTCTTATTTTGATTTTTAAATTCTTTTTGTAACTGATCGATTTCACTTTCAATCTTCTTTAATTCTTTTTCATTGAGTTTTGTAAATAAATGTAATAGATCAATTTCAAGAAAATTACAAAATAGAATAAGACTTTCAATGGTTGGATTAGTTTCGGCTCTTTCAATTCTACCAACATGGTTACTTGAGATATTGAGCTCATTTCCAAGCTGAAACTGTGAAAGTCCCGCTTTTAACCTATACAATTGAATAAGCTTTCCAATTTGAAATTTTAATTCTTCTATTTCCCATTTATACATTTAGTAAATGTTGGACTTTCTATAATTTTTCATCAACACATATATGTGTTATATTTGTTTTTTTCTTACATTTATAAAAAAATACAAACAATGAAAAAGATAAAAACAGATTTTGCTCCCCGATTTTGGGCAGATAAGAAGCACTCCGGGTTGCAGCTGATGGAAACTTTCTTTCAGTTCAATGAGCTGGATGTTTCCAAAGAAAGGCTCAGCAATTTGATGAATTATGCGGTAAAGAGGAATAGCTGGATCAATGAAGATCCGGCGGTGATCTTTCAGTTTCACCAGTCGATGCGGTCGTTGATCCGGGCAGGGTATCTCATCACGCTGAAGGATAGAAAATGGACGGTCGATACCCGGCCGGAAAAGATTTCCCCGTGGGTTCTTGGCCTGCTTTCGGAGAAAGAATACCGAAATCCTCTGTTGGTTTTCAAAAAAGCATTCAGGGAATACACCATCAAAGAATTTGATTATTTTATGTCCGGAATCGTCTATTTTTCAATGGGTGTCTATGAAAATCTACCGGAAAGGAATATCGTTATGCCCTACATTCATACAATTAAAATGCTGGATGCTGCGCATCTTATACTTCAGAGAAGGAAAGAAAAGAAGATGGCTGAAACCAATTCAGGATAAGAAGATTGTTCGTAAATAAAAGGTTGGGAGGTGTTGATAAAGATGATTCATGTACTGATGATGTGTTTTTTTGACGCAAAGTTTTCATTTTTGAAACTGTTGATTGTAAGAGAGCAAAGGATAGAATCAACTTCGTTGATTCGTCGAAGCCTATGTAAAGCATACTGCTTCATCAGCGACAAAGTCGCATCACTTTGCTAACTTAAAATAAAGCAGAATTATTAATAAACTTTGCGTTAATTTTTTTAATCAAAAAATCATCGAAGAATATGATTGATATAGCTTAATTTTTATTAGATAATTTTCCTGTAGATAAAGTTTCTTGCAATGTAATTCTAAGTATTAAAGACAATCGAACTTGGCATAGTTGATCTTCACCATCACACAAGATTTTACGCAGAATATAATAGAATGTTTGGAATGAGTAAGTGCTTTTTCTTTTGAGGTTGAAAGAAAGATGATTTACTTATATTTGCCCTGCAAAGTAAAATTAAATGTTTAAAAAAGTAAGCACTGTATGTATCCTTGGATTTTATACGGTTTTTTGTTCGGCCCAGCAGGTTCGGCCCTCCAAATCATCTGAAATTTACCGTGAACTCAAAACACTTAAACAGCTGCCTAAAGTTTTATACCTTGCGGCCCATCCCGATGATGAGAATACAGGATTGCTTTCCTGGTTAATCAACGACCAAAATGTAGAAACAGGCTATTTGTCTTTAACCAGAGGTGATGGTGGTCAGAATTTATTAGGCACAGAGCAGGGTGCTGCATTGGGTTTGATCAGAACGCATGAGCTTTTGGAGGCAAGAAAGTTAGACGGTGCCCAACAGTTTTTTACCCGGGCGATTGATTTCGGCTTCTCTAAAAATACGACCGACACCTTTAAACAATGGGATGAAAATAGCATTATAGCGGATGTGGTTTGGGTCATCCGTCAATTCCGTCCTGATGTGATCATTTGTCGTTTTCCTCCTACTGCTGCGGCAGGCCACGGACAGCATGCAGCTTCGGCTGTGGTGGCGGAAAAAGCTTTTAAGCTGGCAGGCGATAAAACGGCTTTCCCGGATCAACTGAAATATGTTAATGCATGGCAGCCAAAACGCGTATTGTGGAATACTTTCCGCTTTGGCGGCGTCAATACGACAGCTGAAAATCAACTGAAAGTTACCGTTGGGCAATATGATGCGCAATTGGGAATGGGCTATGGTGAACTGGCAGGATTAAGCAGAAGTTTACATAAAAGCCAGGGTGCGGGAACACAGTCTGTAGCCGGCATCAGAACTGAATATTTTGCCCACGTTACTGGCGAGCCTGCCAAAGCAACACTTTTTGACGGAGTCGTTAAAACCTGGACCGCAAAAGGAAACGCTGATATTGACCAATCATTAGATAAAATTATTTCAGCCTTCAATTTCAATAATCCAGACCTCAGTTTACCTGCTTTGCTTGCTTTGCGAAAAAAGGTCATGGCGCTAAATGATTCAGACCTTAAAAAGGATAAAATTAAATCTCTCGACCATATTATTGTAAGCTGTGCCGGGTTTATGGGCGAAGTAGTGACCAATCAGGCTGAAGCGGTTGCCGGGGATCATTACAATTTCAGGTTAAATCTGATTTCAAGAACTGCAAATCCTGTCTTTTTAGACAATGTACAATGGTTAAGTCAGTCAGAAAGCTTCAACAGAAAATTATCAAAAGATTCTTTAATTACCATTCAGCATGACATTCAGATTCCTGCTGATGCAGCACTCACAGAACCTTACTGGTTAGCAAAACCGGCCAAGGACGCCGCCACTTTCTCTGTTCCAAATGATACTTTAATCGGTTTGCCTGAGGCAGAATCACCATTGAATGTTTGGGTTGGTTTAAAAATCGGTTCTGAAAATTTTCAGGTTAAACTTCCTTTATCTTTCAAGAAATTAGACCCGGTGCGTGGTGATGTGGTCGAAGCCTTGCGCATTGTTCCTGCATTGGAGCTGAAATTTACACAACCACTTTATTTAGTCAAAGAAAATGAAGATTTACATTTGAGTTTAAATGTTAAGGTTAATTCCAGCAAAAAAATCAGTAATGGTAAAGTAAACCTGATGTATAACGGAGAACGGTTAGGTGGTGCTGATGTAAGTTCGCTCAATGGGAAAGATGTTACCATCGATTACGTTATTCCAAAAGCTAAGCTTGCCACAATAAACTCATCTCGTTTGCAACTGGATGCCAATTTTGTTGCCGATGAAGTCACTTATAATAAAAAACAAATATTAATTCAGTATCCGCATTTACCTTCCTTACAATATTTTGCACCCGCCACGGTAACCGTAATGAAAGGTGATATTCAGACGAAGGTTAAAAAAGTGGGTTACATAGAAGGTGCTGGCGATTTCATTCCTGAGTTCCTACGGATTGCAGGTATTCAGGTAGATGTCTTGAAAGATGAAGATTTTTATGGCAACATAGATGAATCTGGCGGAAACAACAATCAAAACAAGCTATCGCAATATGATGCCATCATATTGGGTATTCGTGCCAATAACACGGAGAAAAAGCTGGGACGCTGGATGCCTTTCTTATGGTCTTATGTAAAAGCTGGAGGTAATCTGGTGATGCAGTATAACACCAATCAGGATACAACTGTTGATCAATTGGGAATGTACAATTTCAGCATTGCCAATAAGCGGGTTACTGAAGAAAATGCTGCGGTTACGTTTTTAAATCCAAATCATAAATTACTGAACTTTCCGAATAAAATTACTGCGGATGATTTTAAAGGTTGGGTTCAGGAGCGTGGTGCTTATTTCCCTGAGAAATGGGATGCAGCATACGAACCGCTTTTTGAAATGCACGATACAGGTGAAGATTCTCTTCAGGGCTCAACTTTATACGCCCAATACGGGAAGGGTAATTTCATTTATACTCCGTTGTCATTTTTCAGACAGCTGCCTGCAGGAAATGTTGGGGCGGCACGTTTATTTTTAAACTTTTTATCTGCACAGAAAAACTGATGAACAAACCACTTAAAAATTGGAATATCTGGTATATATTATTAGCAGTTGCACTGGTATTACAGATCGCATTTTATTATTTGTTTACTAAATTCTGGGCATGAGTACGATAGATTGGACAGTTCTTATTTTTACACTGTTTGCAGTGGTTGTTTACGGTGTATTCATCGGTCGTGGCCAAAAAAGCAACGCATCCTACCTGAAAGCAGATAATAAAATGCCCTGGTATATTGTGCTGATCGGTATTATGGCTACGCAGGCAAGTGCCATTACATTTCTGTCGGCACCGGGCCAAGCGTATACAGACGGCATGCGTTTCGTGCAGTATTACTTTGGTCTGCCTTTGGCGATGATTGTCATCTGTATCACTTTCATCCCGATTTTTCAGCGCTTAAATGTGTACACGGCTTATGAATATTTGGAAAACCGTTTTGATAAAAAAACAAGGGTGCTCACTTCACTGCTTTTTCTTTTTTCGAGAGGTTTATCAACGGGAATCAGCATCTACGCTCCGAGTATCATCTTATCAAGCGTCTTAAACTGGAATATTTACTTAACGAATGTTTTAACAGGTGGCATTCTGTTGATTTATACTTATGTTGGCGGTGCAAAAGCAATCGCTCACACCCAAAAATTACAGTTTCTCATTATACTGGGAACCATGGCTTTTGCAGGGTATCTGCTTATTCAGAATATGCCGAATGGAATTGGTTTTAACGATGCGCTTTATCTGGCAGGGAAATCCGGAAAGCTTAATGTGATCACCACGGAATTCGATTGGAAAGATAAATACAATATTTGGAGCGGATTGATTGGTGGTTTTTTTCTGGCGCTTTCTTACTTCGGTACTGACCAGAGCCAGGTCGGAAGGTATATTACCGCAAAAGACAATACCAATGCGAAAATGGGCTTGCTGTTAAACGGATTGGTTAAAATTCCGATGCAGTTTTCTATTCTTCTCATCGGTGCCTTGCTTTTCGCCTTCTTTTCTCTAAAACCGGCTCCGATTTATTTTAACGAACGCTCTTATCAACATTTAAAGGAAACACAACCTGAACAGGCTGCGGTTTTTGAAAAAGAACATCAGAATCTGCAAATAAAATTTAATGCAGAATCGAAAGAAATTCTAAAGTTAAAAGAAACTCATTCTCCCCAGCTTAATAAAACAATTCAGGATTTTAAAAACACACAAACCCAGGTAAAAGAACTTCACGGCAGGGTAGAAGAGGCGATCAATCACTCAAACTATAATGCAGAGAAAACGGATACCAATTACATTTTCCTGTATTTCGTAAAAAATACTTTGCCTGTTGGGATGATCGGTTTACTGTTTGCCGTCATTTTTCTGGCCAGCTGGGGTTCAATTTCTGCAGCGCTGAATTCCCTTGCTGCCTGCTCATTAAAAGATGTTCATTTGATATTTAAAAAAGAAACTCTAGATGATGCAACCGAATTGAAGTATAGTCGTCTGCACACTTTAGCGTGGGGTATTTTCTCAATCGGTGTAGCAATGTTTGCCACTCAAATGGGTTCCCTTATTGAAGCGGTGAATGTATTGGGTTCTCTTTTCTACGGCCCGATATTGGGGATTTTTCTGGTTGCCTTTTACTATAAAAAAATCACCGGCTCCAATGTATTTATTTCGGCTATTTTATCAGAAATTACGGTGATTGCCGTTTATCAATTCGATATCGTTTCTTTCCTTTGGCTTAACGTAATCGGGGCGGCGGCCGTCATTATATTTTCGGCAATTGGTTTATTGTTTTATAAGCAGAAAGCAGTAAATTCGTAAACAAACAAAATAAACATACAAACAAAAATATTATGAAAACAATGATTAAAACTGTTGCTGTAGCTTTTGCTGCAATGACGATTTCAGTAAATGCCTTTGCACAGGAAACTAAAAAACCTGCCAGCCCTCCGGCTACTGCTACGGGGAAAATTAAAGATGCAACCATTACCATAGCCTATAGCAGTCCTTCTGTTAAAGGGCGTACCATCTGGGGTGGTTTAGAAGCTTATGATAAAGTCTGGCGTGCAGGTGCCAATGAAGCAACTACTTTCGAAACGGATAAAGACATTACCGTTCAGGGTAAAAAACTTCCTGCAGGTAAATACAGCTTTTTCTTAATCCCTAAACAAAGCGGAACCTGGACTGCGATTTTTAACAAAGAGCCAAAACAGTGGGGTGCTTATAAGTACGAAGAAGCAAAAGATGCCTTACGTGTGGATGTAAAAACAGAGGCTTTACCGGCAACACAGGAAACTTTAGTGTATAAAATAAACAGTAATGGCTTCACCATGGATTGGGACAAAATCTCAGTTCCTGTAGAAATCAAATAAATGTAAATAAAAGAAACTAAAATCCCGTTAATACGGGATTTTTTGTTTAAAATTTGATTTGAAAATTTACTTCCCCATTTCTTTCTCAATTTTTTCGATCATTTTTTCTGCATTGCCGTTGGTTCCACCAAGAATGATTGCTTTTTTATAACTCTCTAATGCTAAATCGTATTGCTTATTTGTAAAATAGGCTTCTCCCAGACTATCGAATCCATTAGCATCTTTAGAAAATTCTTTTGTCGCCAATTTAAATACTGCTATTGATTCATTGATTTTTCCAAGTCTTAATAATTCATATCCTAATTTATTCAGTTCACCCGGGTTTTCAAAGCTATATTCATTTTTAGAACTCTCTTTAAGCAAATAATAAGTCTCTATAGCTTTATTGATGTCATTGGGAGATTCCTTTCTTATCGCTTGATAAACAGATTTTTTAGGGATTTCGTACTCTTTTCCTAACATTAAGTTGTGAATAGTATACCCTAAATCCCAAACTCTATTGAGATTATTGGACATCAGAATTATTGTAATATTATTTTTAAAATCGTTTAAGAAAATGGATTCAAATTTATAGGATACTCCATTGTGTCTCTGTAGTTCATCTTTTTCTAAGTATCTGCCAAGTGATCCACCTTCGTCTTTTGCGTATGGATTATTCAACAGCGTTTGAAAGGATTCTTTGGAAATTAAACGATTAGAGTTCATCGCTTCAATCCATTTATAGAGATCATTGATATCTACCCAAAGCCATCCACTAATAAATTGCATTTCCGGGCATCGGACATTGTCAAAATCATAACAAGACGTACGGTTTTTATAACCAGATGTTGGATCAAATACCGAATTGGTCATTTTCAACGGTTTAATTATATTTTTAGTGACAAATTCTTGAAATGATACTCCAGTTACCTTTTCAATGATTCTTCTTTGTAAAAAGACATTCCCATTATCATACCTGTAGCCGGTTCCTGGTTCAAAAAGTAAGGTATCGTTGTTTCTCAAAATATTCCAAGCGCCTTCATCATTAATGATAGTTAAACCTGACTCTATTCGAGGAATACCACTGGCATAATTAATCAGATGGCGTATGGTGACTTTCTCCGACCATTTCGGCAATCCCAAATCAAATTTGGAAATCGGGTCATCCAGAGTAAGAAGACCACGCTCCACTAAAATCATGATAGAAACCGCATTAAACTCCTTGGCAATAGAGCCTGGGTTAAATATTGATTGATCAGTTAAAAGAGTTTGTTTCGTTTCATCGGTAAAACCGAATGATTTTTTATAAACAATCGTATTGTTTTTAACGACAAGGACGTTCCCATTGAATAAACCTCTTTCGTAAGATTTCATCATCAAGGAATCAATTTGATTGATTTCTGATTTTTGTTCAGCCGAATTTTGAGGTATCTTCTTTGTTTCTTTGGGTTTATTTAACCCTTGGGCAGAAAGTGTATTTGTCAATAAAACAGTTGTTAATAATAAGAAAAAATTGTTCTTCATTGAAATTATATTTTAAAAAAACTTTCAGCAAAGATGCTTTAAAAAACTTCAGTACGCGACCGATTAAAAAAAGTCGAACCCATTTGTTAGAAAAAAGCGAATTAATTTAAGCTTTTTCTGAAATCTGTTGGTGTTGTGCCCGCATGTTTTTTAAAAGAAGTACTAAACGACGATTTGGAATTGAAACCGACTTGGTAAAGAATCTCTAAAATAGTGAGTTCTTTTTGCAAAGGATCTTTCAATATTTCCTTCGCTTTTTCGATCCGATATTCATTAATGAAATCAAAAAAATGCTTATTCATATACAGATTAATTAAAGCCGACAAATCTTTGACGGGCATATTTAATTGCTCTGCCAAATCCTGAATCGTTAATGAAGAATCGAGATAAGGTTCTTTTTTAATCATTAATTCTTTTAAAGCTAGGATTTGCTTATTTTTTTCGTCATCAATTACAGGAGAAGATTTTTGTTTCGGAACAACTTCTGTAATTGGCTTTAAATCGGAATTTACTCCTCGGAAAAATTCAGGATTGTTTAACGCAGCAAATAAATACCAACACGTACAAAATAAAAAGGCAAACCCATCAAGAGTTACAATCCAGGCCCGGATTTCGCCCAACCCAAAAATAAAAGTAACCAGCCATCTCATAAGGACTATAAAATGTAAAACATAATAGAGAATTGTTATTTTATATAGTGCGTTAAGTACGGAAATATTGGGGTTCGTATAATTCTCTAGGTAGACGGTTTTGGACTTTCTAATAACCAGAAATGAAGCAATAAAATAAACTTGAAATAGAAATTCGAAAAGAAAATAATAAAAATGCATTAGAGGCATGTCATTCATGCCATTGATAAAATGTACTTTCGAGGCTCTATCTACAAAATAGATTCCCCACATTAGAAGCAAATTGTAAGCAACAAAGGGAATCGTGTGCAATAAATGTTTTGGCTTTAATCGAAAGTTGGAGTATCAAACAGATAATACATAGAAATAAAATGATGCCGGAACCAAATAGTTAATACTCCAACGGAAAGCCTCGAGGTTGATGAAATTAACAGGAAAATCACGCATCAAAAATTTACAAGCATCTACGGCATTTGTAAAAAGAAAAAAAGCAAGAAGCCAATTTGCAAGTTTGTGCTTGGTTTTTACCGTCAATAAAAATAAGACAAGAAATAGAACCAAAAATATTCCTATAAATGCTGCTATTTCCAAAAAACTGTATTTGTCCATAGTTTTTTATCGTAGGTGCAATTTAATATTTAAATAGGAAAGGTTAAAATAAGTATTGATGATTTTATCCGGATGTTAAAAATATCCCGGCAAAATGCTAAAAATTGTATTGTTGTAAATATCAATACTGTCATACTATTGACTTATTTTGAAATTGTATAATAATAAACGCTTTGATATATAAATTTTAAAATAGAATTAACCTGAAAAACAATAATAACATTTAAAAGTGCAACTACTTTCGGTAGTAAACAAAAAATAGCAGAGAACGATTATAGTTCTCTGCTAATATTCTATTGAGAAAAGCTTTTTAAGCTTCTCTTAATTTATGCTCTTTTTACGTTAACTGCGTTAACTCCTTTATTTCCGTTTTGTAAATCGAATGTTACGACATCATTTTCACGAATAGTATCCACTAAACCTGAATTATGTACGAAAACATCCTGACCACCATTTGAAGGTGTAATAAAACCAAATCCTTTGGCATCGTTAAAGAATTTTACTGTTCCTTGTTGCATTGTATTAAATTATTGTATTACTAAAAAATTATTTTTTGGCTATTGCCATCACTGGATTGAAATTACAAAACAGTAATAAATCGATTTGTGAACAAGAAATGATGGGGTATTTTTAGAATCTTGAGAATATCAAGATGTAATGGTACTGCACCTGTTATATTGAGGACAAAAATTAGCGGCTGAAAAGCGAAGACTGATATAGGAGTTGTGAACTCAATGTTTCAGAAGAAGCGTGGCAGAAGCCTGATTATTTTACAAATGTACACATAATTAATTGAAAACAAGCGATTTTTCTATTATTTTATTTTTCTGATCACAATATCAACATAAGATTAACAAATAAAAAGTATTCATTTTAGCCTCAATACACAGAAGTCTGCTATGAATCGTATTTAGAAGGTTGTCTGCAAATAAAATGGTGATAATTCGCTGAATAAGCAAGACGGAAGCCACGTGTTATGGTACTTCCATCTTGCTCAATATCACAAATAACCTGCTGCTGGTGTTATTATTGGTCAGCGATTATTGCTAGGCTAATTCATCAAACCTAAAGTATGCCACAACTGCTGACAGTATAAATACTATAATCAGCATTGGGAGCATTTTGTATTCCTTTTTTTTAATGTGAACAAACATTGCTGCTGTCATAATTATACAAAAAGATGCTGCTGCAATTGGTGTTAGGATTGGTGTGATACTTGAAAGCCACGGGACTATTATGCCAATACATCCTAACAATTCAAGAACGCCCAAAATTCGGATTGGTATTATAGATTCGTTTGGTTTCAGATGACCGTCTGCGACGTGTTGGTCTTTGCTGGCGCTAATTTTTCCATAGCCCGGCATAATAAAAAATGCAGAGAGAAGACCCTGTATTATCCACAAAATAATATTCATTTTTGTCCTTTATGAAGTTAAAAATAAGCTATTGAAAGCGTTGATGGATAAGCATAAAAATCCCTTATAAAAAATAAAGGTTGCTTTCCAAAAGATTTTGTTTGAACAAAATCACTCTATTTTAACTTCTTACTAATCTTTTTTCGGTTGGTCTAACCAAAGATTTACATCTTCCATTTTACAGACTTATTTCTGAGATAATAGGGGCAAAGATAATAAAAATGAATATCAAGCTTCACAAAATGACAGGGTTAAACTATAGCTGACCCTTTTTGGCTACATCTGAAGTCGAAAATGATAAAAGAAGCAGGAATATGAGTTTGGATATACAAAAAAAGCAAGGCTAGAAGGCTTATGGATAAATAATATAACCATTGAAATAGAAAACTGAAATAATTTAATCTGTTGATTATGAATGATATAAAAATAAATTTACGCACATTGTCGTCGGTGACCAAGACGAGCCTATCTTCAAACACTTTTATAGATGACTTGGTTCTTTAAGCCAAATTAAACAAGAATTGCAAAACTCATTTTTACCAAATAAACTTCCTTTAATTTAGGTTTATTGCAAATTAGAATAGTAAATCCTTAGTTGGCTTTATTATTCTTGTACCCATATTTGGTAGAAGATTTAGGGAAATTTCTCAATTTTAATTTCAGTTTTAAAAGATTATTATTAACTTGAAAGGTATATATAAACCCTTTGTTCCCTGATATGATAGTATTTTAGAGTATTATAGATTAGAAGAGTTAGACCAACTTACCTGACGATTAAATAAAAAAAGGGAATCAATTTTGATTCCCTTTCATTTATATATATTCTGTTTAACCTTCAATAAACTCTAAAAGATCTTTATTAATCGTCGCAGCTTCCGTAGTTGGCATTCCGTGAGGAAAACCTGGATACGTTTTGATAGTACCGTTTTTCAATAATTTAATAGATTTTAAAGCCGCATTTTGGTAAGGAACAATCTGGTCATCTTCACCGTGAAGCACCAAAACCGGAATATCAACACTCTTCAAATCTTCTGTAAAATCAGTTTCAGAAAACGCTTTGATTCCGTCATAATGAGCCACGATTCCGCCCATCATTCCTTGTCTCCACCAGTTTCTTTGTACGCCTTCTTTCACGTCTGCACCTTCTCTGTTGTAGCCATAGAAAGGAAAGGTCAAATCAATGTAAAACTGCTGTCTGTTGTTCAAAGTCTGGTCTCTGATGCCATCAAAAACTGACATTGGAACACCATCCGGATTGCTGTCACTCGCAATCATAATTGGTGGAACTGCACTGATTAAAACTGCTTTCTTAGCTCTTCCGTTCGCATATTTATTCACATAACGGATTACTTCACCACCACCTGTTGAGTGACCGATGTGAACTACATCTTTCAGGTCAAGGAATTCAACCAATTCAGCTGCATCAGAAGCATATTGCTCGATGGTGTGATTGTAAATATCCTGGCTGGAACGGCCGTGACCTCTTCTGTCGTGCGTTACCACTCTGTAACCTCTTTGCAGGAAGAAAATCACCTGTGCATCCCAATCGTCTGATGATAAAGGCCATCCGTGGTGAAACATCAAAGTTGGTCCTTCGCCTTGGTCTTTGTAAAAAATCTCTGTTCCGTCTTTTAATTTAAGTGTGCTCATAATTGTTTATTTTTAAATGTTGTGATAATTTTATTTTAATATTTTGTTGTCTTAATTCTTTAGCAAATGTAGGATGGTTCGCATCGTTTCTCGTTAATCTAGTTTAATATCATACATTTTTGATGATTTTTATTTTTGGGCAACTATTTCCGCCTTCCGTTCCCGCTTTTTTTGTCATTGCGAACAAAGTGAGGCAATCAGTTGAACGATTCAGCAATCGCAATGACAAAAAAGAGCTCCACTCAAGTCGGGCTGCAGATTCGGTATAAAACACGATTTGATTTCAGAAATTAGCTTAAGTGTTCTTATTACACTATGGTAGAAACTTAAAATTACTTAAGTGTCAAAAATATTTTGTGCATTTTGTGGTTTAACTCTCAGTATTCTCTCTCAAAAGTTGAAACAAATCTTCCGCGCCACCATCGAATTTCTTTCCATTAACAAAGAAAGAAGGAGTTCCGTTCACACCGCTTACGATTCCGCTTTCAAAATCCGAATCAACCTTGTCTGCCAATACTGTACTTTCCAAATCCTTTTCAAATTGAGGAATGTTCAGTTTTAATTGTTCCGCCAGCTTCATGAGTAAGTTCTCATTCAAATCTCTTTGATTTTCATAAATCGCATCGTGCATTTCCCAGAATTTCCCCTGAAGATTGGCTGCTTCTGCTGCGATTGCTGCCGGTCTTGCATATTGGTGCATTTCGGATAATGGGAAGTTTCTGAAAACGAATTTAATTTGACTTCCAACTTCTTTCATCAATTCTTTCAGAACCGGATAAGCAGCGCCACAATATGGACATTGATAATCACCGTATTCTACAATAACAAGGTCGGCGTCTGCATTGCCTTGTGCGTGGTCAGCTTGACTGACGTTTGGTTTTAGTGACATAATTTATTTTGTGTTAAGGTTTTCTAAAGCGTCTAAAATTCCGTCTGCACCAGGATTGATGGCGGTTGGTGACAGATAACTCCATTCGATAATGCCATCTTTATTGATGACGAAAAGTGCACGTTTGCATTCGCCTTCTTCATCGTCATAAACACCGTACTGTTTTGCGATTTCTCCTTTGGCTTCAAAATCTGCCAACAAAGGAAAATGTAAATTTCTTGATTGCGAAAATGCCAGATGACACCATTTGCTGTCTACAGAAATTCCGAAAATCTCTGCATCGTATTTCTTGAAAAACTTTAAACTTTCATTGTACAAAGCCATTTGGTCGCTGCAAACCGGACTCCAATCGGCTGGATAAAAAGCGAGGATGACATTCTTCCCTTTGAATTCTGATAATGTAATTTTCTGGTCTGGCGTTGCATACAAAGTGAAATCTGGTGCAACATCGTTTTTCTGTAACATAATATTAGTTTTTAGCGTTAATTTTTGAAATCAATATTCCGAAAATCATTAGTAATAATGCAGGAATCATCAAAGTCCATTTTCCAAAATAACCAAGTAGGAAAGGAGCAATAAATGCACCTGATAAAAATCCAATCCATAAAAATAAAAGATGAATCGCATTGGATTTATATTCTACTTTTTCCGCTTTATCATCCGTCATACTTAGCATTGCGGTGTTTCTTGCCAAGCTATTCAAAGTTCCTGTCACAAAGTCCGTATTCACTTTTTGGTTTCCAACGGAAGACACAATTGTATTCATCATTCCCATTGAAAATCCCACGATTGCAATGGATGATAAATTATTGATATTATAAAAATAAGCAATTATCGTATAGAAAATGAGAATTCCGGAAACTATATAAAATGTTAATGTTTGGTTCTTAATCCTCTTCCATAATGACAGGCAGGTTCCAACATAAATTCCTAGTAAAAAACAACTTATGACTGTAATTGAGGTGATAACAATTCCAGATTTATCGGTTGAAAGTGCCGCTCCGAGTGAAGTTGTATTTCCACTCATAAAAGAGACATAGGTTTTCCATTGTATCAAACCTGTTGCATCAATGTATCCTGCAATCAAAGCTAAAAATATGGACAATCTCTCCTGCATCTTAATCGAATCAGACGAAACGGAAGTGCTTGTTTTGATGACGGAATTATCCATTATTTCGAGAGATTTAATTCTAATCTTATTTCTTAGGCTGAATGAAGATTTTCTCAGTCGGGAATTTTTCAATTTCGCCTTCTTTTAAACTAAAATTAGTAATAACAACATCTTTTGGATTTCCGGAAAGCCATTCGCTCAAATCAATCGATTCATATTTTCCGCTGTTGAAGCCAATCAGAATTTTGCAAACCTTATCCCCTGTATTTTTGATATAATGTCCGGCTCCCATTGGGACGTAGCCCACATCTCCCGCATTGAATTGCTCGGTAACGCAAGTAGATTCTGCCAGGAAAACCGACATTTCCGCCTGTCCTGAAATAAAATATTGCCATTCGTCCGCATTCGGATGCCAGTGCATTTCTCTCAAAGCGCCCGGCTGAAGTTCCAAAATAGAACCAGACATTGTACTGCTGATAGGAAATTCTTTACTTGTTACTAATCTCTGTAAACCTCCACCCGGAACTATTCTTGGCTGTTGAGAATGCAAAGGATAGCGGTGAAAACTTGTGAGTTCTATATCCGATTCATTCGGACGAGCCTCAGCTGTGAATGACATCTCATCCGGAACAATTCCCGCTGCGAAGTAGGCTTCTTTTTGAGGTAAAGCTGCGACTTCTTCTAAAGTTAAACCTAAATTCTGAGCCACAATTTCGGGTGGTACAGACGAAACAAAATCAGTCACGCTGAACGTATGGTCTTCAGAAAAATTACCGTTATCAAAAATCAAAATGAAATGACATTCTTCCGTTCCCGTCGCCTGAATCGAGTGACCGTACCCTTTTGGAAAATACCAAACATCACCCGGCTCAAAATTGTCTGTATAGCTGTGTCCGTCAGGATGAATAATTGTTGTACGAACCGTTCCTGAAATTACATAAGCCCATTCTGCTGCATTGGCGTGCCAGTGCAATTCTCTCATACTTCCCGGTTGCAGTCTCATAGAAACGCCCGCAATTCCGATAGAAGCAGGGAAATCTTTTACAGAAGCACCTCTTGTCGTTCCACCGTCGTTGGTTCTTGGTTCTTTTTTCTCTAATTCGTATTTGAAACTTAATGATGCAGTATTCATAATGATAAGTTTTTGTGATGAAAGATAGTTTGTCTTTATTTCTACTGTAAAGCTACCTCGGAATCAAAGGATTTTGAAGTGTTTTTCGGCGAATGGGCAAAATGAGTCGGTGGGAATTTGAAAGAGATAGTTGGTGAATTGTTAGGATGCTACGAATGCACGAATTTTTTTATACATGTCCGTTTTAATCATAACACTAAAATCATCATTCATTTTGTCGTTCCATAGTAATCTAAACTACTTTATTTTCAGTGTGTTGAGATTCCTCCGGAATGACAAACAAACTGTTAAAAACTAATTTATTACAAATTACGGATAATCATATTTTTGTAAATCAAAATCGGAATTTAAAATACTTTCATCAAATTAATTCGTGCATTCGTGGCTTTTAGCATTTATCTTTAGAGTAGAGAAAATAGATAAAAGACAAAAGAGTTTCAATTTTGAATTTTATTAATTACAAGAATCGTAAGCAAGTCGATTTCAATAATAAAAAATCCTTCACAATTTGCATTGAGAAGGATTAAAATTTGGGTCATATTATTAAATCTATGTATTGCTTTATCTCACAAGAATAATCTTTCCTGTATGCGAGCCGTCTTCAAGCAATCGGTGCGCTTCCGCAGCTTCCGAGAAAGGAAATGTTTTATAAATGACAGGTCTGAACTTTTTAGATTCAATCAAAGGCCAGACATTTTTCTGAATCTCTTTGGCCAATTGTTTTTTGAACTCATATTCCCGACTTCTCAAAGTACTTCCTGTAACAGTCAAACGCTTTGTCATTACTTTCCAAATGTCTAAATCTACGTGACTGCCACTTACCGCATTGATGTGAACCAATCTGCCTTCAGGTTTTAGAATGTTAATGTTTTTGGCCAGATAATTACCGCCAATCATATCCAGAATGACGTCGACACCTTCATCTTGCAATTCAGTTTCAAAATTCTGGGTTTTATAATTGATGTAAGAATCTGCGCCAAGTTCGAGACATTTCCGGCCTTTTTCATCAGAACCTACGGTGACAATTACTTTTGAACCCAATGCGTGAGCAATCTGAATGCCTGTGATTCCAATCCCGCTGTTTCCGCCGTGGAGCAAAAGGGTTTCTCCCGGTTGAAGATTTCCTCTCTGAAAAACATTAGACCAAACTGTAAAGACTGTTTCCGGTAAGCTTGCCGCCTCAGCAAAACTTAAATCTTCCGGAATCGGTAAACATTGACCTTCTCGCACAGCGACATATTCTGCGTAACCGCCACCTGCTAAAAGTGCACAAACTCTGTCGCCAACGGTAAAATCTACGACATCAGGACCGCATTTTACAATAGTTCCGGCAACTTCCAATCCTAGAATTTCGGCGGAAGCTCCTTCCGGTGCAGGATAATTACCTTCACGCTGAAAAACATCGGAACGGTTGAGTCCGGCTGCTTTCACTTCGATTAAAACTTCGTCTCCGGATATTTCGGGAGTAGGGTAATCCTGTAATTTCAATACTTCAGGACCTCCAGGTTTTGTAATAACGATTGCTTTCATTTTTTTAAATTTTAGTATTACATTCATTTCAAACTCTCTTCCAGGTCAGTTTGTGAGTCACTAATCTGAAATTGCTGGTGAACGGTTTCTCACTTTCTAGATGCAGAAAACCATCTTTAAAGATAACGATTCTATTCTGCGTTTGTCCCGTCCAGCTGGGAAAAAGCGAGATGTACATCGTGTGGCTCACCAATTGTTTTTCATCGTCCGTTTTGAACGGCCCTGAATACGCAAGATAGGTCGATCCTTCCTGTGTATATTCTTCCGGCGTGGCATTGGTCCAATGTTCCTGATGAAAGTTTTCCCGATGCGTATCCATAATTTGTGCCGACATAAAACCATCAGGATTGTAAATAATCAGTCCTTTCGGATTTTCGCCCATCGGATGGGTAATTTCGCCGCCGTTGACAGGAACTTCGATGAGTTCTACCAAAGTCCAGGTTCCTACAAGTTTTTCAAAAAGTGTTTCCATAACTTTAAAATGAAATGAGCGTACCGAAATACGCCCATTATGTTTTTTGAATTAGAAAGGTTGATTGTATTTTCCGGTCAACGCTTTGTTTTCGATACTTTTTGCAAAGTTGGGTGTTTCTTCGTGGTTGTGGGCGTCGGAAGCAGCCTGTCTTGAAGCTGCAGCATCTGCCAGATTCACGTTGTGTTCTTTTAGGTATTCAAACATTTCGGGAGTTGCTGTTGCGTGAATTTCGTTGGTGTACAAGGTCGTGTTATCATCAATTTTAGTGGCTTTCAGTTCCCATAAAACCTGAACTTTCGTACGTCCGCCTTTGGTAATAGAATCTGAAATAGATAACATTCTGCAGTAATCAGGACGGTGTTCTACCGCCACATAATGCTGAACCATCAAAGCATCTCCAATTGTTTCGACGTTTAAAGAAACTGGTTCTCCATCATAAGTGGTAGAAATGGCGGCTCCGATGTGTTGCGTAGAGCATCTTTGATATTCTGCATCTGGAAGATTTAATAACCAATCTGCAATGTTAACTTTTTCGATTGGGGCATTGATAATCGCTGTAACGGTAGAGTGAGATAATGCGTTTTCTGGTGTTTGAATAATTTCCATAATGTTTAAAGTTTAAGTGTTTGTATATGTTAATTTGATGATGTAAAGCTACATTCAACAAATTTCAAAATCAATTGGTGTTCGATGAACAGGCGGAAAGTGTCGTTGAATGAGAAAATAAGATGGTCATATTCCGTAGACTATTTATGTAAAATAAAAAGTTGTTTATTCCAAACAGGTTTGTTTTAAACAAATGTAAAATGCATTTTGTTTCAAACGGTTTGCGGGAAACAGTCTGCAATGTTATTTGGTTCCAAACAAGGTTATTTTAAATAAATGTAAAATGCATTTTGTTTCAAACAAGTTGCAGGAAACGAACTGCAAAGTACATTAGTCTCAAACAAGTTGCGGGAAACAAACTGCAAAATAATCTTGACTCAGCGAAAACAAAACACACAGTTTGTCATTACGTAGGAAACCTAATGAAGTGGTTCGATGAAGTGAATCTAGGCAGTTTAGATTCTTTCAGAATGACAAAAAATGGCACAAAAAAATCACTGGAAAATTCCAATGATTTTAAATAGATTTAGATGAATATTCAATTATTTATAGAGCCATTTCCTAATCAGCTTCGTATAATTTGGCATCACTACAAAAATCACAAGAAAAACCAAACAGCCTGTACTCACTAACGTATCAAAATAACGATTGGCAGGAATATTCATTAATCTTAAAGCGGGCAATAACAACAATTGCATCATTAATGACAAAGGAAAAATGGCAGACCAAGTCGCCAGATATTGCTTCCATCGAACAGGAACTTTGGTGTCTGTTTTTTCGCCATAGAACAAAAAATCCAGTCCGGATTTGATTTCGTAATCATCTTCTTTTGTGAATAATGGATGGGCTTTGTCAATCAATTTTCTTCTGGTATCAGATTCCATCCAGGTTCTGAGATTTTCAATCGTGTCAAAGCGGATAATCACCGTGTAAACAAACGTCAGATTCGGAATCGGACGAATGATTTGCCAGTCGATAAAACCTTTGGCACTTTTGGAAACGGGCAGAATTTCATCGAGCCATTTTTCATATTCGGTTTGTTTTCCGGCCAAAACGTGATGTGTGATAACCACAGATGCGCCTTGAGTTTCCATAATAAGATTGGTTTTTAATTAATTTAATGATCGATGGCTTGCATAAATAATTTTGTTTCAAAGAAAGATTTCAGCAAAACATCTTCTAGTTCTTCCAAAGTTTTTTCTGATGCCGGATTTTCTTCGGTTGTTAGTTCTAAAATATCTAATTTTTCCTCTAATAGAGGAAGCAAACCCATTATCGCAACACTCGATTTCAAATCGTGTGCTTTCAATTTTAGTAATTCGAAATCTTTGTTTTCATAATCCAGTTTCAGTTCCTGCAAATGAGTCGGGACATTATCTAAAAACTGCTGCGTCACGGTTCTTTCAAAATTTTTGTCGCCATTGCTGATAGACTTCAAATAAGTAAGGTCGATGAACTCGTAATTAGAAACGATTTCTTCGGTTTTCGTTTTCGTTTTTTCGTTTTCTTTCAGTCCGAAATTTGAAATTAGTTTGAATAATTCTTCCTCTATGATAGGTTTTGAAATGTATTCGTTCATTCCACGGCTCATACATCTTTCGCGTTCGCCCGCCAAAGCGTGTGCGGTCATTGCGATGATTGGCGTGTTCAGTCTAAGTTCTTCACGGATTGTTTGTGTGGCCACGTAACCGTCCATTTGTGGCATTTGGATGTCCATTAAAACCAAATCACAGTCGTTGTTTCTGAGAAATTCTACTGCTTCCAGACCATTGTTTGCAGTATCAAAATCGACGTTCCATTGTGAGAGAAGGTGCTTCATCAGATTTTGATTGATAGCGTTATCATCCACGATTAGCACTCTCAAAGGGGTATTTGTTTTATCTTTAAAATAATCTATATCAATTTTAGGAATTACATTAAGCTGTTCTTTCGCAATTGTGTAAGGAATATAAAAATGGAAAGTGGTCCCTTTTCCCTGTTCGCTTATCACTTCGATATCGCCGTTCTGCAACTGAATCAGACTTTTCACAATCGATAAACCAAGTCCGGTTCCTCCGTAATTTCGTGTCGTTGAATCTTCTCCCTGATTGAATCTTTCAAAGACCTCAATGAGTTTTTCTTTATCAATTCCGATTCCAGTGTCAGAAACTTTAAAACCGACAATGACTTCGTTTTCGGTCTGTTGTTTATTGTAAATTTCGATATTGATAGTTCCCTGATGCGTAAATTTGATGGCATTTCCGATGAGGTTGACCAGAATCTGAGTCAGTCTCGTGGCGTCGCCATTCAAAGTATCAGGAATTGAAGTGTCGATTTTGCTGGAAATCGTCAATCCTTTTTCTTTGGCGCGTTCCATAAAAAATGTTTCAACAGAGTTCGCTAATCCACTGATACTGAATATACCTTTGGTAATACGCATCATACCGGCCTCGATTTTTGATAAGTCGAGAATATCATTAACAATTGCCATCAGATTCTCTCCTGAACGCTGAATTGACGAGACAAATTCTTTAGAGGTTTCATCCAAAGGTCTTTTTTGTAAAAGGTTTGTAAAGCCCAGAATTCCGCTCAAAGGAGTTCTGATTTCGTGGCTCATATTGGCTAGGAAATTTTCTTTGGTCTGTGCGGCAACCGACGCTTTTTTCTCCGCAACATCCAATTCCTGAATCAACAATCGCTGACGTTTGAACTGACGTAGAATGTGATAACCGACAATTGAACCGCTTAAAATCAAAAGAATCAATAAGGAAATATCATACAACCTTGCTTTTTGTCCCATCGCTTCAGTCTCTTTGCTGAGGTCAACCATATGAAGTTTTCGGCTTTCGTAAATTTTTGCAGTGATAGAAGTGATTTCGTTCGAAATTTTTCTAGCTCTCGGGTTGGCAATGGAAGTGTTGTCGTCCATATTTCCAAGGGTGTGATAACGAAGCAATAATTTATCCTTCGTTGTCTTCTTTTCCATTGCAAGAACGCTCAGTCTGTGAATCAGCTTTTCTTCTACGCCATCTGAATTGTCTTTGGAAAGTGAATCTAGAAAGTTTTCTATCTGATTAATTTTCTGGTCGATTCCTTCAAGATGAGTGGTGTCATTGGTTGCTATGGAAGCTCTGATTCTGCTTTCAACGCCCAAAATATCACGGTCGATTTCACGTAAATGATTACTTGAACGCAACTCGTTTAGAAGTCTGTTGTTATTTTTAATAAGTTCTTTGGTATTTTTAGCTGAGTTGATTTGAACCGCTATCAATAGGAGAGAACCCGCAATAAATGTGAGGATGATGAAATAGCTGAACCGTCTGTTTCCCATTACTGAGGATATTTTTTTCATAAGCGTTTATACTTATTTTAAAATTGTGATTAACCACCCCGTCAAAAATTCTTTGAATTTTCGCCACCCCTCCAAGGGAGGGGAATTTTACAGTCGAATTGTTGCAGCCCGACTTGAGCGGAAATCCTTTTTTGCTTTGAATTAATTTCCATTTAAAACTTAAATCGTCTGCAAAAAAGATTGGGAGCGGAAGGCGGATAAAGCTGCCCAAATAAATAATTAATAAATCTGGCTAATTCTAAAAAACATTCATTCTGGTGTTGAGCGCTCTTCTGTACGCATCTGCGACGGGAATGAATTTTCCGTTTATCATAATTCCGCCGTCCTGAAGGGTGTCTATCTTACCAACCGAAACGATGTAAGAGCGATGAACTCTGATAAAATGGTCTTTCGGGAGACGTTCTTCCGCCGTTTTCATCTTGCCGTGGATGGCAAACATTTTTTCCCTTGTGTAAAACTTCACGTAATCGCCCATTGCCTCTGCATAAAAAATATCGTCGAGCCTCAAACGCCTTGTGATATTGGAATCTCTGACGAAAAGGAACTCATCTTTGGTCACTTCAACATCTTCTTTTCTGCTTTCCAAAATCGATTGCGCTTTGCTTACCGCCTGTAAAAATCTTGCAGGCATTACGGGTTTCAGGATGTAATCTGCGATATTCAGTTCGAAAGCTTCAAGTGCGTAATCCTTATTTGAAGACGTAAAAATGATGATGACATCTTTCCCTGCAAGGTTTTTGGTGAGTTCGATTCCGGTCATTTCCGGCATTTCGATATCGAGAAATATCAAATCTACCTGATTGTTCTGCAAATGATTGTAAGCTTCAATCGCGTTGGAATATTCGTTGACAATCGTCAGATTCGGAACTTGTTTTGCCAAGTGTGCGAGCGTGGTTCTTGCGATATCGTTATCATCAACAATTAAGGCTTTCATAGAGATAGTTTATTATGGTTGACACAAATATAATTATTCCTTTTCTTATTTGCTTTAATTTCTGAAGTAAGAACGAATCATCCAGGCCATTTCTTCGTGCGTTTCTATCAGGCTTGTGATGAAGTCGCTGGAACCGTAATCTTTGTATTTTTCAGCAAAAGGTGTAACATTTCCTCTAAGAAAATCGATAATACTTTCGTGGTCTTTTAGTAAATCTTTCATAAAACCAAGTCCGTCGTTGGTTCTCTCGCTGTATTCGGTAAGGTGCGTTAATTCAAGATAGATTTTCATTGTGGCAGGTGCGTAATGTCCGATTTTTCTTAGACGTTCTGCAACGCTGTCAATCAATTCGTCCAACTGTTTGTACTGTTCTTCAAAGAAAATATGGTTTGCGTGGAAATTATCGCCAGTCACGTTCCAATGGGCATTTCTTGTTTTGATGTAAAGTACAGTTTCGTCAGCTAAAAGTTTTACCAATTGTTCTGCAACAGCTTCTGTGTTTTGCTCTGTAAGTCCGATGTTTGTTTTCATAATTTTAAGATTTAAGTAAGAGCGGTATTGCTCTTTTTCTGATGTAAAGTTCAGAATGAATCTTAAAAAATGATGACTTTTTCGGTGAATGGGCAAAATGAGTCGGTGAATTCAATTTTTAATTAAGTTTCATAATTAATAGAAAAATAATACAAATGTGATTTATTAAACTGGTTACATGTCCAGCATTTTTATCGTTATAAATTGTTATATCAAAATTAAACAATCAACAAAAAAGGAAAACAGAGTATTAGGACTTGCGCCACATCACAGCAATTGTAGACCATCAAAAAGAAATTTAGATTTAAATTTTTCACAGTTCGGGCAGCGTTAACATCAATGGAAAGAACTTTTTTATAGCGAGGTTGAAATCATCAATAAAAATAATGTACCTAAAAGAGGCATTTTAGGAATGATGTAAAAAAAATTAACATTTGCGTAAAGAATGAATGTTTGAATAGATTTTATTAAAGTTTTATAAAACATTATTCTGGTTTACTCTGGCATAAAAAAAACAAAAAAATGGCTCCAATTAGATTAAAATGGAGCCATTTGGCTGTGTGTGACCTCGACAGGATTCAAACCTGTAACCTTCTGAGCCGTAATCAGATGCGCTATTCAGTTGCGCCACGAGGCCTTTGTTTCCTTGTTGTTTTAAGGTTTGCAAATATAGCACTTTTTTCTTTTCTTTGAAAGATGAAACAGAGAATTTTACTTTTATTTACAGTTATAGCGCTAATCTCCTGTAAAAGAGAACAAAAAAATTCGTCCTCAGACTGGACTCAAATCTCAAGCCGTACCCAATTTAAGGAACATGATGGCCTTTTAGAACTGAAGTCGGGAAATTTCACCTATAGTTTTAAGCAAAATCAGACGCCATTCAAAAAAATTATCCTTTTAAATGCAAGCATGGCAGGGTATATTTCTGAATTGGGAGCTGAAGATATGATCATCGGGGTTTCAAGTCCGGAATATATTTATTCAGAAAAAATTCAAAATCTTTTAAAAGAAGGAAAGATCCAGAATGTAGGGAGCGAGCAGAAATATGATATAGAAAAGATCATTTCTCTGAAACCTGATGCTATTTTTACAAACTATATTGCCAGTTTTGATAATGCTTATCAATTGCTAAAGAATAATGGGATACAGGTAATTTTCCTTGATGAATATATGGAGCAAAGCCCATTAGAAAAAACGGCTTACATCAAACTTTTTGGAGAATTTTTCGGAAAAGAAAAAGAAGCTCAGACTAAATATGATGAAGTTGAAAAAAATTATAGTGAATTGAAAAAGCTGGCTTTAAAGGCAAAAGAAAAGCCCGTAGTGCTGGCCAATGAAATGTACGGATCAGTCTGGTATCTTCCGGGTGGTAAAACATCAGTGGCCAATTATATTTCAGACGCTAATGCTTCTTACATTATGAAAGATAATAAAGATGAAAAATCTCTGACCATGAGCTTTGAAGAAGTATATGCCAAATCAGCAGGGGTACAATATTGGGTAAATGCCGGAAGCCATACATCAAAAAAAGAAATGTTGGGAATGAATCCGTTTTATGGTAAGTTGGATGTATTCAGCAAAGGGAAAATATACACTATTGCAGGAAAAGAAAAGCAGAAAGCCAATGACTTTTTTGAAAGCGGTGCTGTAAGAGCAGATCTTATCCTGAAAGACTATATTAAGATCTTCCATCCTGAACTTCTTCCTGAATATCAACTGACCTATATGAAAGAACTTCAATAAATCCGGGGATTTGCTTATTTTTGCAGTTCCTTTTTATGAAAAGTTATGTGGAAAAAATTTAAACAGTTCATTTTCATCGTCCTTGTACTGAATGTAGTGTTTATTATCTGGGGCAGATTTTTTAATCCGCCTATTACTATTACGCAGATAGGAGGCCTTTTTGAATATGGAAAGCTTCACAGAGATTATATTTCCTATGAAGAGATGGGAAACAATGTCAAAAAAGCGGTGATTGCTTCTGAAGATCAAAAATTCTTTGTTCATAACGGCTTTGATTATACGGCCATTGAAAAAGCAATGAAAAATAATGAAAAAGGGAAAAAAATCCGTGGCGGAAGTACGATCTCCCAGCAGACTGCCAAAAATATTTTCCTGTGGCAGGGCAGAAGCTGGATCAGAAAAGGACTGGAAGCAGTGTATACCTTTATTATAGAGAAAGTATGGAGCAAAGATATTATCCTGGAAAGGTACCTGAATTCCATAGAAATGGGACGCGGTGTATTTGGTGTGGAAGCAGCAGCTCAGTATTATTTTGGAAAATCTTCCAAAGATCTCAGCGCTTCAGATGCAGCCTGGATTGCAGCCGTACTGCCTAATCCAAAAAAATATGATCCTAATAATCCATCACCTTATTTAAGGAAGAAACATAATTGGATCATGAGACAGATGAGGAATGTGAGTTTGAAATAGTATCTTTGTACTAATGAAATTTTTTAATTCCAGCACAAATTTTGAAACAGTTCTTAAAAAATATTTCTCTTTTAAGAACGAGACTCTTTCTTTAGACCCTTTTGCCGAGTTTATAGAGAGCATTAAAAGGGCAGATTTTACAGATGTCCTCAATTTTTTAAGAAACAATCCGGATTTTGCTGAAAATTTCAAATATTACATCCACAATATCTTCAAAGGAAGACCATTCAACCTTTCCCTTACCGAAGCCAATATTCTTTCAGAAAATGCTTTCTTTCCTGAATTAAAAAAGAGGATACTGAATAAAATACTGCCACCTGTAGAAAATGAAAAAACGGTGTGGTACATGATTGATAATGTCAGTCTGAGACCTAAAAAAGATCTGAAATACCTACACAATCTTCCCGAAAATGAGATCGATGAATTTTTGACTCTTCTCGGCGCTTCAGATTTTATCATCAAACCCAATGTAAAGCAGGAATTGATCTTTTCTATGAATATCCTTTCCTGGCGTGTGACAGGGATGGCGATGGAAGTAGAGGTGGTGAGAATGGCTCCCCAGTACAGAAATCTGGACAATCCGTTTCTTGCTCTTCAAAATGAGCTGGAAGCTCTTACAGAAGATATTAAAAACGATCCGGAAGTTAAGCTGCATTCCAAAGACAGCCGCTACAAACAGATCAAGATCTATACGGAACACTGTCAGGAATTTGTCAATTTAGCTTTTAAAAATTCTGCCAAATACGGTATTTCAGGTAAGATCAACCAATCGCTTTTAAAGATCCGTCAGCAGACCGAAAGAATCTATGAGATTGTACAGCTTCTGGTGATCGATAATGATGAGGATGTTATGATCAAATCAAAACAGCTGATCTTTAATATTCTGAATTATAAGTCCCATAAAAATAATATTGCAGACCTGATCAACGACAGCACACGTCTGATCTCGCACCTTATTACCAATCATACCGCAGAAACAGGTACCCATTACATCACATCTACCCGGAAAGAGTATATGACGATGTTTTATAAAGCCAGTGGCGGAGGGATCATTGTAGGAGCGCTGTGCGTTCTGAAAATGCTTTACGGATACATTCCCGGGAGTGATTTTTCGCACGCATTTTTATATTCCATGAACTATGCGATGGGATTTGTGATGATTTACTTGATGGGATTTACATTAGCCACAAAGCAACCAGCCATGACCGCAGCTACCATGACCAAAGTATTGTCTGAGGAAGGAAACAGCAAACGGAACAATACTGAATTTGCCCATCTCGTATCTAAGCTTTTCAGAAGCCAGTTTATTGCCTTTGTAGGGAATGTGTTACTCTCATTTCCGATAGCTTTGGCGATTATCTACGGTCTCGACGTCTTTTTCTCCCAGAACCTGGCTGTTGAAAGATCAGATAAATTATTAATGGATCTTGATCCTTTTAAATCCAAAGCTATATTACACGCCAGTATTGCCGGTTTTTACCTCTTTATTTCAGGTATCATTTCGGGGAATATCGGGAACAACTCTGTGTTTTACCAGATTCCGGAAAGGATAGCCAAGAATTTATCTATCAGGAATTTCTTTGGTAAAAAATTCGCCAAAAATCTCTCAAAATATTATGCTAAAAACTGGCCGGGAATTGTTTCCAATTTCTGGTTTGGGGTGTTTTTGGGAGCTACAGCACCCGTAGGTATGTTTTTCGGACTGGATCTGGATATCAGACACATTACTTTTGCTGCCGGAAATTTTGCTTTAGGTCTTTACGGGAAGGATTTCACAGTAGATGCTTATACCTTCTGGATATCATTCTTCACCGTTTTCCTGATTGGATTCTTTAACTTCCTTGTAAGTTTCAGTTTATCAATGTTCCTGGCGTTCAGATCAAGAAAGATGAACTTTGGACAAGTAAGTGAGATCTATAGAGAAATCTTCAGATATTTTGTTAAGCATCCGTTTAAATTTTTCATTCCGTTAAGTTCCGGGTTGGATAAAAAAGCTGATGATCTGATGAGCAGCACAATTTCTAATAAATCTGAGGAACATTAGCCAATTTAAAGTTGAATTTATATTGCTGCTAATACTATTTAACAGAGCTTAAATGATCTGAAGATCATCAAATTTATCTTCACCAAACTTATCCTGAAACTTTTTGAGATAGAAACTTTTACGCATCTGAAAATCATGCTTAAGCAGAGGAGAGTCTATTTTGATCCTAATACATTTGTTTTCAATACCTACACTTCGGATCTCTTTAAAAAGGCTTTCATCAAGATAGTCTTCAAGGTAATCTTTAATTTCAAAGGCAATCAGTTTATGTTCAAAACCATGAATTCTTGCAAAAGATTTTACAAGTTCTGAGGATTGAAATTCACGTTTTTTATTCTTCTTCATGATAGCGAGTTGCGAGTTGTGGGTTTCGTGTGTTGAGTTTCGAGGTAATGCAGTTAAATGTGGATTACGGAGTAATTTCAAAATTACAATATTTTTAAGACTGAATATCAATTCTAACCTCAAATCCCAAATCTTGTAACCGGAAACTCATCAAACATCAAATATTATACTTTCCTCATTAATTTTCTTTACCACGCTTTCCGTACGTTCCCTGTGCGTATCCGTAATAAAAATCTGTCCGAAACTTTCCTGATTAACCAGCTCTATCAATTGCGAAACGCGCGTATCATCAAGCTTATCAAAAATATCATCAAGAAGAAGAATCGGCGTTTTCTTAGTCAGCTCCTTCACAAGACTCATCTGTGCCAACTTTAAGGAGATCAGAAAAGATTTTTGTTGTCCCTGAGAACCGATTTTCTTAATCAGAACATGGTCCATTTCAAAAATAAGATCGTCCTTATGAATCCCTTTTGAAGTATAAGTCAGCATTCGGTCCCTTTCAATACTTTCTGCTAAAAGCTTTTGAAAAGCCCCACCAGATTCAGCGGAGTCGAAGCCTTCACTAAGATCAGACTGGTATTGAACAGAAACGGTTTCTTTTCCCCCGGAAATAATTCTGTAAAAGTTCTGAACAATCGGGCCTAGTTTTTCTACAAAGTTCCTTCTCTTTTTAAAAATACTTGTCCCGAATTTAGTGATCGGAGCATCATAGATCTCCAACGAATCTCTATCCCAGGTTCTGTTTTTAGCAAAATATTTTAATAAGGCATTTCTCTGCTGTACCGTTTTTTGGTACTGTATCAGGTCAAAAAGATATTCTGAATCCGTCTGGGAAATCATAGAATCCAAAAATTTCCTACGACTTTCCCCTGAATCTGAAATCAGGTTAGAATCATAAGGCGAGATCATTACGCTGGGCAAATAGCCAAAGTGGTCCGCAAGCCTGTCATAGCTTTTATCATTTTTTTTGATAATCTTTTTGGCTTCTTTAGGCTGGGAAATTTTGATGACATCGTCACTGTCCTCATTCTGAATTTCAGCATCAATGGTAAAAAAGTCTTCCTCTCTCTTGATATTATTGGTATCGGTATTTCCCAAAAAACTTTTTCCTACAGACAGATAATGCAATGCGTCCAGAATATTGGTCTTACCGGCGCCGTTGTTTCCCACAAAACAGTTGATCTGAGGGGAGAATTCAAACTTCTTCTCCGAATGGTTTTTGAAATTGTAAAGGGAAAGCTTCTTGATAATCATTCGTCAAAAATACTCCAATATTAGCAGAAATAAAAAAGGAAGTGCAGAACAGGTTTCTATACCGAATGAAAAATAAGCGTCATCTCTTTTATTTTCAGAGAAATAAATAAGAATATATGTAATGATTCCGGACAGAAAAAATGCGGTCCCATAGATCGGTTTAAGATAGAATACGGCAATAAGGATGCTGATAAAAACCAATATATAAGCAATGTATTTGGTATTCTGAACGCCAATCAGCTTCGGAAAAGTCTGTACCGTATCACTTTTCATATCCCTGATGTCAAATGGGAGAACGAGGGCAGTTATAAAAAAGAAACTGATCAGGAAAATTGGAAGACTGAATTCCGGAAGCGTAAGCCAGCAATTGACCAATGCCCAGACAAGTCCTACATAAAAAACTTTCAGCAAAGGGATCTTCCGGATGTAAACCTCAAGGAAAAAGCTATTGTACAGCAATCCCAGAACGACGATGATGAACCATTTCAGAAGTCTTATTCCATTATGGTTGTGAATGATCAGGAAGGCACAGACAATACCTGCTGCGACATTAAGAACAATGATTTTCAAGAAGTGTTTGGTATACTGATATTTAGTGTAAATATAGCCGCTGAAATAGGTGATGAAAATAAACAGGACAGTAGGGAAACGGAATGTATTTTGCTCCGTCATGAAAAATACTGCAAAAAGAGTTCCCATTAATGAGACATAAATTTGACTGTCTATAACAGTTTTTTTCAGTATTTTTAAGAAGTTCATTTATCAAAAATAACATTTATGAAAATATTTTCCAAGATTTTTATGCTTTTGCTTCTAACGCTGAGCCTTTCAAAGGTCTTTGCACAGAAATACTACGACGACCAATGGAAGAAAGTCGCTGAAAATAGTACCAAAGGTACTTACAAATCCAATCTACCCATTATTTTAGACATCCAAAACCATGCAATGAAAGAAAATAATGCGATACAGCTAATCCGCTCCCTGAAAGCTGAATTCAGTGTTGTCAATCTTACTGTAGATGACGAGAAGAATGATGCTGCCTCTAAATTTTTTACCAAGCTGAAAGATGCTCAAACAAAACTGAAAGGCGGAGATCAATTAGTTTACAATGTCCTTTTGAATGGTTTCTTTATGGACTACTATAACCAGAATTCCTGGGAAATTAACGGAAGAACGAATATCAACACCCAGGATGTATCTCAGATTGAAACCTGGAGTAAACTTGATTTTAAAAATTATCTGAAAAAGAGTTATCATGAACTTGATCAGCAGAAACAGGAGATGCAGAAAATCTCTCTGGCCAAGTATAAAGATATTTTTACAGAGAATAAGGATATTGCTTATTTTCCAACTTTACTGGATTGGTATTCCATGAAAAAAATAGGTTTCCTTTCTGAAAACGGATTATTTACAAAGAATGAACTTACTGAGAACAGGACGCAGATCAATGCTACTTTTGATGAACTGATTGCGCAGAACAGCGGAAATCCTAGGTTGTATTTCATGAAGGAAAAGCTGATGGAAAACTGTAATTACAGCCAATGTAAAGACAAGCTCGAGCAATTGCAGAATCTTGCGAAATCTGATACGGAAGGCGATTATAAAGTGATCATCATGGAAGATATCATGAATGAACTTATTGACAAAAAGAAGGTTAAAGAAGCTCTTGTAGTAGCTGATCAGGCGAAAAAGCAATATCCGAAATCACCATTTCTCGAAAATATAAGAAATAAAGAAAACCAGATCACCAATCCGTTTCTTACCATTAAATATGAACAGCAGACCCAAAATAATCTGCCAATCCATTTTGTAGCGGATCACAAAAACGTAACTGAATTCTCTCTGAATATTTATGAAGTAAAAGAAGATTTTACAACATTGATGCAGTATGTACAGAATTCTTATAGCAATACCTTTGGAAAAGTTAAAAAAAACCTAGTAAGAAAAGAAACTTTTCAGCTTACGGATCCTAAAGATTATCAGGTGCATAAAACCTCATTGGAGGTCAAGCCTCTTCCATCAGGAGTTTATGTTGTTGAATATTCCGTGGCAGGAGCAGAGGCAAAAGACAGTGATTCGAGACAGAATTTTTATTTCCTGGTTTCCGGAAACAGGGTGATCTACCAAACCAAAACAGACCGTGATCAGCTTTCCAATGAAATGAAGCTGGTTAACAGTGAAAATGGAAAGCCTGCAGTAAATGAAAATCTTACATTCTATGAATTTGTTGCCAATAAAACTTTAAATAAATTAGATGGAAAGACAGATGAGAACGGAGTTTTTAAATTTCCTTCCTCAGCCAGCAATGAATATTACAGAACTTTCCTGATCCGCCAGCCTAAAACCAATGATTTCCAGATGATGCAGGTCTATGGAAACAGAGGAAATGCCGAAGACTATAATCCTAATAAGCAGACCCGTACCAAGGCGCAAATTTTTACAGACAGAGCCATTTACAGACCGGGGCAAACCGTGTATTTCAAAGTGATCAATACAAAAATTGATAAAGAAATAGAATCGGTAACGTCAGGCCTGAAGCAAAAAATCACTCTGCAGGATGCCAACGGTCAGGATGTCACGTCTCAGGATTTTACAACCAATGAATTTGGTTCTTACCATGGCAGTTTTATCCTTCCAAAAGGACAGCTGAACGGAGTTTTTTATCTTAGAACCGATGAGGCATCTCAAGGTTACAAAGATATCAGGGTTGAAGAATACAAAAGACCCAAGTTTGAAGTCACTTTTGATCCTGTAAAAGAAGAATACAAATACGGCCAGACCATCGAGCTGAAAGGAAAAGCAATGATGTTTTCGGGAGTTGCTCTTAGCAATACGACCGTTAATTATGAGATTAAAAAACACAACATCAGATGGAGATATTTCTGGTGGTATCCCCAAGGCGATGACAATGAAAACTCTATCCTTGGCGAAGCCAAGACCAATGAGAAGGGAGAATTTGTGATCCGTCTCGATCTTAAAAAAGATGAAAAGCTGGAAGGAATACAGATTGATAATTATGAGATCAATGCGTCAGTAACGGATATCAATGGAGAAACACAATCAGCCAATACGCAGCTGAAAGTAGCTTCAGTATCACATTACATTAAAGCAGATAACATTAAAAATACGTTCAGTGATGAAAATGTAATACTGAAGGTAGAAACCAAGAACTATAACGAACAGGATCTTAAAAAATCTTACAACGTAAAACTGTCAAAACTGAATGTACCCAATAGAATTTTCAGAGATAATTTTGCAGCAGAAGTTCAGGATCTTCCGAAATATTCAAAAGAAGAATTCATTAGCAAATTCCCACACGATCTGTTTGATAAAAGTGAAGAAACCAAAAACTGGAAAGCCGAAAAAGTAATTTCTGAAAGACTGCAACCCGCTACAGAACTAGACTTAGGGAAACTGGAAGCAGGAGATTATCAGCTCGAACTGTATAATATTGAAGGAAAAGACACCATAAAATCTTCCCAGAATTTCAGTATCTGGGATAAAGAAGCTTTAAAACCTTCACAAAAAACCTTCCTGACTGTCATTGAGCCTAAAAATGAGTTTTCAAGGGGGGAAAAAGCAAAAGTATATGTGTATTCAGCAGTTCCGGATGCATTGGTCAATGTTTTTGTACAGGATGGCTCAGGAAAGACGGTCTCAGAAGTTCATCAGTTGAAAAAAGGAGTATTGGAATTCACAACAGATATTCCAAAAGATAAAGGTGTGTCTGCCTTGAATATCCAGTTCCAGATTGCTGCATTCAATGATGTACAGACCCAATCCGTTACTTTAAAAATAAAAAATACTGAGCAGCCTTTAAAAATTGAAACCGTTACGTTCAGAGATAAACTGGAACCCAATTCAAAAGAGAAATGGACAGTAAAAGTCTCAGGAAACGATAAAGAAAAAGTAAATGCAGAAGTACTGGCCAATATGTATGATATGTCACTGGATCAGTTTGCCGCAAATAGCTTCGGTTGGCAGAATTTATACAGTCCGTATTCTATCGTGACTTCTTATGATATCAGACAGTATCTCCTTCAGCAATACTATCAGAAAAGATTGAAATATTACAATGGAAAATATGTCGATATACCAAATTTTAATTGGTTTGATGGCGATTTTGATAGCTATGGTTTAAGAGGTAGAGTTGCCGGATTACAGGTAAATAATATTGCAATGCCAGCTCCTGCTGTTGCTGCAAGAGAAGCTATGATAGAAGAAGTAGTTGTGAAAGGATATGCTAAAAAAGCCAATATGGCTTCAGCTGCAAAAGTAAGTGAGCAGGAAGCTGACGCTGCCGGTGGAAATTTGGATAAAGCAGAGTCAGAAGAAAACCTTGAAAAAGTTCCCGTACGACAAAACCTGAACGAAACCGCATTCTTCTATCCCGATCTGAAAACAGATGCAGAAGGAAATGTAAGTTTTGAATTCACTTCTCCTGAAGCATTGACCAAGTGGAAACTGATGTTCCTGGCTCATACCAAAGATGCGAGAGCTGCCGTATTGGAAAAACAGGTCGTGACGCAGAAAGAATTTTCCGTAACACCAAATTATCCAAGATTCTTAAGAGAGGGTGATGAACTGAATCTTCAGTCTAAATTGTCTAACCTTACCGATAAAAAATTAAGCGGTTCCGCAGAACTTCAGATTCTGGATGCTTTTACCAATGAAAATATTTCTTCCAAATTCGGGATTAATACAGGAGCACAGAACTTTAATTTAAATGAAAACGGAAATGGCGCTTTAACATGGAAACTAAAAGTTCCGAATAATGTGTCTTCCATTATTTTAAAAGTAGTGGCAAAAGCAGGAGCTTATTCAGATGGAGAGCAGCAGGCGATTGCCATACTTCCGAACAGAATGCTGGTAACGGATGCTGTCCCTGTATTTGTAAAAGAAGGTGAAACCAAGACATTTGTTTTGGATAATCTTAAAAATTCAAACTCAACAACGATATCCAATGTTTCAAATACTTTGGAATTGACGACAAACCCGATCTGGGAAATTATGTTTGCATTACCAAGCCTGAAAAATGATCAGAACAGCTCTGCCGATGTGATCTTCAATAAATGGTTTGCCGATGTTTTGGCTTCCGAAATATTTAAAGCAAACCCAAAAATGAAGACCGTTTTTGAAGAATACCAGAATAAAGGATTACTGAATTCAAACCTTGAGAAAAACCAGGAGCTGAAACAGCTTCTATTGGAGGAGACACCTTGGGTGCTGGAAAGTAAAAATGAAGGCGAACAGATGCAGAAACTGGCTCTTTTATTTGACGCCAATACGATGAGAAACTCAATCAATCAGGATTGGGATGATCTTAAAAAACTGCAGAATCCGGACGGAGGTTTCTCCTGGTATCCTGGATATCCAAGTTCTTACGGGACTTCTCTGTACATCCTTAAAAACCTAGGTAAGATCAACGCGTGGTTAAAAGATAATGCAAAAGATTATCAGGGAACGGAACAGAAAGAATTAGTGATCAAACTGGTTCAGTATGTAGACAACGAGATCGACAAATACTGGGATGCGAAAAAGGAGAACATCTGGAACAACTGGACCATTGATTATCTTGATACCCGAAACTATTGGGAAAAAGAGTATCCCCTTAAAGGAAAAGGAGCTTCTTTGAAAACACTGGTAAAACAGAAGGCAAAAACAGCTAAGATCACAGATTTCACCTTCTTCGGACTGCACCGTGCCGCTTTACTGATGAATAATTACGGCCTAAAAGACGTTTCAGATAAATTAATGAACTACCTGAAAGAAACCTCTACCGACACAAAAACTCAGGGCGTTTACTGGAAACAGAATCTTAACGACTGGGGCTGGTTCGGATCTAAAGTAGTGAATCATGCAGGAGCTTTAGAAGCATTCAACACATTAAAACCTAACGATCAGAAAATGATCGAAGACATGAAAATCTGGTTGATTACACAGAAAGAAGTTAACTCATGGGGAAGTTCAAGAGGAACTTCAGAAGTGATCTTCACAATCTTAAACTCAGGAAAGTCATGGACAAGTGCTGAAAGTGATAAAGCAACGATTGTTTGGGGCGGAAAAGAATTAGCTCCACAAATCCAGGCTACAGGTTATGTGAAATCAACCGTGAAAACCGATGTTGTAGACAAAAACTTAGGAACGGTTACCGTGACCAAACCTGGTCCTGGAATTGTTCAGGGAGGATTGTTCTGGCAGTATTATGAAGATTTAGACAAGATTAAATCTTCTGAAAACTACATCTCCATTACCAAAGAGCTTTATAAAAAAGTAAAAACGGTAAACGGAGAAGAACTTCAGAAAATCTCCGCAGACACTCCTTTAAAAGTGGGGGATAAAGTAACGGTAAGAATGATCCTGAATACAGACAGGACCATGGAATTTATTCATATTAAAGATATGCGTGCCGCAGGATTTGAACCAACAGATGCATTGTCAGGTTACCAATGGAAAAACAGCTTGGGCTATTATCAGTCTACCAAAGATGCTTCCACCAATTTCTACATTCAGTATATGCCAAAAGGAAAATATGTTTTTGAGTATGACCTTGTATCCAATGCAGCCGGTAAGTTCTCGAACGGGATTACCACAATGCAGAACTATTATGCTCCGCAGATGAATGCCCATACAAAAGGAACCAATGTGACAATTTCAGAGTAATTTATAAAGTAAACAGAAAACTGCAGTAACCTCTTACTGCAGTTTTTTTGTTACAGATTTCAAAAGGAGATTACGTATCCGGCTGGAGAATTAATACTTTATAAAATTAAACATTTGTTTAATTTGGAATGGTTTTTGAAAGTACAACAGAAATTTTAAAAAAAACAAAATGAAATTTTCAAAAACTTTAATGGCAGGATTAATTATGTTTGCAGGTGTAAATGCTTTCGCACAAAAGAAGGCAGAAAAGTTTGAGAAGCTGGAAATTGAAATGTTCCCAAAAGCTAAAGACGGATTTAAGCAGGTGTATATTCAGCTGCCGGTTGCAAAAAATGAAAACGATTTAAAAGTAGAGTTTTTTATAGGTGCTGAAAAAATGCTGGACTGTAATAAATATTTCCTGATGGGAGAGGTGAAAACACAGGATCTTCAGGGATGGGGCTACAACTATTATGAAGTAGAATCCAACGGTGAAGCGGGAGGAACCTTAATGGCTTGTTTGGATCAAAAGAAAACCAAAAAGTTCGTAACTCTTCAACCGGAGATCGTAAGATACAACAGTAAGCTTCCTTTGGTATTTTATGTACCAAAAGATCTTGAAGTTCGTTACAGAATATTACGTCCTGATGCTAAAATGAAGTCAGCGGTTCAGAGATAATCGGAATGATTTTAAATAACAACTCCTCACATTTTGTGGGGAGTTTTTTGTTTGCACTCAATCGGACTTTTTTGAGCAGACGTTAATATTTTCCCTCGCAGATTGATTTGATCAGGCAGATCTAATCTTTATCATGCCTTGAATTATTAATTACAAAAGCCACAAAAGCTTTCTAACACTTTAGTTTATCTGAAGTAAAAATTCATCCTGAAAAAAGAGCACTTAAGTTTTACAAAAATTAAAAATTTTCAGTTGTTACGATAAAGAATTTGTCAATCTGAGAAATCTGCGTGAGACCAAACCAATTGAAACATCAAGTTTTAAGAATATATACATAATCATCTGTGTCCATCTGTGAAATCCGTGGTTAATATTTTTTTTAATTTTCACTAATCAAACAGCATAATAAAATCCCATGAATAAAAGAAAATTCATCTTTTTTCCAATTAAAACATTCCTCAAATTAATCTTAAACGGATCTGCTATCCTTGTCACAAATAGTGGATTAAAACTAAACACTTTTTAAACTTACTTTAAATTCACCATATTGACGAATTATCTTCTTCGAATTAACAAATTTTTGCATTATATTTGTTATAAACATAAACCATGAAAAACAATTTATTGATTTTTACGTTTAGTTTTTTGGCTTTCCCTGCTTTCAGTTGGGCACAGTCTGCCCCGGACTTTAAGGAACTTTTAGACAGTGCCATGGTTCGGGATTCCGATCTCAAAATGCAGATTACTCAAAACAAACTCACAGACCTTGACGAACATAAACTGAAAGACCTCTTTCTTCCCACCCTGGAAGTAAGCGGACAGGTCGGATATCTGAATGCTACCACAAGACTAACGTCACCGGAAATTAATCTGGCACCTTTTATCAATATTCCCGAAGGAAGCTTTAATAATAATCTCAATATTTCCGGGTTTTCGGGGATAGCAAAAGCAGATGCCAAAATGCTTCTTTATTCAGGTGGAAAAGTGAAATACCTCAAAAAGGCAATTCAGGAGAAGAAAATATCCGAAGATATCCTCCTTGAAAAAACAAAAGATGAGGTAGTAGCAGCCATTTCCAAAGCCTATGACCAGCTGGCATTAATCCATCAGTCTAAAAAGGTGTTGGACGAAAGCAAAAAAAGACTGGACATCAACCGGAAAACAGCTGATAAAGCTTTAGGTTATGGCCTTATTACACCTTACGACCATAAAAAAATAGAACTGGCACAGGCTACACTCAATGCCAAAATGGTAGAGTATGAAGGAAAAAAAGAACTTCTACTCACCCAGCTTTACATTCTGACGGGAATCAACAAAGAACGTCTCAAAATGATTGATCCGGTACTTTCTCCTCTGGAACTTTTAACTTCGGAAAAAGGAATCGAAGAAAGGGCAGAAGTTCGTGCATTGGAGCATGGTATAGCAGCGGCAGACTACAAAATAAAAGCGGAAAGAACTTGGATGATCCCGAAAGTACAGCTGATGGCATCCGCTTACTACATCGGTCTTTACGGAAGCCGTATCAAAACCTCAGAAAATGTAATTCCAGCAGTTCCCGCTTTAGGATATCAAGGTGCGAAACTAGACTGGAGACCTACCAATATTAATGTTCTTCCACTACTCACTGCCGGTGTCGGTTTCAAATGGGAAATTTTTGATGGACGGGAAGGAAAACACGCAGAAGAAACGGCCAAAGTAGGAAAAGAGGTCTTACAGAACAAAAAAGAAGATGCTCTTAAAAAACTGACCCTGAATCTGGCAAATAATCAAACCAATTATGATATTGCGACCGCTCAGATTACTTTAAAGGCCAAAGAAAAAGAACTCGCCAAAAATGCTCTGGTTCAGGCGGAAAAAGAATTCAGGTACGGACTGAGCAAATCCTCACAGCTTATTGATGCTGAAAACGACCTTGAAGTCGTAGAGCTTGAATATCAAAATGCACTTTTCAACCAGCGAAGGGCAGGAATAGAACTGATGAGATCTACCCAGGAACTTGATATTACCAAACTTTATTAATCCCTTATCCTTAAAATGATGCATAAAAATATATTCATAGCCTTTGCTTCTCTTTTAATACTAGGGAGCTGCAGTGAAAAAAAAGAAAACCTCAATGATTCTGAAGGCAAGACCAAAAAGGATGTTATTTCTTTTGCCCCAAAAGTTACCGGGAGAATCTTAAAAATATACGTAACCGAAGGCCAGACCGTAAAGAAAGGCGATACTTTAGCATTGCTTGATGTACCGGAAGTTTCTGCTAAGATCGCACAGGCTCAAGGCGCAGTAAGTGCAGCATCAGCTCAGGAACAGATGGCCAAAAACGGAGCTACAGCAGATCAGTTGAGACAGCTTCAGGCCAAATATAAAGGTCTGAAAGAGCAATATGAATTCGCTCAGAAATCTTTTAAAAGAGCCAGCAATATGTACCGTGACAGCCTTATGTCTCCACAGGCCTACGATGAAATTTATGCAAAGCTTCAGGGCGCAAAAGCCCAATATGATGCCGTTGTTGCTGAACAGGATGATGTGAAAAGAGGAACACGAGTTGAAAAAGTAGAAATGGCGGCGGGTCAGGCTTCACAGGCCAAAGGTGCCCTTCAGGAAGCCAATGTAGCCTATTCAGAAAGATACATTATCGCCACCAATGATATGGAAATAGAAACCATCAGCCTTAATACGGGAGAACTGGCTACCGCAGGTTTTGCTTTATTCAATGGGTATATTCCGGAAAGTACCTATTTCAGATTTACAGTTCCTGAAAGCTATATTTCAAGATATAAGAAAGGGCAGGAGGTAAGTATGCAGGTCGTTTACAATAAAGAAACCCTGAACGGAACTATTGTCTATATCAAACAACTTACAAGATATGCGGATATTACTACTGCTTATCCCGATTATCAGCTGCAGGATGCCGTCTACGAGATTAAAGTGAAACCGACTGATATGAATAAAGCTAAAAGTATATTGGTAAATGCTAACGTAATCCTGAAGTAATTATGAAAGAATTTTTCCGGCTTTTAAAACGGGAGTTTAAGCTTTTCATTGGCAACTCTACCCTCAGGACCGTGTTCTTTCTGGCCCCGGTATTTTATGCCACGCTGCTTGGTTTCGTCTATAAAAGCGGAAAAGTTGAAAACACACCGGTACTGGTCATCGACAGGGATAATACCCCTTTGTCCAGCCAGCTTACCGATATGCTGGATGATAATAAAAGCATCAGCATCATAAAATATGTCCAGGAGCCTTTCAGTATAAAAGATGAGGTGATTCGCCATGAAGCTGCAGCCGTAGTTATTATTCCTTCAAGATTTGAGGCGGATATGCTTCAGAAAAAATACCCGGAACTGAATGTATATGTCAATACCGGCAACGTCCTGACTGCTAATTTTGCCTCCAAAGCTCTTCAGCTCACCATAGGAACATTCTCAGCCGGAGCATCCATCAAAGCTTTACAGAAAGCAGGAATGCCCGCTACAAAAGCAGCAACACAATATGAGCCTTTTAAAGCCAATTATATTACCCTTTTCAACACCACTGGAAATTACCTGATCTTCATGTGGCCGGCTATGTTAGCTGTAGTTCTTCAACAGGTTATTCTTCTGGCAATGGCCGTAAGTTTTGCCGCGGAATTTGAAAGAGGATCCTTTGTAAAAGAATACCGCAAAATGAAGAGATGGGCTTTCCCAACAATGCTCATCAAGGTGATCCCGATCTGGATATTCTCCATTCTCATTGTTAGTGTGTATTATTTTATGCACATGATATTCAGGGTTCCAATGCCGGAAGGAATATTCAATTTTATTCTTCTGACCGCTGTTTTCGTAGGATCGGCTTCATTTTTAGGAGTATTCATCAGTATATTGATTCCTGACGCATTGAAGGCAACTCAAATCCTGATGGTCATTGCTTCTCCCGCATTCATCATCAGTGGATTTACCTGGCCGTTGAGTGCAATGCCCGCTTTCGTCCAGTTTATTGCCAATATTATTCCCCTGACTCCATTCCTGCAAGCCTTTAAAATCTTACTGATACAGAAAGGTTCTGTAGAACTTACGTATCCCTATTTACAGCATTTAAGTATCTTACTCGTAGTGTATGCCATCATTGGCTGGATTGCTTTAAAGATCAAACTTTGGTTTATTTTTAGAAATACAGGTTCTGAAGAGGTAAAGGAGATTGTAGAGTAGGAGCGTTTTAGGGTAGGAGGGTTTTAGAGTGCGTCGAGATTGATGGTAAACTACAAGTTCACTAATTATTCACTTTGCATTCCGAAAACCCGTATTACACAACTGACAACTAGCAACTGACAACCAATAATCCATACCCCGTATCTCACATCCCGGAACCCGCACCCCGGAACTCGCAACTCAAACACGTCACCGTTTTTTTCATCACCCTGTAAAAATCAAAAGAAAAAACTGATATATTTGCTTTCAGATAATTAGACATATTATGGAAAATGTATTTGATGCAAAAGATGCTCAGAACTATATTGACAGGATAAATAATTTGGTGGAGGATACCCACGGAATGTGGGGCAAAATGACAGTTGATCAGATGCTTGCCCACTGCAGTGTATCCTACGAAATGGTTTACGAACCGGAAAAACATAAAAAACCGGGATCTATTGCAAAATTTATTTTAAAAACCTTTGTGAAATCTAAAGTGGTTGGAGAAAAGGCTTATCCAAGAGATTCCCCTACAGCTCCACAGTTTTTAATTACCGGAAGGAAAAATTTTGATGAAGAAAAGAAAAGACTGATTGGCTTTATCCAGAAAACTCAGCAATTGGGTCCTGAAGCCTTTGACGGAAAAGAATCATTTTCTTTTGGAAAATTAAGTTCACAGGAGTGGAATAATATGTTTGCCAAACATCTGAATCATCACTTGTCCCAATTTGGAGTTTAAATAACACACACTATGAAAAAACTTTTATGGATCCTCATTCTTGCTTGCAATTTTGCATGGGGGCAAATGCCGGATATTTCAAATGTCTGGCTGAACAACAGTAAACCTTATACCGGAACCATTGGCGACCGTGGACAGCAATTGAAACTGAAGGTCAATATTTCCGAACAGAATAAAAAAAACGATCAGGAATACTTTATTTCCGGATATTCTCTCGTGGATGATAATTATTCCAAATACGAAGGGAAAGTTACCATCACCAAATATAGAGATGCCAAAAGAAAAGGCGTGGTATTCGGCGATTATGAACTGGCAGAAGAAGCTAAAGGAAAACATTCAGGTATTTTTAAAGGTAAATTCATTTATACCTTCAAATGGAATAAGAAAACTGAAAAAGTAGAAGGACAGTACATCGAATTTGTTGGTGACTGGAAAAGCTATGACGGAACGCTGGACTTTAAAACCCATTTAAAAAACCAGTAATCATGGTAAGACGGATATTAGCTGTTCCTGCCGGATTGATTGCGGGAGTTATCTGTATTACCATTGTCGAAAAAATAGGACATCAGTGGTATCCGCCTCCTTCAGCAGCTGGAAGTGAAGATATGAGCGCGATGAAAGAATATGTAGCATTGGCCCCTTTTATGGCACTGTTCTTTGTGATCATTGGATATATATTCGCCGCTTTCGTTTCAGGATTTACGGCTTCAAAAGTGGCAAATAATGGAAAACATACTTCTGCAGCAGTTTGTGGAGTTATTTTTCTATTCATGACCATCTACATGATGTTTTCTTTGCCTACCCCAATCTGGTTCTGGATCTTAGGAATACTGGTCTGGGGATTGGTATTCGCAGGAAGTAAATTAGCTTTAAAAATGAAAAAAACGATATGAAATTAGGAGCATTTTCGATCAGTTTAAGTGTGAAAGACCTTCAAAAATCGAAGGACTTTTATGAAAAACTGGGTTTCACTACCATGGCAGGCACCATGGAACAGAATTATCTGATTATGAAAAACGACAGTACATTAGTAGGTTTGTTCCAGGCGATGTTTGATGGAAATATGCTTACCTTCAATCCGGGATGGGATCAAAATGCCGAGAACCTGGAATCTTTTGACGATGTACGTGCTATTCAGAAACATTTAAAAGAAAATGGAATTGAACTTGAAAAATCGGCTGATGAAGCCACTTCAGGACCGGAACATATCTTCCTGAAAGATCCGGACGGAAATATGATCTTAATTGACCAACACAGATAATCAACACATGAAAATACTAAAAAGAATTATTCTCGTTCTTGGCTCCATCCTTATTTTATGGATGGTTGTAGCCGCTTTGATTTCAGGAGACTGTGTCTACGAAAAATCAATAACTATCAATGCACCGGTAGAAAAAGTATGGGAGCAGACCAATACTTTAAGAGCGATGGATCAATGGAGCCCATGGAATGACCTGGATCCGAACATGAAAAAAGACTGGACAGGAACCACAGGGCAGCCGGGCGAAAGAGTATGCTGGGACAGTGAAAAAGATGCGGCAGGAAAAGGCTGCCAGGAAGTGAAAAAAGTAGATGCTGCCGGAAAAAGAATTGATACGGACATCAAATTTTTGACACCTTATGAAAGTGAAGCCAATGCCTACGTGAAAATTATTCCTGAAGGTAATGGAAGTAAAGTAACATGGGGATTTACTTCAAAAATACCTTATCCCTTTACGGTAATGAAATTGTTTATGAACATGGAAGATGCTATTGGAAAAGACTACCAGAAAGGGCTCTTAAAACTAAAGGAACTATCTGAAAAACCTTAAACAAGAAACTCATTAAAACATAACTCATAAAAAAAACAATCAATGGCATCAGTAAACGCTTATTTAACATTTAATGGAAACTGTAAAGAAGCATTCGATTTCTATAAATCAGTTTTCGGGGGAGAATATCCTTACATCGGAACTTTCGGGGAAATGCCTCCAATGGAAGGCAAAGAAACTTCGGAAGAAGACAAAGACAAAATTATGCATGTTTCTCTTCCGATCTCAAAAGAAACCACGTTAATGGGAAGTGATACAGGCGGTGAGTGGGCTTCACACTTCAAAGCCGGAAACAATATCGCTATTTCCATCAATGCAGAATCTAAGGAAGAGGCTGAAAAATTATTCAAAGGACTTTCTGCAGGCGGTCAGGTAACAATGCCATTGGCAGATACTTTCTGGGGAGCTTATTTCGGAATGTTTACCGATAAATTTGACATCAACTGGATGGTTAACTACGATGATCCTGCGAAAATGCAGCAGCAACCATAAGATTTTATAGAAAATAGAGTTTAAAAATAACCGGCGGAGATATCTGCCGGTTATTACTTTAAAAAATTACATTTTTTTTAAAGATTCTATTACTAATACTAACAATGTAATTGCAAGAATCATTGCTAAAATAGAATAAGGGTTAGCAAAGTTAACAGTCCAACCTAAAAATTTATTCCTTTTAGGAGGAAAGAGTCTCTTGTCATCTTTGTTATAATAAAAGATTCCAAATTTCCAATTATCTTCATTCATAATGCAATGTTTTTAATAATTAAATACATAGTTATTTTTATCTAAATCGTAGAGTCTTTCTTATTTTTTTTTTATAATAAATATTTTTATTAAGGTTTACAAATATAAAAGTATAATTCAAATGGAGGAGAATATTTTTTATGTTAACCTCTTATACAGATGTAATTAGATTAGACGACAAACTCGTCGTATTTTATTTATTATAAATTTTTCAGCCGTCACTTCCTCAGCCTTCTCATGACGATCCTGCGAAAATGCAGCAGCATCCTTAAGATTCTATACGAAATAGAGTTTAAAAATAACCGGCGGAGATATCTGCCGGTTTTTTACGTTATATTTTCATTCCAAAAAACATAATTTAGAGTGCCGGAAAAGACCGAAATGTAAACAATTAAAACAAATAAAAAAAAACAGTGATGAAATTTACAATTGAACAGATCAGAGCAGAACATCAAAAAGTAAAAAGCGGAGCAGATTTTCCTGAATATATCCAAGCTATAAAGAATCTTGGCGTTTCGGTATATAAGGTTTCCATTGCAGATGGAGGAATAGACTATTTTGATAATGAAAACAATTCGATTACTACTAGAGGTAAGAATGATGGAGTAAGAAGTATTTCAGGTATCATTAACCTTGATCAGTTTAAAACAAGATTAAAGCTTCACCAGCAGGGAGGAACAGATTATCATACTTTCTGCAATGACTGTGCGGAAAACGGAGTGAAAGGCTGGAAAATGGATCTTAATGCCATGGCATGCACTTATTTTGATACAGAAGGCAATGATATTCTTGTAGAGCAGATTCCAGGATAATGAAAATTTTAGTGTTTCATTAATCTAAATATGAAATATTAATAGGAAACCATTAATTGATCCCCTCTTTCGATATTGTTTGCTATTATTGATTTAAATTATTAATTTTGTTATGTGTGATAGATAATAGTAATTGAATAATATGAGAAAGGTCTTTACGAAGCTGGCATTTACAGTATTAATTTTGGAGTCAATAACAACGTTTGCGCAGAAAAATGATTTGGGAGCGTGGTATATGTATTTTGGAAACAACAAGATCAGCAAAAAGCTGAACTTACATAATGAAATCCAGTATAGAAATTTCGATGCAGTGGGAGACCTTGAACAGTTATTAATTCGTACAGGAATAGGCTATGACCTTACGGAGAACAACAATAACGTTTTGTTGGGGTATGGTTTTATTTTAAGCCGGCCTTATGTGAACGGAGAAAAAAAAGAGAATATAGAACACAGGATCTTTCAGCAATTTATTACCAAGCAGAAGTTCGGACGTTTTAATCTGCAGCACAGATACCGTCTGGAAGAGCGTTTTCTTCAGGATGATTTCAGGATGAGGTTCCGTTATATGATCGGGCTGAATATTCCGATCACCAAAAAAGAAATGCTTCCGAAATCACTGTATGCTTCTGTATATAATGAGATATTTCTGAATTTTGACAGTCCTGTTTTTGACAGAAACAGGGTGTATGGAGCTTTAGGATATGTGATCAACAAAAACATGAGGATAGAAGCAGGATACATGAACCAGATCCAGGAAAATAAGAACAGGGGACAGATCCAGATTGGTTTTTATAATAATATTCCTTTTACTAAAAATTAATATTGACAGCCTTTGCCGGATGCCATGATGAAGAGAAAGCGGTTAGTTTATAAAATTCAATCAACAGATAAAAAATAAATAAACACATATGCATTCAGGAAAGAGATTTGGAGCGCTGGAGTTCGCAGTTTGGACGAGACGCAGTATTTATGTATTAACGATACTATCGGCCATACCGACAGTTCTCTATTTTTCAGGATGGAAATTCCTTTCCGTTCCGTGGCAACCGATCGCCATTTTAGGAACGGCGGTTGCCTTTATTGTAGGGTTTAAAAACAATGCAAGTTACAGCAGGCTCTGGGAAGCCAGGCAGATCTACGGAGCAATCATTAATGACAGCCGCAGTTTCGGATATATTCTGAGAGATGCACTTTCAGGGAAAGATCCGGAAAAAGTAAAAGAAATGTTTCACCGTCATTATGCATGGCTTACCGCACTTCGTTTTCAACTTCGGGAGCCCAGAACCTGGGAGAATATGGGAACAGCGCAGTATGACGAGTATTCTAAGAAATACGATATCCCGGAAAGACTGACAAAGCTGGATGACGAAATGAAAAATTATCTTTCCGAAACCGAGCTTCAATATATTTTAAGCAAGAAAAACAGGGCAACCCAGCTTATGGCCAGTCAGAGCAAAGAATTATCCGATGCCTATGCCAGAGGAGAGATCAATGACTTTCAGTGGACACAGATCAATCAGCAGCTCGTAAAATTTACGGACGATCAGGGAAAAGCAGAAAGAATAAAAAACTTTCCCTATCCGAGAAACTTCTCATCCATTACCACCTATTTACTATTGCTGTTTATTCTTTTCGTTCCTTTTGGATTACTCAAAGAGCTTGATAAATTAGGAGAAGGAACAATGCTGGAAGGCTGGACATTATGGTTTAATATTCCGTTTTCACTGATGGTAACCTGGTGTTTCCATACTTTGGACAGTGTAGGAGAAGCTTCCGTAAACCCTTTTGAAGGCAGCCCGAATGACGTGCCGATCACCCAGATCAGCCGTACCATAGAGATTGATATGAGAGATATGCTGGATGAATCCGACCTTCCGCCAGCCATTACTCCAAAGAATAATATTGTGCTTTAAGGTAAAGACTGTATTCTTTAGATAAAAATCCAACCCTATAGGTTCCTCAAACCTCAAAAAACAACTTAAAAAACGACTCAAAATGATTCACAGTTATGTTATAATATCCATTGCAGTATTGTTATCTGTAATGATATTGGTAATGATAGGGCAAAAGTTGAAAGTAGCTTATCCCATCTTTCTGGTGATTGCAGGTCTTCTGATCAGCCTGATTCCGGGAATGCCGCATATTGAAATAGAGCCCGATCTTGTATTCCTTATCTTCCTTCCTCCGATTCTGTTTGAGGCTGCGTGGTTTACGTCATGGCAGGACTTTCACAAATGGAGAAAGCAGATCTTTTCGATGGCTTTTGGACTGGTATTCCTCACCTCTATTGTTGTGGCTTATCTTTCATCCTCCATTATTCCGGGACTTACCGTTGCGATGGGATTCCTGCTTGGAGGAGTGAATTCTCCACCGGATGCAGTAGCAGCTACTTCAGTATTGAAACATATGAAGATCCCTAAAAAGATCACCAGTATTCTTGAGGGCGAAAGTTTGATTAACGATGCGTCCAGCTTAATTGTATTTAAATTTGCATTGGCAGCCGTGATTTCAGGACAGTTTATCTGGAGAGATGCCATCCAGGATTTCTTTACAATGGCCGTTGGTGGAGTGGCGGTTGGTGTCGCTGTCGGACTGCTGTTTGGAGCTTTGTTAAGGATTATTCCATCCAATTCTAATATCGACACGGTAATTACACTGATCGTTCCGTATATCATGTATGTAGGGGCGGAACATTTCCACTTTTCGGGAGTATTGGCGGTTGTTGCCGGAGGGCTTTTAATGTCTTATAATTCACATTGTTACCTGAGTCATACCTCGAGGATACAGTCCGGAAACGTCTGGAGTGTTCTCATATTCCTGATGAACACCATTATCTTTATCCTGATCGGACTTGAACTTCCTGTCGTAGTGGCTGCAATGAAAGACTATACCATTTCAGAAGGGATCTTTTACAGTGTTGTTATTGGTGGGGCTATTATTTTCACCAGAATACTTTATAGTTATGCCGTGATGTATTTCCCAAGACTCTGTTCCAAAGAATTAAGATTAAAAATTCCGAAACCGGACTGGCGGGAACCTTTCATCATCAGTTTTGCTGCCATGAGAGGGGTAGTTTCATTGGCTGCGGCACTTTCAATTCCTGCATTTCTGCCAAATGGAGAAGCTTTTCCCCACCGTAATATCATTTTATTCGTAACTTTCGTTATCATATTGATCACCTTGGTAGGACAGGGATTATTGCTGACGCCTATTTTAAAATGGTTGAAAATAGATGATGCCGGAAGCGAATTGCCGGAAGAGAAACAGGAGGTGATCCTGATGCGTAAACTGAAAGAAACTGCACTGCATAAAATGGAAAATGATTTTTCGGATCTGGCAGAGAAAAATACTTTGGTGCGACACCAGAAACACAAACTGGAAACCGAAATGATGCTGATGGCCGATAAAGCCCAATGTATGGCTTCCACAGGAGATTATGTGAATGCAATTAATGAAAATAAAGAAGTACTCCGGCAGATTATCCAGGCTCAGAGAAATGAGCTTCACCGGATGAAAAGGGAGAAGATTTTTGATGATCATGTGATGAGAACTATTGAAATGCAGCTGGATTTTGATGAAGCAAAAATCACCGGATTCTCTCATAGTTAAACCATAGTTAAACCTGAAAGTATGAATACACCAATCACTGTTCAGTACAAAATAAATGCTCCGGTTGAAAAAGTCTGGAATGCTTTGACTGATAAAAATAAAATGAAATCCTGGTATTTCGATATTCAGGATTTTACCTTGCAAGTAGGAAAAGAGTTTAATTTCTATGAACCCGGTGAAGAAAAAAAATATCACCATCAGTGCCATATTCTGGAAATTATTCCCAATGAAAAATTAAAGCATACCTGGTCATATCCCGAGCTGTCAGATGCTGTAACTACTGTAACCTGGGAACTTCAGAAAGAAGATATTGGAACGCTGGTAACACTGACTCATGAAAATGTTGAAAGTTTTGAAGGTCTGGGCGAAAATTTTTCGAAAGCAAGTTTTACAGAAGGCTGGAATAAAATTATTGGAAAAAGCATGAAAGAATATGTAAAAAAATAAAACGGTATGATTAAGCTGCAGCCTTTTAAAATAAATGATTCTTTTGAACTGATCTCTAAAATAAAAGACAAAAGAGCTCTTCTTCAGTTTGCGGGTCCTGCCTACCATTTTCCACTGACGGAAGAACAGTTGGAGAATGATTTGGATAATGAAAACAGATTTATGTTCAGGGTTTATGATGAGACACAACAAAATGTGATCGGCCATGCCCAGATCTTTTTAAAAGAAGATACTTTTCTGCTTGGAAGAATTCTGATATGGGACGAAAACAACAGAGGAAAAGGTTACGGAAAGAAAACAGTACAGGAACTGCTGAAATATGGCTTCAGAAATTTTCATAGAGAAACAGCGGAGCTTAATGTATACGACTGGAATATCGGAGCTATTGAATGTTATAAAAAAGTTGGCTTTGAGATAGATCCGGGCGTGATGAGCGAAGTGAGTATTGATGATGAATTGTGGCTTTCCATTAATATGAAAATCAATAAAGATACTTTTGAATCTCAGGAACAATAATAAATTTACAACTCTACTCTTAAACAAAAAATCTGCTGTGAGATCATACCTTTTCAGTAGCAGAGAAGTGAATTTACGATGTAATAGAACAACGGTTATATATTACAAATTTTTTCAGCCTGCTGATAATATTGGCAATAAGGAATAAAATTTGCTACTTTTGGGGAAATATTTAGAAATTCAATGAAAAAGAATATAATACTAGGTTTAGCTGTTGTTTTGATGCTGGCATCTTGTAACAAAGATGAAAAGATCCTGAGCACGCTGAATGAATACAACAATTCAATGGTAGAGAAAGGATATCATTTCGGTGATAAACTTGAACTTCCAAAAGAGGTGACAGAAAATGCCGAAAGCATCAGTATCAGCTTTGGAGATAAAGAAACTTCCAGCTTAGCTGTTGATCCTAAATTCTTCACACTAGGAGATAACGCCGTTACTTTTAATATCAAAACAAAAGGAGGGAAAACCCTTAACCAGGATGCAACCATCAATGTGTTTGCAAAAAATCCTGAAAAAAATATCGCTTACCAGATTATTGCAGAATACCCTCACGATCCGAAAAATTTCGTACAGGGTTTCCAGATTGAGGGAAATACCATTTATGAAAGTGACGGGCAGAACGGTTCTTCCCAGATCCTGAAGTACACATTGGGAACCACAACGCCGCTGGCTTCTACAAAGCAGGCTCAGGAAGATTTTTCTGAAGGAAGCACCATTGTAGGAGATAAAGTATATCAGCTGACATGGCAGAGCAAGAAAGGCTATATTTATGATAAAAGTTCTTTGAAACTGCTTTCAGAATTTGCTTATCCTAATGTTCTGGGTGAAGGCTGGGGACTTACTTATGACGGAAAAAACCTTATTGCATCAGACGGAAGCAAACTTTTATATTTCCTGGATGCCAACAACCCTTCAAAACTGATCAAATATGTGGCAGTAGCAGGAAGTTCACAGATTTACGATCAGCTGAACGAATTGGAATACCACAACGGATTTATCTATGCCAACGTTTGGCAGAAGCCTGTTGTTTTGAAGATCAATCCTGCAACGGGAGAAGTGGTTGGTACATTTGACTTTACAGATATTGCCAAACAGAATACCAAGGGAAGTGATGATGTGTTGAATGGAATTACTTTCAAAGGTGAGAATATGTTGGTAACCGGTAAAAACTGGCCGAAGATCTATGAAGTTCAGATCAAATAATTAAATCAAGATTTTATCTATAAAAAAATAGCGTTCCTCAGGAGCGCTATTTTCATTTAAGGACTAAAATTTAGTATTTTTGAAGAATGATTAAGAACGCCCTGAAAAGAAATATAATTGCCGGTTTTGCAGTAATTTTCCTGCTGTCATCATGTAATAATAATGAGAAAATACTCAATTCCCTGGCTGATTATAATAATTCAAAGGAGGGAAAAGGCTATCATTTCGGAGATCAGCTCAATCTTCCAAAAGAAGTGACAGAGAATGCGGAAACCATTACCATCAGTTTTGGTGATCAGGAAACCTCAAACTTAATCGTAGACCCCAAATTTTTCACATTAGGAGATAACGACGTTACCTTTATCATTAAAACCAAAAGCGGAGAAACCCTAAACCAGGATGCAACCATCAATGTTTTTGCGAAAAATCCTGAACAGAATATTTCCTATACTATCGTAGCAGAATATCCTCACGATCCCCATAATTTTGTTGAAGGATTTCTTGTTGAAGGCAATACTGTTTATGAAAGTGACGGATTGGATGGAGCTTCCCAGCTCATAAAATATACTTTAGGTTCAGCAACTCCGGCTCTTGTAGAGAAGCAGCCTGCTGATGTTTTCTCTGAAGGCTGTGCTATTGTAGGCGATAAAATTTATCAGCTGACCTACAAAAATAAAATAGGTTTTGTTTACGATAAAAATTCATTAAAAAAGCTTTCCCAGTTTCCTTTACCGAATGTGATCGGAGAAGGCTGGGGGTTAACTTATGACGGGAAAAACCTTGTGGCAACTGACGGTTCAAAAAATCTGTATTTTCTGGATGTGAACGATCCTTCGAAGGTGGTGAGAACAGTTGCCGTTGCCGGACATACCGAAACCTACTATAATATTAATGAGTTGGAATACCACAACGGCTTCATTTATTCCAATGTATGGCACAAACCAATTATTCTGAAGATAGATCCTGCCACCGGAGAAGCAGTAGGGAAGTTTGATTTCACGAAATTAACGGCTGAGAATGATCAGGGAAATAGTGAATATGTTTTAAATGGAGTAGCTTTTAAAGGGGATAATATGCTGGTAACAGGGAAAAACTGGGCGAAAATTTATGAAGTTAACGTTAAGTAATTCATCATTTAAAATTCAAATAAAAGTATGTAAATTGCAGCCATTCCACCTAGGAAAGTTATCTTTACCAAAATAGATTTTGAAACTACTTTATATCATATTCATCTTTCTTTTCTGTACCGTTCCAGCACAGAAATCACTCTCTTTTGATACCTTGAAACTGAAGGAGGCCAAGGATATGCTGGCAGATGATTACGGATACCTGTACATTTACAAAAACAAAGATTTCAGTTTTACAAAATACGATTCTTTAGGAAAACAGATCGGTAAAATGATGCTGACAGTTCCTTATAAAATACAATCTGTGCAGAATCCGCTAAGTCTTGCCTTATTTTCGGAAAATGCTCAGGAAATGAAATTTGTAGATCAGAATATGAATGAGATCCAGAAGGTTGATTTTAAGCAAAAATTTGGATTTATAAAAATGGCCTACGCAGAAGATCTTCAGCAGCTTTGGCTTTTGGATGACAGTACAAAACGTCTTATCCAGTATAATTTCAGAAATGACACCACAATTAATGCGTATCCTTTTGATGTCAATTTTGATGATCTGATGGATCTGCTGGTATTTGAAACCAAAGTCTATATTTTAACCAGAAAGCATATCAGAGTATATTCCCTGAAATTTGAAAAACTTTTTGAAGCACCATTGGAGAATGGAAAAAGGTTCAGAAGAGAGAATGACGTTGTTTTGGTGGTTGCAGACAATTCAATCCTGAAATACGAACCCGAAAAAGGAATGGTGAAAATTTTTGAAGATAAGGAGGCGCAAATTGTGGATAAAAACATCCTTTCTTATTTTGAAATCAAAGCGAACAAACTCTATCTTTACAGCCTTGAAAAAATAAAGGAAACTAAACTACAGGCAGAGCCCGAAACGAAGCAGGAAGCTGTACCGGTTACAGAACCACCATCTGAAAAATCGGCTGGAGAAAAAGAACAGAAAGCTGAAGAAGAAAAGAAAGGATCTGATGAAAAAGCTCCTGATCATACTTTACAGAAGCTGATCGACGAAACTTCCGAGGTTCAGGCCATTGGTGTTTAGCGAAATTAAATTAAAAAATACTTAGGATAATGCATATTGCAGTTACAGGAAATATTGGAGCAGGAAAAACTACTTTGACTACGATGCTTGCCAAGCATTACGGATGGGATGCACAGTTTGAAGATGTAGACCATAACCCTTACCTTGAAGATTTTTATGCGGACATGAGCAAATGGAGTTTTGCGCTGCAGATTTATTTTTTGGGAAGCAGATTCCGCCAGGTAAAAGAGATCAGAGAAAGTGGTAAAAATATTATCCAGGACCGTACCATCTATGAAGACGCCCATATTTTTGCAGAAAACCTGAATGATATGAAGCTTCTTTCAAACAGGGATTTCAATAACTATATCTCTGTTTTTGGGTTGATGAAATCATTTGTTTCAGCACCTGATCTGTTAATTTATTTAAAATCTGATGTTCCGAACCTCGTGAAAAAGATTTACAAAAGAGGAAGAGAATATGAAGCATCTATCAGTATTGAATACCTTTCAAAGCTGAATCAGAAATATGAAAAATGGATCTCCGAATATACAGAAGGAAGACTTCTGGTCATTGAGGTAGATGATCTGGATTTTGTGGAAAAACCGGAAGACTTCGGATTTATTCTTGAAAAGATCGAAGCAGAACTAAACGGTTTGTTTTAACAAACTTTTATCACAATTTAAGACAGATTTGAAATCATTTCTTCCTAAATTTGATATGGAGAGTCTAATTTTTTAAATGATTACATTATGATGGTTAAGGTTTTACATAACGGAAATTGCTCGAAATCAAATGCTGTTCTTGAGTATCTGGATGAAAACGGGGTACCTTTTGAGATCATCAACATTGTAGAAGATCCATTGAGTGTCTTAGAGATCAAAACAGTACTGAAAAAGCTAAATCAGAGTGTGTTTCATATGATCAGAAAAACAGATAAGCTGTATTTGGAAAATTATGCCGATAAAAATTATTCTGAAGAAGAATGGATCAAGATCCTGTCTGAAAATCCTTCCCTGATACAGCGGCCTATCCTGATTAAAGGATCTGTAGCCATGCTGGGAAGACCTATTGAAAATGTGAAATTCTTTATTGAAAAATAATAAAGAGAAAAATACTAAAAAAGTCAGCGAAAGCTGACTTTTTTGTTTACTATAGTAGAATAACGCCTTCTATTTTTGCTACTTCTTTATAAATAGTCACCACCTGATTAGCATCCAGAACGAATGCATTGATATTACAGGCTGTGTATTTTCCGTTTTTACTTTCGCGGTTTCCCAATGTAAACTTGATCCCGTCAAAAACCTTATAAATTTCAGTAAGTTTTGCCTGATCTGTTGGAATGATAAATTTAAATAAATAGTCTTCGGGAAAGTCGTGATGACCTTCCAATTTTTCCTTCAGAGAGTTGTAAAAATCCTCTGGGTTTGCGTGTTGATTTCCTTGTAATATGTCCATCTGCCGTTGTTAAATAATAATATAAATATAGCGAAAAAAAATCTATTTTCCAAGCGGGCCCAGTAAGGCTTTGGAATTCTGGTGCTCGTAATCTTCAATGATATTAAACAAACCATTTACCAATTGTTCAGAAGCCAGTTTACTCAATCCTCCGGTGTTTACATTGTTGCTGCCACCTCCAAGAAGGCTTCCCAGAAGATTGCTTCCTGAAAGAGCTGTATTGATGGTTTTAGCAATTCCGTATTCATTCAGTTTCTCGTCCACCTTAGGGGCAATTGCTGCTACAAGTTGCTGTGAAGTTTTTTCTTTCAAGATCTGTGTTGCTGTAGTACCCTGGATAATTCTGGTTACGTCCTGTGCATTTAAGCTGTTGACTGCATCCTGCAAAATAGGTTTTGAAAGGTTTACAGTATAAGAAGCTGCCTGAGCAATAAAATCTCTTTCCTTAGCCACCAGTGAAGGGGCAATTTTTTCCAGTGTGGAATTGATGTCTCTAAGTTCTTTAGGAAGGGCTTTGTCTACCATATTGTTCTGAAGAAAGGCTTCCTTGTTGCTGTAGATTCCCATTCCTTTATCAATACCATTCAGCAAAACTCTTTTTATAATTGATAGGCCAAGATCGGTAGTTGCCATACTCTGGCACGACTGTACGCTGGTTAAAACGACAGCGCCGGTTCCTATTAACAATGCTGCTGCGATAATATATTTTTTCATTGATCTTTTTCTTATTTTTTCAAATATTGCGCCAAAGGTAAACACTATTGCTGTATTAACAAAATATTAATTCCTAACACTGATTTGGTGAATTTTTTGTCAAAAATATAGATTTTACATTTGAGCATTTTATTATGTATAGATGATGATAATGAGATTTTATTAATTAATTTTAAGTTATTGAATTTTTTATTTAATTATTTCTTATTTTTTTTAAATTTTTAAGATAGATTAACAATGTTCGATTTTTTTTCTATTTTTACCTAATGTCTTTTTTTGAGATTTTAAATAACTCCACTTTAAAGGACATTTGAAATTAGATTGTAAGAATAAAATTGAAACTATATGAAACAACGTGATTTAAAGTATCCATGCCTCATTGCTGTTTTATACTTCGGTATGAACGTCAATGCGCAGACTACACCGGATTCTACCAAAGTCCAGAAAATAGACGAGGTAGTAATGATCGGGTACGGTAGCCGAAAAAAAGTAGATAACACTACCTCTATCAGCTCTATCAGTGCCGAAGAAGTTACTAAGACGAAGGTTTTAAATGCTTCTCAGGCAATTCAGGGAAAAGCTGCAGGTGTGCAGGTTACAGCTTCAGATATGCCGGGATCTACACCTACGGTTAATATTAGAGGTCTTGGAACAGTACTTGGTGGGAGGACTCCTCTTTATGTAGTAGATGGAATGTATGCGAACAATATTAATAATATCAATACCAATGATATTTTGACGTATGATATTCTTAAAGATGCATCAGCGCTGGCTATTTATGGTAATAGGGGAGCGAATGGAGTAATTATTATTACAACAAAATCAGGAAAAGGAAGGCTTAATGTTACTTATGACGGTTTGATAGGAGTAAGATCTCCTTTGAAAACTGTAAAAATGGCGAACAGTGAACAATTTGTCCCTTATAATAATATTGGACTTGCTGCCCAAGGTAAAGGGCTTCTAAATACCAATCAGCCCTATAACACTGATTGGTTTAAGGAAATTACTAGAACAGGTATTTACAATCAGCATAATGTTGCTATTTCTGGATCTTCTGATGCAGTAAAATATTTCTTAAGCTTCAGTAACTATGATGAACAGTCTATCCTTAAAGGCACTAATTATAACAGAACTACAGTACGAACAAACAACGAATTCAAAATTTCTAAAGGAATTCGCCTTTCGCAAAACTTAAGTGCTACATTTATAAATGATACTCCAAAATCTTTAGGAGCTTTTACAACAGCTTACAAGCAGTCTCCATTGGTACCTGTTTATTATCCAAATGGACAATGGGGGCAGCCAATTTATGATGCTGCTGGGAACATCAGCTATGTGGGAGGGCGCTTTAATAATGTCGGAAACCCTGTACAACAACTTTTCTTTGATAACCAAAAAGGAAAAAGTTTTATACTTCAGGGAGGACTGAAATTAGATGCAGATATCGTAAATGGTTTGAAGTTTACTTCTCAGTTTAACGGAGAATACGGGACTTCCAAATATTATAATTTTGTTGATACAAGAGCAATATGGCTGGCTAATGATCCTGCAAGGACTATCGGCCAATATTCATCTACTGAACCAATCAATAGGCTAACCAATAAAAACATTGACTACTATAACTGGGTATTAAGTAATTATCTTACTTATACGAAGAAAATTGATAATCATGATTTTGAGATTGTTGCAGGTACCGAAGCTTCTGTAAATAGTGGTCTAAGTACGATGATTATGAACAGGAAGAATCTTCCTGGCCAGTCAGACTATTGGAATACTTTAAATACGGATTACTATGGATATTTGTTCAGCGACAATACAACTAAAGCTCTTGAATCGATCCAGGGAGATAGAAATACTACAATATCCTATTTTGGAAGATTTCAATATAAATTTATGAACCGTTATCTTTTAAGTGGTACCATAAGACGTGACGGATCTTCTCAATTTGCTGCCGGAAACAAATGGGGAACATTCCCTTCTTTCGGAGCAGGATGGATTATTTCAGAAGAAGAATTCATGAAAGGAGGATTCTTCAAAACGCTAAAACTTAGAGGAGGATGGGGTAGAATTGCCAACCAGAAAGTTCCATTAAACTACCTTCCATTATTATCAGGTGCAACCTATAACTATGGCTTTGGAACATCTGCTGTAAGCAATGGTGTTACTGTGAATAAAGGGTATGATCCGGAATTGGGATGGGAAGTTACTGAAGAAACATCTTTAGGTTTGGATTTTGGAATTTTGGATAACAGATTAACAGGTTCATTTGATGTTTACAATAGAGAGACAAAAAATATTATCCTTGCTGTTAAACCTTATATGGCCACAGGTATTTCTGAAGTCAATTATTCTCATATGGGTAGCGTTGTCAATAAAGGGGCAGAGGTAAGCTTTAACTGGGCTGATAAAGTTGGAGAAGATTTTACCTATTCCATTGGAGCAAACTATTCTTATAACAAGAATGAGCTTACAAGCATAAATAGCTCTAAACCTGTTTCTCAGGTTGTAGGAGGTGGTTTAGGAAACGGTCAGGACACTAAATACTTCAATTCACAGACTGTAGGACAGCCGCTGGGAAGTTTCTTCCTTTGGGAATTTGACGGCTATGATGCTAGTGGTAATATGAAATTTAAAGACCTGAACGGAAACGGAATCACAGGAAGTGCTGATGCTGGCGACAGACGTTTTGTGGGATCCTATATTCCAAAATCTACCTTAGGGGTTAATATCTCAATGACTTATAAAAACTGGGATTTTGCTTTAAACGGATATGGAGCATTTGGTTTCAGTGTTTATAATGGTAAGAAAGCTCAAAGAATCAGTGGAGAAAATATTGAGGCTGGAGTAGCAAACAACTATTGGACATCTAATAATACCAACGCTGCTAATCCGGCACCAAATACTGCCATTCCAATTGCTTCTACGTTCTTTTTAGAGAAAGGAGATTATTTTAGAATCAATAATATTTCTGTAGGTTACACCTTTAAGAATATTACTGATTATCTGAAATCTGTGAAATTATATGTAAGCGCAATCAATCCTATTGTATTCCAGAAGTATTCAGGATATTCTTCCGAACTATCCGGATATAATCCTGCGGACCCTAATTCAGAAGGAGATCCATACAAAGGAGCGGGAGTTGAGTTGGATTCATATCCTACATTGAGATCTTTTGTATTTGGTGTTAACCTAAACTTTTAAAAAAATGAATAAAAAATATATCATAGCAGCTGCATTTTTAATTTTGGGTGCTGTAAACCAAAGCTGTAGTAACGATTTTATAGATGTTTCACCTACGGAGGCAATTCCTGAAAGTAGTATCGAAATATATAACAGTGATGAGGGTGCAACAAGCTTTGTAACGGCTATTTATGCGAAATTCCTGGATTGGGATATGAGTACATTCGCTTGGATTGGGGTAACTTCTATCGTGTCAGATGACGCAGATAAAGGATCAAGCCCAGGAGATACAGGTTCTGATAAAGATATTCTTGATGCATTAAATTTTACGCCATCTACTCCTTCTTTCAAAGAATTATTTACCTCAAACTATCAGGGGATTAACAGAGCTAATCAAGTTTTAAAATATCTTCCGGTATTAGATAAAGCTGATCCTGAATTACGTAAAAGATTAGCAGGAGAGGCTAAATTTTTGCGTGCTTTCATGTATTTCACTTTAGTCCGTTCATTCGGAGGAGTTCCATTGGTTGATCACGTTCCTATTTCAGGTGTTGAAGAAGACAAGAAAATGACTCTTACCAGAAAAACCAAAGAAGAGATCTATGCATTTATTGAAAAAGACCTTAAAGAAGCTATTGAAGCACTTCCTGATAAGTCAACCTATACAGGAAATAATGTTGGCAGAGCTTCAGTAGGTGCAGCCCATGCTCTTTTGGCTAAAGTATATCTTTACCAGAAAAAATGGCAACTTGCTGTAGATGAGTGTAATAAAGTTACAGGGTATTCGTTAACTCCGGTTTTTCAGGATATTTATAAAGTTTCAGGAGAAAACAATGCAGAATCTATTTTTGAGATCAATGGAAGCGGTGGTACGGCAGGAAGAGCCATCCAGCAGTATAGTCAGGTTCAGGGAGTAAGAGGAACTACAGGCTGGGGCTGGGGCTTCGCTACTCCAACTCAGGGATTATATAATGCTTATTCTGCAACTGACGTAAGAAGAGATGCTACCATTATCCATAAAGATATGACACTTTATGACGGATATTATGTGGGGCCTTTTGTAGAGAATAATTTTTATAACTATAAGGCCTATTCTTCTGATTACAGAAGCACAGGATCAACAGACGTCAACATTCGTTACCTAAGATATGCTGAAGTTCTGTTAATGAAAGCTGAAGCAATGAATGAATTGGGTCAGACTTCTACAGCAATTCCTTTCTTAAATGAAGTAAGGAACAGAGCACACATCGGTAATACCCCAGCTTCTACTCAGGCAGAGGTAAGAGCTGATATTTGGAAACAAAGAAGGCTGGAATTGGCTTTTGAACACGACAGATGGTTCGATCTTGTAAGAACTGGACAGGCAAAAGCAGCCATGTTAGCAGATGGAGGTAAAAACTTTATCGAAGGCAAGCACGAAGTATTTCCTCTTCCGCAGGATTTTATCACTGAAGCAGGTGGATTGTCGGCACAGAACCCTAATTATTAATATAACACATTTAGAGGAGAATGAAAGTTCTCCTCTTCTTTTAGTATAACCAGCCAAAAAAAGATTTCATGAAAAGGACCGTTTTATCAATTGCCGTAACCGCTTTACTCTTTACGTATTCATGTAAAAACAGCCAAACTTCAAAACAGGAAACTGCTCAAAACCAAATTGTAAACAGTAACATCACAGACGAGCAGCTTATGGACAGAGTTCAGAAAGATGCCCTGAAATATTTCTGGGATTATGCAGAACCCAAATCCATGCTGGGAAGAGAACGTTATCATGAAGACAATATTTATCCGGATAATGATAAGCATGTAGTGACAACAGGAGGTTCTGGATTCGGATTAGCGACCGTATTGGTAGGCGTGGAAAGAGGGTTTGTTCCTAGAAAAGAAGCAGTGCAGCGACTAACCCATATGATGGATTTCCTTGCGAAGGCAGACCGTCACAAAGGAGCCTGGTCTCATTGGATCAACGGAGAGACTGGAAAAACAGTTCCTTTCGGCAAAAAAGACAATGGCGGAGATCTGGTGGAGACTGCATTTCTTACCTCTGGAATTCTTATGGTGCGTGAATACTTTAAAAATGGTAACGCCGAAGAAAAAGCTCTGGCTGCAAAATGCGACCAACTTTGGAAAGGTATCCAGTGGAACTGGTATACAAAAGGAGGTGAAAAAGTCCTTTACTGGCATTGGTCACCGGATTACCAGTGGGAAATGAATTTTCCGCTCGAGGGATATAACGAATGCCTTATTACTTACATCCTGGCCGCTTCATCACCTACACATCCCATTGATGCAGAAACCTATTACAAAGGCTGGACAAGAAACGGAACTTACCTTTCAGATAAAACAAAATACGGACTTCCACTTTATGTAAAACACAATTACGCCGAAGAATACGGCGGACCACTCTTTTGGTCACAATATTCCTATATCGGGTTAGATCCTACTGGTCTATCCGATAAACTGGTCAAAAATTATTTTGAGCTAAATAAAAATCAAGTCCTGATCGACTATAAATATTGCGTGGAAAATCCAAAACAATGGAAAGGCTACGGCCCGAACTATTGGGGACTCACCGCAGGTTACACAAGAAATGAAGACGGAAGTACGGGGTATACCGCTCATATGCCAACCAACGATAACGGTGTCATTACCCCTACAGCAGCATTAAGCAGTTTTCCGTACACCCCCAAAGAATCTATGAACTTTCTGAGATTCCTATATACTGAGAAACCTGAATTTATCGGTTCGGCAGGACCATATGATGCTACGTCGGTGAATTACAATAACTGGTTTACTCCAAGATATTTAGCCATAGATCAGGGGACAATTGCTCCGATGATTGAAAACTACAGAACCGGATTTCTCTGGAAATTATTCATGAATGCACCCGAGATTCAGCAGGGGCTTAAAAAATTAAGTTTCCAGTCCGAGAAATATGGAATCAAATAATCCGTATTTTTAATCCAGTTTTATTAGTAACCAAATTGATATTCATACAAATGGGCTTTTGTCCGTTTAAATAAAATACACCAAACGGCTTTTAGCCAAACATAAATAACAATATGAAATTAAAATTAAAACACCTTCCTCTTTTATTACTGCCATTTTCATTGTCTGTAAATGCACAGGAGATAAAAGGTGAATTAAACAAAGAAATCAAAAGGACAGAAAAAATGTCCTATATCCTGGATTATCCTCAAAAAGTAAAAGGTAATGTTCCGTTGATCGTGTTTCTGCATGGTTCAGGAGAAAGAGGAAACAACCTTGAATTGGTTAAAGCTCACAGTCCTTTTACCTATAAAAACCTGATCAAAGAACCTGTAGCTATTTTAGCACCGCAGTGTCCTGCAGATTCATGGTGGGATACTATAACGATTTATAACCTGATCAAAGAAATTCAGAAAAAATATAAAATTGATGCTTCCAGAATTTATCTCACAGGGCTCTCATTGGGAGGGTGGGGAACCTGGAAACTGGCGCTGGAACATCCTGAAATGTTTGCAGCAATAGCTCCGGTATGTGCGCCAGCAGATAAAATAATGGGAGCCAATATAGAGCGATACAAAGATCTTCCCATAAAGATTTTTCATGGAGGAAATGATGATATCGTTTCTCCAATGAATTCAATTGAAATGTATCAGGCTTTAAAAAAAGTAAATCCAAATGTGACCTTAACCATTTTTCCTGATGATAACCATAACTCATGGGATTCGACGTATTCAAATCCACAGTTTTATGAATGGATGTTAAGTCAAAAATCAAAATATTAAATGGACTTGACTTTTATAGCGTTGGACCAGCCAGATAATAATGTTCTTCTTGATGAAGATGTGTTTTCAGGTCGTCAAACTAGTATGAGTGAATATGGTAATATGATTTGTGCTTTAGGATATTTGAAAAGAAATTCCCATAAACCAAATCTGTATTTAATTATTGAATAATTAACCTATATTCTCAAAATGAGAAAATAAATAATAAATTTGTAAAATAAAGAGTATAACTATATGAAGAAGATTATAATCATAGCAGCTTTAGCCCTTTCGCCTGTATTTTCTGCACAAGAAATGATTGCAAAACCGGTGCAGTCTTTCCAGACGGCCCAATACCAGGCTAAAAGAAAGGCTTTCGTAGAAAATCTCTTGTCTAAAATGACTTTAGATGAAAAGATTGGACAGTTGAATTTACCAACTTCCGGTGATTTTACAACCGGACTGGCTCAAAGTTCGGATATCGGAAAGAAAGTAGAGCAAGGGTTAGTAGGAGGATTATTCAATATAAAAGGAGCGGATAAAATCAAAGCAGTTCAGAAAGTGGCTGTAGAAAAAAGCCGTCTCAAAATTCCGTTGATCTTCGGAATGGATGTAATTCACGGTTATGAAACCACGTTCCCGATTCCTTTGGGACTTGCCGCTTCATGGGATATGAATTTGGTTCAGCAGTCCGCAAGAGTTGCTGCTAAAGAAGCTTCTTCAGACGGAATCAACTGGACATTCTCGCCAATGGTGGATATTTCCCGTGAGCCAAGATGGGGTAGAGTATCCGAAGGTTCAGGAGAAGATCCTTATTTGGGAAGTGAAATTTCTAAAAATATGGTCTATGGTTACCAGGGGAAAGACCTTTCTGTAGGCAATACTATTTTAGCCTGTGTGAAGCACTTTGCGTTATATGGTGCAGGTGAAGGTGGACGTGACTACAATACCGTAGATATGAGCCATGTGAGAATGTTCAACGAATACTTCCCACCCTACAAAGCAGCAGTAGATGCTGGTGTAGCTTCTGTTATGGCTTCTTTCAATGAAGTGGACGGAGTTCCTGCAACCGGAAACAAATGGCTTCAAACCGATGTCCTGAGAAAAATGTGGAACTTCAAAGGTTTCGTGGTGACCGATTATACCGGAATCAATGAAATGATAGAGCATGGAATGGGAGATCTTCAGCAAGTGTCTGCATTAGCCTTGAAAGCCGGAGTAGATATGGATATGGTAGGAGAGGGATTCCTTACCACCCTTAAAAAATCTTTAGATGAAGGAAAAGTAACCCAGGCTGAGATCGATATGGCTGCGAAAAGAATTCTTGAAGCAAAATATGATCTTGGGTTATTCGATGATCCTTACCGTTATGGTGATGCAAAGCTGGCAGCTAAAGAGGTTTACAATATGGAAAACCGAAACATTGCAAGAAGTGCAGCTGCCCAATCTATGGTTTTACTGAAAAACGAAAACCAGGTACTTCCACTGAAAAAGTCGGGTACTGTAGCAGTGATCGGGCCATTGGTCAATAACTCATTAAATATGGGGGGAACATGGAGTGTTGCTACAAAACATGCTATTTCAGTTTCCCTGATGCAGGGTCTTCAGGCCAATTATGGAAAAGAAGTGAAATTCCTTTCTGCAAAAGGCGCAAATATTGATTATGATGCTAAATTAGAAGACATCTATGCAGCTCACGGTAAAAAAACAGACAGAGACAGCCGTTCCAAAGAACAACTGTTGAAGGAAGCAGTTGACGTGGCCAACAAAGCAGACGTAATCGTTCTGGCTATCGGTGAATCTGCAGAAATGAGCGGAGAATCTTCTTCAAGAACGGAGATCACTATTCCTCAGTCTCAGGTTGATTTACTAAATGAACTGAAAAAAACAGGAAAACCAATTGCAATGGTGCTTTATACAGGTCGCCCATTAGCTTTAACTAATGTAAAAGATATACCTGATGCTATTCTTAATGCGTGGTTTGCCGGTTCAGAAGCTGGAAATGCCATTTCAGATGTTCTGTTCGGAAAAGTAAATCCTTCCGGAAAACTTCCGATGACCTTCCCAAGAAGCTTAGGACAGGTGCCAATCTATTATAATGCAAAAAATACAGGCCGTCCATTGAGCCAGGATAAAGTTGATAAATGTGAATACGAAAGATTCCGTTCCAATTATATGGATGAGTGCAACACACCGTTGTATCCGTTTGGATATGGTCTGAGCTATTCTAAATTCACTTATTCTAATCTATCAGTTTCAAACCCGAATCCGAAAGGAAATCAAACCGTTCAGGCTACCGTAACAGTAACTAACAGCGGAAATTATGACGGTGCGGAAGTCGTACAGCTTTATATTAGAGATATGGTAGGAAGCATTACCAGACCGGTAAAAGAACTGAAAGGCTTCCAGAAAGTATTCCTGAAAAAAGGAGAATCTAAGAAAGTAACCTTCGATATCACTACGGAAAACCTTAAATTCTACAACGGAGAACTGAAATTCGACTGGGAACCGGGAGAATTTGACATCATGGTCGGAACCAATTCTACTGAGGTGAAACATTCAAAGATTAACTGGACAAAATAATAATGGTGAGCCATTCTTTTGAGTGGCTTTTCCTTTTTTGGCATGATTTTTAATCGCACATTTGTAACTTAAATAATAATTATGAAAAAAATAATCTTACTTAGCTCCATATTTTTGGGATCTTTTATATTCGCACAGACTTTAGGCGGAGATAAAGATGCTCATGGATGTATAGGTTCTGCAGGGTATACGTACTCCCAGATCAAAAAAGATTGTGTACGGGTTTTTGAACAGAAGATTAAATTGACCGAGGTTGCTCCAACAGGAGGTTCTACGTCAATGGCTGCTGTAATTTTCAGCGATGATATGAAAAAAGCAGAGGTTTTCGTTCCCGATGCAGACGGAGAAAGCCTGATCCTTACAAGATTGGGAAGAGGTAAAGCCTGGAAAAAAGATGATTATGTATTGGTTTCATTCAAGAAAAAGGGTTACCAGCTTAAAAAAGACAATGTTGTAATTTATCAGTAAATCCAAATTATAAATAGAATAGAGGCTGTCTGTTAAGACGGCCTCTTTATCTTTAATACCATTTAAAAGTTCAGAGATACAAAATAATATTATCCACCAGTCATTCAAAAAGAGTGGCTTTTTTGTATCTTAGATTTAATTAAACCATCTTTTTGGCATAATTTCACCAAACTAAAACCATTAATATTTTACATATGAGAAAAACTATTTTATTGGGCACAATGCTCCTTAGCTCTTTAGCCTTTACCCAGCAAAAATCTCCTAAAGGAGGTGATAAAGATGTTCATGGCTGTATAGGTTCAGCAGGCTATACGTATTCACAGATCAAAAATGATTGTGTAAGGGTTTTCGAACAGAAAATCAAATTGAAGGAAGTAAATTCAGATAAAAGTTATACTTCAATGACAGCCGTTATCTTTAGTAAAGATATGAAAAGAGCTGAAATTTTCATTCCAGATGGAAATGCAAAAAGCATTATCCTTAACAGGGAAGGGAAAAGCAAAATGTGGAAAAGCGGAAGTTATATTAAAGAAACTTATGTGTTAGTTCCTTACAAAAAATCACGTTACCAGATTAAAAAAGATGATGTAGTAATTTATCAATAAAATAAAAGCCATCCGAAAGGTTGGCTTTTGCTATTCCTGTAGAATAATATATTCTCACGAGATAGAAGTTTTTAAAATACCCTTTCAGCAATGCATACTGAAAGGGTTTTATGTTTAATTTTAATCACTTTCTTAAGGAGTACTCCTTTATAAGTAATTACTTTGAAATAATACACTCCCTGATTACTGCTGTGAATGCTGACTTGGGTATTTTGAGAATTAATTCCGATTTGTTTCTGAATAATTCTTCCCTGAGCATCATACACTTTAACCGACTGGATTTCCTTTGTATTCGAAAAGCTTATAGAGTAGGAGAATCAAAAAAATTATCATGGAAAATTTAAAAAACTTTCAAAACAGGAATTGAAAACAGTTCAAGGAGTATACCTATGTTTTTAGCAGGTTATTTCTGGTGTTCATTTGTAAAAAAATGTATTCCGGTAGGGTCAAGCTGCGGGCTTGAGTTGTAGCAAGTAGCTTTGTCCAGATAATCTAAAGATCATTTTTCTGATCCCTTTAGGTATTTGATAAAGTGAAAAAAGACCACTCTTTTGAATGGTCTTTTTTCTTGTTTTATTCTCAGAGAATTAAGTGTTAATTCAGAACTGTTTTTTCTCTATATACAAGACCTTCATAACAGGCGTTGTAAATAATTTTCAGATCTTCCAGCGTAGGTACACGAGGATTGAAACCTGTACAAGGATCAATTAATGCGTTGTTAGCTATATAATCAAGGTTTTTGTCCCAATCTTCTCTTGAAATTCCGAACTCTTTAAGCGAAGCATTATTATTCACTTCCGAACGAAGAGTTTCTACAGCCTGAGCAAGATCTTCCGCAGTTTCCTTACCAATTACTTTCGCCAGATCAGGAAAACGATTACTAGCCTGTGCATTAAAACGGATCACATTCGGAAGGAAAATTGCATTGGAAGCTCCATGTGGGATTCCATATAATGCACCTACTTGGTGAGAAAGCGAATGAACAATCCCCAACCACGCATTATTAAACGCCAGACCTGCCATAAAAGAGGCATCATGCATATTCTGACGGGCTTTAATGTTCGTTGGATTATTTACTGCTTCTTTCAGATTATCAAAAACGATTTCCAAACCACCTTTCGCCAGAGCATCTGCATAATTGTTTTCAATATTGGAAACATAAGCTTCCACACAATGCGTCAATGCATCCAAACCAGTATTTGAAGTGATATGAGCAGGCATTGAAGCACATATTTCACCATCAACAATAGCAATGTCAGGCGTCAGCTCATAAGATACAATGGGATATTTTACCCCTTTTTCACGATCTGTGATTACGGCCAGTCCTGTCGTTTCAGTTCCAGTTCCGCTGGTAGAAGGAATTGCGATGAATCTCGCCTTATTTCTAAGTACAGGAACTGTGAAAGGCTTAATTAATGAATCAAAATCTGTATCAGGATATTCGTAGAATACCCACATGATTTTTGCTGCATCAATTGCAGAACAGCCACCTAACCCAATGATCCAGTCCGGTTCAAAAGCACTCATGACTTCAGCACCCTTTAAGCTGGTTGCAGAGGAAGGATCTTCTTCCACACCATCAAAAACTTTAGTTTCTATTCCTGCCTCAGTTAAGAAAGCGATTGCTTTGTCAAGCGTTCCACTTTTTCTCATAGAACCTCCTCCGGTTACGATAACCGCTTTTTTACCTTTAATGTTTTTTAATTCTTCAAGGCTTCCAGGACCATGGAAAACCTCTCCTGCAATAAATAACTTGCTCATTTTTCTTTTATTTGTTTAATGATGCAAAATTAGATCACGCAGAATGAGTCATGTTATACAAATAAGACTATCCGTTATACATTTGCGCCAGTTCCTGCTGAAGTTCCGTTGGAGTTTCCTTTAATTTAGACTTTACAAACTTACTAAGAGCAGAAGGAGAATTGAACCCAAGGTCAAACGCAATCTCTTTGTGAGTAAGATCTGAGAATAAAAGCTGCCTTTTAATTTCTATCAGAATACGGTTATGGATCGTATGGATGGCTGTTTCCCCACAATGTTTTTTTGTGATGGAATTTAGTTTTTTAGAGGTAATAGATAATTTTTCAGCATAATACTGAACCGTTCGCTGCTCTTTGTAATGCTGATTAAGATACTTTTTAAATTGAATATACAGAGGCTTATCTGTAGTTTCCTTATACAATACCGGATGTAATCCGTGAATAGATTCAATAAGGCCCAGCAGAAAAATTTTAATATAAAAACGAGCCTGTTCCTTTTTAATAAGACTTGGGTTGATATAAATATCCCAAATCATTTTCAACAGATGCATACTTCGCTCAAACTCTTTCGCAGGAAGAATAGTACAGTTAAGCTGGGTAGAAAGATTTACGTTATAGGTGCTCAGTTCATTTTTAAGAATATCAGAGCAGAACAGAATTTCCTCAAACAGAATAATCTTTCCCTTTAAATCTTTGCTTGGATTTGAAACAAAATGAACCTGTTCAGGAAAAATGACAGAAATTTTTCCGGCTTTAAGGCTATGCGTCTTTTCTTCAATATGAACCTGAACATGGCCATTTTCAACGACAATTATACAGAAGTGATCTTTTTTGTGAGGCTTCTGATATTCTTGCAGCCTTTCTTTGTTCAGATCAAAAATACGGAAAGACAGGTTTTTATCCTCTTCTTTTTGGATGTTTTTCTTGATCTTCAATTTCTGTAAATCCATTGAATTGACGAATTATTGTTGTTTAAAAATGAAACAGCAAAATTAGTTAATTTCAGTAAATCTCAATTAAACGCCAGAGAATATCTGTGCATGTCCATACAATTAATCAGAGAAATAATACCGGCATAAACAGACTAATGATTCAAAAAATAAATTTGATTTGAATAGAAGCTTAAAACACCGTTACAATTTTCGTCTCTCACTGAAAATCCTTATTTTTGTACATCTAAAAAGTAAAAGAAAGAATGAATTCCTACAAAAATCCATTGGAAGAGCGCTATTCCAGTGAAGAAATGTTGTTTAATTTCTCACATAATAACAAATTCCGTACCTGGAGAAAGCTTTGGATCGCTTTGGCTGAAATTGAAAAAGACCTTGGTCTTGATATTTCTGAAGAGCAGATTGCAGAGTTGAAAGCTAATGCTGAAAATATCGATTACGATAAAGCGGCTGAGTATGAAAAAAAATTCCGTCATGATGTAATGGCTCACGTTCATACCTATGGTGATGTGGCCCCTTCAGCAAAAGGAATTATCCACTTAGGAGCTACTTCAGCTTTTGTAGGAGACAATACAGACCTTATTCAGATCCGTGACGGGCTTTTGATTTTAAAGAAAAAGCTGGTTAATGTAATGAAAAACCTGGCTGATTTCTCTATTCAGTATAAAGACCTTCCTACTTTAGGATTCACCCATTTTCAGCCGGCTCAGCTGACTACTGTTGGTAAAAGAGCGACCCTTTGGTTGCAAAGTTTGGTTCTTGATATTGAAGAACTCGATTTCTTCTTAGAAACACTACGTTTCAGAGGAGTAAAAGGAACTACAGGTACTGCTGCAAGCTTCTTGGAGCTTTTCAACGGTGATTATTCTAAAGTAAAACATTTAGATAAAGAACTTTCAAAAAGATTCGGTTTCGAAAAAGTATTCGGCGTTTCAGGTCAGACTTATGACAGAAAAATTGATGCTAAAGTAGTTGCTTTATTAGGAAATATTGCCCAGTCTGCTCATAAATTCACCAACGATTTACGTCTTCTTCAGAATCTTAAAGAAATTGAAGAGCCTTTCGAGAAAAACCAGATTGGTTCATCAGCAATGGCGTACAAACGTAATCCAATGAGAAGTGAAAGAATCGGAGCTTTGGCAAAATATGTAATGTCCTTAACGACAAGTTCTGCAATGGTAGCTTCTACTCAATGGTTTGAAAGAACATTGGATGACTCTGCCAACAAGAGACTGACGATTCCTCAGGCTTTTCTTGCTGTTGACGCTATTCTATTGATCTGGAACAACATCATGAACGGGATCGTTGTATATCCAAACAGAATCAACAAACATATTATGGAAGAACTTCCTTTTATGGCGACAGAATATATCATCATGGAAGAAGTGAAAGCTGGTGGTGACCGTCAGGAAATTCACGAAGTAATCAGAGTTCACTCTATGGAAGCTTCCAAAAAAGTAAAAGAAGAAGGGAAAGAAAATGACCTTATTGAAAGAATCTTAAATGATGATTCTTTAAAACTAGATAAATCAAAATTAAAAGAAGTTTTAGATCCTAAAAACTTTATCGGTTTCGCACCTATTCAGACGGAGGAATTTATCGCAAATGAAGTCCAGCCCATTCTGGATCAGAATAAAGACCTGATAGGATTGGAGGCTGATCTTAAAGTATAAAATAGATGCAGTCTTTTGGGCTGCATTTTTTTTGAAGTTGTATGAAATATTATTTGCTATTTATTCTAATGATGATTCCTGTGATTACATTTTCTCAGGATTTAAAACCAAATAAAAAAATTAAGTCAAATGAAATTTTTCAACATACTACTTCAACAATTACAGTTCCTCTAAACTTGGGAGAGTTTGTAAGAACGGGTTTATTTACAAATTCTAGAAACGATAGTGTTCTTTCTGCAGAATATGAGAGTAAAAATAATGATGCACAATTTAAATTTAAAATTGTTCCGGCTCTTCTACATGAAGAAAGACTTTTAAATCATTATTATAAAGATCTTAATGAAAGAAGATATACGCCTAAACAAAGTGAAAAAGTAGATAAAACTGTAATTTTTAAAGAAGGAAGATTTACACTTCGAGGAATCAGCACCTATTTTAAGCATCTTAATAGATTGATTAATGTTAGAGTTTATGATGCAGGTTTTTGGGTGTTTATTTCAGAAATGAGCCAGGAAGATAATGATACTTTAGCTCTGAATAAAAGGCATGATGAATTTTTAAATATTTTGAAGCCAGCTAAAATTGTGGAAAATAATCCGTTGACAAGATACTCTAATATTGTTTATGCGCATGCTGCTGCAAGGGATACAACAATGTTAAGAATTACCATGAGCAGTTCTCTGAATAAGATGAAATGGATCTATGAAAATATTGATAAATATGAAAGAGCATCAGGTATTCCCGGAACTCTTCTAGATTTTCAAATTGCAGGTATTAATGGCTTTATAAATTACAAAACAGAAAAAAATCCTAATTCAATTAAAGAAGGCAATCCTGCAGTAGACAAATTGATTTCTTTTTTTACAAAACTTCGAAATGATGGTTTCACAGATGAATATTTAATGGAGCAATACTATTATTTATTAAGTCCTTCGGAAAATCATCAATTTGATTATAAAGGATATCAAAAGTGGAAACTTGAGAACTCTATAGATTATAATGTTGATCAAAAATATTATATTATTGAAAATGTTCGAAGGAAGACAAATCTAAATAAAGACGAGTAGATTAAGATTTACTATTAATCAGGTATGAAAAAAACGCTTTTACTCATTTCCATGATCCCCATTCTTTCTTTTTCCCAGAAGAAAGAGGTTTTAAAGTATTTTATTTCAAAAGATACATTGGCTGGAGTAAAAGATCAGGACGGAAAAATTATCGTTCCTGCCCAGTTTAAAATCTATTCCGATCTTGAAGACGGTGATCTTGTAAAAGAAGAAACCATTTATTTTGATGGTTCTAAGAAAGGTCAAGTGAAAGAAAAAAATGCCTGGGGATATGTGTACGACAAAAAAGGAAACTTTCTGTACCGGCCCTTCTTTTATGATAATGGAGCTGATTATTTCAAGGAAGGCGTCAGAAGATATGTGAAAAATGGGAAAGTTGGCTTTGTTGACCGGAATGGGAAAATTGTTATAGAAGCCAAACATGACTTTGTTTCATACTTTGAATATGGTTATGCTGTATTTTGTGATGGCTGCGACTGGGAGAAAACAGAAGATGAGCATAAAGGAATTGTAGGGGGAACCTGGGGTGTTATGAATACCAAAGGAGAAACCGTTAAGCCCATTGTAAAATCATCAGATAGAGATAAAGAAATTCAGGGGAAATACTATCCGAGTCCGTTTGACTACAACCAAAAAGAGAAGACTATTCTTCAATTTTTTGAAAAGCAGAATAAAAAACTTTCAGATCTTTATTATATTAATGTTTATCCTAAGATTTCTGATGCTGAAAAGAAATTGCTTTTTGAAATTGTGGAAAGACCAAAAGAAAATTTTCCTTATTACCAGATCAACACCTTTGCTCTAGGGATGGATCTGCTAATTGCAGATCGTTTTACATTTCTGGTTTCAGAAGATGGTAAAGAAAAATATGCCATGGATTATAATGAAAAGATTCCTTACGAAAAATGGCTCGATAATGAAATAAAAGAGGCGGAACAGTTCCAGAAAGAGCATCCTGATCATCCTAATAAATTTGTAAAATAAGAAGACTAAACAAACGGATGATGTAATCTGACGTTGAGGTTTAAAATATAAAGAACCGTATGAGTTCTTAAAAAAAGTAAAAAGAAAGTAATAAATCTAATATTAAAATCTGACATCTAATGTCTAATAACAAAAGAATTTTCGTAGAAAAAAGAGGTATTTTCGATGTTGAAAGTCCAAAAATTTTTGATGAAGTAAAAGCAGTCGTTCCGGCAGCCAAAAATGTGAAAGTATACAATGTGTACGATATTTTTGGATTGAATGAAGGAGAATTTGAAAAAGTGGTAAACAGCACTTTCGTAGATCCTGTGACCGATATTTTACATACAGAAAACCCTGCAGAAGGCATTTATTTTGCAATGGAATTTCTTCCCGGCCAGTATGATCAACGTGCAGATTCTGCTCAGCAGTGTATTGCCTTACTGACAGAGAATGAAAAATCAAAAGTGCGAAGCGGAAAACTGATCCAGTTTGAAGGAGTTTCCGAAACAGATATCCTGAAGATCAAAGACCTTCTCATCAACAAAGTAGAGTCTCAGGAAAAAGATCTTTCCATATTAAACATTCCTGCAGACGAAATACCGACCAAAGTTTTAATTCACGAAAATTTTATCAGTCTCGATGATGCTGAACTTGAAAATTTCTATAATAATCACGGTTTTGCATTAGGATTGGATGACCTGAAATTTATTCAGGAATACTTTAAAACAGAAAAAAGAAATCCTACCGAAACGGAACTGAAAGTTTTAGACACCTATTGGAGTGACCACTGCCGTCATACCACTTTTGAAACAGAACTGTCAGACATCCAGTTTGAAGGAGCATTCAAACATACATTGGAAACCATTTTCAATGATTATATCGAAAAAAGAAAATTCTTAGGCCGTGAGCTGAAGCCGATCTCTTTAATGGATCTGGCAACGGTTTGTGGTAAATATTTCCATAAAACAGGCAATCTGGAAAACCTTGTCATCTCAGACGAGATCAATGCATGTACAATCCAGATCGAAGCAGAATATGATGGTAAAAAAGAACCATGGTATTTATTATTCAAAAATGAGACCCATAATCACCCTACGGAAATTGAACCTTTCGGTGGGGCCTCAACATGTCTTGGGGGTGCTATCAGAGATCCTTTGTCCGGAAGATCATTTGTATTCCAGGCGATGAGATTAACGGGTGCTGCTGATGTTTTAGAGGCGGTTGACCAGACTTTGCCAGGAAAACTTCCTCAGAAAACCATTACAAAACAGGCTGCCAACGGGTATTCATCTTACGGGAACCAAATTGGCCTTGCCACTACCATGGTTTCTGAGATCTATGACGAAGGCTACAAAGCCAAGAGAATGGAAGTAGGATTCGTTACAGGAGCTGTTCCTGTAGATTGGGTAAGACGTGACAAACCTGAAAATGGAGACTCTATCATTATTTTAGGAGGTGCAACGGGTCGTGACGGTGTTGGCGGAGCCAGTGGAAGTTCAAAAGTACAGGATGAAAACAGTATCCACACCATGTCTACTGAAGTTCAGAAAGGAAATGCCGTTGAAGAACGTAAGATCCAAAGACTGTTCAGAAACCCTGACGTAACGAAACTGATTAAGAAATCCAATGACTTTGGAGCAGGAGGTGTTTCCGTAGCGATTGGTGAAATTGCTGATTCATTAGAAGTAAATCTTGATGTTTTGCCTTTAAAATATGAAGGTTTGAACGGAACTGAGCTGGCTATTTCAGAATCTCAGGAAAGAATGGCAGTGGTAGTTGATCCAAAAGATAAAGAACAGTTCATCAAATTCTGTGAAGATGAGAACATTGTTGCTGTAGAAGTAGCAAAAGTGACCGATTCAGGAAGAATGCAGATGTTCTGGAAAGGTGATAAAATTGTTGACCTTTCAAGAGAATTCCTTGATACCAACGGATGTTCCAAAACCCAGGAGGTGAAAATTACCCATCTTGAAGAAGTAAATGAAGAAACACAGGATTTCACAAAAGAAAACTTCCTAAACCTGTTAAGCGACAAAAATGTAGCTTCCCAGAAAGGACTTCTGGAAATGTTTGATTCCTCTGTCGGTGCGACTACGGTTGCTATGCCTCTTGGTGGAAAATATCAGCAAACCTTAATGGAAGGAAGTGCTCAGACCCTGCCGGTTTTAGGTGCAAAAGACATTGAAACCGTTTCTTTTGCGAGTTGGGGATTTGACACCGGAATTTCAAAACAGAATTCATTATTGGGAGCTTCTTACGCAGTAGTAGAAAGTGTGGCGAAGATTGTTGCCATGGGAGGCGATTATAAAAACATCAGATTAAGCTTTCAGGAATACTTTGAAAAACTGGGGCAGAGTGCTGAGAAATGGGGTAAACCTTTAGCTTCACTTTTAGGAGCTTATGATGCTCAAATTAACCTTGGTTTGGCAGCGATTGGAGGTAAAGACTCCATGAGTGGTACTTACCAGGATCTGAATGTTCCGCCGACCTTAATTTCATTTGCTTGCGCTAACGGTGAGAAGAGCAATGTGATCTCTCCGGAATTTAAGAAAGCTGGAAATAAAATATATTATTTCAATCACATTCCACAGGAAAACGGACTTCCAGACTATCAAAGCTTAAAAGGAATTTTTGAATTTATTTTTGAAAATATTAAAGCTGGAAAAATTGTTTCTGTGAAAACCATTAAAGAAGGGGGTGCTGCTGTAGCTTTAGCAAAAATGACCTTTGGAAACAGATTGGGTGCAAATATTAATATTGATGAAAATGCTTTACTGGCTAAAAATATCGGAAGCTTAATTATTGAATCTAAAGAAGATTTAAATTTTTCTAATATTCAATTGATTGGTGAGGTTGAGGATTCAAATGTATTGAAAATCAGTAATTTTGAATTCAATATCTTAGAATTGCTTGAAGCTAATACAAAAACATTTGAAAAACTTTTCCCTACTAAAGAAAAAGAAAAACTGACGGTTGAAATTGATGAGAAATCAAACTCTATCAACCCAAGAAATATTATTATTAAGAAACACGGAATTGCCCAACCGAAAGTATTTGCCCCTGTATTTCCCGGAACAAACTGCGAGTACGATACCTTAAATGCATTCCAGAAAGAAGGCGCCGTGATCAGCAGTCTTCCATTGAAAAATATCAGTCACCAATTACTGGATGAAAGCATTGATGCATGGGTGGAAGAGATCAAAACTTCTCAAATCCTTGCCTTTTCAGGAGGTTTCTCAGCAGGTGATGAGCCGGATGGTTCTGCAAAATTCATTGTGAATGTTCTGAAAAATGAAAAGATGAAAAATGCCGTTCATGAATTATTAGATAGAGACGGAATGATCATCGGGATCTGTAACGGTTTCCAGGCTTTGGTTAAATCCGGTCTGTTACCTTATGGAAGAATCAAAGATCTGTACGAAAACTCTCCGACATTGGCTCACAATGCCATTAGAAGACATATTTCCCAGATGGTGAATGTAAAGGTCATCAACGACGAAAGTCCTTGGTTAAAAGGAATGAAGGGCCAGGTATTCACCATCCCGATTTCTCACGGTGAAGGTCGTTTTATGGCTTCTGAAGAAGAAATAAAAAAGCTGTACGAAAACGGGCAGATTGCTACCCAATACATCGATCTTGACGGAAACATTGCCCATGGAATGCCATTCAATCCCAACAACTCATTATTCGGAATTGAAGGAGTTACCAGCCCATGCGGAAAGATTTACGGAAGAATGGGGCATCCTGAGCGTTTTGCACAAGGTCTCATGAAAAACATACCGACTGCGAATTATCACAACATATTCAAAAACGGAGTAGAATACTTCAAATAAGAATAAAAGAAAAGTAAAAATGACTGCCTGATGGCGGTCATTTTTTTATATTTACTATTGTTAAACTGACAGAAATGCAAAGCACAGATTACCGTAATAAATTCAGAACCATGTTGAATTCAGATAAAAATAAAACAATCATAATCAATGGCAGTCATTTTTCAGATCTGGCCGGATTCTATGATGAAATTTCTAAAGTTCTGATGAAAAATACCGACTGGCAAGTGGGAACGCTGGATGGCTTTGATGATATCCTGTACGGAGGTTTCGGAGTGTTTGAAAGCCAGGATGAAGTTGAAATCAACTGGAAAGATTCTCAAAAATCAAAAGAAGATCTTGGTTTTGAAGCCACCCGAAGTTTTTATGAAAATAAAATCAGGCAGGGAAAACCATTTAACACAGAGTTGATACAGCACAAGTTAGATGAACTGATTTCAGGTGACGGCCAGACCTTATTTGAAATTTTAATTGAAATTCTCGAATCACACAAAAATATTACCTTAATTTTGAACTAGAATTACAACGTAACGATTTAGCCCAGGATAGGGTATAGTGCTATTAAATTAATGATATCCAAAAACGCAAGATTAATAAATGAGAAAAATGATTTACGGACTATTCTTCGGAGACAGTATTACTTACGGAGAATATGACGGAGTATTCGGTGGATGGGTAGATATTCTTAAAAGATATGCTCTGCAACAGTTTCATGAAGGAAGCAACGAACTGATTCTTTTTAACCTGGGAATAGGTGGTGAAACAACGGAAGGTCTGTTGAAAAGAATGCCCCATGAGCTGGCAGCGCGGAATTCTCCGGAAGGAAATATAATTTTTATCGGGTATGGTGCTAATGATCTGGTTAAAAAGAACGGCAACTACTTGGTAACTCCTGAACAGTTTAGAAAAAATATCATGACAGCAGTTCAGCATGCAAGACAATATTCTGAAGATATTTATCTTGTAAGTATCCTGCCGATCTCCCAAAAAGTCGACCATATAGAAACTTCTGCAGGAAAACTGAGAACGAATGATGAAGTTTTAACTTACAATCAGATCCTTAAAGATTTAGCTGCAGAAAATGCTTTGAGCTATATTGACTTTTATGCTGCATTTGTAGAAGATAAAGAGATTTTACTTTCAGCAGATGGAGTTCACCCCAACGAGAAAGGGTATGGCATAATGGCTGAAACCGCAATTTCAATCGTTGAAAAATATTTATGATGGTTGATCCTATTCAATAGGAGACCTAGCCCGTTCAACATTAAATGTAATATTAGCCATTTATAAAAATATATTTCCAATAAACAATAACTCCAACAGCAACAGATCCGATTGCCATAAGAAGAACTGCGCCGGCAGCAATGTCTTTAATAAATCCGATTCTCTTATCAAAATCAGGCTGAATGATGTCACATATCCTTTCAATTGCTGTATTGAAAATTTCTGCACATAAAACACCTAAAGAGGCGATAACAACCAATGTGGTATCTACTGCTGACAGCTTAAAATAGAAAATAAGGAAAAGATTAATGAAAAAGGCCACAAGCTCGATCTGGAAATTTCTTTCCGTTCTCATCATCAGGAAAACACCATGGAAAGCGTTCAGAAAACTTTTATGGACAGGTGGTTTTCGCATGATTTCTTTTTCACAAATATAATATTTGTCTGGTAGACTAATGGATCTTTGATTCAAAAATTAATCATCAGATAAATTATTGAGATAACATCAAGCCTGAAAACAGGTTAGTGATATTTGTTTAAAACTCCTTAAGATTATTTTTTTCATTATAGTTTCTATTTATTATATTTGTAGAAACTTATTTTTAAATCTATGAAATTTATTATTTCAAGTGGTGAACTGCAGAAAGCATTGCAAACTGTAAGTGGCGTAATATCAAGCTCTCAATCGAGACCGATTTTAGAAAACTATCTTTTTGAATTAGACGGAAATAACGTTACCATTACAGCTTCTGATGGCGAGACTACTCTTGTTACTTCTTTGGAGGTAAAGTCTGACGATTCGGGTAAATTTGCCGTTCCTGCTAAAATTTTTCAGGATTTTATCAAGACTTATGGCGAACAGCCTTTAACGTTTGTTGTAAAAGACAACGCGGAAGGAACCGGTAGCCAGCTGGAGATTTTAGATGAAAAAGATAATTTCGCTGTGGCATTGGATAATGCAGACGATTACCCGGAGCTTCCGGAATTTGATGCTTCCCAGAGCGTGGCAATGCCGGCAGGAGTTTTATCTGAAGCGTTGACAAATACTCTTTTTGCAACAAGCAATGATTCTCTTCGCCCGGTAATGACAGGTGTACTGTTCCAGTTTGGAGAAAATGAAACGAATTTTGTTTCTACAGATTCCCACAGGCTGGTTGTCTATAAAAGAACAGATCTGATGAATGCCGAGCCTATGGAATTTATCATGCCTAAAAAGCCGTTGAATATTTTCAAAAATATTTTGGCTAGTTCTAACGAAGACGTGACAATCGACTTCAACGAGAATATGGCTAAATTTACCTTTGGAAAGCATATCTGGATCTGCAGACTGATTGATGGGAAATATCCCAACTATACAGCAGTAATTCCAAAGGAAAATCCAAATGTACTGACGATCAACAGAAACCTTCTTCTGGGAGCGATCAAAAGAGCATCGATCATGTCTAACAAATCGACCAATCAGGTAAGATTTAAACTGTCTGCCAACATTCTTCACCTTCATGCAGAAGATACGGAATATGCAAACAAAGCAGACATGCAGATCCCTTGCGATTACAACGGGGAAGATATCAATATCGGTTTCAGCTCTAAGTTTTTAACGGAAATGCTTACCATTTTAGGTTCTGACGATATCACTATGAAAATGTCTCAACCGAACAGACCGGGGATCATTGAACCGCTTGACGGTCTTGAAGAAAGTGAAAACATACTGATGTTATCAATGCCGGTAATCGGATTGTAATATTCTGACAGATAAAATAAAAGAGGTTTTGATTTTCAAGACCTCTTTTTTGTTTTATAAGAATTGAGTTAAGATCTTTAATATGTAAATTTTATTCAATAACCTGAAAACTAAATAAAGAATATGAGTTTTATGGTGTGTTTTCTGTAAAGAAAGTTTTAATAATACTCATTTCAGAAAGAAAATTTAATAAAACTATTTGTTTTAAAGTGAGCCCTAAATTTCTCTGTTTCTTAAAAAAACACGACATTTGTACCGGAAAAACCGTACAGTAGAAATGGTGCGGAAATTCAAATAAATTTTTCAAAATATAGCAAATGAAAATATCAAACAACTGGCTGAAAGACTTTATCAAAACGGAACTCAAAACAGAAAGGATCGGAGAATTCCTTACAGATATTGGTCTTGAAGTGGAGGGGATAGAAAAATTTGAAAGCGTACGAGGCAGCCTGGAAGGTATTGTGGTAGGGAAGGTATTGACCTGCGAAAAACATCCGAATGCAGACAAACTAAAGAAAACAACGGTTGACGTAGGAAACGGAAAAATATTAAATATTGTTTGCGGAGCTCCAAACGTGGAAGCGGGACAGACTGTTCCTGTTGCGGTTGTTGGAACTAAGATCTACGATAAAACAGGAAACTTTTTTGAAATCAAAGAAGCTAAGATCAGAAGCGAAGTCTCTCAGGGAATGATATGTGCGGAAGATGAACTTGGCCTTAGTGATGATCACGGTGGAATTATGGTTCTGGATGAGACAAAATATGAAGTGGGAAAAAACTTTGCAGACTATTTTGAACTGACCAATGATGAAGTTTTGGAGATCGGGTTAACGCCGAACAGAACAGATGCCATGTCCCATTACGGAGTGGCAAGAGATCTTCATGCTTTCCTTTCGACCAACCAGCAGAAATCAATGTTTGAGAAAGTTTCTTCTGAAACATTAAACAATGAAGGCTCACACAATTTTACTCTTGAAGTAGAAGATGCTGAGCTGTGTCCAAGATACATCGGAGCAGTGATTGAAGAAGTGAAAATAGCTGAATCTCCGGCCTGGTTGAAAGACAGATTAAAAGCAATTGGTTTAAACCCCATCAATAATATTGTAGATATTACCAACTATATCCTTCACGGTTACGGACAGCCTCTTCACGCCTTTGATGCAGACAAGATTGCTGACAGTAAAGTAAAAGTAGGAACTGTAAAAACAGGAACCAAGTTTACAACACTTGATGGTGTTGAAAGAACGTTGAACGGTTCCGAGGTTATGATCAAAGACGGAAAAGACAATCCAATGTGTATTGCCGGAGTTTTTGGTGGCGCCAATTCAGGAGTTTCTGATGAGACAAAGACCATATTCTTGGAAAGTGCCTATTTCAATCCTGTAGCGGTAAGAAAAGGAGCTAAATTCCATGGTTTAAATACAGATGCTTCTTTCAGATTTGAAAGAGGAGTAGACCCTAATATTACCAGAACAGCCATTACCCATGCAATCAAACTGATTCAGGAGATTGCCGGAGGAAAATTGGTAGGAGATCTTTTGGAAGAATATCCGAAGAAAATCGAAGACAATTATGTGATCATCAGATTTTCAAGAATTGAACAGATTCTGGGAACAAAAATCCACAGAGAAAAAGTAAAAGAGATCTTAAAAGCTTTGGAAATTCAGGTCTTAAATGAGATCCAGAACGGACTTGAAATTTCTGTACCAGCTTACAGAGCGGATGTAACAAGAGAAATTGATGTTATTGAAGAGATTTTAAGAATTTATGGATACAACAAGATCGATGCACCACAGAAAATCTCATTTACACCGGTAAAATTGAGTGCCAACGACCAGGACGAACTTGAAAACAACTGGGCAAGAACACTTCAGGGCATTGGATTCAACGAAGTCATGAATAACTCGCTGACCTCTGTAAAAGATGAAATCGATGCTGTAAAACTATTGAATCCATTGAGCGGGGATCTTGCTTTTATGAGAAAATCTCTATTGGAAGGTCTTTTGCAGAATGCAGTTTACAATATCAACAGAAAAAATCAGGATATTAAATTCTTTGAATTCGGAAAAATCTACCACAAAAAAGAGAAATACGAAGAAAGAAAGCAGCTTGCCCTTCTTGTTACAGGAAGAGATGTTGCTGAAAACTGGCTGCAGCCGAAATCTGCTGTAAGCTTTTATAATCTTAAAGCTTATGTGAAGGTTCTGTTGGAAAGAATTGGTGTTAATTACACAGAAGTAGCCTTAACTGATGAGAGATTTTCTGACTCTTTAGCATATGAAGCTGGCGGAAAAACTTTAGTAAGAATTGGAAAAGTAGCCCCTGTATTACTAAAAGATTTTGATATTGACCAGGAATGTTTCTACGCAGAGATCGAGCTTGAAATGGCTCAGGAATTACGTTCTAAAAACGTATTGAAGTTTAAAGATATTCCTAAATTTAACAAGATCAGGAGAGACCTTGCCTTGCTGATCGATAAAAATGTAAACTATCAGGATCTGTATCAGACTGCGAAAAAGAACAAATCGCCTTTCATCAAGAATATTAACTTATTTGATGTTTATGAAGGGAAAAATCTTCCGGAAGGTAAGAAGTCTTACGCAATGAGTTTTGAACTACTGAATGAAGAGAAAACATTGGAAGAAAAAGAAATTTCTGAAGTAATGGATTCCCTGATTAAAACATTCCAGAAAGAATACAATGCAGAATTAAGATCTTAATTCACATAAAATATATCATTAAAACGGGCTTCAGCCCGTTTTTTTGTTTTGTAATCATTGCCAGTTAAATTCTACATAATCTTATAGTATACATTTTCAAATATAAATTTGCTCAATCAGCCGGATCTGCGAGAGAAAAAAGAATTTCAATCTCTTCGATAACCATTCAATAGAAATGGGCTTTAGCCCGTTTTAGTTTGCCCAAAATCAAACGTGCTTTATCCAAAAAATAAAAACCTGATACAAGAAGTAACAAAGTCAATGCGAAGACATTAACCCATTGATCTTTAAAAAAATAATTCTAAAATAGAGTTTTCGAAAGTAATAAAATCCTTTACGAACCGTTTAAATAATATAATTTCCTTAAATTTGAGTAATTCAAAAAGAAAAAAATGAAAAATCTTTTTTTAAGTATATGTGCGGCAGCGGTTCTCGCTTCGTGCGGAACAATGTCCAGTGCTTCTGCTTCTAAAGTAGGAAAAGCACAGCCTTCATTGGCTAATACAAAATGGACATTGGCGGATAACGTGAAAGGTAAGATTCCTACCCTGAATATTGAAGGCGAAAAAATCAATGGTAATGCAGGATGCAATAATTATTTCGGAACAGCTAAAGTAGACCCTTCTACAGGTGACTTCTCTGCAGGACAGCTGGGATCTACCAGAATGATGTGCAGTAATATGAGTGTTGAGCAGAACTTTATGGATATGGTAGGTAAAGCTAACAAATATGTAATCTCCGGAACAACCCTGGAATTGTACAAAGACAATCTTCTACTGTTGAAGTTCAATAAAGCAGAATAAAAAATAAAAGGAACTCAATTTGAGTTCCTTTTTTATGTTTAGATTGTTATTAATTAATCTTCCTCTTCTTCGTCGTATTTAGCCAACTCTTCATCGCACCATTTGAATGCAGCTTCTACCACCTTTGTAGCTTCATCTGCCATAGTTTCTTCATCGTCTCCTTCCAAATCATCTAACCATTCAACTTCTTCTTCCTCAACGTTTAAGATAAATCTTGGATATTCTGTATGAACTACGAATAAATCTTCAGGAAATTCCGAATTGTCTGCTAATAAAAACTTTGGTAATTTCATTTTTTTTAATGTTTTAACTTTGATCAAAGATAAATAAAATTATTGACTTAAAATTATTTCAAAAACATTTTTGAAACTTTTTCGGCTTTTTTACTTTCCGAATAATCATAGAAACCTTCCCCCGACTTTACGCCCAGTTTTCCAGCCATTACCATGTTTACAAGAAGTGGGTTAGGAGCATATTTTGGATTTTTGAAACCGTCATACATTACATTTAAGATCGCTAGACACACATCAAGACCAATAAAATCTGCCAACTGGAGCGGCCCCATTGGATGTGCCATTCCAAGCTTCATTACGGTATCAATTTCTTCTACACCAGCTACCCCGTTATAAAGCGTTTCAATTGACTCATTGATCATCGGCATAAGAATTCTGTTGGCAACAAAACCAGGATAATCATTCACCTCTACAGGAACCTTACCTAAAGTCTTGCTCATCTCATAGATCACATCGAAAGTTTCTCTTGAAGTAGAATATCCTTTGATGATCTCTACCAGTTTCATAATAGGAACCGGGTTCATGAAGTGCATTCCGATCACTTTATCAGCTCTTTTTGTTGCTGCTGCGATCTTTGTGATGGAAATAGAAGAAGTATTGGTGGCAAGAATACAGTGTTCAGGGGCAGAGTCATCCATCTGGCCGAAGATTTTCAGTTTCAGATCCAGATTTTCAGTAGCTGCCTCTACAATAAGGTCTGCATTACCTGCCGCTTCCTTAAGTTCCGTAAAAGTTGTGATATTTCCTAAAGTTTCAGCTTTCTGTTCTTCAGTAAGGTTTCCCTTTGCAATTATTCTGTCAAGGTTCGTTGTGATCGTTTTCAATCCTCTGTCCAGAGCATCCTGAGATACATCTACCAGATTTACTTTGAATCCGCTTTGCGCAAAAGTATGCGCAATACCGTTCCCCATGGTTCCTGCCCCGATAACTACAATGTTTTTGATCATTTTTTCTTTTATTTTTTATAAATAGTTAAATTTTTAATATCCTTTAAATCAGATTGATAAACAGTTACCGACGGATTGAAATCCACTGTGCCGTCGCTGTTTTGTTTTCTGGTTTTGTTTTGTAAAGCAACAACAGATTGAAGACCTTTTGTGAAAGCCGTTTTTTGTTTTTTACCCAATTTGTCTGTTCCGATGTATAAATCAAATTCACCTTCTCTTCCCAGGCCGCCCTGTTTTAAGATTTTAAAAGCCTTCAGGTGATTGCTTTTCTCAAACTTTTTCAGATAATCTGTGACCGGTTTGGTCGAGGGAGTCCCACAGCACATGCTGCTATAGCTTATGTGCACATAGCTCATGCTTTTTTGTGAAAAAAGAAAAGTAAAGCAGAGCAGACTTATAGCGAACAATAATTTTTTCATATCAATATTGAGTGAAATTGCTTTTATTCTGTTTAATAGATCAGAACCGATATTTACAACTTCCTAAGCCGTTAAAAATAAGCTTAATATTTTACTTATTAAAATCATCCCAGACCGCCCTGGAAATATCTGAAACCATTCCGCAGTTCACTGCATTTGTTTCCGTGGAATTGCTTATAAATACGGCAATTGCATAATGTTTTCCGTTTGGAAGTGTGATGATTCCTATATCGTTTTCTGCAATCGTAAGACCATCATTATTCTTTCCCGAAGCACCGGTTTTATGCGCAACCGGAGTATTTTTTGGTAACTGTTCAACAATTTTATTCGTTCCGGTTTTTGTTCCGATCATGATCTCCATCAGGAAATTTGTAGATCTTTTAGAAAGAAGCTTTCCGTCGTAGAATTTTTTTAGAACCAGAATGGCAGAATTCGGTGTACTGTAATTTTCATACAAAGCATTCCAGTTTTTTGTGTGCATTTCCTGCTCATTATACTTGATCTGGAAACCGGTAACTCCCTTGGAATCCATGAATTTTTGAACAGTTTGGGTTCCTCCGATAAGCTTCAACAATAGATCACAAAGGTTATTGTCACTTAATGCTACCGTATAGTCTATCACCTCACGTAATGGAACTTCAATATTTCCTTCAGGATGTTTTTCCCGAAACGGAGACCATGTATCTTCCAAAAGATCAGATTTTTTAATGAAAATTTTCTGATCCAGAGAAAGTTTCTTCTGGTCTACAAGATCTAAAACTGCACAGGCAATATGAAACTTAAAAACACTTAAAGTAGGAAGCTGTTTGTCTCCGTTTTTACTGTATTTAAAATTATCCTCAAAGCCAAGAACTGAAATTCCTACTGTTGCTTTTTTGCCTTCTGTGATAGAGTTTATTTTTTGCTCCAAAGCCGATTTCTGAGCTACTGCCAGCGATGAAATCAGAAGAAAGAAAAGTCCTATTTTTTTCATAATGTACAGGTTAAAAGAAGATCCCTTTTAAGCACTAAAAGGGATCTGCAATTTAAGATAATTATTATTGTATTTCAAAATAATTCAGGTTCGGACCGTTGCCTTCAAAGCGGAGCCTGATTTTATTTGTCCCTTTCTTGAACGGGACATTTTTAACGGATACTGTTTTCCAGTTTTGTTCTCCTCCCGTAGAAGGTAGTGAAACATTGGCCAGCTGTTTTCCTGAAGCATCTTCAAGCTTGATATTGGTGTCATTGTTGCCTGAATATCGGATACTGAATGTATAGCTTTTCTCAGATTTTACATTAATCGTATATTGAAGCCATTCTCCCTTTTCCGTTTTTCCTACATAATAGTGATTGGAGATACTGTCATCACAGAGGTAAATATCCACACCGTCATTCCTCATCTGCTGTCCGGAATTCCATTCAGATCTTTTTTGGGGATCGCTTACCCAAAGATTGACAAAATCATGATCCAGATAGGCCGAACCCATTCTTCCCAAATCGTACTCTGAAGCAAATATCCTTCCCGGAGCCATGTGTTTTCTGAATGGTTTTGTGGAATCATCCGTTACCTGCCTGAACATGGCGTCAATAACATCATTCTTGATCTCAACATTGTTGAATTTATAGTTTTCTGCAATCTGCATCAATGCTTTTGTGGCAAAATCTTTAGACGGTTTTTCACCGCCGTTTTTCCAATAATCCAGAAGTTTTTCATATTCAGGAGTGATCTTTACATTAGTGATTCCTGCAATATTATCAATCTTTTTCATTGGCCAGAATGCGTAGCCAATATTATGTTTGTCCAGAAGCTGGATCAGTTCTGTAAACCATACATTCGAGTTTTCTCCGGTTTCCCCGAGCCAAATTGGGATATTATGCTTCTTTCTGAGATCAAGAATAGACTGGATCGTTTCATCATTATTATAATTCCAGTATTTATGGAAGCTGAATGCCATATTGTTATCCCAAAGCGGGATCAGTCCGTTGTAGTTGTTTCCCCAGCCGTTTCCTTCAATAAATATAATGTGCTTTTTATCTGTTTCCCGGATGGCATCTGTAATCTCTTTCTGCAGTTTCCAGAGTGGGGCGTTAGACATTTCATCAGTTCCATTCGGATTTTTTCCGGTGAAATTAATATTAGGTTCGTTAATCAGGTCATAGCCGCCAATCCATGGTTCATCCTTATATCGTTCCGCAAGCTTTTTCCATAGCGCAATCGTTTTTTTCTGGTTTTCATTGCTTTCCCAAAGTGAAGGTTTTGTTTTGTCATTGTCTGAAATATTGACATCATTTCCCTGTCCTCCCGGTGCTGCGTGAAGATCCAGGATCAGATATATTTTATTGTCAGCACACCATTTCAGCAGGTCATCCGTCATTTTAAAGCCTTCTTCCAGCCATGTATTTTGCCCTTTTACCGGTTCTTTTTCAATGGGAAGAGTATACAGATCATAATGCATAGGCAGCCTTATAGAATTGAATCCGGATTTAGCGAGAAAATCGATATCCTGCTTGGTAATGCCGTTTTTAAGATAAGCTTTATAGAATTCCTTCATTCCGTCTTCACCAATTAATTCGGAGATCTTTTCTTTGATCTTATACTGAGGACCTGCAAAATCAGCCGTTTTCAGCATATAACCTTCCTGAAGCATCCATCCGCCGAGACCAAGACCCCGAAGCTGAATGTTTTCACCTTTGTCATTAATTATTTTCTGACCGTCAGTTTTTAATAATTGTGATGTCCCAAATTGAGACAATAATAAAGCGGATAGTAGGATGGTTCTTTTCATATAGATTTAAATTATTGGAGAGACTATAGAATAATTGTTTTGAGAAAGACAAATATATTTAAAAATTCAGAACAAAGATTAAAATGATGTAATGAAAACAGATTATTTTCAGTGAATTTCAAAATAAAATTAAACATCATAAAAATCAAGTTAAAATAAAAAGGCTGTCATTTATTCAACGACAGCCGGTATATTATATTGAAGTTTTTTAAGAAATCAGTTTTACGATTTCCAGTGCCACCTTCAAAGCTTCTGTTCCGTCTGCCAGGGAAACCTCTACATTTTTACCATCAGTAATGGCATCTGCAAAAGAATTTAATTCGTCTAATATGGCGTTATTCGGTTGAATATCAGGGTATTCAAATAAGATCTGATTTTTTTCTCCATCAGCATTTTCAATAATCATATCAAAAGGAGTAGGGTGCTCCGGTGCATCTTTCATCCGGATCACTTCTGCTTTTTTCTCAAGGAAATCTACGGAAATGTAAGCGTCCTTCTGGAAGAAGCGGCTCTTTCTCATCGCTTTCATTGAAATTCTGGAAGTAGTAAGATTCGCTACACAGCCATTTTCAAACTCTATTCTTGCATTGGCAATATCCGGGGTTTTGCTGACTACGCATACACCGCTTGCATGAATATTTTTAACCTTCGATTTCGCCATGCTCAATAAAATATCAAGATCATGGATCATTAAATCCAATACCACAGAAACATCAGTTCCTCTCGGATTGAATTCTGCGAGCCTGTGGATCTCAATAAACATCGGGTTTTGAATGTATTCTTTAGTAGCAATAAAAGCTGGATTGTATCTTTCTACATGTCCTACCTGCGCCTTAATACCGTTTTCCTGGCATTTATGAAGAATTTCTTCTGCCTGTTCAAGCGTTTGGGTTACCGGTTTTTCAATAAAAAAATGAAGTTTTTTTTCGATGGCTTTTAGGGCATAATCATAATGATAGACTGTAGGGGTTACAATATCCAGCATATCAATCTGATCAAGAAGATCATCAAAATTTTCAAAGTATTTATATCCGAATTCAGCTTCTATTTTTTTTCCGTTTTCAATATCTTTATCGTGGAAACCTACCAGCTCGTACTTATCTGACTGGTTAAGAAGTCTTAAGTGAATCTTTCCCAGATGTCCGGCACCTACCAAACCTGCTTTTAACATAGATTTTTTAATTTTGGTAAAGATAAGAATTTTAGGTATTAGGAAATACGTTGTCGTATTTAGGTTGATAAGTATTGATAGTTTTTTTACTTTTGTAGAAACTACTACCTGTAACCTAATAACTACTATCTTACTAATGATGCATGATTCGTTTGTACATAAAGGAAAAAGAAAAATCTTGGTCGAATATCTAAGACATAAGATCGGGATCTCAGATGAAAATGTACTTTCGGCAATGAGTGAAGTTCCGAGACATCTCTTTATTGAAAGCATTTTTGAGGATTTTGCCTATGAAGACCGGGCATTTCCCATTTTGTCGCACCAGACTATTTCCCATCCCTCTACAGTAGCGGAGCAGTCCGAGCTGTTGCAGGTAAAGCCTGGCGAGAAAGTTCTGGAGATCGGAACAGGATGCGGATATCAGACTGCCGTTCTGCTGGCTATGAAAGCCCTGGTTTATACAGTGGAAAGGCAAAAAGACCTTTTTGATTTTTCAAAGAAAAAATTCCGTGAGCTGCATTTAAATCCGAAATTCCAGAGTTTTGGAGACGGTTTTGCGGGACTTCCTACTTTTGCGCCCTTTGACAAGATCATTGTCACCTGCGGAGCCTCGGTTTTACCAACAGAATTACTGAAACAGCTTAATATTGGTGGAAAAATGGTCATTCCATTAGGACCTACTGATGAACAGATCTTATACCGGTTTACCAAAGCTTCTCCCACAGAGTTTGAGAAAGAAGAATTTGGAGCCTATAAATTTGTGCCCATGTTAGGAAGTACCAATCATTAGGCACAAAATTATTATCCCATAATGTGAAAACCTCCGTCTACATGGCGGATTTCTCCCGTTATTCTGGTCTCCTTTCTGAAAAGGTGAATAACTTCGTGCGCCAAATCTTCCGGCAGGGCATTTCCCAGCGGACTGATTCGGTTTGCTCTTTCTACATCTTCAATATTCAGAGTAGCATTGCCTGCTTTGCTTCCCATATAAGGTGAAAACCTAATGGCATTGGCTCTGATTCCGAATTTTTTTCCTAATTCATAAGCCATTTCCAGAGTAAGCCTTTCCAACGCCGCTTTAGCAATGCTGATATTGATATAGGGAAAGAATGATACTTTTTCTGCTGCAATATAACTGAGCGAGACAATAGAAGAACCATTCTGTAAAACACCGTTTGAAAGCAGAGCCTGGCAGATGGAGATCATAGAAAAAGCCGAAACATTCATGGTTTCATTAAATTCCTCGGGAGTAACTTCCAACATAGGTTTTACTGACTTGTTCCGGATCGTTTTATCCATCGCTATTGCATGAAGAAATCCGTTCAGCTGAATGCCTTTTTGTTTCAGATCTTCGGACAGAAAATGCAAACTTTCGGATAAGGTGACATCTAGAGGGGCAGTATAGACATCTTTTCCCAGGACCTTTTGACAGGCATTTTGAAAATCATCATAATTCTTGTTCAGAAAGTCTTTTGCTTTTTCTGAAACATTTTTATGAAAAGGAGTGATTCCCAATCCCGTACAGACTACATTTCCGTTGTTTTCAAGAACTTTTTCGGCGACTTTCATGGCAAGAGAATTTTCATCTGCAATACCGGTAATTAGAAAAGTTTGATTGTTCAGCATAGTATTTTTTTGTTATTTTAGAATAGAAATAATTCAATTAAGATTTATAAAGAGCAGTTCCCCAGGTCCATCCGGATCCTACCGCTGCAAATAAAAGGAGATTTCCAGGTTGTATTTTCCCGCTTTTATAGGTTTCATCCAGTACAATAGGAATTGTTCCACCTGATGTATTGGCGTATTTGTCCATATTCGTCATCACTTTTTCAAATGGAATATTCGTTTTTCTTGCCGTTTCCTGTAAAATCCGGATACTTGGCTGATGGGGAATTACCCAATCTACATCATCGGAAGAAAGCTGATTCGCTTCAAGGATTTCATCTATTGCTTCCGGTAAAACTTTGGTTGCTGTATTGAAAACTTCTTTTCCGTTCATTTGAAAATAATGCAGCTTCTGTTTTAACGTTTCTTCCGAAGCAGGCATTTCTGAACCTCCCGCCGGAATATTGAAATGGTATTTTCCACGTCCGTCCGCATGAAGCTTAAAATCAAAGAAGCCCTTATCTTCAGTAGTGGCAGAAAGAAGAATTGCTCCCGCACCGTCTCCGAAAAACACGGAATCTTTCCTTTCCCAGTCTGTAATGGTTGAAAATGTATCTGCTCCAATAACCAGAACGTTTTTATACATTCCTGTTTCAATGAACTGGCATCCTATGGCAATTCCGTAAAGCCCTCCGGAACAGACAGCAGAAATATCAAAGGCTACAGCCTGATAAGCTTCCATTTTTTCCTGAACAAAACAGGCGGTAGAGGGAGCCTGCCTATCGGGAGTAGAGGTAGCAACGATGATAAGATTCAGATCCTGTGGTTTGACGTCTGTATTCTCAAGTGCTTTTAAGCCTGCTTTGAAAGCAAGGTCACTCGTTACTTCCCCTTCTGCAATTCTTCTTTCTTTGATCCCCAGATTTTTATAAATCCACTCATCAGAAGAGCCTATTGCTTCAAAAAAATCATTTTTTAAAATTTTTGGAGGAACATACGAACCCGTTCCTTTTATGTATGCATTTATTTTTGCCATTATTTTTTTTCGTTTAAAAACTTAAGTAAAGCTAAAAACAAATATTCATATATCGATTGAATTTATTGAAGTTTATGATTTATATCATTATTTTTTTTAAACTTTAAATAATATTTTATAGTTTGTATTGATTTATTAATAAATTATTAATCCTAACGAACGATAGTATTTTAAAATAAAAGGGTTATTTTTTAGAAGAAGTTTCATGTCAGATAATAAAGAGAGGTTAAAATACTTCCCTACATTTGATGTAACGAAAAAATTAAATTATGAAAGTATTCGTCAATAAAAGAATTCCTGAAACGGGAATACATATGCTGAAAGAAGCCGGGCTGGAAGTTTTTATCCCGGAACATGAAAACCTGTCGCACGACGAATGGCTGAGCTACTGTCAGAGTCACGATGCTATTTTAAGTGTAGGCGGAGAATTTAAATACGATCAGGATTTTTTTGACCAGTGTCCCAATATAAAAACAATCGCTTTATATTCTGTAGGTTTCGATCATGTAGACATTAAAGAAGCTACCCGCAGGAAAATTCCGGTGGGAAATACTCCTGATGTCCTCAGTAAAGCTACTTCCGATGTTGCTTTTCTATTGATGCAGTCTGTAGCCAGAAGAGCAAGCTATAATTTTCAGAAAGTAAAGGATGGAAACTGGGGCGATTTCGATCCGCTTCATGCCTTAGGACAGGAATTATACGGGAAAACGCTGGGCGTTTTAGGCTTGGGAAGAATAGGTTTTGAAATGGCTGAAAAATCTCAGAAAGCATTTGATATGAAGATTATATACCACAATCGCCATCAGAATGAGGAAGCAGAAAAAGAGCTTGGTGCCACTTATGTTTCCTTTGAAGAACTTATTCAGCAGTCAGATGTGTTAAGTATTCACGCGAATTTTACACCGGAACAGAAAGATCTTTTCAATGCGCCTGTTTTTGAAAGAATGAAGGATAATGCTATTTTCATTAATACGGCCAGAGGTGGTTTTCAAAATGAAAAGGATTTGTATGAAGCGCTGGTTTCCAAACAGATCTGGGGAGCCGGTCTGGATGTAACCAACCCAGAGCCTATGTCTAAGCACAGCCCGCTGTTGGAGCTTTCAAATGTATGTGTATTGCCACACATCGGTTCTGCAACCCTGGAAGCCAGAACAGGCATGGCCAGAATTGCTGCTGAAAATATCATCGCTTTCTCTACAGGAGAAAAAATACCTTATTGTATCAATCCTGAAGTGTATACAGGATAATTATATCAGAGATTATTACTGGTTTGTTTGTCTTTAATGTTACTTATAAACTCGAAAGGCTTAAAAGATAAAATTAATGCTATCCGGCGAAAAGATAGACAATAACAATCTCGTGAACTAGGTATTATATTTTTGTAAATCCATGACAATAAAAAGAAAGGTTGGAACCGTTTTTGTTCTGTATCATCTACATTAAATACTGATATTATGACACCAGAAGAAAACACCAACGAACAGGACAGAAAGCTGGAAGAAATGGATTACAGTCCCAGTGAAGATATTTTTAACAGAGAAGCCCATATTCCGCTTGATGGTGACGGAAATCCTATATTAAGCGAAGAGGACGATGATAAGATAGATAAGGGGCTGGATATTCCCGGTACTGATGATGACGATGATATGGAGGAAATAGGGTCTGAGGATGAAGAAAACAATTACTGGAGCCTCAGCGATAATGATGATGATCACGAGGAAGAAAATGATGATGTTCTTACTTAAATTCAATACCCATAAATAACAACCTTACTGATTTTCAGTAAGGTTGTTTTATTTTTGGAAAACATCACCTTCCCGGAAGAAACATTCCCCTCCTCCGGAGGGGTGGATTCGACTGAAAGGAGAAGACGGGGTGGTTTAAAAAGCAATACAACACAACAAAAAACACAGACATGAAAGAAACCCTCACCCACATTAAAGGCATTCCCATTGACCGGAATTTTGTAGAAAATCTTCCCTTTAATCCTCATTTAGTTACATTACTGAGAGAAAAACGGAAAGCCCATATCTTAAGTGAAGTTCTTTTCTGGAAGAAGGTTCGGGCAGGAACATTTCATCGGATCGATTTTGACAGGCAGAGAATTATCGGGAATTATATTGTTGACTTCTATGTGAAGACTTTGGGGTTGGTAGTTGAAATCGATGGTACAAGTCATGATGATAAAGCTGTTTATGACGGGATCCGGCAGCAATATCTTGAATCATTGGGACTTGTTGTCTTCAGGATTACGGATTTTGATGTGAGGAATAATTTGGGCGTTGTGATGATGGATCTGGAGTATTTTATTATTCAGCATTTCGGGACCACCCCGTCTTCCGAAATTCTTTGAATTTCGGAATCCACCCCTCCGGAGGAGAGGAATGTTTCGGCCGGTGGTTTTATTATAGGAAAATAGATCAGAAGATTGGTGGGTCGGAGCGGAACAGCAAATTTGTCTTTTCCTTGCCTATATTTTCTAATTTGAATATCTTTAAAACTTCAAACATTTACTCTAAACATTGAACTTTAAATAGCAATATGACATTTCAAGAACAGATACAGCAGGGGATCCCTGATCAGCTGCCACAGCCTAAACCATACGAAACCAATATCAACCATGCGCCGAAGCGTAAAGAAATTTTAGGAGAAGAAGAGAAAAAGCTTGCCCTGAAGAATGCATTACGCTATTTCGACCCGAAGTTTCATGCGGAATTACTTCCTGAATTCAGGGAAGAGTTAGAGAAGTACGGCAGAATTTATATGTACCGTTTCCGTCCCGATTATGAAATGAAAGCAAGGGATATTGCAGATTACCCAGGAAAGTCTGAGCAGGCAAAAGCCATTATGCTTATGATTCAGAACAACCTGGATTATGCAGTGGCGCAGCATCCTCACGAACTGGTCACTTACGGAGGAAATGGGGCGGTATTTTCTAACTGGGCGCAGTATCTTTTGACGATGAAGTATTTGTCTGAGATGACGGATGAGCAGACTTTAACGATGTATTCCGGGCACCCGATGGGATTGTTTCCTTCTCATAAAGATGCTCCAAGAGTGGTGGTAACGAATGGGATGATGATTCCAAATTATTCCAAACCGGATGATTGGGAAAAATTCAATGCTTTAGGAGTTACCCAGTATGGACAGATGACGGCGGGGAGCTATATGTATATTGGCCCGCAGGGAATTGTTCACGGAACTACCATTACCGTTCTGAATGCGTTCAGAAAAATTAAAAAGGAGCCGAAGGGTGGGCTTTTTGTGACTTCCGGATTGGGAGGAATGAGCGGGGCTCAGCCGAAAGCAGGAAATATTGCAGGCTGTGTTACCGTATGTGCTGAAGTGAACCCAAAGATCACCAGGATCCGTCACGAGCAGAAGTGGGTGAATGAGATCTATGAGAACATGGATGAATTGATAGAAAGAGTAAGAAAAGCTCAGGAAAATAAGGAAGCCGTTTCTCTTGCTTACCTTGGCAATATTGTGGAGATTTGGGAAAAATTTGATGAGAAGAACTTAAAAATAGATATAGGATCAGACCAGACATCACTTCACAACCCTTGGGCTGGCGGATATTATCCGGCCGGACAGAGCTTTGAGGAATCCAACAGGATGATGGCGGAGGAGCCCGAACTGTTCAAAGAAAAAGTTCAGGAAACTTTAAGAAGACATGCCACAGCCATCAATAAGCATACACAGAAAGGAACTTATTTCTTTGATTACGGAAACGCCTTTTTACTGGAAGCTTCAAGAGCCGGAGCAGATGTGATGGCAGAAAATCCTACCCTTGGAAGGGAGTTCAAATATCCGAGCTATGTTCAGGATATCATGGGGCCTATGTGCTTCGATTACGGTTTCGGGCCGTTCCGTTGGGTATGTGCCAGTGGAAAGCCGGAAGACCTGCAGAAAACAGATAATATTGCATGCGCTGTTTTGGAAGAAATGGTGAAAAACTCTCCCGAAGAAATCCAGCAGCAGATGAAAGACAATATCCAGTGGATCAAAGGCGCTCAGGAAAACAAGCTGGTAGTCGGTTCACAGGCGAGAATCCTGTATGCCGATGCAGAAGGAAGAATGAAAATTGCCGAAGCCTTCAATAATGCGATTAAGAACGGGGAGATTGGTCCTGTAGTTTTAGGCAGGGACCACCATGATGTTTCCGGGACCGATTCGCCGTACAGGGAAACTTCCAATATCTATGACGGTTCAAGATTTACCGCAGATATGGCGATTCACAACGTGATTGGTGACAGCTTCCGTGGGGCTACATGGGTATCTATCCATAATGGCGGCGGAGTAGGCTGGGGCGAAGTTATTAACGGTGGTTTCGGAATGCTCCTTGACGGAAGTGCCGATGCCGACAGAAGACTGAAATCTATGCTCTTCTGGGACGTTAACAACGGAATCTCCAGAAGAAGCTGGGCCAGAAATGAAGGCGCTGTTTTTGCCATTAAAAGAGCGATGGAAGCAGAACCGAATCTGAAAGTAACGCTTCCGAATTTTGTGGATGAAAATTTATTGTAATATAAAATTCGATAATTCTATAAAAACGGACTATTATCCTCAGTGTAGACGAAGGAAGTCAGTTTTTGTACGTAACAATACATCAATAGGAACGGGCTTTAGCCCGTTTTCTTTTTGTACATTATACAATTGGCTTTAGCCGAAATTTAAAATTAAGTTTTGGCTAAAGCCTTTTGTATTTTTCTTTTTTTATATCGGGCTAAAGCCAGATGCTATTGATCATCCCGTTACATTTCTAAAAACAAACTCTCTTTGTCATTCCATAGGGAAACTCAACAGAGAGAGCTTCCTAATATTGCAAAATTAGAATTTTGATTGAAATACAATTATAATACAGTTTGGAAATTGAAACTTTGCGTCAAAAAAAATACAAAAGTTTCCAACCTTTTTAATGCTTCCTGCATCTTTATAGAAAAAGACCAATGAAAATCACAATACCAACACCATGTCATGAAAACTGGGATACCATGACACCCAAAGAAAAAGGAAGATTCTGCTCTGTATGTTCCAAAACAGTAAGGGATTTTACCACCGCTTCCGATGAGGAAATTATAGTTGCTTTTTCTGATCCTTCAGAAAAGGATACTTGTGGGAATTTTCATCAGTCGCAACTCAACAGAACGCTGCAGTATTCTTATCTCAATTCAGTTTTTGCAAAATTTGCTGTCGGTTTTATGCTGACCACCGGAGGATTTGTTGCTGTAAGCGCACAGCAAAACATAGCCAACGACACTTTAAAAACGGAAGAATTGAAAGAAGTAGTACTAAGCAGAATTAGAACTAAAAAAGAACATATGCTGCTTGGATCAGCTACTGTAGTACCGGAAAGTATTTTGGTGAATGCTAACCCAGAAAAGGCAAAAGAAAATCCGCCAAAATCACAGGGATTAGTGATCAATCAGCTGCCACAAAACAGAATAGGCAAGCAGGAAATAAGAATAGGAGGAGTAAAGTCATCCGTTCCCGCAAAACAGCCTTTGGTGTTGTTGGATGGCAAGGTGATCAGTATGGAAGAATTCGGGAAGATCACTCCTGAATCTATAGAGAGTATAAATATTGTAAAAAACGGATTTGAGTATAGTGGTAAAGCCCGGAATGGCATTATAGTAATTACGACTAAAAAGAAAAGGAAGATAAGGAAATAAAAGGCTTCGGCGATCGAAGATCGCCGAAGCCTTTTATAAATTACTGATAAGCAAAGCTTATTTTTTCACTGCTTTAATTGCCGCTTCATAATTAGGCTCGTGCGAAATATCATCTACCTGCTCTTCATAAACAATTTTGCCTGCAGGATCAATCACCACAACAGCTCTGCTCAACAGACCTTTCATCACAGAATCTGTGATCTCCACGCCATACACTTTCCCGAAATCCGAACGGAAATCCGAAAGCATCACCACATTTTTAATTCCTTCTGCACCGCAAAATCTCTTTTGGGCAAAAGGAAGATCTTTGGAAATACAAAGAACCACTGTATTCGGAATATTGGCCGCATCTTCATTGAAATGATGTACCGAAGCCGAACAAACTCCCGTATCTACACTTGGGAAGATATTCAGGATAACGTATTTCCCTTTGTAAGCATCCAAAGTCTGGTCTTTCATCGTAATATCCGTAAGCGTAAACTTAGGAGCAGCTTTATTCACTGCCGGCAATTTGGAATACGTATGCACGGGTTTTCCTCCCATCAGAACAGTATTCTGGGCAAAGCTGAATACTGAGAAAAGAAATAATGTGCTGAAAATTAATCTAGATACCATGAATTTTATTTTTAAACAAAATTATTCTTTTTTTAGGAGCTGTTCATTAATTTTAATTCAAATGGGCGTCAAATAGAGCAAATCTATCAGTCAGCTATTTTTTTAATCAATTGTAACATCTACCTTTATTCTGTAAAAGCTAAAATTTTACATTCAACTCATCAAAAAATAAATTTATGGATTCAGTAAACAAGCGGTCATTGCAGGATATTTTTAAAAGTGAAAACGAAATTCCCGAAGAATATAAAGTTCCCGAAATCCATCAGAAGGTCTATCTTCTGAACGGAGAACTGGTAGAATGGAAAGGGGAGACCCAAAACATCTATTCACCCATCTGCATCCCTACAGAAAACGGCCTGGAAAGAAAGCTCCTTGGAAGCATCCCCAATATCAGTCCCAAAGAAGCCATGGAAGTTCTTGAAGCTTCTGTAAAAGCCTATGATAACGGTTTGGGAGAATGGCCTACCATGTCCGTTGAAGGGAGAATTAAATGTATGCAGAAATTTGTATACCTGATGATAGAACAGCGCGATCTTGTCATTAAACTCCTGATGTGGGAAATCGGTAAAACGCTGGCAGATTCTACAAAAGAATTCGACCGTACTGTGGATTACATCAACCAGACGATTGATGCGCTGAAGGATCTGGATAGGGAGTCTTCCCGCTTCCAGCAGGCAGAAGGAACCATTGCACAGATCAGAAGAGCTCCGCTTGGCGTTGTTTTGAGTATGGGGCCTTTCAATTATCCTTTAAATGAAATTTTCACTACCCTGATCCCGGCACTGATCATGGGAAATACTATTTTGTTTAAACTTCCAAAGCATGGTGTACTGGCTCATTATCCCTTATTGAATGCCTTCAAAGAAGCTTTCCCGAAAGGAACGGTCAATACCCTTTACGGAAAGGGTTCAGAGATCATCACCCCAATCATGGAAAGCGGAAAAGTAAACGTTCTGGCCTTCATTGGTTCCAGTAAAGTAGCAAACGGACTGAAAAAACTGCATCCTAAAGTGAACCGCCTGCGTGCCATCCTGAGCCTGGATGCCAAAAATGCAGCAATTGTCACCAGAAATGCAGATCTTGACGTTGCGGTGAGTGAATGTATTCTTGGGGCATTATCCTTCAACGGACAGAGATGTACAGCATTGAAGCTGATATTTGTTCAGAAAGAAATTGCTGACGAGTTCACCCAAAAGTTAAGTGCCGCAGTTTCTGCACTGAAGCCGGGTCTTCCGTGGGAAAAAGACGTGAAAGTAACTCCGCTTCCGGAAGTCAATAAACCGCCATACCTGAAAGAATGTATTGATGACGCTTTGGCGAAAGGAGGGAAGATTTTAAATGAAAATGGAGGCTTTACGGAAGAATCCTTCGTCTTTCCTGCCGTGGTTTATCCGGTGAACAGCGATATGAAGCTTTATCACGAGGAACAGTTCGGGCCGGTAATCCCAGTAGTCCCTTTTGAAGATATAGAAGAACCTATAGATTATCAGGTAAATGCCTCGCATGGGATGCAGGTGAGCATTTTCAGTGAAGATCCGCAGGAAGTTTCAAGGCTGATTGACCCGTTTGTGAATCTGGTGAGCCGTGTGAACATCAATTGCCAGGCGCAACGCGGACCGGATGTCTTTCCATTTACGGGACGTAAAGACAGCGCAGAAGGAACACTTTCTGTTTTTGATGCACTTCGTTCATTCTCAATTAGGTCTCTGGTAGCCGCTAAACTGACGGATTCCAATAAAAAATTATTAAATACCATTGTAAGAGAACATGATTCTAACTTCTTAAGTACTGACTATATTTTCTAGTCCGTATTTTAACTCTATTTAACATAAAATAAAAATTCTCAAAAAATTTCCGTGTTTTTTGAGAATTTTGTATTTTAAACCGTGTTAAATTTGGTTTTTGTGTTAAAAGTACAGTATTTTATTGAATTATATCTGTACAAGTAGAGTTTGGAGTATGTCTTTAATGGAAAAAGAATTTTTAGAGAAAATTGAGAATCATAAAGGTGTTATTTTCAAGATCTCTAAAATGTATATGGACGATCGTGATGATCAGAATGATCTTTATCAGGAGATTATTTATCAGGCCTGGAAATCATATGGCGATTTCCAGAGGAAAAGCGACTTCTCTACATGGCTGTACAGAACAGCACTTAATACAGCTATTGTATTTCTGCGTAGCGAAAAAAAACGTAGTTTTATACAAAATCAGGGAATAGAGAATCTTGTTGTTCCGCAGGAGTCCTATAATGATGCTGATGACAAAAATATGAAGCTGATGTATGAGGCTATTCAAAAGCTGAGTCCTATAGACAAAGCACTTATTTTTTTCTTTTTGGAAGATTTTCCGGGTAAAGAGATTGCCCGCCAGCTGGGCATAACAGAGGTGAATGCACGGGTAAAGCTGAACCGGGCTAAAATAAAGCTGAAGGAAATCATCGAAAAACAAAAAGAATAAGGCAGATTTAAAACAAAACCACATGGAGTTAGAAAATTTTAAAGAACTTTGGGATAAAGACAGCAGGCAGGATCTGCCGGAGATCTCTCTGGAAAACCAGGATGAGATCCACTCGCCGATGCGAATGCTAAAGATCAATATGGAAACGGAATTCTGGCTGATGGTAGTTAGCCTTCCTACACTTATGATAGGATTTCCGTTTGCTTCCGGAAATAAGAATATCATCATCATTTCAGCTTTTGTCGTCACCCTGACCCTTGCCTTTATTATTTATTTCTACTCCCGTTTTCTTAAGCTCTACAAAATGTTGTGCAACAGCAGTATCAATACGAACTATGATCTGTTTAACCTGAGAACACAGCTCCTCATATCGAAAGAAATCTATATTTCCTATTATATTTCCTACATTCCACTGGCTTTCATTCTATCCCTGATCAAAATTGATTTTCATTTTGAAATGGCCTATAATCTTGCTATTTTCGGGATAAGTTTCCTGATCACGCTAATCTTGGTTTGGTTCATTATCAAGTATTGGATGTATTATATGTACGGAAAGTATATAGAAGATGTTGTACGGCTGGTAGATGAGCTGAACGATGTGGAAACAAAACAGGCAAAATACCGTAAAAATTCATGGTTTGAGTGTTCCCAGAGATTTTTTATGAATAAATTCGGATTAAAAGGAAATATCCTGAATACTATTTTATGGTTTGTATCAGTGTATATTTTTATCATTATATTTTTAACAATGGTGCTTGTGACTTTTATTATCATTGGAGCTAAACTTAATTTTATTGATCTCACTACACTTATGAAAGCACTCGAAAGGCTAAATTAATTTTTAAATATCCAGAAGAAAGAAGACTGAAATATCAAAGAAATAAATTTTCCACAGAACCTCCGGTAGAAAATTTCTGTCGGAGCTGATTTTTTTTATTAAATGGCAATACAAATGCCAATGCATAAAAAGGTGCTGTATCAGGAGGCTATAGAAGATAAGGGAAAAAATTAAAAGAGTAAAATATCATTTTTAATATAAATTTTTCTCTAATTGTTGTAACATTTTTGTTTTTTTTCTACTAACTGTGAGAAATGTAAAGTGTTAGTAATCTAATTAGACTTGGGATTGCTTAAGATTTAAACTGACTGTTCATATCAAAAACTTTACTGATCAAAATTATTTTGAAGATTCTGTTTTTATGAAACAGAGTTGGAGGGAGAACTTAAAAAAACACACAATGGAACCTGGCAGAAAATTTCTGCCGGGTTTTTATCTTTTCTGGCAACATCAGTAATCCTATGCTGAAAGCCTATGATTCTTTAAAAGACATGGTGACACAATCCAACCTTAATAAACATTTTATAAATGGACTTATTTGTTCTTTTTCTCCTTTGCAATTTCATTCTTTACCCAGTCCAGCTGCGGATCTCTTTTCTTAATAATATCCTGCATGCTTTCGGTAATGGTAATATCAGGAGCCACCCCTTTTTTAGTATTCAAAAAATCAATATTCGGCTGTACCAGCAAAAGGCCGATAGGAAGGTTGATCTTTGAATTGGGAAGCTTCTGGTAAGAGTAAAACCCGGCAACAGTTCCGTCATTGGCACCTCCGGTTTCTTCCCCTACGAGAATTGCTCTTTTGTCATATTTAAGCTTTGCTGTAATGATAGACGAAGCTGAAAAGCTTCCCCCGTTGATCAATACAAACACCTTACCATGAAAAGCATCCTTATTAGGTTTTGTAGGCTTGTCTGCCTTCATTTTATAATAGATCTTTCCATCTTTTTTATAAGTGCTGAAGGTCTGCGCAAATACGTACGTGGGATAGGCAAGGCTTTTAAAAGCGTATTCAAAAGCGGTACTTTTTCTGAAGTAATTGGTTTTCAGTGGGGTAATCCTTGAAGCAAGTTGTGAGGGCTTTATCAGGACATACGGTTCAGGAGCCAGATAAGAATACAGGTTATTGATCTCGTGCAATGATCCTCCGTAATTATTACGGACATCTATGATGAGGTATTGGGATCCGGCGTTTTTTATTTTTTTAAAAGTTTCCTTATAGAATTTTTCCGAATAATCCCTTGAAAAGCTTTTTACTTTAACATAAGCAGTCGTGCTGTCTTTATCGAGGAATTTAAAACTCCGGTTATAAGAATTGCTTGATGCTACATAATCATTGACTTTCTTTTCAGGCGTACGTTTTTCCTGCGCTTTGTCCTGTTCTTTGTCGTCTTTAGATTTGGATTCACGAAGCAGAGTGTAGGTGTTTTTTTTGCCTTTGTAAAGTGTTTCTATAGAGGCAGAATTTGTAAATCCGTTTTCTGCCGTATAAAAATTAAAGAATACATCCTTTAAAAAATAGGATTGGAAAGTAGTGTTAAACCCATCACTGCTGATGAGTTTTCTGTATTTATTTACATATTCAGAAACCGGAATATGGTTGATTGATAAAACTTCGGTTCCCGGCTGTATGTTCTCTATTGAATCTTTATTTTGAATGATGAATAAATGATCGCCTTTTATATAATATTCAAAACGGCTGAACAACCCTTTTTTATTCTCAAGATTTTTAATCTCCTTGTTGGTAAACTTCCTTCTTGGAATTCTCAGAGACAGATGTCCTTCTTTGATATCAGCGATCACCGGTTGCAATTTAAAATAAAACTGAAGGGGGGTCAGAGACTCATGGATTGTTCCCTTAAGACTGTCAAATTTATGATCAAGTTCCGGCTTGGAAATATACCAGTAAAGCTGGGGATGCATCTGCTTAAGTTTTGAGTAGGCGTAATCTACATCCTCTTTAAGCTTTTCGGGTTTGATGCATGAGGCTCTCTGATCATTATGCCTTCTGATAGATGCACATGAAGAGAGCGCTGCTGCCAGCAATATAATCGAATAATTTTTCAACGTGTTTTGTTTTTTTTCAGTCGGCTAAGTTAAAAAGTTTAAGATTATTTTTATTGAATTAAATGATAAATTATTCAGAAAGCTTTATAAATAAAGTTAAAAATATACCACATATGCGCCCTATTTTTATACAAAATTAAAAGTCAATACCTTTGCAGAATTATTTTAATGCAGATGATATATTTGATCATAATACTTCTTGTTTTGGCCATAGCCTATGTTGTAGTGATGGAACTTCCGGCATTCGGAGCGGCGCCAAAGGGCAGAAGGCTGAAAAGGATAAAACAGTCTAAACTCTATAAAAAAGGGCAGTTCCGTAACATCAGTCACACACCTTCCATTACTGAAGGTTATAGCCCGATAAAAGTCACGTATGATTTTATTTTAGGTAAAAAACATCCCTTGTTAAAGCCTTCAAAAGCTATTCCTTCTGTTTATACAGATCTAAAAAAACTTCCGAAAGACCAGGACATTTTCATATGGTTGGGACATTCGTCTTATTACCTGCAGACTGATGGTGTTTCATTTCTTGTGGACCCGGTTCTTAGCTTGTACGGTTCTCCCTTTAAGTATTTTAATAAAGCTTTTAAAGGATCAGATCTTTTTAAGCCTGAAGATATTCCGGAGTTGGATTACCTGATTATCACCCATGATCATTTTGATCATCTAGATTATCCAACGGTAAAATCTATTAAAAACCGCACGGGAAAAGCTATTATTCCTTTAGGGGTTGGTGCACACCTTGAAAAATGGGGTTATGACGAAGAAAACCTGATTGAAGAAGAATGGGATACTGAAGTCCTTTTAAAAAATGGTTTGAAAATCACTTTTACTCCGGCCAGGCATTTTTCCGGAAGACAGATAAGGCAAAACAATACACTGTGGGCTTCCTATGTTCTGGAAACTGCTTCAAAAAAGATTTTTTTGGGTGGAGATAGTGGCTATGACAGCCATTTTGAAATGATCGGTGAAAAATTCGGGCTTTTTGATTATGCTGTTCTAGAGAATGGGCAATATGATGAAGCCTGGCGGTATATTCATGCACTGCCAGAAGATGTAATCCAAATTGCTGTTGATTTAAAAGCGAAGCATATTATACCGGTTCATTCTTCAAAATTTGCGCTGGCTCTTCATCCATGGTATGAGCCGCTTCAGAAAGTGACGGCTTTAGGGAGAGAAAAAAATCTCAGTATTCTTACCCCGATGATTGGGGAAATAGTAGATGTGAACAGTTCTAACCACCAGTTTGGAAATTGGTGGTCAGATTGATTCAGGCATGCCAGATGTCCTTATATCTTGCAGGATGGTTTTCAAACTGTTGGCGGACAAAATCACATTCAGGGTCTACCAGGAGATCTTTTTCTTCAGAATACCGTACCAGTTCGTCCAGAAGCATTTTGGCGTATCCGTGCCCCTCACGCTCTTCTATAATTTTGGTATAATAAACAATCAGCAGCCTTCCGTCTATTTTTATCGACATATATCCTGCCTTTTCTCCGTCAATTAACAGCTGCAGTTCATCCTGATACGGAGATATCTCAAACTTTATATTTTCCATAATAATTAAAATTTGGTTGAGTTAAAAATAACGTACATGAAATTATCAATATAGCAATCTAATGCATTATCAGTCTTATAATCTGTATCAGATTCGTACTTCAGACTCTTAAAATTACAAATTTAAATCATATAAAACATGAGTTTTGAGAAAACTTAACGAAATTTTAAGTCTTTTTTATACCAAAGAAAAGGGTGCTGAAGAATAACAATTACTAAGAATAGGTTAGTCTCGATCAATTTGTTGTAATAATTACCTGAATTCCATTGTTATATCATGAAAATTTACGAGGGTCGGTGTTTTTTTAACAAAGATTATGATGGTGTTTAAAAGATTTGGCATTTTAATTGACAATGCTAATACAGTTTAACTTTAAAAAACTTAAGATGAAAAAAATATTATTTGCATTACTGCTCACAGGGACGTTCAGTCTGAGCTTTGCACAATCGGATTATTACAATGATTACAGAAGAAGCATTTCAGATGTGAACTGGCAATCGGTGGCTACGGAACTTCTGCTTTCTGCTGTACAGGTGAAACAGTTGAATACTTTAAATGACAGGTACAGCAATTATGATTCCTGGAACAGAGTCTATGTAAGCCAGCCGGACAGATGGAGAGAAGACCGTTACTATGAGATAGAAAGAATACTGGGACGCGACAAATATACTAAGTTCAAAAAGAATTATTATAAAGGCCAGAATCCTGTAGCAGTTTATAACCGCAACAAAAACAATTACAAGAAGTATAATTCTAAAGAGTACAAAGAATATAAAAAAGAATACAAAAAAGCATATAAAAAAGAAAATAAACACGGACACAACCATTAGACCAGTTTATCAACTATATATTCAGTTTTAAACGGCCGGCACATTTGCCGGCCTTTTTTTATTTTTACATTGATGTGGATTTTATTTGTTTGAATTTTATAACTTAGCATGATGGATTCTAAAGAAACAATAAAAGAATTTTATCTGAGGAATGCCTCCGTGGTGAGGCTGGAAAGTTCTGCGACAACAGGAGTAGGGCATTTTAATGTTTTTACACGGGAAAGCTGCTCACTCATGACTCCTTACAGCAGAAGGGATTACTATAAGATCTCATTAATCATAGGAAAAGGAAAACTTCATTATGCCGACAAATGGATCTATGTAGACCGACCGGCACTGTTGTTTTCAAATCCAATAGTTCCTTATTCGTGGGAAGCGGATAATGAAGACCAGACAGGATGGTTCTGTCTTTTTACAGACCAGTTTCTGCAGAATGGAATACGCCTGGGGAACCTTTTGGATTCACAGCTTTTTAAAGTGGGTGGTACCCCGGTTTTTTTTATAGATGAAGAGCAACAGAAGACTGTTTCAGCGCTTTTTACGAAAATGATGGAAGAAATTCAGTCAGAATATATTCATAAATATGACATGCTGCGGGCTTGCCTCCATCTTTTGATCCATGAAACGCTGAAAATGCAACCTGCAGAAAATTTTGAGCCCTATCAGAATGCCTCACACAGAGTGGCTTCGCTATTTATGGAGCTGCTGGAAAGACAGTTTCCTATAGACAGTCCCGAAGCCTTTCTGAAATTAAAAACGCCCAATGATTATGCCCGAAGCCTTTCTATTCATGTCAATTCATTGAATCGTTCCGTAAAAGAAATGACAGGAAAGACGACGAGTCAACAAATCGCTTTAAGAACTATTCAGGAGGCTAATGCTTTATTGAAACATACGGACTGGAATATCTCAGAAATTGCCTATGGATTAGGGTTTGAAGAGCCTGCTTATTTTACCAACTTTTTTAAAAAGCAGACGGGATTAGCGCCTAATGCAGTAAGAAATGCATTTGTTTGAATTTTATAATTCTTAGTTTGAATTCTATAGAGTCTCCCATTGGTTCTTGTTCTAATTTTGTTCTATTAATTTAAAATCACAATCCATTATGAAATTCAGAAAATTAGGAAACACAGGAGAGCAGTTATCTGCAGTAGGTTTAGGATGTATGGGAATGAGCTTTGCATACGGCCCGGCTGATGAGCAGGAGAGCATCAATACGCTACATAAAGCTTTGGATTTAGGGGTTAATTTCTGGGATACGGCAGATATGTATGCTGCGGGAGAAAATGAAAAACTGATCTCAAAAGTTTTGGTTCCAAATCGTGATAAAATCTTTATTGCTACCAAATTCGGATTCAGGTTTAAAGATGGCAAACCTAGCCACAGTGCTGCTTCCGGAACTTACTTTGACGGTTCACCGGAGTGGATCAGAAAGGCAGTTGATTTAAGCCTTCAGAGATTGAAGATCGATACTATTGATCTTTATTATGCCCACAGGGTAGACCCGAATATTCCCGTAGAAGAAACAGTAGGAGCTATGGCAGAGCTTGTAAAAGAAGGGAAAGTAAAATACCTCGGATTATCAGAAGCTTCTGCTGAATCTATAAGAAAAGCAAATAAAATTCATCCAATTACTGCATTACAGTCAGAATATTCTATACTCACCAAAGATGTAGAAAAAGAAATACTTCCGACCATCAGAGAACTTGGAATCACACTGGTTCCTTATTCGCCGCTGGCAAGAGGACTTTTCGCCAATATCAACGAAGTACAGAATTTTGGTGATGAAGATTTCAGAAAAACATTACCCCGTTACCAGGAAGAATATCTGGAAAACAACAGGAACCTGGCGAGAGAAATTAACGAATTTGCGCAGTCAAAAGGTGTAAAAGGAACCCAATTAGCCTTAGCATGGGTATTGAACCAGGGAGAAGATATTATCCCGATTCCGGGAACGAAACGTATCAAATACCTGGAAGAGAATATTGCAGCTGTGAATATTGATCTTTCACAATCAGATCTTGAAACAATTGACGCCCTTGTGAAAAAATATCCGAACGTTGGTGAAAGATATACTGAAGGCTCTATGAAATTGGTCAACAACTAAAATTATTATCTCCGGATCATGGATCAACGATCCATGATCCGGAGTATTAAAAAACACATATTATAATGAATAGAAGAGAACTTTTAAAAAACGGACTGATGGCAGGTGCATTAAGTATCGTTCCTTTTTCAGACGTGTTTGCTGAAACGAAAATAGGTTCAGCAGATCTTGAGGAAGATCTTTCAGGATTTAAAAAAATCAAACTTGGAGAACTGGAGCTGTTTATTCTTACGGACGGATATATTCATGAAAAAAATATTGATGGATTTTCTCCGCGTGCAAATGTTTCCCAGCTAAAAACCATTCTCAGGGATAATTTCCGCTCCGATGAGTCTATTGATATGGCCATGAACCTGATGCTTGTTAAGACTAAGAACAGACTTATTTTGCTGGACTCAGGAATGGGGATTTTTGCGGATGAAAGAACCGGGTTTCTTTTAAAAAGCCTTCAAAAAGCAGGATTTTCTCCGAAAGACATTACAGATGTTTTTATTTCCCATGCTCATCCTGATCATATTGGTGGAGTTGTGGATAAGCAGAATAACCTGGTATTTCCCAATGCTGATCTTCATATTTCAAAAATCGAGCATGACTTCTGGCTTCAGGCTTCCATCAAAGATTTTAAAAACAGCTATCTGAAAACCCAGCCGGAATTTCTTAACCAGATTATTCCGCCTATTCAGAATATCCTGAAAACAATCCGTCCTAAGCTAAAGTTTTATGATTTGAAAAATGCTTTGTATGATCATTTCAGTTTTCAGCTGGCCCCGGGACACACGCCTGGGCTTACAGTTATGACCATTTCTTCCGGTAGCGAGAAGCTCATGTATATTGCGGATCTTATTCATTCTGATGTTATTCTTTTCCCCCATCCTGAATGGGGATTTTCCGGGGATACCGATTTGGATATTGCTACGGAATCCCGTAAAAAACTCTTGCAGCAACTGGCAGAAACAAAAACCAAAGCTTTTGCCTATCATCTGCCATGGCCCGGATTGGGTTTTACCAAAAAAGAATCTGCAGGATTCAGATGGGTTCCGGAGATTTTTATGAGTTGATGGTAGTATTGATTTAAATAAATTGGGCATTTAATTTACATTTAACTTAAATTTTCTACGACATAGTTTAAAAGATAAATCCTCCCGAATACGAGAGGATTTATTATTGGTAAATGTAAAATTGTCTGTCTGATATTTGAGACCAAAACTGTAAAGACTGTTATTTTCTGCCGCTAAGCTTCCCCAAATATAAGTTCAGAAGAATATAGTTTTCTAAACATAAAGTACGTCACATAAAGTACGGCAAAAGCAATTACTGCGTCTATAGTTGCCGCAAAGCCAAGCACTGCAATTTTTGAAAAGAAAGCGAAGATAATGTCAAAAAACATTCCTGCAAATACCCATTCTTTCAGTCTTAATAAGCGATTCGGGAGAAGAAGGACTATAATTCCGCTTAATTTGAAAACTCCCAACAGGTAAATGAAGTGTGGAGGATAGCCAAGCTGCTGCGTGATTGTCCAGACCAACGGGTTTTTGGTGAGTTCAAAGAAGCCACTTGCTCCAAACCAGAGTGACATAAAGATAGCTCCTGACCAATAGATGATTTTTGTTGTTTTTGTTTTCATTGTTTTATTATTTTAAGTTTATAGAATTTTAATTTTAGATCGCAGTGACACTAATTTTTTTGTATAATTTACTTTTGTAAGGTTTTTACTGGATTTCTGTCTTTGCAGCACCCGATATTTTTCCCGTTTTTATATTTTGAATAAAAGCGATGATTTCCCAGTTTTTTATAGAGAAATTTTCTGGAAGTTTAAAATCTGTAGTTCCTTCAGGATGATCTTTCAATGGAATTTGTTCCTGTTTATGAACAATCTGATAATGTTTTAAGTGATGTCCTTCATTTTCGCCTCCCGAAACCTGAGTGGAGGATTTCTTTTCAACCAGGCTGATCAGAAGTTTGCTTTGAGGATCAGCTTCAGTAGTTTTGTAAGTAACTGAGATCGTTTTTGAGGAAACTGTGGCCGACAGATTGATGTCGGTATTCTTAGAATCAAGCAATACACTTTCAATGGCATTTTCTGTTGCCTTTCTATCTGAACCTACGAATTCCGTTGTTCCATTAACAACCAGCTGTGGAGTATAGGTTTGTGACCGAAGCGTACGGCTGTAAAGCTGCTGACGCTGGGAGTTTTCAGCACTGCTGAAACGGTCTTTCCATCCAAGCCGGTTCCAGTAATCTACATGATAGGAGAGGATATAGACCGGCTGATCTTTATATTTTTCTTCCAATTGTCCCATCAGTTCATCGGCGGGAGGACAGCTTGAGCAGCCTTCCGAAGTGAAAAGTTCCAAAACTGCAAAACCATTGTTTCCAGATGAAACATCAGTGGAGATTTTCGTAATTTGGTTTTCATGCAAAAATGCAGAACCAGCGAATAAAAAAGCGGTGAAAGCACCTACTGCAAAAAGATTTCTTAGAATCATTGTTTTTAATTTGATTCAAAAGTAGACCTCTTTCAGGCGCTAAAGAATATAAAAAAGGCTCAGCCGGACAAATTGAACGGTGAACCCGGAAAATATTTAGCTGTAATTTTAAATGGAATCAGCGATCTTCCAGCCAGGTGAAAAAACTATGCGTTTTCTCCTTATTGATCAATAGTTTTTCAGGAGTTTCAATAATCAGTTTAACCAATATTTTACGCTGGAAATAATGTTCCATCTCCTTTATCGCTTTAAAATTGACAAGATACTGACGGTTGATTCTAAAAAACTGCTTTCCTGAAACCTGTTCCGCCACCTGCCCGAGCGGTTGCGACAGCTGGAATTGTTCCTTGTCAAATGTTACCAGGTGAGTAATTTCATTATGGATATAGAAATAGGCAATAATTTCAGTCTGAATCGTAGTGTATTTTTGATTCTTAAAAACTAGGAAATTGCTTTTCCCTGCTGGCTGGCTGATCTTCTGTAAAATAGATTCAATATCCGGAAGCTCATTTTTCCGGAAGAATTTTTTCAGCTCGTCTACCTTTCTCAGGGCTTCAGCAATGTCCTCTCTGGAAAAAGGTTTCAAAACATAATCCACCCCTTTACTTTTAAAAGCATCAAGCATATATTGGTCAAATGCTGTACAGAAGATCACAGGACAACTGATATCCACAGTTTTAAAGATCTCAAATGAAAGCCCGTCAGACAGCTGGATATCCATAAAGATAAGATCCGGTTTAATCTCTTTTGACAACCCTTCAACACTGGCTTCAATACTGTCATATACCGCAAGGATTTTAGACTCCGGTCTTAGGTCTGATAAAAGATTTTGGAGGGATTTTGCCGCTCTGAATTCGTCTTCAATGATGATGATATTCATGGATTAGTGGAAGTTTTATTTTAAAGTTTTTTTCGTCTGAATGAATCTCGATTTCCTTTTCCAGCAGGTGCTGGTAACGCATTTTAATATTGTCAAGCCCTACCCCGAGAGATTCTTCCGAAGTCATTTTCAGCTGAACAGGGTTTTCTATAATAATCCCGTTTTCTGAGCTGTAGATTTTAATATGCAACGGTTTACTCTGTGATACAATATTGTGTTTGATGCAGTTTTCAACCAGGAGCTGCATGGTAAATGGAGGAATAAGAGATTTGAGATCTTCCTGTTTAAGCCCGTTACTGAAGGTAATACCATCTCCAAAACGTGCTTTCTGAAGAAAAAGGTAAGCTTCAATGATCCTCATTTCCTCCTGTACGGAGATCAGATCTAACTTCCTGCTTTCAAGGGTAAACCTGTAAAAATCAGATAGCTTAATAACGAAATCTACAGTTTCAGAATCATTGGTTTCTGCCATTGACTTTAAAGTATTCAGGCTGTTGAAAAGGAAGTGGGGATTAACCTGTTGTTTCAGCAGCTCATATTGTGCTCCTAAATTATCACTTTTCACTTTTTCAAGTTCCAGCTGTACCTGTTGTCCTGCATAATTATTTTGAAGTAAGGTAAGAAACATATAACAAACCAGGTTAATCAGGATTCCTCTCACTTCTACCATCAGCATCGCTGGTCCGAAATTGATATGAGATAAAATCAGCTGCTGTATCCACGCCAGGCCGAACATGATGATCATTCCGAATGCAAGTACCGTCATTAATCTTGAATAAGAAATATGCTGTCGCCTTTTGTCTGTACTCCGGTTCAGCATATAAATATTAACATACCACATAATAACCGAAAATGCTGCTGTTATCGCTGAATTGACAATTGCTTCTTTCCAGTTGAATTCATGGGAAGCCAATTGAGGAACAGACGACAGAATTCCCAGAAACAGGGAACTGATCCATATGACGGCTGGTGAAATTTTTATTTTTTGCTGATGCATGGGAGCATTGGGTTTGAATAGGTGAAATTAAGTTTTTTTATTGAAAAAAAGTGTGAAGGAAAGTAGATGAATTGTCAATAGTGAAATGTCAATTCGCTTCGCTCGTGATTTTTGTATGTGCCAATTGCCCATTGACTTTGCGTTGGCAAAATTCACCATTCACAAATGATCATGTCAATAGTGAAAAGTCAATTCGCTTCGCTCGTGAATTTTTTACGTGCCAATTGACGATTGACTTTGCATCAGCAAAATTCATTATTCACAAATGATTCATGTCAATAGTGAAAAGTCAATTCGCTTCGCTCGTGATTTTTACGTGCCAATTGACCATTGACTTTGCGTTGGCAAAATTCACTATTCACAAATGATTCATGTCAATAGTGAAATGTAAATTCGCTTCGCTCGTGAATTTTTGTACGTGCCAATTCAATTGACCATTGACTTTGCGTCAGCAAAAATTCACTATTCACAAAAAATATACTAAAGCTGAAACTTCAGCTTTAGTATATTTTTTAAGGTCTTTTCACCGGCTCATAGCTCATCATATACCGTATCCGTTCTTCTTTATCGGTTTGAATATTTTCGCCTTCTGCAATATTTTGAATCTGATAGGAAACTTTTTCTGCATCTGCCTGAACGGTTTCGATGCTTACTAATTCGCCTGTGATTGTTCCTCCGATATATTGTGGATTGTCGTGGTATTTCCAGGTGACCAGTTTTAGCCTCGAACCATTTTTTAGCTGATGATTTTCACTGGATAAAGAGGATAAGGCTTCTGAATTTCCATATAATGCGGATGAGGTCTCTTTTTGGGTATTTAATGATGTGGAAATAAACTTTAGATCTCCCGGATCAAAAACAATACGTTTTAAATCTTTATCCGGCTCATCTATTTTACAGGCGGTAAATAATGCACAGATCGATAGCACGGTGAATAGTAGTTTTTTCATTATTTCTCAAGGTTTTTGATTAGTCTTTCGGTATTGATTTTCATAGGAACATCAAATAAATATCCTGTTTTTTCAGCGAGCTGACGGTGACAGGCAATGCATGACTCTTTGGCAAATGATGCTGTTTTTCCTGTTGGATGAAGGTCATTTCCTGAAAATTTTGCAAATTCCCAACCTTCGGTATCTGTATATTTTTTTGCATCCTTGACCATAAACTGAGCATTGATGAATTCTCCGGCTCTCACTTCACCATTCGGAAGTTTCTGTTGTTTCCAAACGGATTTTACAATGACACTTCCGTCCGGCCATGGATGAAAATTCTCCGTTTCAACCGCTTTCACTGCAATGTCATTTCCATAAATGACCCTGATGGAGTTATCGAAAAGCGTACTCATGCTGATGACCTTCCAGTTTTTAAAATCATCATTATATGTAATTCCGTTGGGAGAGACAGGGAATTTTGAGGAAGGCGGGTTGCTGTGGATGATTTCTATATTCTGCTGTGCATTCTTTACTTCTTTTTTACCTGAAGCTACGCCTGACAATGAAAGCGTATATTTTTTAATTGTTTCAACGTCCTTTGCAGTGATTTTTGCTGACGGATGGAGCAGAGTATACTCATGCAACGGCATTTTTCCGCTTTGCATCATGTTTAAAATAGCATACATTTTCCCCTGATGCTCAGCTGCAGAATAGTTCCATTCTGAAAAGTTTAAAACTTCTTTAGCTCTTGCTATATCTTTGTTTACCGCCCAGGAAATGGGGGCGATCTTGTCATACCATTTTAAATTCTGTTCATTGGAATGACAGTTAAAGCAAGAGTTTTCCAAGATGGCAAGCACTTCACGGGGGGCTTCAATTTTTTTTACGACAGGTTTTCCTTCTAGGGGTTTGTTGAAAAACTGCAAGACTGCAAAAAGGCTCAAAACTACCAAAACTATAATGGCAATGGGCTTGACTGTTATTTCTTTCTTTACTGAGTCCATATTATATCATTTTTATGGGTCAAAAGTAGAATGATGAACCTTGTTTTGAAATATAAAGAAGGGTGAAGCGGACAAAGTAGGGGGTGAAGGTGGAAAAATGGGAGGTAAGAGGTACAGATGTAGGTTGCAAATCTGTGGGATTATAATGTGTATTAAAATACTTTTGTTTAAAAATTCAATAAGAGTAAATAAAAAATCCTCTCATAAAAGAGAGGATTTATATTAATTTGCTGACCAAAAGCTTATTTATCAAAAACTTCAATCATTACATTTTCAGGAATTACATTTGAATAATCATAATCCTGAACATTAAGTTCTGTGGTTGAGCTTACACTTACAACCTTATTATTATAATTAAATACTTTAAAAGGATATTTTTTTGTATTAATTGTTTTAGTTTTAGTGTAAGAACTAAGATTATAAAATTCTATAGTTTTGGCCATATTTCCAGCAATTATACTATTGCTATCAACATCAAAACTGGTAAGTTTAGAATTTCCTGATGGAAGATTGTTTAAATATACCATTTGAGAATTATAAACAGCACCTGCCCCTGAAGTAACTATTCTTCCGTCGGGTAAAGTTTCGAAAATTCTATAATTAAGAGGATGATCACCATGATAAGAGTCACTTTGATGATTCACAAAGTTACCATTTAAGTCAAAAATAAACATATTCATATCTGTTGGAGTCATATTCTGGCTTATCGTATAAAGGTTTACAGATGTTCCAATAGATTTTTTCATTCTTCCGTTGTAAGATTCGGGAGACTGGGAAACCATCGCTTTCGTAGCTCTGTCGACACATTTTACACGATTGTATCCGGAACCTGAACCGTAGAGCTTACCATTATGATACATCGTACTTACAAGTTCAAAACCAAAGTTTACCTGATCCTTTAATGTCAGATTAGATCCGTCATAAATATCAACCCATCCGTCTTTTCTGGCAACATATAGTTCAGTACTTCCATTGTAAATACCCAGATCAGAATATTTCAACACTGCATTTGTATTGATCTGATGCGTTATAGAACCTGTATTAACGTCATAAATTCCAATTTTTCCATCATTATCCATTAAATAGAGCCTACCTGTATTTTTATCAAATTGTGCATCAAACACTTTAAGATTAAGAACTTTTATTTCCGGTCTTTCTAATTTAATGATATTACTTTTTACCTGTTCACCATTTGATTTAATTCCGATAATCTGATATTCTAAATATGAAGTGAAAGGTACCGTTGAGTTAAAAGTGAATTGGTTACCATAATTGGTACCAATTTCACTTTGCTGATTATTCTGTGAATCGCTTCTTAAAATTTTGAAATGATCATAAGTATTACCGCCAGAAAGAGTCCAGCTTAAACTGATTGATTCATTACTGTCAAAATAATTTGAAGCTAAATTGATCTTATTTTCGATTACAGGAGGTGTAGTAACAGCTTCAGTAATATCATCATTTGAGCTACTACATGAGAATATTGAAAAATAAGCAAATAATATAACTAGAATTTTTTTCATATTCTTAAATTCCGTCAATAATTTCATTTAAAACAGTGCTTGGTCTCATCGCAGCATATGTTTTATACGTATCTGTTTTGTAGTAACCTTCAATGTTTTGAGGCTTACCCTGAGCACTGATTAATTCTTCATTAATTACAGCTTCGCTTTCCTGCAGGTCTTGAGCAACCGGGGCAAAACGAGCGGCTAATTCAGCATCTGCAGTCTGGTTAGCTAAAGCTTCAGCCCAATACATTGCTAAATAGAAGTGAGAGCCTCTGTTGTCAATTTGTCCCACTTTTCTTGCAGGAGATTTATCAGTAGCTAAGAATTTAGCATTTGCTTCGTCCAGTGCATCAGCTAAAACCTGAGCTTTAGTATTTCCCTGAGTCTGAGCTAAATGCTCTAAAGAAGCCTGAAGTGCTAAGAATTCACCAAGAGAATCCCATCTTAAGTAACCTTCTTCCAGGAACTGTTCAACGTGTTTTGGAGCAGAACCTCCTGCACCTGTTTCAAATAAACCTCCTCCGTTCATTAATGGAACAATAGAAAGCATTTTTGCAGAAGTCCCTAATTCAAGGATTGGGAAAAGATCCGTTAAATAATCTCTCAATACGTTTCCTGAAACAGAGATCGTATCTTTTCCTTCTCTGGCTCTTTTCAGCGTTTCGGTCATGGCGTCCTTTACATCAAGAATTTTAATGTTAAGACCGTTTGTATCGTGGTCTGCAAGATATTTTTCAACCTTTTTGATCATTTCTCTATCGTGAGCTCTTCCTTTGTCTAACCAGAAAATAGCCGGTGTATCAGAAAGCCTTGCTCTGTTTACCGCTAATTTTACCCAGTCCTGGATAGGGGCATCTTTAGTCTGGCACATTCTGAAAATATCTCCTGTTTCAACTTTTTGAGAAAGAAGAATATTTCCGTTTTCGTCCTGAACTTCAATGGTTCCATCAGCTGATGCCTGGAAAGTTTTGTCGTGAGATCCATATTCTTCAGCTTTTTGAGCCATTAAACCTACGTTCGGAACAGAACCCATTGTTGTAGGATCTAATTTTCCGTGAGCTTTCATATCATCAATAACAGACTGGTAAAAACCTGCATAAGAACGGTCAGGAATAATACATACCGTATCTTCTTCCTTTCCTTCTTTGTTCCACATTTTACCTCCGCCTCTTACTAGGGCAGCCATAGATGCATCAACGATAATGTCAGAAGGAACGTGGAAGTTGGTAATTCCTTTGTCAGAATTTACCATCGCTACTCTTGGTCCGTTTGCCAGAGCAGTTTCAATATCAGCTTTGATCTCCGCTTCCTGAGCATTCCCTTTAATCTTATCAAAAAGGTCAGCAAGACCATTATTTGAATTAACGTCTAAAGATTTGAATGTGTCAGCATATTTTGAAAATACATCTTTAAAGAAAGTCTCTACAATAGCCCCGAAAATAATTGGGTCAGAGATTTTCATCATTGTAGCTTTCAGGTGGGCAGAAAGAAGTACGTTTCTGCTTTTAGCCTCATCGATAGCCTGCTGAACAAATGCTTTCAATGCATTTAAATTCATTACAGAAGAATCAATCACTTCTCCGGCCAGAAGACCTGCGAAATCTTTCAATACAGTTTCAGCGCCATCATTCCCTTTGAAAACGATTTTATATTGTGCAGCATTCTCAAGAGTGGTAGACGTTTCAGTTCCGTAGAAATCTCCGTTGTCCATGTGGGCAACATCGGTTTTGCTGTCAGAAGCCCAGTCACCCATTCTGTGAGGGTTTGCTTTTGCGTAATTTTTAACTGCTTTTGGAGCACGTCTGTCAGAATTTCCTTCTCTAAGTACAGGGTTCACTGCACTTCCCAAAACTTTGGCATATTTAGCTTTGATTGCTTTTTCTTCATCATTCTTAGGTTCTGCAGGATAATTAGGAATTGCGAAACCTTTAGACTGTAGTTCTGCGATTGCAGCATCTAATTGAGGTGCAGAAGCTGAGATATTGGGTAATTTGATAATGTTCGCATCAGGTTGAGTTGCCAATTGGCCTAATTGAGCCAGGGCATCACCTATCTTCTGGTCATCTTTCAAAAACTCGGGGAAGTTAGCTAGAATTCTTCCTGCCAAAGAAATATCCGGAACGGCAATCTCAATGTTTGCTGATTTTGTAAAAGCTTTTACAATAGGTAAAAACGAGTGTGTTGCCAACATTGGAGCCTCATCCGTAAGGGTGTAATAGATTTTTGATTTGTCTGACATTATACTGTTATTTATTATTTGATTTTTTTAAGACTCACAAATTTACTAAATATGATTCTTTTATGAAGTGTTTTGCATAAAAAAAGAGGCTGATGCCTCTTAAGTTTATATTTGTGTGATGGTATAAGTTCCGGTACCATCAAAAGTGAGGATGAATTCAACCTTATAGTTTTTGGGAGTAGAATTAACGTTTGGAAAATTAATTGAAGATTCATTAACATCAAATGAACCGTCATTCAGATTATCTCCCAAGTCATCAGGTTCTGGTCCGTCATCAAACTTGATAAAAAAAGATCCACCATTGCCCGTTGTTACACCATAAACATTGATTGTGAATTTTCCGTTAGCAGTATTGTAAGATACATTACTCGTAGGCGGGGTTCCGTTTGTTGCGGTATGAAAATCTAACTAAAAAATCACTACAGGTAGATAAGTATTTTTATTTTCACTTTAAGAATTATTTAACCTTTATTTGATCTCAAAAACTTTCTATTTTAAGTAAATTTGAAAAACTAAAAAAATAAAATTATGTCAACGATCACCCTTAAAGGAAACGAAGTAAATACAATAGGAACCCTTCCGTCAGTAGGAACAACTGTAAGAGATTTTGCATTGGTAGACTCCGGTCTGAACGTGAAACTTCTTTCAGATTTTGAAGGAAAGAAAAAGGTATTCAATATCTTCCCGAGTATTGATACAGGCATTTGTGCTGCTTCTGCAAGAAAATTTAATGAAGAAGCTTCAAAACTTGATAACACGGTAGTGATTAATGTTTCCAAAGACCTTCCTTTTGCATTGGGGAGATTCTGTGCAGCTGAAGGTTTAAACAATGTAGAGACACTTTCAGATTTCAGAAGCAGCTTTGGAGATGATTACGAAGTGACTATTACGGATTCACCTATGAAAGGACTGCTAAGCCGTGCCGTAATTGTTACAGATGAAAACAATAAAGTAGTGTATACAGAGCAAGTTCCCGAAATTACGACCGAACCTAATTACAGCGCAGCAATTGATGCACTGAACAAATAAGAATACAATGATTTTTTGCAAAAAGCCTTGCGGACGCTATGTTTTTGCAGGGCTTTTTCGGCATTATTAATCTTTAAAACATTGATCATGGTAAAAAGAATTGTAGCCAACATAAAAACAGATCATTTAGCTGATGCAGATCATTTTTATAAAGATATTCTGGGCCTTGAAATCCTGATGGACCACGGTTGGATCAAGACTTTCGGTAATCATGAAGAAACAAAGGTTCAGGTAAGTTTTGCCACTCAGGGTGGAAATGATACTGAAGTTCCTCTACTGTCAATAGAAGTAGATCATGTAGACGAAGTTTATGAAAAAATGCAGCAGGCAGGCTTTGAAATAACTTACGGAATTGCTGATGAAGACTGGGGAGTACGAAGGTTTTTTGTAAAAGATCCGTTGGGAAACTTAATCAATATACTTTCGCATCAGTAGCTTGTTTATCAACAGAGACATTTTAGTAAAATCTTACTTATGAAAGCAACACAGATTATTCCTATTCTCAGAATCTTTGATTATCAAAAAGCCATAGAGTTTTATGTGGATTGGCTAGGGTTTGAAATAGTATGGGAACATTATTTTGAAGAAAATACGCCCGTTTACATGGAAGTCAAAAAAGGAAATATAGTTTTTCATTTAAGTGAGCATCACGGAGACAGAACACCTGGAACCAGAATCATGATCTGGGGAGAGGGAATTCCGGAATACCGCAGAGAATTGCTTGATAAGAAATATAAATACAACCGTCCGGGACTGGAGAAAACATTTTATGATGCCGTATCTTTCACCGTAAATGATCCATTCGGAAACACCATTACTTTCAATGAGAAATATGCTGAAGAAAAACACAGAGACCTTGAATTTTTCTCTATTCATTAATTCATTCAATGTAAACAGATCACATAAAAAAAACAGTTATAAAAAGGCCTTAACTACAACTTATGATAGCGAACTGATGATTCAAATCATTAAAAAGAAATCGTATAATAACTATCTTTACACTTTACAATACAATGAAACGTTCAGGAACTGCAGATTTACCTTTACACTACGGAAAAGTACCGCCGTGGCTGTATGAGCGTATGTCCGCACTTGGGCTTTCCATTATAGAAGTGATCTTAATGGATTACGGGAAAGATGAAGTGCTGCGGAGGCTTGCAGATCCGTTCTGGTTTCAGAGTTTTGGTGCAGTAATGGGAATGGATTGGCATTCTTCAGGAATTACTACTTCCGTGATGGGCGCTTTGAAACGTTCTATCAATCCCCACTCACAGACATTAGGACTTTATATCTGTGGCGGAAAAGGAAAATTCTCGAGAGAAACTCCGTCAGAGCTCATCCAGATTGCTGATAAAACAGGTTTAAACGGACATGAACTGGTAAGAGCCAGCAAACTTTCTGCAAAGGTGGATAATACTGCTATTCAGGATGGTTATCAGCTTTATCTGCATAACTTTATTGTGGCGGATAACGGAAGCTGGAGTGTAGTACAGCAGGGAATGCATGAGTCAGATGGTACAGCAAGACGCTACCACTGGCATTCAGGAAATATTAAATCATTCGTAGAAGAACCTCATACCGGAATTAATGGTATTTCAAGAGGAAAGATCCTCAATCTTACTGATGCGGAGGCTTCAGGAAACCGGAAGGGAATTTTAGATATTTCCCATACCGATTCCATTGATGTGATGAAAGATTTTTCAAGGTTGATTCTTCCTGCCCATCATGATGTCCAGGCATCAGATGTTGACTTAAAACGTCTTGGAGCACTTTTATATATTACCCGTGAACAGCAGCCTCAGAATTTTGAAGACCTTTTAATGCTTGAAGGTGTAGGTCCAAGAACCATGCAGTCGTTAGCATTGGTCAGTGAGGTTATTCATGGGGCACCATCACGGTTTGCCGATCCTGCAAGATTTTCCTTTGCTCATGGCGGGAAAGACGGCCATCCTTTTCCGGTTCCCACCATTACTTATGATGAAAGCATCAGCATCCTTAGACAAGGAATTGAAAAATCGAAACTCGGGAATTCCGACAAGCTGAATACTTTAAATAAACTGCACCGGATTGTAGCGGCCACTGAAAAAGATTTTACTCCAAATTTCGATATTCAACAAGTCATTGAAGAAGAAAGACAGAATTCATGGCGCTTCGGAGGAAAAACGGTTTTTGGTGATGCGGAACCTCCTAAACCCCCAAAACCTATTCAGCTTTCTTTATTTTAATCTTATTTAAATAGAAATCATACCCAGGCTTTCAAGATTGTGATTAAACGTACCGCAATTATCCTCCCCTGTGAAAGGAGATATTCATAGAATTGATGGTAAGATAAGATTTGTTTAATTGTTTAGAAAGAGTAAAAACAATTGACAGTATTGTAATTATATGAAGCTTTTTAATGTTTTTTATTAATTTGTTTAATTTTTTTCAATCTTCATTCAATTAAAAATTATATTTTTAAAGCTTTAAAAACACCAGCTCAATGATCTGCAAAGCTTTAGAAATATGCTATGATTTCCCTTTTTTTCTCCAGGAAGAACTGGATGAAATATTTCAGGCCCATGAGAAAGTATCATTCCAAAAAGGAGATATTATTCTTGAGGAGGGAAAAACGGCTAATGAATACTATATTTTAGAGAAAGGACTAGCCCGCTCTTATGTCAATGATTTTAGCGGAAATGAAGTAACGACTCATTTTTTTGCAGATAATGAGATCATTATCGAGGTCTTGTCACTGTTTCAGAGAATTCCTTCCCAGGAAAATATCGTCTGCATTACAGACTGCGAATGCCGGAAATTTGATTTTGAGACCTTTCAGGAACTTTTCCATAAAATACCCAACCTCCGGGAATGGGGCAGAGCATGGATGTCAAAAGAGCTTTTTTCTTATAAGCAGCGTTCCGTCGAAATGTTTACCCTATCCGCTACCAGGCGTTACCTTAACCTTTTAGAGCAGAAACCACAGGTTGTACAGTTTGCTCCCCTTAAGCAGATTGCGTCCTATCTTGGTATTACAGACACTTCTTTAAGCCGTATCCGCAAAGAAATAGTTTCCCATCCAAAGAAAAATTAAATCTTGTCCTATGGCAAGTTGATTTTCATGGAGGCTTGGTAATTTTGGTTAAAAGTTTAACATCAAAAATAAGACAATATGAAAATCAATCAGATCTATGTCAACCTTCCGGTTAAAGACGTAAAGAAAACAAAAGAATTCTGGACCAAGCTCGGTTTTTCCATCAATGAGCAGTTTTCAGATGACAAAGCGACCTGTGTCGTAATGAAAGAAGACATTTACGTAATGTTCCTGACTGAAGAATATTTCCAGACTTTTTCCGAAAGACCCGTTCCGAAAGGCGATACCACTCAGGTTCTTGTTGCTATTGGCCTGAACAGCCGTGATGAAGTGGATCATGTTGTAAATACTGCCCTGCAAAATGGAGCTTCACAACATGAAGAGCCACAGGATTACGGATGGATGTATCAGAATTCTTTCTGGGATATTGACGGACATGGCTGGAATGTAACGTTTGCCGATCTTTCCCAGCTCCCGGCAGAATAAATTTTAAATCATACCCTCACAATCCATACAGAATTTTCACAATTGAAATCTCTGCCCATTCCTATAATCTTCGGTAAAAATAACCTGTAATGCTATCTGTGGAAATAGCAAAGCTAACGAAAGATTAAAACAATAAACAGCCCAAGCTATGGAAACAAAATCAAACGATATAGAAATCGTAAAAGTTCAGGTATTCAGCAGCTATAAAATTATTTCAATGAATATCGAAGGTATTACCCAGGAGGAATCTATGATTTTCCCAAATGGTGATGCAAACTGTATGAACTGGATCTTAGGACATCTGATTTATATAAGAAATGCATTCCTGAATATTCTCGGTGAAGAATCTGTCTGGGATAACGAAAAATTCTCATGCTATAACAGAGGAGAGCTTCCACTTGAAAGAAAAGATGAGCTGGTTGATTTTGAAGAATTAAAATCCTATCTGCAACAGTCCCAGGATAAACTGGAGGCAAAACTGATCACGGTTGAAAGTTTTGATCCCAAAACAATTAATGATATTGCAATCTTTTGTCTGCACGAGCTATATCACGGCGGACAGCTAGGCTATCTCAGAAGAATTCTAGGGAAACCCGGAGCCATAAAATAAGATTATTGAAATTTTTCAAGCAAGAAAAATCTCACGGTAAAAGCATTTTAAAGACATAAGCATCTGTGTCAATCTGCCAATTTGTGGTTAAATAAATCACACATTATCAAAGTTATTTTTAGAGAGTACCTGACACATAAAAGCCAACCATCAACAGAATACAAAATATACAATCGCTAAAAACTATAAAATGGACACCCCAAAATCAAAAAAAATAGAGATCATTATTCCGGCTTACAGAATGCATTCTCAAAACTTTCTCAATGTTTTGGATGGCATTTCGGAAGAAGATGCATTGAAGAGAATTGAAGGAAAAACCAATCATATTGTGTGGATGGCAGGAAACTTTGTCAATATGCGTTACGGTTTAGGTTGGGTTTTAGGGCTCAGAGATGAAGACCCTCACAGCGATCTTTTCTTTCAGGGAAAAGCGTTGGATGAAACATATACTTATCCGGGTTTAGATGAACTGGAGAAAAATTTTCACGATATTTCTCCAAAGGTTTATCAGAAACTTTTGGATGTCACCGACGAAGAACTGGACGAAATGTTTGAGATTGGGATGAATATTCCATTTGTGCGTGAGACCAAACTTAATTTTGCTGGAATGTGCATCGGCCGTGAAGACTATTTATGCGGCCAGATAGGACTTATGAGAAGGATCCTGAATTATCCGGGAATGAAGTATGACGTAGATGAGACTTTAAAATATTAAGACATGGAACCCAAAGAAAAAGGCTATAAAAATGTCAACGGGATTCGCATGTATTATGAGATCTACGGTTCTGGAAAACCTTTAGTCCTCATCCATGGTGGTGGTTCCTCGATTCTGTTTGATTTTAAAGAAGTAATTTCCCGCCTGGAAGGCCGGTTTCAGTTGATAGGTGTTGATCTGCAGAATCACGGCTTGACCGATCATCGTGATATTCCTGAAACCTTTGAACAGGATGCTCATGATGTAGCTGCTCTTTTGAAGGAGCTTAGTATTGAAAGAGCTTTATTCTGGGGATTCAGCAACGGAGGAAATACCGTAATGCAGATGGCACATCTTTATCCCCAAATGACAGAAAAACTGATTATTGCATCATCTTTTTACAAAAAAAGCGGAATGATGGACGGGTTTTTCGAGAGCATGGCAGAAGCAACCTTAGATTCAATGCCTGAAACGCTTAAGACCAATTTTCTTAGCCTGAATCCTGATTTTTCAAAGCTTGAAAACCTTTTTGATAAAGACAGTAAAAGAATGCAGACTTTTCAGGACTGGGATGAAAAAATTCTTACTTCAATAGAGGTACCCGTATTATTCATCAGTGGCGATAAAGATGTCATGAAGCCTGAACATGTGGTAGAAATGTGGCGCCTGGTCCCGAACGCCCAACTTATGATCCTTCCGGCAGGTCATGGTTCGTATATGATGGCAGACTTCGAAGGAAACACAGACCATCAATTAATCGACATGACAGCAAATGAAGTGGTCAAATTTTTAACCCATTAAGATTTACTTTTAATAAGATCAACCATATTTCTTCTAATTTGGGGTACTTCTTAATATTCTTTAATAGCTTAAACCAAGCTTAATGGTTCAATTCTATATAATTTAAAAACAATAATAATTTAAAAACCAGAAATCATGGCTAAATTAAATCCTTATCTAAATTTTGACGGAAAAGCTGAAGAGGCTTTCAATTTTTACAAATCTGTTTTCGGGGGAGAATTCCGTGGCGAAATTCATAAAATGGGGAATGCTCCCGGTACTGAAAACTTATCAGACGAAGAAAAAAACAGAGTGATGCACGTTGCACTTCCCATTGGGAATGATCTTTTGATGGCTTCAGATATTGTTCCCAGTTTTGGGCAGAATCTTACTGTAGGAAATAACAACTATGTTTCCATTTTTCCTGAATCAAAAGAAGAAGCTGACCGGCTTTTCAAAGGACTTTCTGAAGGTGGAAACATAGAAATGCCTATTGAAGACCAGTTTTGGGGAGATTATTTCGGAAGCTTCCAGGACAAATATGGCGTTCATTGGATGGTGAACTATAACGAAGAATCTGCAAAATAATCTTATATTTAACCTAAAATTATCAAGGGCAGTTCGACCCGGGCTGCCTTTTTTACTTAAATATTAAAAGAATAAAACTATGGACTCGATTACAATTGATATTACGATTTTAGCTCCTGTAGAAAAGGTTTGGAATTACTTTAACGAACCGCAGCATATCACAAAGTGGAATTTTGCCCATGAAAGCTGGCAGTGTTCCAGTGCAGAAAATGATCTGAGAGTAGGAGGGAAATTGAAAACCAGAATGGAAGCTAAAGATAAAAGCTTTGGATTTGATTTTGAAGGAATCTATGATGAAATTGTTCCCAATGCAAGAATCAGATACCACCTGGAAGATGGCCGGAAAGTAGAAGTCATTTTTGATAAAATAGACAACAATACCACCAAGGTTACAGAAATTTTCGATCCTGAAAAACAAAACTCCGTGGAAATGCAGCGGGAAGGCTGGTATGCCATTCTCAACAATTTTCACAAATACGTTGAAAACCACTAAAAAACTCATTTACAGTCATGATAAATCTGGTCATAATGGCCAAATGTTTAAGCTCCATTTGTGCTGTTCATCATGTTGTTAAAAATAATAATTTTCTTTATGGCATCATTGCGGTGCCGGCAAGAAGAGCTTTGGAGAAAGAAAAGATAGACTCTCTTGAAAAACTTTCAGGCTATTCCGAGGAAGAGATTATGAGGCTTCATGGTTTCGGGAGGAATGCTATGGAAAGACTCAAAAATCATATGGAAGAACATCAGGTTTCTTTTAAAAACTAAAATCAGCATTACCAAATACTTTGATCATTGGCAATCTTCATGAAGTGACCAATGGAAATTCTATTTTCAACCTTAAAATTTAAAACTATGAATAATGATATTTTTCCATGCCTGTGGTTTGATGAAGAGTCAAAAGAGGCAGCAGAATTCTATTGTCAGGTCTTTGGCGGAAAGATCACGGCAGACACTCCTGTTGTTATGAATATTGATTTGTTCGGGCAAAAGCTGATGCTGCTGAATGGAGGTCCTCATTTTAAAAAAAATGCGTCGGTTTCCTTTATGGTTATCTGCAAAACAGAACAAGAAGTACAGCAGTATTGGGATCAGCTGATGCAAGGAGGAATTGCCCTGATGGCTCTGGATTCTTACTCATGGAGTAAAAAATATGGCTGGGTGCAGGACAAATATGGTGTTACCTGGCAGCTGTTTTTAGGTGATAAGCCGGAATCGCAGAAAATTGTTCCTACCCTCATGTTTATCCATCAGAATAATGGAAAAGCGATGGAAGCAATGGAATTTTATACCAGAACCTTTCCGAATTCAAGCATAGGAAATATTCTTAAATATGGTGAAGGCGGAGAAGGTCATCCTATATCCGAGCCGGCGGAAAACATACAGCATGCTCATTTTACCATAGATGGGTACAGCTTCTTCTGTATGGATAACTTTTATGACCATCCGTTTGATTTCAATGAAGGATTTTCTATCGTCATCATGACGGATGACCAGGAAAAGACCGATTACCTTTGGAATACCCTGATTTCAGATGGAGGAAGAGAAAGTATGTGTGGCTGGCTGAAAGATAAGTATGGTTTAAGCTGGCAGATTGTTCCGAAAAGATTAATTCAGCTCATGAATGATCCGGACCAGTCAAAAGCTCAGAAAACGGTACAGGCAATGATGAAAATGAATAAGATCATCATAAAAGATCTTGAAGACGCTTACCATTCATAGCGGTTTACTTAAAGGCTGATATTTAAAATTAATCCAATCAAAATCTTAAGTTATGAATAACAATATTTTCCCGTGCATTCTACACAATGGAGATGCCAGAAAATCTGCAGATTTTTACTGCAATATATTTGATGGAAAAGTCACTGTTGATAATCAGGTAGTGATTAATATTGAACTTTTCGGACAGAAGATCATGCTTCTGAATGGCCCGGAGCAGGATAAAAACCCTTCAATTTCATTCATGGTAATCTGTGATACTGAAGATGAGGTTCAGAAATATTGGGATCAACTTCAAGAGGGCGGGAAAGCTCTCATGGCTCTCGATTCTTATCCCTGGAGTAAAAAATACGGTTGGATACAGGATCAGTATGGGGTGTCCTGGCAACTGTTTTTAGGTGAAAAAGCAAGTGGTCAGAAATTGGTTCCCACTCTGATGTTTATGCATGAGAATAATGGAAAATCTGTAGAAGCAATGGAATTTTATACCAGAACATTTCCCAATTCAAGCATAGGAAATATTTCAAAATATAAAGATGGAGGAGAATCAGGGGAAGATCCTGAACATGTAATGCATGCCCATTTTTCAATTAATGATTACAATCTTTTCTGCATGGACAGCTCCCATGATCATCAGTTTGATTTCAACCAGGGAATTTCCATGGTCGTCATGACGAAAGATCAGGAAGAGACAGATTATTTTTGGAACAGTCTCTCAGCTGAAGGAGGAAGCCAGGAAGTCTGCGGCTGGCTCAAAGACAAATACGGTCTTAGCTGGCAGGTATTTCCTGAAAAGGCAAGCGAGCTTGTCAATGATCCTGACAAAGAAAAATCTCAGAAAGTTCTTCAGGCGATCATGAAGATGAAGAATATTATCATTAAAGACCTGGAAGAAGCCTATAACTCATAATATGCTTCAGTTAAAATAGGAACGGTAAAAAGCAGATTTATTTTACAGATCTGGTTTTTTAATCATTCAACAGTTTTATTCCCTTTGTTATTAAGATTTCGGCTTACTGTTTGATGTGATTCAGGTAAAAGATTTGCTTATGAAAACACAGAACAAGTCACAATCCAAATCGAAAGTACCCAAAGAAGGGCTCTTTCCGGAGATTATCCGTAATGATTATAAAGGAAGTGGTAAGCTCCTTGATAAAAAAGCCGTTATTTCAGGTGGCGACAGTGGAATAGGACAGGCTGTAGCCGTTCATTTTGCAAGAGAAGGGGCAGACGTGGCTATTATTTACAAAGAAAGCGATGACGATGCCAGAGAAACAAAAAAACTCGTCGAAAATGAGGGGAGAAAATGTATACTGATCAAAGGCGATCTTACTAAAAAGACATTCAGAACCCAGTGTGTGCAGGAAATAAAAAAGGTGTGGACAAATTTGGATATCCTGGTTAATAATGCAGGGATACATACCTCAAAAAACAGTCTTGAAAAGATTACTGATGAGCAGATTCAGGAAACATTTAATACCAATATCCTTTCAATGATCTCCTTTACGAGAAACTTCCTACCTTTAATAGGAGAAGAAGGCCGGATCATCTGTACTACCTCCGTTACAGCATACCGCGGAAGCGATCATCTGATCGATTACGCAGCAACAAAAGGAGCTATTCTATCCTTTATCCGCTCGCTTTCAACCAATCTTGCTGAAAAGAAAATCCTCGTGAACGGAGTAGCTCCCGGGCCGATATGGACACCTCTGGTAAAAGAAACTTTTGATGATCTTTCCAAATTCGGAAAAGATACTCCTTTGAAACGGGCAGGGCAGCCATCAGAAGTTGCACCGGCTTATGTTTTTCTTGCCTCTAAAGATGCAAATTACATTACAGGAGAAGTTATCCATATCAACGGTGGAGACTTTGTTGGAGGGTGAAATGGAAAATTGGAAGCTAGAAGTTAGAAGATGAAGGCAACAATAAGCAATGCTATTTTTACATCTCTAATTTCTAATCCGACCTCTATTTTGCAACCCTATAAAGACTAATCTTTTACATCTAATCTCTAAATATCAAACAATGGAAAAATTATCATTCGAGATCCAGATAGACGCACAGCCCGAAAAAGTATGGGACGTTCTCTGGAGCGATATGACTTACAGGCAGTGGACCACAGCATTTACCGAAGGTTCTTTCTATCAGGGAAGTTTTGAAGAAGGACATATTATAAAATTTTTTGATCCTAATAATAACGGAATGTACAGCCGGGTAGAAAAAAATATACCCCATAAAGAAATGAAATTTCTGCACCTGGGAGAAATTTATGGAGGTGTAGAAACCGAACAGGACTGGGGTGAAGCCACAGAAAGATATATTTTAGAGGAAATACCCACAGGGACGATACTGAAAATTGAAATTCAGACTCCGGAAGAATTTAAAGATTTTTTTGAAGAGAAATTTCCTGCCGCTTTGGGAATTGTTAAAAATCTCTCAGAAAATCAACTGTAAATTAAAACACCAAACTATAAATTCTTAAACTCTTGATAATTCCCTCCCTTTAGGGCGGCAGATTAAGATATGACGGATTGGTCAAATTTTACACTAAAAAAACAACCACAAAAAATTTAGATATGGAAACCTTATCATACGAAACCATAATTAATGCCCCAATGCAGAAAGTCTGGGACATTCTCTGGACTCCTGAAACCTACACAGAATGGACCCAATATTTCGGTCCCGGATCTGTAATGAAATCCGACTGGAAAATAGGTGGGAAAACTTATTTCGTGAATGCCCAGGGAGAAGGGATGGTATCTACTATTGACAGTCTTGATGAACCCAACCAGGTTATTTTTAAACATTTGGGAATGGTAGATAAAGACGGTAATGAAGACACCCAAAGTAAAGAAGTAATGGAATGGAGCGGATGTTTTGAGAAATATATTCTTATTAATTTTGATGGTAAAACAAAGCTTCATACTGAAGTACAAACCGAAAAAGAATGGGAAGATCATATTAATACAGGATTTATAAAAGGTCTGGAAGTAGTAAAAAATCTTGCAGAACAGAAATAATCCGTAAATTGCTTTGAGATTAAATAGCCTTACACGTTCAATGGATCTGTAAGGCTATATTTTTTCTTTCAACCACAAGAAAAATAAATAACCTATGAAGTTACTGACGGTCCTTTTCGCAACATTTCTTCTGGCTTTGGTAGCCACTTTTGCATTCCAGGGAAAACCCAATTTTTTATTTTCAGGGAATCTTGGAATGGCTGTTTTTATCATATTTACAGGATTTTCCCATTTTAAATTTCAGAAGGGAATGGCTATGATGATCCCTGATTTTATTCCCGGAAAAATGTTTTGGGTATACTTTACGGGTATTTTAGAGATTGCTGCCGGAGTTGGATTAATGATCCCTTCTATACGAGAAATTACAGCGATACTGCTCATTATTTTTTATGTGATGGTTTTTATCGCAAATATCAATTCTTCAAAAAAAAATATCAATATTTTCAAAGCCGACTTTACCGGTCCGGGGATGAAATATCTTTATAAAGAAAGAATTCCTATGCAGATTATCCTGCTGGCCTGGACATGGTATTTTGGAATTTATTTACAATAGAAAAATTTCTTTTTCTTAACAATTATTCATAAAATTTCATTATTCATGTAACGTTTTGACGGAAAGGTTGTCATATTATATATAGATTTTTATTAATATAAAATCTTTGATCAGTAATCTAACCATCCAAAATATGAATTATGAATTTTAATAGTAAAATCTTTGGTGCGGCTCAAATCGTACTCTCAGCAATTATGATGAATGCACAAACCTCAACGGCTAAACTGCCTGGCGACCCAACACTTCCAACCACTAAAGCAAACCTGGAAAAACTGACTGCTTATGATAAAGGAAACTTTAAATATAAAGTAGAAGACTATTTTGCAAGACCCAATGCATCACAGTTTAAAATCTCTCCGGATGGCAAGTATCTTTCCTACAAAGAAAAAGATAAAGACAAAAAAAATCATGTTTATGTAAAAGAACTTAAAACAGGGAAAATTACTAAGGCAATTGTTGAAAAAGACGATCTTATTAAAAGCTATGGCTGGCTCAATGAAAATCGCCTTTTCTTTACCCAGGACAAAGGAGGTAACGAAAATATTCATCTTTACGCAGCAGATATCGACGGAAAGAACCTCAAAGACCTGACTCCTTTTGAAGGAATTACTCTGGGAACGGTAAGACTTATAAAAGATACAGAATTTGTTGTGATTACCATGAATAAAAACAACAAGCAAATCTTTGAGCCCTATAAAATCAATTTCAATACCGGAGAAATGACCCAGCTGTATGAAAATAAAGATGTCAACAGCCCTATCGATGATTATATTTTTGATAAAGACGGTAATTTAAGAGGATACACCGTTCTTGAAAACGGATTGACCACCAAAACGTACTATAAGGACCTGCAGACAGGAAAATTCAACCTGATTAAATCCACCGACTGGAAAGATACTTTTTATATTACACAGCTTAATGAGAATTCTAAAAATAAAGATGAGGCATATGTTGTAACCAACCTGGACAGCGATAAATCCAGGATTGTACTTTATGACCTGAAGAAAAATGCCATAATCAGGGAAGTATATTCCAACCCTGTTTTTGATGTAAACTCTATAAGCGTTGCCGGTAAAAACAGAAATTATGAACTCGATTATATCAACTATGACGGAATTAAAGATGAAACAGTTCCGGTAAGTAAATTCTATAAAGAAATTGATGATAAACTGAAAGCTGAATTTAAAGATAAACAGTTTTCCGTCGTATCTTCAGATGACAACAACGAAAAGCTTCTTGTGTACGTAGGCAGCGACAAACTCTATGGAGCCTACTACGAATATGATACAAAAAGCAAAAAAATAAATCTCCTGTACAACCTGATGCCTCAGCTGAAAGAAGAAGATATGGCAGAAATGAGACCTATCGAATTCAAAAGCAGGGACGGATTAACGATTCGCGGATATATAACCCTTCCCAAGGCTGCCCTGGAAGGTAAAAAGGTACCTTTAATTGTTAATCCTCACGGCGGTCCGCAAGGCATTCGGGATCAATGGGGCTTCAATCCGGAAACCCAGCTCTTTGCCAGCAGAGGATATGCAACACTTCAGGTGAATTTCAGGATTTCAGGCGGTTATGGAAAAGAATTCCAGAAAGCGGGATACAAACAGATTGGCAGAAAAGCAATGGATGATGTGGAAGATGGTGTAAAATATGCTATTGAGCAAGGTTGGGTAGACAAAGATAAGATTGCCATCTATGGAGGAAGCCACGGAGGTTATGCTACACTTATGGGGCTTATTAAAACCCCGGAACTGTATGCCTGCGGTGTAGATTATGTAGGTGTATCCAATATTTTTACCTTCTTCGATTCCTTCCCGGAATACTGGAAACCATACAAAGAAATGGTAAAACAAATATGGTATGATCTTGATAATCCTGAAGAAGCAAAAATTGCCAAAGAAGTGTCCCCGGTTTTCCAGATTGATAAAATTAAAAAACCTTTATTTGTAGTACAGGGAGCCAATGACCCAAGAGTCAACATCAATGAATCTGATCAGATTGTAAAAGCAATGCGTGCCAAAGGATTCGAAGTTCCTTATCTGGTAAAATATGATGAAGGTCATGGATTCGGGAAAGAACCTAACAGACTCGAGCTGTATCAATATATGCTAGGCTTCTTTGCTGAAAATTTCAATAAAAAATAAAATTTCAATTTTATAATGATAGAAACGGAGAGTGTATTGCTTTCCGTTTTTTTTATTTAAACTCAAATGGTGGTAATGATTTACACAATGAATATTTATTTAAACTCAATGATTACAAAATAAAATAATTAAAACTACGGCTAACAAAAGAAAATTCGGATTTCCGGAAAAATATTTTAAATTTATTAAAGTAAAACCATAAAGCAGGCCGTCATAGCAATATGGAGGTTGTCGAAGAAATAACAATGCCACAGGAGGAGAAAGCAAGCATCATCTCACAAACCGTTTCAAAGTACGGAGGAAAGCTGATGTCTTATATTCGTCCGAAAGTGAAAAACACCGAAGATGCAGAAGATATTCTGCAAGAAGTGTGGTTCCAGTTCAGCAGTCTGACCAATCTTTCCGAGATTGTAAATGTAGGGGGCTGGCTGTACAGGGTAACTGCGAATAAGATCACAGACCGGTATCGTAAAAAGAAAACCGAAAATCTTGAAGACTTTGTATATGAAGATGAAGATGGAAGCTTTTCTATCAAGGATATCCTGTTGTTGGACGAAAGCGCAGGTCCCGAGGTGAAAATGTTCCAGGATGAGATCTGGAAGAAGCTGTTTGAAGCACTGGATGAACTTCCGGAAAAACAGCGGCTGGTCTATGTTGAAAATGAACTGAACGACAAGACTCTCCAGCAGATCGCCGATGAACAAGGTGAAAACATAAAGACCATTATCAGTAGGAAAAACTATGCTGTAAAGCATTTAAGAAACAGGCTGAGAAAATTATACGAAGATTTAAATAGTTAGTAAAAAAGAAATTATGAATCATAAACACAAAAAAGGCTGGATTTTCTTACTCTTATGTCCGCCGCTGATCCTATTGGCCGTTACATTTATTGTGATGTGGCTTTGGAACTGTCTGCTTCCCGAGATCCTGGGTGTAAAATCCATTACATTCTGGCAGGCGATGGGAATCCTGATTTTAAGCAAGATACTTTTCGGAGGTTTCCATTTCGGAAAAGGGATGAAAGACTTTAAGGAAAGAAAGATGAGAGAGAAAATGGCTGGCCTTTCCCCTGAAGAAAGAGAAAAATTTAAGGAAGTCTGGAAAGACAGATGTTCGGGAGGATTCTTCAACAGAAACAACGGATAATTTAAAAATTTTAGAAGTAGTAAAGTAAAATTGAAATTCATCCGTCTATATAAAAAACAAGAAGTAGTAAAATTTAAAATTTTGAAAAAATGAAAAATTCAGTATTAAAAGGAGCTCTTGGAGCATTAGCCGTTGTGGGCGTTGCAGCAATTGCAAAAAAAGCAATACAAAGAAAAAGATTTATAAAAGGTATTTTCAGTGAATACGGAATCAAAGAAAGATCACCATTCGGATTGGCTGATAAGATCAGGGAAATGGATGATGAGCAGTATCAGGAACTGAAAGGGAAATTCAAAAAAGAATTCGCTTCAAGATGCTGCAAAACAGCGAATAAAGAAAATACTGCAGAAGCATAAGCAGTTAAATAGCTAAATTGAAATTTGTTTAATTCCGGCGCGGGAAGCATAGCTTCCCGCGCCGGAATTTTTCTATCCGTCATTGTGAGCACAGCGAAGCAATCTCAAAATAATAGCATCTTCAAAATCTTAAGCCACTAAGATGTACTTGTACCCAAACAAAATCCTATTTTTTATCTTAAAGAGCAACCAATAAAAAAGAATAAATCCTTATTTTTGCATAGCTCAATGAAAGATTACTACTATTTTCTCGGGATTTCTCCGGATGCTTCAGAAGAAGACATCAAAAAAGCCTATAGAAAATTATCTTTAAAATACCATCCTGATAAGAATGAGAACGATGACTTTTTTGCCGGACGTTTTCGTGAGATTCAGGAAGCTTATGAAATATTGAGCGATTCTTCGAAGAGGCATTCTTACGACCAGAATTTAGAAAACCATCAGAAAAGCTTTAGGTACAACGTTCCACCGGCTATAAAAACTTTTACAGCGAACAAAATTCATGCGAAGAAAGGGGAGGAGATCATCATTAACTGGCAGACGAGCAATGCCGATGTGGTGAAAGTACTGCCGTTTGGTTTAGAAAAACCTTATGGAGAAAGAATATTTAAGATCACGGAGTTTAAAGATGGAAAATTTCAGCTTCTGCTTCATGTGACGAATTCTCTGCTTCATAAGACCGTAGTGCAAGGAATCACCATTACTGAAGTATTTGAGAGTGATGGCGCTCAGTTTAAAAGCAGTGTTGAGGAAATGTTTAAGCCTCAGCCCAGAACAAGAATAAACAAATCCGGACAGCCAAAGATCATGATGCTGATCTGGGGAATTATTATTCTGGCCATAGCCATTTATTTTCTACTGAAAAATATCGGTTAGATTAAGCCATCTTTTTTCTACCCGGGCATTTCTTGCACCTTTTTCCTTTCTTGAATTTCTTACAGCACGATTTTTTTTCGCACAACATATCTTCATTATTGAATGCAAATACAGGAGATAATGGCGGTACTTTAAACGGGACAATCATATTCATGTTGCAAATATATTAATTTAGAATAAATATAATTAATAAAAAAATCATAAATATTGCAATAGCTGATAATCAACATGTTCATGGGCAATTGAAGTCGTGTTTCCTTAAAAAAATTAAGTTTTATATTTTTAAATATTCCAAATAAGGCCTTTCTTCGTGTCATTAAAGCCTGAATCCTGACAGACGATAAATTTTTATGCAGACAGTTTCAGATTGATATGAATGACTTACTGATGAGCATGAATAGACAAGCTGATGTTAGCTGGTTTTACAGATACTTAATGCAGTCATAAGTATTATTATGAATTTAATAAATGACAATGACGGATACAACCAGAGTTAGCTGTTTAATTTTACTCAACACGATCTTTCCAAATCATTTTCTTTAAAACAAATATCATATTTTCGCTATTCTTTCGGCAATTTTCAACTGTTGTACAATCGTTTAAAAAAATGTAATTTTACGAATCTTTTTTACGAACAAAATCTAATAAATAAAAATGAATACAGAACAGTTTGTGAGCCGTCACATTTCCCTTAATGAAGCCGATAAACAGGCGATGTTGGAAAGATTGGGCGTTTCAAGTATTGAAGAACTAATTTCTCAGACTATTCCTTCTTCTATCCGACTAGAAAAGGATCTTGAGATCTCTGCGCCGCTTTCAGAATACGAGATGCTGAACCATTCAAAAGAATTGGCATCGAAGAATACTGATTATACGAGCTATATTGGTTTTGGATACCACAATACACTTTTGCCATCAGCTATTCAAAGGAATATCTTTGAAAATCCAAGCTGGTACACCGCTTATACCCCTTATCAGGCAGAAATTGCACAGGGAAGACTCGAAGCGCTTCTTAATTTCCAGACTGTAGTGTGTGACCTTACAGGTTTTGGTCTGGCAAATGCTTCTCTTTTGGATGAATCTACTGCTGCTGCTGAAGCTATGCACATGTTCTTTAACAACAGAACAAAAGATCAGAAGAAAGCCAATGCAAACAAATTCTTTATTTCTGACCTTGTTTTACCACAGGCCGTTTCTGTCCTTAAAACAAAAGCAGAAGGATTGGAAATTGAAGTGGTAGTCGGAGATCACAAAACCCATCCGTTTGACGATTCTTATTACGGTGTTCTATTACAATATCCGGGTAAAAACGGGATCGTACTAGATTATACGGAAGATATCGTAGAATACAAAAAAATAGATCTTCAGGTAGCTGTAGCTTGTGACCCGATGGCTTTGGTTAAACTGAAATCACCCGCTTCTATGGGAGCTGACTGTGCGGTTGGAACCACTCAGAGATTCGGTATTCCATTAGGATACGGAGGTCCTCACGCTGCATTTTTCTCTTGCAAAGAAGATTACAAAAGAGATATTCCGGGAAGAATTATCGGGGTTTCTCAGGATATGTACGGAAAACGTGCACTGAGAATGGCTTTACAGACCAGAGAACAGCATATTAAGAGAGAAAGAGCAACTTCAAACATTTGTACTGCTCAGGTTCTTTTAGCTGTAATGGCTGGAATGTATGCCGTTTATCACGGTCCTAAAGGATTAAATTACATTGCAGATCAGATCCACTTTAAAGCTAATGCTCTGAAAGGAGGCCTTCAGGCTTTAGGATACCAGACTGTTGAAGAGCCGATTTTCGATACAGTGAAAATCGCAATGAGTGAAGATGAAAAAGGAAGATTGTCAAGAATGATGCTTGATCATAAAATCAATCTGAACTATTTCACAGAAGGCGTTGTAAGCATTGCAATCAATGAAAGTACGACATTGGATAAATTAAATGTTCTGATGGCTTCTTTCGCTCAGTTTAAAGATAAGCAGACCTTCAAATTAGAAATCAAAGAAGGATACAGTATTCCTGAAGAGAATTTAAGAAAAGACGAAATTCTTACAGAAAGCGTATTCAACAAATACCATACTGAAACGGAATTGATGCGTTACATCAAACGTTTGGAAAGAAAAGATTTATCATTAACCCATTCAATGATCTCTCTTGGTTCTTGTACAATGAAACTGAACGCTGCGACTCAGATGTTACCACTTTCGTGGGATAATTGGGGAGCTGTTCATCCATTTGTACCGGTAGACCAGGCGGGAGGTTATCAGGAAATGATCAAAGAATTAGAGAAAGATTTAGCTGAAATCACTGGTTTCGCTGGAACTTCTCTTCAGCCAAACTCTGGAGCTCAGGGAGAATATGCAGGATTGATGGTGATCAGAGAATATCACATTTCAAGAGGCGAAGGTCACAGAAATGTAGTATTGATCCCTCAGTCGGCACACGGAACCAACCCGGCTTCTGCAGCAATGGCAGGAATGAAGATCGTTGTCGTGAAAAACCTTGAAAACGGAGAAATTGATTTCGAAGATTTAAAGGCTAAAACAGAGCAGCATTCTGAAAACCTATCTTGTGTGATGATCACATATCCGTCTACTTACGGATTCTTTGATGCCAACATTATTGAAATTACAAACCTGATTCACCAGCATGGAGGACAGGTGTATATGGACGGTGCCAATATGAACGCTCAGGTAGGATTCACAAGTCCTGGAAACATTGGAGCAGACGTTTGTCACCTGAATCTACACAAAACTTTTGCTATTCCTCACGGAGGTGGAGGTCCTGGAGTTGGCCCAATCTGTGTTGCTAAACACCTGGTTCCTTTCCTTCCTTCCAATGCCAATATCAGAGTCGGTTCTAAAGAAGCGATCGACGGTATCTCTGCAGCACCTTACGGTTCAGGATTGATCCTTAATATTTCTTACTCTTACATCAAGATGTTAGGAACAGACGGATTGAAAAAAGCGACAGGGCATGCAATCATGAATGCGAATTACCTTAAAGAAATTTTAGCAGAGCATTTCCCGATCTTATATTCAAACGAGAACAGAAGAGTCGCTCACGAATGTATTGTAGACTTCCGTCAGTTCAAAACTTTAGGAATTGAAGTCGCTGATGTAGCGAAGAGACTGATGGACTATGGATTCCATGCACCTACCGTTTCTTTCCCTGTAGCAGGAACATTAATGATTGAGCCTACAGAATCTGAAAGCAAGTCTGAAATCGACCGTTTTGCAGAAGCATTGATCTCTATTAAAAGAGAAATTGATGAGATTGCCAACGGGGAAGCAGATCAGGCGAATAACGTGCTTAAAAACGCTCCTCATACTGAACAATTGGTAATCTCTGATTCTTGGGATAAACCATACAGCAGAGAAAAGGCAGCTTATCCGCTGGAGTGGGTAAGAGACCACAAATTCTTTGCTTCTGTATCAAGAGTGGATGAAGCTTACGGAGACAGAAACTTAGTATGTACCTGTGAGCCGATTGAAGCTTATATGTAATCATTTACAATTATAAAAAAACACCCGTTTAGATTCTAAACGGGTGTTTTTTTATTATTTTGTTTACTACCTTCTTCGATAGCTGTATGCTACAAGAAGTGCTATAGCCATGGTACCAAAAGTTACCATTGAAACTGTTTTAATTGATACTTCCTCACTGTCCTGTGCCTGTGTTGTATTATGATACTTATCACATGAAGACAATAATACTGCTGTCATAAACAGACAGCCCAAGAGTAATTTTTTAATCATAAAATGTATTTGTTTGGTTTTAAATATTTTACGATCAAAAAAGATACCGAAGAAGCTATTTTAATGAGGATTCTGTATGTAATAAATAGGAAATTTTACTTTGATTCTTTTAGCCCAAAATCTTCAATGACTCAATAAGTGCCTCACCGAACTCAAAATGGTATTTCAAAATCACCGGACTTCCGGGAAAGGTACCAGAGATTTCCGCTGACAAAACATGGCCTGTCTCGTTATAGTCCAGAGGTTTCATGCTGGCTTTATATTCTTTATTGGCAGTATCAATCCAGTTTTGTATTTCTGTTTTTCCCTTGTGGGTTTTGCCTTCGTCATGTACGATGGCAGTTTCAGTAAAACAGTCAGTATAGGCATGGCTGTCAAATTCGTTTTGGGCTTTCACTAATTTTGAAACGATGTTTGGTAAATTCATTTTATCTGTTTTTTAATTGTTGTCTTTGGTTTTAATTCTTTTAATACAAAGAGTGCACTCTCCATTAAACAGTAGGTATCGTCCCGCCGTCAATCACATATTCTGTTCCCGTGAGGTAATTTGCTCTCGGAGAAACGAGAAAGCCTACCAGTTCAGCCACTTCTTTTGGTTCTGCGGGTCTTCCGAATGGGATGCCGCCAAGGGCATTCATGACACTTTGCGTGGCTTCTTCGATGGTGAAGTTATTGCTCTCGGCAATTCGTTGCATCATTCTTTCCGAGGCAGTGGTCATGATCCAGCCGGGTAATACGGTTAAGATGCGAATGCCTTTTGAGGCAACTTCATTGGATAAACTTTTACTGTAATTAAGCAAGCCTGCTTTGGCAGCGGCATAGGGAAGTGTGCTGTCATATAAAGGTAGCCTTGCCTGAATAGAGGCAATATGAATGATGACACCGGTTTTTCTTTCGATCATCTGCGGTAAAAATCCGCGGTCTAATCGTACCGGCGAAAGGAGATTGATCTGTATTGATTGAAGCCAATCGTCATCGGTTAATACTGTAAATCCACCACCTTTGGTTTCCGAACCTCCGAAATTGTTGACGAGGATATCCAGTTTTCCGAATTGTTGTAGCACTTCATTCACCACTTTTTGAGTTCCCTGAGCAATACTGAGGTCTGCTGAAATAAAGTGCAAACCAGGATTTTCTTCTTCAGGTGGATTCCTTGCTGTGATGATAACAGTTGCTCCTGCATTGAGCAGTCTTTCTGCGATGGCTTTTCCTGCCCCTTTTGTACCACCAGTGATGAGAGCGGTTTTACCCATCAGTTCGTTGTTGAAATTGAATTGATTTTCCATTTCTCTAATTGTTTGGTACAAATTTCTGAAGTATTACCATTTCAGGCAATAAGGGAAAATCGAATGGCATAGGGATAATTTTTTCCCTATTGCTTGTTTTGGAAGATTGGGCTAATTTTACATAATGCATGAAAGAAAAATTCCCCTGAACTTAAAATGCGGCCTGGATCTGACCGCTGAGGTGCTTTACGGTAAATGGAAAATCCGTTTACTTTGGTTTATCAATGAAGGCCATCTTCGCCCAAGTGAACTGCAGCGTAAAATTCCCGATGCTTCCCGCCGGGTATTGAATATTCAGCTGAAAGAACTGGAAGAGCACGGGTTAGTTTCAAAGATTATTTATGCACAGGTCCCTTTAAAAGTAGAGTATAGTCTCACAGCTTTTGGTAAAACGCTGATTCCTGTTATTTCTGCATTGGGAAACTGGGGTGATGAGCATGAAGAACGCTTGCGGGAAGCTATTTTGAAGAGATCGGGGAAAGAACAGGAATAGCAAGAACTTGTTTTTTGTAACTATTTCCCTTCATTCCAATAATAAGAATCCGGATATACCCTCGCGCCAAATACAGCCGTTCCCACTCTCACAATGGTAGCTCCTTCTTCAATAGCAGTTTCCAGATCACCGCTCATTCCCATGGAAAGTTCTTTCATTTCTACGTTTGGAATATTCAGCCGGATAATCTCCTGCTGCAGATTTTTAAGGATCTTAAAGCACTGTCGTACTTTCTCTGTTTCTGCACTGAAAAGGCCAATGGTCATCAATCCTTTGATCTTTAATGTACTGAATTCAGAAACTTTACGGGTGAGTTGTATTGCTTCTTCCGGAGGTACGCCAAATTTACTTTCTTCATCAGATGTGTTGACCTGGATAAGAACGTCTATCGTTTTTCCCTCCGATATCAGGCGCTGATGAAGTTTTTCGGCAAGTTCTATACGGTCTAGAGACTGTATACAAGCCACATTGTACTTTAAAACGTCCTTGATTTTATTGGTTTGTAAATGACCGATAAAATGATTTTCGTGGGGAATATTTTTAAGTTGTTCGTATTTTTCTTTTAACTCCTGGACTTTATTTTCAGCAATTAAGAGTTGTCCATTTTCCAAAGCTGTTTTGATGTGTTCTGCGGACACCGTTTTTGTGGCCAGCAGCAATCTGACTTCATCGGATTCTCGTGAAGCTTTTTTACATGCTTTATTTATTCTGTCATGGATAAGTTCAAGATTGTGGAGAATGTCTTCTTTCATGGCTGTGTAATTTGCTGGGCTTCCAGTTTTTTAATGAGTGCTGATTTTACGGCTGTAAAAGCATGATCTTTCGCTTCCGCAAAAGAAATACTGTATTTACGGTGTATGCTTCTCATGTCTTCAGGAAATTTTACAAGAAGATTATCATAAAAAGTATCCAGAAACTCAGCAGAAGGCATTTCGTAATTAATTCTGAGCTGAAAACGTCTCAACAAAGCGGTATCAATGATTTCTGCATGATTGGTTGCACAGAGGAGTAGAGCGTTTTCAGGGTAATAGTCGATCAGCTGGATTAAGGTATTTACCAGTCTTCTCATTTCACCTACGTCCTTATCATCACTTCCCCTTGCTTTTCCTATCTGATCCAGTTCATCCAGGAAAAGAACGGATCTTTCTCTGGCAGCTTTGTCAAATATCATTTTAATGTTCTGGGAAGTTTCGCCAATACGGGATGAAACAATATTGCTGAGATTTAAGACCAGTATACTTTTTCCCAAAGCATTGGCAACAGCTTTAGCGGTCATGGTTTTTCCACACCCTGAACTTCCCTGCAGAAGGATCTTATTGTTGACAGGAAGCCCATATTCCTGCAGTTCTTTGATATAAGTATGCTCTTTGATGAGTTGTGCGAGCTGAGCGCTGTTATTGCTGTCGAGAAATACATCCTTAAGGGTCACTTCCTCTTTATCCTGAATGATGAGATTGTACAGATTCATGCTGAAATTTAAAATAATTCTTATCCACACAAAGATAAAGCTTTATTGAATGATGGCAGGAATCTGAAATAGAGAATAAGATACAGGCCAGGAAAATGCACCGCAAAAAATCTGAATAGTAAATCAAACAGTGGAATATTCAACTATTTTCAAATACTTAATAGAAGCGAACTTTATTCCGTTTACATAAAAACAGCTTTATCACGCATAGCCACAAGAAAAGCCGAGCATATTGCTCAGCTTGACTATGGGATATATAAAATTTGCTATGAATTCTTTTCAGGAATTATGTTTTTGGGCCCTTTTACTCCAATGAGTAAAAGAGCAGCATCTGAATGATCAGATTAAAAACATAAAACAATACAATTAATATAGATGTTCTATAGGCTGGTTGGCTTGGATAGAACTTAGTTTCTTTGCTCTCTTTTTACTGTTGCGAAATAAGAAGCGAATACTACTACACATGTTGCGATTCCGATGTAAGTTACCATTTTGTTTTATTTTTAATTATTTGACTTTATTTTATCAATTTTCTAATTGCAATATTACAGTTTTCAAATCATGTGCCAAAGTAAATAATCATGATGTATATCAGTATGTTAAGTAGGTATTTGTTTAATTTTAAATGACTTTTTGTTTACAAAAAATTAATATGTTTTTATATAATTATTAATATATTAATTGCTTAATCTGTAAAAAAATAAAAAATTGATAACTGTTTTTATGCTTCTATATTGAAGTTGATAAAACAAAAAATAAGAAATGCGTTGCATAATATTAACTTTTTTGCATTTTTTTTAACGTCAAATTTTGGTTGACTAAAGAATTATTATGTTAATAAAAATTATTTTTCAAAGGATATTTTGTGATCGGCATTTTAAAATGTGACACATTATATGACATCAATTGGGTTATTTTGTCACACAATTTAGAAATACTGTCAGAGTGTTAAGTGATGTTTGTCAGATATTTATGGCTAAAAATTTCTTCGATTCTAAAATTTATAAATGATAAACCGGTTGAAGCTATTTATCATTATGAAACTAAATAGTGAAAATTATTGATATTGGTTTCGGTTATTAACTCTTTATTTAGAGATTTAATAAAGATGAAACACACAATGTGAATTTTATGATAATAATAGAATATGATTGATATTTTGATAGCGTGGTTTCTTTAAAACGAAACTAATTTTATTATTTTTGTAGAAACATTCTTATGGGCCGCAGTTACATCTTTCTTGCTTTAGCAATCACATTTGAGATTATAGCTACCACTTTTCTGAAAAAATCAGAAGAGTTTTCAAAGCTTTGGCCCTCCGTAATTACAGTTGTAGGATATGCTGCTGCTTTTTACTGCCTGAGCATTACCCTGCGCCAGATCCCCGTTGGGATTACTTATGCAGTATGGTCAGGTGTAGGCATTGTTTTTATCACATTAATTGGTATCATCGCTTTTAAGCAAGTTCCGGATCTGCCTGCCATTATTGGGATTGCATTAATTGTGATTGGAGTAATTGTTATTAATGTATTTTCAAAGATGGGGACGCATTGATATTTTTTAATTTAAAGATTTAAGAATTTAAGTATTTAAAAATTGAAAGGAGGCTTGATAAAATTCGATAGAAGTGAGCTTTAGCCCACTTACAGGAAAAATAAATCAGGACAACCTGCTTTAGCCCAAATTATTAAAATTTTAAATGCTTATTTTTTTCTAATGGTTTTATTTTAGGGATTGGATGGCGGATTGAAAAAAATGAAACAAGAATATTTTGTCATAAAATATCTCTATACTGTTTTCGGTTATAAAATTAGCATGGCGGATAGTGTCTGAAATAGGATCTTCTTCTACGAAGACAAACCAGATTTCTTTAAGCTGATGTCTTCTTTTAAACTCTTCAAGAACATTCCAGTCAACCGGGATAGAATGTTTCAGGTCGTAAAATAAAATACCTTTTTTAATGCCATCTTCCTCTATAATATTAATAGGATGGCGGATATAGCTTAAAATCTTAATCTTTGAGTCATAACATTCCACAAAATGGTGCAGGTCGATCAGTTGTATTACTTTCTCTTCTTGCTGCGATTCTGTCATATAAAAACATTCTAAGGTTATTTCTTCGGTAAGTTCCTGAAAAACGTCTAATTCCATAAGCATAAAAAAAATTGAACAGGACAAAGGAAAAGAGAAATAGGGTTCACAAATTTATTTTTATACCAAACCGCTTTTATTTTATACGAAACCTCAAAGCTTTTAAATTGGTATAAAAAAAGATGGGGTTGGTATAATATTATAGGTGTTCTTTATGTTATTTTCTATTTTTGTCTGTATTAAAACATCAGAAATTATGAAAACCGGCACAGAAAGATTTAAAGAAACGCTTGTCATGGACTTTTTGATGGAAGACCGCTTCAGGTTCCGCAGGCATATGTTGTTCCTTGTTTTCTTTTTCTTTCTGCTGTACAGTGCCCGGTTTTGGCATTGGTATTCGGGAATCTATCAGTATTATTTTCTGTTTTTCGTGTATACTGTACTGATTGCCATGGTATACATTAATATATATATTTTGGTACCTAAGTTCTTTTTTAAAACAAGATATATTACGTATCTCATACTGCTTGTTCTGATGGGCGTGGGCGGACTGAAAATGATCGGATACAGTTTTAAATTTTTCTTTGAAGATTTCAGAGTGGAAAATTTAAGGAAGGAAGGTGATAGAGGTAGCATCTATGAAGGCATACTGATGTGTATTCCCATTATTATGACCACTACTACGGTAAAATTACTTCAGAAATGGATCAATGATTCCAAAAGAATTACAGAGCTGAACAATATCACTTTACAGATGGAGCTGAATGAACTCAGGGATCAGATCAATCCGCATTTCCTTTTTAATATGCTGAATAATGTCAAAGCATTGACCAGAACAGATCCGGAGAAAGCGTCCGCTGTTATTGTTAAGCTTTCAGAATTTTTAAGGTACCAGCTGTATGAGAACGGCGAAGAGAAAACGTTGCTTGTTTCAGAAATAGATTTTCTGTCTAATTTTCTAAATCTGGAAAAGATAAGACGGGATAATTTTTCTTTTGATATCCATGCAGAAACGGGGGACAGAAATATAAAAAGTACTTTTATTCCTCCGAATTTATTTACCACCTTTGTTGAAAATGCCGTAAAACACAGTGTAGATATCAGCAGTACAGAATCCTACGTGAAAATTGATATTGAGGTTGAAAATAAAACGCTTTACTTTACTTGTACGAATTCTATGAACCCGAGTTTGGCAGTATCCAATAGCAAATACGGCGGACTGGGATTAGCCAATATTAAAAGAAGACTTGAACTCCTGTATGGTAAAGCATTTGAACTGAATATCACTTCCGGAGAAAAAGAATACACCGTCAATTTAAAAATTCCTGTATGAATTGTATAATCGTAGATGATGAACCCTTAGCAAGAGCAGAAATGCGTTCGCTGATCCATGAAATTTCAAAGACCGAGATCCTTGGAGAATTCTCCAATGCTCCTTCTGCCCTTGATTTTCTTAAAACCAACGATGTAGATCTTATTTTCCTGGATATTGAAATGCCGATGGTAACAGGACTGGAATTCGCAGAAATGCTGCCGGGGCAGAGCCTGATCATTTTTACAACAGCCTATTCGCAGTATGCTTTGAAAAGCTACGATCTCGATGCAATAGATTATTTATTGAAACCCATTGAAAAACAACGGTTAGAAAAAGCTATCAATAAAGCGGTTCTTTATAAAGAGCTGCTGTCTAAGGATACTGTAAAAAATACGATAGAATCCAATACAAAAGATTTTTTGTTTATAAAAGCAGACAGGAGATACTATAAGATCAATTTTACAGATATTAAATTTATTGAAGGTTTGAAAGACTATGTGGTTATTCATACCCAGTATCAAAAGCTGATTACTGCAATGAATTTAAAAACCATACATCAGAAGATTCCATCAGAGTCTTTTGTGCGGGTAAGTAAATCGTACGTTGTCAATATGGATTATATTGATTCATTCGATAACCATAGTATTTACATCAATGACTCGGAAATTCCTTTGGGAGAAGTGTATAAAACGGCTTTTTTCATCAGATATTCAGGCGGATCATTAAATACTGAATCTTAAGTCATAATAATTCCGCCTTTTTTCTCCCGTGTCATTTAATCTTCTTATAGTTTTCGTCCTGTAAATCTTATAACAGATCCGGTTCCATTATGAAATACACCCTCATTCAGTTCAATTTCTTTTTCTTCCAGTTCAATAACTTCATAATCCGGGAAATCAGCTTTGATCTCATCAATTGAAAATAAGGATCCGATATCTTTTGGCCCGCCCACTTTCTCATTCTTCATTACATAATCAAGATGGTTTTTACTGAAGGCTTCAAAAATAATTAAACCTCCCTTACGAAGATATTGGTCCAGAACTTTATGCATAAATGATTTCATATCTGCAGGGAAATGTGCATAAATCAAGGCGATCACATCAAACTGTTCCGTATGAAAATCCAATGTTTCCAGTTCTCCCACCTGGTAATCAATCTTTACACCATTGCTTTTTGCCAGCTGCAATGCTTTGTTTTTTCCTTCTTCACTGATATCAAATGCAGATGTTTTCCATCCTGATTTTGCAGCAAAAACAGCATTCCGTCCTTCTCCTTCGGCAGGAAACAAGATAGAACCCGGCTGTAGTTTTTCTAACTGTTCTTTTAAATAATTATTGGGTTCTGTGCCGTAAGCGAATTCCTCGCTGCTGTACCGGTCGTTCCATCTGTCGAGCCATTTGTCGTTGGTCATGGTAAGAATTTAAGTTTTTTGGTTATTGTCATTCGTCGAATAAATCAGAATGTATTTAATGCCTCAAAGATAAGATGTTTTCTGCCTTTCTTTTGAACGGAAAAGCCTGTGGTCAAAATAGATTCTGTAAATAAGCTGTTAAAGTGAAATAAGGTTTAATAAAGCTTCTGGTCCTTTTCACAGTAGAAACTTCTTCTTTTTCCTAAACCGGTCTGTTTTTTAATAAGTTTCTGGCCGCATTTTGGACAGGTAGATTTAGTATGAACCAACCAATGTTTCTTTAAAACAAATTCCCGTTTCCATTCCAGAAAATCAAAGCTGTAATTTCTGGATTCAGCAATCAGCTTCTTCTGTTTTTTTGGAGGTATATTTCCGAGCAGGCTTTCCGGCTGGATTCCAACTCTGAACAGGACTTCATTTTTGATAATATTTCCTAAGCCGGAAAAAATATCCTGATCCATTAGTGCATCACAAACCATCGTCTCAGGTTTAGCTTTCAGTTTAGCTTCTGCTTTTTTAGGGTTCCAGATATCACTCATAATATCGGCTTCCCAGTCTATTGCAGATAAAAATTCAAAATCTACCAATTTTACGGAACAGGTATAGAAATATAGGCTTCCGGTCGCAAAATGAAGAGAAAGGCGAAGACTTTTGTCCGGTTTTGTTTGTTCACCAACACTGTAGGATCCAAACATCAATAAATGAATACGTACAGCAAGACGATCAAAAACAAGATACGTCTGTTTTCCGAAAGTGCGGATCTCTTTCAAGGTTTGGCCGATCAGCGGTTCCTTTTCAAATTTAGCATTCCCTGACACTTCTGTCACTTTATTTCCGACAAAAGGCAGCAGGTTTTCTTTCATTAAAATTATAGATGGACCTTCAGGCATGGCTTTGCTTTTCAATAAAAGTTCAAATACTATTCCGTAAAAATAAAATTTGGAGTAATTTTGAAAAATGATGAATTTAAACCAGATTTTCACGAATCAGCGTACAGGAAATAATCCGCATACTAAAGCTTCAAGAACAGATTTTCAGAGGGATTTTGACAGAATTATCTTTTCTTCAGCATTCAGAAGACTGCAGAACAAAACTCAGGTTTTTCCTCTTCCCGGAAGTGTTTTTGTACACAACAGGCTGACGCATTCGTTGGAAGTCTCTTCAGTAGGCCGAAGTTTGGGAAGTATTATCGGTGAATTTATCTCTGATAACTATAAAAATGAACTTACGGAAGATTCCAAAAACTTCTATCTTCATAATTTGGGAAACGTGATTGCAGCAGCCTGTTTATGTCACGATGTTGGAAATCCTGCATTCGGGCATTCAGGGGAGGATGCGATTGCCAGTTATTTTGAAAGAAATGAAAAAGATCTGAAGGAAAAATTCAATGAAAAAGAATGGGCAGATCTTGTTAATTTTGAAGGAAACGCAAATGCTATACGGGTTTTGGCTCAGCGCCAGCAGGGAAAAGATGATGGTGGAATTCAGCTTACTTTTTCAACGCTGGCAAGTATTGCAAAATATCCGTGTGAAGCAGTTGCCAAGAAAAAAGGAATTATTCATAGAAAGAAATTCGGGTTTTTTCAGAATGAGAAAGATATTTTTCTTGATATTGCAAAGGCAACGAATTTAATTCTTGAAAACGAAGAGCCTTATATCTTTAAAAGGCATCCGTTTGTGTGGCTTGTGGAGGCAGCAGATGATATCTGCTATAATATTATCGACATGGAAGATGCCCACCGACTAGGAATTGTATCCACTTCAGACTGTGAAAACCTGTTTTTTGAATTGATCAAATCTGAAAGCGGTGATACAGACAAGGTGAAAAATAAACTGGCATCGATTTCCAATGAAAATGAAAAGATTTCTTATCTGAGAGCGAAAGCCATCAATGCCCTGATCAATAAATCACTTGAGATCTACAAAAGTAATTTTGAAACTATTCTTCAGGGAAATCTGGATAACGGTCTCCTTGATATTTATAAGTCCGAAAATCGTGCTCTGCAGGATATCGAAGCGTTTTCAATTGAAAAAATTTACAATCATAAAGCGGTTGTGGAAATTGAAAATGCAGGCTACAATGTTATGTATGAGCTTCTGGATCATTTTATTCCTTCTATTCTGAAACCACAGGATGAGAGGAAATCTTATGACATAAAAGCACTGAAACTTCTTCCAAGACAGTTTGTTTACGAAGAAGGATCAGACTATCAGAAAGTGCTAGGCGTGATCGATTTCGTTTCAGGAATGACGGATAATTTTGCCACCGATCTTTACAGAAAAATCAAAGGAATTGATATCGGAATGACCGTTTAATATCAAAATATCAAAGGCAGATTATCATTAAATAAAAGCTCCCTGAAATTTCAGGGAGCTTTGTATATTATTTTTTGGTTTTGGAAACCTCTTTGATCAGGGTGTATTTGATGGATGATCCGTCTGCTGGCGGATTAGCAATCTTTTCCGTTTTTACTTTCAAAACATACTCATATCCCGGTTCATACGTGAATCCTTCAATATTGGTGTAGAAATTGGTCCAGCTTTCTGATGCTTTTTCTTTTACCTGCAAACATTTCATAGGCGCTACTCCAGTACAGTCTGCAGTTTCAGGTCCTACGATGAATGTTTTTTCATCAGCTCCGGCAGTGTTGGCCGTAGTGGTACATTGGGTCATTGCAAATAATGCTGCTGCAGGAAGTGCTCCCTTTAGAATAGTTGCTATAATTTTCATAAACTTATTTTAAAGCTAAGGTGACAATTACTGTGCCGAAGTTTTTAACGTAATTTTTATACTGTTTTTTAGTTTTTAATGATTTGATTTATGTCCTTCTGAAAATTTAAAGAAAGAGAATCATTATTAATGTATACAACAAATTTTGAGATTGAAGTTGAGAACTACAAAATCTGGAAATAGGTTTGGAATTTTGAAATTTGGATTTAGTTTAGGTTTCGGCGGCCGGAGGCCGCCGAAACCTAAACTAAAAACCTCTGATTTTTCAAAGCCTTACAGTTAGCAGTAACTTGAAAATAACTTAAGTATTAAAAACCTTTGTTCCTATTGTGGTAAAAATCAATGTAAATTCTCAGAATTCTCAGTCTCCTTTACCACAGGAGCAATTCCTCTGAATTTCTGCTTTCCGATCAGCAGCTCAAAGAACAGCCTGAAATCTGAGATCAATGACCAAAGCGGATATTTGAAAGTGGCCGGTCTGTTCTTTTCAATTACTGCATGGCTGAACCACGCAAAACCATATCCAAAAATAGGGATGTACCATAGGAATCTTTCCTTTCCAGAACTAATCACATAACAGATTACGACAAATACCAGAAGGGTTCCGATAAAATGAAAGATTCTTGTTCCTGTTTTACTATGTTCGGTAAGATAGAATTGGTAAAATTCTCCATAGGTTTTTATTCTGTCAGACATGGCAAATTAGTTTATAGTTTCCGGTGAGATCTATGCAATAATTCGGCCGATTTAATAAGACAGTTTAAAAAGTAAAAGGCAAATTCGTTAATGTACGAATTTGCCTTTTAGTATACTTTATTTATGTAATCACTATTTGGATGTCATTTCTTTTCTGAGTTTACTGTTTTGGTAGCCGTAGCAGAAATAGATGACCAGACCCAGCGCGAACCAAAGTCCAAACCAGAACCAGTTTTCATGGCTCATTCCTGTAAGAAGGTATAAGCAAGAGCTTAAACCGATAAGTGGAATTAATGAGAAATTTTTAATGAATGTGAAAACACACAGAATCAGATTGATCATAATAAATACTAAAATAGAAGCTCTGAATTCACCTTCTTTGGGATCATTCCAATCCATTAAATTAGTGAAAAATTCAGGCTGCCAGAAATAGAAACCAATCAGTCCGCCGATGAAAATAACCGGGAATATGATTTTACCGTTAATATAAGGAAGGTGGAACCTGCCTTTGATCTTTTGCTTTGCAGGGAGCATTAAAACTCCTGCACAAACCAGTACGAAGGCGAAGATCGTTCCAATACTTGTGAAATCAAGGATGAATGTTTTATCTGTAAATAAGATAGGCACTCCCACTGCAATACCGGTAATCACGGTAGCAAATGAAGGTGTTTTGTATTTAGGATGAACCGTTTTGAATTTTTCAGGCATCAGTCCGTCACGGCTCATGGCGTACCAGATTCTTGGCTGTCCCATCTGGAAAACCAATAATACGGTGGTGATGGCAACAATAGCCACGAAAGAAACCACAAGTTCCATCCAGGCCACATTGGCATTTGATTTTTCGAATATAAATGAAAGCGGGTCTCCGATACCATCAAATTTTCTGTAGTCTACCATGCCCGTTAATACCAATGTTAAAGCAATATATATTACCGTACAAAGTACAAGAGAAATGATCATCCCTTTCGGAAGTGTTTTCTGAGGATCTTTGGTTTCTTCGGAAAGTACACTTAAGGCATCAAAACCGATGTAGGCAAAGAAAACCCCTGAGACGGCACTCATGACTCCTGCAAAACCATTCGGCATAAAGGAAGCTACATGGGTTTCCGGATTTACAGGTGTCCAGTTCTCTGTATTGATATAAGAAAAGCCAACAAGGATCACCAAAACAATCACGGCAAGCTTTAAAATAACCAAAGAATTATTGAAGTTCTTACTTTCTTTTACCCCTACATAACAAAGCCATGTGATAAGTCCGTTGATTACCAATGCAGGAAGATCAAGGATGATTTTTAAATTTCCAACCAGTGGGGCTGTATTCCAGGCACTTAACAATTCTTTATTCTGAGAACCGTTTTGAAAGGCTTTTCGGGCTTCCGTATAGCTGCAGGTAAGATAGTCTGGAATGTGCATGCCCAGACGTTCTAAAAAGCTGGTGAAATAATCTGACCAGGAAAAGGCTACATAAATATTCCCGAAAGAATATTCCATAATAAGCGCCCATCCGATCACCCAGGCAATCAGTTCACCAAAACTGGCATACGCATAGGTATATGCGGAACCGGCTGTAGGAATTCTGCTGGCAAATTCAGCGTAACATAACGCTGTAAAACCGCAGGCAAAACCACAAATCAAATATAGTAGAATAACTCCGGGACCACCTCTGAAAACTGCTTCACCTAAACTGCTGAAACTTCCTGCTCCAATAATGGCCGCAATACCAAAAAAAACAATATCCCAAACACCTAAAACCCTTAAAAGGCTCGTAGACGTATCTGTTTCTGAATAGTTTTTCCTTCTGAAAAGTTGATTCATTCAATATTTATTTGAGTTTGAAAAAAAGCAAATGTAATGATTTTTTATTTTGATGTTAACCGTCATCTTAATTTTTAGTTAAAAATGCAAAACTTTGCAGACTACTAGCGTTTATTATTGATAAATAGGAATTTCTACATAGCTGTCATTGTACCATTTGATCTCCAGCGGCTCTCCAGAATCCTTTATCGTTTCATCACTTACATCTTTTCCTGTTCCGTAATTGATCTGCCAGCTTGGGTTTTTATTAACCCCAACCAGTAAAACCAATTTGCTTCCTTTTTCAATTTTTTTGCTGATGAATATTGAATTTTTAATAGGGATCTGTTCCATTTTACCAGGTTCAAGAAGCTGTCTTACCGCATTATTTTTGGCATAACTCGCCCTTACGATATGAGTTGAAAGTAAAAATGGTTTGCCATCAGGCTGTATCTGATATAAATAGGTATCCGTATCAAAATCTTTTTTATTGATGGAAACATTGAAAAATCCAGCCATATTTCCACTGATAACTATGTCTTTATCTAAAACTTCACTTTCAAAATAAACGGAATTCGTGGTCTTTATACTGTCCGTCTTGCTTATCTGATGATATAGATCTTTTTGATCCCTGTTTTTTAAATCAACGGTTTGCTTCACAAAGCTTTTCTGGGCAGGCAGATTAAAAATCGATGGAGCATCTTTATGATCCTGAAGGTAAAATTTGATGGTTGAAGTATGCATCTGTTCAAGCGTAGGAACGTGTTTCCAGGTATTGGTATTCATCACCTGGAAATTGATTTTGTCTTTTAACAGATCAGGTTTCTTACCATTTTTCAGGATATAATCAAACCATGAAAAGGCAAGATCATCAATGCTTATTCTGGCGGCAGGATCTATCGCTCTGCCGTTGACATAAGTATATCCAAAGCTTTGGGCACCGCCATGATCATAAGGACCCATCACCAGATAATGATTGGCATTTTTATTATATTGATGATGAGCCTTAAAGTAGGATAGTGCCCCAATCTGATCGTCATCATAATATCCTGTGGTTGTTAAAATAGGAATATTGATATTGGCAAAATCCTCTTTGTAAGGAACCATTTTCTGCCAGTATTCATCATATCCCGGATGATCCAGCCATCTTTGAAATATCTTATTCGGCTTACCGCTGATTGTATCCAGGGACCTGAATGATTTTCCACTTTTGTACCAGGCGGTATTAATAGAATCCCATTTTGTAGCATTATTAAAATCCGCTTCATCTGTAAGCTTATTGTTCGTGACATAATTGATCCACTGCAGCATATAGCTCATGAATATATTATTTTGAGCCGGATAGTCTATTCCGATTCCTACGGCAACTTGCGGAACAATTGTTTTCAAGGCTGGATGCAGTTTTTTTACGGCTGCCCACTGACTAAAGCCCAGATAGCTTCCTCCGATCATTCCGACTTTACCATTGCTCCAGGGCTGCTTACTTACCCAATCGATGACATCATAAATATCCTGCGACTCATGCTCAAAAGGATTGTTCTCATCATTGCTGTTTCTTTTTCCGCGGGTATTCACAACTGCACCAACATAGTTATAAATGGCCGCTCTTTTTCCGAAATAGGCATCGAACGGGCCTGCATAGATATTATTGGTAAGGATAACGGGCAGGGGAGCCGTGTTTTCTCTCTTTCTCACAATGGTGATGGTCAGCGTATTTCCATTTTTTGTTTTCAGATCCTTTATTTCAGTGATGAATTTTTCCTGATCTTTTTTTTCCACCAGATATGTAATCTGAGGTTTAATACCGGAAAAGGTTTTATAGTTCAGATAACTTTTGCATAATGCCAAAGCCGATCCGTAGTCTATACTGTCTTTATCCTTCTGCTTGCCCAGTGTTTTCTTTAAAAGCTTTCTGGATCCTGCAACATCTCCATCTACGGCAATACCAATCTTGGTGATCAACTTATCAGAAAGGCTTTCATACTTTTTATTAAATGCTTTTTCAAGGGCATCATGGAAACTTATTTTTTCTTTTGCCTCAATCAGCTTCGCCATGCTGTAAAATTCGTAAGCAATAAATTTATTTCCGGCCATATTGTGATCTGCAAATTCATTCCGGTAAGCTGATAAAGTCGCAATTGATTTTTTATAGTCTCTGGCAACCATTTGCAGGCGTAGAAGATTATCTGAAAAAGCAAGTTTACTGGTTTTTTCAAGCTTCATGAACTGTGGCTGGGTTATCAGTTTTGAGGCAAGTAACGGCATTTGTTTATCCAGAACAGCAGAGTCTGTGACTGCCGTTTTAGGGAAGTAAAACTTTTGAGCCTGTATCAGGTTGACAAAAATTAATGCTAAAAGTATTTTAATTTTCATGTAATGGTATGTTTTTAGCTGCTTTGGAATGAGGATTCAATCAAAATATTTTTTTGATGACTCTTTATTAAATTCTTTTCAAATTTTTAGGAACTAAATTAATCATTTTTTATCATCAAAGAGTGAAATGTAATTAATTGTTAATTTATGTTATTAAACCTTTAAAACTTGCTTAAACAATAAGTTTTTAATATTTTCGTTAACTTATATAGACTAATCTTTTTATTCAGAAAAAGAATGAATTCAAAAAAAATACTTCTCTCAGCTGCCGTGCTTTATTTCGGAATTTCCGAAGCGCAACAGTCACAGTACTTTACCCAGAAAGAAAATTACAGGTTCAATCTCGCAGAAAATCTTTATCAGACCAAAATATACAATGCTTCACAGTTTGAATATGCAAGACAGTATTTCTATAATCAGAATCTGTCTAAATCGAGAAAAGAAGCGGCGCAGTTTTTTGATAATGTGATCGGGGTTATTCTTCAGAAAAATCATGCAGAAGAAGGGCTTACTGCCTTCATGAAAGAATACCCGAATTCTGCTTATTTTGCTCAGGCCAATCTTCCACTGGCAGATTACTATTTGGCAAAAAAAGATTTTGAAAAAGCTCTTGAAACACTTAAAAAGGTTAATCAATATCAGCTTTCAAAAGAAGAGAATACCCAGTATATCCTGAAACTAGGTTATGCTAAATTCATGATGGGCGATACCAAAGGCGCCACCGATGCGCTTGAAGAAGCCTATAAAACAGCTGACGAATCTCAAAAAGGAGATATTGCTTATATGCTGGGTCACCTGTATTATTCAAACAGACAGAGTGATAAGGCTTTCCAGTATTTTGATTCTGTAAAAGATCAACCCAAATTCTCTAAACTGGTGCGTCCTTATTATGTACAGATGTACTATAATGACAAGAATTATGACCAGGCCATTACTGAAGGAACAGCCCTTCTGAATGAAGATATTTCCGATTCTTATAAAGCAGAGGTTCATAAGATCATCGGAGAGAGTTATTTCATGAAAAATGATTACACTTCGGCTTATCCTCACCTTAAAGATTATCTGAGCGTACAGCAGAACCCGTCTGAAAATGACCTTTATGAAATGGGATTTGTAGCTGCTCAGCTTAAAAAATATGATGAGGCGGTTTCTTATTATAACCAGCTTGTGAACAGTAATTCGGCATTGGCGCAGAATGCTTATTATCAGCTGGGTAATGCTTATCTGGCGGTAGATAAAAAGCAGGAAGCCCTTTCTGCATTCCGTTCTTCTTATCAGATGAATTACGATGCTAAAGTTAAAAAATTAGCACACGAACAGTATGCAAAATTAAGTTACGATATCGGAAACCCGTTTGAAAGTCCTTCAGGCGTTATCCAAAGCTATATCAACGAAAATCAGAACGATGCCAATGCACCGGAAATGAGATCACTTCTTGTGAAATCATACCTATACTCCGGAAATTATAAGGAAACCCTGAACGCAATCGACAGGCTTCAGAATTCTACTCCTGAGATCAATAAAGTGGATCAGGAAGTCTCTTATTTATTGGGAACAGAGGAATTCAATAAAGGAAACTATGATGAAGCAGAAAAATATTTCCTGAGAAGCTTAGGATTCAATATCAATAAGGAATTTTATAACAGGGCATTATACTGGCTGGGACAGGTGTATTACCAGAAAGGAAACTATCCTTCTGCCATTACCCGTTATGAGAAGCTTCTTACTGAAACCTTCCCTGAAAAGCAGCAATTACCTTATGATTTAGGATATGCTTACTTTAAAGCTAAAAAATTCGATCAGGCACAGACCTATTTCAAGCAGTATCTGACCAATCCGAAGCCTGAATTCAAAAATGATGCAGAACTTCGTCTTGCAGATATTCATTATGCAAACAATGATCTGAACGAGGCAATTGCGATTTACGATAAAAATGAAGATGCCACCGACTATACTTTATACCAAAAAGCGATGGCTTTAGGATTTAAAGGCGATACACAGGCGAAGATCACCAATCTGAAGAATCTTCTGTCCAAGTATCCGGATTCCGAGTATTATGATGATGCACAATATGAAATGGGAGCGGCATATGCGGCCCAGGATGATTTTGCCAATTCCAATGATGCTTTTGCGAAAGTGATCAAAACTTCTTCGGATAAAGATCTTATTGCCAATGCGTCTATTTACAGAGCCCAGAATTACATTGACCAAAACCAGAATGATAAAGCACTTTCTGAGCTTAAATCTCTAGGCGAGCAGTATAAAAATACGGCTTATGCTGAAAAGATTGTTCAGGCGGCAAAACCTATTTTCACGAAAAACGGTGACGTTTCCGGATATGAAAGCTTTGCAAAAAATATCGGGGTGAATGTGGATGCTTCTGAGATCGACGAGATCAATCTTTCTACCGGAAAGCAGTATTTTACGAAGAAGGACTACAAAAATGCTATTTCTTACTACGAAAAATATTTAACGCAGAATCCTACCGGAGAAGGTCTTTACCAGGCTAAATACGAGTTGGGAGAAAGCTACTATCAAACTAATAATGCTACGAAAGCGCTTCTTGTCCTTCAGGAAGTAGCATCAGTACAGAATGATTATCAGGATGACGCGCAGACCCGTCTGGCACAAATATATTTGGCTCAGGGTAATACGGAAGAAGCTAAAAAGTATCTTGAGAATATCAAAAATTCTTCGGATATCAGCATTAGAAACTATGCTAATGTGGAGCTAATGAAGATGTATGCCAATGAGAAAAACTTCTCTCAGGCTGAAAAACTAGCCGATGCGGTAATTGCAAACACGAAAAACTCTTCAGCGATTATTGAAACTGCGAAAGTGATCAAAGCAAGAAGCCTGATGAATTCAGGGAAAGATAAAGACGCACAGTCAGCGTACACTTCTCTTGAAAAATCTTCCAATACATCGGTAGCAGCAGAAGCACTATATGCAAAAGCTTATTATCAGAATAAAGGAAAGGCATTCAAGTCTTCTAACGAGACGATCTTTAAACTGGCCAACAATTATGCCTCTGAAGATTATTGGGGTGCAAAAGCCTTGGTGCTGATGGCTAAAAACTATGTTGGACTTAAAGATAATTACCAGGCAAGTTATACCTGCGACCAGATTATCGAGAACTATAAAGATTTCCCGGAGATCGTAGCAGAAGCAAAAGAGGTTAAAAAGCAGATTAAAAAGTAAAATGTATAAAGTATAATGTAAAAAGTAAAATGTACAAAGTAAAATGTACAAAGTACAATCCGATACATACATTATACATCCGACATTATACATTAATACAAATATTGAGCAATGAACAGAAAAATTCAATTATTATCCATATTATTTTTAGGGTTTTCGCAGTTTGCGTTTTCCCAGATCAAGGAGGAAAAACTGATTCTTAATAAGAAGCGGGAACCTGAGGTGAAGAAGATCGAGAAGAAGAAAACTTCTGTGGAGACCATCAAGAATTATCCGCCGGAAGAGAAATCTCAGAATCCTGTAAAGTATACTATCACGGACGTACCTGCGGTTTCGGATTTTAAGACATCTACCATTCAGGGACAGGATGTCACTCCGAAATTTGAAGGAACAGCTCAGAATAACTATCTGCAGTTTGGAATGGGGAACTTCGGTAAAATTCTAGGTGATGCCAATATTTCCAAAACCCTTGATAATAAACTGGAAGTAGGAGCGGATTTCCATTTTCTTTCTACTTTAGGATTGAAAAAAGAATATGACTGGGATTCCAAGCAGAGTTCTACGGCGATTGGAGCTTACCTGAATTCTTACGGAGACAAAGGGAAATTCAATCTTAATGCTGAATATGCACTGGATAACAACAGATATTACGGAATTTATGCCATGGAACCTTCGGCAGATGTGGATCTGAAGCAAAGGGTAAACCAGTTTAAGGTGAATGGATATTATGACTTTTATTCCAATGAAATCTTAAATGATGTAAGAGTGAAATCATCTTTCCTGAAAGACCATTTTGATGCACAGGAAAACCAGGTTTCCATTTTGGCGAATCTTTCCAAGCATGCCGTAGAGATTGGTAAGTCAGGAATTGTTTTAAATGCAGATTTGGGTGTTGGTGTAGAAGCTGTGAAAACAGATTTTGCGATTGTCAATAAAAACTCATCTAATTTCTTTAACACGAGTCTTAGTCCGAAAGTAACTTTCAGAAAAGGAGATTCCTACTTAATGTTAGGCTCAGGATTCTCTTTCCTGAATGCTAAGAATTCTAATGATGCGCTTGGCGGGGAAGTGAAAAATAATAAGACCTATTGGTTTCCACAGGCTGAGTTCCAGGTGGCTGCTGCTAACGAATTTAAATTCTACGGTGGGGTAGATGGCGGATTGAAGCTTAATACCTACGGAGATCTTTTACAGGCTAACCCATTCATTGTTTCTGACCAGTTTTTAAAGCCAACAGAGACACAATATCATTTTTATGTAGGTTTGCGTGGAGATATCGACGAAACATTCAAATATGACTTCTCTGCAGGTTACGGAAAAATGAGGAATATTATGTTCTTCCAGGGTAATAACCTTTTTGATGATGTATATACATTAAACCGTTCAGCATACAATTTTGTGAATACTTTCTCTGCCGTTTATGACGATGGGAATGTAAGTGATATTAAAGGGAGTGTACAGTATTTCCCGCTTGAAAATTTAATTTTAGACGGAGAAGTAAGGTTTACTAAGTATGACCTGAAGAATTACGAAGATATTTATAACGTTCCCTTAGTGAATGCAAGCATCGGAGCAAAATATACCATGCTGGACAAAAAATTACTGTTAGGTTTCAAAGGAATCTTTGCCAGTGACAGAACGACAAACTCTTTTGCTATCGAAGGAGTAGCCAATCCGGGAATGGTTTATCAGTCTACAGAGAACAGAAATGATAAAGTGGGAGGATATGCAGATCTAAACCTTTCTGCAGAATATAAATTCCATAAAAATTTCAGTGTTTTTGCCATCGGAAACAACCTTCTGAATTCTAATTATCAAACCTACAAAGGCTATAAAGTCTTAGGAGCACAGATATTAGGAGGAGTGAAGATTACTTTCTAAGCTAAAAGAATATTAAATAAAATAAAGCCTTACATTTTGAGATGTAAGGCTTTTTGCTTTTCTGCACATGATATTATTTTTTATCTGTAACGGTTGGAAGGACGTCATTTAGTAAAGTAACCAGCATTTTTCCAGGCTCTTCCCAGGGAATAAGATGGGCAGAATTCTCAAACCATATTCCTTTTTTCAAAGGAGCTTTTGCATTTTTAAGCCATGTATCCGTAGGTTCGGAAGGTGTAGTATAATCATGGCGTCCCATAAACATAAAAACAGGGATAGGAAAAGTTTTAACATTTTTAAAATCAACGTTTAGAAATTCCGGTAATAACCTTTTTAAGGTAAAAAGACTTCCATTTCCAAGTGCATCAAGATCTTTTTCTGAATATTCCGAAAAAAGCAGTGGCGCCTGAAAATAGTATCTTGAATTACTTCTGAAAGCCGTTAATCCACCATAATATTGCGGCCATTTTCTGGCGATGATGATTCTTTCTCTTGTGATTGGCTGGTTTCCGGGATAGGGTGAAATAGAGTTCAGTTCTTTTATAGCTACATCATTTTTTAAACGGATGGCTTCTTTTAAAGCATATTCCACGCTCAATCGTTCATTATCTCGGGTATTGATGATCTGGCCTATGCCTACATAAGAATAGAACAGATCCGGCCTTTTCAGAGCAGCGTTCATAGAAACAATAGTTCCCCAGCTGTGGCCCATCAATATGACTTTTTTCTTCTTGTATTTTTTCTCAATATATTCTGCCAGCTGAATAACATCTTTTACATACTGGTCAATGTGGATGGTTTTTCCTAAATTAACGGTATCATTAATAGCATAGGTTTTTCCTGCTGCTCTCTGATCGTAATTAACGACTGTAAAATATTCTTCAATAGGTCTTTGAAACATCCACATCACCGGAGATACAGGGGATGCAGGCCCACCATGAACAAAAAGAATAATAGGATTTTCTTTATTCTGACCTCTTACATATACCTGCTGTTTTATATTTCCAATAATTACCGGATAAGTTTCCTGAATGCCATTTGGTGACACAATGGAATCCAAATCTCTGATAATTTCTTTAGCCTTGGCATATTCATCATCTGAAGTCTTATTCTGCGCAAAAAGGGTGACTGTCCAGAAAAATAAAAGGACAGATAGTATTTTATTTCTCATAATTTTTGATCTACGAAATGTTTATTCAATAAGTATGAGATTTATTTTGAATGTTACATCACTGCTTTTAAGAGTTTGATATCTAATTATTTGTGTTTAATGATTATCCTTTGAGATAAATCCTATTTACAGTATTTCGATTCATAACCGTTCCAACAACACAATAGTATTATCAATGATTTTGGAATTAAACTTATACAGACTGGTTAAATTGTAAAAAAATCAGTATTTTCGCAGTCGTAAACCATAAGCAACGGGTGCTTTGAAATGATTCATTTCCAATTATTCATTGCTCATGAATATGGCTGCGTAGTTCAACTGGATAGAATATCAGATTTCGGCTCTGAGGGTTGGGGGTTCGAATCCCTTCGCAGTCACTCTAAGGGAAAAGTCACTTTTATTAGTGATTTTTCCTTTTTTTTTATTTTGTAATAGATTGTTAATTAGCAATATAGAAGACAATGCAGAATTGATCTGGGGTGTTCGAAAAGTTGTTTCATTAAATTCGAGTTTTTGAGCAAAAATCGAACACATTACGGTTCTTTTAGTCTCAGAATCTCCTGTAGCATAGAGATGAGAGAGATTTGGTAATACTTTTAGCACCTGATCAAGTTTAGCTCTAATATCGATGTTTTTTCCAGTCATCTTTAGATTTTGCAAATCCATTTCCAATGCATCAATTTCCTTTTTACTTTCAGTTTTAATCAACTGATAATCTTCAAAATCCAACTTGTCCTCTAAATATTTTTCTCTGGCACTATTTAGACGATTATTCATGTTGATAATTTTTGAAGAAATTTCGTTTCTCTTCGCATCGATACCTTGATGAATATTTTTAAAATTGATTAAAAGTATTTCTTTAATAAGTTGACTAAATCCAATATGACACTCATATTTTTTTAACTCTTTTATAAATGCATCATTAACGACGTCAGAGCCATATCTGTATCCACATCTGGCTTTGCAGTGATAATAATAGTAGACATTCTTCTTACCTTTCGATCCACTACCTGTAATGTGACCACCGCATTTTGGACACTTTAAAAAACCTCTTAATGGGAAATGGTTATGAGCAATTATTTTTCCTTGTGGCCTTTCTTCCCACGTTTTTCCACTTAATACTTTCTGTACTTTATTAAACAGTGATTCCGAAATCAAACTTTCATGGGTAGCCTCAACAAGACACGCTTCTTCATCTTTATAAGCTTTAATAAATATTTTACCACAGTACATAGGATTTTTTATTGCCCTATAGAATGAGGTACTGCTAATGTTTGCACCTTCCCTGGCATTCATCTTCAGCCTGATCTGATTGATGGCATATTTCCCTTTAGCAATCTCATTAAATGCCCAAAGCATATTTGAAGCTTCCGGCTCTTTAAGACCAACATATTTTCTGCCATCCTCGGTACACTTATGAGCATAGCCATACGAGGCTGTTCCCATAAGCCTGCCTTCTTTCTGAGCTCTTCTCATCCCATAAAAAGTATTTAAGGCTCTGCGATCATTTTCAACTTCCGGAGCTGCCAAATAGATTGCCAACATCATCTTATTTTCCGGAATAGACATATCAAGAGGCTGTTCAATTGCTTGAGGGGAAATATTGTTACCTAGCAGCAATTTAATCATCTGATAAGCATCACCAGCATTTCTGCTAAAGCGATCCCACTTTGTAAATAGAACTAAATTGGATTTAAGACTTCTTTTTTTAATATGACTAATATATTTTGTCCACTCTGGTCTATTAAAATTTTTTGCGGAGTGGTCCTCAAATATCACCTGACCGATTGTGATCTGGTTTTGATTACAATACCTTTCTAATCTTTCATGCTGATCTCTCTGTGAATAACCTTTGTCAGCTTGTTCATCTGTAGAAACTCTAATGTATAAATCTGCTATTAGCATAGTGGTAGGTTTGATGTTAACATTATGGCTATCAAGCTAATGTAGTGAAATTTATTTTAAAATATAGTTTTTAATAATAAGATATGCCAACTGATGTGCAAAATCCATTATACTGTTGATTTCGTCATCTGTTGGATTTAATCCAGATTGCGTAAGAATCTTTTTAGATCTTTCGAAAGAAACTTTTTTTAATGTACTCTTCGTAAAGTCAATAATTCTATCCTCCGATTTGTTTTTCTGATCTTTTTTTTGCGAAGAAATCTTTTTCATAAGCACTCATCATATTTAATTTGTTATGAGATAATCTCAGACTACAGATTAAATTATAATGCTAGGATATAAAAAGATGAAGTATGCTCTTTCTTAGTATTCTTTGTCTTGTAATGTCTTTTGACAAAGATAAATTGCTTAATTACCGTTTTGCAATAATAAAGCTTGTTAGTCTTTTTAGAACAGAATAGACTTTAGTTAGACTTATGGTCATATACATACACAACGAAACAGTGAAATATATAATTAAATATTTACAAAGAACTTTGGAGTTTTAAAAAAGTAAGTAATTCTGTGTTGGAACCAAGACGAGTGTATCTTTAAACAATTTTATCGATGATTTGGTTCGGTTAAGCCAAATTAAGCGGGAATTATTGAATCCATTTTTTTCAGAAATATAAAATTCTAGGTGTCTAAAACGATATAGGATGCTTGTATAAATGGTAAAATTGATGGTTTAGATAAAGGACATCTGGTGCATTTAAGTATATTATCACCACAATCTAATATATAAGATGCTAATACGGAATTTAATACTAAACAAGGAATAATTTATATTACTATAACAAGTGTTATTGTAAATTGTTTTGTCAAACTGAAAATCAAAGTTCTTTACACCCGTCTTTGGAAGAATTTCTATCTGGAAGGGATTACAATTTTTATTTTATTAATTTTGAAGTTATAATTATTTTAATTTGAAAAGAATACAAATCATAAAGGCTGGTCTGAAACTTTTTGTGACCCAAGGGATACATGCAGTCACTATTGCACAGATCGCAGCGGAGGCTAAAGTTGGAATAGGTACGGTTTATCGCTATTTCAATAGTAAAGAAGATATAGTCCAGCAAATCTGGATCCAGCAAAAATCTGAAGAATCTGCTTATATCTTTGAGAATTACAATCCACAGGGTAGTATCCGTGAACAGTTCGATTTTCTATGGGACAGAGTGATAAGGTATTTTTTGGAACATCCTCTGGAGTTTCAGTTTTCCTACCAATTTGCCGCTTCACCTATCCTCACGAATGAAATTCACGAAATCGCCATGAAGGAATTCCTACAATTTGATGAGCTGTACGAAATGGGCTTAAAGCAAAACTTGTTTAAGCCGCTGACAGCAAGGCGTCTAAGACTTTTCACCTTTAGTACAATAAATGGATGGATCCTATGGGCTCTAGATGAAAAAATGACTATTGATAATGCAATGATTGCTATGTTTTTGCAGATGTCTTGGGATTCAATTAGTGTGGCATAATTTTTTTCTACAAAAACTGACGGAATATTCCGTCAGTTTTTGTAGATTTGATTTACTAAAAATAAAATTATGATACACAATGATTTAAAAGGAAAAGTAGTGCTAATTGCTGGAGGAGGTAAAAACCTTGGGGGATTACTAAGTAAAGATTTTGCTGCAAAAGGAGCGAAGTTGGCCATACATTATAACAGTGAAAGCTCAAAAGCTGAAAGTGAGAAAACATTAGATGAAAGTTCAGGCACTAGGAGCTGAAGCATTTTTATTTCAGGCGGATCTGACCAAAGTTGAAAATGTTGCAAGATTCTTTGATGAAACAATTGCAAAGTTCGGAGGTATTGACATCGCTATTAACACGGTTGGTATGGTACTAAAAAAACCGTTTAGTGAAACCACGGAAGAAGAATACGACAAGATGTTTGGGATCAACTCCAAATCAGCTTATTTCTTTTTACAGGAAGCGGGGAAAAAGATCAATGATCATGGTAAAGTCTGTACGATTGTGACTTCTTTATTGGCGGCTTATACAGGTCTGTACTCAACATATGCCGGAGCAAAAGCTCCAGTAGAACATTTTACCAGAGCCGCTTCCAAGGAATTCGGATCAAGAGGAATTTCTGTGACGGCAGTAGCTCCAGGTCCTATGGATACTCCTTTCTTTTATGGCCAGGAAACGGAGGATGCAGTAGCATACCATAAATCTGCCTCAGCGTTAGGTGGTTTAACAGACATCAAAGATATTGCACCATTAGTTGAGTTTTTAGTGACTGACGGCTGGTGGATCACCGGGCAGACTATTTTTGCTAACGGTGGATATACAACAAGATAAAACATTTAATGGCAGTTGAAAGATTACCCGCCTTTTTTACAATTTAAATTCACAATAGTTATGAACGAACTAAATGTCATCAGAAGACAGTCAACCCATGATCTCCCTAGAAAAAAGATTTTGTGTCTGGTATCCAATCCTGCACAGCTCCATGGCATGGAAGTTGGATTTTTTGCCGAAGAAATGACACGGCCATTTTTCGATTTCATTAATGCAGGTTATGATGTAGATGTCGCTTCTCCAGATGGAGGTAGAGTTATTTTTGATGGTCATAGCAACCCTGAAAATCCACAGGGCGCTTATCCTAACGACTTGATAAGTATCGGCTTTGTACATCACACAATATTTGGTAAATGGATGGAGAATACCATCCCAATTGTAGCAATAAATGTTGCTGATTACGATGCTATTTGCGTAGCTGGCGGAGGGGCACCACTGATTACATTTAAGGACAATGTAAAATTACACCAACTTATCGCTGACTTTTATGAATCAGGAAAAATTACCTGTTTAATTTGCCATGGTACATCTTTACTTCTATGGACAAAATTAAGCGATGGTACCCTTTTGGCTAATGGCAAAACTTGGACAGGATTTGCCGACAGTGAAGAAGAAATGATAAATCAGATGTTCGGAATGACGGTAAACAATTATACGATCGAAACTGAAGCCCGAAAAAATCCAGATACTAAGTTTGAAGTAGCTGGGCCGCTGGAGCCATTTGCTATCAGAGATGGCAGACTGATTACTGCACAACAACAGCACAGTAGCTTTTTGGCATCCCAATTAGTTATTGAAGCTTTATCTGAATAATCCTTTTATATGATTGAAAGAAAAGGAAACGTTGCATATTTTTATTCTCGTTTCCTTTTTTTGTTTGATCTGTTAGGAAGTCATGATACAAAACCAAAAAACATTAAATTATGAACAAATACCAATCAATATTCGATAAACAAAAAGAGTTTTTCTATACCGATATCTCCAAAACTTACCAGTGGCGGATGGATCAGCTCGGCAGGTTGGAAAGAATGCTTACTGAGAACCAGGAGGCATTTTGCCAGGCTTTGAAAACTGATTTCAATAAGCCTCCATTCGAGCAACTGTTTGAGATAACTGTGCCATTGGGCAATATTAAATATTACAAAGAAAACCTTAAAGAATTAATGGACCCTGAATCCGTTGCCATTCCAAAGGGATTGGAAGAAACTGGGAACAAAGGGATTATTTATAAAGAGCCATTCGGGGTAACATTGGTTATAGGACCATTCAATGCCCCCATCCTATTGCTACTCGATCCTGCCATTGCAGCTTTGGCGGCTGGAAATCCGGTTATACTCAAACCAGCTAATGTGACACCCACTGTTGCAGCCCTTTTTCAGGAGCTCATTCCTAAATATTTTGAACCTGAATCAGTAAGTATCGTTACAGGAGGAAGAGAAGAAATTACTGCGTTATTGCAACTGCCTTTTGATTTTATTTTCTTTACCGGAAGCTCTGCTGTAGGCAAAGTGATCATGCGTGCTGCTGCAGAAAACCTGACTCCTATTATTTTAGAACTTGGGGGGCAAAATCCAACAATAGTTGATGAAACAGCGAATCTTGACATTGCTGTTGACCGTATTGTCTGGGGGCATATGGCTATTTCAGGGCAATGGTGTATTGCGCCGGGCTATGTGTATGTTCATGAAAGCATTGCCAGTGAATTTATTGATAAACTGAAAGCTTCCATAAAAAAAATGTATGGAGAGGATCCTAGCGAAAGCCCTGATTTCGCAAGGATGATCAGCGAACACGATACCGAAAGAGTTGCTTCATATATCATTCCTGAAAAAGTGATCTTAGGAGGGCGATATAATGTGAAGGAGAGATATGTAGAGCCAACTATTTTATATCCCAGTACCTGGGAAGATCCTGCGATGCAACAGGAAATTTTCGGGCCCGTATTTCCAATTCTGGTATACAATGATTTAAAAGAAATCGTGGCGATTATCAAACGTAAACCAAAATCTTTGGCGGCTTATTTCTTTAGTAAAAACCAACAGAATATTGATTACTTCCTGAATGCTGTTTCTTTTGGAGGTGGTTGTATCAATCAGACAAATTTGCATTGCTGGATAGACAGCCTGCCATTTGGCGGTGTTGGTTATGCCGGTATGGGGAAATATTACGGAAAAGCAGGTTTTGATGCATTAAGCAATACCAAAGCCATGCTGATCGGGAATCCGGATCTGGAACTGGATGTTTTTCCACCTTATACAGGCAAGGATATTGCTAAAAATTTAAGTGTGTTTGGCTCATAGTTTATGAAACAGCAAGAGGCTATTGATTTGATTAGAAAAGGGATACCAAAGAATGCCATCCCTCAATTACGGGCAGATGTGGCTTGCGGAAGCGGAACTTTCACCGGCGCATTAGCACACTTACTGCCAAAAGGAAGTCATGTATATGCAATCGACAGCATGGAGCATTATCTACCAAGATCGCTAGGAGATACTGTTTCTGTCTCTTTTGTAAAAGCCGATTTTGAGCAGGCGAATTTTAACTTTTCAAACTTCGATGGAATTTTAATGGCAAATGCTTTACATTATATAAAAAATAAGCAGCTGTTGATTGACAGGCTGGCAAAATACCTTTCGGCAGATAAGAAGTTATCATCATAGAATACGATACTGAAATTTCAAATCAGTGGGTACCGTATCCGATAAGTTTTGTGAGCCTAAAAGACTTATTTTCGCTATCCGGTTATTCTAAGATTAACAAAGTAGGAGAACAACGGTCAATATTTGCAAAAGGTAATCTGTATGCCGCTGCGATTGAAAAAACTATTTAGAAAAATAAAAATATGATTTTAAAGATTATTAGCTCCATATTGATGCTTGTTGCAGTATTTATGGGTTTAAAGCAAGGTTGGGCGATGTTCTCCGGAAAACCTGAAATGTTAGCCATGTTCGGTAAATGGAATATCAATAAAACAGGTTTAATGGCTATTGGTGCATTCACAATATTAAGTGCATTATTGATCATTTTCCCAAAAACATTTGTGTGGGGGAACTTTTTGATGGCAGCAGGCATTCTATTGATTATCTGTTTTCATCTTTTTGATAGGGATCTGAAAGGAGTAGCCATCGAATTACCTTTTCTATTGCTCAATATGGTAATCATTTACCTACAGCACCCAATAAAAAATGGCACCTTATAAATTTTATACTTTCAATAATGAAAAGATTACCGATCATTGCAGGGCTGATAGTGAGCATTTCCTCTACAGCCTGCGGACAAACGGAAAATCCAAGAACAGGAACAACAGTTAACAAAATACAAAAAATGAACACGGACAAACTGACAAACGAAACTGTAAAAGCAGCTTTCGATGCATGGCAGAAAGGCGACAGCACTGCTTTTCTGTCTCACTTTACTTCTGATGCAAAACTTTTTGATGACGGCAATCCCCGCAATTTCCAAAACTTCATAAAGGAAGCATGCGGACATGAACGTTTTACCAGCATAGAAAAGGTAGAAAATGAAGGAAAAGATATTACGGGAAATTTTCACACGGAAAGCTGGGGCGATTTCAAAACCTATTTTAAGTTTACCATTGGGACTGGTGGAAAATTTGAAAGACTGGATATCGGACAAGCCCAATAGGCCGTGGCTGGTCAAACCTTTACATATATTGGTTCAATGAATAGAACAGTAGCCTTTCTTCAAAATATAAAATACGAATTATTGCTTTTAGCATTACTTCAGCATCTTTTTATTGGCATTTTTCTGACCGATCTTCATTTTTACACAAGAGTTGTGTGGCCGATAAATATGTTGATATTGGGATTGGGAAGCATTTTTATGTTTACAGGCAAACACAGTTGGAGACATTGGTTCAGGAACATCCATTTTGTAATCATACTGCTCCTGCCGATTGGCATTCCTTTTTTTAAAGATGTACCCTGGTATTTCACATTCCTGAATATCAATTACGTTATATTTTTTGTATTCCTGTTTCTAGAATTATTGCGTTTCTTATTGCGGCCGGGATATATCAATAGTGATATCATTTCTGCTTCTGCATGTGGTTATTTTTTATTGATAGAAATATCAGTATTCCTTTTGCAGACCTTTGAGTACTCTGATCGTAGTTCCTTTAAAGGAATTGATACAACGTCTCCGGCAGGTATTTTTATAGACTTGGTCTATTTTTGTTCCATTACTTTCACCAGTATAGGCTTTGGAGATATTACGCCATCTACCCATATTACCAAATTGATTACAGCTTTTATCGGTATAGCCGGTCAATTTTATACCGTGGTGCTGGTCGGAATTTTAATAAGCAAATTTTCATCAAAAAATTAGTCATATGAATACAGGCTCCCATTATAAACTTTATCATTTTATTCCCTGGACAAGGGTCAAGATTTATAAAATGCTCATTTTGAGTATTATTCCTACATTACTATTTTATTTTCTGGGTTGGAAGTGGCTGGCGATTCCCTGGGTTCCCGTTGCCTTATTGGGGACAGCCGCTGCATTTATTTCGGGGTTTAAAAATACCCAAACTTATAACCGTAGCTGGGAGGCCCGTCAGATCTATGGAGCTATCATCAATAACAGCCGTAGTTTCGGTATTTTAGTAAAAGATTTTATAAGAACGGATGATAAGGCAGAGGAGACTGCTTTACATAAACAAATTATTTACCGTCATTTTGCCTGGCTTACGGCATTGCGATTTCAACTCAGGGAAACAAAAAGCTGGGAACATGTAAAGACAAAAAGCTACAATAAAGAATACCTACTATATTATAAAGTCCCTGAATGGGAAGGTAAACTTGAAGAACAACTCAATGCGTATCTAAGTGATGATGAGCTACAGTATGCCCTTTCTACCAGGAATAGAGCAACGCAAATCATTGCATTACAGTCTGCTCAGTTGAGAAAACTGAACGAAAATGGTAAAATATCAGATTATAATTATACAGCACTGGAAAATCAGTTCAAAGAACTGTATGATCAGCAGGGAAAATGTGAAAGGATCAAAAACTTCCCTTATCCACGACAGTTTTCAAGTATCAATCTCTATTTTACGAATGCTTTGTGTTTCTTACTTCCTTTAGGTTTTCTGGGAGAGTTTTCAAAAATGATCGAGAAGTTTGGAGAGCCGATAGTATGGCTTACAATCCCATTTAGTGTGCTTTTAGGCTGGGTTTTTCTTGTTTTGGAACAAATCGGTGAAAGTACAGAAAATCCATTTGAAGGCAATGCCAATGATATTCCCATTACGCAGATCAGTAGAAATATTGAAATTGACCTGCGTGAAATGCTGGGTGAAAAAGAAATACCACCTGCCATACAGCCAGTGAATAATATTGTCATGTAAAATATAAAAAAATTATGAGTATAGAATCTGTAAGAAAATGGTATCCGAAGGCGTTAACGTCTATTGATACGGTCAATCGGTTGTTGGACACGATTGCAAAACATCTGGAATTAAAACCCAATCAGTTAATGCATGCGGACAGTATGTGCTGTGACGATGTGAACGCGATACAATATCCTCCAAGGGCCTATGAGATGTTAGGTCCGTTTCATATGGGAGGGCTTGATGGCTTTCCCTTTGCAGGCATTACAGGAATGAATGCCTTTGCACATCACGTTCCGGAAGATGGAGCGGTTGTCATATTTTATGCTCCACACATCGGGATTACCAAAGAAGGACAAATAGGGGAGATAAGCAGAATAGGGCAAAGTAGTAATTCCGCATGTTGTGGTGCTGCTAAAGGTGCTTTGGGAAAACTTTCTGCAGACCAGATTATTGAAGGAAATGTAACGTCACTGGATTTTCAGATGAATACTATTGAACAGATTTTCCTCCACAGTAAAGAAAGAATATTGAATGCAGAAAATCAAATTTTTGAGGCAACTGAGGTCATGTATGAAGCTATAGATGAACGCATCGAAGTGTTGGTAAAAGAAACCAGCTATCCGTGCAAATACGTAATTCTTGTAGGGGGCATTTTTATTAATGGTGATAAAGATATGGGATCATTCTGTCAATACAAAAAGTTTGAATACGTCAACCTTGAATCGGGTGAAAGAAAAAGTCTGATGACCGAATATTATGAGTAATTAAGTACATGCCGCTGCACCGAGTATGAGCAAGGACGGTTGCACCGGGAATCACCAATAATCCACATATTATAAAAGCCTATATTGACTACAATAATGACGGACAGTTCAATGAAACGACAGACCTTGTCCTAAATCAAAGCGGGATCACTAACGGCTCTTTAACGGTAACAGCAGTTGTGGGAAACAGAAAAGTGATTACTAAGAAATTAAAATTTTAAGAAACACATCAAAAATTCAGATGAAAAAAGAGAGCTGTAAGGCTACTCGTGGTCGGAAGAAATTCCGGCCATTTTTATGTTGAAAGCTATAAATAGTTGGTGCAATAAAGCGTTTTTCAGGATCTGATTGTCCTCCAAAAACTATTTTACCATTGCCTTCCATCAATCCTACCAATCTGTCAAATTTCTTTTTATGATAAAACCGTAATCTTCGCTTTTGGCAGCATCTTCGCCATAAAGTTCATTCGATTGATTGATTTCTTTTTTTTTAATATCTAGCAAAGTTAACTTTAAACCTGTACTACCTAATGCTTTCTTAAATCTTTCAGGTAATGCATTTTCGTCAGCAACATCACCGTATAGATATTTTGAAGCTATTACAGACTCTTTACTGTTCTCCAATTTTTACAGCTACATCGGAAAGGTTTACCTCTAATTTAAAATCAGGAACAATAATTTGTTCTCCTCGTATCTGTAATATATGTAGTCTCTAATACTCTCTATTCATCTCTGTTTGTCCCGGTTCTGTAATGTTGTCATCATCATCGTCCTTTTTCATTTCTGTCTGAGCTGGTTCTGGTAAATCATTGGCGTTTTGTTGTTTCATTTGGTTCTGACCTGGTTCTGGAATATTATTTTGGTTATTGTTCATTCCATTTGCTTCTTGTTTTTGAAAAACAGTTTGACCTGGTTCAAGAGGTGCATCATAACTTGTAGCGACTCCACAAGAACTTAAAAACAAAATTAGGATGATGGCAAAAGTTGTTTTAATTGAACTTTTTATAATAATCATATTTACATTATACTTTACGAATCTACCACTGTTTGTTCTTTAAGTAGTTACAAATGACCGCTGCTTATTTGATAATTTCTTATTTTATTACATATTAACGATTCATAAAGCAATTTTATTCTTTAAATCATTGTTCTTAAAAATAGGAGGGAGATAGAATAAATTTGTTGTAAACCAAAATCTAAAAGAGTACTTAATCATTGTAGAATTTACTAAAGATAAAATACAATTCAAATAGAATAAAGAATAGAACCATAGCTCCATAGTAAATTGATTTTTTAGTCTTTATGAAAGCAAATATTCCACATAGTGAAATATGACTAATCATACGTATTGCATACACAGGCATCAACTTTTCCAAATATTCAGGACCTTTAATTAAGGTGTCGAAAATGTCAATAAATAAAACAACAATAAGCAAAAGAAAAAACCACTTTTTTCTTGATAAAAAATAGTTCTTGTAGTTGTCACCGTAATCCTTCACATCTGCCGGGTATAAGAGCTGGCATAATGTAAAATAGAGTATAATATACATTACAATAAAAATATACTCTGTAAAGGTCCATAGTCTTACCTCTCGCAAATTATATTCCCACCACCAAAAATGGATCATTAAAAGGAATAAATATAACACCCACAATAAATGAACCCAATAAGGTTTAGCTCTTCCTGGATGTTGAACAAACTTAACCGTACCATTCAATAAGCAGCCTATTCCTAAACTTAGGATGATACTAATAACAGTTTTAATATGATTGAAAAAATCCATATTTTTATTTTTTTAGATGTCCTAAAATAATATTGTTGAAAAATAGAGCGATATATAAAGAATCTGGTTTAAGAGTTTTCGTTTGTTTATCGATGTCTACTATTTAAATTCAAATATTTTTAAAAAATTAAATTATGGCAAAGTGAAATTTTACTCACTTGCAGTATTGCCAATTTCGGGAAGACCATAACGCTGATGATTTTTGTTATATATTTTAAGGTATTTTTTATCACTTTTTAAACCAAATGTAGATAGTAATCCACTAAGTTGCATTTTGATCCAATAATTAAAAATAAATTTATTTTGATCACGTTCCGCATACATCATCGTTGACTTGTGTCGACTATTGGGTAAAATTAAGTTAGCTGCAAATGTTTTCGCTTTTGGATAAAGATGCCACTTACTTTTACCGTCTGGATCAGTAAATTTTACTTTTAATCCATCATAACTAAATTTCATACTTCCTGTTGCAGCATATTGATTTCCTGACCAGGAGCTGTATAAGTTATCGGCATCTCCGGAGGTTATATCTACTAAGGCCATAGGTCTCGATATGTAGCTGAAATCTTTGAGATCAATCGTTGAAAAGTGTGCTATAGCACTAAAACCTGCTAGTGAATCAACATAAGATTCTCTGTAAGAAAATCTCTTGATATTTGCTTTAAATAATCTTCCGCTCACATTCAGCTCAATACTATCTTTTCTGTTTTCTAGATTACTCAGATTGACAATAGTGCCATTTAAAGCCGAAAAAGGAATCTCGCTCCAGGTATTTGATTTTGTTTCTAATTCTTTATATAAAACGGAGTTATTATTCAAAGAAATGGTATCGATAGAAAACGGAACTTTCACTGAGCTGATAAGTTGAGTAGGCATTAGTTTTTGTTGTTGTGGTTTGCGAGGCAGATTTTTATCTCTTGAAATACTTACATGAACCCCGTCCATATTAATGCTCCCAAATGAAAATGGAGTAGAGTCTGAAGGTAGTTTTCCTAATTTTGAAACTGATAGAACTACAGAATCTCCTCTGATTTCAAGGTAATTGTCCTGATACTTTGAAGTTTTAAAAAACATTTCTCTGCTCATGACCGGCTGCAAATTAAAATTAGTGAGACTGAATTGGTTCTTTAATGAATTCCATCTATAACTTTTGATCTCTGCCTTTGTTGTACCATCTCTATATAAAATTGGACCGCCTTCAAGATTAGTTTTTGCTATAATTTTATTAACATCAACTTTGTGATTTAAACTCAAAAGAAATTCTGTGTCATGATAACTTCCTGAATTATTACTTGCCTGTAAACGTAAACTGTCTTTTTGAAAATTGAATGCAAGATCAAACCAATTAATAGAGAGTCCAGAAGACAGTGTAATCGCATCGTCTTTACAAAATATATTTCCTCTTTTCAATGTAAGTGATAATTGCGGAATGGTTAAATGGAGTTTTTCATTACCATAATCAGAATCCACTAAACTGATAACCATATCATCATACTTAATGATCTGTGAGCCCTTACTAAGACTTTCAATATTTTGAGCCTCGAAATTAAGTACACTATTAAACTTTACAGTGTCTTTCTTCTTTTCTTTAATATAATTAACCTTCAAATTTTTAATGGAAGCTAACTGGATATGAAAAGGTATCTTAGGAGTGTTAAAAGATTGTGAATTACTTTGTGGTTTAGAGTGTATTTCAATACCGCCAGCATTAACCAAAACTAATCTCAAAGCTATAGAGTCCCGTTTATTGGAGTTCATCTTTCCTGTGAAAACAAGTGATGGCAAAAATATACGTTGTAATCCTTTTTCGGAATTAGACGTAAATAATATATTTTGAACTTTTCCAATGTTATTGTGCAAATATATATTTCCAATAGTCCCATATGTATTTTCTCCCAAAATTCTAAAGTTTGAAATATTTAGATTAATATCTTTCCAAATAAAATAATCCTTATGTGATTTCAAATCTTTAAGGCTAATATCATTTCCGGTAAAACCAATCTGATTTCTTGAAGATTTGCTGTTAAATAAAAGCTTACCGACCCTTAACTTAGCTATTCTAATATCAGGTATGTCTTTTTTGGTGTGAGATAAGTTTGTTTTATGAACATTTGCAAGATCTACCATGATATTATTGATGTACAGAGAATCAATTTTGATCACTTTTGATTTTTGAAAAAGATCCCAGTCGAATGCTTTCCAATAGACGGTATTAGCTATGACAGACTTTTTGTTTTGATAAAAATTTAATTTCTCTGCCCAATTTTGACGATTAAGTCCAGCGAATTTATAGTTTCGTAAATTCAATTGAAATTTGTCTGATTTCAAGTTTACATTACCGATTGTAAGCTTATGGATAGAATGTTTGATATCTACTAAAGAATCACTATTAAGCGTTTTATTGAGTATTATTTTCGCATTTAAATTCTTGGCATTAAGTATAATATTGCTTTTGATGGGGCCTTTGTATTGAATAGCAGCATCTTTCACAAGCAATTGATCAACATTGATCATCTGTCTTAACTGATGCAATGTTAAATAAAGTCCAATACTTTTTTTCTCGTTTGGAAACGGTTTTGATTTAGAATTCTTACCGATAACTTTATATCTGTCATCAATGATAATGAGTGGTTTTATTAGCTCAGCCTGCTTGGCAATGAGCTTTTTCTTCAATAAAGCTTCAAGATTGACATTTTTTAAGATTAAAGCAGGAGCTGAAAATACCATTGATTTTGGTGACTTCTGCTTAGCAGTTGGGCGATAGTTAACATGACGAAAAATGATATCATTGTTTCTGAAAGAAAATTCTTCAATAGTAAGTTTGTGCAGGCTGTCTTTTGAAAAAAATGCAATTTTCTCCATATTAAGATGAACACTGTCCAATGTTATCTTTGGATTCTGGTTTGGGTGAAGCGAAAGATTAAATACAGTTAAATTAGCAGTTTTGCCTGGAGAGTTTTTTAACGTTCCGTTAGATTTTTTTTCCAATACAGAAGCATTTGCTATTTCAAGAAATTTAATATTAATTAGTTTAAATATTGCATTTTTTACTTTATTGTTTTGCGCACTACTTTTCTTTAATTTGTTCTTACTGTCATAGAGTGTTAGCACCGGATTGATACATCGTACAGTATCCAGCAGTAGGAGTTCTTTCTGATAAGTAGCCGGAAGGTGTTTGGAATTAAAGGTAAATCTATCCGCTGTAAATTGTATTCGTTCATTATTATTAATGTCGTGCTGATAGAGCATCAATGAATCTACATTGAAGATTTGGTTTTTGCTATCAAAAATTAAGGAACTAAAAGCAACTGTTAGGTAGCGATCTGGAAATGAAATAGATTGTTTGCCGATTGAGAATTTAATGTGATCGGAGCCTAACAGGTGATTATCGTTATTGTTAACTTTAGCAAAATTCCTGATTGATAAATTAATATTTTTTAGATTTACAGGTTTTTTATTTCCTTGCTTCAAGCTAAAGGCAGCATTTTTTATAGAAAGGTTCCTTAAGTTAAAGGATTGTTGTATTTTTTCTAGAAAAGATAAAATTTCAGAAGGGCGAAAGACCGTTTTCGATTTGGTTCTTTGTTGTGGTTTTGCATACATGTTAACATCGGGGTCCATAATTTCGAGGCTGTCAACCAAAATTTTGTTTTTAAATATTAATGCATTCCATGAAGTCAGCGAAAATTTAAGTTTTGAGAGTTTTACGTTGTAATACGTATTGGTCTTATTGGCATCTTTACAAATTAACACTGATTTCTCTAACACGAGGGATTTTGACCAAAGTGAAACGGTAGCTCTGCCGGCATCGAATATATATTTTCCATCCGTTTGATTGTGGACTATATACTTTACGCTTTCTTTAAAACGATAAATAACCACAAAATATAGCAGTCCCGAGATCAAAAAAAGCATACCTAAAGAAGCAATACTAAAATATTTTATTTTTTTTCTTAACCCTTCAGATTTCATTATACTTCAATATTTTTTGTAAGTGTGTTATAGAAAGCTAATCTTGAGCATCAATAGTCTTAGACTTCTCTTTTGATTCCAGCCAGGAATGAAAAATAGTATACATTATTGCAGTAATAATTGCTCCCTTGAACATTCCTGTAAATCCCCACGCTGCTAATCCTCCAATTACACCTATAAAAAGCACCATAAAAGGAAGTTTCCCTCCGCTTCTGGCGATAAGCATTGGCTTTACGAGAGATTCGGCGATCCAAATACAAACGCCATATAAAAGTAAAAAAACAGTTGTTCCTGTTTGTCCATGCGTGCCAGCCCAAATGACTAAGGGCAACCAGACAAGTAATGGCCCAATTTGCAACAATACGAATAGAAAAACCAAGGCAGTTAGTAAAAATTTAAAATGAATTCCTGCTATGGCAAAGCCAATCCATGAAAAAGCTGCAGCAAAAAAAGCAGTTCCGATGACACCGACCGAAACACTTTTGATGGCATTGCTTATTGAGTATAGTAGTAAAAGTCCATCTTTTTTTCCGAGAAGATGTCCTAAAGCCAATTTAATGGGAATCAATTTCTCTTTTCCACCTACTAAAAAAAGCGCAGAAACTATAATCCCTAGAATAATCTGTAAGCCTGTTCCTGCTAAGCCTAATCCTCCTGTAAGTAAATAGTGCAGACCGTTTTTTATCTGATGTTCATGCCCTAAAACCATTTCCTTAGGATTTTGTTGAAGCTGAAACCAAAAGTCAGCAATACTCTGACCTGCATATGGAATTTGAATAATATTTTCTGGTAATGAAGGAACGCCGTTTGTTTTTATTTCAATCACATAATGCTCTACGTCTTTGACGTGTTTACCTAATGCTGTGATCATAAAAATAAAAGGTATTGCTATGATTACAACAAAGACTGCTGAATAAATGATCCCGGCCAATTTTCGCCGCCCTTTCAATAGGAAACTTAAATATTCAAAGGTTTTAAAAAAAGAGCCATAAAAGATGAGAGTAAATGTAAACACCCCAAAAAAGATTTTGAGTACATGGTACAAGGCAACTAACACTATTAATAATGTAATTAATATTAGGTTGCTTTCCAGAGGATTACGCAAATCAGAATGTAGTTTTTTGATCATACATGAGAAGTTTATTTGTCACATCTCTAAATGTAAATTTTGGTAGTGACCAATCGTAGTGAACGGCCAGCAACCTCAGGCTCAACCCCACAACAAATGCCAAAAGAGTATCGAAGTGAAATTCACTTCCAAAAAAATAAAGAGCCATAACATATATTCCGCCAGTGACTAACGAAACACTTGCATAGATTTCCTTTTGAAAAATTAAAGGGACATCGTTGCATAAGATATCTCGCATAATTCCTCCTGCACATCCTGTTACCATACCACTAATAATAACAATAATAGGTTCCATACTCAATTGAATAGCAAGTTTGCAACCTAAGATGGTAAAGACTACTAAACCAACGGCATCTAATATCAGGAATGTTTTTCTAAATTTATAAATACGGTTGGAAGAGAATGTTGTAATGAGAGCAGCTAATGCTGTTAAAATTAAATAGAGTGGATGCTCAACCCATGTCATAGGATAATGTCCCAACATAAGATTGCGTATAGTTCCACCTCCTAAAGCAGTAATCCATGCAATGATTACTACACCCATATAATCCATATCCCTTCTTCCTGCAGAAAATGCGGCGCTCATCGCTTCAGCAATTATAGCAATAACATACAAAAAATGCAGCATAATTATCTTATTTCTTCTATTACCTACCTGTAAAGTATAGCCTTATCAGGAAGAGTACTTGACGATGTTGTTTGCTTGAAAACTGTATTTTTTCCAGCATTACTTAACTTTCCGTCTGCTATTGATGCACCCTTCTGATCTCTGAATCTTATATAGGCGATGCCATCCTTTACATAGCCGTTAACAGATAATAAACCGGTATCGAGCTGATCATCTTTAGTACTATAGTTCGCAGTTCCCTCTATCTTACTTCCCGATTGAGTAATTTCAAATGAAATGATACCCTTTGCTGTTACATCTCCTTCATTGGAATATTTTCCCGAATAACTTCGGCCGTTTTGCAATTTCTTTTCTGTAGTTAAGTTTTCTCTTTTTGGATATAAATAAGTTGCAGACGGCAACATTGCAGATGTGGTAGATTGTTTAAAATAAAGGGTACTTGCATCCTTTAAGACAACGGAACCATCACCTATAACATTTCCTTTTTGATCTCTGAAACGAATAAAGCCTCTGCTATCTTTTACATAACCATTCACTGAAAGCGAGCCTGATGTTAGATCGTTTTCATTGGATTGGTAATAAGAGAGCCCTTCGAGCTTTGATCCTTGTTGGGACAACTCCATTATCATTAGACCCGGGGCATTATCAACTCCTTCACTTGAAAATTTTCCTGAAAACCGATTCCCCGATTGCGCATTGAGATTGGATGCATAAGTGATGCAAAAAACTGCTGTTAAAACAATTAAAATTTGACGTATCATAATGCTGTTTATTTTTATTATTAATTATTTTTCTTAATTCGCATCTTCATCAGTTTTCATCTCCAATTGGCCCGGCTCTGGTACGCTATTATCATTATCATTATCATTATCATCATCTTCGGTTTTCAATTCTTGTTGGCCTGGCTCAGGAATATTGTCATCATTTAAAGATTTCATCTGTAACTGACCAGGTTCGGGAATATTGTTGTTATTGAGAGACTTCATCTGTAATTGACCAGGCTCAGGAATAGAATTGTAGATATAAGTATTATCTACAGTATTATTAGTGGTTCGAACTGCGCCTTGTCTTTGATAAACAGTTTGACCTGGTTCAAGAGGAGCATCATAAGTTGTTGCTGTTGCCAAGCATGAATGCAAAACTAGCAACACCGTAACGACAAACACCGTTTTTAAAGTGATTTTCATAGAAGTAAATTTTTATTTACGAATCTACTGCTGTTTACTCTATTAAACATTATAATCTACTCATAACAATGTGATATATGCGTAATTTATTACAACATAATGATTGATTCTCTCCCTCCAATAGTTTTGAAACTATTAAAAATTTTCAACAAGTAAATTCAGACAGTAGAATAATAAAGATAGTCATAATGCTGTAATTTAGTTTGTTAAAATCGAACATAACACAGTATGGGTGTTTAATTCGGAAATTATCACATCGAATTATTGCTTATTTAGAGGCGAGTTCATAAAATTGTATTATTCAGTAAGATTGACTTAGTCAATTTTCTAAATTTAATTTTACCGTGCATCATAATTTTAAGCCCCAAAATATTAAAAACTAATTAAAAACCATGAAAAAAGGAATATTGTGTTTATCAGTAAGCATTCTGCCGTTTTCCCTACAGTATGCCCAATATTCTCTTGGACTTCAATCATTCCCTCAAACTCTGGAACAAAAAAAAATACAATCTTATAAAACTTTTTTTCAAAGAGATTGGGTCAAAAAGTCTGTAGCACCAGCACTACTATTCACAGCTTCTACTGCTACTTGGGGTGAGAGGAAAAATATACGTGCAATCAGAAATAGATATATTCCTACTTTCAAAGTCGGATATGATAATTATCTACAGTATGCTCCGACAGTAGCGGTATATGGACTAAAGTTAGCAGGAGTAAAGGGAAGAAATAATTTAGGAAGAGCGACATTATGCTATGCCACAAGTATAACTATTATGGGAATCATTGTTAATTCTTTAAAATATACTACAAAAGTAGAGCGTCCAGACGGATCGAGTAAAAACTCCTTTCCCTCTGGACATACAGCAATGGCATTCACCAATGCAAGTTTTCTGCACAAAGAGTATGGATTAGTAAACCCTGCATATAGTATTGGAGGTTATAGTGCAGCTATCCTTACAGGATTAGGAAGAAATCTAAATAACAGACATTGGATTTCAGATGTAATTGCAGGTGCTGGTATTGGAATTATATCAACAGAGTTAGGCTATTTCTTTATTGATAAAATTTATAAAAATAAAGGTGATAATCTTGGAATGTTAGCTGATATTGAAGGAAATGAAAATCCTTCTTTTTTATCACTTAAAATAGGATCAGCTTTGCCTACAACAAACTTTTTAAAAGAGTCTGAACTCAGCGATAAAAAAGAAGTGGGTTTTGAGGTAGGTATTGAGGGAGCCTATTTTTTTTCTAAGAAATGGGGTGTTGGTGGAGACTGCAGTTTCAGCAGTTTTCCAATAAAACCAGCAAGATTCTCATTAGATCACGATCGCGGAAGCTTTTATATGACAACACAATCAGTAGGATTTCTGAACTTTGGTGTAGGACCGTACTTTTCTCATGAGATCTCAGATCAGCTTAATTTAGTGTTAAAAACTACAGCTGGTTATTCTTCTGGAGCTGGAGGGAAAATTTTTGTAAAAAGTGAAAGTTTTGATCTTCCAAATGATGAACTCATGGTTGTAGAATATAAACCCTCAAGAAACTTTAGATGGAACAGTGGTGCAGCATTAACCTATAAATTAAATCCAGAATTGGGTGTAACCGTATATGCTGACTATAACCAAACACAATCCCATATCAGCTATCGTTTCAATGATGCTCTTCAAAATGATCAGGAAATGAGTGATAAATTAGATAACGATTTAACTCACGAAAAAATTAAATATGTTAGTTTAGGTCTTAAGTTAACGGCATATTTTTAATTCAGATGTAATCTCGCAAATAGGTAGATTATCATCAAAAAGTATACTGAATTACAATTATTTAATTCATATATGTATTTAAATGATGTAGTTCTGGGGTTGTCATGTATTAATTAATCTATAGTCTTCCTGATGTCAAAATTTTGTATCCTTTCGAAATTGTAAGGGAAAACGGTTAATTACGCAGGTAAAAGCAAATAATAATGAAAAAAATAAAATTACTACTATTACCATTCTCTGTATTAGTGTGGTCACAAAACAGAGATGTTATAAATGCCACAAGATCAGTAGAATCACAAACCTACATATTGAAAAATGGTTCGGTAAGAACATATATGAAACCTAAACTTTTTGACTTTATAACCAAAGCTCCTGGAAATTTCATTGATACTAATAAAAGTTTTGTGACTAAGGATCATGCTTACTATTTAGGAGCCGCTGTAGCAGGAACTTTAATCCTTTTACCATTTGATCAAAAATTAATTGATAATTCAAGACAATTGGGCAATAAGTGGGGAATGGGTGTAGAAAACAATTATATAACAGCAGCAGGGTTTATAAAAGTACCTAAAGATATAGGATCAGCTCTTTATCTTATTGGAAATGGCTCTACAGTAGTGTTGTTAGGAGTTGGGTTCGGAACCTATGGTTTACTTAAAGATGATTATAGAGCAAAAGCTACAGCTAGCGGTCTGATGGAAAGTCTAGTACTTTCGGGAGTTTTTTCCCAGACTATGAAAAGAATTGCCGGAAGGGAAAGCCCTTTTATTGCCATTGAAAATGGTAATTCCGGCGGAAATTGGAATCCGTTTCCGAGTTTTTCTGCTTTTGCTAAACAGACCCCAAACTATGATGCAATGCCTTCAGGGCATTTAACGACTTTTATGGCAGGCTTAACAGTAATAGCAGATAACTATCCGGATATTCAATGGATAAAACCCGTAGGGTATACATTAGCCACTGCTTTATGTTTTCAGATGATGCAAAGCCAGGTTCATTGGGCTTCAGATTATCCCATCGCTTTATTGATGGGTTACTTTATAGGTAAAACAATTGCTAAAAGTAGATATACAGAATTGGAAGCAAGTGATAAAGAAATGAAGTATAGCATAGGCTTTATTTCTTCTCGTCATCTTGGATATAACATGTTAGGTATCAAAATTTCCTTTTAAGTTATGAAAAAACCTATTTTGCTAGTATTTATTTACCTATTATCAATTTTTTGAAGATGTAGAATTCGTTGTTAGCAATCATTCCAATACACAAATAATTGATTTTACAAACAGGTTTTGTACAGCCGTAAAATATCACTCTAATAAATAATGCAGTATTTAGGTGTATGGAGATAAAGATTATTACAGTGTACATAATTGGGACGTCTTCAGTTTCTTTGGATAATCGGTGAAGTATTCTTGTAAGTAAGCATATTAAACCCAAACAATAAAATTATATTGGTGTGGTTTTTTGTAGAATATTATTGGGCGAAAAGTTAAAGAAGGAAAACGCTAACCAAGTTTTATAATTCCTTACCAAATTCAAAAAAATCTTTAATTAATGCGGAAGGATTCATTGGTTCAGTTTTTTAATATAGATCAGATGACTTTTTGTTCATTTTTCCGAATTCCTAACCTCTATCATTTGAAAAGTTATTATAATAATTGTATAGTTTTGATTGAAATTTAATTGCTATTTGCTTCTGACTGTTTCGCTTATTACCAATTTTTTAGATATAAATAATAATATTCAAAGGAATTGTTTTTGCTTATAAATTTTCTAAAACTAATATTACATTTTTTTTAACATTATATGCACTGACCAACTAATGAAAAAAAATAAAACTATTATTCTTTTGACAGTTGTTGGTCTACAAATGGTTAAAGGACAAAGTCATCAAACAAAGATACAATTCAGATATTGGAAGAAGTTGCTATCAAAGCTTCGAAATTTAAAGAAAATATACTAAAAGCGCCTGTTTCAATACAACAGCTATCTTTACAAAATATTAATTAAGTCCTTCCAATTCATTTTGTGATGCTTTAGAAAATGTTCAGGGGGGAATACAGGTAATTACTCCTAGTTTGGGATTTAAGGTAATAAATGCAAGGGGTTTTACCAATACTACCAATGTGCGTTTTGCACAGTTGGTAAATGGGATGGATATTGCTTTACCACATATTAGCTCACCTATTGCCAATTCGTTAGGTCCCAGTGGTCTGGATATTGAAAAGGTCGAAATATTGCAAGGTATGGTGTCAGCTTTATACGGTATGAATGCGATGAACGGACTTGCTAATCTTATCACAAAAAATCCTTTTTTATATCAGGGGTTTTCTATTCGTCAAAATATTGCGCTTACTCATCTTTCCAATGAAAATAGTGCTGTAAAAATTTTCACAGAATCATGCTTTAGATATGCGAAAGCTATCATCAAATTTTGCTTATAAAGGGGCATTAAAAACAATGGCAATAAACAGATCGCCTGAATGATAAATCAGCTTTGAAAATCTCGAGAATAAAGCAAAATGGAATACAAGAAATCTAGAGGATGGAATCTTAATCATAGTTTATAAAACATCCCTAAAGAGATTTACAACATCCTCTGCCTTGGCAATCCTATTTCATGTTCTTGAGGATAAGGCTTTCGCCAGGTCATACTGACATCTTCATGCAGATTACGCTCGGCTTCCAATGATTTTTCTTTATCCATAGAATATCTTGGATCCGGAATAAAAGGCATTTTTGCCATTTTATGAATGGTAACAGTAGGGAAATGAAAATCTACTTCTACGGTTCCTAATAACAGATAACAGCCGCCACCCTGAAAAGGATATCCTTCAAGGCAGTTTGGAAAATGAGCCGTATCAAAATACTCTCCTTCCGCATCAATCCAGGTTCCGAAGTACATCGTTCCTTTTTTGGTGGGAACATGCTTTCTAGAAATCAGATAAGCAAGCATCTTCACCTGTTTTTTGTGATACTTGGTAAGGTCTTTAGCCATTATACTGCCTCTGTATCTGGTTTGTAAAAGATCAAAAGGGCTGAAAGAAACGGGAAAGCCCAATATCTCTATTTCATCAAACGCATCCTCAAATGGGTTTCTTTCAATCTGGGGAAGTTTATAATTTTTTTGAGGCTCTTCCAATAAAGTCAGATGTCTGAAAACAACCTTATTATTTCCTAAAAGAAATCTTGATTCAATCAGCAGTTCATGTTTCTGTTTTCCGGTAAAACGGAATGCGCCGATAAAGATTAAAATTTGTAGTGTTTCGATGCCAATAGGAATTCTCTTTACAAAATTTTCCAAGGAAGTATATTCTCCATTTTGATCTCTTTCTTCCAAAATCAGCTGTGCTAATCTCGTTTCCAGCCTTTCAATATGCATCAATCCCAAGTAAACATCTGAGCCATAAACAGTCGTCTGGTATTGGCTTAAATTAACACAGGGATTATGGATAAGAGCTCCTGACATTCTGGCTTCATGAATATAGACTTCAGTTCTGTAGAATCCTCCGCCGTTATTGATGGCAGAAACCATAAATTCGATAGGGTAGTAGACCTTTAAGTATAAACTCTGATAACTTTCCACGGCATAAGAAGCAGAATGGGCCTTACAAAAAGAATATCCTGCAAATGATTCGATCTGCCGGTATACTTCCATGGATAATTGTTCAGGATGCCCCAGCTTTTTACAGGATTCAAAAAAATTATCTTTTACTTTCTGTAAAGCGGATAAAGCCCGGCCTTTACCGCTCATGGCCCTTCTTAGCACGTCACCATCAGGGGCAGATAAACCTCCGAAGTGAAGTGCAATTTTAATAACATCCTCCTGATATACCATAATGCCGTAGGTTTCACCCAGTTCCTTTTCAAATACCTCATGGAAGTACTCAAATTTTTTGGGATTGTTGTGCCTGAAAATATACTCCCGCATCATTCCACTTTGGGCCACTCCGGGCCGGATGATGGAAGAAGCAGCGACCAGGACTTTGTAATTGTCACATTTCAGCCTTCGGAGTAAGCCCCGCATGGCAGGAGATTCTATATAAAAGCAGCCGATGGTTTTTCCGGAACTTAAGAATTCATTGCATCGGACTTCATCTTTTGATAGAGATGTATCCCGGATATCGATGTCGATCCCTCTCTTTTCCTTCACCAGCTTTACCGTGTCATTAATAGTACCTAAACCTCTCTGTGAGAGTATGTCAAACTTTTCAAGACCAATTTCTTCAGCGGTATACATATCGAACTGTACAATCGGAAAACCCTTGGGAGGCATTTCGAGTGCAGAATAATTGGTTATAGGCTCTTCTGAGATCAGAATTCCGCAGGAATGCATGCTTCTCTGGTTAGGAAATTTTTCTAAAAGTTTTCCATAGTAATGAACTTGTCTGGATACTGAGTTTTTATCATGCTCCTGGATGGGTTTTGTTGCGAGCGTATCCAATTCATCTTTCGGAAGTCCGAATACTTTTCCTACTTCCCGAAATATAGACCGGTATTTAAATTCAACATTGGTCCCACAGAAGGCAACATGGTCTTTACCATATTTACCAAAAATATATTCCAGGATGATATCTCTGGTCTGCCAGCTCCAGTCGATGTCAAAATCAGGAGGCGTTTTACGGTTGAGGTTTAAAAACCTCTCAAAATAGAGATCCAGTTCCAGGGGGCATATATCAGTTATTCCGATGCAATAGCTGACAATAGAATTAGCACCGCTTCCTCTTCCTATGTGCATAAAACCCATGCGGTTGCTGTATTGGATAATATCCCAGGTGATCAGGAAGTAGGAACAGAAATTAAGCTGCTTAATAACCCCTAACTCTTTATCCACTCTTGCTTTTGCCTGTAGGTTATCCTCAGCATACCTTTTTGAAAGTCCCTGATACGCTAACTTTTTTAAAAGTTCAAAATCATTTTCTTTGCTGTCAGTGAAATGTTTTTTGTTTTTAGGCGTTGAAAAATCAAAATCAAAATGGCAGTTATCGACCATGTATTTTGTATTCTCAATAATTTGACTCTCATTTTTAAATTCTTCCAGAAGCTGTTTTTTACAGGTGAACATCTCGTTGTCTTTACAGTAATCAGCTTCTGTAAGCTTACTGATCAATGTATTGTGATCAATTGCCCTTAATATTTTATGAAGTTCATATTCTTCAGAGGTGGTAAAGGTAACCGGATGTAGGATAACCATTTTATGGATCAACGATTTTAATTCCGGCTTGATTAAAAAATTTAATTGATCCTGCCTGATGCCTATAAATTCATGATCTGATAACCTTTCAGGAATATTCTCCAATGGATAAATAACAAAAGTATCTGTAAGATCAGGATTTGCTTTAGGAATTTCAATGCCTTCACAGTTATAAGCCGTTAAAAGCCTGTTGATCTCTCCGATGCTCTTTTGATTTTTAGCCAGACATATATAATACAGTCCATCCTGAACCCGTATTTCAACCCCGACGATTGGTTTGATATTGTGATCCTGGCAGATTTTATAGAAATCATAGATCCCGGTAACGGTATTGATATCCGTAAGGGCCAGGGTTTTAATATTAAAATGTACAGCCTGCTGAACCAGTCCTTTAATAGAAATAGTTCCATACCGCAGGCTGTGATAGGAATGGCAATTCAGAAACATATTGTAATTATTTTAATAAACCGGAAGCTCTTCCTACGCTGGAAGTGCCAAACCTGTTCTTGATTGTATCCATTGTCTGGTACAGTGAGATCAGTTCTTCCGTATCTTCAAAGAGATCCATTTGATGGCATCCGTGAACCAGTCCGGTAAACTTTACTCCCACCAGTCTTATCCTCATACGTCTGGTATATACTTTTTTGAATAACTCCAAAACATACCTCAGTAGGGTGTGATCGGCTGAGGTATAAGGGATCCTGCATTGCTTGGTTTCCGTATCAAAATTGGAATACCGGACTTTAATGACCACTACCGATACCAGCCATTTCTCTGCACGTAGCTGATAACAGAGCTTTTCAACCATTCCGGAAAGAATGCTTTTGATTCCCTCAATATCTATAGTGTCCTGAGTAAAAGTATCTTCTGTAGAGATGGACTTTCGTTCCGAATAGGGAACCACAGGAGTCTCATCAATTCCGTGTGCTTTTTTCCAGAGCTCATTTCCGTTTTTACCGATCAGCTGCCCCAGTACATCAACAGGCATTTCAGAAAGAGTCTGTATGGTTCTTATGCCCAGTCTTGAAAGCAGCTGAAAGGTAACATCCCCGACCATAGGAATCTTCTTTACGGAAAGCGGATTTAAAAATGGTTGGATATCAGACTGTTTAACTTCGAATCTTCCTGTTGGTTTTGATTCTCCGGTTCCGATTTTGGATACTGTTTTATTGGTGGATAAGGCAAAACTTATGGGTAATCCTGTGTTTTTCTGTACGCTTTCTGCTATTTCATGAGTCCACTTATAACATCCAAAAAATTGGTCCATTCCTGAAAGGTCAAGATAAAATTCATCAATACTTGCCTTTTCCAGAACGGGTACTTTTTCCTGAATAATCTCCGTTACCATATGGGACATATTGGAATACATTTCCATATCTCCCTTGATTACTTTTGCATCGGGACACAGCCGCAAAGCCATTTTGATGGGCATCGCACTCCTTACTCCGAAAAAGCGGGTTTCATAAGAGCAGGACGCCACTACACCACGGTCTCCACCTCCTATGATCACAGGCTTTTTCTCCAATTCGGAGTTTTTTAGCCTTTCACAGGAAACAAAGAACGTATCCAGATCCATATGTACAATTGCTCTTTCCATGTGACAAAAATAGTCACGTTTTGAAACAAATTTTGTATTTTTGTTGTCTAAAATTGTAACAATGTCAAAATTCTCTGATAACATCGTGTTCCTGAGGGGTAAGAAAAATATGACCCAGCAAGAGCTGGCAGATTTATTAATTCTTACCCGATCCAGATATGTCGCCTATGAATATGGTAGAACAGAACCTCCTATTGAAATATTGCTTAGAATTTCAAAATTCTATAACATCAGCATCGACCTATTGTTGACTGTAGATGTCAGAAAATTTTCTATTGATGAACTCATGGAGCTTCCTGCCAATAGAATCGTTCTGCCTATAAGGGTTGATCAAGATGGAAACAATCAGATTGAGATTATTTCCCAAAAAGCTTCTATGGGCTACTTGAATGGCTATGGAGATCCGGAATACATAGAAAATCTGGAGACCATATCATTGCCTTTTTTAAAAGGTGGTAAGTTTAGGGCATTTCCAGCTGACGGAGATTCAATGCCCCCCTATAAGAACGGAACCTATATTGTGGGAAAATATGTAGAAAATCTTTCGGACTTAAAAACCGACAGAACTTATGTTTTTATTACCACCAATGATGGTATCAGTTATAAAAGGTTTCAGTTTCATGAAGCTGATGGTATCTGGGTAAAAGCTGACAATCAATTTTATGAGCCTTATAAAATACCATTGACTGAAATTAAAGAGATCTGGGAATTTGCCTGTAGTATTAATACAAAAGAATATGAGCCTGATGAATTTGCAGAACACCATATTCAAAATTTTATCACAGAGATTAAAACTGATATAAAACAAATCAAAGAGAGATTCGGAGATAAGAGTTGAATTGTTTTGATGAAAAGGTATATGGTTAAATAAGAACCACTTCACTAATTAAAAACTTCCCCGAAGGGAAGTAAAAACACAAATGATGAAAAAAAATTATTCCGTTGAAACGGAATGGACAAAGTTAAATATTTTAAAGAAATTACAATGAGCCAGCTGAGTTTATTTAATGCAGAAGAATTTTATGAGTTTCCAAAAGATCTTTTGGAATATAAAGAGAATTTCATGAGTAGGGAAGAAGCCGATATGCTTAAAAGTAAATTATTGAAAACCGCTCCCTGGGAACAGCGTACTCAGAAAATGTATGATAAAATAGTGCTCACTCCACGTTTAACAGCCTGGTATGGTGATGCAAAATCTTATGATTCAGCTGACAATAATACGATTAAAAGAAATGATTGGACCCCCGAGCTGTATGCTTTAAAAGAAAGAATAGAAAAAGAGTTCGGTTATCAATTCAATGGCGTATTACTCAATCTTTACCGGGATAACAATGATTCCGTTGCCTGGCACAGAGATAAAGAAAGCCGATATGGCAAGCGTCCCGTCATCGCATCAATCAGCCTTGGACAAACCAGAAACTTTGATTTCAGAAAAAAGGACCATCATCAAAGCAAATACAGTCTTCCGCTTCCTCATGGATCATTACTCATTATGAAAGGAGACCTTCAGGAACATTGGGAGCATCGGATCGCTAAGTCTACTGTTCCAATGAAAGAAAGAATTAATCTGACATTTCGATTCATTCGAATGTCGGGTCAATAATATAAAAGATCATTTCTGAACTTACTTTGGCAATTTCTGTATTTTGAAACGCCAGTGTTTTCACCTTGCCAACTTTATATTTCTCAGGATACCGACGGTAGTCTATATCGGACTTCCAGGCATAGTTGTCCTATCGAAATTGAGGTATGTTGGTTTGTCGCTGATCATTTAAATGAACAAACAAACATAATGCCCCTGACTTGTTATTGTCTCTTATTCAATAGCCATTATCTTTGTGTGAATTTTGATTTAAAATATGATTATCCATGGAAGGAAATGAAGTGAGTTATCCGGTTTATTCTCCAGCGTCTGTAATAGGGATTTTCAGCAATGCGCTGAAGCTTAATGCGATGATAAACCTTATTTATCTTAAAGGAAGATATTCCTATGGTGCAGGTAAGGCTTATGGTAATTATTACTATGACCAGCTTTTCTCGGAAGGGGATAATGTATCTATTGGAATCCGTATCTCTTTGTTGCTTAGAAGCAAGATCATAAACAATGAGATCTATACTTTGAGAGGATTTATTGAGAAAAGTATCAAGAATTCATCTATTGAGCTCCGTTTTGTGGTCGATGAGATCGTCCAGCAGGAGGAAAAATCGATATCGGAAGAAGAATTGGAACGATACGGTCTGATCCAAAAAAAGTTGGAGCAGGGATCAAAGAATTTAGAAGCACTGGTCAGAAATAAGATGCTAAAAGATGAAAAAATCAGAATCATCAATATTTATGGTAACAATGCCATTGTCCAAAAGGATTTTTACGAAGGGCTGGATGTTTCAGTAAAGTATTTCGATATTTCAGATGATAGCTGCAATATTACTTCCTCAACAGCCATTATCTCAAAACTAAAAGAAATTTCAGCTTTGGATTATGATGTTGTTGCCTTGGTAAGGGGAGGCGGTGATCGCCAAAGTATGGAAACTTTCAATGACATCAGCCTCTCAGAGTTCTTCATTACCATGGCTCCTATAACCGTAACAGCAATCGGCCATACCGTCGATGAAACATTACTCGATAAGCTTGCCGATAAAAGATTTCACCTTCCTCACGATTATGGTGCAGGACTTCATTCCATCGCCGAAAAGTTATCACATGAAAGATCCAATTCTAGGGCGTTATTGATCGACGAGGTCAAAAAAGATGTAACAAAACAGTTTTCGGAGCAGGTGGAAACTCTGGAAAAACAATTGAAAAAGAAAAATGAGGAATTTACAGAGGCTCAAAAAACCTATAAGGAACAGATAGAAATCCATAACAAAACTTTTGCGGATCAATTAAAGGTCAGAAATGAAGAATTTCAAAAGCTTCAGGCATCTTCTACTGAACAGCTGGAGGGTATGCAAAAGAATTTCCAGGAGCAGCAGAAACAGCGACAGCAAGAAATGGAAAACTATAAAAAAGAGATGGCAGTTTTGTACGAAAAGAATGTTCAATCTTCAATCAATGAAAGAACAGCGTCTTTAAATACCACATTGGAAACTTTGAGACAGGAAAATGCCAAATTGAATCAAGAAGTTCATAGCAGTAAAAATGATTACGTTAAAATTATCATCGCATTTTTATTGGCGCTGGTCATTGGTTTTATGCTTGCAAGAATTTTTTAAAAGAAATAGGAATATGCCCTATTACCTAAAGCCTAGTGATCGGGTAACTTCTTAATGATACATAGATAATGAAAGATATTATTTATTCTCACAGATTGTAAGTCCCTGCGTTATAAAATCTCCGTAAGGAATTTTTAATCCGTTCCAATTAGGGTCATCCAACCAGATTTCTTCAATCTTACTGATAGACGGATCATTATGTGAAGCGCCTTTTGCAGAACCATTTAGCGCATAGACCTTACCATTATTCGTTCTGCCATAGATCTCATTGTAACCTGAACAGTAGACCTCTAATTCATTCACCGAAAAAGGCCATTCTCCTATATAGTCCTGTTTGGTAAATTTAAGCGTCTTTCCTGACTGAGGTGAATGGCAGGAGAGGATCAAAAGAAAGGTTGAAAATAGAATAAGATTTTCATAGAACAATATATATTCCTGACAATTGCAGAAATATCAGCATTCAGATTTTTACGGAATTCCGTAAAATTGAAAATTCCCAAGATCATAAAATATAATGAGTTATTCCGGTTGAATAATAACGAACCTTACGAATGGAAATTCATTTTTAATATGTTCACGAATACGGTGTATGGACTCAGTGATCTCTTCTGTATCAAGATGATCTTCGAAATCGATGATCAGCATCAGTACCACTTCTTCAGGTGACTGGTACGTAGAAAGTATACTTTTTGTTCTGACTACAGCAGTATCTTTTTCAGCCAGTTTAGCAATCTTTTCTCTTGTTTCAGGTGCTATGCCTTCACCCATCAGAAGGCTTCTGCTTTCCCTGGCCAGAATAAGCGAGACAAAAACCAATATTAACCCTACGATTACCGATGCCAGCCCATCCAATTCCGGAATTTGTAACCAGTGGCTGATCCCCATTAATATCATAACAACAAGCAGACCGGCTACTGCGGCACCATCTTCAAAAACCACAAGAAAGCTTCCCGGATCTTTGCTTTTGATGATCGCATCCCATCATCTCAACCCGTTACGGGTCTTGTTAAATTCTTTTACAGCGATAAACAAAGAGGTACCCTCGAAAATAAGGGAAAGTATCAATACAATATAATTCCAGAATGGATCTTTCATTACCTCGGGTTCAATAATGTGTAAAACTCCCTGATAGATGGATAAAGCTCCCCCTAAACCAAATATAAGAATTGAGACTACGAAGGACCAGAAATAGAGCTCCTTGCCATATCCAAATGGATGAGACTCATCTGCAGGCTTCCTGCTCCTTTTAATCCCATATAAAAGCAGCAGCTGATTTGCGGTATCTACTGTTGAATGGATTCCTTCGGATATCATGGAAGAACTATTGGTAAATGCCCCTGCAATAAACTTTGTTAGAGCGATCAGTAGGTTAGCGGCAAGTGCACTGTAAATTGATTTGCGATTATTGGCCATTAATGATGGATATTAATAAGAGAACAATAAAATTACTTCAATACATTAAAACAGATAGATTTCCTATATGAGCTGATGTACTTAAATCATTAATAAAATTATGGCTTTTGTTTCAAAATAAAAAATATATGAGTAGATACTAGAATTGAATTTTCGAATTAAAACAATTTTATCTCTTCCATTTTTATCTTATGGATCAACAGATCTATCATTCTTAAAAGCTATTTAAAAAAAATCAGTAAAAATCTTTCGGTACTACGATAAAGTAGTGATTTTATATGATTTCTGTTGATCAATTTTACATCACCAATAATCATAAAAATCACAGTAATGAATATCGAAAGAACAGAATTTATGGCATGGATGGAGAGAATCATGGAAAGATTTGACCTACTGAAAGAGCAAATGCTCAAGAACCAATCCAGATTTATAGAAATAGACGGAGAGCAGCTTCTGGACAACCAGGATGTTTTACAGCTTTTAAAGATAAGCTCCCGATCATTACAAAGGTACCGGACTGATAAAAAACTGCCTTACTATACCATCAGCGGAAAGCTGTACTATAAGCTTTCCGATGTCCATCAATTGATCAGAGAGTGCTTAAACTATTGATAGTAAAGACATCAACAGCCAACTCATTCATCACTATTCCAATCTCTACGAGTATCTTAATTGAGGCTATACCTTGGTTCCATTAAATGAAAAATGAATTGATAAACTCGCAGGAAACACTAGCTGCCTTGAACATTAATATCCATCATACCAGGAATCTTCAAAGTTGTTGATCAGGCATCACCTGAAGAAAAATAAAGCTGAAAGACTATGAAGATTTTACCTAAAAATAACAACAATCCAAAAAATTAAAATACAATGGAAAACAACACAGAAAATCAGGAATATCGTTTTCAGCCTGAACAGATCGACTGGAAAACGATGGAAAAGTTCGGACTTAATCAGGAGAAGCTTGAAAAAATGAATGCCATGGAACCATTACTCAGAGGTTTTAAAACCAATACACTAATTCCTATCACCATTAATCTTGGAACGGCAGTCAGTAAAATGGATGTCCGATTATCTCTTCAGACTGGAGATACCGGACAAGTTGCCGTTCGTCTTCACGGTATCCGAAAAGAACCCAACCTCAATAATAAATTCCTGGGTCATCAGTTCAGCGATGAGGATAAAGATAATCTCAGAGAAACCGGGAATATGGGCAGGGTAGTGGATCTGGTCAATCCTAAGACAGATGAAATCATTCCATCAGTGATCAGCCGTGACCGGCTTACCAATGAGCTGGTGGCCTATAGAGCCGAATACATGAAAGTTCCTGATGAAATCAAAGGAATAAAGCTTGATGACCATCAGAAACAAATCTTACTGGAAGGAAAACCACTGTATCTTGAAGGAATGACTTCTAAAAAAGGCGAACCTTTCGATGCCACGGTACAGTTCAATGCGGATAAACGGTATGTAGAGTTTCTGTTTAATGCTAATCTGTCTCACCAGCAAAATCAGCAACCATCCAGTCAACAGCCAACTCAATATATGGATCAAGAAGCCCCAAGAGTATTCAGAGGAAAAGAGCTGGACGATTCACAATACGAGAAATTCAAAGCCGGACAAACCATTTACATTGATGGTCTGGAAGATTCGAAAGGTAAAGCTTATCAGGGCTATATTACCTTCAATAAAGAAACCTCTAAAACTGACTTCTCCTTCACTAATCCTAATAAGCTTAAAGAGCAGGCAAAACCTACGGAGGAACATAAAACCCAAACAGCAGTTAATTCTCAGGGTAAAACCAATGAAGCTACTAAAAACATCAAAGCGCCTTTGGAATCAAAACAGCAGCAGCCTGCCAACAAACAGCAGGAAGACCAGCAAAAAAAGGTAAGAAAACCAAGAGGACCAAAACTATAAAAACATCTAAATCTATCATATGAAAGCCATTATTGCAGAAAAACCCAGTGTTGCAAGAGAAATCGCAAAGTTGTTAGGGGCCCATGAAAAGAAAGAAGGTTACCTGTCCGGTAACGGATATGGTGTTACCTGGGCATTAGGACATTTAATAGCATTAGGAATGCCGGAAGATTATGGTATAAGAGGCTTTAACAAAGCTTCTTTGCCTATCTTTCCGAAACCTTTTATCCTGACTCCCAAAAAATTAAAGAAAGCAAACGGCTACGGGCCTGACCCTTCTGCTTTAAAACAGCTCAATATCATAAAGCAGCTTTTCAATCAATGCAGCAGTATTATTGTAGCAACAGATGCGGGAAGGGAAGGAGAACTAATCTTCCGTTATATTTATCACTATCTCAACTGCCAAAAACCTTTTGAAAGACTCTGGATCAGTTCCCTTACCGAAAAGGCAATACAGGAAGGTTTTAAGAACCTTCAGCCAGGTTCATCCTTTGACGGCTTATATCAAGCAGCAAAAGCCAGAAGCGAGGCGGACTGGCTGGTAGGAATCAATGGTACCCAGGCACTAACCATAGCCGGGAATCAAGATGTTTACTCTTTAGGCAGAGTGCAGACACCAACCCTTGCTCTTATCTGTCAACGGTTTCTGCAGCATCAAAACTTCACCAGACAAAAATATTTTCAGATTCAGCTGAGTCACAGAAAAGAATACCTTGATTTCAACAGCCTCTCCCTATTACAGTGGGAAGAAAAGAAACAGGCAGAACAAGTCCAGAAATCCATAGAGCGGGAGGGAAGAGCTATTGTAGAAGATGTAGCTGTTAAAACAGTGCAGGAACAATCGCCGTTACTTTTCGACCTCACAGAATTACAGAAAGAAGCCAACAGAAAACTGGGGCTTTCTGCGGATGAGGTACTGCAAACGGCCCAAAGTCTTTATGAAAAGAAATTCATTACCTATCCAAGAACCGGCAGCAAGTATATTCCTGAAGACTTATGGGCCGAGATTCCTGAACTGGTCAGAATCCTCAATACAACTGACCAATTTAAATCAGCCGTATCTCATTTAAAATTCGGAAACTTCAACAAACGAATCGTAAATGACTTAAAGGTAACCGATCATCACGGATTACTCATCACCACAAAAATTCCTTCCGCGCTTACTGCCACAGAAAAATCCATTTATGAAATAATTGCCTACCGCTTACTGGAATCACTCTCACATGCCTGCAGAAAACAAGTCAGCCATATTACCATCAAAGTCCATCATTATGAATTCCGGATCAAAGGCTCTACAATACTGGAGAAAGGCTGGCGAGCTATAAAAGGAATTCTCACTGATAGTGATAACACCAGTCATAAAACTGAACCCCTTACTGAGCTTCCGGAACTCAAAATCGGAGATGAACTCAAGATCTCAAAAACCCAATTACTGGAAAAAACAACCCAGCCACCCCAACTTTTTACAGAAGCTGATCTCTTATCAGCCATGGAAAATGCAGGAAGATCTATTGAAAACAAAGAAAGGCAGCAGGCACTATCCAATATAGGCATCGGAACACCTGCCACCAGAGCTTCCATTATTGAAACCCTGCTCAGCAGAAACTATATCATCAGAAAAAGTAAAACACTGCATCCCACCGGTAAAGGCTTACAAGTTTACGACCTTGTCAAAGACAAAAAAATAGCCAATGTCCAAATGACCGCAGAATGGGAAATGGCACTGGACAACATTGAAAAAGGTGAACTCAACACAAACCAATTCATCGATGACATCCGACACTACACAACTGAAATCACCAAAGAACTTTTATCACTTAATATTCCCCAGGAAAACATACCTGAATTCAAATGTCCAAAGTGCCAACAGCATCATCTCATCATCAGAGAGAAAATCGTCAAATGTCCAGATGAGCAATGCAATTGGGTTCTCTTCAGAATCATATGCGGAGTACAACTCACCATACAAGATCTTACCTTACTATTCACCCAAGGTAAAACTTCACTCATCAAAAATATGAAAAGTAAAAACGGTAAAAAGTTTGATGCTTTTATTGTAATACAGGAAGATCACAAAACAATTTTTGATTTTCCTAAATGATAGATTATAAAAATACAAAGAATAGATTACTAAAGATCTTAAATAAAAGTTAGTTGTGGCTATTACAAATTGTGGTTATTACAGCTAATCATACAACTATATCATAAATATTAGTATTTTTATCTTATTAATCTGTAACGATTATTTATAGTCATAATGTCAAATACAATTAAATAAATACAGTTACCAAAAATATAAGCACTATTAATTGGTTTCGATGTGTTTGATGGAAAATATAAGTTAACTTCACGACCTCTATAACCTACAACACAGATTTAATTCACACAAAATATAAATTATGTCAGATATCAGTATATTTAATGAAAGAGATATCTATTATCTTTTAGTGATTTGTGCCATCGTTGCTGGGCTTTTTCTCACTCTCGCCCTCTTTGTTATCAATGTTTTGGTCAAGAAGAAAAAGAAATTCTCATATTATATTTTGATGTATTTTATTTGTAGCATCTTATCTCTCATTGTACTTTGGTTTTTAGAAAATGTTTAGATACATTTAGGTTTTAAACGATATGAACGATGGAAAATTTACAAAAGAAGAGTTATTTTGAAAAATCTTCCGATCATTCCAAGACACCCAAAATTTAACATAGATTCTATGAAAATAGCACGCAAATTGAAATTTATTTTAGGTAACTACATACAACTTTACACAAAATAAGGGACCTATTTAAGTCTCTTATTAATTACCAAGGCATATTCTCAAAGAAAATATCTTTAGTTACAAGAACTATAGCCGTAATAGCAATAACAGCTATAAAAGTATAAAAGATAACATTTGCAATTATACCATTTCTCCTATTAAGCCTGATGTAGCAAACGTGCAATTATTAGGCAGAATTGATCCAGAATTATTAGCAATTGCCTTTATCGGGGCATTTAAAACAATCTCATCTATTAGGATAGGATTATTAGAACCACCTAATGAATTAGCCGGAATATCGCCTCCGCCTCCGTTTATGGGATCTCCAAATAATCCTGTAGGATCAGCAAAGAGTATAGGATTATTATAAGCATAACAAGGATCAAGCGTTGATGCACTTAAAGGATCATGCTGCCCAAATATTCCCAGATCTGCCATATAGAAACGGGCATTCATATCATAGAATCCTGTTTCCTGCAATTCGTTTCCTAGGAATTTATAGGCTTTATAGCTTCCCTGTGCAAAAAATGCATTGCCTGTCTTCAAATGATTCATCCCGAAAGGATAATAATCATTGGCATCGACTATTTCAAGAACGCCTGCGC